>Ga0206130_10000002_pt1 | contig 729877 bp, 628 predicted proteins | sample Helgoland_Spring_9_FD_148637 | JGI IMG/M metagenome (GOLD analysis project Ga0206130, IMG submission 148637) | Pelagic subsurface seawater microbial communities from Kabeltonne, Helgoland, North Sea - Helgoland_Spring_Bloom_20160512_1 | ecosystem: Environmental > Aquatic > Marine > Epipelagic...
GGCTCCCCAACCTGGACTCGAACCAGGGACCTACTGATTAACAGTCAGTTGCTCTAACCAACTGAGCTATTGAGGAATCACTCTCCGCCGAAACGGAGTGCAAAAGTAAACCAGTTTTTATTTCTTTTCAACCTTTTTTTTCTTTTTTTTTGCAAAGAATAACATGAGTATTTTAATCATAGGATCCATGGCCTTTGACGCCATAGAGACTCCATACGGAAAAACAGGGAAAATAGTAGGCGGTAGCGCCAGCTTTATTTCATTAGCAGCAGCAAAACAGACCAAAGACATTGGCCTCGTAGCCGTAGTTGGCGAAGATTTCGATATGGGTTTCTTAAGCGGACTAAAGAACGACGGAATAGATACCAGCGGAGTACAGATTAAAAAGGGCGAAAAATCCTTCTTTTGGAGCGGGAAATATCACATGGATATGAACAGCCGAGATACATTGATAACCGAGCTAAACGTTTTAGGCGACTTTGATCCCATTATTCCAGAGCATTTAAACCAGCCAGAATATGTAATGTTAGGCAATTTAGCCCCTGCCGTTCAAATAAACACCCTAAACCGCTTAAAGAAAAAACCCAAATTAACCGTCTTAGACACCATGAACTTTTGGATGGATATTGCCCTAGACGATTTAAAAAAGGCACTTACCATGGTTGATGTATTAACTATTAACGACGAAGAAGCACGACAGCTCAGCGGAGAGTACAGCTTAGTTAAAGCCGCAGCCAAGATTCGAAAAATGGGTCCACAAACCCTCATCATTAAAAAAGGAGAACATGGAGCCTTATTATTTGGCCAAGAAGACGAAATTTTCTTTTGCCCCGCCCTACCCCTCGAAGAAGTATTTGATCCAACCGGAGCCGGAGATTCATTTGCCGGTGGATTTTTAGGATATATGGCAAGCAAAAACGCCAGCGATTTCGAAACCATGAAACAAGCCATTGTATATGGAAGCGCAACTGCCAGTTTCTGCGTAGAGAAATTTGGTACCGAACGCATCGCACAATTAAGCGAAGAAGAACTGCATGAGAGAGCCCGAAAATTTATCTCTCTTTCAGCCGTCTCCCTGTAAATCAGTATTTTACATTTTAGATTTACTTTAGTTCCTTAAGGTCCGTCTAGAAACTAGCAGCACATGCTCCAAAATGTGTAAAGAATAAGCATTAGAAATTCAACTAAAGGACATATTTTTGACAAAGATATGAGTCTCAAAAAGCTTCTGTATGCATTTTTTATAGTAGGAATTGGGATCATTGCCTTTACACAGTGCAGCAATAGCCAAAAAAAAGAGGCCAAAATTGCTCCTAAATCCGTTTGTCCAGAAATGGAGAAACAAAATACAGCCATTGTTTCCGAAGCGCAATTAGAGATTGATTACAGCAACAACAACTGCGTAAAATGTCATGAAGGAATTGCACATATTCGCGAAACCAGTTCCGGAATGATGCAATCCATTTTAAAGTACGCAGATACTGCAGGCATTAAAAACAACGATTGTGTGGTTTGCCATGGAGGAAATCCGGAAAGCACCAATAAAACCAAAGCGCACCAAGGAACAGCCGCCTATTTTAAAACCCATAAAGGCCCCAAAGACTTTTATCCAGACCCTGGTAGCCCCTGGATTAATAAAAATACCTGCGGCATGTGCCACAAGGAACAAGTAAGCACCCAGTTTACCTCCTTAATGTTTACCGAAGCGGGTAAAATACAAGGAACCGTATGGGGCTTTGGAGGCGACCAAGGATACAATCACGACGTAGCCAATATAGAAACCAATGAACTGAATACCCACGAGCGATTGGGAACAGAAACCTTTAAGAAATATATGGCCACCTTAAAAAAGGCCGAACCCCAAATATTTCCTGGTAAAATGAAAGCCCTGCCAGAGGCACCCACCGCAGACCAAGTTAAAATAAACCCAAAACTCGCTGTATACACATACTTACGTCAAGAATGTCAGCGCTGCCACTTGGGGGTAAGAGGCTCAAAAACCGAAGGCGATTTTAGAGGAACAGGCTGTACATCCTGCCACATCCCCTACTCCAATAAAGGCTTATACGAAGGAAACGACCCCACTATACCCAAAGACGAACCTGGGCATATGCTCGTGCACTCCATCCAGGGAACCAGAGATGCCAAAGTAACCCTGCATGGAAATACTTATACTGGAGTTCCGACCAAAAATTGCACCAGTTGCCACAACCGCGGGCGGCGAATAGGCGTTTCCTACGAAGGTTTAATGGAAACCTCCTACGCTAGTCCATTTATGGGACACGGAGAAAACCAATCTAAATTGCACAAAAAAAATTACATCCATCTCCAGCCAGATGTACATCTTAAAAAAGGAATGGTTTGCCAAGATTGCCATACCAGTGGAGATATACACAGCACCGGGGAGCTTGTAGGAGCCATTCAAGGAGCCGTAGAGATCGAATGTCAAGATTGCCATGGGACACCCAAAAAATATCCTTGGGAGCTACCTATAGGCTACGGCGATGAGATAGCCGGCGAAATTACTGATCAAACACCCCGAGGCGTGAGTCAAGAACTCGCCAAGTATTTATTAATGGGTTCAGAAAACCCAAAGAAAGACGGATATGCCATAACCGCCCGCGGAAACCCCATGCCCCATGTGGTAAAAGACGGCAATGAAATGATTTTATTCTCCGCCGGTGGCAAAGACATACGATACAAACCCTTAAAAAACCTCACGGATAATGATGAGCTCACTGAAAGTGGAAAAGTAGCTATGGTGCAAACCCAATCTCATATCGACAAGATGGAATGCTATGCCTGCCATGCCACTTGGGCGCCCCAGTGTTATGGCTGCCATATCGAAATTGATTATTCAAAACCAACCAAAGCCAAGCCAGATTGGGTGAAAATTGCTAAATCTGCTGGCCCTAACGGTCGAACGGTCGATGCCGATTTGAGCAAGGAAGAACTTGAAGAATTAAAAGAATACCTTATTAGTGGAAATGTAACCGAGCAACGTAGTTTTTTAAGATGGGAAGATCCTCCCCTTGTGGTTAATGGAGAAAATAGAGTGTCACCAGCTGTTCCAGGCTGCCAAACCACTGTGAGCGTCAAGGATAAAGATGGTAACATGGCCATGCTCAACCATATTTTTAAGGTAAAACATGGCGAAAACGGAGGAGAAGACGGTCAATTAGCCATTGATATAGCACCCGTTCAACCCCACACTACCCAGCTCAAAGCACGCAGTTGCGAGAGCTGTCACAACAATCCAAAAGCCATGGGTTTTGGCATAAACAGTGGCGATCTTTTTTACCCACCAAACGAGGATTACGTGATGGATCTATTGGATGCCAACGGAAAGGTTATTCCTAAAAACAAAGACACTCAATTTAACCGCATCGAGAACTTAAATATGGATTGGAGCCGTTTTTTAACCGAAAACGGAAAACAATTGCAAACCGTGGGGCATCACCTCTCCGGATCAAGACCCTTAAATAGACAAGAGCTCATGAAACTAGACCGCAGAGGCGTTTGTTTATCCTGCCACAAGGATATTCCGGATGGCAGCATTGCCGTAAACTTAATGTCTCATGTTGCCAAATATGGAGGCGTAACTATCGATAACAAACAACACAGCTCCATCCTGCATAAATTCTTAATTCTAAGCGCCTGGGTACAAGTATTGTTTGCCCTATGTGTTGGTTTCATCCTATTCTACCTCGGTAAGAAATGGTACTCGAGAAGGAGAAAATTATAACTCTTAAACCTGTATTTTCATGTACTAATCGAATAGGATAAAGCTTTCCTCCTTCGTGCTTGTAATTTTGTTGTGTGATAGAGGTTAAGGATCTGCAAAAATCATACGAATCTGGTTTAGTAAACGATCGCATTTCACTTTTCATTCCTCAGGGCAGTATTTTTGGATTACTGGGTCCAAATGGTGCCGGAAAAACAACCCTTATTCGAATGTTGGCCACCATAACTAAGCCGGACTGCGGAACTATTTTATTTAATGGAGAACCTTTAGAATTAAAACATGCCCGACACATGGGATACATGCCTGAAGAAAGAGGCTTGTATAAAAAAATGTCCGTTTGGGATCAGCTATTATTCTTTGCTGAAATTAAAGGAGTAACCAAAAAGCAGGCTAGACAAAGAGCCAAATACTGGTTAGAACGGTTGGAAATATCTGAGTGGAAGAATAAGAAAATGGAAGAATTAAGCAAGGGCATGGCCCAAAAAGTACAATTTTTGTGCACCATTATTCACGAGCCTAAATTCTTAATCCTTGATGAACCATTTAGCGGATTTGACCCTGTAAATGCGGATTTAGTAAAAGAGCTTGTTCTCGAGATGAATAAAAGAGGAACCACTATTCTCTTTAGCACCCATCGCATGGATAATGTAGAAGAATTATGCGATGAACTCGCAATCATTCACCAGGGAAAAATTGTGGTAAGCGGCAAATCTACCGACATCAGGCGCGCTCAATATAAGCAAACCTACGAAGTGGGCTTTAGTTCAAATGCTCCCCATGAATGGTTCGAAACGCATTGCATCAGCCAAAGAACAAATCCAGAGGCGTATATCATTTATGAACTGTCTTGCAAAGATGAAAAAGAAAAAAACACCCTCATTCAACAAGCTCAGGCTCATTCAGACTGGGTTCTTTTTAGAGAGAACTTACCCAGTATTCATGAAGTATTTGTGCAAACCGTATCTTAAGCATGAAAAATATACGCATCATTTTTAAGCGAGAATACCTCAGTCGCGTAAAGAACAAATCATTCATTCTATTAACCCTTATTACTCCACTTATTTTTGTAGCTTTTTATGCAGCGGTAGCATTTATTGCCGTTCAAAGTGGTAAGTCAAATGAATACACCCAGGTAAACTACTTAGATGAGCATAACATCCTTTCAAAAGCTGTAAATAAAGATACCCTAAGTAATTTTATTTTTCATAAAGTAGACCTTCCCACCGAGATGAAGGAACTCTTGAATAACGAATACCTGGCCTTACTCCATATTAAAGATAAGGATAAGCAATCTATTGATAGCTTAGAGTTCATAAGCAGTCAAACACCCTCTATTACTAGGATTAACAAGCTTCAATCGTACTTAATCGATGATATTTTCACACAAAATTTAGAAGATCTAAACATTACCAACAAACAACTGAACGATTTAAAACCAGCCATTCAATTTAAAACCTTGGAGGCTAAATTAGATGGCGATTTAGAGAGCAGTAATAGCGGCTTAAAAAGTGGCATTGGTATGTTTATGGCCTTTGTTATTTATATTTTCATATTCATCTACGGTTCTATGGTCATGCGCAGCACCATAGAAGAAAAAACCAATAGAATTGTCGAAGTTATTGTGAGCAGCGTAAAGCCCTTTGAGTTAATGCTTGGAAAAATACTAGGAGTTGCCGCTGTAGGTTTAACCCAATTTGTAGCCTGGATTGTCCTAGGAACCGGCCTTATCACCGTTATTACTTTATTCCTAGGATTCAGCGCAGGAGATTCAAGTTTAAGTCAAGAAATGACTTCAGTCAGTCAAAATGAGGCAATGGCGAATGATACGCTTGCCACCCTCATGCAATCGATAGAGAGCCTCCCATTTACAAAAATAGCCACCGTATTTCTTCTGTTCTTTGTAGGCGGATATTTACTATACAGCAGCTTATTCGCAGCAATTGGTTCGGCTGTAAACCAAGACAGCGATACTCAGCAGTTTATGTTTCCTGTTTCGATGCCTCTTGTTTTTGGATTTATCATTGCTCAAAGTGCCGTTTTTCAGGATCCCAATGGAGTAATTGCTAAGGTTTTTAGTTACGTTCCATTTACCTCACCAGTGGTCATGAGTGCGCGAGTAGCATTTGGGATCTCTTGGCTCGAAATATTTACATCATTTTTTATTTTAATTGCCACCTTTTTATTTATGGTATGGCTCTCTGCACGCATATACAGAGTAGGCATTTTAATGTATGGCAAAAAACCTAAATGGAAGGATTTTGCCAAATGGATTATTCGTAAAAATTAAGCCTTATATATTACCTTTGCAACGTTAAAAATGGACTATAAAACAACCGAAAACACCGAGATGATTAAACAAATGGTTTCTGACTTTGCAGAACGCCATATCCGCCCCAATATTATGGAATGGGACGAGTCTCAAACCTTCCCAAAAGAACTCTTTCACGAAATGGGAAAGCTAGGCCTTTTAGGCGTTTTAGTTCCCGAAGAGTATGGCGGCAGCGGGTTAGGATACATTGAGTATTCCGAGGCCATTCAAGGCCTGGCCAAAGTCTGTGGATCCATTGGATTAAGTATGGCCGCTCACAACAGTTTATGTACCGGACATATTTTGCAATTTGGTAGCGAAGAACAAAAGAAGAAATGGCTTCCTAAGCTTGCTACAGGGCAATGGATTGGTGCCTGGGGTCTCACGGAGGCAAACACAGGCAGCGATGCAATGAGGATGCAATGCATCGCCAAAAAAGAAGGGGATTCATATGTGTTAAATGGTTCTAAAAATTGGATTACTCACGGAATCTCAGGAGATGTTGCCGTAGTATTGGCCAGAACGGGAGAACTACTAGATAGCCACGGCATATCCGCCTTTGTGGTAGAACGAGGAACCCCTGGATTTAGTGGTGGTAAGAAAGAAAATAAATTGGGCATGCGCGCCAGCGAAACTGCAGAACTCATATTCGAAGATTGTAAAATTCCAGCAGAAAACATGTTGGGAAAAGAAGGAGATGGTTTTATTCAAGCCATGAAAATATTAGATGGTGGTCGTATTTCCATTGCAGCCCTAAGTTTAGGCATTGCTAAAGGAGCCTATGAAGCGGCCCTTAAATATTCTAAAGAAAGAGAGCAGTTTGGCAAACCCATCAGTGAATTTCAAGCCATTGCTTTCAAATTAGCAGATATGGCAACTCAAATTGAGGCCGCTGAGCTATTGACTTTGCAAGCTGCAGATTTAAAAAATAGAGGAAAAAAGATGACTACAGAATCAGCCATGGCCAAATATTATGCTAGCGAAGTGAGTGTAAAAGTAGCTACCGATGCCGTTCAAATATATGGAGGATATGGCTACACCAAAGACTTTCCAGTGGAGAAATTTTATAGAGATTGTAAGCTTTGCACCATCGGAGAAGGAACCAGTGAAATTCAAAAATTAGTGATCTCAAGAAATATTTTAAAAGATTAAGATTCAAAATACCTTGCTAAATAAAAAAAGCTTTGTATATTTGCAGCCCTATAAAAATATGATTCAGGTAACAATAAAAGACAGCGATTCATTAGAAAAAGCTCTACGTAAATTCAAAAAGAAGTTTGACAAAACAGGAGTAATTAAAGAAATTCGTGCACGTCAAGCATTTGAAAAGCCTTGTGTTAGCCGACGAATGGAAGTTATTCGTGCAAGATACAAGCAGAAAATGCAAGCAGAAAACGTTAAATAACTACACCAAATTTTATATAAAAAGCCACTCCATGAGTGGCTTTTTTTATGCCTTCTATTTTCTATCTTTTCATACACTCCGCTTTTTCGTTCATGAATCCATCAAAAATATGAGTGAAAACGCATTACATTCGCTTATCGAATTATGCCCGCTGGCTTGGAATACATAAAAGACTTTGTAAAGTACATTACTCTTAACAAAAGAATGAGTGAACACACGGCACAGGCCTATTTAGTAGATCTAGAACAGTTTAATGTCTTTATTACCCAATCCTCCTCGGACCGGGATGAAACCGTTCGTTCCAAGCAAATTAGAACGTGGATTGCGAGCATGTCAAAACAAGGCTTAAGTGGAAAAAGCATACACCGCAAGCTGAGCAGCCTCCGAAGTTATTACAAGTATGTAAATACCTTTAAAAACATAGAAAATCAGCCGCTAGCTAAAATATCAAGTCCAAAATTGGAAAAGCGTATCGTTAAAGATATTCCAGCGCTGGATTTATTTAATATGTTTAAGAATTTTCCTTGGGATGAACAGAAGGATGGAAAGAAAGACCGCTTAATGCTTCTCATGCTTTACTCTTGTGGCCTTCGATTGTCCGAGTTAATCAATATAAAAATCAAGGATATTGATACCGTTAAGAATGAGATACGAGTTCTTGGGAAAAGAAACAAAGTCCGCGTTATTCCTCTGCACAATGAATTGCTTGATGCATTTACAGATGCAGACCTCAATGGATCCTACCTCTTTGAGCGCGAAAATGGCAAAGCCTACTACCCTATGCTCGTGAACAGAAAGGTGCATAAATATTTAAAACTGTTTAGCTCTGCACATAAAACAAACCCGCACACCTTGAGGCACAGTTTTGCCACCCATTTACTTAATAATGGCGCAAATTTAATGGCTATTAAAGATCTTCTTGGACACTCTTCTTTGGCAGCTACCCAAGTGTATACCAAAAATAATATTGAAAAATTGAAGCAAATGCACAAGCTCCACCCACGTAATAAAGCCTAAGTATTTAGGTATTTTATTAGGAAAATAGAGGGCTTAGTACTATATTACAATCTGAATGGCAGATGGACTTCAATATTCCCCTGCTTATGTTAAATCGCCTAAAATAAAATCATAAATGCAAATCAATTTTCAAACAGTAAACTTCAAAGCAGATCAGAAACTATTAGACTTTATCACCAACAAAATTGAAAAACTAAATAAATTTGAGAACAAGATCATTTCTGTTAACGTATATTTAAAAGTAGAAAACAACGAGGATAAGGATAATAAATTTATTGAGATATTGGTCAATCTAAAGGACCAACAGCTTTTCATAAAATACAGTTCTCGCACCTTTGAAGCAGCTGCTGATGGCGCAGTAGACAGCTTAAAGGAACAAATAAAAAGGAATAAAGAGAAACGGACAACTCAAGTAAGCTAAATATATACAAAGCGGCTCTAAAGAGTCGCTTTTTTATTCTACCCCAAAACAAATTTTAATTAATCTCCAAGCTGTAAGGCATCATCATCATTCCCTGCACAGGATTTTTTATTAATCGCTGAACTTTGTTCAGTTCTTTGTATGTGCTTTTAAAATAGGTAGGAACAACTGCATTGATTTTAATCTGCTTGCTTCCACCCAAAAACCGTCCAAAAACACTTTTCATCCTTGGCATCATAAGCAAGCGATATTCCTTAAGATCTGCCTTAAAAGATGCGGCTTTAATAGCGTCCTGCAAGCCACCCAAGCCATCCACTAATCCAAGCTCCAAAGCTTTAGTTCCAGTGTAAACCTGCCCTTCCGCAATCTTTTTAATTTCAGATACCTTCATACCTCTTCCTCGAGCCACTATTCCAACAAAATCATCGTAAATCATATCTACGGTATTTTGTAAAAATATTCGCTGCTTCTCATTTAAGCCTCTGTCTGGTCTACCAAACGATGCATACTCTCCTGTTTCTATCGTTTCATACCCCAGACCTAACTTTTCTTTATACAAATCGCGTGTGTTTGCCATCATAGCAAATACGCCAATGGAACCAGTTATTGTATTGGGCTGAGCAAAAATACTATCTGCTAGACAAGAAATATAATAGCCACCCGAAGCAGCCACGTTTCCAAAAGATACAATGACGGGTTTAATCTTTCGTATTAAGTTAATCTCGCGACTTATGATATCACTGGCATTACTGCTTCCTCCTGGGCTATTTACCCTAAGAACCAATGCTTTAATATTATCGTTAAGCCTTACTTTTTTTAATTCTTTAACCAAAGACGCACAGTATATTCCTGTTTCCAAGTCTCCCTCGCCCATTCCTATTTCACCTTCTGCAAAAACAACTGCAATCTGATTCGAACCGCTACCTAAATCTTGATTAGCACTACTATACTTTTGAAAAGAACTGGTTTTAAAATTTTTCTTTTTTATGTTAGAAGCACGTTTACAGATCTCAAGCATCTCATCCTCGTACTTTAATCCATCCATAAAACCATAATCTACCGCTAACTGGGCATTTTGGGCTTTAAACTCATTCATATTTGACCGCACTTTAGACTTGTCAAGTTTCCTTGCTTTGGCGATACCTGTTGCCATTGTATTGAAAATTCCAGTTACATAGTTTTTAATTTGAGTTCTGTTGTTATCGCTTAATTGCTCCATAATAAAAGGCTCAACAGCTCCTTTGTGTGTTCCTGCCTTAAAAACTTCTACCTTCACGCCCATTTTATCCAGCATGCCTTTATACATAACCACATTGGCAGCAAGGCCATTCAATTCGGCCATTCCTTTTGGATTTAAGAATACGCTGTCGCAAGCAGATGCGATGAAATACCCTTTCTCCGTATAAAAATCACCATAGCTGTATACAAATTTTCCGGACTTTCTAAACTCCAAAATCTTATCATGAATCTCCTTGGCAGTAGCAAAACCGCCAGAATATAGATCAGGTCTCAAAAGAACTCCTTTTACATGGTCATCCGTTGCCGCTTTGTCAAAACCCCAAAGAATTTTATCTAAACCTATGGGGATTTTCTCTTCACCCAATAATGCGAGCAGGGCTCCATCCTCTTCATTTACCCGATCTAACACCTCAAAACCTAAGTTGAGCTCTAAGACTGTTTTGTTTGATATTTTAGGACGCTCTTTTGAACCAATAACTGAGGCAATTACTATTGCAAAAAAGAAGGCTACCACAACGGAAATGGAAAGGAAAAAACCCACCATCGTTGCCAACATTGTTTTTAAGAAACTCATGATACCTCCAAAAATATAAATGCCTCGAATTCAAATAAAGTGAATTTCGCTAAGCGTCCATATTTAACGTTGAAGTTGATTACCCAGAATAAAAACACATGGTGCTTTTATCCAATTTGGTTGATTTTTCTTCCACTCATTAAGCGTTTTAGTCTTAATCAATTCATCATTTCCGTGAATATCAAAAGCAATAGTCAAGGAGATGCTACCCAGCACTTGAACGAGGATCTCCTCAAACAGTTTCTTATTCCGATACGGTGTTTCAATAAACAATTGGGCTGTATTGTCTCTTTTCACATCCGCAACCATCGCTGCTAATTTCTTTTTAAGGTCTTGGTTTCCAACCGGGAGATATCCATTGAATTTAAATGACTGTCCATTAAGGCCAGAAGCACATAGGGCCATGAACAAACTAGACGCTCCTACAACTGGAATGACTCGGTAATCATTTGCATGTGCCCAAGCTACAGCTAATGCCCCAGGGTCTGCAATACCTGGCATACCAGCATCACTCACCAAACCAAGATCGTGATTTTGTAGAGTTTCTTTTAAAAAAGAATAAATCTCTGTCTGCTCTCCATGCTTATTCCATTCTACAATGGTTAAGTCATCTATACGAACCCCTAACTTGAGCGAACTAATATACCGTCTTAGCGTTTTGGCGTTTTCTGTAATCCAAAACTTTATGGCTGAAATTTGTTCTTTGTTCTTGGTTGAATCAAGCTCATTTAATGATTTCGGTCCAATTGGAAGCGAAAGACAGTAGATAATATTCGATTTTTGCATTAAAATGACGACTTAGTGATTTTGATTTTCTTAATTTTGTGATATATTTTAGCAATAATAGTATGAAAAACGTTCTACTCGCTGGTATTTGCCTTTTTTCTTCGGTCCTTACTGCCCAGCTTACAGGTAGTGAATGGATTGACTTTACCAAGCCACATTTAAAATATAAGACAGATCAAGAGGAACTAGTCCGCATTAATTTTTTTGCGGCTGAACTAGGCTTGCTTAAATTAGGTACTCGAATTCAATCGGTACCCTTGGATAAATATAGAGTGTTTAGTCATGGCCAGCAGATTCCTCTTTTAATTACAGATCTAAACAAAAATAATACCTGGGACTCCGATGATTATATTGAGTTTGTCACTCATAAGGAAAATGGCCATTTTGATAGTTTACTCTATGAAGATAAAAGGCATCAAAGGCACAAGCTGCAAAGCATGTACACCGATTTTAGGGCATATTATTTAACCTATAGAGATAATGGAGTTCAGGCAAAATATACCAATGCAACAGCAACGCCCCCCTCAACAGACCCGCCAAAAGCATCCCACCAATCGGTAGTAACCCAATTTGGCGACGATCTTTATTTTAGTGGCAAATTAATTTTCCTCGGAGGCACTGCGGCTTCATTAAGTGATTATACATTTGGCGAAGGGTTCTATGGACCTCGATTAAATGTTCCAAGAACATCTATACCCGGTGGGTTTCGGGCAGATAGCTCAAAACCAATGATCACTATCCCAATAATAGCTCCTGAAATTGATTCCAGCGGATTTCAACCTACGATTACGGTTGGTACAGTAAACTCCATTGCATATTACTCATTTTTTAGCCACTGGCTAATTTATAAAGTAAGCCCAAATGGAAGTTCAAACAACCGGCGCATTGGAGATACTATTACGAAACAAAATGTACATGTGGTACAATCACTTAATCTTAAAGCCAGTGATTTTGATTCAGATGGCCTAATGCTACAGCTTTACAATGCTCCTTTAAGCTCTTACCCCATCAATTTCCTCCCAGGCTATGGCTTCTCTCATATTTCTCTAAAGTACCCAAGAAAATATAAACTTAAGGGGCTTGAAAGCTATTCTTATTTGGAAGAAAAAAATAGTGAAAATACAAATATAATGTGGACTGGTTACGGGAATGGTTCAAAAAGCAATCCACTCGTTTTTGATGAGGTAAACTATCTATTTTTTGAACCCGCGTATGATAATGTAGACCAAAAATTTTCCTATACACTCCCTGTAAGGGCTCAGTCTGGAAATATATTTATTGGCGACAAATCATCGACTAAATTAATATCTGTTAATGATATACACATTGTTAATTGGCCTAATTACTCAGAACATATTAATAATACAGATTTTATTATTGTTACGGATTCAGCCTTATTAGATGGAAAGGGAACCATGGATGAGTATGTGAACTTTAAACAAGCTCAATTTAGTCATCCAGTGCGATTGCTATTTGACGATAACTTATACGATGCCTTCAGTTATGGAATCAATCATCCCTTAGCTATTCGGCACTATTGCAAATACTTGTTAGATAATTCCACCACTGTTAAGCCAAAGTATTTGTTTATACTAGGACGCGGGTTTGAACCTATCTTTAATAGAGGCTTAAATCTGCAAAATACGATCAGTCAACAAAACAGAAACTATATTCCTATGATGGGTCAACCTGCTTCAGATAATTTACTTGTGGCAGGTTTAGATGGCACTCAAATAGAACCAGCCATTTCCGTCGGGCGCTACCCTGCCGACGAGCCAGAGGATATAGAGAATTATTTAAATAAGCAAAGGGTTTATTTATCTAATAGCAATCAATATGTCGACTGGCGCAAGAATGTATTGCAATTAGGAGGAGGAATCAACAGCAACCAATCCAGTCTTATAAGTAATCGGCTCAAAAGTTTATCAGATCTCTATGTCAAAGAGTTTCCTTTCAATGGAGCTGTTTATCAATACAGTAAATCAGCGGGTAACGCGTCAGACCCCCAAATAAAAACCAACATATTAAGACTAATTAATTTATCAGGTCTTAACAACATCACTTTTCTTGGTCATGGGAGTTCCACCACCACCGATATTGATATAGGAAATCCTGATGACTATGTAAATACTGGTAAATACCCCATTTTCTATTTCAATGGCTGCCAAATAGGAAACCCAGGAAAAGCGATAGATATAAATTCCTTGGGCTTTGCAGATAAAATAATAAAAGGAAAAGACAAAGGAGGCATTGCTTTTATTGCGCAAAGCTCTACATCAGAGCTTTACACCGTCTTAACTCAGATGTCACAGGTGTATAAGCATATGTTTTCAGATCCAAGTAAATCGGCTATAGCCATTGGAGATGCACTGCGCTTGGGGATAAAAGACTTCCAGAGACCGACGATAGACTTAAATAGGATACATTGCCAGCAATTAGTGCTGCAAGGAGATCCTAGTACTCCGCTTTATAGACCTGTTTTACCCGATTTTTCAATAGATATGTCTAGTGCTTTTTTATACCCCGAAAACACAAATGCGCTAAGCGATTCTTTTTCAATCGCAATTATTATTCGAAATGCAGGTATTGGAATTAAAGATTCTTTTGATATTACAATTGATAGAACTTATGATATAAATAATAAAATAACATATCAAAAAAGGGTCGCTCTGAACAAATTTATTGATACTTTTTTTGTAACGATAAAAAGTAAAGATGCAAGAACCAAAGGGCTTAATATTTTTGATATTGAGATTAATCCAAGCCGCAATCCAGTCGAGTTTAATTACCTAAATAATACCGTTCGTTTTAAAACAACCATTATAGGTAATGGGATTAATCTTGTTTATCCTAAGAAATTCGATATTATTCCAACAAAATCGGTAACACTCAAAGCCCAGCCATCTGACCTCTTTAAAGAATTGTATGGATTCTTTATTGAGATTGATACTACTTCAAGCTTCAGCAGCTCCTATTTAAGAAGAATAAATGGGCTACAACCTGTTCAAGATGGGGTAATTGTAGAATGGGAAATTGATGATCTAAAGCCTGTAAAAGATACTCAGGAATATTTTTGGAGAGCCAGGCTCAGCACAGGAACATCGAGTGGAGGGAATTGGGTGCAATCCAGTTTCACTTATATAAAAAATCATGCTCCTGGGTGGATGCAAAATAATGCATTTCAATACATAGAACCGGCTTCATCCAACACGATGTTAGGCATAAAATTAGACACCTCAAATAAAGCCTTTTCTTTCTCACCCATTTCAAAAAATCTTTATATAGATGCAGCGCACATGACCTTCTCAAGAATGGGTGTAAAAGAATCTGGGTTTGGGTCACAGGATTTAAATTTCGGAATTAATTTTGCCATTAATTCAGGGTTGGTTGCCATGTTTTGGGATCCATTAAAACTCGAAAGAGTTGCCATTGATACAGGTATTCAACAGCCTGGTGGTTTATGGGGAGGCAAATGGAAAACAGGTCTTAATTATCACACAGAAGATTACCAGATTTACTACACTTGGGATATGAGCGATATAAATGATCGCGAAAAATTTGTAAGTACTATGCAAAAAATTCCAGACAGTTTGTATGTTAGCTTATTTACATATCGGTTAAATCATGCAAATTTATGGGAACAAGATGTACTAGATGCTCTGCATTCTATTGGATGCTCAGCTATGGATTCCAGCTCAAGAAGAACATTTGATAATGTATACCTTGCAATGGGTAAAAAAGGGTGGCCCGCTGGAAGAGCTGATGAAATGGTTGGTTTTGGAGAATATACACAAATGGAGACAAGTGTTTTGGGGCAAGGGTATAGCGGCAGTATGACTTCTGAAAATATTGGCCCTGTAGACACGCTGTATGATCTGTTCTTTAACAGAACCCTAGAAAATACAGGTAGAGAAAATGATGTTTTCTCTATAGATGTATTTGGTACCGACCAGAATGGAATCCAACGTAAATTAAAAACAACTAAAAGTAGCCCTCTAAGTCTAAGAGATATTAATACCAAGGAATATCCTTTTATTCATTTAACAGCCAATTTTGATGATCGAGGAGCGCACACTCCGGCCAACATCATTAATTGGAGAGTAACCCATAGCTACTTACCAGATGGCTCATTGTTCCCAAAAGCTTCTAACGGATATCTTTTCCATGCGGATAGCATAATTGAAGGAGATACGTTTAGAGTAAAGATACCATTCAAGAATATTAGTGCTGTTGATATTAGAGATAGTCTAGATTTAGAATTTGAACTCATACAGAAGTCGAGCCGAACAGTTATTGATAAAGGAAGCTTTAAAATAAGTCCTCTCAAATCGGATAGTTTATTCCTTTTCGATTACAAATATCCTACCACAGGATTTGAAGGAATCTATGGCTTTTACATATCCGTAAATACAAATAACAAAGTCACGGAAAAAACATTGATTAATAATTCCAATACCCTCTCTTTTGTGGTAGTTAAGGATAACATTAACCCTCTAATCGATGTCACTTTTGACGGAAGACACATCATGGATGGCGATATTGTAAGCGCAAATCCAAACATACTAATATCATCAACCGATGAAAACCAATTCTTATTGCAACAGGATGAGAACAAACTAATTTTAGAAATTCAAAAACCAGGAGGGAGTTCCTTTACTCCAATTACATATGGGACAGATGCCCTTTTTTACCCTGCTACAGATAAAAACAATAAAGCAAAAGTAGAATACAAGCCCTCTGATTTAATAACGGGAACATACACTTTGAAAATTCAAAGTGAGGATGCAAGTCTAAATAAAGCCGGATCGGTAGAATACCTCATTAATTTTAATATCGACAGAAGTCAAACGGTAACCCAATTTTATCCGTATCCAAACCCTGTAACCAGCTCCATGAAATTTGTTTTTACTCTTACTGGAACCAATGTTCCTGAAGATATACGGATAAAAATTGCCAATAGTAGCGGAAGAGTAGTAAAGGAAGTGAGCAAAGAAGAATTAGGAGCAATCCATATAGGTAATAATATAACAGACTGGACTTGGAACGGAACCGATCAATTTGGAGACATGCTTGCCAATGGTCCCTATTTTTATACTGTAACTGTTAAAGATAAGGGGGAAGATGTGAAATTAAGAGCTACCAAAGGAGATGGTAGTTTTAAAAATCAAACGGGTGTAATTTATCTCTTAAGATAATGAATTAAACAATCTTATAATATTTACTTGCAAAGCCTTATTTTTGCCCATCAAATGAAAACGGCAAAGGCAAACGAAATATTAGATGCGGCAATAGCAGAAATGGCCAAATCAGGAGTAAAATCAAAAAAACTAATTCCGCACTTGCAAGCAGCGCGTGAAATAGCATTGAAAGAAGAAGACCCACTAGTTGCACGAGCATTGCGTCTTGCATGGCAACATCTGGAAAGCAGCGGTGAATTTGGACTTGCTTTTTTAGAAGAAGCCGAAACGCAAGAAGAAAATTTAGATTTCTTTTTAAGTCTTTGCTTACGAAGTGAAAACGAGCGTAACCGCGATGAGCTCAGAGAAATGACAAATATGCTCCAAGAAATGGCTTAACCTTTAACAAATTTTTAAAAATTTAAATGACAATGAACAGTGCTGTGAAAATTACTCCACTGAATAATAAACATTTAGACTTAGGCGCTAAAATGGTAGAATTCGCTGGTTTTTCCATGCCAATTCTTTACTCTAACCTAAAAGAAGAGCACCACTGTGTTCGTAAGGGTGTTGGAATGTTTGACGTGAGCCATATGGGAGAGTTTTTTATTGAAGGTCCTCAGGCATTTGAATTATTGCAGTGGATTACCAGCAATAATGTTGCAGGCTTAAGTGATGGCCGTGTTCAATACACGTGTTTTCCCAACGAAGAAGGAGGTATTGTAGATGATGCGCTGCTGTATAGAATTCGCAGAGACAAATACATGCTTGTTGTAAATGCCAGCAACTTAGAGAAAGATCTTAAATGGATAAACGAGCACAATACGTTTGAAGCAAAAGTGACTAATTTAAGTGATGATTATGCTCTTTTAGCAGTTCAAGGACCCAAAGCAACTCAAATTTTGCAAACTTTGTGCGATACCAGTTTAACTGATATACCCTATTATCACTTTGAAATTGGAACATTTGCAGGCTTTGACAATGTGATCATTAGTAATACCGGATATACAGGCTCTGGGGGGTTTGAATTATACATTAAGAGCCACAACGCCTCTGCACTCTGGGACCAAGTAATGGAGGCAGGGAAAATAGAAAAAATACAAGCTTGCGGGCTTGGAGCTAGAGATACGCTGCGTCTTGAAAAAGGATTTTGCTTGTATGGAAATGATATCAACGACGCTACTAGTCCAATCGAAGCAGGACTAGGATGGATCACAAAATTTGAACATCCCTTTATACACAGTCAATATCATGCACAACTTAAAACGAATAAACCCTCCAAGAAACTGGTAGGTTTTGAACTCATTGATCGAGGAATTCCAAGGCAGGACTACCCCATTCTTGACGAAAACGGCGCAGAAATTGGAGTAGTAACGAGTGGAACAATGAGTCCTACCTTAAATAAAGCCATTGGTATGGGCTATGTCCAAAGTACACATAGCAAATTTGATTCTGAGCTATTTATCGGAATTAGAGGGAAATCCATTAAGGCTAAAGTTTGCAAACTTCCCTTCTTAAAATAGAAATAGCACTTAAATTCAATTCTGATAAACACTAAAAGGTAGTGAACCGCTCCGCAACTTTGGACCATTCAAAAATACTTAGCATTTTGGGATCCCGAAAATAGTAGAGACAGCTAAGTATTGGTTCTATCGAGTTTGTGATATTTCACTTTGATTAAAATCTGTGCTTAACTATTTGTTAATCCTGCACAAATTCTAGAAAAGTTAAATACTTTCGCATCTTGTTTTTAAAAGATCTACATCTATTCAATTTTAAGAATCATGAATCCAAGAGCTTTAAGCTTGGACCCGCTATCAATGGTTTCTATGGAAAAAATGGAACGGGGAAAACGAATCTCTTAGACTCAATATATATGCTCTCCTGCGCAAAAAGTTATTTTAATAATATAGATAGCCAGTTGGTGCGATTTGGGCAAGATTTCTTTTCGCTAAAAGGGAACTACGGAGAAAACAATCAAACAGAAATACTTTTAAAGTTCACTAAAGGGAAAAAAACCATTAGCAATAACGGTAAAAAATACAAGCGGCTTATTGATCATATCGGTCAAATCCCAGCGGTATTTATTACACCTTACGATATCTCATTAATTCTAGGCAATAGCAATGAAAGAAGAAGGTTTATTGATTTAAGTATAAGTCAAGTTAATAAGGAATACCTAAAGCAGCTCGCCCTTTACAAAAAAGTACTCTTGAGTAGGAATGCATTTTTAAAATCAAATGAAGGGAATTACATTGACCCCATTATTTTGGAAAGCTACGATGCAAGGCTTATTGAGTCAGGCAAGTCTATAAACACAGAACGATGTGCTTTTATAAAGGAGTTTAACACTATTTTCAATACGGATTATTCGCATTTAACAGGAGATAAGGAAACAATCGATATTGAATATATTTCAGATTTAAACCATGGCGATTTTAAAAGTATTTTAGAAAAGCAAGTAGGAACTGATACAGCTGCGCAACGCACAACAAAAGGGGTACATAAAGACGATTTAGTATTTACTATTAATAAGTTAGCCTTAAAAAAATTTGGTAGTCAAGGACAAATAAAGAGTGTAATAATCGCGGCCAAGCTCGCGCAATTTTCATATTTTAGCGGTAAAACAAAATCAACCCCTATTTTGTTACTTGATGATATATTTGAAAAAATAGATTTGAGTAGAGCAGAAAAACTGATGGAAATGATTGCCAATAAAAGATTCGGGCAAATTATTATCTCCGATACGGAAAGGACTCGCATGGAACAATTTTTAGCCAAGATAGAAATCAATCAGAATTTTTTTGAGGTAATTTAAAATGTTAAAAGAAAAAGAAGATTACTATGTAGAAAACGGTTTTTGGGTTTTTACAGAACAGTATCATAAACGAAGAGGATTTTGTTGTGGAACGGGTTGTAGACACTGTCCATACTCTCCAAAAAACAAAAGAGGAAGCACTCTTCTAAAAAAAATGAAAAAAGCATCCACTTAATGTGGATGAATTGAGTAAAAGCAGCATTTTATTCATCTTACTTTTGTCCTTATGACAAGAAAAAAAGTGATTGCAGGGAATTGGAAAATGAATTGTTCCCTAGAACAAAGCCAAGCGTTAATCACTGAAATACGAGGAATGGTAAGAGATGAGCGTAATAACGATTCAGAAATAATTTTATGTCCCACCTACTTGGCATTGCCTTCAGCATGCAAACTTGTTCAAGGCTCTAGTTTATTTATCGGAGCTCAAAACTGTCATTCTGATACAAATGGGGCCTTTACCGGTGAAATATCAGCAGAAATGCTAAATCATTTGGGCGTAAGTCACGTCATTATAGGGCATAGTGAGCGCAGAGAATACCAAAATGAAACCAATGCCTTCCTAAAAGAAAAAATTAAAAGTGCAATCAAAAACAATTTAGTTTCTATATTTTGCCTTGGCGAAAGTTTAGAACAAAGAGAGTCTGGCCAGTTATGGGATGTTTTATCTCAACAGCTCAGAGAATCTTTACTAGACACCAGTGTGACGGACAAAAATTTAATCATTGCATATGAGCCAATTTGGGCTATTGGTACCGGTGTAACAGCAAGTGCAGCACAGGCACAAGAAGTACATTCTTTCATTAGGAATTGGGTTGCTCAACATTTCTCCCCAGAAATGGCAGAAGAAACAAGAATTCTTTACGGAGGATCTATGAAACCAGATAATGCCGAAGAGCTTTTATCTCAAATGGATATTGATGGAGGCTTAATTGGTGGAGCTAGTTTAAAACCCCGAGACTTTGTTAATATTCACAAATTAGCCAAATGATTCCCTTTGGCATGAGTTTTTAGTTGCAATAAGCAGTGCAAACTGCACGTTAGATGTATAATAATACCATGAGGAAAAACTTATTTTTGTTTCTAGGCTTTGGTTTACTTGTCTCTTTTGGAGGTGTTCAAGCACAGGTAAAAAGTTTTAATACAAGTCCTAAAGAGTTTATATTAGAGTTTGAAATCTTCCTCAAAAATACAGGTAATTCCAATTTGGAAAAAGAATTCAATGTATTTTCCAATGCTTGGAAACAAGGCAAATTTAGCCCTTTTCAAAAAGAAAAAATTATCAAAATAAGCAATAACATGGTGGCTGAAGGGCTTCCTCAAACACCCTATTTTGAGCTGTTTATAAAAAGCATAGGTGCCTTTGTTAAAAACAAATTACCTAGCCATAATTTAGACCAATGGCAAAAAATATCAAGCGTTTTAATTGACAAGGATAAGCGAAGCTATTTATCATTCCTAAAGGTTTCTAAAAACCTATTTCAGGAAAGGCTTATCTACTCCTCCACAAATGAAAAGTGGACGGTAAGCTCGAAAGAGTTTGATTTTAATTTTGATGGATCTGATTTTCACATTGATTTTAAAAATACCAATTTAAAACTATCGGGGGCCATGGACTCTATCATTATACAGAAGACCAATGGTTCATTTTATCCAAGCAAAAACCAATGGATTGGCTCTCAGGGAACCATTGATTTTGACCGCGTGATTAAATCGGATAAAGCCTATGTTGAGTTTGGCTCATATCAATTAAATTTAAGCAATACCAATTTAACATTTGACACCGTTAAACTTTACAGAGAAAAGTTTTTCGCCAAGCCTATTCTTGGTAGATTCAGAGATAAATTATCGTTATCTACGGATAGCAATGCCATTGTGAAAGGAGCATACCCTCAATTTTATTCCTTTAAAAACACCCTAGAAATAAAAGGAATCGTTGGAAAAAACGCCACCTTCGAGGGAGGGTATGCAATGAAAGGGAGAAAAATTATCACAAAAACGGCGAATAATTCTCCAACCACCATTCACATCTATTTTAAAGATAAAAAGAAAGTCACCATAATTAGTGACGAGTTTAAAATTGATAACGAATCTGCACGAAGCAGCAAGGCATCTTTAATTGTGCGCTCAGACTCTGGAAATATTACACATCCCGGTCTCGCCATTAACTATAAATTTAATAAAAATCTATTTATAGCCTCAAGAAATGACAAAGGCCTTCAACGGAGACCCTTTGAGGCCAATTATCATAAAATGGAGTTATATGTCGAACAACTGATTTGGGAAACAGAAACTCCTTTTATAAAATTTGACAATACAAATAACGATGAAGCCGCTTTCTTTACCTCCAACAGTTTCTATAAAGAGATGCTCTATTCTCGGATTAAAGGAGGCTTAAGTATTCATCCATTAGAGGCGCTTAACTCCTATTTCTCTCGAAAACTACGCCGTAAAACAAGAACCTTCCACTTAGATGGATATGCCGACTTCGTAGGATCTAGAACAACCTATTTAAAAACGCCAATGATTAACCTGCACGATAAAGGTTATATTATTTACGACCCTAAAACAGATAGTGTTACACTAAACTTAAAGCTTTTTGCAGCGGTTCAAAGCCATAACAAAGTTAGAGACTACGATGTTATCCGTTTAAGCTCTACCATTGCCAGTTTACCAAATGCCAAATTAAACCTCCTAAACAATGAATTAGAAATACAAGGGGTTCAAAAATTCTTCTTCTCGGATTCGCAAAGTGTCATTGCATTTCCCAAAGAGCAAGTTGTAAAAGTAAGAAGAAATAGAACCATAAATTTTGGCGGTTTATTAGCCGCTGGTCGGTTTGATTTTTTTGGAGAAAAGTTTACTTTTAATTACAATACGTTCTCCATGGGCTATACCCAAATAGATTCTATGCGTATGTACTTTCCAGATATGAATGGGAAAGGAGACATCGCCATTAAATCCGTGCTTCGAAACATCTATGGAACCTTACTCATTGATAAACCCTTTAACAAAAGTGGATTAAAAAACTATCCAGAATACCCCATTTTTAGATCTTTAAGAGGCTCAGAAATTCTATATGATAAACCGCATATTCACGGAGGTGCTTATAGCGCAGATAATTTCAAATTTGAAGTAGATCCATTTGAAATTGATAGTTTGGATAATTTTGCTCTGGACGGCTTGCAATTTGATGGAACATTTATCAGTGCAAATATATTTCCAGAATTTAGACATAAAGCCTCCATCCAATCTGATTACTCCTTAGGTTTCATTAAAAACACTCCTGCCGGAGGCTATCCAATGTATGGTGGCAAAGGAAAAGGGACGGTGACTATGAACCTAAGTGAAGAAGGCTTTTATGGTGAAAATGGAAGTATAGAATATGAAACAGGAAAAACCGAGTTTGAGAAAATATTGTTGCTGCCTAATAAAACTGTAGGGCAAGCGAAATCATTTACCCTAGCAGAAAACTCCATATATCCCAAAGTAGATGCCGATAAACCTGGGATTGAATGGACCCCTTATGAAGATGAATTTAAAATAACGCAGGGCAAAACACCCATTAAAGTATTTGAGCAAAAACATGAATTTGAAGGCAGCTTAACGCAGTCACCCTTGAGCCTGAGTGGAGATGGCACCCTATCATGGGATTTGGCAAAACTATCAAGTGCTGATATGAAACTTTCTCCGAATAAGTCAAAATCAAAAGTGGCTAGCCTTAAGATTTATACGGCCGATACAACGAAAATTGCCTTTCAGTCGAATAATATTAATGGAACATTTGATTTTGATCAAAGGACAGGAAAATTTGGCAACAACAATGTAGGAGCTGAAACCTTGTTCCCATTCAACACATTTGCCACCAATCTAAACGATTACTTCTGGGACATGGACAAAAAGAAGATCACAGCGAAAGTAGGACCAAGTATGGCCGGTGTGAAGCCTATTTTTAGATCTACAAATCCCACTCAAGATAGTTTGCAGTTTGAAGGCAAAAGAGGTATTTACGATTTAAAAAATTACAGCCTAACTGTAGAAGAAATCCCATACATCGATGTGGCAGATTCTCGACTATACCTCAATGATGGAGTAGCAAAAATTAGGGAAAATGGATCCATTGATATCTTAGAAGGAACCAGACTTATTGCCAATCGAAAAGATAAATTCCACGAGATATATGACCTAAATATTAAGGTATACGGAAAATGGAAAGTAAGAGGTTCAGGTAAGTATGTATACACAACCAGCAATGGAATAAAACAGGAGTTTTTATTGGATAGTGTTGTTGTCGCAGATAAGGCCTTCATATCAGCAGTTGGGAATTTAGTAGAAAAAGACAGTTTTACGCTGGACCTTAAAATTGGATATAAAGGATTTGCCAACGTTAAATCCACCCAGCAGAATATAGCATTTACAGGTTATGTTAAACCCTTACATAGCTTTACTGATATTATTCCATCCAACTGGATTAAATTTAACAATACAGTAGATCCAAAAAATGTAATTATCGAGGTTAGCGATCCCAGGGACAAAAGAAATAAACGGCAATATGTGGGGCTTTTTATAGCCAATGATAGCAGTCATGTTTATCCACTATTCTTCAGCTGGAAAAGAAGATATTCTGATCCTGACGTAAGCAATGATACAGGTATTTTCTATTATGATAAGAAAAAGAATAGCTTTTTTGCGGGGAGTAAAGACAAACTTCTTAATGGTGGGCTGAAAGGCAATTTTATGCAATTAAACGAAAAAGATAAGTCTATCCATGCAGAAGGCTTACTCAATTTTGGTTTAGATAGTAAAATTATTAAGTTTAAAAGTGCAGGTACAGCTGATCGCATGGTTGGAGACAGTACCTTTAATTTTAAAATGGCTATGTTATTAGATTTTCCTCTACCCAAGGAATACACAGCAACACTTAAACAAGCCCTTCTAGGCAAAGGGAAAGGGGCTATTTCTCCAAACAATGACTTTTTTAAAGATGCCATTGGAGAAATGATAGAAGATCCAAAAAATGCCCAAAAAATTATTGATAATATTGTTTTTAAAGATGTTTTAGTTGGAAAAGAGGAAGCCAATTATAAAATGATCCTTAACAATGTCAACTTTCGATGGAATAGCCGCTTAAGAGGAATGTATAGTCATGAGGCTGTTGAGCTTATTAATTTTGATGGAACTCCTATTCAAAAATCAGTAAATGTGACCATGCTTGTTGAACATAAACGCAGTGGTGAAAACATATACCTTTACATGACATACGGGGATAATCAATACTTTTACATAAACCTCCAGAAGAATTTTGCCTATGTGCTTTCCAGTGATTCCAAGTTAAATGAAATATTTGCAGAATCTTATGACAAAATTAAAACGGATGAGTACTTCTTAAGGAAAGCCAGTCCAAGGCAGATCATCCGATTTAAAGACAAACTTGGCGTTGATTAGGCCTTAAATCTAGCAATAACTGATTCCCTTTAACTTATTTTATGGCAAAAGATGGTAGTATCCCAGATTAAAGCTTACCTTCGCAAAATATTTTTAACAATTATGAGTAACGGAACCGTAAAATTTTTTAATGAATCCAAAGGATTTGGATTTATCGTACCAGAAGATGGTAGTAAAGATGTTTTTGTACATCAAAATGGATTAACTGATAGAATCGCTGAAGGTGATAAAGTAAGTTATGATGTTGAAGAAGGACAAAAAGGACTAAATGCAGTAAATGTGAAAGTAGTTTAATTACTTCTATATTAATATTATAGCATTAAAAAAAAATCCTCTGCTTTGCAGAGGATTTTTTTATACAAGAAACTTTCTTGGGTCTTTTCACTACGTTATTTAGGCATATGCACCGTACGTTGAGGAAAGGGAATCGTAACATTTTGTTTTCTAAACTCTTGTAATATCTCCCAGCGTATTTCTGCCTTGTGATTATCCATATAAAAAATATCCAATGACCAATAGAGAAGTTCAAAAACAATGGCGGAATCTGCAAAGTCTGAAATCCGAACAATAGGAGCTGGTTTTTTTGAAACCGTGCTGTGATTCTCCGCCGCTTTATACAGTATGTTTTTTACTCGATCAACATCCGAAGAATAATCAACGCCAATTTCAACAATAAATCTATTGAGCTGTTTTTCCATGGTCCAATTGACCACTTTGTTGCCAGTAAATAATCGATTTGGAACAATAATATAACGACCTTCACGATCTTTGAGCGTGGTCGTCCGCATTCGTATGTCTTCTACCCTACCTATGGTATTATCCTCCAGTTGAATAATATTGTTGACTTGTATGGTACTATCCAGAAGTAAAATTATTCCCGACATAAAATCATTGAATAGGTTCTGTAAACCTAGACCAACACCCACTAAAATAGCTGCCGAACTTGCAATGATTAGATTCCATCTAATATGAATAGTTTCAAAACTAAATAGTATTGCAATAATGATAATAAGGTACTGCAGCAATTGAAACATAGCATGCTTCTGTCCAGATTCAAAACGACGAAACCTGAAAATAAGGTATCGACTTAAACGAATGGTAAGCCATGTAATGAGCCAGATTAGAGCAAGACCAATAATAATTCCGTAGGTTATATTATGCACTCCAACCGTAAAAATCTCTTGATTCAGCCAATTTTTCATCGCATACGAAAGTACTAAGCAATCAATTAAATGTTAGAAAATTATCTAAAAAAATCATCGGTATAAAGTAATAGTCCAACCATGCCTTAGTTTAACAATACTATTTTACTTTTGTAGTGGATGGATATAGAATTTGAAGCAGTCATAGGGCTAGAGATTCACGTGCAACTTTTAACGAATACAAAAGCCTTCTCCGGCGAAAGTGCAGCCTATGGAGGCATGCCGAATACTCAACTAAGTGTTATAAACTTAGCTCACCCTGGCACCCTTCCCATGCACAACTCCACGGCTATTAATAAAGCCATTAAACTTGGCTTGGCGCTCAATTCCAATATTCGTAGAGAAAATCAATATTCCAGAAAAAACTATTTTTATGCAGATTTACCTAAAGGCTACCAAATCACACAGTTTGATACGCCTATATGCGATGGAGGAAGAGTAAAAATAAAGACACCTACCGGCCAAAAAGAAATTGCCCTTACTCGTATTCATATGGAAGAAGATACAGGCAAGAGCATGCATGATCAAGATTTGACGGATAGTTTAATTGATTATAACAGAGCAGGTACTCCCCTTGTAGAAATAGTTACAGAACCAGATATTAAAAATGCAGAAGAAGCCTATGCATTTGTAACTGAAGTGCGCCGATTAGTGAGATACTTGGAGATTTGTGATGGAAATATGGAAGAGGGAAGTTTAAGATGCGATGCAAACGTTTCTGTCATGCCCAAAGGATCTAACACATTTGGAACAAAAGTGGAGGTTAAAAACATGAATTCTATTAGCAATGTTAAACGAGCGATAGAGCATGAAATTATCAGACAAACCGAATTAGTCCGGTCTGGAGGCACTGTTTATGGTGAAACCAGAGGGTTTAACGCGCTAGAGGGTAAAACCTTTAGCATGAGAAAAAAGGAAATGGTTAATGATTACAGGTATTTTCCAGAACCCGACTTGCCCCCAACCCAAATTACCGATGCACATTTAAAAACCATTCGAAATGAGATGCCTCCCTTACCAGAGGAGCTTTTTGATAAATTCACCCAAGCCTTTGGACTCAGCGATTATGATGCCGGTGTTTTAGTTGACGAGAAGCATATTGCACTATACTTTGAGGAAATAGTGAAACATACTAAAAATTACAAATCGGCGGCCAATTGGTTGTCCGTAAACATAAAAGGACATTTAAATGAACATGCCATTGATATTTCTGATTTTAAACTTGAAGCAAAAACCATTGCTGAAATCATCGAGTTAGTCGATAAAGAGACGGTGAGTCACTCTGCAGCAGCCAAGAAATTATTTCCTTTCTTGATAGAAGATCCTGAGGCAAGTCCAATAGAAGCTGCAAAATCACTTGGCTTAGTACAATCTACGGATAGCAGCTTGGTTGAAAAAATTGTGGCAGAAGTTTTAGAAGAATATTCTGATAAAGTACAAGCATACAAGTCTGGAAAAAGAGGATTGCTCGGTCTTTTTGTTGGAGAGTGCATGAAACGAGGGAAAGGAAAATTAAATCCCAAAATGGTTAACCAAATGCTTAACCAAAAACTGAGCGATTAGAAAAACAAGTAACAAGAGGGGAGAAATTCTTTTATTAAGCCTGTTTTTTGTATTTTGCATCCCATATAGATGACTCGGATTTACGCTCTATTCCTTACGCTATTCTTTAGCAATTTAGCCTTTGGGCAATTGGACTTAAAGCCACAGTACCTCAAAACACAATACCAAAATAGAGCACATCTACTTCATTTTTTCGACACTGTAGAAGAGCAATCCAAGGTAAAAAATGTCATTTATATAACTGATAAACTGGGTTTTGACATTGAATCCACTCATTTTTTTGACTCCACGTATACCTCTGTAATTCCAGGACTGGCAAATGCCTATTGTATTGCAAATCAAATCGATCCTCCATCCTATAAGAGCCGGGCGATAGGGAAATGGAATTATTCATTCATTCATGAAATGACTCCAGAAAAAAGCTTAGGTATTGGAGGTTATGTTACCTTCACCAATCAAAACGATGCCAAATTAATATTTCAATACACCGCGCCCTTCCCCAAAAATAGATACCGCTTAAAAGTACTTACCAAACAATGTGAAACTTCCTTTGATTTAAAAATTATTATCAATGGAGACAAAATCTATATGGCCACTTCAAAAATACCAGATGATATTTTTGAAGTGGCGTTGGATGAAGCGCAAATAAGATCAATAGAAATAAGAACTGTTCAGAATAATTCTTCGCAAGTTCAATTTATCTTACATGGTTTATATCTGGAACCCATTAATTCTCCCGCAATAGTCGTACATCAAGTGCCTATAATAGGCGGCGTATTTAAAGGAATATTAAAGGAAAGTTTATTGGCAAAACACATTAATGAAATCAACCCAAAACTTATCGTAATTGACCCTGGCATATCGCATATGTTACATACCTACAATTCATACAGGACCAAGTCAGAGATGAATAAAGTACTCCGAGATTTAAAGAGATGGGCTACGCATGCTTCCATTCTGTGTATTTCACCACAGGAAATGTACAGGTATTCCTATCCACTTATCGAAACGGGTGTTTTCACTAGAGATTTTAAAAAAGTAAGTTTTATGCAGAATGCTGCGTTTATAGATTGGTACGCCGCTAGCGGAGCAAAAGGAGGTGCCAAAAAATGGCTAAAAAATGGATTGCTTCAAAAAAATAAGGTGCGTTTAAATGCGAAGGGATGCAGGAAAAAAGAGCAACTCATTTCCTGCGCTATTAAAAATGCCTATGAGAAAGTGGTCAATGCGCAGGATTCGGTGCTCATTATTCCCAATTTTATAACTGACTTATCTGATTCCAAGGAGAAAAAAACAGATGATAGGCTTCTAAATGACAAGCCGAAACGCATTGTTCACCAAGTTGGAAGAGGCCAAAATTTATACCGAATAAGTCTGGCTTATGATGTACAACCAGAAGACATTATGCGGTGGAACAAGCTCACCAATGATCAGTTAAATACTGGTCAGCGACTCATTATTTTTAAAGATAATAAAAGAAAAGATTTACCCGCTATACCTAAAATAGATCAGAACCATAAATCCAATAAACGAGTGTTCCATAGGGTACGATCAGGCCAGAGCCTCTACTCCATCGCAAAAAAATACAAAACAACCATTGCAAGTATAAAAAAGCTCAATAAACTAAAGAGCAATACCATTGGGATAGGACAACTCCTTCGCGTGAAGTAATTATATTTTTCCCATCAACTTATAGGCTAGAATACCCACCCATTCCTTTACAAAAGCATCAAATTGTACCATTGCTTTTGTGCTCGGCACAAAATAATCAAACCAAACAAAAGATCCCGGCTTTACCGTGTGGTAATCCGTAGCATATGGAAAGATAATAAAACCCTGCTTTTTAAAACATCGAAAGGACCTAGACATATGCGATGCAGAGGTAATTAAAGTAATGTTATTTATATTTTTTGAGTGTAGAATTTTTGCGGTTTCCAATGCGTTCTGGTAGGTATTCCGAGAATTTCCCTCCACATAAATAGCTTTATCAGGAATACCCATTTCCACTAAATAGTCTCGCGCAATAAGGGCCTCCGACCTTCGAGCCTCACTTTTAAAGACCGTGCCACCACTAAGAACAATCTGTTTTATCTGCCCCGTTTGGTACAAATGCATGGCCTTAAACAAACGGTCTGCCGCTTCAAAAAATACAATCGTTTCTCGATCTGCATCCCAACTGCAGTACCCGCCAAGAACCACCGCAGTGGGGAAAACAGCGTTTGCATTGGATTCAACAGGGTTCTCGAGGCTTCTACCCAATTGGTTTACAAATACCCGGTTACTCGCCAGAAATAGAAAAATACCCAGAATGTAATAATATATTTTTGGAATAGCCTTTTTGCGATTTACTGCATATATAAAAAACAAGACGGCCCAGGTAATGGGATGAAGGAAAATTGTAATTACTTTGCCTATGTAAAACATGCCCAACAAATGTACTCAGAAATACATAGGCCTCAAACCAATGAACTTGGGCAAGTTCGGGATAAATAAAATTTAAAAAAAAACAAGTTTTTTATGTGGTAGGTTTATTGACTTGTGTTATTTTTGCACAGCATTAAGCAGAAGTAGCTCAGCTGGTAGAGCATCACCTTGCCAAGGTGGAGGTCGCGAGTTCGAATCTCGTCTTCTGCTCCAAAAAGAGGTTATCTAATTTAGGATAACCTTTTTTATTGCCTTGGGGGTTTTAAGTTTTTCACGCTCCCCTAACTCTGTGATTTATCTTTGTGGCATAAATACGCATTTGAGCAAATTCATTGAGGACATTGTCCTAAGCATAGTAAAAGACATGCACAGCGGTACAGCCAATGTGCATAAGGTATATCAAAAGATTCCGCGAGGAGCTAAAATTGATAAGAACAGCATCTGGGATGCTCTTAAATCCTTAGAAGAACAAGCGAAGATTGAACAAAAATCAAAAAACAACTTCATACTCACCTCCCCAACCCATACCGTCACCGGTCGATTAGATATTAATCGTCGAGGAGTAGGTTACGTCATTCCCGAAAACGATGAGTTGAACGGAGAAGATGTTAAAATAGCATCAAAAGACGTTTTTGGCTTCTTACCGGGAGACACTGTTGAATGCTCCTATAGTTTTAGAGGAGAAGGCTATAAGGGTAAAATTACCGGACTTGTAAAACGAAGTGACAAAACATGGATTGGTACATTGGATGTTTTTGAAAATGTAGCTTATTTAGTTTCTGACAATAAGCAACTCCAAGAAGATATATTAATACGTAAAGGCATTAAGCCAAATATGCATGGCATGAAGGCTTCTGTTAAAATCATTAGTTTTGATGTTAAAAAAAGGAATCCATTAGGAGTTATTGTAGATTTATTAGGCAAAGCAGGCAGCAATGACGCAGAAATGCATGCCATTGTTGCGGAGTATGGGTTTAAAACATCGCACTCCCCCGAGGTTATTGCCGAAGCAGCTAAGTACACCAACACCATTTCTAAGGAAGAAATTAAAACACGAAAAGACCTCAGAGATCGCCTTACCTTTACCATTGACCCTCAAGATGCCAAAGATTTTGATGATGCCATTTCATTTGAATTAAATGCGGATGGAACCTATACCATTGGCGTTCACATTGCCGATGTTTCTCATTATGTGCAGGAAGGATCTCTTTTAGATAAGGAAGCCTTAAATAGAGCCACCTCGGTATACTTGGCAGACAGGACTATTCCTATGCTCCCTGAGCATTTGAGTAATAATTTATGTAGCCTTAGACCAAACGAGGATCGCCTGGCTTTTACCGCCCTGTTTGAAATGGATGAGGAGGCAAATGTTCTAAGTGAATGGTTTGGTAAAACCGTCATTCATAGCCAACGCAGGTATACTTACGAAGAAGCGCAAGAACGCATTGAGTCAAAGGAAGGTGACTATCAAAAAGAAGTGAATATCTGCAATGATTTAGCCAAGAAATTAAAAGGAAAACGATTTAAGAATGGCGCCATTGCTTTTGAGTCCTCAGAAATACGATTTGAATTAGACACTAAAGGGGTTCCCTTGAGAGTCATTAAAAAAGACCGATTTGATGCCCATAAATTGGTGGAAGAGTTTATGCTCTTGGCCAACAAAAAAGTAGCCCAATTTATTAAAACCAAGCAAAAACCCGAACTTCCCTTTATTTATAGAACCCACGATTTTCCACCACCAGAGAAACTACTGGAACTGGCAAAATACGTCACCCTCTGGGGATATAAAATTGATACCAGTTCAGAAGAGAGCATTCGCAAGAGCATAAATAAGCTCATGTTCGATACGGAGGGAAAACCAGAAGCCAGTATGCTGCAAATGGCAGCGATTCGGTCCATGGCTAAGGCAGTATATACCGGTAAAAAAAGCGAACATTTTGGCTTGGCTTTTAAATATTACACGCATTTTACCAGTCCCATTCGGCGGTATCCCGATTTATTGGTGCATCGATTACTCTTTGACTATTTAAATGGTAAAAAAGGGCGATTAAGTGAGAATATGATCGAACAAATGGCTGAACACAGCTCTAACATGGAACAAAAAGCCAGTGATGCAGAACGCGCCTCTACCAAATATAAAATGGCAGAGTACATGGAACAATACGTTGGACAAACCTTTGAAGCAAAAGTCTCCGGCCTTACTGAATGGGGGATTTATGCTGAAATTATTGAAAACTACTGTGAAGGAATGATCCGCTTGAGCGATATGAAAGGCGATGCATTCGTATACATGGAAAAAGAGAAAAAAGTTATAGGAAGACGAACCAAGCGTTTTTTTAGTATGGGTGACCCAATCACAATTAAAGTAAAACGTGCCAATAAAAACCTCAGGCAAATTGATTTTGTTTATGTTTCTTAATTGCCAACTATGAAATTAGAATTACTCCAAAAAAAATACTTAGCTTATTTACAAGCACACTCCTTTGTAGGCGAACCAGAGAACCTATACGAACCCATTAATTACATCATGAATCTGGGAGGCAAACGCATCAGACCTGTATTGTCTATGGCCGCTGGATTAGCCTTTGATGCCCCTGTAAATGATACACTGAGACTGGCCCATGCCATTGAAACATTTCATAACTTCACCCTCGTGCATGATGATATTATGGATGAGGCAGAAAGCCGAAGAGGAAAGCAAACCGTCCACATAAGAAATGGCTTACCCACTGCAATTTTGGCCGGGGACAATATGCTTATTCTGGCTTTTCAAATGTTCGAAGGATGCCGTCCAGATGTTTTGAGCGTATTTCTTAAAGCCGCTCAAGAAGTATCCAATGGGCAACAAATGGATATGAACTTTGAGGAATCCAGCGATGTAACCATGCTGGACTATTTAGAAATGATACGCCTCAAGACCGCAGTTCTTTTAGGTTGTTCATGCTATGTAGGAGCGGCTAATGCTGGAGCAGACAGTGAAACTAGTCATAAAATGTATGCATTTGCAGAACAAATGGGTATGGCATTCCAAATGCAAGACGATTGGTTAGACACCTTTGGTTCCAAAGCAGAAACAGGTAAAACTGAGGGAGGCGACATTATTTCTAAGAAAAAAATGTGGTTGTATCTTAAAGCTAGGGAAAAAGAAAATACCATAGATGATATTTATACTATAGAAGACCCTACCCTTCGGGTAAAAGAATCTCGCGAATATTTCAAGCAATTAGGACTAGATAAGGAACTCCTTGCCGAACAAGATAAGTATTATCAAAAGAGCTTGGAGATTCTTACTTCATTAAATTTAGGAGACGATAAGATGCTTCCCTTTTTAGAAATTGCTTCTTTTCTTAAAAACAGAAAGCATTAAACCTACTTATTTATTCTTCTTGGCAGTTTCTTTATCATTATCAAGCATGGGTTTTGTAATATCAATTGGATGGTCTACGCTTTCGTCCATTAAGGCAAAGTCCAATACATCCAGCATATTCTCTACATAATAAAAACTCAAGCCTTCAATATATTCTGGTTTAATATCCTCCACATCTTTTTGATTGGATTTACACATAATAATGGTTTCAATACCAGCTCTTTTAGCGGCAAGAATTTTTTCCTTAATACCACCTACAGGTAACACTTTCCCTCGCAATGTGATTTCTCCGGTAAAGGCTACTTTAGATTTAATTTTACGCTGAGTGTATAAACTAGCTAATGCAGATAAAATGGTTATCCCTGCACTGGGACCATCTTTAGGAATAGAACCTGCAGGGAAATGGACATGAACATCCCAAAAATCAAATACCCGTGGATTAATGTTTAGATAAGCTGCATGCGACTTCATAAAACTATGAGCTAGACTTACGCTTTCTTTCATCACATCTCCCAGTTGGCCAGTCACCTTAAATTGACCCTTCCCTTTGCTCAGTTGACTCTCTACGTACAATACGCTTCCACCCATCGGGCTCCAGGCCAAACCAACCGCAACACCAGCGGTATCATTATTTTCATAGTTCTCCGCCTCCAGCTTATCCACGCCTAAGATAGATTCCAACTTATCTAAGCCCACTTTCACTGTTTTGGCTTCTTCCATTGCAATTCTTGTGGCAGCAAATCGTGCAACTGCTGCAATTTTTTTATCCAAACCACGCACTCCACTTTCTCTGGTATATTCAAAAATGATTTGCTCAATAGCAGCATCACTTAATTTAAACTGAGCTGCTTTTAAACCATGTGCTTTGCGCTGTTTAGGTATTAAGTACTTTTTTGCAATTTCTAATTTTTCTTCTAAGCTATACCCGGTAATTTCAATAATTTCCATTCGATCCAAGAGAGCGGGTTGAATGGTTTGTAATGAATTTGAAGTAGCCATAAAAAGCACCTTGCTCAAGTCGTAATCCATTTCAAGGTAATTATCATAAAAAGTAGAATTTTGTTCCGGGTCTAGTACTTCCAAGAGAGCGCTGCTCGGATCACCTCTAAAATCAGCACCTAATTTATCAATTTCATCCAAGACAAAAACGGGATTACTGGTGCCCACCTTTTTTAGATTCTGAATGATTCGACCAGGCATTGCACCAATATATGTACGGCGGTGCCCGCGTATCTCGCTTTCATCGCGCATTCCGCCCAGGCTCATACGAATGTACTTACGACCCAAACTATTTGCAATGCTCTTTCCTAAACTGGTTTTACCCACTCCTGGAGGTCCATACAAGCAAATAATGGGGCTTTTCATATCTCCTTTTAATTTGAGAACGGCCAAATATTCAAGAATCCGTTTCTTTATTTTTTCGAGTCCATAGTGATCATGGTCCAGAATTTTTTGGGCCCTGGAAAGATCAAAATTATCTTTTGAGTACTCATTCCATGGAAGGTCCAACATCAATTGAACATAATTAAGTCCCACGCTATAGTCTGGAGCCGCTGGATTAATCCTTTGCAAACGGTCCAATTCCTTATTAAACTGCTTTAACGCTGCATCTGGCCATTTTTTCTTGGCTCCCTTCTTCCGTAAGTTCAAGATTTCTAAATCTGGACTATCCCCTCCAAGCTCTTCTTGAATGGCACGCATCTGCTGCTGCAAAAAGTATTCTCTCTGCTGCTTATCAATATCTGTTTTAACTTTATTCTGAATTTGATACTTCAGTTGAAGCTTCTGCAATTCTTTGCTCACAAATCCAAGAACCAAAGTGGCTCTATCAAAGAGATCCGTTGTTTCTAAAATACCCTGTTTTTCGCTGCTTCCCACATTTAAATTACTGGATATAAAATGAATTAGAAACGAAGGGCTATCAATGTTCTTGAGCGCCACAGAGGCCTCAGATGGAATATTTGGGGAGAGTTCCACAATTTGCTGAGAAATATCTCTCAGACTCTCTATAGTGGCCTCAAACTCATCCTTTTTTCCTTTGGCCGGTTGTTTCGTTGGAATTTCATCCACCTTAGCCTTTAGGTATGGATCTACCGATATATATTCCGTGGTTTGTACCCTTTTCTTACCCTGAATAATAACGGTAATAGCTCCATCGGGCATTTGAACTTTCCGAAGAATACTAGCTACTGTCCCAACAGTATACATATCCTCTGGCTGTGGATCTTCATTTTGCGAATCTTTTTGAGCTACTACACCAATGGTTTTATTTCCAGAAAGCGCCTCCTTAATAAGCCGTATGCTTTTATCCCTTCCAATAGTTATGGGTAAAACAACTCCCGGAAAAAGTACCGTATTCTTAATTGCAAGGATAGGAAGTTCTTTTGGTAAGTTAGATTTATTTATTTCATCTTCTTCCTGTTTGCTAAACAAAGGCATAAAGTCACCTGAGTCTCCAACCAATTCATCAATGAAGTCGTCCTCTTCAATATTCTGAGGCTTTTTTCCGAAATTAAACATATGGAATATTTTTTTCAATCATTGTGCCACGCATCTCATTCAGCCGATAATGGCACCATAAATAAGAATTTTGTAGGGCTCCGTCCTTTTTTCTCCAAGTTATATGACAATGTGGCGCAGATGTGATTTATTTAAGTCTCATTTGACTTATATTTGTGTCAAGAACAAATTATAAATATTATTAAAATGAAAAAACTATTATTTTTACTTGCCATTCCAGCCTTAGGCTTTTTAGCTTCTTGTGGTGGTGATGATGATTCTGCGCCAAAGCCAACCATTACTATTAATTCAGGTGCTGGTCTTACAAGTGCTGATGGAAATGCCCCTATTGGCAGTGATGTAACCTTTGAAATTGTAGCATTAAGCAACGATAAAAAAATTAAAAACGTAAACTTAACATTGAGCACTAACGGCGGAACTGCTGGAGTTATTGCGGATTCTATTGTTGGAGAAAAAACCGTAACCTGGAGAGTGGTACAACCCATCTCTGGCAGCACTGGGGATCTTTTAACGTTTACTTTTACTGCGGTAGATGATAACGGTCAATCAGACGCCAAATCAATAACCCTTTTAGTTAAAGCACCTACTAGAGTATTGGAGCACAACGTTTCTTCTCAGAAAGTATATAACATTCAAGGTACGGAGCCAGGAGCATATGATCTAAACACGGAAACAGCGAAAAGTTCTAGCGATTTAGATGCAAATAAAGATCTATTAGACCTTACACCATCAACTGCTGTATTTAATAAATCATGGGGCTCTGGTCACGGAACTTCAAAATTTGCTAAAGTAACTTCTACTGTTTTCACAAACGCTGCAACTACAACAGACTTAGAAGATGAGTGGGATAAAGTTTCGGCTACTGCCACGAGTAGTGTTGAAGATATTGCAACGGATGACTATATTCTAGTTAAAACAGGTCAAGTAGACGTTTCTTTTGATATTTTTATTATTAAAGTAACGGCTGTTGAAGAGACTTCAAGTGATAACCTTGATTTTATTGAATTCTCTTACAAAGGAGGATAATTTAATAATCACATGAAAAAAGCCCGTTGTATTAATACAACGGGCTTTTTTTTTGCTTTTTAATCCAAGTAGAAATCACTTAGTATATTTGTGCCCATAAACTATTCAAACAATGAGATTAAACCAAGCCCTAATCCTCCTCCTTTCTAGTATTGCTTTCTTCTCTTGCAAGACCCAGGAATCTGCGCTGGCCCCTACCCTTACAATTCTTGTTGAACCAGGATATACTAGCAAGGATACTGCGGGAAGCATAGATTCTATTGTGCTTTTTAAAGTTACGGCAACTAGTAATCACAATATCTTAAAAAGTATCGCTTTATTTCTTTCTACTAACCGAGGTGCCTCAGCAGAAGTAGATAGAACTGTTTTAAGTGTAAACACTGCAACTTGGCAAACGTCACAAAAGTTAGAAGGATTTGTAGGAGATACATTACACTACGTGATCTCAGCCATTGATGATAATGGTAAATCTACATCTATATCTGTGAATATTAATCTAAGATCCATCCTAAGAGATTTTAAAATAGATACCATCAGACAACGGATATACAATAAATTTGATACCACTAGAGTGGCTTATAACTTAAATACTGGAGAACGTTTGAGCTTTACGGACCTCTCGAGCGTTAAAGATATAGTAGACTTAAGCTCCTACACAGATTCACAATTAGTTTTTAATAAAGCCTGGGGTTCTGGTCATGGAACCAGCCAATTTATTCAAGTGGATGCGGCCTTCTTTTCTGGAGCAAGCCAAACAAAATCATTAGAAGATGAATGGTTAAGGCTCTCATCTTTGGCAACCCCAACCATATCTAATATTGCAAAAGGCAATTATTATTTGATCAAGACCCGGCAAAAGAAAATCTCATTTGATTTATATGTAATACACATTACAGATATTTTACAAACCACAGATGACAATTCCGATTATATCGAATTCTCGTACAAGGGAGGCTAAAATCTAAAATTACTAAGTTCAAACAAGCCCCAATGCATGAGGCTTGTTACTTATATCTTTATTGTGCTACTGGAGCAGCTGCTATAATCTCTTCACTTACTCCGTTGGAGAACTTTTTAAAATTAACATCAAAAAGATCCGCTAATTTATTCGCTGTTAAATCATATTCATTTTCATTAGCCCATGTACTCCTCGCATCCAATAATCCACTTGGAACATCGGGGCAGCTGGTGGGATAAGATAGTCCAAATACTTTGTGAGATACGTAATCAACATGATCCAGATCACCATTCATGGCTGCTTTAATCATTGCTCTCGTATATTTTAGACTCATTCGACTTCCAACGCCATACGAACCTCCACTCCATCCTGTATTTATTAACCATACATTTACGTCTGGGTTTGCGGCAAGTTTTTGACCAAGCATCTCTGCATATTTACCGGGATGCAATGCTAAAAAGGCTTCGCCAAAACAAGCACTAAAGGTTGCTTCAGGCTCGGTTACTCCTGCTTCTGTTCCTGCGACTTTAGCTGTATATCCACTAATAAAATGGTACATAGCCTGTTCGTTTGTCAATTTAGCAATGGGAGGAAGCACACCAAATGCATCACAGGTTAAAAAGAATATATCATTTGGTGCAGGCCCTACTGAAGGCTTCACCGCATTATCAATGTTCTCTAAAGGATAGGCTACTCTCGTGTTTTCTGTAACACTTACATTGGTATAATCCACTTGATCTGAATCTCCATAAAAACGAACGTTTTCGACAAGCGCTCCTCTTTTGATAGCCCTCCAAATTTGAGGTTCTTTTTCTTCGGTCAAATCAATGCACTTGGCATAGCACCCTCCTTCGAAATTGAAGACAGAATCTTCTGCCCAGCCATGCTCGTCATCCCCAATCAATCCTCTTTCAGGATCGGCACTTAGAGTTGTTTTTCCTGTACCACTTAAACCAAAGAAGATGGTGGTATCATTGTCCTTGCCAATATTAGCCGAACAGTGCATGCTTAAAACATTTTTTTCTTGCGGCAGAATATAATTAAGCACGCCAAAAATTCCCTTTTTAATTTCACCGGTATACCCAGAACCACCAATCAAAATCATCTTTTTCTTGAAATTAACAATGGTAAAGTTCTCTTGCCTCGTGCCATCCACAGACGGATCTGCGCTAAAGGTTGGAGCGGCTAATATCACCCACTCTGTTTCAGAGCTACTTAACTCCTCGGAGCTTGGTCTAATAAAAAGATGCTTTGCAAAAAGATTTTGATACGCTCCTTCTGTAACTACCTGAATGTTTAGTTTAAAGCGATCGTCGGCACAGGCCGCACAATTTCTAATGAAAACATCTTTGCTTTCATAATGCTTAATAATTTTATCCAACAGGCCATCAAAATGTTGCTCGCTAATAGGATTGTTAACTGGTCCCCACCAAACGGTGTCTTCCGTTACACTATCCTTTACAATAAACTTATCTTTTGGACTTCTACCGGTATATTTTCCAGTGTCGGCAGCCAGAGCACCAGTATCGGTTATTTTACCTTCTCCACGCTCTACTGCTTTATTCATCAACTCCTCTGTACTTAAATTATTAAATACACTTGAGGAATTTTGAACAATCTTTTGAATTACTTCGTGATTCTTCATTCTAATAAGGGGTTTTTCTATACATCTACAAACTTACATGCATCTTAAAAATCTACCTCCATAGCCATGTGCTTTTTTTGCCTTATTTTCGTCAAGTATTCCACAAAACAGTCTTTCAACATAATGTTAAACAATATAAATCAATCAGTTAAGTACTTAAAAGTCTTATTGCTCATATTGTCCTTTTATGGTCATTTTGCCTCTAGTCAAACATTAATCAACCCTAATAAGGTCATTTTTTGGGGTATAAATGCTCTTCATACTACTACGAATTCCTACCATTATTCTAAAATTAAGACGAACCCATCCACATCATTTAAAATAAAAAGCCTGGATTCTAAGGTTCCCTTAAGGTTAAGCAAAGGGGTTGCAAAAGCATCAGATATCACATTTATTACCACTGCATTTGTGGCTGGAATTTTCGTTCTTTCAGAAATACCGAAGGATAAGAGGCTTCGTCAGTCCATACGAATGGCAGAAAATGTTTGGATGACCTACAATATCACTGAAACCTTTAAAAACACCGTAAAACGAGTGAGGCCATATGCCTACCAAGGCGTGCGAGAAAAAGACGATATAAGATCCTTTATTAGCGGTCATAGTTCTTTAACAGCCAATATGGCCACAACCCTGTGGATGAGTAATCCTAAGAATAAGATTTTTCCCATTCTTGCAACAGGCCTTGCTATAGGCACAGCAGCATTGCGTGTTAAAGCGGGAAAGCATTTTGTAAGCGATGTTCTTTCGGGAATAATTGTAGGTTTTGGCGTGGCTTATATTCATGAGAAAATTACCCCAATTAATGGAATATAAAACAATAGCCTAAAGTGTGGTGTTATATTTGGCAAGTGGATCATATGAGAATATATAGTTTAACCATTGTATTAAGTTTGATTGGTGCATGTACCGCTCAGCAGAAGCAAAAAAGTACATCTTCAGATGCTTCACACGTTTTAGTAAAAAAAGAAAATATGGATACCGCAATAATTGCAGGAGGTTGTTTCTGGTGTATGGATGCTGTTTACAGACAGATGGAAGGCATTGTAGATGTAGAAAGCGGATACAATAATGGACGCATTAAAACTCCGACATACAGAGAGGTTTGTACTGGACTAACAGGCTGTGTTGAGTCTGTCCAAATCACCTATGACACAAGCAAAACCAGTTATCAAGAAATTTTAGAAGTCTTTTGGAGGGTACACAACCCTACCACACTTAACAGACAGGGAAATGATGTAGGCACACAATATCGAAGCGGCATTTATTACTTAAATGATGCTCAAAAAACAATAGCAGAAGTATCTAAGAAAGCAGCGGAAGAAGCACAGCTTTGGGATGGCATTATTGTTACTGAAATACTTCCCTTAGAGGATTATTCAAAAGCGGAGGATTATCATCAAAATTATTATGAAAATAATCCGAATCAATCCTATTGCCAGTTTGTGGTTGGTGAAAAGGTAGAGAAGTTTAAAAAGCTTTTTAAAGACAAATTAAAAAAAGAGGCACAGTAGGCTTGAAAGAAACCTTACTTAAAGCAACCATTGAAAACATCAAATCACTCAGCCCTAGAGTTTTGGAGTTTTCTTTATCTACGAAGTTCCCAATAACATTTGAACCTGGTCAGTTTATAGTGATACATCATAAAGGCATTGAGCGAAGTTATTCCATCTCTAACCAACCGGGTAATGATTTCATTGAACTCATTGTTTCTCTAAATGAAGAAGGCCAGCTTACCCCTGATTTATTTAATAAGAATGTAGGTGATGTTATTGATATATCAGAAGCGAAAGGGTCATTTTTACTTCCAGATACTCCTCAAAATGGGATTTGTTTCATATGCACTGGCACGGGTATTGGACCTTTCAAAAGCATGATCGAAACCATGCTAAGTTCATCCGTTTCCCTACCTGCCATTCACCTTGTTTTTGGAAATAGAACAGAAGAAGATATTTTGTATCATGAATATTGGAAAGATATTGAAGCAAAACAAGACGGCTTTCATTACTATCCCGTTCTATCTCAATCCAGTTGGAAAGGGCTTAAAGGATATGTACATTCCATTTATTCTGACATTGCGCAAACAAATCCAGATTTGTTATTTTATGTTTGCGGCTGGAAAAACATGTGTGTTGAAACGAGACAGCAATTAAAAATTCTCGGTTTTAGCAGACGCCAGTATAAATTTGAGCAATACGACTAAGCAAAAAAATACTGCTTTTATTAAAAGTCTCTCCGAAAAATTTGGGTTTCTTGCCTGTGGCATTAGTCAAGCACAGAAACTAGAAGAGGAGGAAAAACCCTTAACGGAATGGTTAAACAGGGGGTACCATGGAAAAATGAAGTACATGGAAAACCACTTTGACAAGAGGCTTGATCCTTCTAAGCTGGTTCCTGGAGCAAAATCAGTTATTTCACTCTTGTTAAACTATGCACAAGAAGAAACTACAGACTCTGCCGTAAAGATATCTAAATACGCCTGGGGTGAGGATTATCACTCCGTTATTAAGAACAAGCTTTTTTTAATGGTGCAATCCATAAAAGAAGAGATAGGAGATATAAACGGACGCGTATTTGTAGACAGTGCACCTGTTTTAGAGAGGCAGTGGGCGGCTAAGTCCGGTTTAGGTTGGATTGGTAAGCACGGACTGCTTTTAAGGAAACAGGAAGGCTCATTTTTCTTTATTGCGCAGATTATTTGTGATTTAGATTTAGAAACAGACCAACAAACTACAGATCATTGCGGCGAGTGCACGGCTTGTATCGATGCTTGTCCCACAAATGCAATTGTTGCAAATAAACTTGTAGACAGCAACAAATGCATTAGTTATTTAACCATTGAACTTCACGAAAATATACCAGAAGCGTATATAGATAAATTAAACGGTTGGGCATATGGCTGTGATATATGTCAGGATGTTTGCCCTTGGAATAAATTTAGTACGCAAACACAGGTAAAGGAATTTCAGAAAACTGAATACTCTACTTGGCAGGAGGAGGAGTGGACAGAAATGACCGAATCTATCTTTGATTCACACTTCGAAAAAAGCGCTATAAAGCGAATTGGGGCTTCAAAAATGAAGCAAAACATTGCGAATGTTCTAAAAAAATAAGACAAAAAAAAGACCCTGCATTGCAGAGTCTTTTTTGATATAAGGGTTTATTATCCTCTTCTTTCTTTAATTCTAGCAGATTTACCTATTTGTTTTCTAAGATAAAAAATTCTAGCTCTTCTTACTTTTCCTTTTCTATCCACCTTGATTTTATCAATCATAGGGCTGTTTAGAGGAAAGATTCTTTCAACACCTATTCCGTTAGATATTTTACGCACAGTGAATGTTTCAGCCATTCCGCTATTTCTTCTCTGCAACACATCCCCTTGAAATTGCTGGATTCTCTCTTTGTTTCCTTCTTTAATTTTATAGGAAACAGTAACTCTGTCACCTGCTTTAAATGCAGGAAGATCTGACTTCAGTTGACTACTTGCTATTTCTTGTACTAGGGCGTTCATATTAATTATCTCTTTGAATTAAGGCCTGCAAATATACAAATGATTTTTATATAAAACGAAGCTATTTTGTTTATTTTATTTTAGCCACTTGAGCCATCATTTCCGCTTCGCAAACTAGCTTACTTCCGACCCATGCTCTCCCTCTCATCATGCATAATCCTCTACGGATAGGCTCGGTAACTTCTAATTTAAGAACCAATGTGTCTCCTGGAACTACTTTATCCTTAAAACGTGCATTATCGATTTTAAGAAAGTACGTGGCATAATCGCTGGGATTTTCGATATTACTTAAAATTAATACTCCCCCAGCTTGTGCCATCGCTTCTATCTGAAGTACTCCTGGGAATAGTGGCTCATCAGGAAAATGACCATTAAAAAAATATTGATCAAAGGTCACATTTTTTATTGCAACAATTTCTGTTTCTGTTTTTCGTAGAACCTTATCTACCAATAAAAAAGGATGCTTGTGCGGGAGCAATTTCATGATATCAGTAGTGGAGTACAAGGGTTTTTCACTTGGATCGTAATGGGGTCTGCCCTCCTGTTTTCTCTTTTGTTCCTTTTTTATGGCCTGCTTTATTTTTTTTGCAAAAGCCACATTGCTTCCATGCCCTGGGCGTGCGGCCATAATCTGGCCCTTAATCGGTTGACCAACTAAAGCTAAGTCGCCCACCATATCAAGCAGCTTGTGACGCGCAGGCTCATTTTGGTGCCTCAAATCCAAATTGTTTAAAATTCCATTTTGCTTCACCGCAATAGAGGGCTTATCAAAAACCTTTGCAAGTCTATCCAGTTCGTCCTGGCTCACAGGTTTATCTACCACAACAATCGCATTATTTAAATCGCCTCCTTTGATAAGGTTATGCTCTAAGAGCAATTCTAATTCATGCAAAAAACAGAAGGTTCTGCATTCTGCTATTTGATCTGGAAACTCATGAATAGAAGTTATGCTCGCATGCTGCGAACCTAAAACTGCGCTGTTATAATCTACCATAACCGTAAGGCGGTAATCATTTACCGGCATAGCCACAATTTCTACATGGTTTGCTTCATCGGAATAATGAATATTGTAAGGGATTTCAAAATAATCTCTATCCGCCTCTTGCTCTTTAATTCCATTTTGCTTTAACAGTTCAATAAAAGCAATGCTACTTCCATCCATAATGGGCATTTCATTACCATCAATATCCATTAAAACATTATCAATCTGCAAACCTACAAGTGCCGCAAGAACATGTTCAACCGTACTCACTTTTGCACTGCCTTTTTCCAGCGTGGTTCCCCTGCTTGTATCGGTTACAAGATCGCAATCAGCCTCAATGATAGGCTGACCTTCTAAATCAATTCTTCTAAACTTGAATCCATGATTTTCCTTTGCAGGATGAAAGGTTAATGTAACCGATTCTCCCGTGTGTAAACCTACTCCCGAAATGGATACGGATTGTTCTATAGTCGATTGTTTTTGGTTCAAATGACTCATTCGTTTTTTGTACTTTTCTTATCTTTTTTCAAACGTCCAACCTCTCGGTTCAACTTAGGTAAATTCTTAAATATAGCGCTACTCTTAAAAAAATCCTTCAAAGGCATCGCGGGTGAACCCATCCACTGAGATTTAGGTTCTTTTATACTTTTACTCACTCCAGACTGAGCTGCAATACCTACATGAGGCGCTACTTTAATATGGCCAGTCACTCCTACTTGCCCGCCAATCATTCCATTATGACCAATGATGGTGCTTCCTGCAATACCTGCTTGACCAGCAATAACCGAGTTCTCTCCTATTTCTGCATTATGTGCTATTTGAACAAGGTTGTCCAATTTGGCTCCATCTTTTATACGGGTACTTCCCATGGTAGCTCTATCAATGGAGCAATTACTCCCCGTCTCCACATTATTGCCAATAATTACATTTCCAATTTGTGGAATCTTCAGGTATTGATCGCCAAATGGAGCAAATCCAAACCCATCACTACCAATAACAGTCCCAGAATGGATAATACAATTTGTTCCAATCTCGCAAGCTGCGTATAATTTCACACCCGGATAAAGAACCGTATCTGAACCAACCTTGGCATTCTTTCCAATATATACCTGAGGATAAAGCACCGTATTATCTCCAAGTACAGCGTTCTCTGCAATGTAGGTTCCAAAACCAATGCTAACATTTTTACCAATGGTAGCCGAGGGATGAATAAAAGCCTGATCGCTTACACCTGTATCATGCGTATTTGGATCAAAGTATTCCTGTAGTATCAGGCAAAATCCAAAATACGGATTTGCATGCTCAATGAGGGTAGCCTTTAATTCTTTTGAAGGGGTAAAGCCCTCAGGAACTATAATCAGATTCGATTTTGTTGTATACAGCTGATCTTCATATTTAGGATTTGCATAAAAGCACAAATCACTGCTAGTAGCCTCTTCTAGTTTTGCAATATTAGAAATGGATAGTTCGGCATCGCCTAAAACCTTTCCATTTATAAACTCTGCAATATGCTTGGCGCTGAGTTCACTCATGAGCGACAAAGGTAGTACGTTTTACCCTTAAAGGAACCTGAAGAGGTTTTTTGTGATAAAAAAAATAGGTTTAACTCAGCCCTTCAAGCCTTAGAAAGAATGGTGGCAGAAAAATAGTAAGGATAGAAATAAACCCGACTTAAATAAGAATAAAACTCCTCCTCAATGGCATTCTTGCTGCAGTCTCTCTATAAATCTCTGCTTTTCAAGATCATTTTGCTCTCCCATGGCATAATGAAGATTGCGCAGTATTCTTAAATAGATGTCCGTATTTGAGCAGGCATCGTAAAAAGAAGGCCTGGGTTGCACATGAATGGTTTGCAGAAAGGAATCTACATTATCTTTTGAGAAAATTTTCCCTTTATTAAAAGGATTTATATAAAACAAGACCTCTCCGAAATCATCTCTATTTAGGACTCTATTTTGCTTCACGTAATTATTCACCTCAATGGAACCTGAATCGCAATAAGCCACCACAAAATGCTGAGGTAAGTTCACACCAAATACAGGAAGACCCAAACGATGAGCCACTATGATATAAAGACTACTTAGAGTAATTGGATTGCCTTTTTTTGTTTCCACTACTCTACTTATGAAGGAATTATCTGGATGATTGTAAGTTTCCGAATCTCCACCCAAGTTGTATTGATCAAAAAAAACATGGTTGAGCACTTGTATTTTATCGGTGGGATGTGCCGATGCATAAAGCTGTACCCAAGCATCCACGCTCAAACGGTCGATATATTCCTTGGTTAAACCCGTATTTAATCCAGGGTATTTTATTTGAGAAACCAAAAGCAGCATTTTCAATAAATCGCTCGAATCCTCTCTAAACCAATGCTGCAGCTGATGAGAGACATGGTTTTCATACAAGCGCGTAATAAGCGATTCAATTTTTTCAGTCTCTTCTAAGGGTTGATTTCCTTCCCACAGCGCTTCTAAATCAGGAATAATTTTAACACCCGCTTTTTCCAACTTGCTATTTACAATTTCATGAATTTCCAGATCTGAGTCATCCATCAACTTAATGAGCGCCTCCAGTTCTTTCATATCCATGTCCATCTTCACAAATATACTAAATTCTCAGATTTTTCATTGTGTAAAATTCCTCAATTTTAAACTACAATAGACTCCTTGGATTATCTTTGCGACATATAATGGAAAGCATCCTAGACCGATTAAAAGACAAGAAATTGGATACTTCTACATCCAATAAGCGAAAATTGTACATCGAAAGTTATGGCTGTGCGATGAACTTTAGTGATAGCGAAATTATTGCTTCTATTATGGCCGACAGCGGTTTCCAAACGACGGAGGATGAAATGGATGCTGACTTAGTCTTACTCAACACCTGCGCCATTCGAGATAATGCCGAGCAAAGAATACGCAATCGCTTAATCCATTTAAAACGGAACAAACGTGAGAAACCAAACCTTATTGTTGGCGTATTAGGCTGCATGGCCGAACGCTTAAAGGATCAATTACTGGAAGAGGAAAAATTGGTTGATTTAGTAGCTGGACCAGATAGTTACAGAGATTTACCAAAACTAATTGAAGAGGTAAATGACGGGGCAAAAGCCATTAATGTACTCTTAAGCAAAGAAGAAACCTATGCTGATTTGAGCCCTGTAAGGCTTAATAGTAATGGGGTTACAGCTTTTATTAGTATTATGAGAGGCTGTGATAATATGTGTACTTTTTGTGTGGTTCCATTTACCCGCGGTAGAGAGCGCAGCCGCGATCCTGAAAGCATTGTTTTAGAAGCTCAGCGTTTATTTGATAATGGATACAAGGAAATTACACTCCTGGGCCAAAATGTAGATAGTTATCTTTGGTTTGGTGGAGGTCCAAAAAAAGAGTTCAAAAAATTAACCACTGAAGAACAAGCGTCTTCCTTAGACTTTGCAGACTTATTGGAACGCGTGGCAATATCTGTTCCTGGCATGCGTGTGAGATACAGCACCAGTCATCCCAGAGATATTACAGAGAAAGTGGTTCATACCATGGCATCACATAAAAACATATGCAATCACATTCATTTTCCGGTACAGAGCGGCAGTTCTCGTATTTTAGATTTAATGAATAGAAACTATACCCGAGAAGAGTACTTAGAAAAAATTGATATGATTCGGGGAATTATTCCCAACTGTGCCATTTCTGGAGATATTATAGCAGGTTTTTGCACAGAAACAGAAGCAGATGTAGAGGATACAATAAGTCTAATGAAGCAGTCTAATTTCTGCTACAGCTTCATGTATACCTATAGCGAAAGACCTGGAACACTCGCAGCAAAGAAACTGCAAGATGATGTGAGTGAAGAGGATAAAAGTAAGAGACTTACAAGAATCATAGAGGTTCAAAACGAATTGAGCAAATCAATGAATCATGGACTGATTGGCCAAACAGTTGAAGTGCTCGTGGAGTCTGAAGCAAAGCGAGGAAATACTGATTGGAAAGGACGATCTGATGAAAGCATTAAGGTGATCTTTCCGAAGGAGAATTATGTGATTGGAGACTTGGTACAGGTTAAGATAACAAAAGCAACCACAACCACTTTGATTGGAGTTTCCGTTTAAAGGCTACTTATTTTATCAAATGAACCGTTCCTTTGGTTTTATGAGGTTCACCCAATAGGTCCATTAGGAAAAGGCACTAAAATTTATTTCAAATGTCGATTATAAATGACTAAATACTGTTCTAACACTTTTAACAAGGCAAAGGACTCTGCATGGAGCAAAGCTGCCTCTTTAAATTGAGTAAGTTTAGCCTCGTTGGTCAATAGTTCAAGCGCAAATTTGGCCATCGTATTTGTATCTCCAACCTCCGCCATAAATCCAGTTTCACCATGAATGTTTACCTCAGGCAAACCACCCGTATTACTGCTAATTACAGGAACTTCACATGCCATCGCTTCTAAAGCACTTAAGCCAAAGCTTTCCTTTTCTGAAGGAAGAATAAATAAATCACATACACTTAAAATCTCTTCAACAGCCTCTTGTTTACCCATAAATATGATATGGTCACACATGGATAACTCCCGGCATTTCTGTTCAATATTACTTCGTTCAGGTCCGTCACCAATTAATAATAGTTTACTGGGAATAGAAGGAAATACTTTGGCAAATACTTCGACTACATCCTGTACCCTTTTAACCTTTCTAAAATTAGAAGTATGGACTAAAAGCTTTTCGCCTCCTGGAGCAATAGCTGTTTTAAAATGGTCCCGAGGTTTTTTATTAAATCTATTAAAATCAATAAAATTAGGAACCACGTCTATTTCTCTGTTAATATTAAAATGTTCCAAAGTATCCTGTTTCAGGCTTTCTGAAACAGCGGTAACTGAATCGCTATTATTAATACTCCAAGACACCACATCTGCAAAAGTTCGTTCGCGGCCAACCAAAGTAATATCGGTTCCATGCAGGGTTGTTATTACAGGTATGTGAATCCCCTCATCCTTAAGTATTTGTTTAGCCATTAGTGCGGCACTTGCATGAGGTATGGCATAATGAACATGCAATATATCCAGATGTTCCGCCTTAACAATATCAATCATTTTGCCAGCAAGGGCAGTCTCATAGGGCGCATGCGCAAATAAGGGATATTTGTTAATTATGACCTCATGGTAAAAAATATTCTCTGTAAATGTGTCTAAACGTGCGGGCTGGTTGTAGCTAATAAAGTGAACAAAGTGCCCTTTATCTGCAAGCGCTTTTCCTAATTCAGTGGCAACAACCCCACTCCCACCAAAGGTAGGATAACACACAATTCCTATATTCATAAACTATTTACAAAAGTAACCAATCAAGAGTGCAATTGGTTTTTTCGGCTAAGGCAAATACACCTTTTTATTTAAATTCTTTAATCAATGGAGAGAAAGTGGGTTGAACTTCAACTTACATTTTGAGGCTGAATATTTTGGAAATACTTTTGTCTTTCTGATTCGCTTTATAAAAAAATACAAATGGCTGGCAGCTGCTTTCCTTCTTTGGCTTATTCTTCATGCACCCCACATGAACAAAGACTTGGTTGGCCGCCATGTTTGGAGGCAGACGCAAACCCAAGGAACCATTGAAAACTTTGTATCCGAAGACTTTAATATTTTAAACCCCAGAGAACACAGACACAATGTGTACGACGGATACTACCGCATGGAGTTTCCCTTGTACCAATGGCTCATTGCTGGACTAGGGAAAATATTCGGAAGCTCTATATGGCTCAGTCGATGGGTCACACAACTCATTGGATTGCTGAGTATTTTAGGAATGTTCTTTTTTCTAAAGACCTTTTTAAGTGTTAAAATAGCTCAAATTGGCGCCTGGTGCTTCGCCTGGTCGCCCAGTCTCTTTTACTTTGGCATTAATCCCCTGCCGGATAACTTGGCCTTGTGCTTTGGACTCTGGGGTTTGGCCTACAGTTTCTCCTTTTACAAAACAAAATCTGGGAAACACATGTTTTGGAGCGCGCTATTTTTAGCCTTATCCACCGCCGTCAAACTACCCTTTATAATCCTATACGCCGTTCCCCTCTTTCTAGTCTTTCATGAAACCTTAAAAAGACAATGGGAAGTGGTATCATACTATTTTATTCACGTAATATTTTTTACCTTACCTCTGGTATGGTACAAATGGGTTATTCCGTCCTGGGACAAAGCGGGTATTATTTCTGGAGGAGGAATTAATAGAGCTAATTTTGAAAAAACATGGAATCACTTCGTTCGCAACTTATGGGGCGTATTCCCAGAAGTGATACTCAACTTTGGATCATTGATCTTCTTCTTCATAGGAATTTGGATGGTATTGCGCAAAAGGCTGCACCAATCCATCTTGGGACAATCAATGCTTTTCTTATTTGTTGTTTTGAGCGCCTACTTTTTCTATACCCTTAATATGATTGGGGGGCATCATGAGTACTACTTATTTATCTTTTACCCTCTGGTGTTTTTGCTCGTGGCCTTGGGTGTCCAATGGATGCTCCAAAAGCACTTGCTTTCCAAACGCCTTGCACTGGGTCTTCTCATTCTTCTTCCCGTCTTTAACCACCTGCGATCCAACAATAGCTGGGATACTGAAAATCCATCTGTTCCAAAAGAATTGCTCAATAAAAAAGAATGGTTTAGGAGTCTTACTCCCAAAGATGAATTATGCCTGGTGGGAAGCGATGTGTCTCAATACATCTATTTTTACTATTTGGATAAAAGAGGCTATGCATTTGGCAATGACTCCATCCCCCCAGAGAACCTAAAAAAATTCGTTAAACAAGGAGTAAAGTACCTGTACTCCGATTCAAGAAAGCTAGAAAATGCCGCATATATGAAACCCTATTTGGATAGCCTTTTGTATGAAGAAGGACGGTTTAAAGTATTCAAAATCAAATCCCCTGAAGGGTTTATATTCGAAGAATGAAAACAGACGTTGCAGACATTCAATTAAGCTTAGCATCCATGCTTAAATCTAAAATGCCTCCATTAAAAATTAGGCAGGATACTAAAAAAGTGTTGGAGCTTTGCGGAACCATTGAGGCCATGCAAGGGAAACAAAAGGTAGATGGCTACTATTTTGCCAGTGTAATGCCTAAACCAAAAGATTGTAGATTTTACTTCTTTCCCATATACACACATGCCCCACACTTTCAAAACATTAGCGAAGAGGCAAAAAAAGCCTTGAAGGGTAAAAGTTGTTTTCACATCAAAAAATTAAGCCCTGATTTGGAATTAGAAATCAAGGGAATGATTGATTTAGGACTTAACTTGTACCAAAAAGATGGACTAATATAATGGATTTATTTACCGATGAATATTTTATGAATATAGCCTTGCAGCAGGCACAACTGGCGCTAGAGCAGGATGAAGTTCCTATTGGTGCCATTGTGGTTGCAAACAATAAGGTCATAGGCAAGGGCTTTAATCAAACAGAAATACTCCATGATGTTACGGCACATGCCGAAATGATTGCGATTACAGCAGCCAGCAATGCTGTAGGGTCCAAATATTTAAGCGAATGTACTCTCTACGTAAGCATAGAGCCCTGCGTAATGTGTGCCGGTGCACTGGCTTGGTCTCGCATCTCCAAGGTGGTTTACGGAGCATCTGAACCTAAATTTGGGTATTCGCTAACCGATGAGCAAATTATATCGAGCAAAACGGAGATTGTTCAGGGAGTTCTCCAAGAAGAAGCGGCCTCATTAATGACGGAATTTTTTAAAAGCAAACGTCAGTCTAAACGCTCATAAGCTCCAATATCTGGCGCAGCATCTCTTGCATTACCCAGCATATCTATCGTTATACTGGGAGAGGAGATAATCCCCATATCTTGGGCAGGGCTCAGGGTATCTAACTGATAATTTGAACTCATAAAATCGATGAACTTAGGCTTTACATTATAAAAATTACTTAAGGCAGGTAAAGGCCTATCAAACTTAAGGCCTAGGATATTTGCATCCCCTGTAAAACTAAAGGAGGAAAGAGAAGAATTGTCAATTTCTATCTCGTCATCCATTGAACCATTTATAATAGAGTTATCCATGTCACAGGCCAAGGGAAATGTTCGAAGAAGGTTCCCATTGCCATCCCTTAAGGTATTGGTTACACCAAAATGACCATCATTCCGTGTGCTGTAATTTACATAACTGGCAAAAGTGCAATGATTAAAGGCGTATGTTCCACCTAGAAGCCCAAAGAAAGTATAACTCCCGGCCTCCGTTACTTCACAATTCGTTGCTTTAATATTTGCACTTACCCCTAGCAAGCCCACTTGGCCACTGTATTTTATTTGGGTGTTTTCTATTTCTAAATTATACGCTCCAGAAACCGGCAATGAATCCACCCGAACTCCAATGGCTGCATTGTTAATATCGGCATACTCAATGGAATTATTTACGCTATTCCTGAGCATATGAATACCAACCCATTGGTTAGGCAGCCTGCGCGTATCAAATCGGGGTCTAGAGCCTGTAAAAGTGACTCTCTCTTGCGGGGTTCCCTCTATTTTAAGAGTTCCCTCTACAAAAAGCGTGCTGCGGGGCGAGTTGTATACTTGAACGCCTGGGCGAATGGTAAACGTACAATTGGCGGGTACCAAAGCACTGTTAACGATCACATACGGTTTTACTTTATCGGCCCAAACGGTATTGCAGGGCAAGTTTGCACTACGAAAATAATAAGCATCCCAGCCATAAGCTTCTAAATACATTTTAGATTCGCCACCACCCACTCGAGCCATTATTGAGTCTAATACCAAGGCTGGCATGGTTTGGTTGTTGGGTGCTAAACTGCATTGTACAAAGCCCCAAACACTGTCTCCTGCCGGTATTTCTACCCCGCGTATATAAGGGCCAGATTTTCCATTAATGCTAAATCTAAACGGTGAATTGCTTCCTCCAATCAACTCAAAATCTGCTTCTACCGTTGCTTTTTCATTGTTTTTAACCCAAAATTTCTGTGTTACAGAGATGGGGTTATTTGTCCCTGGCTCCAAGGTAAAAACGGTATCAAAGGTGAGGGTATCGAGGGTATAGTTGTCCCATTCCGAAAATTGCAGAGCCGTGCTTCCCTTAAAAAATTTCTCAGGGCGGCAAGAAAATAGACTAAGGATAAATAATAGAAAGACTCCTGCTCGAAACATGGTGACGAAAGTACAACGAAAGAAACAGAATTAAATTGAGGAAATACAAGATTATGACGAACTTATTTCAATAAGGCTTCATATACCCTATTCACTTTTTCCATCTCGGTGGACCAACTATATTTATGGGCATTTTCAATGGCGTTTTTAGCATGCGCTCGGTATAAGGCGTCATTGGTTAAATAGTTTTCTATGTTTTTAGCAATGACTTCAGCATCCATGGGGTCGCAGCATAGTCCGCATTCATGGTCCTCTACCACCGATTTGTACAATGGAAAGTGCGATGCAATTTGCGGCAATCCAATGCACATATATTCAAACATTTTTGTTGGATAGCTCTCCATGCTATTTTTCATGGGATGAATTAAACTCATTCCAATGCTGGCTTTACGACTAATTTCGTAACCTTCGGATAAGGGTAATCGACCATGAAAATGAATATAAGGCTTTACATTTTTTATGTATTTTAGATTATCAATGGCCTCATCCATGTCTGTATACAACTCACCAACCACATCAAAATGGACAAAAATATCCTTTTTCTGAAGCAAATAAATGGCTTCAATAATTTCCATTATTGATCGTGAAAACAAAAGAATTCCGCAATAGAATACCCTTATCTCTCCTGTTCTCTCTTCGTTGAGATAAGCATTAAAAAAATCAACATCCGGATAATTATGAACCACATGAACATTACTAGTCATAGACTCGTATCTGGGCAGATAGGAGTCCTCAGCAATGAATATAGGACAACATGAAGCGACTCTTTTCTCAAAAAAATTAAAGAACTTGTAAAGCAGTTTTTTATTTTTAATCCAAGGCTTATCAAAAATATCATCTGCAATGTTCTCATGGACATCGTAGACTACTTTTTTACGAAATAGTCTTAGAAGTAAAACAGTTGGCAGTAATTCTGGATCATGGATTTGATAAATATCTGCTTTTTGCTTGAGGCATTTCTTAAGGATTAGGAGCCAAGTTATAGCCACCCTTAGCATTTTATTTTTGAAGCGTCGGAATGGAATAATTTCGACTCCATCTACAAATTCCTTTCTGGGATGCACGCCAATTACAGTGACATCATAGTCCTTTTTTAAGGATTGAGCCAAACGGTAAAATATGCGCGTATCCAATGCAAAATGCACAGAACTAACCTGACATACTTTGGGTTTTGGCATTGACACTGCAATTTTAGGTATAAAATGATGGAAGATTTGTATTTTTTGATTTTCTAAAAAAAATGAAAGCAGCCTCTTAATGCATATTAAATGCTCAGACGACTCTTTTACCTCTGGTTGGCCAGTATTTTATCACTATCAACAAACTGTAAGATCCCAAAGTCGTTCTTTAGATTCGCTTAAAACAATAGAAATAGCAAAAAACCAGCAGTTTCAAGGGTTTCCTTGGTGCATTTCCAATCGATATACTTCCTTCATCAAACAAATCCTTAAATATAAAAGCCCCTTTCATTAACTTTGCATTTCATGAAACTTCAATCCAAGAACCTTATTAAAACATATGGCTCCAAAAATGTTGTAAATGGAGTAAGCGTAGAGGTGAATCAGGGAGAAATTGTGGGCTTACTTGGACCGAACGGTGCGGGTAAAACAACCAATTTTTACATGATTGTTGGTTTGGTAAAACCAGACGGTGGAACAGTTTACCTGGACGGCAAGGAAATCACCAAATTACCCATGTATAAAAGAGCTCAATTGGGAGTGGGTTATTTGCCGCAGGAAGCCTCTGTTTTTAGAGATTTAACTGTGGAGGATAATGTGATGGCCATTTTAGAAATGACCAAATTTTCTAAAAAAGAACAAAAAGAGAAACTGGAATCGCTTTTGGAGGAGTTTGGGCTCAACAGAGTGCGAACCAATATGGGTAAAGTACTAAGCGGTGGGGAACGAAGGAGAGTAGAAATTGCTCGTGCCCTGGCCACGGAACCCAACTTTATTTTACTCGATGAGCCATTTGCAGGAGTAGACCCCATTGCGGTAGAAGACATACAAGCCATTGTGGCGAAGCTTAAAACCCGTAATATTGGCGTATTAATTACCGATCACAATGTGCAAGAAACCCTGAGCATTACCGATAGAGCCTACCTTCTTTTTGAGGGCAAATTACTTAAGCAGGGAACGGCCGAAGATCTGGCGGGAGACGAACTGGTGCGTAAAGTTTATTTAGGTAAGAACTTTGTTCTTAAACGCAAAAAATTTGACTGATATTGAGAATTTATACACTCTCCGGAACCGATATTTATAGCCATCTGGCTACGGAGGCGTATTTCCTTCACCACTGTAAAGAGAACGTTATCTTACTTTGGCAAAGCCACAATACCGTGGTCTGTGGTAAGCACCAAAACACAGCTGCTGAGGTAAATTTTGAATACTGCCAACAAAACAACATTCATATTGCGCGAAGATTAACAGGGGGTGGAACCGTTTTTCATGACGATGGAAATGTATGCTTTACCTTCATTCAAAACCACTCGGGGAAGGTGGAGAATACCATTGATTATAAGCGTTTTTTGGATCCGGTAAAGGCTTTTTTTAATGCCTTAGCTATCCCAGTGCATTACAGCCCAAGGCATGATCTAATGATTGATAATAAAAAAATCAGTGGCAATGCGCAGCATGTATTTTTAAAAGAAAAACGGGTCTTGCATCACGGTACTTTATTATTTAATTCAGATTTAAAGAAATTAGGTATTGCCATAAAACCTAAAGAAGGCTTGGAGCATCGGGGCGTGAACAGCGTTCGCAGCGTGGTGGCCAATATTTCTGAGTACGCTAATCCCTGGACAAGCCCTGCGCAAATGATGGAGGCCATGCAAAGCTATTTTATTGGTTTGGGATACCGGGCTCAAGAAATTGAGGGCAAGGAACAAAAGGAAATACAAACCTTAAGAGACGAGAAATTTAGCCAATTGGATTGGGTTTGGGATTACTCTCCCAAACATTATATTAAAAGGCATTTTACATTTGAAGGGTTGATCTACTCTGTAAATGCAACCATTAAGAATGGGAATATTGAGAAACTAGAAATTAGGGACGGAGAGATGCTCAAATTCGGCGACTTGTGCAAACAGCTATTAGGCTCTTGGCGGTTTGATCGCATATCTGCGCTCATTCAAAAATCTGAATTGCATCCCATTCAAAAAGAATTAAGCTATCTATTTTTTTAATATGAACAAGAAGGAACGAGTAAATTATATCGCAGAGAAACTGGAAGAGCTATATCCGCAAGTTCCCATTCCTTTGGATCATAAAGATCCGTACACCCTGCTTATTGCGGTGCTATTGAGTGCTCAATGTACAGATGCTCGAGTAAATACCATAACTCCCCTCCTATTTGAAAGGGCAGATAACCCTAGGGATATGATAAAAATGAGCCAGGAAGAAATTCAAGACATTATACGCCCCTGTGGGCTAAGCCCCATGAAATCGAAAGGCATTTATGGCTTGAGTCATATCCTTTTGGATAAACATGAAGGGCAAGTGCCTCAGAGCTTTGAGGACTTGGAAGCTTTGCCCGCTGTTGGTCATAAAACAGCCTCGGTGGTTATGAGCCAAGCTTTTGGATTTCCTGCTTTCCCAGTGGATACGCATATTCAAAGATTAGCTTACCGCTGGAAATTAAGTTCGGGTAAAAATGTAGTGCAAACGGAAAAGGATTTAAAACGCCTATTTCCGGAGGATACTTGGAACAAATTGCATTTGCAAATTATTTTTTACGGCCGAGAGTTTTGCATGGCCCGAGGGCATCAAATCCAAAACTGCGAAATTTGTAGAACGGTAGGAGCCCGAGTATAAAAAACCATGGCGCTACTTTTAGTAAAAACATTTAATACGCCCCATGAGGCCCACTTGTTTAAGTTTAAACTGGAGGCGGTAGGCATACAATGCTTTTTGCATGATGAGAACTTAATTGGCTTAGATCCCTTGTACAATATTGCCTTAGGGGGCATTAAACTCATGATTCAGGAGGAGGACAAAGCCTTGGCTATTGAGGTATTAGCGCAAGACGGAGAGCAAATAAGTGATTCCAAGAGCAAGGCCCCTAAAAAAAGGAGCTTTTTGCGCTGGATTACCTCTATTTTTCGCTAAGAACCCAGAAAAATCCTAAAATTCTAACTTTACACCCAGCTGAATGTTTCTGCCGGCTTGAGGAAATACATACACCTCATCGGTAAATGAACCGGGCGTATAGTAATATCCAAAGGTGTATCCGCGCGATGCGTAGGTTACATCCCACACATTATTTACATGCAGTTGCAGCAACAAGCGGCGGTAATTTTTGGAGGATATAGCACAGCTGGCCATAAACTGACCTGTGTTAAAGGCGGGCAGGCTTCTTCGCTCATTCTCGGTATTGTCTAAATATTGCTTGCTCACAAATTTGTGGTTGTAGCTGAGCTGAACCGATGGAATTGGGTTATATACCAATTGCAAGGCGGCCACCATGTCTGGCGATAGCGCAATGGACTTGTTCTTTAAGGTTTCTTTTACCTCGCTGTAATCATTGTAATCAATAAATATATTATCAAATTCTTTAATTTTATTTTGACTGATGCTAATATTCCCTCCTAGGGCCAAGTTTGGTTTAAAAAAGTACTTCAGCACGCTTTCTAAGCCCGTTCTGTAACTGCTGGCGACGTTGGTACGAATAGCAGATCCCACATCGTTTACCGCACCTGTAAGTATTAACTGGTCTTTGTAATCCATGTAATAGAAATTACCGGTATAGCGCAATCCTCCTTTGCTGTACTCCACTCCAAACTCATGATCTATCAAGCGTTCTGCTTTTGGGCGCACAGCGGTTCTATTATCGGTAAAATCACCTCTACTGGGCTCTTTATTGGCTACACTAAAGGAGTAATAGGTTTTAAGGTTTTTGTTTGCTTGCCAAGAGATGCCGGCCTTTGGATTAAAAAACAAGGCGTTTACGGCAAAATTTATTCTTCTTAAATCATTATCCGTGCCGCTTCCCTCATGATAAACCCGGCGTATTTGTAAATCGGCAAAGGCATTTAAACCCTTCCCTAAAACATAGTTTATTTTAGAATACGCATTTCCATCGATTTTAAAACCTGTACTGCTGTAGTAGGTGGCGTTGTAGGAGGCATTGGGAATTATGCGGGCCCACTTTAAAAGACCGTAATGATCGCCTAAGTAATTGTTGTATCCCCCACCCACGGTGACACTTAAGGGATAGTTGGTATAGGTGTAATTGGCATTTATTCCAAGCAAGCTGTTGTCTAACCAACGCTGTCGTATTACATCGCTGTTGCGAATGGTGTCTGTTCCAATAATGGTTGGATCGTAGCCGTAGTCGCTCATCTTATCGTACAACTTAAACTGCTCAAAATAGCCTTTTCCTATAGTGGAATACAAGGTTACATTGAGTTGATTTTTTTTATTGAATTGATAGTTTAAATATATGTGGTTGTGTAATTGGGAATAATCATCTACCTCATCTTCATAGGTATAATAATTATAACGATCTGCATCGCTGCCAAACAAGTTTACCGAATCTCGCTGGGTTTTGTAGGTACTTCTGTTGCGGTTAAAATGATTTGTGAGTCCGCTGTCTCTAAATTTTTCTATGGGCACTCCATTCCACGCTTGGTTGGTTCTTTCGCTGCCTCCAAAACTCAAAAACTTAATGCTTGTTTTTTTGCTGTGTCGGTATCCAAGGGAGAGCATGTAGGATTGCAATTCTGCTGGGGATCGATCAATAAACCCATCACTGGTAATCTGACTTAATCGCATTTCTAAGTTCCATTTGTTGTTGATCCATCCGGTACCTCCCGCAATGCTGTTTTTTACTGAATTAAAACTTCCCACACTGGTTTGAAAGTATCCATAGGCTTTATCTGAACTGGTGGTTTGCACATTAATACTTGCACCAAAAGCGCCGGGGCCATTGGTACTGGTTCCTGCTCCCCTTTGCACTTGAATGTTTTGAGCGGAACTGGCTAAATCGGGCATGTTTACCCAGAATGTTCCTTGGCTTTCGGCATCGTTTATAGGCACTCCGTTTACGGTTACATTGGTTCGCGTTCCATCGGTTCCTCGTATGCGTATATCCGTATACCCAATGCCTGCTCCCGCATCGCTACTTACCACGGTGCCTGGCTGCATATTTAACAACATGGGAATGTCTTGTCCCAGGTTTAAGCCTTCTATTTCTTTGGCGTCTAGATTGCTTTGGGCAATGGGTGCATTTTTATTGGCTACCGCTTTTATCATTACGGACTCTAGACTGATGGAGCTGAGGTAAATAATGCCGGGAGCATACTCATCCTGTGCCCCTTCGTACCTATTCCCATTGGGCCCTGTAAAAACCATCTCGTCTATATTGGAGACGTCTTTTAAAGGGAGCTTATTGCTAAAACTACCGGTGCTGGCAATTTGCTTTCCGTAGAGTTCTACCGAGAAGTTTCTTGCGGGTGATTTCCCAATAAATAAAAGGTAATCTTGCGCAAACAAAGACATGGGCAAGGCGAGTAAAACGAGTATTAAATTCTTATATTTCATGTTCCTAATGGTGTTTCGCATTCAGGAACCTTTATGGGTTAAACATTTCCTTACGACAGTACTAACTGTTTCAAGTTATGCGGGTAATTCTCAGCCATAGGGCACCCCGAATGCGTGGCAAATGTACAGCAGGTTTTTATTTTTTTTGAATCAAATTTAAAATTAGATAGGTTTAAGGCATTCAAGCTAGATAAAGTGCTTTTTCAATTTTGTATTTTTCAATTTTTTCTAGTGTTAATTTTCAGTAGAACTATTTTTCTAGGCCAATAATTCATTGTAATTTTATACTTTTGCATTCTATGATTAAAAGACTTATTTATACGCTATTATTGGTTTTTGGAACCAGCAGTTACGCCCAATTTGCCGGGCCTGTGGGCAGTTTAAATACCACTGCTATCCCTGCCGATTCGAGCGCATTTGTTGCCTGGGCGACACAATGCGACGTGCAAAGAGGATGGCTCGACATCAGTGATAAAAGCTTACTAAAAACCACCTTGGGGCTCCCCAAGGATGCCTTAGGGAAATCCGAGGGATTTATTGTTAGTTTAGGAGATGCTGGAGTGGCTACTTTGCAGTTTGACAAACCTATTTATAATGGTCCATCCTGGGATTTTGCTGTTTTCGAAAACGCGTTTAGCGATTATTTTTTGGAATTGGCTTTTGTAGAAGTCAGCAGCGATGGAATCACCTTTGTCCGCTTTCCGGCCACCTGCAACCAATCAGACACCTTACAAAACGGACCCTTCGACGAAACGGGGCGACCAGACCTCATTAATAATTTAGCGGGTAAATACAGAGGCGGCTATGGAACGCCTTTTGACTTGGAGGAATTGAAAGATTCCGCCGCAGGCCTAAATATTTTTAGAATAACCCATGTGCGTATTATTGATTGTGTAGGATCCGTCTCTGGTTCATTTGCGAGTTACGATCAGAACGGAAATGCGATCAACGACCCATTCCCCACTCCCTTTAGCAGTGGCGGCTTCGACTTAGATGCCGTTGGAGTAATTCATACAACAGCCAGCACCAATGAGCCGCTTAGCCAGAACCAACTATGGCCTAATCCAGCACAAAATACGCTGCACTTTTCCAAACCCATTTCGCAATTGGAAATTTTTAGCAGTTCTGGGCAAGCCGTCTTCCTTAGCACAAAACAGGGACAGCAGTACTCTATATCCTCCCTTAAAAACGGTGTTTATATGTATAAAATACAGGAAAATGGGCACAGTCGCTCCGGAAAACTGATGATTCAACGCTAGTAAATCCCTATTTCCTAATTCCCTCTAAATTCTACATCTTTGCATCCATGAAAAAAATCATCCCTTTCCTATTGGGAATAGGTATACTATCGGCTTGCTCTAAGACATCCCCCGTTCTTCAGAACCACTCCTATAGCAATTATGAAGAGGTTAGCTTAAAACACATGGATCTTCATTTAAAGGCAGATTTCGAAAAGAAAATACTGGATGGTTTTGTACTGCTAGATATCACCAATAAAAGCAAGACAGACGTGCTTGTTTTAGACAGCCGTCAATTGCTTATTAAAGAAGTTTCTGTGGATGGGAAAAAGGTAGCATTTACCCTTTCCAAAGAGCATGAGGTATTTGGATCATCTCTCCAAATACCCATAGAGGACGAATCTAAGCAGGTAAAAGTAACGTATCAAACCACTCCAAAATCTGCTGCTTTGCAGTGGTTAAGCAAGGAGCAAACCAATGATAAAACAGATGAATTCCTGTTTAGCCAAAGCCAAGCGGTATTGGCCCGAACCTGGATTCCGTTAATGGATGCGCCTGCCGTGCGTTTTACCTATGATGCTACTATAGAAGTTCCAAATCATCTCATGGCTCTCATGAGTGCGGTTAATCCTCAGCAAAAAAACGAGGAGGGGCTGTATCATTTTAAACAAGAAAAACCCATTCCCTCCTATTTAATGGCTTTAGCCATTGGGAATTTAACCTTTAAAAGTACTGGTCGCAACAGCGGTGTGTATGCGGAGCCGGGCATGATGGAAAGCTGCTTTTGGGAACTGAAGGATATGCAACAAATGATTGATGAAGCAGAAAAACTTTATGGTTCCTATGTGTGGAACAGATACGATGTATTGGTGCTTCCCCCAAGTTTTCCTTTTGGCGGAATGGAAAACCCAGAACTCACCTTTGCTACACCCACCATTATTGCGGGAGATCGCAGTTTAGTTAGCCTTATTGCGCATGAACTGGCGCACAGCTGGAGCGGAAACTTGGTTACCAATAGAACCTGGGATGACTTTTGGTTAAACGAAGGCTTTACGGTGTATTTTGAACAGCGCATTATGGAGGCGGTATACGGAAAAGAATATGAAGAAATGCTCACCGTAAATGGGTATGGCGAATTGCAATTAACCTTGAAGGAACTGGGCGAAACAGCGCCAGAGGATACCAAATTAAAACTCAGGCTTAACGAGCGAAACCCCGATGATGGCTTAACGGACATTGCCTATGAAAAAGGCCGTTTCTTTTTACAAACATTGGAACGCACGGTTGGCAGAGAGCAGTGGGATATATTTTTACGTAGGTATTTTATGGAACATGCATTTAAAACCATGACCACGGAGGAGTTTATAAGCTACTTAAACAAAGAACTTATAAGCAATAACCCGGAGTGGGAGCAGAATGCGCAAGTAAATGAATGGATTTACGGAACAAGAATGCCCAGCAATTTTGTGAAACCCAATAGTGCCGCATTTGATCGATTGGATGGCGAACTAGCTGCCTACAAGGCAAGTAAAGATCCGGGATCCTTTAAAACCGAAGATTATAGTACACATCACTGGCTTTATGTATTGAGGCATTTGCCTGCCCTAAGCACCTCCGATGTAAAAGCCTTGGATGCTGCCTTTGATTTCAACCAAATAAAAAATAGCGAAATCCTATGCGATTGGTTTCAGCTAAGCATTGCTTATGATTATACGGAATCTTACGGACCCATGCGCAGCTTCCTAAACCGTGTGGGTCGCAGAAAATTCTTAACTCCCATCTATCGCAGCATGAAAAACAAAGGACCGGCTGGCTTAGAAATGGCCAGAAACATTTACGCCGAGGCTAAAAATGGCTACCATACGGTGGCTATTGAAACCTTGGACGAATTATTAAAATAATATGCAAACCTTCGCTTCTCCGCTAGAAAAAGTACAACTGCCGGGCTGCGATGTGCCTATTTTTATTAAGCACGACGATTTGCTTCACCCCATTGCATCCGGGAATAAATGGAGAAAATTAAAATACCTTATTAAAGATTTAAGGGAACAAGGCTATCAAGAGCTGGCTACTTTTGGTGGAGCCTACAGCAATCATATGATTGCAACGGCCTGCGCTGGAGCAAGCCTAGGCATAAAAACGCATGGTTTTGTGCGCGGTCATGAACCCATGGATAGCCATTATTTAGGCCTAGCTAAAATGCATGGCATGAGTATAATACAGGTAAATAGAGCCGATTACAAGGACAAGCAGCGGCTATTTGATGCGCATTTTGATGCAGATAAAGTATACTTTGTAGACGAGGGCGGCAAAAGCCAAAAAGCCTGGAGAGGCGTTTCTGAAATCATTGATGAAATAGAACTCCCTGCTTATAGCCTAGTGCATGCATCGGCCACAGGGACCACGGCTAAGGGCTTATCTTTAGGAATAGAGGAATCTGGCAAATCCATTGATTTGCACTCCATTGCGGTGCTTCAAAACAAGGAGGAGCAAGAGGCTTACCTCCTCAATTCTGGCGCCACCTTACACGTTAATTATACTTTTGATGGATATGCAAAAACCACGGCTGAATTGCTCCATTTTTGCAAGGAATTCACCTCTAAGACAGGCGTATTAATCGATCCCATCTATACAGGAAAGGCGCTTTTTGGACTAAGGGATTTATTGAATTCTGAGATATTTGAGCCAGAAAAACCCGTGGTTTTTTTACATACGGGAGGCATGTTGGGTGTATTAAGCAAGAGCATGATGAATAAGATGATTCCGCCGGGAACCTAAAAAGCTAGGTTTTCTTTAACACCCAAAATACATTGGTAGGTGCCAAATTATCGATCATATGTTTTCGATGATAGACCAGCCTAAATGAAAAAATAGCAGATAAGAATTTATCTAAGCGGGCAAACCAAGCCTTATCAAACTGCTTCACCCCTACTATTTTAAGTATTCTTGATGAAAACGGAGAAAAACAAAAGGATTTTGAGGCAATTTTTAAACTGTTTTTAGCAATAAACCCTTTCATCAAATCAAAGGGAATTCCTCTCTCGCGAGTGGTTAATCCTGCTCTTGGGTTTCTCCAATCGCCCATGCTAATAATGGGCTCTCTCAATAAGAGGTACCCATCGGGCTTAAGCACTCGGGCCATTTCGCTAATGACATGCTCTACATTAGGAATGTGATGTAAGGTACCAAAGGATGTAATTACATCAAAGGAATCATTCTCGAATGGCATATCTCCCTGGACGCTTGGCTTAATAAAATTGATGGGCTTTCCCATGAAATGGTCCACCACAAATTGCTCAGAAGGATCCAATATAGTGATTTGCTTAATGGAATCAATGATAGGCCTAAACTCGTCTCCATAAGCCGATCCCAATCCTAAAACCGAAATATCAGAACCTACTTTGTGCTTAACAGAGTTAAACCCATTAATGAGGTTGTAGTTTTCGTAACTGTAGGAGTAGTTCTCTTTATCGCCTGAACCCAAGTTGGCATAAGCTTCTTCCTCATCCTTATACCATGCTTCAATTTCTTCTAGTGAGAAATTATTTCCGTATAATTCGGAGCCAGAAAAGTATTTTTCCATCCTTTCAAAAGTACAACTCTTCTGAAACATAATGCAAACCAGAAATTTTATTTAAGAACCTAATCCCGTTCCGCTTCAATCAAGGGAAATGTTAAAAACAGGAAGGTGCTACTGCAGGAACAGCTTTACTTGAATATTTTACCTAATCCACCAAACATGCCACCCATTTTACCCAGCATGCCCAACATTCCACTATCCAAGCCCATAAAGGCCATTACGCCTGCCATATCCTTGGCAAAACCACCTGCTTCAAATTTATCTTTAAGCCCTTCAAAAGCCGTGTAAAGTGCTTTTTGAGCCAGCAATTCCTTGCGTTCTTTATCCCAATTTAAGGCATAATAACTTTGCACGCATTTTTGCATAAGCGCTTGGTAATATTCGCTTTCCATCATGGCATCACCGCCTTCACTCACAAGTTCCTTTAACTCACTTACCTTTCCGCTCATAAGCAGGCCCTGCAAATAACCCATGGCACTCTGGGTCGTTAAATCAAAATGAGCATCACTTTGGCTATTGTCAAAACCAAACTCAAAGCCATGGCGTTTGTGAAAATCGCCTTTAATATCGTCTAAATATTCCTGTATCTTCATTCTAAACCTTTTACTTGCCTTTCCTTGTGCAAAGATAAGTCAGTACTATGAAATGAATGGAGCCTTTATTTCGAGCACATAAAATGAATGAAAGCATTAAATTTGTAGACAGAATAAACGACATGAATGTGAACCTCAATCTAATAAAACCCATCATTTTCGCATTTATTTTAGGAGGCATTTTAGATTTAAACGCGCAGGCAGTTAAACTTGTTGGAGGCCTTTCTAATCCTACAGATATGGCTATCGATGGCAATACCATGTATATTTCCGATTACAAAACAGGGAAAATACATCGCTTTAAGCTGGGCATCCCCAATCCCATACTTACTCCGGTGGCCTCAGGCTTTGGAGGGCCTTTTGGCATGGCCATAAAAGGGAGTGAGCTTTTTGTTGCGGAGTACGACTCCAGTCAAATATCCAAGATTAATCTTAAGCAAAGCAAACCCATTAAACAAAAAGTACTTGAGGTGCAAGGCGTTTCCGATTTGGAATTTATTGGCGACACTTTGTTTGCAGTAAATTTTGATTTTAACCGCATTGAGTATGTGCTGGACCTGGAACTAAACCCAAGCTTAAATACCTATGCCAATGCAAATGGCCCCTTTCGCTTATTGGTAAAAGATTCATTGTTCTTTGTAAATGAAGCCAGCAAAGGAAGTATATCCAAGATTAATAGATTCTCCAACAGCCCATTGCCCCAAGCCTTTTCCTATTCCTTTAATAGTCCTGCAGGAATGGCGGAGCATGAGGGGATTTTATATGTGGCAGAAAATACCAGCGATACCATTTCTAGCATTAATTTATTGGATCTAAGCCAAGCTAAGAAAACAGTAGCCACAAATGTAGACGGTCCCGATGTACTTTTGGTGCATGAAAGCATTTTGTATATATCTGAGTTCGATAAAGGCCAGATCTCAACCATTTCCTTAGACCCATTATCCAATAATCTACCAGACAACGGCATACCTGGGCTCTACCCTAACCCCTGCCGCTCTTATTTAAACGTGCATAGCTCAAATAGACACTCCACTTACAGTATCTATGCCATCACTGGAAAACGTTTGTTCTTTGGCCTAAAGGCGAGCCACGGAAGCATTGATATGAGTAGACTTAAAAAAGGCATATACATACTCATGGATGAGAAAAATAAAACTCAAATATTCACAAAACATTAAATCATAAGAAAGAAATACTAGCTTTGAATTTAAGATTTATGGGTTCATTAAAGAATTGGTTAAAAAAGTATCTTTTGGTGTTTAAGGTTAAAGATCGGTGGTCCGCTCAAACACAAGCTTCACTCCGCAATCTATATTTAAACCATCAAAGCAATGCAAGAAATGGTATATACCACAAGCTGAGCGATACAGGATTAAGCGTATTTTCACAGTTTGAAGAGGACGGTATGGTTCTCTACCTTTTTTCGCTACTGGGTATGCAGCACAAAACCTTTATTGAAATTGGCTCAGATGATGGGATAAATAGCAACTCAGCCAATTTGTATTTTAACTTTGGATGGGCTGGTGTTTTTATTGATGGCAATAAAAAAAGCTTGGAACGAGGAAGGCACTTTTATGCGAAATACCCTAATCCTTTTATGCATAAGCCTCAATTTATACATGCTATGGTTTGCCCAGAAAGCATTAATGAACTTTTAAAACAATCTAAAATAGAAGGTCAAATTGGTTTTATGTCCATTGATATTGATAGCAATGACTATTATATCTGGGAGGCTATTAACTGCATAGAACCACAAGTGGTAATGATTGAAACTCAAGTGGCCATGGGACACAGAGCCATTGTTGCGCCATATATTTCACCCAGTGAGTATGGCAAACCCCGGCACGGAATGTACCACGGAGCTTCGGCACCTGCTATGGTAGATTTGGGTAAAAAGAAAGGGTATCGCCTCGTAGGATCCAATCACCTGGGGTTTAACCTCATCTTTATTCGTGAGAACTTATTGCAAAAGGAAGTTCCAACAATCAGTTATATGGATATATTAAAACATCCTTCAGTTGTAGATGGCATGAATAAATTTAAGGATATTAAGCATTATTCCTTTTTAGAGCTTGAAGATGAATAAATAGGTCCAATCAGTCCTTTCAATCACCAATATAAATTCAAAAGAAAAATAAATTCTCCCTTTGATTTTTAAATAAATAGAGGTATTTTTGCAGCCCATTTAAGAAATTCATGGCAAATCATAAATCATCAATAAAAAGAATAAGAGCCAACGAAACGAAGAGATTACGTAATCGTTACCAACATAAATCTGCACGTACAATTCTAAGAGAATTGCGCAGCAGTACTACAGCTAAAGAGGCTGGAGAATTGTTAAATAAAGCTTTTAGCTCATTGGATAAATTGGCTAAACGCAACATTATTCACAAAAACAAAGCAAGCAACTTAAAGGGCAAATTGCAAAAATTTGCGAACGGTCTTTCATAAAAAGCGAAAGACATTAGAAAAAACTGTTTCTTTTAAAAGAAGCAGTTTTTTTTGTTTCAATCATTAATTAATGTTAATTTAGCTGCCAGTTGTGTGATAATATAATTAACATTTGATTTTTGCCATAACAGATATTGAGACTACCGGAGAAAGTACCAAGAGGGGTGCAATTACGGAGATATGCGTAAAACTGACGGATGGAGAAAAAGTCATTCAAAGCTTTACTACCCTACTGAACCCCATGCGTCCCATAAAATCTGGGGTGGTTGCTCTTACAGGTATAACGGATCAAATGGTACGTAATGCTCCAAGTTTTGCAGAAATTGCTGCCGATTTGCATCACTTATTCAGCGGAGCTGTTTTTGTAGCTCACAATGTAAATTTTGATTTTAGATTTATTCAAGCGGCCTTTGAAAATGCGGGATACTCCTTTAATCCAAAAAAAATGTGCACCGTGCGATTGGCAAGAAAAGCCTTTCCTGGACAAGCTTCTTATAGTTTGGGTAAACTAAGTGCTTCCCTAGGCATTGGATTAAATAACCGACACCGAGCCGAAGGTGATACCGATGCAACGGTAGAACTATTTAAAAGATCGAAAGCCACCTTAAATGAGGATGATTTTAATGCCCTTATTCAAACAGGGCAGGTTCTTCCACCCCATTTAACTCAGGAGGACATCAAAAATTTACCTTCAACACCTGGAGTATATCGTTTTTTGGATGAAAACGATAAGGTAAAATATATTGGCAAAGCCATTAATATAAAAAAAAGAGTATTGCAGCATTTTGGGAAAAACAGTGCCCGAAACAACCTAGAACTGGAACAAATACATCGCTTAGAGCATCTTGAAACTGGATGTGAACTGCATGCATTGTTGCAGGAATCCAATGAAATTGACCAGGTATGGCCAGAATGGAATGTACTGGGGAAAAAACCCAATATTCAATGGCGAATGGTTCTGTTTGAATCCTTTAGTGGGTTGCATAAGATAGAACTGGTTAAAAACGTAAAGAATACCGAGTCTCCTTTTATATTCAAAAGCAAGCCTTTGGGCGAAGCGCTCTTAAACCGAATTAAGAAACAGCATGATATCTGCGTATTTCTTCCAAAATTTGCTGGCAAGTTCTGCAAAGAGGATTGCTACTGCCACGGAAGCGAGGCCTCCGTTATGAATGAACACAATGCACGACTAAAAGCGGTATGGAATGAGTTGCATCATTCCGAGAATGTAGATGTGCTCATTTCTAAAGGAAGAACACCAGAAGAACGTTCCTGGACTTTATTTAAACACGGCTGCCTACATGCCTGGGGACATTCTCAGGATAATATTGAGGAGTCTATAGCAGATACTCCTTTTCAAAAAAATGCGGCTTTAGCGCAAAGCATTGCATTGCAATACTTGCAGCACGCAAAACTGAACCCAAACCATGAATACCGAGTATTTACTCTAAAACAAAATAAATTTGAATTATGTACCTAAAAGAGAATCTTAAACTCATGCGCAAACGCATGAAACGAAGTCAAACAGAAGTAGCCACCATGATGGACATTACTCGTTCTGCCTATAACAGTTATGAGAATGGCGTGGCCGAACCATCCATTGGCTTGTTGATTCGTCTCGCAGATTTCTACAAAGTAAATTTGGATAAATTGGTGCGCATCAATCTTTCTGAACTGGGTGAGTTTAAACTCAGTGAAATAGAAAAAGGCTACGATGTGGATATTACCGGCTCCAAATTGCGTGTTATTAGCACTACAGTAGATACCAGTGATAATGAAAATGTAGAATTGGTGCCTATTCGAGCCAAAGCGGGTTATACCGCTGGTTATGCAGATCCATCATACATTAAGGTGCTTCCTGCATTTAATATGCCATTCCTATCTGAAAATAAAAAATACAGAACCTTCCCTATTTCTGGCGACAGCATGCCTCCAGTATTAGACAAAGCTTGGGTTACAGGCGAGTATTTACAAGATTGGACCTATATAGATAATGGGAAACCGTATATTGTTATTACCAAAGACGATGGCATTGTTTTTAAGGTGCTGTATAGCCGCATAAAGGAGGATGGCACCATCATGCTTTGCAGCACAAACTCTTCCTATGAGCCATATTCGGTTAATGTTTCAGATATTTTAGAATTATGGAAATTCGTAAACTATATTAATCCTCGCTTCGAGGAACCCAGTAATTCAGATTCAGACAACTTGGGAACTGCCATACGTAATCTTCAAAAAGAAGTGAGCGTAATGCATCAAAAAATGGATTCGATTGATTCTAAAATGTAGCTACAATTCAATCTCACATGCCACTAGGTCTTCCATGGTTTCTCGCCTACGGATCAAATGGGCTTCTCCATTAGTAACTAATACTTCGGCAGGCCTAAATCTCGCATTATAATTATTGGCCATGCTGTATGCATAAGCCCCTGCGTTATGAATAGCTAAAATATCCCCCTCTCTCACTTCGTTTAATTGCCTATCATAACCCAAGGTATCTGTTTCGCAAATGTAACCAACCACAGAATATACCCGTTTATTAGGGGTGGTATTGCTCACATTTTCTATGTGGTGATAGGCATCATAAAACATGGGTCTCAAAAGGTGATTTTGACCACTGTTTACACCAACAAAAACAGTAGAAGTGGTTTGTTTAATCACATTGGCTTCTACTAATAAGTAGCCGCTTTCGCTTACGAGGTATTTGCCTGGTTCAAACCATAACTCCAGCTCGCGGCCGTATTCTTTACAGAAGATCTTAAACGCCGCACTTACTTCAGCTCCTAAAGAATTGATATCGGTAATCACATCTCCTTCTTTATAGGCTACCTTAAATCCACTTCCAAAATCCATAAATGCTAAATCCTTAAAATCCTTAGCAGCATTAAATAATAACTGTGCGCCCTGAAGAAATACTCCGCTATCCAAAATATCGCTTCCGGTATGCATATGCAATCCATTCACTTTAATATTTAAACTCTCTACAATACGCACCACATGAGGTACTTGGTAAATAGAAATCCCAAATTTAGAATCTATATGTCCTACAGAAATATGGCTGTTTCCCCCTGCCATAATATGCGGATTAAGTCGAATGCAACAGGGCACGGTATTTCCGTACTCTGCACCAAACATTTCCAATGCAACAATATTATCTATATTAATGTGCACGCCTAATTCTACGGCAGATTTAATTTCACTAAAGCTTACGCAATTGGGTGTAAACATAATTTGAGTGGGCTCAAACCCTGCTCTCAGACCCAATTTAACCTCGTTTATAGAAACGGCATCTAAACCAGCACCTTGAGCCTTTAATAGCTTTAGTATATTAATGTTATTTAATGCTTTTAAGGCATAATGAAACTTTGTGCATACTCCAGAAAAAGCATCAGACAGTTTTTTATACTGTGATTCAATTTTAGCCGCATCATAAACGTAAACTGGTGAGCCAAATTTTTCTGCAATATCTGTGGCTTTTACACCTCCAATATTATTTTCTATATTCATTATATTCCAATTATATCCATTAAAAAAGGCGAGGATGTTATCCCCGCCTTTTATTTAGTTTACAGGGAGTTCGTTATTTCTTTTTCTTATCCCCTTTTTTACTTGTTAAGTCCACCACAACTGGAGTTGCAATACATATGGAAGAATAGGTACCCACTATTACACCAATTAACAATGCAAGTGAGAATCCCTTTAAGCTATCGCCTCCTAAGAAGAACAATGCCAATACAACAAAGAACACCGTACTTGCTGTAATAATAGTACGACTTAATGTACTGTTAATCGCTTTATTGATGAGGTCTTTATTGCTTCTATCTGCAGATTTAGAACCGGCTAATATCTCACGAATTCTATCAAAGACAATAACCGTATCATTCATTGAGTAACCCACCAATGTAAGTAGCGCAGCAATTAAATGCTGGTCAAACTCTACTGGGAATGGAACCACTCCGTCTAGAATAACAAAAATAGATAATACTAAGAACACATCATGAATCAGAGCCACGGTTGCTCCTGCACCATAGGTAGCACTTCTAAATCTGAATACAATGTAAAAGAACATACCAACCAGGGCTAAAATAACCAGCAAGGTCGATTTATTTCGAACATTGGTTGCAATGGCCTCTCCTATTTTAGATGAACTCAATATGGGTCCTTCCGCAACACCATCTGCGTTGGTTTTAGTTGTTAGTTTAAATTTAGCTCCCAAGGCCTCTGTAACTGCAGTAGCTGCTTTTTCTCTGGCTTCTTTTGAATCTTCTTTTAATAAGTAAGTCGTAACAACTCTATACTGACCATCGCTACCAAATGTTTTAACCTCGTTGCTGGATTCTGGCAAGGCTACATCTAAGGTTTCTTTAATATCATCAGTAGAGTACGATTCCGATGGATCCATTTGAACTACAAATGCATTTCCTCCTTTAAAATCAATACCTGTACTTAAACCACCTTTCATTACAAATGCGCAGATTCCAATGGCTATAGCTATTCCAGATATCATGTAGTATTTCTTACGAGATCCTACAAAGTCAATACTTTTATTTTTCAAGAACCCTCTGTTCCAAGAGGTATCAAATGAAATGGATTTGTCTTTTCTAATTCTAGAATCCATAATTACTCTAGCCAATAGTAAAGCAGTAAATAATGAACTAAAAATACCAATTACAAGTATTACGGCAAAACCATAAGCTGGTCCAGCTCCTGCCATGGTTAAAATAACACCGGCTAAGAGCGTGGTAATGTTTGAATCCAGAATAGCGCTCATGGCATGGCGATAACCTTCAGAAACTGATTGTTTTATTGATTTACCGTTCTGTAATTCTTCTTTTATTCTTTCAAAAATTAGCACGTTACTATCTACCGCCATACCTATGGTAAGCAGCACCCCTGCAATACCTGGTAAGGTAAGTGCAGCACCAAGGCTTGATAGCACTCCAATTATAATAAACATGTTGGCTAAAACAGCAATAACTGCAATTAATCCTGCCCCTCTATAATATACTACCATAAAGATAAGGACTAAGAAAAAACCTATCACTAAAGACCAGGTTCCTTTTTTAATACTGGCTTCACCTAGTGATGGACCCACCACTTCACTTGCTACAATCTTAGCAGGTGCAGGTAATTTACCCGCTTTTAAAACATTGGCTAAATCATCGGCCTCATTTACATCAAAGTTTCCTGTAATTTGACTGCTTCCTCCCGTAATTTTTTGATTTACTCTTGGGGCAGAATAGACTCTATTATCTAGTACAATCGCAATTGGACGTCCTTCATTATTTCCTGTAATTTGACTCCATTCGTTACCCGCAGCAGCGGTCATGGTCATATTTACCTCTAATTGGCCGGTTTGTCCGGTGGTAAAACGAGCATCTGAGATAATGTTTCCATCTTCTGAGTTCAAAGATGATTTCCCATCTCTTCCTAACTTCAGTAAGAATATTTCGTAATCATTTCCACCTTTTGTCTGTTTTAAGCTTGCGTCATAATCTGCAGCTTTCGCGCTAAAAGCAATGACTGCTCTGTTACTTGCTAAAATATTTTGGTATTGTTTGCCTTCAAAAATTTCAAGAACTTTCTTAATGTCTGTTCCTTTAACTAAACCAGAAGCCGCCATACCCACCGTTCGAGTGATGTAGTTCGATAAAACACTTGCTGTTTTTGTTTTCTTTGCAAGGGTTGAGTCTGAAGCAGAAGAATCCGTTGCTTCAAACGCTATCTTGGTTGTTACTCCGAACAATTTTTCCATGATAGCATCTCCCTCTCTTAGGTATTCATAATTCGCATGCACTTCGTAGAATTCTAAGTTTGCACTTTTTTCTACGAGATCTTCCATACGCTTAGGATTATCTACCCCTGGCAATTCTACACTAATCCTACCGTTATCTACCTTTTGAATGGTTGGCTGAGTAACATTGGATTGATTAATCCGCTTCTCTACCACTTCTCTTACTCGATCAATACTTCCATTTACTTCTTCGTTAATATATTGAGTTAAACTAGCCTCTGTGGTGCTTTTACCCAATGCCGAATTGTTTTTGTTGGCAAATAAATTAATCAAATTCACATTCGGATTTAGGCTTTTGTAGTTTGCTATAAATAGGTCTACATAATCTCCCCCTTCTTCTCTCACTTTTTTGGTTGCAAATTCTAAGGCCTTAACTAATTGTGGGTTCTCCTTATCATTGGCCATTCCGCTAATAATAGCAGACTTGTCTACTTCAAGAATTACGTTCATTCCTCCACGTAAATCCAGACCTAAATTGATCTCTCTTTGTTTACAATCAAAGTAAGAATAACTGGCTAAACCAAAATCATAAATGGTTTTGTTACCCATGCTATCAATATATCGTCGATAGGTTGGGCCAAACTTTACTCCTGACTTTTTCACCTCTAGTGCGGCATGCGCACGAGCTTTGCTCTCAAAGTTTTTTACTTTAAAGGTAAAGGACAATTGGTATAGGCATACAATTGCTAAGATGACTGAAAATACAAGTATGGTATTTCTATTTTTCATTCTAATCTGTGTTCAATAAGGGCGCGAAAATACACTAAAAGTTCCATATATTCATAGTGAAAACCCAATTTAATCTCTGTGAAATTGAAGTTTATTTTGATGAATATTATGCATTGTTTTATCCTGTTTTTTTCCAAGACTTTTCAATCAAATAAAAATTGGGTTATTCCCCAGTTGATTGTTCTTTATATAATTAAAAAACGACGTATGTGTTTAAATCGCTTCGAGGGCATGACTGAGGTCGGAAATCAAATCTTCGGGGTGTTCTACACCAACCGAAAAGCGAATTAACCGCTCAGAAATACCCATTTTAATTTTTAAATCTGAATCGATCCCAATGTGAGTCATCGATGCAGGATGCTGCACTAAACTCTCGGTGCTTCCCAAACTTACGGCTAGTTTAACCAAGGTTAATTTGTTTAAAAAACGAAATGCTGCCGCTTCGTCCCCATCAATATCAAAAGCAATCATTGCTCCTGGCGAGGAGTATTGCTTTTTATAAACGGCATAACTCGCCGAGGATTCTTTAATTAAGCCAAGGTAATGTACTTTTATAACTTTGGGATGTTGAACCAAGAATGCGGCAATAGCTTCGGCACTTTTAGCTTGCTGCTCCATGCGAATTTTAAGTGTTTCCAAACTCCTAAGCAGCAGCCAGCAGGTGTGAGGACTTGCCATGTTTCCCAAGAAAGTGCGTAATACCTTAACTCTACTCATGCTATCGGCTTTCCCTAAAACAGCCCCAGCAATTAAATCGCTATGACCACCAATGTATTTAGTAGCAGAGTAAATCACTAGATCTGCCCCATCTTTTAATGGGTGTGACCATAACGGACCCATATAGGTGTTGTCTACGGCTAGTTTAATGCTTTTTTCACCCCTCTTAAAGTATTCTGTGAGCGATTTACACATTTCTATATCAATAAGGGTATTGGTTGGGTTTGCAGGAGTTTCTATGTAAATAAGCGCTAATTTGTCTTGCAATCCACTGTCTTCAATTAAAGCAATGATTTCATCCTTGCCTTGATCGGGCCTAAAACCAATGGAATGAACGCCAATTTCTTTTAAGAAATGATTGATAAAATGATCGGTTCCGCCATAAACTGGCAAACTGTGCAGCAATAAATCTCCGGGCTTTAAAAATTCAAGCAGCACCGTACTAATGGCGGACATCCCACTTTCAAAAACAGCGCAATCATCGGCTTTATCCCAAAGACAGAGCCGTTCTTCTAAAATTTGCAAATTGGGATTATTGATCCTGCTATATATAAGTCCTAATTCTTCATTCTTTTCTTTCTCTCGAATGCCGTAAGCTACTTCAAAAAAGGCTTTACCCTCTTCTGCTGTTTTAAAGGCAAAGGTGGATGTTTGAAAAATAGGTGGTTTTACCGCTCCTTCTGATAGCTCTGGCTTATAGCCATGGCTCATCATTAAACTTTCAGGATGTTTTGCTTGACTCATTGATTCATTCTTAAAAAGCAATTCAAAATTACTTGAAGTATGAGCCTGTAGCAAGCAAATATCATAAACTGTGCAGAAGTAATTTAATCACTTACAGCAAAAAAAAGGTGCGATATTAAACCGCACCTTTCATCTATTTATTAGGAGAACAATCTATTTTTTTATCAATTTAAAAGCCTTCACTCCCGCTTCTGTTATAAGTGAAGCGAAATATAACCCAGGTTGCAGAGCAGAACCATCAATAACCATTTTGGTATCCTTAGGGTCTAAAGACAACACACGTTTGCCCATGGCATCGCAAAGAATAAGGGATGATACTTGAGCCTTTTTTGTTTCAATAGTCCAGGAATCAACACTTGGGTTTGGGAATATCTTTACTGAAGTTTCTGCAAGATCATTGGTTCCTGTTGAGTTTTTATTGGTAAAGAATACATTATCAAAATAAACCGTATGCCCCATTGCTCGAGCCGCATAACTTGGAAAAAATATAATTTGATCCGGATTGTCTCCTCCCAGTCCGCCTATCCATCTCGACATATCAAATTCCACTTCTACCCATTCATTTGCTACGGTATTTCGCACAACAGTCTCGGGATATGCTCCACCTGAACTTGTTGCAAATTTAAGAGCAACAGGAGCAGCAAAACCTTCTTGGTATATCATCATTTTAACTATGTTGTTGGAATCAGTAACCGCAAAATTGCCAATATCTGAGCCATGCTTAGATTCGCATCCTGCACTACCCCAACTAGCTGCTGTTCCATAACTAATAACCATCTTAGCGACATTAGCAGAACCGTTAGTCATATCTACCGAAGGGTTTGAAGCAACAGTAAAATCAGGGTTATTTTCTCCTGCAGGAGCTTCAAAGGTGGCCCAAGTCCAATTTGCGCCATTGCCACCAGCTTCAAAATCTATTGGAGCTTTTTGGGCAAAAATGCAGGATACCGAAGTAAGGGTAAGTAGTAGTAGTGATTTTTTCATTTTATTATTGAATTAATTTATATTTTAATATTAGATAAGGCTATCCGAGCCAAAGGGCTACAGCAGCCGTAACAATCAAATTTAAAAGGGCTAAAGGGATTAAACTCTTCCATCCCAGACTCATCAGCTGGTCATACCTAAAACGTGGCAAGGTCCAACGAATCCACATGAAGATGAAAATAAAGAGGCTTACCTTAGCAAACATAACTCCTATTTGCAATAACCCTAGAATAGTAGGATGATTATGCAATATATCCATTCCAGGAAAATTATATCCTCCCAAGTAAACAGCAGCCATTAAGGCAGAACTGATAAACATGTTGATGTATTCTGCAAACAAATAGAATCCGAGTTTCATGGATGAATATTCCGTATGATACCCCCCAATTAATTCACTCTCGGCCTCTGCCATATCAAAAGGAGCTCTATTGCATTCTGCCAATGAGCAAATAAAGAAAATCAGAAAACCAATGGGTTGATAAAAAATATTCCATCCCATTCCAAAATCCCCATGTTGCTGAGCTACAATATCTTTAAGGCTTAAGGTTTCACTTAATACTATTACGGCGAGCAGAGCAAGTCCCATGCTCAACTCATAACTAATCATTTGAGCGCTGGCTCGAATGGCGGAGAACAATGAATACTTATTGTTACTGGCCCATCCACCAATCATGATTCCGTAAACACCCATGCTTACAATTCCCATGATATAAAGCACACCTATATCTACATCGGCTACCTGAAGTTCTACGGTTCTTCCAAAGACTTCTAAACTTGTTCCCCATGGAATTACAGCACTAGTAATACAGGCCGTAACCATGGCTATAGCTGGACCTAAGATAAAGAGCCAACGTTCGCTATGTGTAGGTATAATCTCTTCTTTAAAGAACATTTTACCCGCATCTGCCAAGGGTTGAAATATACCAAATGGACCCGCTCTATCTGGTCCTATTCTGTCTTGCATAAAGGCAGCAACTTTTCGCTCTCCATAGGTGAGGTAGGTTGCAATTCCCAGAGTAATGGCGGTAAGAATAAGAATGAGTATTCCTTTTTCAATGAGTAGGGCTACTTCCATTATGCTTTGTTTAGTAGGGGGGTATGAGATGGAACTTCGCGGGTATAGTGTCCCTGACCAATCACTGAGTGGTTATCAATTTTACGAGGACCTTCTACCGTCCAATCTTTCATTTCTTTCTTTTCGAAACGGCATTCATTACAGATGAAATCTTTCACTTCACCGTTTGCGTCTTTGCGACCGGTTACTCTGGCAATCTCATCGCCAATCATCCATAGCACAGCTTTGCCTTCACATTTTTTACAGTCGCAATGCGCATCCATGGGTTTGGTATACCAAACTCTACTTTTAAACCTAAAGGTTTTATCGGTGAGCGCTCCAACAGGGCAAACGTCAATAACGTTACCAATAAAATCATTGTCTAATGCGTTTTCTATGAATGTGCTAATTTCTGCAGCATCCCCACGCTTAAGAATTCCGTGCTCGCGTTTCTCTGTTAACTGATCCGCTGTATAAACGCAACGGTAGCATAAGATACACCGAGTCATGTGTAATTTTATATATGGACCAATATCGATTTTCTCAAATTCTCTTCGTTTAAAGTCATACCTAGATTTTGCCAAGCCATGCTCATAACTCAAATTTTGCAAGTCGCACTCCCCTGCTTGATCGCAAACCGGGCAATCTAAGGGATGGTTGGCTAATAACATTTCAACAATTCCTTTTCGAGCATCAAGGACCCGTTCACTGGTTTTGTTTTTGATTTCCATGCCGTCTTGAACTGGAGTTTGACAACTTGCCATCAATTTTGGCATAGGTCGGGGATCTTTTTCGCTTCCCTTGCTAACTTCCACTAAACATGTTCGGCATTTTCCTCCACTCCCATCAAGCGAAGAATAATAGCACATGGCTGGCGGGACGGTATCCCCACCTATTTCTCGTGCAGCGTTAAGAATTGTGGTGCCTGCGGCAACCTCAACCTGTTTTCCATCAATAATTACAATTGGCATAGTGCATAAACATAGATTTACCTATGAATTGCAAAAGTAAGGATTTATACGAAACCACACCCATAGTTTTAATAATAAAAGAGGAAATAATTTAGTAATATTTTGAATAAAATATGCTTCTGGCTATTCCCAATGATTTAACAATTGCTCCTGTTCTTATTTCGTTTAAACGAATGTGAATAAGAGGTATAGAACAAAGCTTTTTTTTGTTTTTAATTTGTAATCCAGTGGAAGAAAACGAGGGTTTAGATAATCAAGAGAATGAAGAGAATACAGATGATACCCAAAGGTTTGGGAAATCTGAAGTGGTCTCTGGCATGTATAAAAACTGGTTTCTCGACTATGCCAGCTACGTTATTCTAGAGCGAGCTGTTCCTGCTTTGGAGGATGGCTTAAAACCTGTTCAACGAAGAATCTTACACGCCCTCAATGTCATGGATGACGGGCGTTTCAACAAAGTGGCCAACGTAATTGGTGCGACCATGCAGTATCATCCACATGGAGATGCCGCTATTGGAGATGCTTTGGTTAATATGGGTCAAAAGGAATTGGTTTTTGACACTCAAGGAAACTGGGGAGATGTTCGAACTGGAGACCGATCGGCTGCCCCTCGTTATATTGAGGTGCGCTTAAGCACCTTTGCTAAGGATGTTGTTTTTAATGATAAAACTACGGAATGGCAGTTGAGCTACGATGGACGGAAGAAAGAACCTGTAACGCTTCCGGTAAAATTCCCATTGCTTCTTACCCAAGGGGTTGAAGGGATTGCAGTTGGATTAAGTACTAAAATTATGCCGCATAATTTTGTTGAGTTATGCAAGGCGAGTGTTAATCTGCTCAAAGGTAAAAAAATTGAATTACTGCCTGATTTTCCTACAGGAGGGTCTGCAGACTTTTCGCAATACAACAATGGATATAAGGGTTCCCGTATTCGTTGCAGGGCAACCATTGAAGAAAAGGATAAAAACACCATTCTGGTTAAGGAGATTCCTTTTGGAACAACAACTTCTTCGCTTATTGATAGTATTATTAAAGCCAATGATAAGGGGAAAATCAAAATTAAAAAAGTGATTGACAATACGGCTGCTGAAGTTGAGATTGAAGTTCAGGTAGCCAGCGGGATTAGCAATGATCAAATTATTGATGCTCTCTATGCTTTTACCGATTGTGAAGTAAGTATATCTCCGCTATGTTGCGTTATCGTAGATAATAAACCAGAGTTTATTGGTGCCACTGATATTTTAAAACTAAATACGCAAAATACCATGCACTTGCTGCGGCGCGAATTGAATATTCGCATGCAGGAGCTGGAAAATAAATGGCACTTTAGTAGCTTAGAAAAAATATTCATTGAGAATAGAATTTACAGGGATATAGAAGAGTGCGAAACCTGGGAGGCTGTTATTGAAGCTATTGACAAAGGCTTAAAACCCCATATCAAACATTTGAAGCGAGATGTAAATGAAGAGGATATTGTGCGACTTACGGAAATTAAAATTAAGCGCATCTCTAAATTTGATTCTTTTAAGGCGGATGAAATTATCCAGTCCTTGGAAGATGAAATTGCTGTCACCAAAAATCATCTAGAAAACCTGGTTGATTACACCATCAACCATTACGAACGTTTATTAAAAAAATATGGGAAAGGCCGCGAACGCAAAACCAAAATAGCCAATTTTGGAACAATTACAGCACAGGTTGTAGCGGTTGCAAATGTTAAATTATATGCCAATTTTGAAGAAGGGTTTATTGGAACCAGCTTAAAAAAGGATACTTTAATTTGCGAATGCAGTGATTTAGATGATATCATCGCTATAGGTAAGGATGGCAAGTACTCTGTAACCAAAATTAGCGCGAAGAATTTTGTTGGAAAAAACTTAATACATGTAGATGTTTGGCGCAAAAATGACGATCGTACAACCTACAATGCGGTTTATCACGACGGAACTAGCAAAAAATCAATGGTTAAGCGGTTTAATGCAACCAGTATGATTCGTGACCGAGAATATGATATCACAGCGGGCAACCCTAAGAGTAAACTCCAATATTTTAGTGTAAACCCAAACGGAGAAGCGGAGAAAGTAATGGTGCACTTGAGCAATATGGCAAATGCGCGCATTAAGCAATTCGAATATGATTTTAGCACGCTAGCTATTAAGGGTAAAACGAGTAAAGGAAACTTGTTGACCAAATACCCGGTTCGGAAAATTGAACTCAAGGAAAAAGGAATAAGTACCTTGGGTGGAATTCACTTTTGGTGGGATTCGGCAACAGGTCGCATAAACACAGATGGCTATGGAAAAGAGTTAGGAGAGTTTTATGGAGAAGACTTATTACTCATCTTAAGTAAAGCAGGTGAATATGAATTGGTAAAACCTGAAGCAAATAGAAGGTTTGATGCTTCATACGTTGAAATCATTCAAAAATTCTACCCCAACCAAGCCATAAATGCGGTGCATGAGGATGGGAAATCGGGAAAACAATACGTCAAACGGTTTTTAATTGAAACCACCACATTGGATAAAGCCTTTTTATATATTAGCGAAGAAAAAAAGAGCAAGCTGCTTTTTGTAAGCACCAATTCAGCCATTGAATTGCTGGTGACTACGGAAAACAAGAAAAAAGAGAAAAGTTCGTGGGTCCTAAATTTGAAAGATTTTATTGATATTAAGGGCTGGAAAGCACTGGGAAACCGATTAAGTCAGGATAAATTCAAGAAAATTAAACATACGGGTGAATTAATTGGAGAAGCGCCCCCGCGCGAATCGCAAAATATTTCTGAAAATGTAGATAAAAATAGCGGGCAAATGAATTTACTTTAATCTGCCAAACCGCTCAACAATAAAGCTGGCGTGCAGCTACTTCCCCCACTCCTTTATATATTCCGTTAAGGTTCTATACACTTCTGCCTCATTAGGCGAGTCTGCTAACATTTCTAAATGCCTTTGAATAGTGCTCTCATCTCCGCGAATTGCTGGGCCAGTCTGGGCTTTTTGTGGGTTATTTTCCACTGCATTTCGCACCGTTTCTTCAATGAGAGGAATCAAGTAATCCTTGGATAAGGGTTTTAAAACCTGATGGCTGGCCTGAAAGATGGCGTTGGTAAAGTTATTCGCAAAAACTGCAGCTAAATGGAGCCTCTCACGTTCTTGATTCGTGCTTATTTGATGTTTTAATCCGCAATCCTGAGCCAATTTAAACAGTTGTTGAGTGGTTTGCTCATCTCCTTGAATAAAAATAGGAATGGTTTCCCAAGCGATATTCTGCCCCGAAAAGGTTTGCAAAGGATAAAAAACACCTCTTTTAGTAGATTTGAGTATATCTACAGAATCAGCTCCACTGCAGTGAATAATATGGGCTTTGGTTTGACTTAGGTCATGAGAAATAACAGGAATAACAGCACTTGGACAGGTAATAAAAACCAAATCATCCTCATGGATCTCTGATTTTGCAAATTGATAACTAAATCCAGCTCGACTTGAACTTAATTTAACAGGATATTTTAGATTTTTGAATAAGTCATACAAAGCTTGGCCTACTCTACCTGCGCCAAATATACTTATTCGTTGTCTCATCCCAATACCTTCTCTCTTGCTCTATTAAAGGCAGAAACACCAAAACCTAGACCCACTAAAATAGTACCTAACCAAACTAAATTAATCCAAGGAAATTCCAATACTTTCATAACCACATAATCTTTGGTTGGTTCTTTCTCTCCCACAGTTACTTTATATGAAGCGCCTGTAGCATTGGGTTTAATTTCTTCGATGCTTATTAAAGCTCCCAGCTCATCTTTTTGAGCTGCAATGGTTTGTATTTGGCCAGATTCTGGATCCATCGTAAATATTGGATACAGCATTCCTGTATCACTTAAACGCTCTGCATATACCTGAAAACGTACGGCAAGTCCTGCAACGCCTTGGGCTTTTTCCATGGATAGAATGGTGTACTTTATTTTTCCTGAACTGGAAAGGAAGGTTTCGCCTTCCACCACTTCTACCGTTTTAAACTGAGCATAAGGCTCTCTCTTATCTTGGCCACTCTCATAATTTACATGAGTAAATACATCTTTATGCAGATAATGCTTGGTACTAGGCTCTGCCAACAAACCCATTTTAGGGTTGTTTTGAATGGTTGGCTGCACTTCAAAATTTTCATCTTTATTGTAAAAGTTTAAGTAGAAAACTTTGTCTATGCCTTTCTCCCCCATGATGGTATCTTTAGAATACTTTACGGTGTAAGGGCCTACTTGGTCTGGAACATTTTTAAATAAGATTCTGTTTTGATGATTAAAGTCATAAGCACTCTGGTCTTTCTCTCCTTTTTCGTTGGTTTCAGAAATTAAACTTAGACCATTGGATGAAGCTGAAAGTATTTTCTTATTTACCGAAGAAACAATAATTCCTACCATTAAAACACCAAATCCTGCATGAGCAATGCTCGATCCACTGCGCATAAAACCAATTTTTCGGTTGGCAATAAAATAATGTGTGTTGCTAATAATGAGCCAAATGGAAAAGAATAAGAAAAGCACAAAGCCTATCTCTCTGAACTCCCATGCCATGGCGAGTACCAAAGTAACTAAAATAGATATACTTAGAGAGATAAATAAGGGCTTTTTAAGTTTAGTTAAATCAGTATCTCTATATCTAAACCACTGTCCCAAAGCCATCATTAACATGATTGGCATAGCCATCCACAATTGAATATCATTGTATTTTTGAGCTTCTGGAACGGCCATATTGTATCCAAAAACTTTATTAATAACGGGTATGCTTGTGCTGGAAATTACTTGAACTAAGCTTAAAATAAGCAACATGCTACCAATAAGCATCCAGAACTCTCTGCTGGTCCATTTTTCATCCCCATCAACGCTATTTGTTCTTTTGCGCAAGAAGTATATATATCCTCCAATTGCTGCAACAAGCAAGCCAATATTGAGCCATTTTGTTCCAAGACCAAATGCTTCTAAGTTGGATGCTGGCAAAAGGCTGCTCAAAAGTATAATTAAAAGTACAAGCACTGGGAATCCCCATTGCACGATTCTTAAAAGTCTCTTATTCTCAATAGTAACCCATAAGCTAATCCATATAAAGGTAAAAAGGAATAGGAGCAACTGGCCACTCAACCCTAAATCTGTAAAGCTATGTACACTGGCTTCTCCTAAGATTCCGCTTCGCGTTAAAAAAGTAGCATAGAGTACCAAAAGAAAACTGAGTTGCAAGAGAAAATGCGAACCAAAAATTTGTCGACCCGTAGCCCGAGCAATAAGAACCATATGCATGGCTGCTGCCATAATTAACCATGGCAATAGACTTGCATTTTCCACTGGATCCCAGGCCCAATATCCACCAAAGCTTAAACTTTCATAGGCCCACCAGCCTCCCATCATTATTCCTACACCCAAAATCCCAACGCATATTAAACTCCAAATGAGCGCTGGGCGCATCCAATCTCGTTTATCGTTGATCCATATAGCTGTTAAACTATAAGCAAAGGGAACCACAGCTGTGGCAAAACCAAAAAATAATGTGGGCGGATGAATAACCATCCAAGGGTTTTGCAACAATTGATTTAACCCGTTTCCATCTTTATATATTTCTAAATAGGTTGCCTTTCCTTTGGCTGCCAAAATGGGAATATTTAAACTATCGGGGCTTTTTATACGCAGTAAATCAAAGGGTGAACTGCCAATGGTAAAATCCAAGAATGGAACTTCCACTCCTAATAACATGCTCCCTAGAGCTACTTGAGTAAAGGCAATGACGGCTAAAACACCGGGCATAAATTTATCGGATTTCCGTAACAGAATCATTCCAATAAAGCCGGTCCAGAACATCCACAAAAGGAAACTCCCTTCTTGGCCTTCCCAGAAACAGGATATCATATACTTGAGCGGCAATGTATTGCTGCTGTGTTTCCAGGCATAATGGTACTCGTAAAGGTGTGCAAATATGATGTAAAATAAGGTAATAAAAATACCGACTACGGATGCGAACTGGATTTTAAAGGCTATTTTAGCCCAAGCCATTTGCTTGGCATCTTGTTCTTTGCTATTAAAGTAAAAAACAAGCGTTGAGAACACGGCGGCCATAAAGGCTAACACCACAAAAAAATGTCCCAGGTTACCAGGCCATAATGTTTCATTTAAAAATGTAATTTTCTCCACTTATTCTGGGGCTTCTTCGTATTTACTTGGACATTTACTCTTAATGTCGTCTGCTAAAAAATGATCTTCTTTGTATTTACCTATAAGGAGTATTTTACTGCCTCCCTTTCCCATTTCAGCTGGCTTCGGGTGATGGTAAACAATTTTACTTCCAACATTTAAGGAATCGATGGCATGAAACACAAGGTAATTTGCATCGACCTTGGGATTGTATTCTATGGCTTTACTTTCATCCAACGTACACAATACGTGCACTTGCTTATTTGGATCTTCTTTGGCAAATGCTTTAGCGCCATCAAAGCCAACATAACTGGTCGTGTCTCCATATAAACTAACGACTACACCTATTCCCACGGCGGCAATAACAAGCAGTATAATGTGACTTAGTTTCATTTATCTAATTTATTAATTTTTCGATCTAAGCGTAGCATGTATAAAACAATACCAAGAAATATGACTATTAGAACAGTAATTACCACATTGTGTTTTGCATTTCCTCTTAAAACCTCTTCTGCGGTTCCTGCCTTTAGAGCAGTGGATGCAAAAAGTGCGGTGAGGCTTAAAATTCCTTTGAATTGTTTCATTTAATCTTTCTTCGTTCTATTTTGTATTTAATATTGGCCAGCCACAGAAAAAACATAATCCACCCAGCTACGGCAGGGTAAAAATACATTCTAAGCGTATTGTTCATATCGTATTGGTTAAAGCCTACCGTTCCACCTGTTCCTGGATGCAGTGAGGTGGGAGAGAGTTTGGGCATAATTGCGATAAGAGCGATAAAGATTGGAAATATAAATATGTTGTATTGAGCGGATAGCTTTGCTTTTTGGTAAGGGTCTGTGATGGACATGCGCAAAAGCATATAGGCAAGGTACATAAACATACCTATGGCCACTCCTTGTAGTTTTGGATCTTCTTTTGGCCAGTATCCTCCCCAGGTTACTTTGGCCCATGCGGCGCCAGTAATGCAGCCTAAAATACCGCAAAGGATGGCTACATTTACCAAGGAATATGTTTTTGCATCCACTTCTAAACTGGGTTTGCGTAAATATTTAATGGAATGCCAACAACTGGCTCCCAAAAGTGCAATCATGGAGAACCATAAGGGAACATGAAATACCAAGTTTCGTATACTTTCGTAGAGCAAGGTTAAGAATGGAAAGGAACCATTGGCCAAGCTCTGCTTATCGTCATTACTTAATTTTGTAACGATGGCTACGGCGGCAGAATCATCGTTATGAATAACTCGAGCCCCATAGTTTAACTTACTCCAAATGCCGTTTACCTTGGCAAACACGTCAAAAATAATGGAATCTTTTCCAACATTTGCAGGCACTCTTACCTTGGCCTGAGCTATTCCGGGGTTTGCCCATGAAATAAAATCGGCTTCGAATGAAATAGAATCTTTGCTAAAGAAAATCTTATTGACTTCTGGGTGAACTCCTGGGTTGTAAATAGATAAATCTATCTCTTGCGTTTTCCCTGCGACTAAATCATAAGGACTTACTGCTGTAAGAGATACTTTAAGTGGAGTAAGTAGTCCTCCAACCATGGAAAATAAAATGAGTAGAATTCCTAAATATTTCCACCAATTTTTCTTTAACTGCACTCTGCAAAATTAATGATTAAATGGGCAAGAACAAACTAAAAAGACATGCTTTTAAGGCCTAAAATAAACCTGGATTTTTAGGTTCTTGCAATTCTTCGTAACCCTTGTCAATTTCAATAGCATTTTCCTTGGCAGCAGTGCTTGCTAGGTAATCGCAGCGTTCATTTTCTGGAATACCCGCATGCCCTTTTACCCAATTAAAACGTACTTTATGCCTGAGTAATAGCGGGAGTAGCGCTTTCCACAAGTCCGTGTTCTTTACTTTCTTCCAGCTTCTTCGTTGCCAGCCGCCAATCCAGTCTTTATTAATGGCGTCACACACGTATTTACTATCGCTATACACGTTCACTTGGCATGGTTTTGTTAATTTCTGCAATCCCATTATTACGGCTAACAACTCCATGCGATTATTGGTACTTAGTCTAAATCCACAGCTGAGTTCTGCCCTCTTATTGCCTGATAAAAGTACCACACCATAGCCACCTGGTCCGGGATTACCTAATGCGGCTCCATCTGTATATATAATAACTTCCGTCAGAGAGGGCAAATATAGGATGAGAATAGTTCAAAAAGCGTCCTCTGGAAAATTTCATTTAAATCTAAAAATCTAAAATGCCTCCAAATTCAGTCTAAATTTAAGGCTTGGTAGATTTACCTTTGCAGGAAGTATTTAAAAATGGCAAAGAACAGGCATTCTGAGGTTAATGAAACATCTATTGATGAATGTATTGCTTTGCTCAACAAACTGGTTCAGAACACAGATCTCCTCTTTGACTTACCTGAGGAAAAACGCATTGAATTGATGAGGGCTTCTGGGTCGCTATCGAGACCCAATAGAGATGAATTTGACCGGCGTAGGAAGGAAGCTAAGAAGGCGGCAAAGCGCAAGCAGGTGGAACGCGACAAGCACGCTAGAAAAGAAACGGGCATCCGCTCTGCTCGGGAGGCTTCTGTTTTTGTGGCTCCTATAATGCTGGGTGCGGGTCATGTGCATGAGGACAGGCCTGAGCTGGAATCGCCACGGAACTGCTATGTATGCAAAACCATGTATACCAAATTGCATCATTTCTATGATGCCATGTGTCCTGAATGTGGTGATTTTAACTATGCAAAGCGTTTTCAAATGGCAGATTTGGATGGCCAGGTTGCATTGGTTACCGGTTCTCGGTTAAAAATTGGATATCATATTAGCTTAATTATGCTAAGGGCTGGCGCAACTGTTATTGCGACTACTCGGTTCCCTGTAGATTCTGCATTGCGGTTTTCAAAGGAAGAGGATTTTCATAAATGGGGACATCGCCTTAAAATTCATGGGTTGGACTTGCGCCATATTCCAAGTGTAGAAATGTTCTGTAATTTTATTGAAATGCAGTATTCTCGCTTGGATATATTAATTAACAATGCGGCTCAAACAGTGCGACGACCACCAGGCTTTTATGCTCATTTAATGCCTAATGAGGGATTAAGTATGGAGCAGCTACCGGCGAATGCGAGAGCACTACTCACGGATCATGAATATTGCGTAAACAGCATACATCAATCGGCAAAAACATCGAATGAAAAGCAAAAAGCGATGCCGGTCACTTGGCATGGACAAGAACCAGGAATTGGCTTAAGAGCTTCGGCTAAATTATCGCAAATTCCATACAGCATGGATCATTCTATTGCTACAAACGAGGTGTTTCCCGAGGGCAAATTAGATGCGGACTTGCAACAGGTAGACTTGCGTAAAACCAATAGCTGGCGCTTAAAATTAGGTCAGATTGAAACTCCTGAAATGGTGGAGGTACAGTTGGTAAATGCGGTGGCTCCTTTTGTTCTGTGCAATCGTTTAGTAAATCTAATGCGTATGGAAAATACTGGACTAAAGCACATCATTAATGTGTCTGCCATGGAGGGGAAATTTCACCGCTTTCACAAGGAGGATAGACACCCGCATACCAATATGGCCAAAGCGGCATTAAATATGATGACGCATACATCGGCCTTAGATTTTGCTAAGGATGGCATTTATATGAATGCGGTAGATACGGGCTGGGTTACGGATGAAGACCCCATTGAATTATCAAAAAGAAAGGAAGAGGAACACGACTTTCAGCCTCCCTTGGATATTGTGGATGGTGCAGCGCGGGTGTTAGACCCTTTAATAGATGGGATAAATACTGGCAAACATTGGTGCGGTAAATTCCTTAAGGACTATCGACCCATTGATTGGTAATAGAATTTTTCTTTAGGATTTCACCTCTATATTTTCACCCAATTGACTTAACATATCCATGGCTTCTGCCATATTCTGAACTGGGTTAATGGTAAGGATCAAGGCTTTTACCGTTTGTTTCATGCTAAATTTTGAGGGATTATTTACCACATATTGCATGAGTTGTTCAAATGCTTTGCTCTGAAAGACGGGAGCGTTCTCATCGCCTGGGAAATATAATCGCAGTGCTTTTTTTCTAAAGGTGATTTTCTCAAAACCCATTTCCATGCCAAGCCATTTGAGCTCCATGGTTTTAAACAGTTCTCTTGTTTCGAAAGGGACCAGTCCAAAACGATCTATTAATGCTTCTTCAAATTGAACCAAATCTTCTTTGGTTTTAGCTTTGGATAAATCGTTGTACAGCGAAAGCCTCTCGGTAGTGCTGGTTACATACGATGCCGGTATTAAGGTTTCGTAGTCCGTTTCTATCTGGCATTCTCTGCTACGAATGTCTAGTTCTTCCTCCTTGTATAGGTCGGAAAATTCGTCTTCTTTTAATTCTTTAATGGCTTCGTCAAGAATTTTTTGATACATATCAAAACCCATTTCATTAATAAAACCGCTTTGCTCTCCTCCCAATAAGTTTCCTGCACCTCGAATATCTAAATCTCTCATGGCCACTTGAAACCCGCTTCCTAAATCACTAAACTCCTCAATGGCTCGAAGCCTTTTCTTGGCATCATCTGGCAATCCGCTCAAACCTGGAGTAAGTAAATAGCAATGTGCTTTTACATTACTGCGGCCTACTCTACCGCGCATTTGATGCAAATCACTCAATCCAAACATATGTGCGTTATTTATGATGATGGTATTTGCATTGGGAATATCCAATCCACTTTCAATAATGGTTGTTGCAATAAGTACTTCGTATTCTCCATTGATAAAGCGCAGCATATTGTTTTCAAGTTCTTCTCCGCCCATTTGTCCATGAGCAACGGTGGCCTTAACGCCGGGACAAATCGTTTCTACCATGTTTAAAATTTCGTAGATATCGCGAACTCTACTATGCACAAGGAAAACCTGTCCACCACGACCCACTTCATCATTAATAGCCTGGGCTATTATTTCTCTATTAAACATATGTAACTCGGTATGCACGGGTTGCCTATTGGGTGGTGGAGTATTAATAATACTTAAATCTCTGGAGCCCATTAGACTAAATTGCAAGGTTCTAGGTATAGGAGTTGCAGTAAGAGTTAAGGTATCTACATTAAGTTTTACCGCCTTTAATTTGTCCTTGGCAGCTACCCCAAACTTCTGCTCTTCATCTATAATCATTAGGCCCAAATCTTTAAACTTAATGTCTTTACCAATTAAACGATGGGTGCCAATAATAATATCAACCTGGCCTGCCTCTAGTTTCTTTAAGGTTTCTTTTTGACTTTCCCTGCTTTTAAAACGATTGAGATAATCTACATTTACCGGAAAACCTTTGAACCGTTTAATAAAAGTTCTATAGTGCTGCTGCGCCAAAATAGTGGTTGGCACAAGTATGGCAACTTGCTTGCTATCACATACTGCTTTAAAAGCCGCTCTCATGGCAACTTCTGTTTTCCCAAAACCTACATCGCCACAGACCAATCGATCCATTGGAGATGGACTTTCCATATCTTTTTTTACGGCTTCAACCGATTTAAACTGATCTGGGGTGTCTTCATAAAAGAATGAGGCTTCCATTTCAACCTGCATATAGTTGTCTGGCGAAAACTGAAACCCTTTTTGTGTTTTTCGTTTTGCATACAGCTTAATCAATTCTCGCGCAATGTCTTTAACCTTTGATTTGGTCTTGGTCTTTTGCTTTTCCCATTGGGCACTTCCTAATTTATGCATTTTAGGATGCGTGCCGTCTTTGCTCGAATACTTGGCAATTTTGTGCAAACTGCTTACGCTCACATAGAGTAAATCATTGTCTTTATAAACTAGACGAACCACTTCTTGCATGACTCCATGCATTTCCATTTTTTCTAGTCCTGAAAAGCGACCTATTCCATGATCTATATGGGTAACGAAGTCTCCAGGTCGCAGATTCTTCAACTCTCGCAGCGTTAAAGCGGCATTCCCACTCATTTTACGCTTGCTTTTGGGCAAATAAAACTTCCCAAATAATTGATGCTCTGTTACCAAAGCCAAATTAGATTCTAAATCTACAAAGCCAGCACTTAAGCCATGATAGATGGATATGTAGTCGGAACTGATATTCAGATCATTAAGGATAATTTCAATTCGCTCCAGTTGTTTTGGGTTATCTGCAAATACAAGCGTACTCACTTTGGCTTTATCATTATCCCTAATCCAATTTCCAAAGACGGTAAAATCCCGGTTGAATGAGGGTTGCAGATTTTGCCTAAAGGCAACCACGGTTCGTATTCCTTTTGGTTTAACGGTGCCCCAGTGGATTTGAGTAAAGTCATCTAAACTATTCTGATATTGTGTGGGAGATTGCCATATTTCCTTGGGTTCTGCTCCTGACTCACCAAGATCTCGGCTCGTTTGTGCGAGTTGCAAGTTTTTAATATATTGAGATTCGAAATCCTCTTGGAACATCACTGCATCTCTATGAAAAATGAGGGTATCCTTAGGGAAATAACTTAAAATGGAATCTGAATATTCTTTCTTTTCTTGAACATTAGGAAGTAGCGTAAAAAACTCTATTTCGGTTTCACTTAATTGTGTTTGTGTATCAAAGCGCCTAATTTTATCAATTTCATCATCATCTAACTGAATTCTAAAAGGCTTTTCATGAGCAAAGGAGTAGATATCTACAATGCCTCCTCTCACACTAAACTGACCGGGCTCTAAAACAAAATCCTCGAACGTAAATCCATTTTCTTGCAAAAATTCCATCAAAAAATCCACGTCGAGTTTTTGGCCTCGATGAAATTCCATGGCTTGTTGATCGACATCTTCTTTTTTTGCCACCCATTCCGTTAAAGCCGCACTATAAGTAACATGAATACGTGCTTTAGATTTACCCAATATGTTTAAGGCTTCGATTCGCTCTTGAATTTTATGAGCATGCGTATTGCTTATTTTAAGGGGCTTTATGAAGCTATCCGGTATCCAATTTATGGATTCTCCTGCCAAAATATTTTCGATATCTGTTTTAAAAGACAAGGCCTCTTCGGCATTTGGAAGAATAGCTAATATGGGTTTTTGAAGCTTGGAGAAAATAGATGAAGCTAAAAATGCTGGCCCTGAAGCAACAACCCCTTCCATAAAAATATTTTTAGCAGAGGATGTCTGCAGGGTTTTTAGTAATTCCTGAGTCCCTTTATTTTGGGCAAGTTTATCAAGTATCTCATGAATATTCAAAGCGTGGCAAAAGTAAGTTCAAAATAGAGATTATACATCTGAAATATCTAAGAAATAAGGCAATTATAACAAACAGTTACATCCATCCAAATCCAAATCCCAGGCCAAAATAACTGCGGTTTAAAAGGCTGGTTCCTTCTGATTCAGAAAATCTATAGTTTGGCCCTGTAGATATGCCTGCTTCAATCTTTAAGCTGAGCCATTTTCGTCTAAAGTCTCCTTGAAGTTTTAGACCTCTATTCTTTAAGTTAGTAACCATGGGGAAATAACTTCGCGTCCCTCCTTTACTTTGGACCCGTATGGAGTTATCATAACTACTAGCCAATAAGTGCACATAGCTTAAACTAATCATGGTTAATGCCTTATACCTTTTATAAACTTGCTTTCCATTGGGTAGTATAATACTTGATTTTGACCATGCAGTCGTCATTAATGCTAAACCAGCACTTGCCTCTGAATAGGTTTCTGGCAAGGTAAGTTTGTTTCCATTGGGCTCATTGGCATTTCCCCAGGTGATAGCGGTAAACTCGTCGGTGCCAGTTTGGGTGTATCTTTTACCTGCATTAGCCCCGGCTATTAATCCAAATCTAAAGTTTCTCTTGATGGGATATTGCCAAGTGTACATTAAGCCTTTTTCTGAAGTTTGATAAGTAATAAACTTAACTTTTTCTTTTTTGAAGAGAAATGCGGCAAATTCTACTTGAGCTGAAGATTCAAATGCAGATTCTTCATCAGTACTTAAACCGGCGGATGTAAACCCTTGAACATGAGCTGCGATATAGATTGGTGCTTTGGGTGCAAAGAATGCTTTGGCATGCAAACCTAACAAAGGAGAGCCGCCTGCAACAGTTGGAATTTGAGTTATACCATTGCAATCAAAGCCCCAAAAGGTATGATTTGGGTTGTTATATACATTCTCGGAAACGGTCTTAACCTCTTTGGTATCCGTTGGGTTATTTACCTGAGCCTTCCCTAAAGTAAACGTGGTTATTTGAAGGAATAAAGAAATTAAAAATAGAAATCCTAATCTGTTCTCTCCTTTATCTCCCATAAATCGAATATACGAATATTTCCGCGAGATTGCATATTAATAACAAAAACATCACTCAAGGTTATTTTAGAAAACCGTTGATTTATTGAATTGTAAACCCAGTCTTGTTCTGCATTTAACCCTATTTTTGTGATTTCTTTCCTTTGATCAATTTTAGCTTGATCCTGAATTTTAATATAATCCAACAGTTGCTGTTTGAGTATTTGTTTCTCGGAAGCCTCTGCTTTATTTTGAGCATGTACCCCAAATATTTGAGAGGGCTCAGAAATTGTTTCAATCTTAATATTACCCATGATTGGAAGAATGCTTTGGTTAATTGGTGAGGGGACATTGCGCATTTGCAGGTATACATAGGCCTCATTAAATGTGTCTCCTGCAATTCTAAACATATGAATATAGTCTGCATTGATCGCGTTGGCAACGTATAATGGGTCTTTAAAAAGCTCCTTGGACGCCTTTAAGGATTTTAAATCAATTAATTTATTTCTATATTTTGCCTCTTCGGAGGCCGATAGTATTGAGGAAAAGTCCCTGTAGTTTAATAAGGTTTTCACATCCCCAGAATCAGTAAATTCCCATACGAAACGCATTTTTTTTGTGGTATCAATTCCATCGTAGGGAATGGCACAAAGCTCATCACGATACATTTTCATCTCATATACCAATGGGCGCAGTTCGAGAAACTTTAAATAATTGGTATCATTATATACATCCAAGAAAAAGTTATTCTCATTGGTTATGTATTCCTGCTTAATTACTCGATATGTAAATGACTTTGTTGTAGACAGCTTATTAATAACGGTTATTGTTTTTTGAGCTGAAACTGATGATAACAAAAAGAAGGCGGTAAAAAATGAAAGAAATTTCATGTATTTATTTAAATGCAAATCAAGTACCATTCTTTCTAAAAGACGACAAATTAGCTAAATAGTTTACTTCGTATCAAAATAAACCGGGTCAATTAAATTCAACATTTCAGCTGTTTTAAGAAAGGGACCTTGGACATTATTGGTTAGTACAACAAAACACATGTTTTCATCTACGCATCTCCAGAAATACGTTCTGAACCCTTTCCACCAACCATTATGATACACCCACTTATGGCCATTGTGCCATATCACTCTCCAACCAAGGCCATAGTACATCCCTCTTTTTGAACTAGCGAGAGCAATGGGTGACCACATTTGATTTTTTGAACTTCCATGTACAATATCAGATGATCTCAATGCCTGATCGTAGAGATACATTTCATAAGTGTTGCTGTAAATACCCTTATCACCTGTAGTACCATTTAAGGGTAAATCCTCGTAAATACGCCATCTTTCGTAGCCTTGTACACTATATCTCTTTAAAGGAACACTATCAAAATCACAAATATGAGAGTAAACCATACCGGCGGGTTCCATGATTCGTTTTTTCACAAACTGTCTAAAATCCATTCCAGTAATTCTACTAATGATATGAGCCAATAATGAATAATTCGTATTGCTATAATGGTAATATTTGCCAGGCTTATTAAAAGACTTGTAAGGCTGTTTATTTAATTGGCTGATGACATCTGTATTATGCATTCGTCGGAATGCATAAGGCCAATACTTTTGCTTGAAATAGAAATAATCTGGCAAACCGCTCGTGTGGGATAAGAGATCCTTAATGGTAAGATTTTCTCGCTTTAGCTCAGGGATATACCAATGCACGCTATCTTCCAAAGCCAATTTCCCTTCCTGAACCAAAATCATCGCTGCAGTCCCTGTAAATGTTTTTGAAACACTGGCTAGCTGAAATAAATCATCATCGATGAATGGGTCTTTCTTACTAAAGTTAGCATAGCCTAAATGGCCACGAATCATGCTATCGTTTTTATGAAATAAATAGGTGCCACTAAAAATCTTTTTTTTATATTGGGCTTCAAAAAAATCAATAATCCTGGTATTCTGTTTGGGAGAAAACACTTCAAATTCTCTCTCTTTATAAGGGCTTTTTGTAATGACTTGTACCGCTGGTTTTGAAATAAAAGTACTATCTGCAAACACAAATGTATAGGCAGTTAGAACGTACAAAAACAAGAACAAACGCATAACACAAAGTAAAAGTACAAATACCCTACTAAAGCATTCACTTATTCACAGGTTTACAACTAAACAAACTGCCCAATTCATGTGCGACGGATGATATAAAATCTCCTATGATTGCAATGAACAACTCCCTCCACCTAATTAAAGACTGCTTACAACAAAGTGATGATGCAGCCGTTGCTTTGTTGTAATTTTGCAGGGCATTGGGAAAAATTAGCATAAATATTAAGGAAGGGAAAATTAAAAAGAATGACACCATCGTAGGAATTGACCTTGGCACCACTCATAGCCTCATCTCCTTTATTGACCCTGATAAAAAGGAGCCCGTAATTATCCAAACAGATAAGAATCTACTTGTTCCTTCAATCATTCACTTTACTGAAAATGGAGATATCATTGTGGGGGATACAGCTAAAAAAGCGCTCCTACATAAACCAGAAAATACCATTTTTTCTGTTAAACGTTTATTGGGAAAATCCTATAAGGATCTTGATACGCATAAGAAAGATTATAGCTATCGCATTATTGATGATGAGGAAGATAAAATGGTTAAAGTGGCTGTATCTGGGAAATACTATTCGCCTATAGAACTGAGCGCTATGATTCTTTCTGAATTAAAGACCCGGGCAGAAAGTGTATTAAATCAAAGCATAAACAAAGCAGTCATTACCGTTCCAGCCTATTTTAATGATAGCCAACGACAAGCCACGCGAGACGCTGGAAAATTGGCAGGACTAGAAGTATTGCGAATCATAAATGAGCCTACAGCAGCTAGCTTGGCATATGGTCTGGGTGAAAACTTTAAAGAATTAAAGACCGTCTTAGTTTATGATTTTGGGGGTGGGACCTTTGATGTAAGTATTTTATCCATAGAAGGAGGCGTTTTTGAGGTACTTAGTACTCACGGAGACACCTTTCTTGGAGGAGATGACATTAGTTATGCAATTCAAGACTACTGGAAACAGATCTATTCTTTATCCCTTAGCAAAGAGACAGATAACCAACGATTGAGGTTTGCAGCGGAAGATGCCAAGATAGCATTAAGTAAATCTCAGCAATTTAAAACCACTCTAAGTTTTGATCAGGGTCCTGTTCATTTAGATTTAGACTTTAAAACCTACTCAAAGCTTGCCAAGCCAAGCATTGACAAAACAATGATAAGCCTTAAAAAAGCACTCCAAGATTCAGGTAAAACACCTGAAGCAATTGATCATGTGGTTTTGGTTGGAGGGAGTACCAAGAGTTTAGTTGTTCAAAATGAGTTATGTAAGGTTTTTCCTGAGCATAAGATGAACAACACCATCAATCCAGATGAGATTGTTGCTCTTGGAGCAGCCATTGAAGCGGATATTCTTGCTGGAAATCGATCGGATACTTTATTGTTGGATGTGACTCCCTTGAGCCTTGGGATCGAAACATTGGGAGGCTTGATGGATGTAATTATACCCAGGAATACCAAAATTCCATCTGGAGCAGCCCGTGAATATACGACCTCAAAAGATGGTCAAGTAAATATTAAAATTAACGTCTATCAAGGTGAGCGAGAATTGGTTGAACAAAACCGAAAACTAGCTGAATTTACCCTCTCAGGAATACCGGCCATGCCCGCCGGATTAGCTAAAATTGAAGTTAAGTTTGTTCTTGATGCCGATGGAATTTTACAAGTTAAAGCAACAGAACTTAGGAGTAATGTGTCTCAAGATATAGAGGTTAAGCCTCAGTATGGACTAACGGATAAACAAGTGGAAGATATGTTATTGGAGAGCCTTAAAAATGCCAAACCAGACATGGATCACAGACTCTCGGTCGAAGTTCAAACAGAAGCAGAACAAATGATATACCTCACGGAACAGTTTTTGTCGAAACATGGCGAGGTTGTAAATACGGAGGAATTAGAAAAAACCATTGGCTACGTTAATCAACTAAAGGAAACCATTAAAAACAAAGATAGGCATACAATAACTCAGCATATTGAAACGTTAAATGAGTTTACCAAGCCATTTGCAGAAAGAGCAATGAATAGAGCTGTTTCCGCTTCATTGAAAGGAAAAAAAATATAATGACTCGTTTTATATACCCCTTAATACTCGCCTTTATTTCTCAGGGATTGTTCTCTCAAACCATGAGCAATACACCCGAGGAAATGAATGAAGCCTTTGAGCGCTCTCCTTTAGCCTTAAAACTCGGTATTTCTGTAAATCAATGGCTTGGAACCGAGGTCAGCAACCCAAGACCAGGTACAGGTTATATGGCCGGATTTGTATATGCTGCCAGGGAAGCAGATAGAGGAAATATAGGATTTCAGACTGAGCTTAATATTCGATTGAACAAATATCCATTTGCCAATGAAGGGCTAGGGAGATCTGCCTTAACACGAATATCACTTATCCAAGCGGAAATTCCTCTTTTAGGAGCATATGCCTTGAGCTCACCGAATAGCGACAGGTATAAGAATATCCTTTTTGGATTAGCTCCTGCATTTACTTTCTCATCCAGAGCTTATGTGGGTGCAGATAAACTGCCTTTAGAAAGAGATAATTATCTCGAAAGTTGGAAATCTCTTCCCCTAGAACCCATGGCTATTTCTCTGGCTATTGGCTATCAAAGCCGTTCTGATGTTGCAGGATTTCAAGTTATGCTCAAATGGACCTTGAATGATTTGAACCGGAATTTTGCTATTGATGGAACGCTCCCAGAAACGGGAACGGGAAAGCCAATTCGCTTCCTTAATCTCGAAACTGCATTTGTATTTTAACAATATAAAACGAATCAAAAAAGAGTATATTTACCCAAAATTATACTCATCAGATTTCATTTTGATATTTATTTTTAACAGCCCCGACTTAGTTTTGTAAGATGCAAGGTATCGGAGTATTTGATTCAGGGTTTGGAGGACTCACTATACTGGAGAGTCTTCAAGAATTGATGCCCGAGTATGATTTCATGTATTTGGGTGATAATGCACGTGCTCCTTATGGCGAAAAATCCTTTGATCAAGTGAATGAATATACGAAAGAGGCTATTGATTGGTTGTTAGAGCAAGGGTGCCCAATGGTTATTTTGGCTTGCAATACTGCAAGCGCGCTAGCTCTTCGGAACATTCAGCAGATTCATTTAAAACAAAATCATGGAGCTGAAAAACGCGTTCTTGGAGTGGTAAGGCCCACTACAGAAATCATTGGGAACTATTCTAAAGCAAATAAGATTGGATTGTTGGGAACTCCAGCTACCGTCGAATCAAATTCATACGGAATTGAAGTCAAAAAGTTTTTTCCTAAGGTAAGTTTGTACCAAGAGTCTTGTCCATTATGGGTTCCAATGATAGAAAATCATACCTACCATGAAGCTTCTTCAAAAATACAAATTCAAAAGAATTGCGAAGCCTTACTTAAAAAAGACAAGGATATAGATACCATCCTATTGGCCTGTACTCACTACCCCATTCTTTTACCCATTATCAAACAAATCGTTCCAAAAGAGATCCAAATTGTTACGCAAGGTGACATTGTAGCAAAAAGCCTGCTAGAGTATCTTCATCGACACCCTAAGATGGATGAATCGATAAGTAAGAATAAAAACACTGCGTTTTATACAACTGAAACGGATATTAAAAAGTTTAAAGAAAAGTCCACGCATTTCTATAAAACGATATCTACTGTTAGGCATGCAAATTTAGCTTTGAATGATACCTGATTCCTTAAAAGAATACTATCGCAAAATCCCTGATCTGCCTGGGGTATATAAGTATTTTGATAAGCAAAACACCATTATATATGTAGGTAAAGCCAAAAGCCTGAAGAAAAGGGTGGCCTCTTATTTTAACAAACAAAAACAGGAGAATAGAAAAACGTCTGTTTTAGTACAGAAAATTGCGCTGATTGACTTTACGGTAGTGGACACTGAAATGGATGCTTTACTCTTAGAGAATAGTTTAATCAAGGAGTTTCAACCCAAATATAATATCAACCTCAAAGACGATAAGACCTACCCCTATATTCGAATATCAAAAGAACGTTTTCCCAAAGTATATTCCGTGCGCAACAGGGTAAAAGATGGCAGTCTCTATTTTGGGCCCTATGTTTCAGCAGGAATATTACGTGTCATTTTAGATTTGATTAAACAACTCTACCCCATTCGAAATTGCTCCCTTAACCTCAGTCAGAAAAATATTGATGCAGAAAAATTTAAAATCTGTTTAGAATACCAAATCGGAAACTGCAAAGGACCTTGCGAGGGTTTACAATCCGAGGAAGAATACAATGAGAGTATCCAGCAAATAAAGCACTTATTAACGGGGCATTTAGGAGAGGTTAAAAGGCATTTAAGAGACAAGATGAATCAATCTGCCGCGGAGTATAGATACGAAGATGCAGAGCGCTATAAGAATCGTTTAGGCCTTTTAGAGAATTACAAACATAAAAGTACCATTGTAAGCCATACCATAGGTAATATCGAGGTGTTTGGAATCAGTAGTACCGATAAGATTGCTTTTGTAAATTACATGCGTTTGAGTAATGGAATTATTGTTTCTACCAAAAACTTAGAAGTTCGCAAACGTTTGGAAGAAAAAGATTCTGAAATACTTGAATATGCCATAGCCGAACTTCATGAGGCAGACTATAAAGAAATTGTAATTCCATTCGAGATCAATTTGAAGCTCAAGGAAGTGGAATTCACGACCCCAAAAGCGGGCGATAAAAGAAAAGTATTGGATTTAAGCATAAAGAATGCCTTGTTTTTTAAAAGAGAGAAACTGGGGCATTATGATAAATTAAATCCACAGCATAAAACCGACCGATTAATGACTCAAATGAAAGAGGACCTTAAGTTAAGAGAGCTGCCTATTCACATAGAGTGTTTCGATAATTCCAACCTACAGGGAACGAATCCGGTTAGCGCATGTGTTGTTTTTAGAAATGGCAAACCTTTCAAATCTGATTATCGAATTTTTAATGTTAAAACAGTAGAGGGACCAGATGACTTTGCCACCATGAAAGAAGCACTCACCAGAAGATACAGTCGCTTACTCAAAGAAAATACCCCCTTGCCTCAACTCATCATTATAGATGGTGGAAAAGGGCAATTATCCTCAGCGGTAGAAGCACTTGGTGAATTGGAACTTTATGGAAAAATTGCCGTTATTGGTATAGCTAAACGCCTGGAAGAAATTTATTATCCTGGAGATCCTTTGCCTTTATATATTGATAAAAAATCGGAGACGCTAAAAATAATCCAACAACTCCGAGATGAAGCCCATCGATACGGAATTACCAACCATAGAAATAAGCGACTTAAGGGAGCCTTAAAAACGGAGCTTACGCAAATACAAGGCATTGGCAAAGAAACCAGCGAGATGCTCTTAAGAGAGTTTAAAGGAGTGGGTAAAATAAAGAAAAGCTCTATTGAAGAAATGGCAAAAGTAATTGGCCAAGCCAAAGCTACTTTGGTCTATGATTATTTTAATCCTTAATCACTTTTGATTTCTGGGATTTCCTCGCCTAAAAAGTGACTTTTTAAACCCTAATTAATATTGAAGAGTTCTTTAAGCGCACCTAAATAGGGTCTTAAGGCAACTTACCCCAACAATTTCCCAAATAAGTTCTTGGAGACGTTGTTTTTAAATGGCTTGCCATTGTACTCCCTTACCCACTGTATTCCTTGAGTAGCATTGGTTAAAAAGACTTCATCAGAAGTCGTTAAATGCAATTCAGTAATGGGTTGTTCATATACCTCATAGCCGTATTCTTTCGCAATATTCATGACCACTTTACGCATGACTCCATTCACACAATACTCGCTAATAGGTGGCGTAACAATAGAATTTTTGTTATATAAGAAAACATTGCTGTGGTGAGCTTCTGCAATGCGCTGCTCCTGATTAAAAATCAAAGCAGCATCGGCATGATTCTCTGCAGCATGAATTCCGGCCATTACATAGGTAAGGGAATTGCACGTTTTTAACATGCTCGTATAATTATTATCCTTTACAAGCTCTTTAAAAGCACATAATTTTAATCCTCTTTCTGCCCATGTATAAATGGGATGCTCATTCAATTCTAAAATAGCGATTGAATCATTTATTGCAGGAGCATAATACCCTGGGCTTTCTCTGTAAATAGAGAGCCGCACACGGGCGGTCTTTAAACCCTCTGTTTCACATTTCTGAAGCAACAATAAACGTAAACTTCTTTCGGTTAACCATAAGGGTACTTTAATCTTTAGGAGTTTACTGCTTATTTGCAAACGCTCAAAATGCGAAGCTAAATGTAAAATAGCACCTTTATGAATAAGCATTGATTCAAAAAAACCGTCGCCATACTTATACAGGCGATTATGTAAACTAATTTGAGGTTTATTAGGCTCTACCCATTGATTTTCAATAGCGTAGAAATCACTCATTATTTACGTTTACTTATTTCATCACGAATCATAGCAGCCTTTGAGTAATCTTCTCTATTAATCGATTCCTGCAACATAATATCTAATTGAGAAACGGTGTACTCGCTGAAGCCTTCAGGAGATGTACCGTCAGGGATGAGTTCATCAACCGATAAACGTCCGGGTTCATCTTCCGCCCCTTTTTTACCTTGTTGATTATAGGCCACTTCATCCATAATTTTATCTAAGGCAAAAATATCTACTTGGGCTTTCACTGCAAGGCAAATGGCGTCACTGGTTCTGCTATCCATCACTTTATTCTCTCCATTATGTATATAATGGATTTCAGAGTGAAAAATCCCTTCCTTAAAATCGTTAATTACAATCTTCTCGATAGTCACATCAAGTTCAAGAAGGAAATTGAGCAATAAGTCATGGGTTAATGGCCTTTGGGTGGAAATACCCTCTAGCACTAAATTAATGGCTTGCGCTTCGTTGGTTCCGATAAGAATTGGCAAAATTCGTTGCTTCTCCTCATCAAATAAGGAAAGCGTGTATGCCCCATGGGAATGGGCAGGGAACAGGGATTCTAAAACAAGCCTAACTAACACACTAATTATTTCTTAAAGCTTCCGTCAACTTAGGAATGACATCAAAGGCATCGCCTACAATTCCATAATCCGCAGCCTTAAAGAAAGGAGCTTCTGGATCCTTATTTATTACTACAATTGTTTTACTACTACTCACTCCAGCTAAATGCTGAATTGCTCCAGATATTCCAATGGCGATGTATAAGTTTGGCTTAATGGTTATACCCGTCTGGCCCACATGTTCACTATGGGGCCTCCATTCCATATCACTCACGGGTTTGCTACATGCAGTAGCAGCGTTTAATTCATCGGCTAGGTCTTCTACTAAGCCCCAGTTTTCAGGACCTTTCAAGCCTCGTCCGCCAGAAATAACCACTTCTGCCTCGGTTAAAGGAATCTTACCCGTTACTTTTTTAAGTTCTTTAAGAACCACGCGCCCTTCGGATATCGTTACATCCATTTCCTTTAGCGCTGCAGATTTATTATTATCAATAATATCGAAGCTATTTGGAGTTATAGCCAACACTTTTTTGGTTCCATTTAATTTTACCTGAGCAAATGCCTTTCCTGAGTATACTCCTCTGGTAATTTCTCCTTCTGCATTGGGCAATGAAACAACATTAGTAGCTAAGGAAGCATTGAGTTGTCCCGCAATCTGCGGTGCAAGGTCTTTTCCGGCATAAGAGTTTGATATAACCACGGTATCTACATTTAGGGTAGATGCAACTTGGCTGATAACTGAAGACACTTTTTGCGCATCAAAATGTCCCATATCTGGTAAAGCAACCAAAGTGGACGCACCAATTTTGGCAATAGCATCTATGCCTTCATGTTCTCCAATGCTTAACGCAGTAACTTCACCGGCATTCATTTGAGCAGCATAAGAGACCGCTTCTAGGCCTGCTTTTTTATATTTCCCATCTTGGGTTTCTACAAATACTAATATCGCCATTTTTTAAATTATTTTTTCTGATTTTAACATTTCAACTAAAGCAGCTGGGTCATTTGCATCTATCAATTTAACACCCTGTTTTGCCGGGGGTAAATCATACGTCTTATACTCTGATTGTTGAGTAACCTCAATGGCAGGAACCACATTTAAGGGTTTCATTCTAGCCTGCATTATGCTCTTCATGTTTGGGATGCGAGGCTCGCACAAATCTTTTTGCGCACTCACAACTAAAGGTAAAGTCACTTCAAGTTCCTCGCGTCCGCCATCTATATCATGCTCAATGGTTGCTTTCCCATCAGCCACAGCAATTTCTGTAACTACATTTACACTTGGCCAGTTAAGTTCAGCTCCCAAAAGACCGCAAACAGCACCGCCATTATAATCAATGCTTTCTCTACCCGTAATAACCATGTCATAATCCTTAGCAATTGGAGCTATCTGTGAAGCCACAAACTGAGAGTCTAAGGGCTCGGCATCTATTCGTATGGCTTCACCCGCACCTATACTTAGGGCTTTTCGTATCGCCGCATCTGAGGAGGAAGTTCCAACATGACATACGGTTACCGTACCGCCATTTGCTTCGGCTATTTCCAATCCTTTGGTTAAGGCTAATTCATCGTAAGGGTTTACAATAAAGGTAACTCCATCCGTATTAAATTTAGTATCATTATCCGTAAAGGCAATTTTCGTAGTGGTGTCTGGTACAACACTCATACAAACTAATATCTTCATATCAATGTAATTTACTTAGTGCAAAAGTAGCCATTTTTACGCTAAAAGACGGGCTGAAAAGATTAATTTTTTCGGGTAAAAAGTTTAACTCAAGCCCACATCAAGAGCCATCATAATCACAAAACCTATAATAAGAGCCAAGGTAGCCTTATCGGTATGGCCTCGTCTTTGCGATTCTGGAATAACCTCTTCAACCACAACATAAATCATAGCACCTGCAGCAAAAGCAAGGGCATAGGGCAAAATAGGCTTTGCAATCATCACCAATGCTACTCCAAAAACAGCAGCAATGGGCTCTACCGCTCCACTTAATTGACCCCAGGTAAATGATTTCCACCGACTTAAACCGCTCCTCCTTAAAGGAATTGCGACAGCCAATCCTTCTGGTAAATCTTGTATTCCAATTCCTATAGCAAGAGCTATAGCTCCTCCCAAATCAGCTCCAGGAATCCCTTCGGCCACTGCACCAAACGCAACTCCTATGGCTAATCCCTCTGGAATATTATGCAGTGTAATGGCTAAAACCAAGAGCACCGTTTTATTCCAATCTGTTTTTACACCTTCCGCACTGGAAATGGGGGCGTTTAAATGCAAATGGGGTAAATATTGATCGATTACAAAAAGAAAAAGAGCTCCTCCTACAAAACCAATGGCTACCGGAACCCAAGACCATGCTTGCGTCCAACTATCTATAGACATCTCGAGTGCGGGACTAAGAAGACTCCAAAAACTTGCGGCAAGCATGACCCCTCCCGTAAATCCCAAAAGAGAATCCATAACAGAATCGGGCACGTCGTTCTTTATTAAAAAGACCACAGCAGCACCTAAAGCAGTAATAAACCAAGTAAACAAGGCGGCAAGGCCTCCTTGCATAATTGGATGCATACTACTTAGCCAATCAATAAGCCATTCCATTGGGCAAAGTTAGAAAAAAAATGACCTACCAGCCTTAATGAACCCTACTATTTTAATAATTGCCTTATTTATGCCGTGTATACTCAAATCTAAATTACTTAATTACCTTTGTATCTATGTTTCGTTATGCCTTGATTTGTAGCTTAGCACTTCTGTCGCTGAACAGTTGTGATCGCGAAAAAGAAGCGCTTCCTGCCTACCTTCATTTAGATTCTTTTGTCTTAAAAACTGAATCCTTTCAAGGAAATAATATTCACTTATTAAAAGGAGTTCAAGTTTTAGTCAATAATAGATTCATGGGCTCATTTCCCCTTCCCTGCGATATTCCTGTAATAGTTGAGGGAGAAGCCAAAGTTCAAATCCAAGCAATGGTTTTAGAAAATGGAAGTGCATCGGTTTTTAAACCTTTTGTAAATACGACCATTTTAGATACTACCTTAAACTTTTCGCCCTTAAAAACAACCTCAATAAGCTCCATTCCTATTAAATACAGGACCAATGCCGAAGTGGTATGGGTGGAAGATTTTGAGGATTTAGGAAGTACGCTCATTCCAAATGCAGGAAATAATGCCTTAGATACGCAATATATCACCAAAACAGATTTCTCTTTGGAAGGAAAATTCAACCATACGACCAATGCATTGTATAGCAGAATACAAGCCACCGACTCGTTTAAATATTACGATTTGCGAAGTTTCTCCTACTTCAGTGGTTTCCCTATTAATGGAACGGCTATAATGATGGAATTTGATGTAAAAGGCTCAGATGTAGTGCAATTAGGGCTCCAAAGGAAGTCAAGCACCGGCGAAGAGTACGTTCCCTACATAGAGGTATACCCTTCTCCAGATAAATGGAAACGCTTTTATGTGAATCTTGCCTATGAAATTGCGGGGCAGCCTGCAAGTAATGAATATCGTTTTGTATACACGGTTTATCGCCAAAAAGACAATCCCCGTGTGGCAGAAATTTATTTAGATAATATCCGATTAACCTATTTGAAGTAGATTTGCTTCGAAGTATGAATAAGATAAAGCAGCTTGGCCTGTATATATGTTTTGACTTTATTGCCTCTGCAGGGGCATGGTTAGCGTTTAATCAGTTTAGGAAAACCTTTATTGAAGCCGCTAAGCACGGGTATGACATACCCGTTGTTTTTGATGCCAAGCTTATTTTAACCTTACTCTTGATCCCCACTTTTTGGCTTATTGTTTATGCTGCATCAGGTTTTTACCAAAATATTTTTAGAAGAAGTAGACTCAGAGATACTCAAAATACCTTTTTAACATCTGGTTTTGGAGTTCTGGTATTGTTCTTCTCCATATTTTTAGATGATAGTGTTGCCAACTATTCAGACTATTACTACTCTCTTTTTGGATATTTTTTCTTGCATTTTTTCGTAACCTTATTCTTTCGGGTAATTATAAGCACGGGAACCATTCGAAAAATACAGCGAAGGGAATGGGGCTATGAAAGTGTGCTAATTGGAAGTGGAAAAAATGCGCACAAGCTTTATCACGAATTGCAAAACGCCAAAAAATCAGAGGGCTTTGACCTCAAAGGATTTTTAACGGAGGATGAAAATCCGGAGGCCACTTTAAATGGCTTACCAAACTTAGGTCACTGGAAAAACATAGCTGCTGTTATTGAAGATTTAAACATTAAAGATGTCATTCTTTGCATGGATGAGGAGTACCATACCCGGGTAATGGAAACCGTAGATGTCATTCAAAACCAAAATGTAAAGCTAAAAATCATGCCCGATAGCTATGGGATGGTGATGGGAATGGTTAAAATGAATAATATCTTGGGTGCCATGCTGGTGGAAGTGGATTTTGAAGTCATGCCCCAGTGGCAAAAAACCATCAAACGCAGCTTTGATCTGCTGTCCTCTGCTGTGGCTTTACTATTGCTTTCTCCCCTCTTCTTATTGCTGGCCATTTGGGTTAAACTAGATTCCAAAGGCCGTGTGTTCTTTACCCAAGAGCGCATTGGATTTCAAGGAAGACCTTTTCAAATCATCAAATTCCGAAGCATGCGCTCGGATGCCGAAACAAAAGGCCCTCAATTGAGCAGTGAGCATGATGACCGTCGCACAAAGGCAGGGATTTTTCTGCGCAAAACACGCTTGGATGAATTGCCCCAATTCTGGAATGTACTTGTGGGCGACATGAGCATTGTGGGACCGCGACCGGAGCGACAGTTCTTTATAGATCAAATTGTACAAAAAGCACCTATTTATACCCGTTTGCATAGAATTAAACCCGGCATTACCAGCTGGGGACAGGTAAAATTTGGCTATGCCAGCAATGTAAACGAGATGGTGGAACGCATGAAATACGATATCCTCTATCTCGAGAATATGAGCTTGGGCTTAGATGTTAAAATTTGCATCTATACTGCACTCATTATGATTCAAGGAAGAGGTAAATAGCTTCTATATTATGCGCTAAGCATGGAAAATTGCCATTCACCCCTCTCTTGATTCATTAAATTAATTACTCCGCTTTAATCACAATCATCTTTTTCTCCACTCCATTTTCTAAAGCTTTAAGAATATAGGAACCTGAGCTTAGGGCATTGCCATTGAGATTGGGTTTAAACGTACCAAAAACACCGTACAATTAAACCAGCCCAGCAAGGGCTTGTATTATCTTAGGGTAAACGGAAAAGCATTGCCCTTTGTGCTAAAATAAAAATCTAAAATGCAAAAAACCAACCAAAGCCATGGCATTAAACGTTAAAACCACCATTGCTCATTACATATTTTTACTGATACCTAATGTTTCCATACAGAAATAGGCCTTTTAAAGTTCGGCCTTAAGAAAACGAGCGGTATGCCCTTTTGTTTTGGCTACCTGTTCTGGAGTGCCTTTGGCAATAATCTCGCCTCCTCCATTTCCGCCTTCTGGGCCTACATCAATAACCCAATCGGCTACCTTAATAACATCCATGTTATGCTCAATAACAATGACTGTATTTCCCTTATCTGCCAGGGATTGAAGGACTTTTAGCAATTGTTGAATATCGTGAAAATGTAAACCTGTGGTGGGTTCATCCAAAATATACACGGTGTTTCCTGTATCGCGTTTGCTTAACTCGGTGCTTAGTTTTACCCTTTGGGCCTCTCCCCCACTAATAGTGGTACTGCTTTGGCCTAAGGTTAAATAACCCAAACCTACATCGAGCAGGGTAATTAGTTTGCGATGAATAAAATGAATGGGCTCAAAAAATGCAACAGCCTGTTCAATGGTCATCTCTAAAACATCATAAATGCTTTTTCCCTTGTACCGCACCTCCAGCGTTTCTCTATTGTATCTTTTTCCTTGACATACATCGCAAAGCACCTCTACATTGGGTAAAAAGTTCATTTCAATAACTTTTCGACCCCCGCCTCTGCAGCCTTCGCATCGCCCTCCTTTTACATTAAAACTAAATCTTCCGGGTTTATAACCGCGTATTTTAGATTCTGGAAGTCCCGCAAAAAGGGTTCGTATATCGGTAAAAACACCCACGTATGTGGCCGGATTACTTCTTGGCGTTCGACCAATGGGAGATTGATCAATCTTAATAATCTTGTCTACCATCTCAATCCCTTTGGCCTTTGCATATGGCAAGGGTCTGTAATGGCTTCTGTTTACATGGTTATGCAGTATGGGATGAAGAGTTTGATTGATTAAGGACGATTTTCCACTGCCACTTACCCCCGTCACACAGGTAAATACTCCCAGCGGTAATTCCAGTTTAACATCTTTTAAATTATTTCCCTTACAACCCGTCAACACAATTTTATCTTTTCCTGGCTTGCGCCTTTTCTTGGGAGTAGGAATGCTCAATTCTCCGGATAAATATTGGGCAGTAACCGTCTTATAATCCTTAAAGGTATCCAAATCTCCTTTGGCCACAATCTCTCCTCCATGTCTTCCTGCACCTGGACCTATTTCTACCAAAAAATCACTTTCAAGCATCATATCTCTATCATGCTCAACTACAATGACGGTATTTCCTGTATCGCGCAGTTCCTTTAAACTATTTATTAATCGTTCATTATCTCTCTGGTGTAAACCAATACTCGGCTCATCCAGAATGTATAGAACATTTTGCAAACGGCTTCCTATTTGCGTGGCTAGGCGTATGCGTTGCGCTTCTCCTCCACTCAGTATGCCCGCCGGAGAATTTAAAGATAAATAATGAAGGCCCACGCCTATTAAGAACTCTACGCGGGTAACTATTTCTTTTAAAAGATCCGTTGCAATAATTGCTTGTCTTTCGGTAAACTGTTCCGGAGCAGATTTTAACCATTCATGCGCCGATTCGATACTCATATTCCCTATTTCGGAAATATTTTTACCGGCTATTTTAAAGTTTAAAGACTCTTTTCGCAAGCGAGCTCCTTGGCAGGTTTCGCAAACGGTATTATGCATAAACTCCTCCGCCCAAGCTCTCATTTTATCGTCCTGCGACTCATAATAACTCTGCGAAACAATATGCAGTACGCCCTTAAAATTTGCTAGATAGGATGATTTCTTTCCATCTGGACGAGTGCTAAACACCTCAATACTCTCTTCGCATCCATTTAAGATTCGATCTAAATTTTCCTCGCTTAACTTTTCCAAGGGATGAGCTAATGAAAACCCGTATTGTTTAGCTAAAGCCCTGAGTAAGGTGAAGGTATGATTATCCCTAAGCTCGCCTACGGGTACAATACCGCCTTTGTTAATGCTCAACTTTTTATTGGGCATAATGTACTCCTCATTAATAGCAGCTGTTAAGCCCAAGCCTTCGCAGGTTTGGCAATACCCTTGCGGCGAATTAAAACTAAATGAATTGGGTTGTGGATCTTCATAACTCAAGTTATTCTCCGGATCCATAAAATACTTGCTGTAAGGAATGACCGCATTCTTATGCAGCAAGTAAAAGGTACCTTCTCCCAACTTAAGAGCCAATTGCAAGCTTTTTTCCAAACGGGCTTTTTTGTCATTCACCGTTAAGCGATCAACCACTAGTTCAATGTTATGCGTTTTGTACCGGTCTAATTTTAAGCCAGATACAATTTCAGTTAATTCTCCATTAATGCGGACCAATTCGTACCCTTTTTTCCGCCAATACTCAAACAATTCACGGTAATGACCCTTCCTGCTTTTTACCAAGGGTGCCAGAATGGTAATCTTTTCTCCTTCAAGGTTCGATGCAATATGATCGAAAATTTCCTGAGGGAGCATTTTTTGCATTTTTTTTCCGCTAATATGAGAATAAGCCTCTCCTGACCTTGCGTACAAGAGTCTCAAAAAATCGTATACCTCGGTAATGGTGCCCACGGTGCTTCTGGGGTTTTTACTTACGGTTTTCTGCTCTATTGAAATAACCGGGCTCAAACCGTTGATTTTTTCCACCTCAGGCCTTTTCATATCGCCAATAAATTGGCGTGCATAAGCACTAAAACTCTCTAAATATCTTCGCTGACCTTCGGCAAATATGGTATCAAAGGCAAGGCTGCTTTTGCCACTACCACTAATTCCGGTAAAGACAATCAGTTTATCCTTCGGAATGTCTAAATCTACATTCTTTAAATTATGCTCTTCAGCACCTATAATTTCAATAATTTTTTGACTCAATTTTTGCCTCTCTCGTAGAATCTGCAAAAATACAATTCTTATTGGCCAATTAATACATCTCTACTAAAATATACCCTAAAGATTGAACAATAGTTTCGAATTAGATATGATTTAAATGATTTGGGGGTATAGCCTATGCCACATTACTTGCAGAAATGGCTAGAGGTATTGTTTGATTTGCTTTTTAATATCTTTTTGCTTCAAATCGTCGCGTTTATCGTATAATTTTTTTCCTTGTCCCAAACCTATTTCGAGTTTAAAAACACCTTTTTCATTTTCATGCAAACGCAGAGGAAACATGGTATATCCTTTGGTTTTGGCCTTTTGTTCGATCCGTTTCAACTCGTACCTATTGGCCAATAGCTTGCGTTTTCTCAAGGGATCTGTATGCGCATTAAATCCAGCATTCTTGTACAGGCCAATATGCATGTTATACACCCATAGCTCTTGCTCCTCCATACGTATGTATGAATCGCCCATATTAATGTCATTGTGGCGAATAGATTTTACCTCAGAACCCATTAAAACCATCCCACAATCCAATGTAATTTCAACATGGTAGTTAAAAGTAGCTTTTCGATTTTTAATATTTATCCGAGGGTTCTTCACCTTAGGCTTGATTTTAATTGTTCTATTTTTGATTTAAGCAGAACCTTTTGTCCTTGGCTGCCGTTGGCAATCACTCGATCCTTTACCTTTACCTCAAAGGTACAAATGATTGTGCGATCCTTTAATTCAGATATTTTAGATTGAATAATGACGGTTTCGCCCAATAAAGCGGGCGATTGATGTGCAATATTGAGAAATGTACCTATCCCCTCCTCATGGTCTTCTTTGCATTTTAAGACAAACAGCCTACAGCACCATTCTGCATCTCTTCCCAATGCAAATGTGGAGTAAAAAGGATGCACCACAACTGCATTAAATTGTGCTAAATCTTCCTCAACAACTGTGTGTTCAAAGAATTCTGAGTCGCCAATGGATAGTACGTTTTTGATAGACTATTCGATGCTATTTAAAATATTAGACGGCCGAATATCGTAATGGCTCGAAGTATAAATGCAGGCCCTGTTTTTAAGGACCAATACTTGCGGCGATTCATGTTTTATATCCATTTCAGAGGCTACCGTATTCGAAAGATCTCGAAAGGCAATTAAATCAAGGAGATGGCAAGAGGCTACTTTAGATAGATCATCGAGCGATTGCTCGACTCTATTTAAGGCCATTGAGCTTATGCTGCAGCGCCTACTGTGCTTAAACAAAACAACTGATCCCTTTTCAGAAGCCTTAAGAACATCGACCCAATCCTCATTGGTGCTGAGGGCATTCCACCCTGACATTACTTAGCTAATTCTGTTTTTGGAGAATGCTCACCCATTTGTGGGCATCGGTCTTTTTTCTTACAGCTTGCTCCATAAGAAGCTAAACTCATAACAAAAACTACAAGTGCTAATGTTAACTTTGCTTTTTTCATATCTAATTATATGCAAATATCGGGCGAAAATATCAAAATACTGCAAGAAAAAGGCTTTGTGGAAGATATATATGCCAATGCTATGCATGATTTGCGTGCCCAAACAAAACTGGAAAAAGCCTATGGGAAAATCATGGGACGCTTTGCAACCATGCAAAGAAAAATATTACCTAAAGCCCTTAAAAAGATTCCAACCTGGCATAAATACCAGTGTTTTTACTTGCCCAAAAGTTATGAGCAAAGCACCTCAGAGGCCGTTGCTATGGCTAAAATGGATCTTTTTAAAGGGGGAAACAACTTGCTAAGTTTAACCGGAGGCTTGGGCGTAGATGACTGGGCACTTTCAAAAAAGTACGAGGAAATTATATCCCTCGACACCAATGAGGATTTAAACCGCATTGTACGAAGCAATTATACTAAACTTGGCACCCCATCCATTAAGAGAATCCATGATAGTGCAGAGGGTTTTCTTGCAAGTACAGATATTTCGTTTGACACGTATTATATAGATCCAGACCGAAGAGATGCAAAGGGCACCAAAGGCTTGGACGCTGCCGTTTTTTCGCCCAATATTTTAACTATTCTAGAAAATCACTCAGAAATAAAAAAAGACCTTTGGATTAAACTCAGCCCGGCTACGGATTTAACCTGGATAAGAGAAAACATCCATCCCAATAGTGATGTATATATAATAGATTACCAACAGGAAGTAAAGGAGGTACTTTGCCATCTTTCTCCCTCACAAAATGGTCTTTTAGAAATTATATCCATTCACTCGGAAACACATCGAATAGATAAAAATACGGCAGCCATTATAACTCCTACTGAATCTGAGGTCTTGTGGGAACCGAGTTCTTCGCTGATCAAAAGTAATTTCTTGCATTCCTCGAAACTGGGGCTTGTTCTAAACCCATGCAACGAAAATAAAACACTCTTTTGTGGAGCATCGCTGTTGCCCCCGTGGTATGGGAAGTTTTGGAATATCCTTGAAAAAGGAACTGGTGGAATGAAACAACTCAAACGAGAGCTGACCAGATTAGGCATTTTAAATGCCAGTGTTACCTGCAAAACCTACCCCTTAAAACCCGCTGAAATAATGAAAAAGCTGAAGCTAAAGGAGTCCTCCAAGCATCAAATTTACTTTACAACCCATCAGGGATCCAAGGAGTGGTTTATTGTGGAGCGCTTTCAAAGATGATAAATTCCATAAACGCATAGAAATAATCGAGAAACTTTCAAAAAAAAATAGTTTCCTGATTGAATATCATTTTATCTTTGCAGCGTTTTAAATGAACCTGAAGGAAACAATTTCTGCCACGGCACGCACCCTATTTATGAAATGTGGTGTGCGAGGCTCTAGCATGGATGATATATCCAAAGAACTTTCGGTATCAAAAAAAACGCTATACACTGAATTTGAGGATAAAAACAGTTTGGTTGAAAGTGTTGTGACGGGAGAATTATCACGAATTGATTCTGTGATTGACGATATCTTAGAATCGGGAGTCAATCCTGTTCAACAGGTATTTAACATTTCAAAAGCAATGATTGAAACCCGCAAGCAAGAAAATCCAAGTTTCATGCATGATTTGCGAAAATACCATCCCTCTGTTTTTGATAAATTAATGGCTCATAGAGATAATCGATCATACAAAATAGTAGTAAACAACTTAAGATCTGGACAAGAACAAGGGTTCTATCGCCTTGATTTTGACGTTGAGATCATATCACATATTTATATAAATACCTGTTACGAATTATTTAACCCTGTAGAGTATCCAATGGGTAATAAATCTGTAGAGGAACTTTACAAACAACATTTAACCTACCACTTAAAAGGTATACTAAACACTAAAGGATTAGAAGAATTTAACAAAACAATATGGTAAGAAAGACATTTTTTCTGGCGTTTGTATGGCTTGGGTTTGTGCATGCAAACCTTCAAGCCCAGTCAAACACAGAAGAGCCAAGTGCGCATGAATTTAACTTACAAGAAGCCATTGATTATGCGAAACAAAACAGCCTTTTGCTAAAGAACAGTCAACTGGATGTAGACAATTCACACGAAACTGTCAAGCAAATCGTGGCGACGGGTTTGCCCCAAATTTCAGCTGGAGTTGGCTACAATCACTACCTTCAAGTTCCCCAAAGCTGGGTGCCCAATTTTGCAAGTACCTCCCCGGAGTATATCAAAATTGGCTTTCAGCAAAAAATAGGAATGAATGCAAATATTACAGCATCGCAACTAATTTTTGATGGCACTTATTTTTTAGGATTAAAAGCAGCCAAGGAATATACAAAAGTGAGCGATCTCCTGCATTTAAAATCTGAAAGCGACCTGGAATATCAAGTCTCCAGTGCTTATGTTCAAGCAGTCGCAGCAAATGCAAACTTGGGTGTAGTAGAAAGCAATATTAGCACAGTAGATAGCAACCTAAGTATGATGAGTGAAATGTACACTGAGGGGTTTATTGAAAAATTAGATATTGATAAATTACAACTCACTCGAAGTAACCTGATCGCCCAAAAAAGCAGAATAGAAAGTGCGGTTGAACTTCTTATAAATGTCCTTAAAGTTCAGTTAGGTCTTCCTGTTACTGACCAACTTGTTCTAAAAGATGCTCTAGATGATTTAAATGTCATAATAAGCCTGCCAGATATGAACGTTGATGCAATTGCACAGCGAATTGAGGTAAAACTCTTTGACCAACAACTGCTTTTAAGCCGATTGGATGAGAAAAGATATAAGGTGGGTAAATACCCAACCATAGCAGCTTTTATTCAACATCAACAGAGTACTCAAAGACCTGAGTTTAACTTTTTTGAAAGCAACTTAAGCCCAAACAACAGCTTTATTCCAAGCACGCTCATTGGCGTTAATTTATCACTCACCTTATTTGATGGATTCTCGAGCAAGAGTAAAATTCGTGAAATCAAAAATAACCGAAAGAAAACAGCGAATGATTTGGAGAATTTTAAACGCTACGCATCTCTGGAATTCTTAAATGCAAAAATAAATTATCAGAATAATCTGAATCTTTGGAATCAGCAAAAAAAGAACATCGCCCTAGCCAAGGATATTTACGCTAGAACAAAAATTAAATATACGGAAGGAGTTGGTACAGCTATTGAGATCACTCAAGCAGAAACGGATCTTGTTGCGGCCAACACGACGTATCAAACCATCATGAACGATGTAATATTATCAAAAATTGAAATCAAAAAATCACTAGGAAAAAAAGTAATAGAAGAATGAAAAAAATAATCTTTTTAAATATAATAGGCCTATTGGCCCTTGGTTGCGGAGAACAAAAGAAAGACGGTTTAGCATTGCAAAAAGCTGAATTAGAAGAACTTCGGGCAGAGATTACAGGCCTTCAAAAGAAAGCAGATCAACTTCAAGAAGCCATTCTTAGTGCCAATCCAGAAGGGGGAGCAAAGTCTAAATCTGTGGAGACCATGACTATTGCCCGGGGAGATTTTAGCAGTTATTTAACCATTGAAGGGAAAGTAGACGCGGAGAGAAGTACCATTGCTACGGCAAAGGCTCCAGGTGTAATAACCAATATAAATGTGCGCGCTGGACAATATGTGAGCAGAGGACAAACGCTGGCTACCTTAGACGCAAATGCAATGGTGCAAAGTAAAGCTCCTATAGAACAGCAATTAAGCTTCGCAAAAACACTTTATGAGAAGCAGAAAAGACTCTTTGATAAAGGGATTGGAACGGAAGTTCAACTTTTGCAAGCAAAAACCCAAATGGATGCTACCCAAAAGCAATTAAATGCAATAGATGCACAAATTGCCATGTACCGCATTACCTCACCAATTTCTGGAACGATTGAAAGTATTGATGTTAAAATTGGTCAAGCTGCCTCGCCGGGAATCCCTGCTTTTAAAGTAGTAAATTTAAGAAGTTTAAAAGTAACAGCCGAAGTAGCTGAAAGCTACAGTTCTAAAATTAATAAAGGAGATAATGTTAAAATTAAGCTTAAGGATTTAGATAAGGAGGTCGATGCAAAAATTACCTTTGCTTCTAAGGTAATTGACCCTCTAAATAGAACCTTTAAGATTGAAATACGTCTGCCAGGAATACAAGGAGCCAAGCCAAATATGCTAGCTACGCTCAAGATAGCAGACTATGAAAATGATCAAGCCATTGCTATTCCTATTAATGCAGTTCAAACCACTGAAGAGGGATCAATTGTGATGCTTCTTGATTCTGCAAATAACAAATTAGCGGCAAAAAAAGTGGATGTGACGGTTGGAAAAAGTAGCGGCACTCAAATGGAAATCACAAAGGGACTAAGCCCTGGCGATCAGTTAATCATTGTTGGAAATGCCGATCTAAATGATGGACAAATCGTTACTTTAAACAATTCTGAAGCGGTTAGACCTAAAGAAAATGAGTAAATTTAAAGAATTTAAACCTACAAGCTGGGTAGTTGAGAATAGGACCACCGTGTATTTGATTACCGTAATCATTGCATTTGTTGGACTATTCTCCTACAATACCATCCCAAAAGAACAATTCCCCGATATTGTTGTGCCTACAATCTATGTGCAAACCATCTACCCGGGAAGTTCACCTAAGGATATTGAAAATTTAGTTACGAAACCCATAGAAAAGCAAATCAAAAGCATTAGTGGAGTAAAAAAACTAAAAAGTCAAAGCATCCAAGATTTTTCCATTATTACAGTGGAGTTTGATACGGATGTAGATGTTAAGGAAGCCAAGCAAAAAGTTAAAGATGAGGTGGATAAAGCCAAGGTTGACCTTCCGACAGATTTAGACAAGGATCCAACGGTGATGGAGGTTAACTTTAGTGATGTTCCCATTATGTACGTCAACATTAGTGGAGATATCCCTTTGAAGAAACTGAAAGAATATGCGGATTTAGCCAAGGATAAATTTGAAACGCTAAGTGAAATCACAAAAGTAGAAATGGTGGGAGCCTTGGATCGCGAGATACAAGTAAACTTAGATATTCAAAAAATGGCTGTAGCGGGTCTTTCAATGGATGATGTCATTAATTCCATCCGATATGAAAACCAACGAATCTCAGGTGGAAATATTGACGTAGGTTCAATGAAACGCTCTGTGAGTGTAAGTGGAGAGTTTCAGAGTGCAGAGGAATTAGGCAATATGATTATCCGAAGCGGAGCTGGAGCTACCCTTTACTTGAAAGATGTAGCAGATGTAGTTGACGGATACAAGGAAAAGGAAAGCTATGCCAGACTTCAAGGCAAGAATGTAATCACCCTAAATATTGTAAAAAGAGCTGGAGAGAATTTAATTGATGCCTCGGACAAGGTGCGCGGAATCATCAGCGATTTTCAAGAATCTGGGAAGTATCCCGAAAATTTGGAAGTAGTATTTACCGGCGATCAGAGTACAAATACGCGTATTACACTTCACGATTTAATTAATACCATTATCATTGGCTTTATTCTAGTAACGCTTATTCTAATGTTCTTTATGGGCGCTAGCAATGCACTATTTGTGGCCTTATCTGTGCCGCTTAGTATTTTCTTAGCATTCTTGGTTCTGCCAACCATAGGGTTCAGTTTGAATATGATTGTTCTATTCGCCTTTTTACTTGCTTTAGGTATTGTAGTGGATGACGCCATTGTAGTTATCGAAAATACCCATCGTATATTTAAGAATGGACGAGTTCCCATTAAAGAAGCGGCCAAAAGAGCAGCAGGAGAAGTGTTTCTTCCCGTATTTTCTGGTACCATAACCACATTAGCTCCCTTTGTTCCATTGGCCTTTTGGCCAGGAATTATTGGAAAGTTTATGTTCTTTCTGCCAGTAACTCTAATCATTACACTCACCGCGAGTTTATTGGTTGCTTATTTAATAAACCCTGTTTTTGCGGCTACCTTTATGAAGCCCGTTTTAGAAAGAAAAGAGAGACCAAAAGCCGATAAACCTTACGGAAAAAAAGCACTCATATTTGTGGGTATTGCTCTGTTATTTTATATCACGGGATCTATAGGTGGAGGAAATTTTGTGCTCTTTATTTTTGGACTATACACCTTATACAAATTTGTCATTGAAGGCCTTATTCAAAAATTTCAAAATAAGGCATGGCCAAAAGTGGTTCAGAGATATAAATCGTTTCTCACTCGCATTCTTCAAAAGCGTCGCCCGCAATGGATTTTTTGGGGTGCTATTGGACTTCTTCTGTCTTCAGGAGTTTTAATTGGACTGCGCAGCCCTGAAGTATTATTCTTTCCTGAATCAGAACCCAATTTTGCCTATGTCTATTTAACCCTCCCTTCTGGAACCAGCGCCAAAGAAACTGATCTGCTTACGCAAAAGGCCGAAAAGATGGTATTTGAAGTAATTGGTGAAGATAATCCCATTGTCGCAAGTGTGATTAGCAATGTAGCTGTGGGCGCAACAGATCCAAATAGCGGAGACCGTTCGGTATCCTCTAATAAATCTAAAATAACAGTGGCTTTTGTTGAATTCGCCAAAAGAAATGGACAAAGTAGCTCCAAGGTCTTAAATGATATTCGGACTCAACTCAGCAATAAGTTTACAGGTGTTGAACTGAGTGTAGAAAAAGAACAAAGTGGCCCTCCCGTTGGAAAAGCCATTAATATAGAGATTAGAGGTGATGACTTTAAGGGGCTTACCCAAACAGCAAAAAAGATAAAGTTCTTCCTGGAACAGAAAAATATTGCAGGAGTCGAAGAACTAAAATCTGACTTTGTAAGTTCAAAACCTGAGGCCATTATTGAGATCGATCGACAAAGAGCCAATAGTCAAGGCATTAGCACAGCAAGCGTGGGGATGACCCTTAGAAATTCTATTTATGGTGCCGAGGCCAGTAAATTTAAAGATGCCAACGATGACTACCCTATCATGGTTAGGGTTAAAAAAGACCAAGCAAATAATATTGATGAATTACTGAACATGAGGATTACCTACAGAGATATGGTAGCCGGTGGACTCATTCGCCAAATACCCTTGAAAGCCATTGCAAATGTAAAATACATCAATAGTTATGGAGGAATCAATCGTTTAAATCAAAGCAGAGTCATTACTATTGCTAGTAATGTTTTAAAGGATTTTGATGAAAACCAAGTCGTGTCTAAGGTAAAGGCACTAGTTGAAGACTTTGATGCTCCTGCGGGTATAGATATAGAAATGACAGGACAACAAGCGGAGCAAGCAGAGACAGGCGCATTTTTAGGAGGAGCCTTGCTCTCTTCCATTCTTATTATTATTCTCGTCTTAATGCTTCAATTTAACAGCATCGCTAAAACTTTGTTGATCCTCTCCGAAATTCTATTCTCCATTGCTGGTGTTCTCATTGGCATAGCCATTACAGGCATGAGTGTTTCCATTGTTATGACTGGAATTGGAATTGTAGCATTGGTGGGAATTGTGGTGCGTAATGGAATCCTATTGGTGGAGTTTATTGATATTCTAAGAAGCCGCGGTGTTCCCTTGAGAGAGGCAATTATTGAAGCCTGTAAAACTAGAATGACTCCGGTTTTACTTACGGCTACTTCTACCATTCTAGGTCTAATACCGCTAGCCGTGGGACTAAATATAGATTTTGTTACTCTAATCACAGATTTAAATCCACACATTTACTTCGGTGGGGATAATGTTGCCTTTTGGGGACCGCTCAGTTGGACCATGATATTTGGGTTGAGCTTTGCCTCCCTCATTACCTTAATCCTTGTTCCAAGCATGTACATGATGTATGAGCAAACCAAAACAAGAGTGGCTCGATGGACTAAAAAAGATTATGATTACAACGCCAAGGTTAGCGAAGGTTGGGAAAATCGAATTAATGAATAAGTAAAAAATCAAATATGTAAGGAGAGTAAAATAGTATGTTTTCACTCTCCTTTTTTTATATACTATTTAGCGGGCGTATCAATTGAAGCCATAATAGAGCGACCTGTCCCAATCAATTTTTCCTTACCAGAAGGCAATAAATCATAAATTTTACAATCGCAATAGATCAGAAACTTACCCGACTTTACTACGGTACCCACCGCCTTTACCTTCCCTGCCACACTAGGGTGCAAATAACTTACATTTAAATCTGCCGTAACTACATTTTTATCATCAGGCACCATGGTATAAGCGGCAATACCCGTGGCTACATCGCATAAAGTAGCCGTTACTCCCCCATGCAAAAATCCATGATGCTGCTGATGGTGCGATTCTACATTAACATATAAGCAACACATGCCTTCTTCTATCTCTTCTGCATAGAGTCCAATATGTTCTATAAAGTGATTGTTCTTCAGTCTCTCTTTTATTAATTCTGCTTTAGGGTGCATGCCGCAAAAATATCACTCATTTCTTAAATCAATTCCAATGTTCTCCTGTTTTTAATTTTTTAAGATATTAAAGACTTTAGGGCTTCTAGATAATTCAAGAACCTAAACATTAGGTAGAGCTTTAGAAAGCATATATATTTGCCTCAGATAAGAAAAATTATGAAACAAATTTTATTTTTAGCCATCGCTTTTTTTGCTATTTCAGTGACAAGTAGTTGTGATAAATCTGATAATGATAATGAAACCAATGCATTTGTTTACGATGGAGACTGGTCTGGAACCATGACAGGTGGAGATCGAGGACAAATATCATTTACAGTAGAAACAGATGGTACACTCAGCGGAAATGGATTTTCAAGCCAAAGTCAAAGTAGCTTTAACCTAACAGGTACCGTAAATTCAAGTGGTCAATTAGATGTGACCAGTAGCAATTCCAATAATTCATTTATAGGTACGCTAACCGCCAGCACCGGTTCTGGTACTTGGACGGATAAAGGAGCCCAGTTGACGGGAAATTGGACTGCCACCAAGGATTAGTCTTTCCATAAGTAAGATAAGCACCTACGCGCCTTAGCTGCTCTCCTAAAGTAAGGAAGGCCTTTGTAGCAATGGTTGACACTTTTCGTAAGCGGTGATAACTATCACCCGGACCTGCCTATTATCCATTATAATTGTACTATGCATTATCATTTTATTGCCATTGGAGGAGCTATTATGCACAATTTGGCTTTGGAACTCCAAGCCAATGGACATCAGGTAAGTGGAAGCGACGATGAGATTTTTGATCCCGCTAAATCGAGGTTGGAAAAAGCAGGTCTATTGCCTAAAAATAATGGGTGGAACTCAGATAACATCATACCATCCATTGATGCCATTATCCTTGGAATGCATGCAAAAGCAGACAATCCAGAATTATTAAAAGCACAAGAATTAGGAATAAAAATATACTCGTTCCCCGATTTTATTTACGAGCATAGTAAAGATAAAATAAGGGTGGTTATTGGTGGAAGTCATGGAAAAACAACCAGCACTGCCATGCTTATGCACGTATTATTGGATCAAAAAATAGATTTTGATTACCTGGTGGGTTCGCAAATTGAAGGATTTGAACGTATGGTACGCTTAAGCGATGCTAAAATTATAATCATAGAGGGTGATGAATACCTTACTTCGGCACTAGACCGAGTGCCTAAATTCCATAAATACCACCCGCATTACAGCATGATTACAGGCATTGCCTGGGATCATATAAATGTATTTCCAACCTTTGAAGGATATGTAAAACAATTTGAAACCTTCGTAGACATGACCATGCCCAATGGACATTGTTACCTTTTTGAGGAAGATGAACATCTTAAGAAAATTCAGACTCAGTTCAATCTGAATTCATCATTCTACAATACTCCTGAATATAAAGAAACAGAAGATGAAACCCTGGTTCAATTGGAGGGTGAGGAATACAAATTAGACTTTTTTGGAGCGCATAATTTACAAAATGCAGCAGGTGTTCAGAAACTTTCTGCTCATTTAGGGATTGAAAAAAGAAGCTTTTGGTCGAGCATGCAGCGCTTCAGTGGAAGTGCACGCAGAATGGAAAAAGTAGTGGATACAAAAGAACTCGTAGTATACCGAGATTTTGCTCACTCCCCCAGTAAGTGCAAAGCAACGGTGCAAGCCGTATGCAGCAAACACAGCGACAGAGATATAATAGCTCTTTTTGAATTACATACCTATAGCAGTTTGCGCAAAGACTTTATCCCCTATTACTCCGATTGTTTTAGCCAACCAAAAAAATCGTATATTCTTTTTGATCCGCATGTCCTTGAACTCAAAAAAATGCCAATGCTCGATCCTGCATTTATTGAAAAAGAAATACCTCATGTGCGCGCTTTTAGCAATTCGAAACAATTAAAAGCACAGATAGCCCTTGATTTAAATACATCGAAGCCCAAGGTTTTACTGCTCATGAGCAGTGGAAAATTAGGAGGCGAAAGTTTTTATTAGGGAATAGCGTTATAAACAGCCTGTAACACCTTCGTCCGAATGGCATACTTCACCAGTTTTTTATTCTCTTGATTCGGATAGGTTCGATTAGTTAGCATAATAAAGACTAAGTTTTTATTGGGATCGCACCAAGCCCAAGTGCCCGTAAAACCACTATGCCCAAATGTTCGATAACTTGCACCAGCCGCTACGTTGCTTCTGCTACCCGTACGTCCATTAATGCGATCAAACCCCAAACCTCTTCTCGAACCATATCGCTGTTTCGTCGTAAAATAGGCCACCGTCTCTGGTTTTAAATATTGAATACCGTTAAAAGCCCCCTTGCTCAGCAGCATTTGCATAATGCAAGCCAAATCATGGGCATTTGAAAACACCCCAGCATGTCCTGCAACTCCTCCTAACATACTTGATGCTGGGTCATGAACAAACCCTCGAACAATTCCGTAACGCATCCCTAAATCATCCATAGTTGGTGCAAACCGATCTAAAGGAAAACGTTTCGCTGGATTATATCCAATATAATTTAATCTCATAGGTTTATAGAAAGTACGATTTATGTATTCATCCAAACCCATTCCCGTAATTCGTTCGATACATCGCTGTAAAAGAATCATCCCCAAATCACTGTACATATACCTCCCTGGAGGCTTTATTTTACTCTTCCATACCTCACTCCACATATGGTCTTGATATGTTTTTGGCATGTATGCATTATTGCAGATTTGAAGATTAAAGGTAGAGTCTCTAATTGGCGAGAAAACGCCCCCTTCAACAATTGCATTTCTATAAAAGGGAATCCAACCTTCTAAACCCGCATCATGCATGAGCATGCTACGTATATGGATATTTGCTTTATTGGTGTTTTTTGCCTCTGGCAAGTATTCTACCAATCTCGCATCTAAATTGAGCTTACCCTCTTCGTAAAGTTTCATCGCAGCCAATGTGGTACTCGCAATCTTAGTAATTGAAGCAATATCGTAAAGATGGTGTGAATTTACCTGAACATCTCCCTCGTAGGACAATTTCCCAAATGACTTATCCAATACAACTTTCCCATTTCTTAAAACCAAGACTTGCCCTCCTGGAGCTGCTTTAATATTCACACAATAATCAAGCACCTTCTGAACCTTATTTGAAAAATCGTATTTAAACCCCTCCTTTTTCCAAGTGCTATTTGGGAAAAGTCCTGCTTTCCGGTTTGTCAATACACCCTCACCAGAAATAAACTGGGAACCCACTGAAACTGGGAGAACACCAACTGCTGCCTCTATTCCGTAAATAATTTTAGCTGTTGAGGAGTAAAAATTAGGTAATTCTTCATAAGCCACTAAAGCGCATTTCACTGTTTGTAAACCACTTAAAACATAAGGTTGGCCAAATAAAACAGGAATGGTTGGCATGGAAGCATCCATAGCTTTTATCGCCCGGTATACATTTACAGGAAGTTTTCGGGAGCTACTCCCCCAAATGGCCTGGTCATGAACAGAAATAATGACGCGGTCAAAATGGCTGCGAATGAATTGAATTTTTTTTTCGAACAGCGTCCAATTGCTTTTTTTATTGGTGAAGAAATGGCTCACTTTCTCATACTTATCTAATTCTGATCTCCAAGAGGCTTTGTTGTATTTTCCAATTTGCCATACGGCTGTTCTTATTTTCTTTAACGTATCCAAAGGAAGTAGATGGGAACGATCTCTCGCAATAGTAATGGAAGAACTGGCCACCTCATCAAGCATTGCATTGGGATATAACTTGCTTAAATTGCTTTCAAGGTTAGCCGTTTTAATATAAACTTCTTGATTTAATCCCGCTTGCCGTTTGAAATATAGAACCTTTCGTGCCCTTTCACGTATTTCATTGCTATCCAATTCATTTCGTAAAATAGCGCTGTATATCAATGCTATGGCCTTTGGCACATTTTCAGGAAAACAAAGAATATCGTTCCCAGCTTTTATGGCTGCTAATTCAGCATACCCTGGCTTGTAATTCTTTTTAACTCCTCCCATATTTAGCGCATCAGTAATAACTAAACCTTTAAATCCCAGCTCCTGCTTTAATAAGTTATTTACCACCTTAGGAGATAAAGAACTTGGAACCAAGGAATTACTCTCCAAGCTAGGAATGGATAGGTGCGCAACCATAATAGACTTTACCCCATTATCTATTATCTTTTTGAAAGGAACCAATTCTACATTATTAAACCGCTCTTTTGAATGAGATAATTTTGGTAAACCTAAATGCGAATCAAATTTGGTATCACCATGACCTGGGAAATGTTTGGCACAGGCCAAAATACCTGCGGCTTGCATCCCTTGCATAAGAATAGCCGCCTTCTGAGCCACCTTATTTTTATTATCTCCAAAACTTCTAAAGCCTATAATTGGATTATTCTCATTGGTATTTACATCAACAACAGGAGCAAAATTAATATGAACCCCCAGTCTTTTACATTGCTCCCCAATTCTATATCCTACATTATGGAGCAAATAGTCATTATCCATCGCGCCCATCGTCATTTGATACGGGAACCGTTTCATATTCGTTAATCGCATGGCTAAACCCCATTCTCCGTCAATGCCAATGAGTAAGGGTACCCGACTATTTTGCTGATAATAATTAGTCAAATATGCTTGAGATAAAGGATTTCCCTGGAAGAAAATAATGCCACCCACTTTGTGCCTTACAATGAGCTCTTCTACCTGCCTAATATGGCTACTCCCTTTGTTACTCCATGCCGGAATCATCATTGTTTGGGCAATGCATTCCTTTAGATCAAGCGTATTAAGAACAGAGTCGCTCCAAGGATGATGGTATGAACCCATCCGCCAATCTTGACTATGAACTTTAGTCATAAAAAACAGAAATACTATGGCAACAATTCGAAACATGAATTCTGCCAAAAATACAAATATGATAAGCAAACAAAGCGCGTATTCAAAAAAGGAGTCCACAATTACTACACTAAAGAAAAAATGAATCTAACTAAGCTACATGCAGTTTATATTTGCAATCCAAGTCACTTAGATTAATGAAAAAGAAATACATTGACCTCATTGAGCAAACATTTGAATACCCCCAAGCTGAATTTAAAACGGATGAAGGTGGTCATTTAGTCTACCATGATATTCCTTTAATGGACCTTATTCAACAATATGGATCACCCGTCAAATTCACCTACCTTCCAAAAATATCAGAAAGCATTCAAAATGCCCGAACATGGTTCAATGTAGCCATTGCCAAAGCAGATTATAAAGGAAAATATCACTACTGTTATTGTACAAAAAGCAGTCACTTTAGTCATGTTTTGGAGGAAGTATTAAAATATGATTGCCATATAGAAACTTCGAGCGCATTCGACATTAACATTGTTCAAGACCTATCAAATGCAGATAAGTTAGATAAGGATACTTATGTAATATGTAATGGCTTTAAAAAACAAAATTATATTAACAATATTGCCAATTTAATCAATGATCAGTGGAATAATGTGATACCCATCATTGACAATCAAAGAGAGCTTGAGCTTTTAGACGAATCCATACACAGTGAATATAATTGTGGTATCCGAATTGCCAGCGAAGAAGACCCCAAATTTGAGTTTTATACTAGCAGGTTAGGCATCGGCTATCAAAGCATCCTCCCCTTTTATCTCAACAAAATAAAACACAGCAAAAAAGCCAAGCTCAAAATGCTTCATTTCTTTATTAATACAGGCATTTATGACAATGCTTATTATTGGAATGAATTGCGTAAATGTGTAAAAGTGTATTGTCAACTAAAAAAAGAATGCCCTAGCCTCACTACCTTGAATATTGGCGGTGGCTTTCCAATCAAAAACAGCTTAAGATTTACCTATGACTACGAGTATATGGCCACAGAGATCATATCACAAATAAAAATCATGTGCAACGAAAACGACGTAGATGAACCCGATATATTTACAGAATTCGGCTCATACACCGTAGGAGAATCAGGTGGAGCCATTTTTAGTGTTTTAGATCAGAAACCTCAAAATGACAGGGAAAAATGGAATATGATTGATAGTAGTTTTATGACTACTTTGCCTGATGCTTGGGCCATTAACAAACGCTTTGTAATGCTACCCGTAAACAGATGGAATGAAGATTATGAAAGAGTTTTACTTGGAGGCATTACCTGCGATAGTGATGATTACTATAATAGTGAGCAACACGTAAATGCAATTTACCTTCCAAAATACGATCCAGAGAATCCCCTGTATATTGGATTTTTCAACACCGGTGCCTACCAAGAAAGCATAGGAGGTTTTGGGGGGATTCAGCATTGTTTAACACCCGCTCCAAAACATGTAATTATTGATAAAGATGAAAAGGGGAACTACTCCTTTAAGCTATTTAGCAAGGAGCAAAGCTATAAAAGCATGCTCAAAACGCTAGGATATTAAAATTTAGGCGTCGTATACTTTTTAATTTTTTCATATAATCCCTTAAAATCCTCGGGAAGCTCTTGTTTAAAGAACATACTTTCTCCCGTTGTAGGATGCACAAAACCAAGCTCAGTGGCATGAAGTGCCTGCCTAGGCATAAGTTTAAAAGCATTATCAATGAATTGTTTAAATTTTGGCAATGCTGTGCCTTTTAACAGTTTGTCTCCACCATACTTTTCATCAGAAAATATAGGGTGCCCAATATGAGACATATGAGCTCTAATCTGGTGCGTTCGGCCAGTTTCTAACCTACACTCAATCAAGGTACAGAAATAAAACTTTTCGATAACTTTAGCATGAGTAATAGCTAATTTTCCTTTCGCTGAATCATCTGAACAACGGACCTTTCGTCTGTCCTTTTCGTCCCTAGCCAAATAGTTCTCAATGGTAAATTCGTCCTCTTTAGGCTCTCCCCAGATCAAGGCAAGGTATCTCCGATGAATGGTGTGTTCCATGAATTGCTGGCCCAAATGACCCAAAACCTTATCCTTTTTACCTACAACTAAGAGACCGCTGGTATCTTTATCAATTCGATGCACCAAGCCCGGTCTGTGATCAATATCTTTCTGAGGTAAAACACCATATCTGTAGACCAGAGCGTTTACCAAAGTTCCCGTATAATTATTGTGTCCTGGATGAACAACCATTCCTGCCGGCTTATTTACAACCAGTAAATCATCGTCCTCATGAACAATGTCTATAACAATATCTTCAGGGATCAATTCAAAAACCTTTTGCTCATAGGGTAAGAATACCTGAACCACATCGTTTGGTTTAATTCTATAATTGCTCCGAACCACTTCTCCGTTTACCCTCACGGAATCATTTTCCATGGTTTTTTGGATTCTACTACGACTCACATTCGCAATTTTGTGCCTTAACCATTGATCAATGCGCATTAATGTTTGGCCAGGATCTGCAACAAACTTATAATGCTCAAATAATTCCTCTTCTTTTACTTCTTCGTTTTCGATGGCACAAAATTAATCCTTATTCAGGCTTATCCAGTATTTTTATACCAATTGAGCAATGCAGGCAAAGTCGTTTCTCACAATAATTCTCTCTCAAACCAATAATCGCTTGACTGTCATAGGCTGTGTTATTAGGAAACCCTATATCTTTATACCATCTGGTAAATTTATTATCCTCCGGTTTTAATAATTCCAAAAGATCAAATGCTCTTTCTTTCATATTTTCATCGTTTCTGTGCTTGCCGTAGGCAAAAAGCAGAGGAGCAACCACATTTATTAACAAACTCTCTATGGTTCCTGCACCCAATTTCTGGACCCCTCTTTTTGCTAAAACACCAAATTTGTAATGCGAACGCCAATAGTCTGTATTTTCAATAGTAAAAAAACCTTTTAAAACAGATACATTTTTTTCCTGGATAACTTTACTAAATAAATGGGATTGTTTGGATATTAATGCTGCCAGCTGAGAAATACGAATGGTTGGGAAATTAGCTGGGCGCATTTTACTAAATTTCCAAGAAAGAACACTCATACTTGTTAAATCATATTTCTTTTTTAAGAAAGTATACTCTTGTTTTAATTTGGCATGGTACTCGTTTGAAGGAACATTCCATCTGTTGAGGTAAAATTTATAAACTCCTTTGCTTGAGGCTTCTATAGTTGTGACGTTCTAGAGCTAGATCGCAAAGCCGATCTACTAATTGAGTAAAGGAGTATCCTATGGTTTTCATGAGCATTGGGTACATGGAAATATCTGTGAACCCAGGTAGTGTATTAATTTCATTCAGGCAGTATTTACCAGGACCTAAATAAAAAAAGTCTACCCGACTCATTCCTTCTAACTGCATGATTTCGTAGGCTTTTAAAGCAATGGCACTCAACTCTTCCGCTTGAGACTTATTGAAATCTTTTGCTGGAACATTTACGATGGTATCAGGATTGCTATATTTGTTTTCGTAGGTATAAAATTCACTGTGAACAATAATTTCTCCTACTGTACTCACTTGCAAAACTCTATTTCCTAAAACGGCCACTTCTACTTCTCTTCCTGTCATTGCTTTTTCAACAAGCACTTTATCATCAAAAGCAAAAGCCTCCTCCACTTTCAACTTTAGTTCGTCTAATGATTCAGCCTTCCCTACCCCAACAGCACTTCCCGCATTGGCAGGCTTAACAAATAAGGGAAGTCCATATTCCGTAATTAGGGCGTTATAATCATATTTCTTATAAGAATAAAGGCTGGTTCCCGGAGTAACGGGGATTCCGTTCTGTTTCAAAAGTTGCTTAGTCACCTCCTTATCCATACACATAGAACTCGCTAAAACGCCAGGTCCTACAAAAGGAATGTCTAATATTTCCAGAAGCCCTTGCAATAGACCATCTTCTCCATTATTCCCATGAACAATGGGAAATATCGCATCCATTGGAAGAGCCTCTTTTTCTTTGTTATCCAAACAAATGGGGTTTTTCGCTCCTGGTATTAGCAATAAAGGCTGGTGAAACTTTGACGATCCGATTGCGTCAAATGAGTCAATAAATGTATCAGGAAGCAGATACCATTGCCCTGTTTTTGAAATTCCAATTAATCTGAACGTATTATCTTTACTTTCAGTTCCTGCTAAAAATATATTTTTTGCAGACTTTATTGATATCTCGTGCTCCGGTGATACTCCACCCAGAATAATCCCCACATTCATGCAACGAAAATAGAACCTAAACTAAAGAATATACGCATGTATTATTAACAGCTGTGAATTAGTAAATTTAGAGCATACAATAAACCATATTCAAATGAGGTTATTTAACGATAGAGAATACGATCTGACCTCTACCATCAAGCAATTTAAACACTACAAATCGCTGAGAAAAAAAAATCAATCAATCCAAGCCTGGTTCACATAACTAAACGCAAATAGCAAAAACATGGACATACAACTTAAGCACCTAATAATAAATATGATACAAACTACCTATGACATAATAAACAGATAAAGAGCCCATTGTACTTATCAAAGTGACCAAATAAAGTTTTAGCCAAAGCCTCACAAGAGATTAGTAAAACAGATTTTCCATACTCAAAGGGAAAGTGAGCGGTTCAATGCAGGCAATCTATATTAGAAAGAAGAAAAGATCGCTATACCCAAGATAAAAAAAATGAGGAGCAATAGCCCCTCATAAAGAACAGATAAAATATTCAATTTACTTATTCTTAAATCGATCCTTCGCATTCCATCCCATGGACACTCCAAATCTCTGTGATTTTAAGCCTGGTGAGTAAAAAAAGTTAACCGGTAAGTTCATCTTTCCACTTTTAAAGGTCTTACCAATGGCAATAATCAAGGAGGTGTTTAATTCGACAGTTCCCCTGCTATCCAATCTTTTTTCAAAATTATCCATGGCAGAACCAGCAGGCAGTTGACTTTTTAAAATCCAATTACCATTGGCATCATAAACCCCTTGCGCCATTTTGGTTAAGGTAAAGCTTGGTCCAATGGCAAACTCAAGTCCATTTTTGTTATTTCTAATCCCATTTAATATGGCTATACTCGGAATAAAGCGTCCTTGATCTAATCCAGAAATCATGGGTACAAACTCAAATAATGCTTGAAAATTTCCTTCATTCAGGTACTGCTTTTCGAATTGATATCCAAATTGAAATGAGTAATTCGTAGAAGCAAAACCACCATCGAAAGTTGGAGCCTGTAAAATATCCGCTGCTTGCCCCATTACAAAAACACCCCCCATTCTTGGGCCATTGGCGCTTAGTGACAATTGATATGGGTTGTTTATATCACTATTATATTGCTCCGACTTCGTCAATTTATCCACGATTAATTGGTCATTTGAAATACCGTACATTTCATTCAATGCAATGCGAAACATCAATAATTCCTGGCCCGAAATTTTTAGAAATACTTTGGTATACGTGCGCTCAAAAAACTTTTCGTTAGTATTGAATAGCCTAAAATTTACCAGAATCTTTTCGCCTATGGTAGAAATAGATCCAGTCATATAATAATCCGCTTTTATTTTTTTACTCAACTCTTTCAGGCATTGAGTGCTGTAACAATTTGTAATCTTGAGGGTATCGCGTTTTACAAAATATTCTAAGTCATACTTATCCGTAACGGCATATTTATTTAGACTCTGCAATTCATTATACAAATACGGCATAGCATCAGGTATATCCTTAATGTAATCCAAAAAATCAAAAGCTATGAGACAAATGGATGGCTTTGCGTGAGCTCCAGATTGTGCTTTGCTCTTGTTTGTAATAAAACTAATAATTGATGCTGCGATAATTAATACTACTTTTTTCATGTTTACTTTTTCTTTTGTTGTGGTACAAAGATGATTTAGGAGTGAAGTCCATTATTTGCATAAAAAACGTATAAATTTACAATTAGCACAAAAAACATAAAAATAACACTCAAATGATATATGAAAAACACATATAATACATATAGCGCTTTTTCGTATCAAAAATAATTAAATATCGCATATATTTGCGAATACATAAATTATAAATCGCAAAATTAAAATGGATAAAATTCAAGAAGAGTTTATAGAATTACTTAAAAAAAACATTCCAAGTCAAACTCATTTAGCCACAGAGCTCAGTGATTTACTCGGACTGAGCATTGATAGTATCTACCGACGTTTTAGAGGACAAACCTCCATTTCACTTGCTGAAACTGTGACGATATGCAAACATTATAGCATTCCTCTAAATAGCCTTTCTGAGAGCAGCAGTTCCTCTGTTAACTTTCAAATAAATAAATTAAGCAATGACCCCTCTACTTTTAGATCCTATTTAAATGGACTATTAGAAGGTATCCAGGGAGCGAATACATTTGAAGAACGCAAAATGATTTATGCGGCTGAAGATTTACCCGTTTTCTATCATTTCTTTCTCCCCAACTTAGCCCGGTTCAAATCGGCCTATTGGACTAAATCAATCATGAATCTACCCGAAGTACAATTGCAAAAAGTAGAAGACATTGAATCTCCAGAGGAATGGAAAGAAATATCTACTAATATAGGAAGAGAATTTCTCAATCTTCCCTCCGTAGAAATTTGGACTGAAGACACTCTTAAAAGCACCCTTCAACAAATTAAGTTTTATTGGGAAGCAGGTTTCTTTAGCGAAAAGCAAACTGCTCTGGATGTAATACAGGATGTTAAAATACTTATTCAATGCGTGCAAAGACAAGCCGAAATGGGTAAGAAAATACACCCCGCCAAAATGCAAGCTACATCTACAGACTATGAATTATATATCAGTGACTTAATGATTGGAAACAACACGGTATCGCTCCAAACCAATGAAAACAAGTCGACCTATATTGGTTATAATACCTTTAATTATATGGTTACAAAAAACACTTTTTTTAATGAAAACGTGGATAAATGGCTCAACAATTTCATTGGCAAGAGCACATTGGTATCGCAGGTAGCAGAAAAACAACGGAATCAATTCTTCAAAAAACAGGGCCAAACCATTGAGGAACTCAACCAGTTTATTCAAAATGATTTTCTAATCTAAATGATAAAATACCTAATAATAGCCCAAAATTAAATAGCTTTGCTCCGAATGGAGATGCTAAATACAGATAACCCTAAACAAAGCCTTAACAATGTAAAGGTGGGTAAAGATGTTAAAATATATGATTTTGTTAATGCATACGGTTGCAGTATTGATGACGGGAGCAAAGTAGGCACCTTTGTTGAAATACAAAAAGGCGTTTCAATTGGGAAAAACTGTAAAATTAGCAGTCATTCCTTTATATGTGAAGGAGTAACCATTGAGGATAATGTATTTATTGGGCATAATGTAACCTTTATTAATGATCGTGTGCCGAGAGCAACCAGGCCTGATGGCAGCATGCAAACCGAAGAAGATTGGACCATGGAGAACACCTTAATAGGCGCAGGGGCTTCTATAGGTTCTAGTGTTACCATTATGTGTGGTGTAAAGATTGGGGAAGGAGCTCTTATTGGAGCGGGTAGCGTTGTAACCAAAGATGTTCCTGCTAATGCTACAGTTTATGGAAACCCTGCAAAAATAAAGTAGTTCTTATCTTCTCCATCGATAACGACGAACCACCCATATTAGACGGGCTGTTTCTTTGGCCGCTTTCCAAACAATTCGCAGGGAGGCTCCTCTACTTTTACCTGAAGTTCGCGGCAAGTATTTAGATTTTGATTCAATAACTGAGCAACCTTTGGATACCAGTTTTGCACAAATCTCACTAGTTAAAATATTACTTTTAAGCTCAATAGGAAAAATGGATTGTAGATCCGATTTTCTAAAAATTAGAATCCAGTTTACATCCTTTATTTGAAGGCCAACTAGCATCTTATTAATTATTTTATTTAGAAAAGATAGGCCATTCCTAAATAAGCTGTACGTGGTATTTTCCGTACGATATAGGTTAACAATTATTCCTTCTTTAAATGCTAAGAAATCCTTTAGTTCATTGATATCAAACTGTCCATCGCCAGGAACGGCAACAATATAGTCGCCCAACCCTTCGATGTATATGCTTTTTAGAGTACTCCCAATGCCTTCATTTTCTTCCTTGGCTATAAGATCAAGATTTGAATACTCTTTTTGCATGCTTTGAACGAGATGAACAGAACCGTCTGTACTTCCATCATCCACCACCAATACTTGAAGTTTTACTAAGTCTGAAAGTTCTTCATAGATATTTTTCACCACGCGCTCTATACTACCCTCTTCGTTGTAGCACATCACCCCAATGGTAAAAAAGGATTTTTTCATTGACGCGCAAAAATACACGATTATTTTTGTTGCACAGGCCTGCTGGAGGTATTTTAGATATTTAGATTAAAATCCATGACAGAATGGAGGAGTATTTCTTTCGTTCTCCTTGCATTTCAAGCGAATAATTAATGTTAACTTCGTTCCGTGTTACTGCAAGATGTGGAACAATATGGAAATTTAGAGCTTCTAGCTCGTCAAGTGGTAGAGGGATTTATTACGGGCTTGCACAACAGTCCAAACCATGGCTTTAGTGTTGAATTTGCAGAACACAAATCCTATTCTCCGGGAATGAATATTCGGAATATTGATTGGAAACTATTTGCCAGGAGTGATAAATTATTCGTCAAGCAATTTGAGGAGGAAACCAACCTTAGATGTAGGATACTTTTGGATGTTTCAAACTCCATGCGATATCCTGAGGATGGCAATGCAAAGCTTAAGTTTTCTGTCTTGGCTACCGCAGCCATCTGCCAATTACTCCGCAAACAAAGGGATGCCTTTGGTTTAAGCACCTTTAATCAAAGATTAGTGGAACATGGTCATATGAAAAGTAATGATCGACATTTTATAAATGTCCTTTCCCAACTGGACAAATACTGGACGGATAAAGCACCTATTCCACAAGCGGAATCAAAAGAAGATCTCATACAAACCTTAAATTATATTGCGGGCAATGCGCATCGCAGAAGTCTAATTATTTTATTTACGGACATGCTAAATGATGAAAGTGATAATGAAGACGTTTGGCAGGCCTTGCAATACCTCAAACATGGTAAAAACGAAATTGTACTATTCCATGTGAGGGATAGTAAAACTGAGCTTAATTTTGAATTCAGCTCCAGGGAGCACCGATTTGAACACTTAGAGTCTGAAGAAAAACTTATTTTAAATCCGGGCGAAATAAAAGAGGCTTATGTTAAGGAAGCTCTTGCATTTGATGAAATGGTGAAGGAGAAATGCTTATCTTACAATATTGACTATTATCCTATTGATGCAGCCCAAGATTTTCATCAATTGTTACTCACTTTTTATCAAAAAAGACGCCGCATGCAGTCTTAGCGATCAAATGTTAATCGCATGGGATTCAATTCTTTAATGGATCCATTTACGTAACTCAATGTACCATTCACCCATACTTTATCTATGCTATGGTTAAAGGTGTGTTTCTCTAGTGGACTCCAGGCACATTTGTATAAGATATTGTTTTTGTGAATAGTGTAGGGATTTTCATTTAGCAAAACTAGATCAGCATAGAACCCTTCTTCAATAAACCCTCTTTTATCTATATTGTAGAGTTGAGCTGGGGCATGGCACATTTTTTCTACCATTCGCTCTATACTTAATCGTCCATCATCAACAGCACTAAGCATTAACTGAATACTGTGCTGTACCAATGGCAAACCACTTGGCGCAGATGTGTATAGGTTTTGCTTTTCTTCCCATGTGTGTGGGGCGTGATCTGTGGCAATTACATCGATGCGGTTATCCAACAGGGCTTCCCAAATGGCTTCTCTATTGTGAGCCTCTTTTATAGCTGGATTGCATTTAATGAGGTTTCCCTTTTCAGTATAATCATCCGCTGAGAAGTATAAATGATGCACACAAGCCTCTGCTGTAATTTTTTTATCCCTTAATGGAATGTCATTTCGAAAGAGTTCCAACTCCTTTTCAGTGGTTATATGAAGAATATGCAAGCGTGTATCGTATCTATTGGCTAAATCCACTGCCATGGATGATGACAAATAACAGGCTTCTTCGTCTCTAATCACTGGATGCATATGGGCGGGGATATCATCTCCATACTTAGCAATGGCTTCTGCGGTTTGTTTTCGTATTCTTGCTTCATCTTCGCAATGGGTGGCCAAAAGTATAGGGCACTCCTTAAATAGTTCTTCCAGTGCTTTGGGTTGATCCACTAGCATATCGCCTGTTGAAGAGCCTAAGAATGCTTTTACTCCACAAACTGTTTTGGGGTTTACTTGCTTTACTTCTTCAATATTGTGATTAGTTACCCCGAGATAAAATGAATAATTTACTGCACTGTTATGCTTGCCAATATTCATCTTATCTTCTAAAATTGCATTGGTAGTCGTTTGCGGATTTACATTAGGCATTTCCATGAAGGAGGTAACTCCTCCCGCCAATGCGGCTCTACTCTCTGTTCCAATATCTGCTTTATGCGTTAGGCCAGGTTCTCGAAAATGAACTTGATCATCAATCGCTCCAGGAATCACATACTGACCTTTGGCATCGTATTCATTCACTTTTGACGAGACCCCAATACCTTGCCCAATTTTAGCAATGAAGCCCTTTTCTATTAGAATATCTGCTTCCTTGATTTTTCCATTGGTCACTATTTTTGCGTTGCGGATGATGCTGTTCATTGGGGCAAAAGTACAACAGAATGAAAATGAATAATTCATTCTCTATATCTAAATTACCTAATTTTGAAAAATGAGCTTACCGCTATTCAATGTGCGCGTATACGGAATTATTCAAAAAGGAAATCTTTACCTATTATCCCACGAATGGAATGACAAAGTAGACTTTTGGAAATTTCCTGGGGGCGGGGTTGAAGAAAACGAAGGAATTGAACAGGCCTTAAAACGAGAACTGATGGAAGAGCTCAATGCTGAAATAAAGGACGCTGAGCTTCTTTATGTGAATGAACATTATCAAAAAAGTCTGTTTGGAAAAGAGTCTCTGCTTGCTTTCTATTATTTAGTAAATACGGCGGACATGGACCTAAGCCCTAAGAAGGAAATAAAGTGGGGAAAAGATTACCATTTGAGATTTAAATGGATCTCTGCAGATGAGTTGGCAGAGCGCTTGCATTTCCCTTTGGATAAAATTGTGGCGAATCGTTTAACGAAGTAGGTGAAAGCTGCCTGATTTTCTGTAGAGCTCATTATCACAGCCTATGTAATTAATTTGATATACATAAACACCTTCTGGAGCGGGTCGGCCATTAATAGTACCATCCCAATTGGACTCTGTAGTATTGTAATCTGCCAACTTCTCTCCCCAACGATTGTATAATTTTACGCTGTAAAGCACACCTACATCATAAAACTTATTATCTGGATAAACCTCATTGATTCCGTTGCCATTTGGACTAAACGCATTGGGCATATAGGCCTTATTTGGATATAAATCAGGATCTTTCGTGATATACACACTATCCTGAGTAAAACATCCTTCTTGACTAAGTATACGGACCCAATAAAGTCCTTCTTTCATTGCTGATATGGTCCTACTGGTTTCTCCAGTACTCCATGAATATGATTTCATATTGGAACCCCCGTCAAGCAATGGATTATTGGATACACAAACAGTCGTATCTGACCGCAAATTCAATGCTGGATTAAAGAATAAGTTTACATTTAAACTATCTGCTTCTGGACAATTATATTGGTTAAGAAGGTGAACAACTACTTTCCCCGGTTGTTTCAATTGGAAAACTCTCCCGCTCACTTCTTTATTCCAGATAATTTTTGAGAATCTTGTATCTGTTATTTGAAGTAACGTATCAATCGTTTCGCAGTACCTCAAATCTTCACCAAGGCCAAATTCAAAAGGATAATTTTCAAAAGTGAAATCCCTATCCTTTTTACATACCCCTCGCACCACTTTAAGATTTATTTTACTTGGCGAGTTTGTGGTATAAATTTTTCCAGTGCTTGTCCCTCCAGAAGTGGTCCAAGTAACATCACCATCTATTATTTCTGAATCAAACTGAACCGCAGTATAGGGGCATACAATGGTATCTAATTGGGGAAGAATAATTTCTGGGTATTGAATAATGAATGAAGTATCTGAACTAGGGCAATTTAACAAGCTTAATGAATTAGCCACATATTCTCCAACCTTATCTATCGTTATAGCATTCTTCGTGCTTCCTGTAGACCATACAATGGAATTATATACATTTGAATCCACGGCATACAATTCTCGTACAAAAGCGTCATAGGAGCAATAAAAGGTATCGCCTGCAATTTTAAGGTTGGGCTTATCTTCAATAATATCGATCGTATCATACCAAATACATGATTTGTATAAAATAGATGCTGTATACCTGCCAGGTTTGTTGAAAATAGCCGTTTGAGATGTTTGACCATCACTCCACAAGTAGGTTTGACTATCCCGTGCTACATTAATAGAAACCGCTTGTCCTTCACAAAAAAAGGTGTCTGCAGTAATTTCAGGTTTAATAGGTCTTACGACCTCAATTTTTTCACGAATGGTGTCTGTACAATCATCGTTGATGGCAATTAATTGAATCTCATATATCCCTGAATCTGGATAGGTATAACTAGGGAAATTAGCAATGGATGTATCGTCCGTTCGGTTTGGGACCCCAAAATCCCATTTGTAACTGGTTGCTCCATTTGATCTGTTGTTAAACTCGTATTTGTAATTGCATATTTCTTGAGGGTTAAAGTAGCCGGCAACCAGATTAAACTCACAATTTTGAATGTTAAATTGATAATCTCTCCGAGTTATTCCAATAACTACTCCATCTCTAATTTCTTTTACCATAATACCCACGACAAATTGTCCTGTAACATTGGGATTCACCGTTAACCTACCGGTATTGTAATTGATACTCATGTTTGGGTTTCCAAGAACAGGAATCTGAGCGCTATACGGTGCTTTAAAGGTTACTTCTGTAAAATCAGGTCTCTCAAACTCAAACCGATTGGATGGACGGGTATTTGAGAAATTATTTCCTCCCAAGTAGGGGTTAAACAACTCGTACACAAGACTATCTCCATCGGCATCTGTAGCGCTATGGTCAAAGTCCAAAAAAGTATTTGTACAAATAAAATTTGGTGGAAGTTCTTTAAAAACAGCACTTGTATTGTGCTTTTTGTCAGAAAGTAAGCTTACCTCAGGAATTTTAGTCCAGTTATTTGATCCAGTGGCACCAGCGTTAAATAGATTGGTGATCGTTCTATTTCTGCAACAACGTTGAAATGAAACGTAATACCCTCCTTTTCGATCGGGCAGGCTAACATCTATTTCATAAACGTAGGCATCTGCACAGGCATTTGGAGATTTTTTAAGGCAATTGTAAAAGACTTTTTGCAAACGAGTAGGGCCTGTTCTTTGAACTGTATATTGCGTAATATAACGCTTTGTATCTCCACTGAAAATGGAGAAAAATGCCGTAATATCTTGATCAATAGCTGCTTGCGACCCATTCAAGCAATCCATAAAAAGGTCTAACCTCAAGCGATAATTATCATTTCCTAGATATTTATAGGTCATCTCTCCCCCTACAATATGCGTTGCATTTAGACGCATTAGCGTAAATATAAGAAAGGTGAGTAGTGCTTCTTTCATAGACGTCTAATGATAAGAACAAATAAACATTGTATTTGTTTGAAGTAAGTAGAAACTTAAAGAAAGTTATTCAGGCAATGAATAACACTAGAAATCTCATCATTTGTCATTTCTGGGAACATGGGTAAACTCACACAATTATTTGCTAGATATTCGCTATTTGGCATATCTCCTACTTTGTGATTTAAAAAATGATATGCTTTTTGCAAATGACAAGGAATAGGGTAATGAAATGCATAGCCCACTTCTTTGGCTTTCATGTGTTCTAAAAGGGCCTCTTTTTTGTCTGTGGTAATTACGAATAAATGGTATACTGAATCTGAGTTCTCCTGCGCTTGCTGCCATTTAATGTGCTTGCACTGAATTTCAGATCGATATCTTTTAGCGATGTGCTGGCGTTTTTCAATCCACCCGTCTAAGTAGTCTAATTTAATGCTTAATGCAGCTCCCTGAAAACCTGACATTCTCATGTTATAACCGACTAAATCGTGATGATACCTCTGCTCGCAACCATGATTTCTGAGCATACGCATTTTTGCTGCAAGTTCCTCATCATTGGTGAATGCCGCTCCTGCTTCTCCCCAGGCGCCCAAATTTTTGCCAGGGTAAAATGAGGTGCAACTGATCACTCCATAGGTTCCCGCCTTACGGTCTTTATATGTAGCACCCAATGCTTGCGCATTATCTTCTATCACAGGAATACCATGCATATTTGCCACGTTCATAATGGCATCTAAATTGGCCACTTGCCCATATAAATGAACGGCCATGATAAGTTTAGTTTTTGGTGTAATGGCTTTTTCAAGCTTCTGAGGGCATATGTTCCATGTATTTTCATCGCAATCCACAAATACCGGCGTAGCGCCTAAATAACTTGGAGCCCAAGCGGTGGCTACAAACGTATTGGCAGGAACAATAACTTCATCTCCAGGTTTTATACCTAGAGCAGTTAGTGCAAGGTATAATGCATTGGTTCCATTATTTACAGCAATGGCGTGGTTTACGTCTAAATAAGTCTGCAACTTCCCCTCCAGTTCCTCTACGAAAGGACCACCGGTAAAGGCTGTATTATCGATAACTTCCTCAAATTTGCTCAATACCTCTTTCTTTAAGGCTTGAGTCTGTCTTTTTAAATCAAAAAATGGAACCTTCATTCTATGCTTCAAAAATACAATTTATCTGTTGAATTAGACCTGTAATTTCAAATTTGCGGATGTTTTACGAGGGCAAGACAAAGGTGAAACAAAAGTTTAATGCAAAAAAAAGGAGCCTAATAGGCTCCTTTTAATTATTGCGTTGGAATAAATTACATTCCTTTAGCTTGTTCGATCCAAGCGGCCCAACCTTCTGGACTGGTCATTGAATCTTTTTCTTCTAATTTGGCAATCTTCTCTTCCGTAAGAGCAGCCATGTCTGCAAAGGTCATAATACCCAATGCATTTAAACGCTCAGCAAACTTTGGGCCAACACCGTTGAGCTTGGTTAGATTATCTGCTTTAGCTTCAGATGCTTTTTCTTCCACTACTGGCGTTTCTTCCACTACCGATTCTTCCTTTACCTCAACAGCTTCTGCTTCCACTGTTTCAACAACAGCTTCTACTTCTTCTATTTTGGCGGCTGGAGCAGCACTCTTGGAACGTCCTCTACGAGTCTTTTTAGCTTTAGTGGTCGTTGTAGATCCTCCGCCAAATCCATCAAAGAATTCGTTAAAGTCTACTAACTCAATAAGAGCCATATCTGCATTATCCCCTGCTCTGTTACCTACTTTTAGGATTCGTGTATATCCCCCATTTCTGTTGGCTACTTTTTCTCCTACTACTTTAAATAACTCGTTTACAGCAACCTTATCTTTAAGGTATGAAAACGCTATTCTAAAATTATGTTGAGTTGGCTGTTTCCCACGCGTTATGATTGGCTCAACAAATACCCTAAGGGCTTTTGCTTTAGCAACCGTAGTCGTTATTTTTTTATGTTTGATTAACGATGAGGCCATGTTAGACAACATCGCAGCTCTATGCGATTTTGTCCGACTTAATTTATTAAACTTTTTTCCGTGTCTCATTTGTTAATCGTCGTTTAAATTATACTTAGAAATATCCATACCAAAGGATAACCCTTTTTCTAAAACAAATTCCTCTAATTCAGAAAGCGATTTTTTTCCAAAATTTCTAAATTTCAGAAGATCGTCTATATGATAGCTCACCAATTCTCCTAAAGCTCTAATTTCAGCAGCTTTAAGACAGTTGTATGCACGCACAGAAAGATCTAAGTCCGCTAAAGGAGTTTTCAATATCTTACGCATTTGTAAGAACGTTTCATCTACTTCTTGCACTTGCTTAGCTGCTTTAGATTCTGGCATTATGTTCTCATCACTGAATAAAACAAAATGTTGAATCAATATTTTAGCTGCTTCTTTAAGTGCTTCTTCTGGATGAATACTTCCATCGGTAGTAACTTCCATAATCAAGTTTTCAAAATCCGTTTTTTGTTCAACACGAAAATCTTCCACTGAATATTTTACATTTTTGATTGGAGTAAAAATACTATCAATGGCTACAAGACCAATTGGCGCATCTTTAAGCTTGTTCTCTTCTGCTGGAAGATAACCTCTTCCCTTACCTACAGTTAATTCAATATCAAATTGGATATTTTTATCCAAATTGCAAATCACTAACTCTGGGTTAAGAATAACAAAAGAATTGGTAAATTTACCAATTTCACCTGCTTGAAATTGTTCTTTATTTTTAATAGAAATAAAGATTTTTTCACTTTCTTCGGCTCCAGCATTTGCCTTAAAGCGCACTTGCTTAAGGTTTAGAATAATTTCAACAACATCCTCAACAACACCTTTTACTGTGCTGAACTCATGATCTGCTCCTTGAATTTTAATGTTCGTAATCGCATACCCTTCTAATGAAGATAATAAAATTCGACGCATTGCATTTCCAATGGTAACTCCATAGCCCTTTTCAAGCGGACTAAATTCAAAGATTCCATGAAAATCTGTGGCTTTTTGCATCACCACTCTATTTGGTTTCTGAAATGGTATAACACCCATAATATTTTCCTCTTATTTACTGTAAAGTTCTACAATTAATTGTTCTTTGATATTCTCTGGAATATCTGATCTCTCTGGCATGGTTACAAAAGTACCCTCAAGGCTTGTTGCATTCCACTCTAACCAGGGGAAACGACTGTTTCCATTACCCACTGAGTCTGCAATAACCTCTAAAGATTTCGATTTTTCCCTAACCGCTACCATATCTCCAGGTTTCAACTGGCAACTTGGAATATTAACTACTCTTCCGTTTACGATAATGTGTTTATGAGAAACCAATTGTCTTGCAGCCCTACGTGTAGGAGCGATTCCTAAACGATACACTGTATTATCCAATCTAGATTCTAAAAACTTTAATAAGTTCTCACCTGTGATACCTTTTTTGTTGGCAGCTTTTTTGAACGTATTTCTAAATTGACGTTCAAGTACTCCATAGGTAAACTTTGCTTTTTGCTTTTCAGATAACTGAATTGCATATTCACTTTGCTTTGGTCGTCTTCGAGAGGGACCATGAATTCCTGGACCATAATTTTTTCTCTCTAGCGCTTTGTCTTTTCCAAAAATTGCGTCTTTAAAGCGCCTCGCAACCTTTGATTTTGGACCTGTATATCTAGCCATGTTTTTATTTATCTAATTAAACTCGTCTTATTTTTGGTGGACGACAACCATTGTGTGGTAATGGAGTAACGTCGGTAATAGATTGTACTTCCATACCTACAGTTTGTAAGTTACGTATTGCACTTTCTCTTCCGCTTCCTGGACCCTTAACAAAGACATCTACTTTGCGCAACCCAGCATCATGAGCCACTTTACCACAATCAAGTACTGCTTGTTGAGCAGCATAAGGGGTATTTTTCTTAGATCCTCTAAATCCCATTTTACCTGCAGAAGACCAAGAAATAACTTGACCCTCCATATTCGTAATAGATATAATCACGTTATTAAAAGATGCCTTAATGTGCACCTGTCCGTGTGAATCTACTTTTACTTTTCGTTTTTGAACTTTTTTAGCCATTCTAAAAATCTAAATTATTTCGTTGCCTTCTTTTTACCTGCAACCGTTTTACGTTTTCCTTTTCTGGTTCTCGCGTTGGTACCTGTTTTTTGACCTCTAACTGGTAATCCTTTTCTATGACGCTGGCCTCTGTAACAACCCACATCCATCAAACGCTTAATGTTCAACTGAACTTCACTTCGCAGCTCTCCTTCAGTTTTAATATTATCACTAATGAACGTACGGATTTTAAGCAATTCCTCATCATCCCAGTCTTCAACTTTTTTACTTTCATCAATACCGGCAGACCCAAGTATATCACTTGCCTTGTTTGGTCCAATACCGAAGATATAGGTTAAACCTATAACCCCTCTTTTACTTTTTGGTAAATCTATTCCTGCTATCCTAGCCATATTATCCTTGTCTTTGTTTAAATCTAGGGTTCTTCTTGTTGATCACGTAAATTTTACCATTACGTCTAACAATTTTACAGTCCTCACTGCGTTTCTTTATAGAAGTTCTAACTTTCATTTTTTCTATTTATATCTATACGTAATTCTACCTCTTGTCAAATCATACGGGCTCATTTCAACAGCAACTTTATCACCAGGCAGTATACGTATGTAAAACTTACGCATTTTACCACTAATTGTAGCGATTATTTGATGACCGTTACCTAATTCCACACGAAACATCGCGTTGGATAAGGCTTCTACGATTTTGCCATCTTGTTTTATTGCTTCTTGTTTTGCCATTTTTTAAAGGGTTGCAAAATTACTATTTAATTCACTAAAATCCAACTTGGTTTGTAGCGTTACCAGTAAATCTTCCTTTCATTCTTCCACCGTCGCTCATTAAGCCATCGTATTTACGCATTAACAAGTAACTATCCACCTGCTGCAAAGTATCTAAAACAACACCAACAAGAATCAATAAACTCGTTCCACCATAAAACTGACTAAACTCAGCGTCTTTGGTTAAAAAAGTATATACTATTGCTGGCAGCACTGCAATGATGGATATAAATATTGCTCCTGGGAACGTCACCTTACTGATGATATCATCAATAAAGTTAGCCGTTTGTTTCCCGGGCTTAATACCTGGTATAAAACCATTGTTCCGCTTCATATCATCCGCCATTTGAACGGGATTAAAAATAATTGCTGTATAAAAATAGGTGAACAATATGATCATTATCATGAGCACCACATTGTGCAAAAGACCATATGGATTATTCATTGAATTTAACCAAGCTGGAGGGCCAGTTTCTGTATAGAATGATCCTAAGGTTGCTGGCAAGAACAATAAAGCTTGTGCGAAAATGATTGGCATTACACCTGCTGCCATAATTTTTATGGGCAAATACTGTCGAACTCCACCGTATTGTCTGTTACCTACTACTCTTTTGGCATAATTTACTGAAATTTTCCGTGTACCTTGGGTTAACATGATAACGATAAGAACAATAAAGAACCAAATAACCATTTCAATTAAGAACATAATTAAACCTCCATCCTTCGCACGGAAAGCAAATTCGCTTACCAAGGATGAGGGGAGGCGTGCAATAATACCTACCATAATAAGAAGGGAGATACCATTACCTAATCCTTTATCAGTAATTTTTTCTCCAATCCACATAGCAAACATGGTACCTGCAACAAGTAACATTACATTAATAATCATGAACTGAGATTCGTTCATAACATCTGGTCTTGTAAAGAAAAGTAATGCTTCGTTATTACCTGCTGTAGAGGTTATATTTTTCAAATAACCAATGGCTTGAACACCAGTAAAAGCGATGGTCAGTAAACGTGTATATTGATTAATTTTACGTCTTCCTTCCTCGCCTTCCTTCTGTAACCTTTGGAAACTAGGAATTGCAATGGAGAATAACTGCATAAAAATAGATGCAGAAATATAAGGCATAATACCCAGGGCTAAAATAGATCCTCGAGCAAAGGCACCACCAGCAAATGTATTAATTAAACTCAATACACTTCCAGAGGTTTGACTAGCTAGACCCGCTAATTTACTTCCGTCGATACCAGGCAATGAGATAAAACTCCCCACACGGTAAACCACGAGCATAAGCATCGTAAAAAGGATTTTCTTTCGCAATTCTTCAATTGCCCAGATATTTTTTAGCTTCTGAAATATAGCCTTCATAATTATTCGATTATGTTAGCTGAACCACCAGATTTTTCAATAGCACCTTTGGCAGACTCGCTAAACTTATGAGCATGAACTTCCAACGAAGATGAAACCTCACCTCGTCCTAAAACTTTAACTAAATCTTTCTTACCCACGAGATTCTTATCTACCAGCGTTTGCTTATCAATTTTAGTTACTTTTAAATCATCAGCCAGTTGTTGTAAAACATCTAAATTAATCGCTGAATATTCTACCCGATTAATGTTTCTAAAACCGAACTTAGGAATACGGCGTTGAAGTGGCATTTGTCCACCTTCAAAACCAATTTTCTTACTGTACCCAGATCTAGCTTGAGCTCCATTGTGCCCTTTTGTCGATGTTCCACCTCTTCCTGAACCTTGACCTCTACCTATTCTTTTGCCTTTTTTAACCGAACCTGCGGCAGGCTTTAAATTACTTAAATCCATTTTAATCTGCTTTTTCTACTTTCAACAAATGACTAACCGTGCGAATCATTCCATCCATTTGAGGATTAGATTCTACTTCTTTAGTCGCATTCATTTTTCTTAAACCTAAGGCTACTAGCGTAGCTTTCTGGTTTTTAGGGTATCCAATACCACTCTTGATTAATGTTATTTTTACTTTAGACATACCCTTACCCGTTAAAAACTGTATTTAAACTTACTTTTCTTTGTCTGGCAACGGTAAGTGGGTCACGCATTTTAAGTAGTGCATCAAAGGTTGCTTTTACCACGTTATGTGGGTTAGAGCTTCCCTTAGACTTTGCTAATACATCGTTAACACCAGCGCTCTCAAAAACTGCACGCATTGCACCACCAGCTATTACACCAGTACCACTAGACGCAGGCTTCATGAACACATAACCGCCACCATATTTTCCGTATTGCTCATGAGGAACAGTACCATTAATAATTGGAATTTTTACAAGATTCTTTTTCGCATCTTCTATTCCTTTATTAATGGAGTCAATTACCTCATTAGATTTACCTAATCCATGACCAACGATTCCCTTTCCGTCTCCAACAACAATAATTGCTGTAAAGCTAAAAGTACGTCCACCCTTGGTTACCTTAGCAACACGATTTATAGCAACAACTTTTTCTGTTAAAGTTGTATCTGCTGGTCTGATTCTCATTTTATTATTACTCACTGTGGATTCCTTTTAAAAGTTTAAACCTCCTTCTCTAGCACCTTCCGCTAGAGCTTTAATTCTACCATGGTATAAAAAACCACCTCTATCAAAAACAACTGTTTCCACTCCTAGTGTTTTTGCTTTCTCAGCAATAGCAACACCAACAACTTTAGCAGATTCAATTTTTGACAACTTATCTGTTTTTACACTACCTGCAAGACTAGATACACTACTTAAGGTGATTCCATCTGCATCATTTACTAATTGAGCATAAATTTGAGCGTTGCTTCTGAAAACAGAAAGACGAGGTCTTTCAGCTGTTCCGGCAATTTTACCTCTAATTCTGCGTCTAATTCTTTGTCTTCTCGATATACTTTTTGACATGTTAACCTCCTGCTATTATCCTGCCGCAGTTTTACCTGCTTTTTTACGTAAAACTTCTCCTCTGAATCTGATTCCTTTTCCTTTGTAAGGCTCAGGGCTTCTAAATGAACGGATCTTAGCGGCACATTGGCCTAATAATTGTTTATCCGCACACTCCATTGTTATGGAAGGGCTTTTTCCTTTAACCATTTCCGTGATTACTTTAACCTCTTCAGGAAGTTTCAACATAATTCTATGTGAGTAACCTAAAGTAAAGTCAACCACATTTCCTTGGTTCGTTACTTTGTAACCTACACCAACTAATTCTTGGGTGGTTTTGTGACCTTCAGAAGTTCCAACAACCATATTATTAATGATTGATCGGTACAAACCATGTAAAGCTTTACTTTGCTTTGAGTCATCTGGGCGATTTACTGTGGCAATTCCATCCTTTTGAGATATTGTTATCCCACCTGTGATTTCTTGCCTCACTTCTCCTTTCGGACCTTTCACAACACAAAAGCTACCATCCATTGCAATGGTGATACCTGCTGGCACTGTGATTGGTAATTTTCCTATTCTTGACATTCTTTTGTTTTTATATTATGATACGTAACACAAAACTTCACCTCCGATATTTTTAACACGGGCTTCTTTGTCCGTCATAACACCATGTGAAGTTGATATAATTGCGATACCTAGACCGTTAAGAACTCGAGGAAGAGAATCTGCATCTACATATTTTCTTAAACCTGGAGAACTCACTCTTTTCAATTCGGTAATTGCACTTAGTTTAGTTGAAGAATCATATTTCAAAGCAATACGTATTTGGCCTTGTTTGTTATCTGTTTCTTCAAATTTGTATTTAAGGATATATCCTTTTTCATACAGAACACGCGTTATTTCTTTTTTCACGTTACTTGCTGGAATATCAACCACTCGGTGGTTTGATTTAGAAGCATTACGTATTCTGGTTAATAAATCTGCTATTGGATCAGTCATTTCTTTATCTTAATTTTTACCAACTGGCTTTTGTTACACCTGGAATTTTTCCTTCGTTCGCTAAGTCACGAAACTGGTTTCTTGATATACCAAAAGTTCTCATGTAACCACGGGGTCTTCCCGTTAGCTTACATCTATTTCTCAATCTTACCGGAGAGGCATTTCTTGGAAGTTTTTGTAACTCCTCATATTTACCTTCTGCTAACAATCTAGCACGCTTCTCAGCATATTTGGCTACCATTTTCTCGCGCTTTCGCTGGCGAGCTTTCATTGATTCTTTTGCCATCTTATTTTTCTCTAAAAGGAAATCCTATTTGCTTTAACAATTCTAAACACTCTTCATCTGTTTTTGCAGATGTAACAACGGTAATATCCATACCTGTTATCTTATTCAATTTATCTATATCAATTTCAGGGAATATGATTTGCTCTGTGATTCCCATGTTAAAGTTTCCTCTACCATCAAAACCCTTTACGCTCAATCCTTGAAAATCTCTAATTCTTGGAATAGCAACGGTGATTAATCGATCGATAAACTCGTACATTTTATCGCTTCTCATAGTTACTTTAGCACCAATTGGCATTTTTTCCCTTAATTTAAAATTAGAGATAGATTTTTTTGAAAAAGTGGCCTGTGCCTTTTGACCACTAATGATAGTCATTTCTTCTACCGCATTATCCACTAACTTTTTATCGTTTACAGCCTCGCCCACCCCTTGGTTTAGGCAAACTTTTGTAAAACGAGGTACCTGCATAGCGTTTTTGTACCCGAACTTTTCTTTTAACGAAGGAACACAAACGTCCTCGTATTTTTTCTGTAATCTTGCCTTATACGTCATGATATAACCTCCCCATTTGATTTCGCAAAACGAACGACTTTCCCTTCTTCAACTCTGCGTCCAACCTTAGTGGTTTGACCATCTATGGTAAGCGCAACATTTGAGATATGAATAGTAGATTCAATCTTATCAATTCTCCCTTCAGTTTCTTGAGCAGAAGGCTTAACATGTTTTGTAACCATGTTAACACCCTCAACAAGAATACGTCTCGTTTCTCTGTTAATCTTCAATACCTTTCCTGATTTACCCTTGTCATTACCGGTAACTACAGTGACTGTATCTCCTTTTTTAATTTTTAATTTAGCTTTCGTCATCTTATAATACCTCTGGCGCTAGTGAAACAATTTTCATGAACTGCTTGTCGCGTAATTCTCTAGCAACAGGTCCAAAAATTCGAGTACCTCTAGGCTCATCCGTTGCAGTTAATAAAACACAACTGTTCTCGTCGAAACGAATATAAGATCCATCGGGCCGTCTAATTTCTTTTTTTACTCTTACAACAACGGCTTTAGAAACCGTTCCTTTTTTAATGTTACCACTAGGTAAGGCTTCCTTTACACTAACAACAATTTTATCTCCAACCGAAGCGTATCTTCTACCACTTCCACCAAGGACACGGATGCAAAGAACTTCCTTTGCTCCACTGTTATCTGCTACTAATAATCTTGACTCTTGTTGTACCATTACTTCGCTTTTTCTACAATGTTAATTAACCTCCAGCGTTTGTTTTTACTCAAAGGTCGAGTTTCCATAATTCGAACAATATCGTTTGCTCCACACTCGTTATTCTCGTCATGGGCAGTAAACTTTTTTGTCTTCTTTAAATACTTTCCGTATTTCGGGTGTTTCACACGGCGCTCTACAGATACCACTATTGTTTTATCCATTTTAGCACTCGTTACAACACCAGATACTTCTTTTCGGAAATTTCTACTTTCTGTCATTATCCTTCTATCTTGCTTTTACGTTCGAAAGCCGCCATTTCTGACTCAATTCGTCTCTTGTTTATTTCTCCTAACAATCGAGCAATTGTTTTTCTTGTCTCACCCATAGTATGAGGTTGCTCTATTTGAGAGATCACATTTTGAAATCTCATTTTTGTAAGTGTCAATCGGGTCTCTTTGTAGGTGTCTACTAATTCTTTAGTAGTTAACTCTCTGATATCTTGAATGTTCATCTTACTTATCTTCTGAATAATCTGGTCTAACAATAAACTTGCAAACAACAGGCATTTTCTGTGCTGCTAGCCTCATTCCTTCTTTGGCTACTTCTAAAGGTACTCCACCCACTTCGAACATAATTGTTCCTGGCTTAATACAAGCTACCCAATACTCTGGTGAACCTTTACCCTTACCCATACGAACCTCTGCCGGCTTTTTTGTTACAGGTTTATCGGGGAATATTCGTATCCAAACTTGGCCTTCACGCTTCAAATATCTTGTTACAGCAATCCTTGCTGCTTCTATTTGACGTGAGGTAATCCAATGTGTTTCCATTGATTTTAATCCAAAGGATCCAAAGGCAATTCTGTGCCCTCTGGTTGCAAGGCCTTTAACACGGCCTTTTTGCATTTTTCTATATCTTGTTCTTTTTGGACTTAACATGTCGATTCCTCCTTAATTAATTTCTTCTTCTCCTTGCTCCACGGTCATCTCTTCCACCTCTTCCTCCTCTACCTCTATCTCTAGATTTAGATTCTGAGGTTGGGGTTAAATCTACCTTACCAAATATCTCTCCTCTACAAATCCATACTTTGATTCCTAATTTACCGTAAACAGTTTGTGCTTCGCAAATCGCATAATCAATATCTGAACGTAAAGTGTGCAATGGAGTTTTTCCATCTTTATAGATTTCTGAACGTGCCATTTCAGCACCGTTCAAACGTCCACTTAATTTAACTTTAATTCCGTGAGCGCCCATTTTCATTGTGTTTTGGATGGCTCCTTTCGTAGCTCTCTTGTAAGAAAATCTATTTTGAATTTGTTGTGCGATATTATCACCTACTAACTTAGCATCTAGTTCCGGACGTTTAATTTCACTTATGTTAATTTGAACGTCTTTTTTGGTAATACGCTTAATTTCTTCACGAATAGCATCCACCTCTGAACCACCCTTGCCAATAATGATACCAGGTCGTGCAGTGTGAACCGTTATGGTTATTCTTTTAGCTGCTCTTTCGATAACAACTCTAGAGATACCCCCTTTTGGTATACGTGCAGTTAAATATTTGCGAATGGTCTGATCTTCTAAGATTTTGTCTCCATAATCTTTTCCACCATACCAGCTGCTATCCCAACCTTTAGATATACCTAATCTAAATCCTCTTGGATGTACTTTTTGTCCCATTACTTATCGTCCTCCTTCGTTTCTACAGTATCAATAATAACAGTTACGTGATTTGATCTTTTTCTCATTCTATATCCTCTACCTTGAGGAGCTGTTCTTAATCTTTTCATAACAAGGCCGCCATCTACCATAATTGTTTTTACGTATAGATTGCTATCCTCTAATCGAGCATCTTCATTTTTCTGACTCCAGTTAGCCACCGCACTTTTAATAAGTTTGGTTAGGTATTCTGCGTAGTATGGACGCTGATTCCACTGTAGAATATTCAAAGCCTTTTCAACTTTTTGTCCTCTTACTTGGTCTGCCAACAATCTCATCTTACGAGGAGATAATGGGCAATTTCTTAATATCGCTTTAGCTTCCATATTACTTACCGTGTCCTTTAAATGTTCGTGTTGGTGCAAATTCTCCCAACTTATGCCCTACCATATTCTCAGTAATGTATACTGGAATAAATTTATTTCCATTGTGCACTGCAAAAGTATGGCCCACAAAATCAGGAATAATCATACTCCTTCTGCTCCAAGTCTTTACAACCGACTTTTTACTCGTCTCATTAAGAGCCTCTACTTTGCTCATTAATTTGATATCAACGAATGGTCCTTTTTTAATCGATCTAGCCATTATTTATTTCTTTTGCTTTGTCTTTTTTCAATTATCAACTTACTACTTGCCTTTTTAGTTGCACGTGTTTTTTGTCCTTGGGAATAAATCAAGTTTTTAGATCTTGGTTGTCCTCCTTTATTTCGGCCTTCACCTCCACCCATTGGATGATCCACTGGATTCATGGCACTTGGACGAGTTCTTGGTCTTCTACCTAACCATCTGTTTCTACCCGCTTTACCTTTATTTTCAAGAGAGTGATCACTATTCGAAACCGTTCCCATGGTTGCTGATCCCGTAATGAGTATGAAACGACTCTCACCACTTGGCAATTTAATCGCAACATATTTCCCTTCACGAGCCATTAACTGGGCATAAGAACCTGCACTACGGCAAATCTTTGCACCTTGACCGGGCTGCATTTCAATATTATGAATAATAGAACCCAAAGGAATTTCACCTAGAGGCAAGCAGTTTCCTACTTCAGGACTAGATCCTGGACCTTGAGTGATTTTCTGACCTACTTCTAAACCTTTTGGTGCAACGATGTATCTTTTCTCACCGTCAAAATCAACCAATGCAATAAATGCAGTTCGATTAGGATCGTATTCTATCGTTTTAACTTCTCCAGTAACACCGTGGTTGGCTCTTTTGAAGTCAATAATTCTATAACGTCTTTTGTGTCCACCACCAATATATTTCATGGTAGTTTTCCCTGTGTTATTACGTCCACCAGATTTCTTAATCGGCTTCAACAAGCTCTTTTCTGGCTTGCTCGCGGTAATTTCCTCAAAGGTATTCGCGATGCGAAATCTTTGTCCAGGGGTAATTGGTTTTAATCTTCTTACTGCCATATTCTAGATGTTTTCGAAAAAGTCTATTTTACTTCCTTCTTTTAACTTAACGATGGCCTTTTTATACGCGTTGGTATAACCGGAGATCTGGCCAGTCTTTCTATTACGTCGAGACTTCCCCCTCTGAATCATTGTATTCACCGATGCAACTTCTACATCATAAAACTCTTCAACAGCTTTTTTAATTTCGGGCTTTGTAGCTTTCTTATCTACAACAAAACCGTACTGCTCTTGAGAGTCCATTAATGCAGTCATCTTCTCGGTTACTAATGGCTTTTTCAGTATCATATTGTCTATGCTAAATTCTTAATTGCGCTTTCTGTGAATACTAAATTACCGGCTAACATGATTTCATACGTGTTCATATCAGATACACGCATCACACTGTTGCCTTTAATATTACGTCCTGCTAATAATACATTTCTATTTGCTTCTGGAATAAGAACCAACGTTCTTCCTGATTCTACCTTAAGGTTAGATAAGATTCCCGCAAACTCTTTTGTTTTTGGTTTTTCTAAACTAAAATCTTCAACGATAGCAATATTCTTAGCTGATGCTTTGTAAGAAAGCGCAGATAAACGAGCCACTCGTTTTAATTTCTTATTCAACTTAAAGGAATAATCTCTTGGGCGAGGTCCGTGAGCACGTCCACCACCAACAAAAATATTTGCCTTTAAACTACCATGACGCGCATTACCTGTACCTTTTTGACGGTAGATTTTACGTGTACTTTTATTAATTTCTGATTTATCTTTTGTTTTATGAGTTCCCTGACGCTGATTAGCCCTGAACTGCTTAACATCTAAATAAATAGCATGGTCATTTGGCTCTACACCAAAAATTTCTTTTGGGAGCGTCACTGAACGACCTGTATCTTTTCCGCTGATGTCTAATACCTTTACTTTCATCTTACGCTTCAATAATTATTGTTGAACCATTATGTCCTGGAACCGCACCTTTAACAAGTACTAAATTCTTTTCAGGGATTATTTGAACTATTTGAGAGTTAATTACTTTCACTCTATCGCCACCTGTTCTACCTGCCATTTTCATTCCTTTAAATACTCTTGCAGGAAAAGAAGCAGCACCAATTGAACCAGGAGCTCTTAATCTATTATGTTGACCATGAGTTGCTTGTCCAACACCAGCAAAATTGTGTCTTTTAACAACTCCTTGAAAACCTTTACCCTTTGATGTACCTATTACATCTACGAATTGGCCTTCTTCTAAAACACTCACATCATACGAATCACCTAATGATGAAGTCATTTCTTCATCTTCCGTTTTTCTGAATTCGTGAAAAATTGCTTTCGTGTCTGTGTTTGCTTTTTTACAGTGACCCGTTATAGCAGCCGTAGAATTTTTCTCTTTCTTGCTTCCAAAACCTACCTGTACCGCGCGGTAACCATCTACTTCATCAGTTTTGATCTGAGTTACAGTACATGGACCTGCTTCAATTACTGTACAAGCTATATTTTTACCTTCTTCAGTAAATATACTTGTCATCCCTAATTTTTTTCCAATTAAACCTTCCATTGTACTTATAATTTAATTTCTACTTCAACACCACTTGGCAATTCAATCTTCATTAATGCATCTACTGTTTTAGTAGACCCATTGTAGATGTCTATCAATCTTTGATAAGTACAATATTGAAACTGCTCTCTAGCCGTTTTATTGACGTGAGGTGAACGCAATACTGTAAAAATCTTTTTACGAGTTGGCAAAGGAACTGGACCGCTAACAACTACTCCAGTAGTTCTAACCGCCTTAACAATTTTCTCTGCTGACTTGTCTATCAAGTTATGATCAAATGATTTTAACTTTATTCTAATTTTTTGACTGATCATTTTAATTTTCCTTTATTAATTAAGCTGTTGCTCCTTTTACTTCTTTCAATACTTCCTCTGTAACTCCTTTAGGAGCTTGAGCAAAGTGACTAAATTCCATGGTAGAAGTCGCTCTACCACTTGATATTGTTCTTAGTGTAGTTACATATCCGAACATTTCAGACAATGGAACTTTAGCTTTTACAATTTGTGCACCAGCTCTTTCATCGATACCTTCAAGCTGACCTCTTCTTCTGTTAAGATCACCCATTATATCACCTGTATTTGCCTCTGGTGTCACCACTTCCAATTTCATGATTGGCTCCAATAAGATTGGACCACATAATTTGCAACTGCTCTTAAATCCTTGTTTGGCAGCAACTTCAAATGAAAGTGAATCTGAATCCACCGGGTGAAAAGAACCATCAAATAAACGAACCTTCATTGAATCGATATTAAAACCTGCTAGGATACCATTATCCATTGAAATTTTAAAACCTTTTTCAACAGATGGAATATATTCTTTAGGTATATTACCTCCCACTACTTGGTTTACGAATTGAAGTCCTGGGCCTTTAAAATCATCATCAGCCGGGCCAATTTCAAACTGAATATCAGCGAATTTACCACGACCACCCGTTTGTTTTTTGTACGTTTCTCTGTGAGTAGTAGCATTTGTAATTGCCTCTTTGTAAGTCACCTGAGGTGCTCCTTGGTTACATTCAACACCAAACTCTCTTCTCAAACGATCTACAATAATATCTAAGTGAAGCTCACCCATACCTGATATAATTGTTTGACCTGTATCCTCATCTGATCTAACTTTAAAAGTTGGATCTTCCTCGGCTAATTTTGATAATGCATTTCCTAGTTTATCAGAATCCGCTTGTGTTTTCGGCTCAATAGCTAAACCAATTACCGGATCTGGAAAATCCATAGCCTCTAGAACTACTGGATTCTTTTCTGCACATAATGTATCTCCAGTTTTAATATCTTTAAAACCGACAGCTGCACCAATATCTCCCGCTCCTAGCGAATCAATTGCATTTTGCTTATTTGCATGCATTTGGAACAATCTAGAAATACGCTCTTTATTTCCGCTTCTCACGTTTAAGACATAAGAACCCGCATTAAGAACACCAGAATAGACTCTCATAAATGCCAAACGACCAACGAAAGGATCGGTTGCTATTTTAAAAGCTAAAGCTGCAAATGGCTCTTCATATGAAGGCTTAATATCTACTGATTCCTCTGTATCTGGATTAGTTCCGACAATACCAGCCCTATCTATTGGGCTTGGCATTAATTCCATAACCAAATCCAACATGGTTTGTACTCCCTTATTTTTAAAAGAAGAACCACATACCATAGGAACAATAGACATATCTAAAGTAGCTGCTCTTAGCGCAGTCAAAATCTCTTTCTCAGTAATTGATGTAGGATCTTCAAAGAATTTTTCCATGATGGCGTCATCGTATTCAGAAACAGCTTCTAGAAGATTCTCTCTCCAGGTGGTTGCCTCCTCTAACATGTCTTCAGGAATATCAATTTCTTCGTAAGTCATTCCAAAATCGGTTTCATTCCAGATCATTCCTCTAAAGTTAATTAAGTCAACTACGCCTTTAAAGTTATCCTCTGCACCAATTGGCAATTGCAATGGAACTGCCTTACTACCTAACATTTCTTTTACCTGAGCACATACGTTCAAGTAATCCGCTCCAGCTCTATCCATTTTATTTACAAAACCAATACGCGGAACTTTATAATTGTCGGCTAATCTCCAATTTGTTTCGGATTGTGGCTCAACACCATCCACCGCACTAAATAAGAAAACTAAACCATCAAGAACACGTAACGATCGATTTACTTCTACCGTAAAATCAACGTGTCCTGGAGTATCAATAATATTAATGTGATAATCATTATCACGGTATTTCCAACTAACTGTAGTTGCAGCAGAGGTGATTGTAATCCCTCTTTCTGCTTCCTGAGCCATCCAATCCATTGTTGCAGCGCCATCATGCACCTCACCAATTTTATGGTTTACACCGGCGTAAAATAAGATACGCTCCGTGGTGGTGGTTTTACCAGCATCGATGTGAGCGGCAATTCCAATATTTCTAGTGAATTTTAAATCTCTCATTATACTATGCTCTAAAGTGCGCAAATGCTTTGTTCGCTTCCGCCATTTTATGTGTGTCTTCTTTTTTCTTTACTGAAGAACCTTCACTCTTAAAAGCTTGTAAAATTTCGCCTGCTAATTTCTCAGCCATGCTTTTTTCATTTCTCTTGCGAGCATAAGAAATCATCCATCTCATACCAACCGTAGTTCTCTTATGTTGTGGAACTTCTGTTGGAATCTGAAATGTTGCTCCTCCTACTCTTCTTGCCTTAACTTCAACAGATGGCATTACATTTTCCAATGCTTTTCTCCATACATCAATAGCTGGCTCTTCTTCATTCTTTTTCCCTACAATATCCAATGCATCATAAAAAATCTTGTATGCCACTGATTTTTTTCCATCATACATCAAACCGTTTACGAAACGGGAAACTACCTTATCTCCAAATTTTGGATCTGGCAAAATGGGACGTTTTTTAGCGCGACCTTTTCTCATCTAATTATAATCTTACCCTTTTTTAGGTTTTTTAGTACCATACTTTGATCGTCTTTGGTTACGACCTTCTACCCCTGCTGTATCTAAAGCACCACGAACAATATGATACCTAACACCTGGCAAATCTTTTACTCTACCTCCACGAACCAACACAATACTGTGTTCTTGCAAGTTGTGTCCTTCTCCTGGAATGTAAGCATTCACTTCTTTTCCGTTTGATAAACGTACACGAGCTACTTTCCGCAATGCAGAGTTTGGCTTCTTTGGTGTAGTCGTATAAACACGCGTACAAACACCCCTTCTCTGTGGACATGAATCCAAAGCGGGTGCCTTACTTTTAGAAAGGATTTCTTTTCGTCCTTTACGTATTAGTTGTTGTATGGTTGGCATAATATTTCCAAAAAGGACGGCAAAATTACAAGGTTTTCTCTTCATTTACAAGGGTCTTTTCAAAAAAAATAGGATTTTATTTTTAATGGGATTTTAATGGCATATTTGCAGCGTAGAAGCCTATTAAATATGCAGGTATGGAAAATTTGTAAAAGTATTTTTAAATCTCAATGGTTTTTCCATTTTGCCTTTGCACAGATATTTGTCAAAGTTTTGCGACTTCCTCATGGCATCATTCACCAAAAAAGTGAATTGTTTAGCCATAAGATCGCATGGCTGGAATCTTTTTTCTACTCTTTTTACCTTGATTTGCCTGTTATTGCTTATTTCTTTGGACCCCTATGGATACTGCACCTCTCTGGTAGTAAGCGTTTTAATTTGAACCATATCGTTTTTTGTAGCATTTGTTTAATCCTCATGGTTCTTACCGGAATAGATGTGACTTACTACCCTTTCTCGGGTTCGCACATTAACGCTAGCATTTTTCAATTAATCAATGACCCAGGCAATCAGATCATGCCGTATATCACTTCGTATTGGTATTTGGTTGCGCTCATATTACTCTCGACCTATGCTTTATATAAATGTAAAGGCTCGGTATACAGAACGCTATACGCTAAAGAAAGTAGCATTAGTAAAAAAATCCTCATTGGGCTTATCTTTAGTTTTGGACTTTTTGTATCTGCAAGGGGCGGTTTTTATTTAAAACCACTTAGAAGTATTAATATAGGCAAGTTTGTGCACCCCAAATTAATTAGCTATACCAACAACGGTCCTTTTGAGATATTCTCAAGCATTGATGCAATTCCGGAAGAGGAACCTAAATTTGGACATCCCAATTTACTAAACTGGCGTAAGGAATATTTAAGTAATTCAGATATAAAAAAGAACGTTTGCCTCATCATTGTTGAAAGTTTAGGAAAAGAATACATTGATATGGAAGATGAAGAACTAACTCCATTTATTCATTCTTTAAGGAAAATATCTACAACATTCACGCATTGTTATTCAAGCGGGAGAAGAAGTAAAGAAATGCCCCCGAGTATTTTTTTAGGAATACCCAAGCTGCTGAAGGATGACTATATCAGTTCAAATTATAGTCGCAACCAAGCATTAAATGCCTTTGGTCTGTATGAGAAAAACGGATATAACAGTTCTTTTTACCATGGAGGAGCCAATGGTACCTTGGAATTTGAGAGCTTTTTGAAACATACCGGACTCCCGAATTATTATGGAATGAGCCAGTATCCAAACCAGGACGATTATGATGGAGCCTGGGGCATTAGCGATCGGAAGTATCTTAGCTATTACGCCAATGAACTAGACAAAAAGCCGAAACCCTTCTTTAGTAGTATTTTTACCCTTAGCTCTCACCACCCGTATGGCATTGAGCCAAATTTTAAGAAATCACTAAAAAAAGGGCCCTATGAGAACTCGCAGAGCATTCGTTATGTTGATACAAGCTTAGCTCTTTTCTTTAAGAAGATTCAGAATAAGCCTTGGTTTAAAAATACTTTATTTGTGATTACTGCCGATCATACAAGCATCAGTAAAAATCCATTTTATCAATATAATATCGGTCGATTTCACGTCCCTTTTATACTTTATAACCCCCAAGAACCCATAAGGAAGACGATTGAGTCTACCTGTACTCCAGGTGATATAATTCCTACCTTAAACAAGATGACGGGAATAAAAGGGTCATGGTTTTCGGCGGGACAGGATGCACGAAAAAGTGCGGACGCGATTGCAGTAATGCGAAGCGATAATGAGTTTACATCCATTCAGTACCCCTTTGTATTATATACAGGGTTTGATGGAAAACCAGTCAAATTTTTTAAAATAGATTCGATCCAAAATCAAATGGATTTGAAATTAACTGGGGTGCGCTTTAAAGCCATGCATGAATACACGTTAAATTATGTAAGGCAGCATTACTATGCCATTCTTAATAATAAGTGGAATGCATTTAAATAAACCACCAAAGATTAATCGCTGTTACATATATAAATATAAAATGATGATTAAATGGCTCAAACACATCTCTTGAACACAAAAAAACCATTTACTTTGCATAGATGAGAGTTTCATTGCTGATTTTAGGTCTTATACTTTCGAGCGCAACTTTTGCTCAAGGGGGCGGAAACGGCGTGTTTACGCTACCTAAGCAGGCGAGTAATGCAAGACAACTTGCATGGGGCGGCAGCAACGTATCTTTTGCGAATAGAGACATCACAAGTGCTTTAAATAACCCGGCATTAATAAATCAAACGGCACTAATGAGACCGGCCATGAATATTAACAGTCAGGTTCCGGGAGTATGGAGCGGAAATGCTGCCATGGGGTTTGCCTATAAAGATTGGATGTTTAGCAGCCAATTTATGTTTATAGACTTTGGAACATTTGATGCTTATGATGCAGGGGGAAATGCGCAAGGCACAACCAATGCCAATGAAACACTTTTTGGAATAACAGCAGCAAAAAAAATTACGGAACAATTAACCATAGGGATCTCTAGCAAAATGAGTTACCAAGTCCTTGGGCCATACATTGGAAATGCCGTCATGTTTGATGCGGGAGCTCTTTACCAAAGTAAAGATAGCACCTGGTCCCTTGGTGGGAGCATTAGGAATGTAGGGTTTATGCTTACGAAATTTAATGAAAATGAGAAAACACCTTTAGATGTTCAACTTGGCTTGAGCATCAAGCCAAAACACATGCCTTTCCGTTTCAATTTAACGTTCCATGATCTGCAACAAAGGGATTTAACGTATTCTCAATACCTCAAATCAAATAACCTGTTCGACGCAAATAGCTCCGGCTTTGAGGATGAAGCAGGGTTTGGAGAGAAAGTCATGCGCCATTTTAGCTTTGGCGGCGAGTTAATTTTAGGCAAGAATTTTAGCATTCTTATGGGATACAATCACCAGCGCAGATTGGAACTCGCTCCAGAACAACGAAAAGGGGTAACTGGCATGGGTTGGGGTTTGGAATTTAAAATGAGCAAATTTAATATTACCTATGGAAGTGCGGCTTTATTTCCAGGTTTCAACATGAATATGTTTACCGTGAGCGCGGCCATCGATGAGTTTAAAAGTAAATAAATGAAGCGAATAAACATTGCCATTGATGGATACAGCAGTTGTGGGAAAGGGACTCTCGCAAAATATATAGCGCAGCAACTTGGATATGTATTTATTGATAGTGGAGCAATGTACAGAGGGCTTACACTTAAACTGATTGAAAGTAACATTGATATTTCTGATTTACCGGCCATAGAAAATACATGCAAGGATGCGTTCTTCGAATTTAAATTAAATCAAACGAAAGACAGCTTCGAACTTTACTTGAATGGTCGAAATGTGGAAAGTAGTATACGAAACCTAAAGGTATCAAATTTAGTGAGTGAAGTAGCTGCTATTTCCTTAGTTCGAAAACACTTGGTTCGAGTCCAACAAGCCATTGGTAAAAGCAAGGGAGTGGTTATGGATGGAAGAGATATAGGGACCGTGGTTTTTCCTGATGCTGATTTAAAGATATTCATGACCGCAAAATCTACCGTACGTGCAAATAGAAGATTTAATGAATTAAATAAAGCGGGAATGGAAGTAACCTTAGCCGATGTTTTAGCCAATCTTAAAAAACGCGATTACATCGATTCCAATCGAGAAGATAGCCCATTGCAATTGCAGGGAGACTATAAAGTATTGGACAATAGTAACCTTACCATAGAACAGCAAAATTCTATGGCCATGGAATGGGTGCATGCAGCATTAACGTCTGGGTGCATACCCCGATTGTTTTAAGGCTAGAGAACCCGAATTCATCTGCCAAAGCTGATTCAAGCTATACTTATTTTTTTCCATAAGCGCTTTAACCATTCTGTAGCCAGAATAAAATCCAACTCTTGGCGGACAGTCTTCGTGTATACCGGATCCAAAAGTCTTATTGCCGTAGTTAAAGTACCTCACATAATCCTTGAAATTACTCGAAAACAAGATCTTAGAGATAATGTAGTGGTGCCAGACTTGTCCTTCGTTATTTCTCAAAAATGTCCAATCTGCTTTAGAGTAGCCAAAGTGCTCATAAATTTCATCCTCCCCCATTACTTGTTCCAAAGTATACCAGAGTTTACCCGATAGGAATACTTCATCAATCATAGAAGTATTCGTTACAGAGCTATCAAAAGTACTTTTAAGGTAATTTAAAATTAAGGTAGATGGAATGAGTTTAGTCCCATTAAACCGATTCATAAAGGAGGGGTAATCATTAAGGACTTTGTATAAGGAGAATGTATCATTCAAAAAACATTCTGGACTGTAAGCGACCACAGTATTCCCTAAACTTGAATCAACTAATGTACTGGTATTACTAAATTCTGAAATATATGAATACACCACAGGTTTTTGTAAGGCGGGCATTAACTCATGGAGTCTTGTAAAGGCATTCGAGATATCTTGGTGAAGTCTTGGATACTTTGCATAGTGCGCAGCAAGCAGAGGATAAATCATTTTGTTTTTGCGGTAATGCAAACTCATCACCTCAGCTTTAGCACTATCCGTTGGAAGGGCTATCACTGGGAAGCGCATGACCTCTTGAAACCATATATTAAAAAACCGAGGAAAATCCTGTCGAAGCGAATCCAGCTCAGCAATCGATATTTTATTATCCTTATCTCCATATCGCTTTACCTCCTTATATAGACTCTTTTCAGGCAAAAGAGGAGCATCTTGTCTTGACTGGCAACCGCCAAATAAAAATATAAGTGGAATTGCAGTTAAAATTGCAGTTTTCAATTTACCTAATTTATCTTTGCTTTGCATCGTTATGTATATGAGAACACAAAATAACATCAGAATAAGCTTTTTACTAAGCTTTTTTTTCTTAGCCTTCAGCGCGGTCACTGCCCAAACCAGTTCACCCTCTGAAACGCCACAAAAAGTGCGCATTGGTTTAAAGTTCAGTCCAACGTTTAACTGGGCTAAAGTACTCCAAGGTTCACTCGAATCAAAAGGATTACCCATAAGTATAGGGTATGGTGTTATGGTTGATTTTAATATTGCTAAAAATCCAAATTATTGGTTAAGTACAGAATTTAACATCACCACACTTTCCTCCAAGTTGGAATCGAGTAAACCCTTATTTATTCGAGATGATGTCACAAATCTGGAAAGAGAATTTACAGATGTGGTTTTCAAATACAAGAGTCAGATGATCCAAATACCCATAAGTCTTAAGTTAAGAAGCAATGCCATTGGCAATTTGCATTATTATGGCTCCTTTGGGTTCGCACCTGGAGTGGCATATTCTACTAGACTTTCTACTTCGACCAATGAGGAGTATTACAGCGATGGAAACAGCCATACGCCCAATGCTTCAAGCAACGACGAGCTAGACTTTAACGGCAACAATCAAGAAGAAGGTGTATTTAAAGACAATTACCTTCCTGTAAGGGTAGGTCTTATTGTTGGTGCAGGAATTGAAGCTAAAATAAGCGGCAAAACAATGCTAAATGTTGGTTTGCAATTTAATAATGGACTGGTTGATCAATTTTTAGATGATAAGTTTAAGGCTAGAACCAATTATTTAGCCCTTAACTTAGGTGTATTCTTTTAAAGCCCTTATCTTAGCCCCCGATGAAGATATGTGTTGCTCAGCTCAATTATAAAATTGGCGACATAGAAAATAATACTCAAAAAATTGCAGACACCATTCTCGAGGCTAAACAAGCCGGTGCTGATTTGGTTGTTTTCTCTGAACTCGCTGTTTGCGGATATCCTCCAGACGATTTACTTGATTCTCCTTGGTTCATCGAAAAGTGTGAACAAGGATTAGAGATGGTTGCCCAAAGTTGCCAAGGCATTGCGGCCATTGTTGGTGGCATTGGCACAAGTACCTATTCCACAGGAAGGCAATTGCATAATATAGCTTGTTTTATGAGAGACGGAAGAATTGAAGATACCGTTAAAAAAACGTTGCTACCATCTTATGATGTTTTTAATGAGTCTCGTTACTTTGAACCCAATCGAGAGCATCGCGTGATTGACTATAAAGGAGTTAAAATAGGCATTACCATATGTGAAGACATGTGGGATAAATACAACACCTTTGAGTATGAGAAAAGTCCCGCCAGTCACCTAAATATGAATGGAGCCCAATTAATTATTAATCCAAGTGCTTCGCCTTTTTGCATTGGTAAGCAAAAAGCAAGAAAAAAAATCCTTGAAGGAAACACAGAACGTTTTCATTCCCCCATTGTTTATGTGAATCAAGTAGGAGCGCATAACGATCTTATATTTGACGGCAGCAGCTGTGTGGTCAATGAAAAAGGCGAAAAAGTAACTGCATTAGACTCTTTTAAAGAGGATGTGCAATACATCCATTTTAAAAATGGTGAATTTTCGAATGCTTCGAAAACTGCCAGCAGCCAAGAAACAGAAGAAATTAAGTTAATTCATGATGCGCTGGTTTTTGGCATCAAAGATTATTTTAAGAAAATGAACTTTAAAACAGCTACTCTTGGAAGTAGTGGAGGCATTGATAGTGCAGTGGTTCAAGCCTTAACATCAACTGCCTTAGGCGGAGACAAAGTTCATCCGGTTCTCATGCCCAGCAAGTTCAGTAGTTCAGGAAGCGTTAAAGATGCAGAACGACTCTCCAAAAATTTAGGGAATCCATACATCACTATTCCTATTAAGAATATATATAACAGTTATATTAAAAGCTTAGAACCTCATTTTGAGGGCAAGGAATTTGATACGACCGAAGAAAACCTTCAGGCCAGAGCCCGAGGAGTTATCCTCATGGCAATGAGTAACAAGCATGGTCATATACTATTAAACACCAGCAATAAAAGTGAAATAGCAGTAGGCTATAGTACACTTTATGGAGATATGTGTGGAAGTCTCTCCCCTATTGGCGATGTGTATAAAACAAAAATTTATGCGTTGGCTCAATACATCAACAGAGATCAGGAAATTATTCCAAACGAGATCATTAATAAAGCGCCAAGTGCCGAGCTCAGACCGGATCAAAAAGATTCCGATTCATTGCCAGATTATTCCACATTAGATGAAATCTTAAACTTATACATCGAGGAGCAAAAAGGACCTTGGGAGATTAAATCCTTGGGTTATAACTCCAAAATTGTTGAAAAAACAATAGGTTTAGTGAATGGTAGCGAGTTTAAGCGCTTTCAATCTCCACCTATTTTGCGCATTACATCCAAAGCCTTTGGAAGAGGAAGGGTTATTCCTTTGGTAGCTCATTATTGTTAAGAATATACTTTAAATGGATATTCTTAATCTTGAAACCAACTTATTCAAAACACTTTAAATCACCATTTAAGACCTTCGCATTTTCAGGTAACTCATCTGGTAAAGGTTCTGATAATCTTTTAAAAATATACAGATTTACTCCTGCTGCTTTCACTTTTTCTAAATCTTTCTTGCTTGGCCAGTATGGATAAGCAGCTGCATCCGTATAAAACATCAATTCTACATGGGTTCTGCGCGGAAGGTTAAAAACCACATCCTTATCTGTTAAGTTTTGCCTTTTGAACCATTCCTTATTTTCGACCAAGCCATTTCTGTAATAGCTCTGTTGTCCATTTCTATCGAAGTTCTTAATTAACTCATCATAATGAAAATTTTCATAGATTGTTAGGATAAAGAATAAACCAACCAAAGCTCGCATAGCCTTTATTCTATATTTTAAAGCCAATAAAGCATGCAAGGAGTATGTAGATAAAAACACCACGCCCGACATGGCTACATATGTAAAACTAGGCATGCGTGTTTGGGCAAGGGTAAAAAAGCCATAAACAAAGACCACCAAAACAGAAACAGCCATGGCCATCCTATTCCGCTTAACAAACGAATGGATTATTCCAAAAAGCATTAAAAATAAAATGGCAAATCCATAATGATTGGGGAATTGTAGAAAGTGAAAATCCCAATCGCGCACTTGGCCTTCCACTGCATTGGTAAAATGCGCTGAGTTTAACTTTAACTCATGCATAAAATGATTGGGGTACTTTTTATATGCAAAGATTTGCCATGGCAGAACCAAAGTGACAACTACAGCAAAGTATCGAACTAGATCTGTAAATTTAAAAGATCTCCCCATTACCCAAACCAAGCATAAGAAACCAAAGGCATACAAGCCGGGCAACCACTTCGTTAGTATGGCGCAGGAAGTAAATATAGCTGAACCCAAGAGCCAAGCACGTTTCTGTTTCTGTATAAAACGCAAGGCCATAAAAAAGGCCAGCGAGACAAAGCCTACAAATTGGGCATCATTCTGGTCTATAAACTGTCGGCCAGAAACCAAAGACATAGAGTAGTAACTGTATATCATCAGAAGAGCTCCTAAAAATGCAGTTCTTTTGTTCAATAGATCCACCATAACAGAATAGCCAAAACTGCAAACCAAACTCATAAGAAGAGCAGCCGGTAAGCGACCTGCCCAATAGTTTACCCCAAAGGCTTTATACGAAAGCGCCATTAACCAGGTAAACAGCGGCTGTTTATGCAGCCAAACAGCCGTCGCATCCCATGCTACCGTAAAATCGCCTAAAACTGGATTGGCATACAAACCCGGCTTTAAAGGATTCTTCATGCTGTTTTTAGCAACCAATGCGTGAAAGCGTTCATCCCAGATATTTACAAAATCATCTAGAAATGCGGCACCTAGGTAAACGCTAAATGCACCAAAAAAAATAAGGCAGATACGTAGTTTCTCTTTTCCCTTTAGCCCAGCAATAAAGGCGGCTAGTATAAAGAGTATACTTAGGCTGCAGCTTATGTAAAAAAGAGGCGTCAATGATCAGACAAATATAAGAGAGAAGGGGGCTATTTACTCTAATTCCGTCTAAAAACTAAATTTATACCAAAGACGCAGACCTCTGCTTTAAGCAGTTTATAATCTTATGCCTCCACATAAGCTTTTTAATGCTTTATGTCGTTTTACTCAAGCGCTTTGCTCAATGAGTCAAAATCACACCCTAGTGTTTAAGAAATGAAGATTTAATCCTATAAATCTTCCTTTCTCTCTGAATTTATAGACGAATGCTTTTTTAGTACATTCAAATTTGAATACATTTGCTAAATATGAAAAATGTTCTAGGACTCCTTTTGATCTTAATCTCAAGTATTACTTATGCTCAAGACACCATTCCTTCATCGGTATTAAACAGCATGAAGTTTAGGAATATTGGGCCTGCTGTAACCAGCGGTAGAATTGTAGATTTAGCTACCGACCCCACGGATATTAATACCTATTATGTGGCGGCAGCTTATAGTGGAGTATGGAAGACCAATAATGCAGGAACCACCTTTAAACCCATATTTGATTCGTATGGAACCCAAAGCATTGGCTGTGTGAGCATAGATCCAAATGATCATTTAAAGATATGGGTAGGAACGGGTGAGAATAACAATCAGCGGAGTGTGGGATATGGAAATGGAGTATATCTCAGTTTAAACGGAGGGAAGTCTTTTAAAAATATGGGGCTGAAAGAAAGTCAGCATATAGGTATGATTAAAATTCACCCCAGCAATTCTAACATTATATATGTAGCAGCCTATGGCCCTGTTTGGAATAAGGGAGGCGAGAGAGGTTTATATAAAACCATAGATGGAGGGAAGAACTGGGAACGCATCAAACATGTGAGCGAATATACTGGGTGTAATGAAGTTCATTTAGACCCAAATAATCCAGAGATTATCTATGCTGCTTTTCACCAAAGAGAGCGCAGGCAATGGACCTATATGGGAGGCGGCCCAGAAAGCGGCTTATTTAAAAGTACGGATGGGGGCAAAACATGGAAAGCCATAAATGCTGGACTCCCAGGTGGCGATAAAGGTAGAATAGCGATGTGCTTTGCTGCACAGTCGAGCGAAAAATTATACTGTATGGTAGAAACGGAAGGAAAAGCAGGTGGACTATTTGTGAGCAATGATAAAGGCGAATCCTGGAGTAAAACAAATGGGAAATACACTTCTGGAAACTACTACCAAGAACTAATGTCTGATCCCATAGATGAAGAACGAGTCTTCATTATGGATACCTATTTGCATTGGTCTAAGGATGGAGGAAAAACAGTTTCTAGAGTTCCAGTAAAGAATAAGCATGTAGACAATCACGCCATTTGGATTAATCCAAACAATACCAAACACTGGCGCATTGGTTGCGACGGTGGTTTGTACGAAACCTTTGACAATGGACAAACCTATGATTTCAAGGACAATTTGCCTTTGACTCAATTTTACAGGGTTGGAATAGACAATGACTATCCCTTCTATAATGTGTATGGTGGAACCCAAGATAACAATACATTGGGCGGGCCTAGTGCAAATACAAGTTCCAGCGGAATCCCTAATTCTGATTGGTTTATTACCGTAGGTGGAGACGGGTTTAAATCTCAAATTGACCCGACAAATCCAGATATTGTATATAGCCAATGGCAGTATGGTGGTTTGGTACGCTACGATAAGAAGACTGGAAATATCACGCAACTAAAACCAACGGACACTGAGGCTATGAGATGGAATTGGGATGCTCCCCTACTCATTAGCAATCACAATCCTAAGGTGCTGTACTACTGCGCCAATAAAGTATTTAAAAGCACAGATTACGGAAATAACTGGACCTTGATTAGCGGTGATTTAAGTAAAAACATGGATCGCAATACCTTAAAAGTAATGGACAGGCATTGGGGACCAGATGCGGTGGCCAAGGATCAAAGTGTAAGTATGTATGGAACCATCATCTATTTTGATGAGAGCCGATTGGATGCCAATTTATTAGCGGCTGGCACTGACGATGGACTGATTCAACTAAGCAGCGATGGTGGAGTCACATGGAATAAAGCCAATAGACCGACGGGATTACCCGATTTTGCAGCTATTAGCAGCGTCCATTTTTCTAAGTTTGATAAAAATACCTTGTATGCGAGCTGGGACAACCACAAGGATGGCGATTTTAAGCCTTATGTATATGTATCTAAGGATAATGGAAATAAATGGCAAAACATTTCATCGAACCTTCCAGAAAATGGAAGCATCAAATGTTTGGCGCAAGACTATAAAACACTGGACCTTCTTTTCGTAGGTACAGAGTTTGGTGTTTTTGTAAGTAAAGATCATGGAAAATGGTGGGGACAATTAAAGTCTGGCTTGCCTCCCATTGCTATCATGGATATGGAAATACAGGAGAGAGAAAATGATTTAGTTTTAGCCACTTTTGGGCGGGGGTTTTCTATTTTAGACAATTATGCTCCCTTGAGAGATGTAACATCAGAAATCTATGAAAAAGAGATAACTATACTACCTGTTAAAACAGCCAAACTATTCCAAACTCGCAACCCTATTGGCAGAGGAGGGAATGGGAATCAAGGAGCTAATTATTACCAGGAACCCAATCCTGTATTTGGAGCAAGCATTTATTACTGGGTACAGAATAGCAATAAAAGTCCCAAAGCTATTCGTGAGAAGGCGGAAGCTGAGGCTATTAAAACAAAAGGAGATTTTCCGCTGACTGATATAGAAACCCTGCGCAATGAAAAGCAATACAAAGGAGCCTATGCCATAATTTCTATAAAGGATGCACAGGGAAATGAAATACGCCGGATGAAAGGTGCTGCGGGAAAAGGGATGCAAAAAGCCACTTGGGACTTGAGGCATTCGGATTTACGTGTGCTCTCTAATACTGCGGCAAATATGCCTGGTTTTATAGTGCGACCAGGAACCTATGCTGCGGAGATTACGATTATTGAAAATGCTAAAGTCCTGTTTACCTCGAATCAAGTTTCCTTTGAGGTGAAAGAAATTGTTCCGAATACCATCCAAACCATGGATGCAAAGCAAGCGGCGCAAGCCACCTTAGATATTCAAAAAACCAGTCAAAGCATTGATTTACTGAGCATTAATTTTAAAGGATTGGAAAAACGCATTGCGGCTTTAAGCAAAGCGGCCTATGCTCCTAAGGTTCCTTTTGAGATGATTGGAAAAACCAAGGAACTGTCCCTAAAGTGGGATGGAATCAGTCGATTAATGTACGGAGACAAATTAAAAGATGCGTACGAAAAAGAACGTACTGAAGGCTTAACCGAATTAATGAGTGGAGCAGGTTGGGCAATGTATGCTACAACAACCGGAGCTACTGGAACGCATCTAAAACAATTGAAATTGGCTCAAGAACAACTGGCCGCTCTTCAAGGAAAGGTAGATGATCTGACTGTATTGGTTCAAGCTGCAGAGCAAGAAATTAAGGATTTAGGAATAGCGGTGGAGGATTAAATATCGCCCAATATGGGGCGAATAACAATCTCTTCAACATCGGAGAATTCATTGATATTGTAGGCGTTTAAAATACTTTTCGCAATGTCATCCGCTTGCATAAATCGACTTTTCGGCAAGTCTGAACTGGCCCAACTATCGGTGTACGTAGCGCCTGGGTATACATTCGTCACCCTCACGCCTTTATCCATAAGTTCCAGCCTCATGCTTTTACCTAGCCCATCCATAGCAAATTTAGACACGCTATAACTGCAACCATTGGGATACGCCTTTTGGCCTGCAATACTGCAGGTATTAAAAATGTGGGATTGTTTTGTTTTAAGCAATAGGGGCAATACAGCCTGACTTACTGCATAGGTTCCGAATACATTAATTTCCATTAATTTTCTAAGGTCAGATGCATCCCCTTCGGCAAAGGTATCTGGAACAAATACACCGGCATTATTTACCAGCACATTTAGCTTACCATGAACTTTAACATCCTCAGCCAATGCATTCACTTGTTCGCTTTGAGTTACATCGCATGCTCTGCCAATGGCTTTTTCCTTATATGCCGAAAATTCATTCATGGCGGACGCTACGGTTTCTTTTGTAGTTCCTGTAAAAATAACCGTAAATCCCTGCTCTAAAAACGCGTGAACGATGGCTTTTCCTATTCCACGGGATCCACCCGTTACCAATGCAATCTTCCCTTCTTGTGACATGTTTACGAAGTAAGTCTAAAGTTTTGAATTTAGTTCAACACCCAGCGATTTTCTAATTCAAATCGTGGAATTTTAGCTAAAAAGGGAGTTTTCTTTTCTAAATCCTGAAATACGAAATGACCCTCCATGGTTCCAAAATCACACTGCAATACGCAATGGCTGGAGTACATGTATGAAGCGCCTGGCTCAATTATGGGGGTTTCACCAACTACACCCTCTCCGTTAACCACTTTAACCTCGCCCAGCTGACTTTTAATGATCCATTTACGTCTCATCAGTTGCACGGATGTTTGTTTTCGATTTTCTATATGAATGGTGTAGGAATGCAGATACAAACGATCACCAGCATTGCTCTGGTCAATATCTATTTCTGAACAAACAGTTATTCTGATATTATTGGTTTGAAGCTGTGTCAACAGTCAAGAAACAAACTAAAATGAAAAGCGTTTGATTTAATGCTAAATAGTTCGGATTATTTTATCCGTTCATGCTTACCAAAAACTCATTGTTATCCTTCGTATTTTTCATATACTTAAGGAAGGTATTCATGGCCTCGTCTGGTTTCATGTCTGCCAAGTGATTCCGCAATACATACAAACGCTGAGAGGTTAACTTATCCAATAATAAATCTTCTCTACGAGTGCTACTGCTCAAAATATCTATGGCTGGGAAAATACGTTTGTTGGATAGTTTTCGATCCAGCTGTAATTCCATGTTACCGGTTCCTTTAAATTCTTCAAAAATAACCTCGTCCATTTTACTCCCAGTTTCGGTAAGTGCTGTGGCTATAATGGTTAAAGAACCTCCATTTTCAATGTTTCGTGCTGCTCCAAAAAACCGTTTTGGTTTATGTAATGCATTAGCATCTACCCCACCACTAAGTATTTTACCTGATGCAGGCTGAACGGTGTTATAGGCCCGGGCTAAACGCGTAATAGAATCCAAAAGAATAACTACATCGTGCCCGCATTCGACCAATCGTTTTGCTTTTTCGAGCACTAAATTGGTTAATTTAACATGTTTATCTGCCGGTTCATCAAAGGTACTTGCCACCACCTCGCCGCGCACACTGCGGGCCATGTCTGTTACCTCTTCTGGACGTTCATCAATTAAAAGTACAATCATGTACACTTCGGGATGATTGGCAGCAATGGCATTTGCAATGCCTTTGAGCAACCAGGTTTTACCTGTTTTGGGTTGCGCTACAATTAACCCCCGCTGTCCTTTACCTATGGGCGAAACAAGATCAATGATTCGATTGCTGTAATGCGTAGATCCATCACACAAATCCAATTTTTCGTCGGGAAATAAAGGCGTTAAATGCTCAAAGCTTACACGATCTTTTACTTCTTCAATGGTTTTGCCATTGGCTCCCAATACCTTTACTAAGCAAAAGTATTTTTCATTGTCTTTTGGAGGTCTAATGGAACCACGCACCGTATCTCCTGTTTTTAAACCGTTTTGACGGATCTGATGATGCGGAACATACACATCATCTGGAGAGGGCTGATAGTTATAATCGGAAGAGCGAAGAAATCCAAAGCCATCTGGAACAATTTCCAAGACACCTTGAGTAGTAACCACACCCTCTAGTTCCATCATGGTGTTCATGATTTCCTTGCTTTTCTTTTGCTCAGGGGTTAATTCTACAGGCTCTTCCTTTTTCTTCGAATCAGTATTCTTACTGTTCGGATTGTTGTTGTTATTGTTGTGATTATTGTTGTTTTTATTGGTATTTTTCTGGTTGTAATTGGTTTTATTATTCGTATTATTTCTATGCTCCCTAGGCTTGCGATCGTCCTGTTTTAGACTATCAGATTTTGGGTGATTCGATCTATCAGACTGTGCATTTTCCCTTTGAGGGGTATCGCTCTTAGCGTCAGAAGCTTCTGAATGCAAGGATTCCTTGTCTTTCCGGGCGCGTTTCTTTCTTTTAGGTTGCTCTTCTTTTCCCTCAATACTTTCTGTAGCCTGAGGTGCAGATTCGGCAGCTCCTTTAATAGCATCTATAAGATCTTGCTTTTTTAATTTACTTATATTGGCAATGCCTAATGCACTCGCCATTTGCTTAAGATTGGCTACACTCTGGGTGGCCAGTTTTGTTAAATCATTCATTAAATGTGTTGTGATAGTAAAGGTAAACGAGCTCGATGGCCCATTCGTTTAGGCAAATGTATATCAAAACTTACAAATCCTAAAATAATTATATGTTTTTTTGATACACTGTCCCAAGGACCTTGCAAATCAACATATTAACTCTGTTCAAAATAAACGAGTTATTCGCATAAATAAGTGCCTATGGAATAATTGTTGAAGTAACTGAAACAAACCACTGAATAAAGAAAAAAATGAAATCCAGCCAGATTCTCAAGAAAGAAATTACTTTGAAAGCTACCCAGGAAGAGGTTTGGGAAGCCCTAACTGATCCAATTAAGCTCAAACAAATGATGTTTGGATGCACTGTTGTAACCAGCTGGGAAATAGGTAGTGAAATACTTTTTAAAGGAGAATGGGAGGGCATTGAGTTTGTTGACAAAGGACACATCCTAAACTTTGAAAAAGGGAAATCCTACGCCTATGATTATTGGAGTACCTTTTCCGGACTTCCCGATTCCCCTGAAAATTATTCAATGATTATGTTTGAAGTAGAAGAAGTGAATAATGGAACCCTACTATATTTAGAGCAGCATAATTTTGCCACAGAAACTGCCTATGAGCACTCTAACAAAAATTGGGACCAAGCCCTAAGCACATTGAAAGAAATGCTTGAAAAGGAATAATTCCCCAAATCTATCATTGGGTTTTTATTCCTGAAATAACCTAACTTCGAAACGACAGGATTCACAAATTACTCCTGAGCACTCATACTAAAAAAATCATATGGATAACGAAATTCTCATCGGAATTATACTGCTTTTGGCAGTCATTAATACACTGCTGCTGATCAAGAAAAAACCACAGCAAGCACTCCCACTGGAGAAACTTAAAGAGATAGAAAACGCCGTCATCAAGTTTGACGCCGTTCTGGAAAGAAACGAAAAATCCATCAAAGATGAGTTTCAGCGCAATCGGCAAGAAAGCAGCGCATCTGCCAAAGAAAACCGCAATGAACTTACCAAAAACATGCGATCTTTTGCCGACACAAACACCATCAATAATAAAGATCTGAACGAGGGCATCCGTCAAAAATTTGAAGATTTTGGCAAGCAGCAAAGTGATTTGAGCAAACTGTCTGTTCAAAGCATTAAAGAGGTAAAAGATAGCATAGAGAAACAACTGCATGCCATACGCGAAGACAATACGCGGCAATTATCAGAAATGAGAAAAACAGTGGACCAAAAGCTGCAAACCACTCTTGAAAAACGCCTGGGAGAATCCTTTAAACTGGTGAGTGAACGACTGGAACAAGTGCATAAAGGATTAGGCGAAATGCAAAGCATAGCCACCGGTGTTGGCGATTTAAAAAAGGTATTATCCAATGTAAAAACAAGAGGAATTCTGGGTGAATATCAACTGGAGAACATTCTTGAACAGCTCTTAACCACAGATCAATATTCAAAAAATGTAGCCACCAAAAAAGGAAGTCAAGCGCATGTTGAGTTTGCCATTAAATTACCGGGAAAGGATAGCGATGAAGATGTATGGATGCCCATTGACTCTAAGTTCCCCATAGAAAACTATGAAATACTACAAAATGCATATGAAGGAGGAGAAAAAGAAATCATCGCAAGTGCCCAAAAAGTGCTGCTAAAAACAGTGGAATCCTTCGCCAAAGACATTAGTGAAAAATACCTTGACCCTCCGCATACTACGGACTTTGCCATTATGTTTTTACCCATTGAGAGTTTGTATGCAGAAGTGTTAAGGCATCCCGGCCTTTTTGAATTATTGCAACGTAAATATCGCATTACCATTACTGGCCCTACCACCCTCTCTGCCCTATTAAATAGCTTGCAAATGGGTTTTAGAACCCTGGCAGTTCAAAGACGAAGCAGTGAAGTATGGAAAATTCTTGAAGCCGTTAAGACGGAGTTTGACAAATTCTCAGACCAATTGGAAAAGGTAGATAAACAATTAAATACAGCTTCTAAATCCTTGGATGAACTGCGCCATACGCGAACCAATGTGATGAGCCGAAAATTAAAAGATGTGGGAACTATAGAAGCCGTTGAAGCCAAGAAAATATTGGAACTCCCTTCAATAGAGAGTTCGGAAGAAGCCGACGCTAAGGAATAAAGACGCTAAGGAATAAAATAGTAAAGCAAATAAAGGCCGCCTTGCCTAGATATTATAAGTAATTTGCAGTGGTACGCTGCGATAAAAATGCAATCTTAGCAGACGTTTGGCGAGCTTTTTCTATCAAATAATTGATGTATTTATGACTATTGTATATATCAATCCACATTTCCTTTTAGGTGTTTAATGAATGCCTTATTCCCTCAAGAAATCTCAAACAAATAACTTTTCTAACTTGGTTAAATGATCATACAATATTTATGGAATAGTTATTGTTTCATTAGAATCATTCGGTTTCACAGAGAAGCCTAAACCTATAAATCATCCAACTATTGAAAATGAAAAAAAATCTTTTTTTAGCCGCCTTTTTAGTAAATATCTCGTTTGCTTTTGCAGACAGACCCTCCATATTTGTAGATATAAGCAGTGCTGACACAGGGCTTCACATACAGTCTCATTTGCGGTGGAACGTAGCGAAAGACTCTGCGCTTTCTATGCCCTACATCTCGGGAAATGATACCTTGATTACGAGAAAATATACTTTGGGGGAAAAACGCATAACGATTGATTTATTTTTCCCAAAACAAGAGAACGGTCGAAGATTAAATGCGAGTACTACAGTTCACATTAACGCATTCGTGGATGGCAAGGAAGTGCTCCGCACCGAACACTTTGGCCAACACTCGGAAGGATATGTTCCAAGCGAGAGCAGTATTTTGTGTCGACCAGATAAGATTATAATTTCTCTTAACAGTAAAAAAGAGGTACAGATTAATGTTCAAGGAGTATTTATACCTTCAAAGAGAATGCACACGGTACGTGCTTTGCCCTATTCAGAAGAACGATTTTCCCTGAATTATCAATTGCCTTCAGAGGAAGTAAATGACAGGCAGATTACACAAGCTGTTCTGGAAAATGGTCCAATACCGTCCCCCATTAATTTTGTGGAAGAGACCGTAAGAATGGACGCCTTGAATAGAACAGCCACGTATACATTCCAATTGAACCTTAATCCCAATTCGACTGAAAAGATTTACCATAACGGATATAACTCATTGCTTTTTTGCACGGAAAAGACAAATGAATCTAAAATGTCTGAACATTCCAATATCATGATAGATATACTTAAGACCTACAAGAATCAAAGTACCATCCGATTTTTCAGACGAAATATCCAATTCAGCAATACCATAGAATTTACTCCAAAACAACTGGTCAAAACAGGTAATTACACCTTTAAATTAACGAATAGCACCCCGAATTATGCCATTATAAATGGAATGAAGGTATTAAACCCTATCCATCAAACCTCTATAAAAATAAGTCTCCTGCCCCATTGGACAGTTGAATCCGTAGAAGTTGGCGAAGACAATCAATACAAAAAAGAGAAGGGCTCTCTCTACCTTTTTGGCGATGGTTTAAGCCCAATAACATATAGCATTCATATTCGAGAAAATAAATAAAGCAGCTCTGCTCTTATGCCGATTCGTATTTGTACCCATTACGATCAGCTTGTAAGACGAATTATTTCAACGTATTAAAATTTGAAATAGCCTTAAAATGTGGGGCATTAATCTTTTGTACTCTTTGTCGCAAAGCCTCACTAGCGTTACCAAAAACCTCTAAACTCACAAAAGTCCTGGATTCACTGAGGGCAGGAGCAAATGGTTTGTAATTGTCGAAGTGAAACAATACTGCTTCTGAATTTACGTAAGTTTCAAAAACCTTAATAGTGTCTGAATTCTCTGAAAGGTACCAATCATACTGAAGCATACCCTGCTCTGTTTTGACGCAGTGTTTCTGTAATTCTTGTACAGCTGCTTTCAGCTCAGACAATCGATTGTCGAGTAATCTTAATGTGGCTATAAGTATAATTCGATCTTCCATTTCTAAAAGACACGAACTTAGCGTAGCTTTTCCGTATAACCATAAAGGACAAATTATATACAGAATTAAGAAAAACCAATAAGCATAAACCAAGCCTCTAGCTTTATTTTTTTATGCGCATGCATTTCCAAACTTCGCTTGAAATGCGCGCGTTCCAATGGACAGGGGATTACTAGCGTGATCCCGTTTGGGGGATGGCTAAACTCAAGCAAGGAAACCAAGCCTCCGGCTTTATTTTTTTATGCGCATGCATTTCCAAGCTTCGCTTGAAATGCGCGCGTTCCAATGGACAGGGGATTACTAGCGTGATCCCGTTTGGGGGGTGGCTAAACTCAAGCAAAAAAACCCGCTGTTGCGGGTTTCTTTGCTTGGTTTGCGGAGAGAGAGGGATTCGAACCCCCGGACCTGTTACAGACTCTAGTTTTCAAGACTAGCGCATTAAACCGCTCTGCCATCTCTCCGATAATGAGGGGCAAAAATAAGAGTATTCCTTATATTTTACCACCTAATTCTAAAATTCTTTAAAAATAAATTATAAGTGCAACTCTTTCTCTATTTGACTCATGAGTCCCGAAATATATGTACTGCTAAAGTTGAACTCTGCTCCGGCGGTTTTATATATTTCTGGAATCGATCGGGTGTACCCCAATGTTAAAGCCTCTTTATACTGCCTTATTGCTGTACTGCCATTCTTTAAGTAATTATTCCAAACACCTAAGGCGCCCAATTGAGCAAAGCCGTACTCGATGTAATAAAAGGGAACTTCAAAAATATGCAGCTGCCTGTGCCAGCTGAAGGTTAAAGCGTCCATATAATCTGTATAGTCCACCATTCCGGTGCCATAGTCTTTGTTTAGACTCAGCCATTTCGCTTCCCGTTCTTGCCGGGTATGCTCAGGATTGGTATAGATCCAATGCTGAAAAGCATCTACCTGCGCAATCCATGATAATGTACCTGGAATGCCTTGCAATTGCTCCTCACGGGCGCGTTTTAATTCCGCCCCATCGGTAAAGAAATATTTCCAGCCGTCCATGGATAATAATTCCATGCTCATACTGGCCAGTTCCGCCACCTCGCTCGGTGTATCCTTGTATGCGTTAAGTTTTAAAGGGGCCATTAAAAAGCTATGAATGGCATGGCCACCCTCATGAACCATGGTTTCCAAATCCCTCATATTGCCGGTAGCATTCATGAAAATAAAAGGCATATTGGTTTTGGCCAATGGATAATTGTAGCCTCCCGGTGCTTTTCCCATGCGACTTTCTAAATCCAAGAATTTTTTATCGCGCATAGTAGCAATGCAGTTGCCAAAGTATTCATCCAAATCATTGAAACAGTGAATGGTATTCTCAATCAAATCTGCTGATGCTTCAAAAGGTTTTAAGGGGTCTAGACCTTGCGGATGAACCGCGGTATCCCATGGCATAAGTGTGTTTAGGTTCATCTGAACCTTTCGTTGAGCCACTTGCTTTTTTACCACAGGCACCACATTGTTTTTTACTGATTCATGGAAATCGTAACAGTCTTGCACCGAATAGTCAAAACGGCACATGGCTTCAAACATGTAATCTCTAAAATTATCAAAGCCCGCATTTACTGCCACCTGATGCCGGAGCTGGATCATATCATCCATGATGCCCTCCAACTGTTCTTTGGACTCCAAACGCTTATTTGAAATGGCTTTCCAAGCCTCTTCACGCAGGGGACGATCTGTTTTTAACAAATAATTACTCGCTTGCTGCATGGTTTGCTCTTTCCCTTCAATGGAAATGGACATTCCACCCATTACGGAGCCATACTCTTGCGCCAGTGTAGCCAGTTTAGCATTCAGCTCAATATTCTCTTCGCGGTATAAATCCACCGCACTCTTTAACGATTTAAAGTAAATGGCATCCTCTTCAGCCGTCAATACCGCTCGGGCAACTGGGCTATCTACAATTTTTTTGTTTATTTGATTACCAAATGGGGCAATTTTGGGTTGAATCTCCGTTACAAACTCTTCATAAGATTTGTTATGCTCCTCATTGGCCGTATCGCAAGTCATATGGATGTAACGCCAAGCCATATCCTCGCTAATGGCTGATTCAAAATCACTTACATTTTTAAGGAAAGCGCGGAGGGCCTCCTCCGTTTCAATGGGAGAGGCAATTAAATCCTGATACAGCGCTATTAACTGTTCAGCATCCTTCACCTTAAAGTCGGATGGTAAATTAAAACTCATAAGTGTATGTTTACTTTCCTCGGTTGGAATTTTTTGGAACTTTAGAAGCACCTCCAGCACCTTTCGATACTTTAGGGGCCTTCTTCACTGTTTTTTTAGGAGCCGCTTTCTTTGCCGCTTTCATTTCTCCAGTTGCAGCTGCCTCTTCGGTTTCTCCCTCCTCTTTACCCAAGGAATCAAAGTCTAATTCGCCTTTAACCATATGATACCATTGAAACATTTTTTTCATGTCGCTGATGTAAACGCGTTCCGTATCATAGGTTTTGGCAACTGCCTCTAAACCTGCCTCTAGCTCTGTCTTAGAAGACTTATGCGTTGGAAGTTCTTCTTTCGCATCCTCTTTCTTTTTTAAGCGCTTAAATACTTCCCACAAAGGCAAATCCCCTTCCTCGGTATAAATACTAATATCATTTAAATTAGAAGCTCGGTGACGCAAGCCTGTGGATGTTCTTTTTTTAGTTTGCACATTCTCTAAAACAAGACCTGTCTTATGACGGCTAATTACTTTATGAACGCCAGGCATGCCTGAAACTGATACTATATCTGTTAATTTCATTTATTTTTTAATTTTCTTTAAAGGACCCTGCTTCCCAGTCAACAAATGCTTGTATTTCCGCATCGGGCATTTTACTCCCTGATTTGGGCATATTACTGGTTCCTGCATCATGTTTTATACTGGCTAATACCACTGTAAAGTTATCCTTTACTTTCGTATAATCGGTAAGCATAGGGCTTTGACTCGCGTGGCATCCCACGCAACCTCTAGAGCTTAAGAGTCCTTTTATGGTATTTTCGTAAGTAACCTCTGCTGTTATAACTGCACTTCCTTCTTTCTCCTTTAAACAGGAGCTAAATACGAATGAAGCCCCTATTCCAAAAAGAATAAATGGAACCACTGAATTTTTTAAGGAAATACGCATATACTTTAGCAAAATTAAACCAAATTTGCATCATGTCAAAAAACAAAATCTTGACAGTTGGATTAGTGCTCCTTTCTTTATGTACTAAATTCACCGTTAAGGCACAAGATATGTTAAATTATAAAATTTCCATACTACATCCCCAAACTCATTATGCCAAGATATCCATTGAGGTAAAAGCAAGTACTGACGATTTGCATTTTACCATGCCTTCATGGACTCCTGGCAGTTACCTCATGAGGGAATTTGCCAAAAGTGTAGATCGAGTAAAAGCAAGCATTAATGGAATAAGTATACCCTTAACTAAAACTGCGAAAGGAACCTGGACGGTTTCTGGCGTAAGGTCTAAAAAGGTTTTACTGGAATATGACTTATATGCCTTCGAATTAAGCGTGCGTACTTCCTTTATTGATGTAGATCAAGCCTTTTTGCATAATACTAGCGTATTTATGCTAGTGGAAGAGTGCAAGAATGAAACAGGGCAATTGGTTCTTGATTATCCATCCGCCTGGAAAGAGGTATCTACCTCTTTGGACACAATGAATGGAGCATATGTATTTGAAAATTACGATGAACTGGCCGATGCCCCCATTCAAATAGGCAATCAAACTATATTCTATTTTGAAGTGGCTGGCGTTCCTCATGAAGTAGCCATGGTTGGCCCAAGTAATGCCGACGAGAAAAAACTTAGCAGGGACATGCAGCGCATGTGCCAGATTATGACGGATGTTATTGGCGAACATCCTTGCAAAAAATACGTATTTATTGTGCACAATGTAGAAAGTGGAGGCGGTGGTTTAGAACATAAGAATTCGTGCACTGTAATGATGCCTCGCTGGAGTTATACTGATCTGAAGAAATATCATTCTTTTTTAGGCCTGGTGGCTCATGAGTACTTTCACTTGTGGAATGTAAAACGAATTCGCCCTGCTGCTTTAGGTCCATTTGATTATGCCAATGAAAACCATACTAACCTCCTGTGGGTGGCCGAGGGAATTACCAGTTACTACGATGAGATGTCCCTCTATTTATTTGGTTACTATGACAAGCAGACTTATCTAGGTAAACTGGCTGGCTATATTGAGCGTGTAGAAAACCAACCGGGCAGCCAATTACAAAGCTTAAGCGAAAGTAGTTGGGATGCGTGGATAAAAGCCTACAGAAGTAATGAGAACAGCGCAAATACAGGAATTTCGTATTATACGAAAGGGCTGGTTATTGCCATGCTATTGGATGCAGAAATCATTCATGCCACCCGTGGAAAGAAAAACCTAGACGATCTTATGCGCTATTTGTATGCTGAATATGCCATAAAAAAAGACAGAGGCTTTACGGATCAGGAGTTTAATGAGGCGGTTCAAAAAGTATGCGGTAAAAATATGAAATCCTTTATGAATGAGTATGTATATGATACAAAAACCCCAGATTATAAGGAAACCATGAAAAAAATATCCATACAGCTCAATCAAAAATACCAAAATAAAAAAACCTTGGGATTACGAACCAATTTAGAGAATGGTAAGACGATTGTAAAATATATAAATTCCAAATCCTGCTCTTACTTCGGTGGAATTAATGTAAAGGATGAACTCATTTCAATCAATGGAATTGCCGTAAAAGACAATGCCGACGATGTCCTGCAAGCCTTGGATAATAAAAACACAGCACTTACCGTTATGGTTGTAAGATCGGGCTTATTAAAGGAAATACGCTTGGACTACCACCCCCTAAACTATCAAGATTGGTCCTTTATCACACCGAAAGAAACTCCATTATCAAAAATATTTTTTAGAGATTAATGTGTACCTTAACGCTTATCAAAAAAGCAGATCAAATCATCTTAACTCATAACCGAGATGAGAACATAAATAGGCCGAGCCCTTTAGACCCTCAGTGGCATATATATGATGGCCAAAAGCTATGGTATCCCAAAGATGAAAAAGGCGGAGGAACCTGGATGGCTTGTTCAGAAGATGCTGTGGTATGCCTGCTTAACGGAGGCTTTGAAAAACATGAATGGGCTGGACCTTACCGGCATAGCCGTGGTTTAGTTCCCCTGGCCGCTCTTGCGTTCAAAAACACCTTGGATTTTGTTGTATCTTATGATTTTTCGAATCTTGAGCCTTTTACCATTGTCCATATCAATAGCGACCGCACAATTTACGCTGTAGTTTGGGATGGCAAAAAAGTCCATACGCGGCTGGTAGAAGAGGAGACGGCTATCTGGAGTTCATCTACGCTTTACAGTGCTAGCATAAGAGCTGATAGGTCTGCTATTTTCCAATCATTCCTTCTTTCTAAAGCACAACCTAGCCCTGAAGAAATGGTTAATTTTCACAATATTGCTGATGTTGGAAACACGGAAAACAACCTAATCATGAAACGCGAAAGTGGTGTTCAAACCTTATCTATTTTTCAAGTGGCCTTGGGAACTACTAATTTTGAAGCAAATTATTTAGACCTACAAACCAATAATGACTTTTTTGAAGCCCACAGCCAAATGGCCTAATTGGTTAATAACCATACGCATGCCTGAGTTCTGGAACTACAGGATTATCTATTTCTTTGTGCTAATTTGGTTAACGTTTAAAGTTATTTTTGGGGCCAGAGGAAGGTTTTATCCCTTTGCATTAAACCGCATTATCGATGAATCTGGGGGTTTTTCTGGAGCAAGTAAAGACTTAATAAATAAGCAGTTTGACCAAAGTCTTTTTCCAAGAACTTTATTCTTAGGACATAAAGATGTTTCGAAAGCAAAGGAATTGATTATTCAATCCTTTGACTACCCTTTTATTTTAAAACCCACTCATTTAAACCGGGGAGTTGCTGTACTTAAAATTAATAATGAATCTGATTTAGATCGATACCTGAGCCAAACAAGTTTTGATTTTCAGGCGGAGGAATATTTAAGTCAAGGGATAGAAGTGGCTGTTTTTATTGCCAACCCGCTAAACGAACCTTTAAAAATACTTAGTATTACGGGAAAAGAGTTTCTAACCGTAGAAGGAGATGGAATTCATAGCATACATGAGCTTTTGAAGAACAATTGGAGGTATAAAATGTGTGCAGCAGAAATAAAGCCTCTTTGGAAAAATAAATGGGACCGCATTCCTGTCAAAAAAGAACAGGTGCTCATACAACCCATTGGCAACCATAATAAAGGAACCCGCTTTATAGATGAAAGCCACCGAACAACAACCCAAATGGAGGCCTATTTTCAGAAAATTGTTCCTGATAGTATCCAATATGGAAGATTTGATATTAAAGTGAGAGATTGGAACAGCCTTTGCTCTGGTGAAGATCTAAAGATCATTGAATTTAACGGAACCATTGCAGAACCTATCAATTACCTGGATGAAAAATATGGATATTTAGACATCCAAAAAATCATGTTTAAACATTATAAATGGCAATATAAAATAGCTAAACAAATGTTGGATAGAGGCTTTGATGCCCCATCTTTTATTACAGGTTGGAGAAGAACATTGGAGGGAAGTCGGTTCAGAAAAAAGTTAAAAGATATAAAGATTGATTAAAAAAACCACCTAACCTACTATGAAAACAAAAATTGCATTATTTACAGTTATCACATCCATCTCAAACCTTACATTCGCCCAAACAAGTAAAAACATTGATTTGAGTTTTGGCTTCGGATCAAAGGCCCAAACCATTGCTTTAGGGATCAATCGATTGCATCACATAGAAAAGAAAGAAAAACTAAGCTTGGGCTATGGCTTGAGGTATACTGGGTATTCCGGCAAAGACAATGAATTTATTACTGCAGCTGCAGAAGTCTCAGAGGGTAATCTTTTCAAACCTCAAAACGAAGCAAAATTAGATACCTTAACCATGGATGGAAATGTGGGATCTATTAATGCGGCGATTTACATTAATTATGCATTAAATGACAAATGGAATATTCAATTTAATATAGATGCCATTGGATTTTCTTTTGGTGGGGAAAAAACAGGGACTTTTATGGCTGAAACTCAAAATGCATCGCAAAGTAATGTTAAAGCCAAACCTAGCGGAACAAACCTTTTGTTAACAGGCGATTATGATAGAGGCAGTTTAAATTCCGAGTTTTTTGTTGGATATCATTTGAAGGAAAAACACCGCCTTAAATTGGGATTGAGTTTTGTCTTTAACGAATACACTACAAGCAATACACTCACCTTTAACAATGACCGCTTTAGGGTAAAGAACCTAATGCCCATGCTTGGATATAATTATACATTTTAATGAATTAAGGTATTTCAGATTTAGCTTTTGCGTAGATCCTCTTGAATCATTTTTGGGTTAAACCGATCCGATCTGAAAGCTGTTTAAAAGCCATCTTATAATCAAACTCTGTATCACGCGGAGTTTTTTGTTTGTAAACGACATTTCCCATGGAATCTTTAAAATAAATGCTGTGAAATAAAAAGGCCTTCTCTGCTTCAGTTTCATCATAATTCATGCGGCCAAACTTGGTCATGTACATTCGTACAGTATCTCCCTTAGGTTCAAAAAAGTATTGTCCATCGCTAAACCAGAGAGAGACATCCATAGGTTCTACTGGAAAGCTATCCGCCACATCTTTATAACGCTTATACCTCGCCCATTTTATGGGAACATCTCTATTTAACCAACTGTATTCGGCTACTGAGAGGGAATCATCATCGTAGGCAATACCTGCCCAAAGTATCGCATTAAGAATGGTTGGGGTGGTGTTTAAATTTTCGTAAGAAATATGTCTCTTCTTTAAGGTGTTCTCAAATTTGGAATGTACGCCCCATTTCAAGAAAAAAGTGAGTAACATGTATGCTGAACTAAGAATCCAACCAGCTCGCGTGAGTCTTTTACGAACCCTACTATCCCTTTTATAGAATAATGCAACAATCAATAAACTTAGCCATGGAATGGTATACAAAGGATCAATAACACTAATATTGTTAAAAGCTACTTGATAATCGCTAAAAGGTAAGAAAAGACGCGTACCATAGGTTGTACAACAGTCGAGTAAAGCATGAGTAAACAGCCCTAAAAACCAAAACCAATACCACCTAACTATACTAATATCTGTCTTAGACCATCGCGCAGCCAACCAGGCTAGAGGAAACGAAATAAGTACATGTGTAAAGAGTGAATGGGAATAGGCCCGATGGGTTTTTAATTCAAAAATGGGGTCCGAACTGATCATCTTGGCCAAGACATCTAAATCTGGAATAGTACCAGCAATAGCGCCTAGAAACATCGCTTTATTGCCCAATTTATTACCTAAAACAACCTCTCCTACCGCTGCACCTAAAACAATTTGGGTTAATGAATCCACAGTGCAATTCTAAGGGTAAATATCATACTTTAAGTGATTTTAAAAAAAAATCATACGAATATTGATAAATGTTGACTCTTACATGAATTTAGCCTCCAATAATTTCAATCCAAATTCGAGTTTTTGTTTAGACTCAGCCTAAAAAATGGTTACATTTGAAAGCAGATTAGTAGGCATGAATAAACAAGAAATTATCGAACGATTTATAAGTTATGTAACCATTGATACGGAAAGCGATGCAAGCTCAGATACAACACCTAGCACCGCAAAACAATGGGATCTTGCCAATAAATTAGTGGAAGAACTAAGGCAAATGGGAATGCAAGAGGTAAGCATAGATGAAAATGCATATATCATGGCAACTTTACCAAGCAATGTAGAGCATGAAGTACCAACCATCGGCTTTGTTTCGCATTTCGATACTACACCAGATTTTACGGGAGCTAATATAAAACCTCAAATCATTGAAAATTATGATGGAGGAGATATTACATTAAACGAGAAAGAGAATATCATTCTCTCACCCACTTATTTTGAAGACTTGCTTATGTACAAAGGTCAAACCATTATAACTACTGATGGCACTACACTACTTGGTGCAGATGATAAGGCTGGAATTACCGAAATAATGACCGCTATGAAACACCTCATTAACCATCCTGAAATAAAGCATGGAACCATCCGTGTTGGGTTTACCCCCGATGAAGAAATTGGACGAGGAGCCCATAAATTTGATGTTGAAAAATTTGGCGCCCAATGGGCATACACTATGGATGGAAGCCAGGTTGGTGAGTTAGAATATGAGAACTTTAATGCAGCTGGAGCAACGCTTAACTTTAAGGGTAAAAGCGTTCACCCGGGTTATGCAAAAGGAAAAATGATAAATTCCATGCTACTCGCAAGCGACTTTTTGGCTCAGCTACCACAAGCAGAAGTTCCGGAAAGAACTGAAGGTTACGAAGGATTCTACCACGTTTATGATTTTCAGGGCGGCATAGAAGAAAGTAAAGTAACCCTCATCATTCGCGATCATGACAAGGGCAAATATGAGGCAAGAAAAGCATTTATTGCAGAACAAGTAGCAAAAATAAACACCCAATACGCCGATCAATTTGGAGGAGACATTGTAGATTGTGAAATTAAAGACCAGTACTTTAATATGCGTGAAAAAGTAGAACCAGTAAAGCATATTGTAGATGTTGCGGAGCAAGCCATGAAAGATTTGGATATTGTGCCCCTTATTAAACCCATTAGAGGAGGAACCGATGGTTCACAACTAAGCTATATGGGCCTGCCCTGCCCAAATATTTTTGCGGGAGGTCACAATTTTCATGGTAAATATGAGTATGTACCCGTAGAAAGCATCGTAAAGGCCACCAAGGTAATTATTCGGATTGCCGAGTTAGTTGCAAAAGGTTGATAAGTGATGGCATAATATTTGTAACTTTGACATTAAATGAAAAGAATGTTGAAGCAGTCTTTCTTTGCACTAGCACTATTTTTTTGTGCAAATGTTCAGGCTCAAGATATCACGATTAACCCCTTTTTAAATACTCCATCGCGGGTTGTTTTTAAAGATCAGGGACCTTCGTCTTCAAATTACTCCTTAGTTCTACGCAAGTTTTTAAAACACTCGGAGAGCACAACCTGGGAACCCATTCGCACAATTAAAGATAAAATTGGCCAATCGCATTTAAGACTTCAGCAATTTTACCGAGGAGTCAAAGTGAGTACCGGTATATACATTATTCATACAAAAGAAAATGCCATTCTTAGCATTAATGGAACCTTTGTTCCAGAGGATTTATTGCAAGGAAAACAAGAAATAGATTCGGAGGAGGCGATCGAAAAAATACTCATTTCATTTCCTTCTGAAACCTATTATTGGCAAGATGAGAGCATGAATCATTTTTTGCAAGAACTCACAAAAGTGGAGGATACGAACTACTACCCCAACCCTACTCTAGCCTTCTGTTCTCCCAACTTCGATTTATCTATGCCCCATCGCTTGTGCTTTGTGGCAGATGTTTTTTCTCAAACTCCCTCGTTTGGTGAAAAAGTCTATATTGATGCGGAAACTGGCGAATTCGTTGCCAATGAAAGTCAAATTCTCGACGGAAATGTTACGGGGAAAACCGTTACTAAATACAGCGATACCCAAACCATGGCTACCGATAGTATGGGAGTAGGAAATTATAGATTGAGAGAAACTGTACATGGAAATGGGATTGAAACTTATAACATGCGAAAGGGAACATCCTATGGAGCAGCCGTTGATTTTACAGATGTCGATAATTTTTGGAATAACGCCAATATTAACCAAGATGAAGTTGCGGGAGATGCCCATTGGGGAGCTGGAATAACCTATGATTATTTTTTCAACCGATTCAATCGAAATAGTTTTGATGATAAGGGCACCAAAATAAGAAGCTATGTGCATTACAGTAGCAATTATTACAATGCCTTCTGGAGCACAGGCTGTAATTGCATGACCTACGGCGATGGAAATGGAGGGAACCCTTTTCCGCTCACATGCCTGGATGTTGTGGCTCATGAAATTACACATGCCGTTACCACAAATACAGCAGCCCTAATTTATAGAAATGAAAGTGGAGCTTTAAACGAAAGTTTTTCAGATATTTTTGGAAATACCGTGGAAGCTTATGGAAAACCCAAAGGATGGAGTTGGGCCATTGGTGAAGAAATTAGTTCTTCTGGGAAAGGTTTTAGAAATATGGCTAATCCCAATTTAAGAAATCATCCAAAATACTACCATGGAGTGCGATGGTACTTTGGAACAGGAGATAATGGTGGTGTGCATCTAAATAGTGGCGTGCAAAATTATTGGTACTATCTACTTGCACACGGAAGCTCTGGAACTAATGAAAAGGGAGATGCTTTTTCAATTGATAGCTTGGGTTTAGAAACGGCAGCAGACATTGCCTACAGAAATTTAAGTGTATACCTTACCAGGAGTTCAAATTATAGCGAGGCTCGCACCTATAGTATTGCTTCTGCCGTTGATTTATTTGGTTCCTGCAGCAAGGAAGTAATTATGGTAACGAATGCTTGGTGGGTTTGTGGAATTGGCGATAAATACGACTCGAGCGAGGTGAAAGCCAATTTTGTGGCAGATACCTTCGCTTGCCATCCATCTCAGGCTTTTACATTTAAAAACACAAGTACTAATAGTGCTAAAAATGAATGGTTTTTTGGAGATGGAGATACCAGCCAAAAACGAAACCCACAACATACCTATTCCTCCTATGGTGATTTCACGGTTAAATTAAGAGCAACGTCATGTTTTAAAAATAAAAAGGATAGTATTACGCGTACTTCGTATATAAAAATTGATTCTACTTTTGACATTTGCAATGCAGCTATTATGCCTCGAAGTGGAACAGATTCTGTGGAACGATGCGCTGGATTTGTTTATGACAATGGAGGCGAATCGGATTACATTGCTTTGGTGCAATCCAACCTTAAAGTTACTGCCCCAAATGCAGATTCCATCCGACTGAAGTTCCTTTATTTGGACTATGAGTTGAATTATGACTCCATGGTATTGTTTGGTAAAAACACAACTCAAGCAGAAAAAATTGGTCAATATACAGGAAACACGACTCCAAATGGAGGTAACTGGATGACCATTCCTGGAGATGTGTTTTGGGTCAGACATTATAGTGACCCTTTTGTAGAAGGGGCTGGATTTAAAATTGAATTTGAATCTTACCACCGCAGCTTCTCCTCTGAACTCATTCAAGATACCACTTTGTGCTTGGGAGATAGCTTAATCCTCAGCCCTCTTAAAAAAGGAGGAAGTCAAAGTGGATTTTATCATACTTGGAGCGATGGATCACATGCTGATACACTGAGGATTCAACCCATGAAAGACGCGCTTGTTTGGGTAGAGACGATTGATGTATGTACTAAAGAAACAGTTCGAGATAGCCTAAATATTTATGTAAAGGATCCTTTACGCATTTCAGTGGACAAGGACAGTTTGCTCTTTTGCATTAATAAACCCACCCGTTTGGGAACCATTAGTTCTGGCGGAGACTCCTTAAATTACAGATATTCTTGGACCAGCTCTGGCAATACAAATTCCTATGAAGACATTATTTTACAGGATACAATCCTGGTAAAAGTTACCTTAACTGACGGATGCACTGCAAATCCTGCGATGGACTCGGTTCTTATTTACACGTATCCAAGTTTGGCCTATGCTAAACCATTAGATACTATTTTATGTAAAGGAACTTCGCTAAATATAGATGTAGTTCCCTTTGGTGGTATAGGATCTGGATACACCCTTAATTGGGATCACGGAAAAACAGGAATTATTGCTGAGACACCAGTCCAAAATGAAGTTTATTATTTCACTTTGAGCGACGGGTGCTCTCCCGATGTAAGCGATAGCATATCCGTGGATTTATATGATGCCATTGAAATAAATGCACTGAATGATACCACCCTCTGCGATGGGCAAGAATTACTTTTAGGAAGCAATGCACGTGGTGGAAAAGCAAGCTCTCTCGCGATTCGTTGGCTGCCAGGAAACTTAATAGGTAATACACAGCGTTTTAACTTGCCGAACGGATCAATTATTACGGCTATTGCTGAAGATGGTTGCACAGTAAAAAGTGATACAACTACCCTACTCCTGAGTAAACGGGCGCCTCTGCAGGCAACGATAAGTTCGAATCCTGGAGCTATGTGCATCAACCAAGCATCTGTCTTAACACTTAGTCAGTCGGGAGGAATCACAGCACAGCGGAAACAATATTTAAATGGTGTAATTGAGCCGCAAACATCTGTCACGGTGAATCCAACATTTATTGGAGACACTAGGTATGTTATTCTTGTGGATGATGGATGCTCTACACCGGCTAAAGATAGTCTAGACCTTAGGGTTCATGATTTACCGCAAGCAAGCCTTAGTTTATCGGCCAGGGAAATTTGTGAGGATGAAACGGTGACCTTAAGTTATAGTTCTGCTCAAACCATTACTGATTTTTGGTGGAAAACAACGGGATTGGATAGCTTTAAGTCTGTCTCAAATAATCAAATCATAAATGCACCAAAACCAAATAAATATATTATTAGGGCTTCGTTCACGGATGCCAATGGCTGTCGTAATGTGGCGGGAATGACTGACACCTTGATCGTATATGCGAAACCTTCTGCAAGCTTTTCGGTAAATCCTATTATTACCAATATAGAAAACAACAGGGTTAATTTTACGAATACTCAAAGTGGATCGCTCACTTGGCTTTGGCTTTTTGGAGATGGGGAATCAGAAATAAATACCAATGCTCCAAGTCACCTTTATGGAGATACGGGAACCTATACCAGTACTTTAATTTGCAGTTCTTTGCCTGGCTGTAATGATACAGCTATGGCTACTATACGAATTAATGATGTGTATCGATTATGGCTCCCCAATACGTTCTCTCCAAACGAAGATGGATTAAACGATAAATTTATTATTCGGGGTCGTGGAATTAAGAGTATAAAAATGACGATTTACGATCGCTGGGGATCTCAAATATTTGAAACATTGGATATGAATGCGGGCTGGGATGCGGGTAAATACCCGAACGGTCAGTACATTGTTATTTTAGAAATACACGATGTACTGGGTGAAATCCACCACGAAAAAGGAGTTGTTAGCATTACTCGTTAAGCCTTGTTGTAGGTTCATACGTGCATTAATTACTCTAAGTTGTCAGAAGCAAGCCTATCTTTGTACAGATGGATTACTACACCTACTGGGACTTAGAATCGGCCGCTTCGGTTCCCATGAGCGATGAGGGCGTAATTAAGGTTACGGCCATTGCTGTGCTGATTATTGGAGTTTTAGTCCTTCTCTTTAACAAGAGACTTCCCTCAGAATTTAGGCGTTCGGCACCTTATGGAATTCTTGGTTTAGGTCTGCTCTTATTCTCTTCGTATTTTTACATTGAGTATGCAAAAAAATCATTGCCTGAAATGAATACCTTTTCGGAAAAACAGCTTTCAAGAGTGACGGAGGGACGCATCACAAATTATAAGGAGAAAATACTGAACGCCCCGCGAGGAGGTACCCAAACCGTGGCGAGTTTTGATATCAATAAAACTTCATTTCACTTTTCAGGGGTAAACCTCAGTGGGGAAAAGGCTTTTAATCTAACTCATGGCAAGGGCGGTATTTTGAATAATGATATGCAGGCCAGAATCACTTATGGCCCCAAACAAAATCACATCTTAAAAATAGAATTATCCAAAGAATGACTTTTCAATCCAACGATCCCTTACATGGGGTAAAGCTTGCAGACATTGTTGAATACCTCTATGAGGAATACGGCTGGGAAGAACTTGGAGAACGGATAAACATTCGGTGTTTTACCCATAACCCTTCCATTAAATCGAGCTTAAAATTTTTACGAAGAACTCCTTGGGCTAGGGACAAGGTGGAGCAGTTGTATCTGAGGTCTATAGACTAAGGATCAAAAAAAAGCCTTCCGAAATCGAAAGGCTTTTAAGTGGGAGCTACAGGATTCGAACCTGTGACCCTCTGCTTGTAAGGCAGATGCTCTGAACCAACTGAGCTAAGCTCCCTTTTGTTAAGAATGTCCCCAAAGGGGCAGCAAATATAATACGTTTTTGAATTTATTTTACTCATTTATAAAAAAAAGGTGCGAGAGTTTCTCTCGCACCTTTTTGGTGTTTTATAAGGTATTGATTAATAATTCTTTGTGTGTTTGATGGTTTCTCCAGATTTTTTAATTTTAACTTTTCCTGAACCATCTGCATCTAATACTTGGACTTTACCCAGGCCGAGCGCTTCGAGTTTATCTTTTAAAACAAACATGTCTCCTCCAACAACAATCACTAATTTATCGAGATCAATATTCTTTTTAGCTAATGCATCAATTTCGGACTTGGTTATTTTTTGAAGCACTTCATTTTGCTTTTCCATATAATTGATTGGTAAGTCTCTGTATCCAATGTTGTATAGCATTCCTAGCTTTTGACCTAAGGTTTCATAATTTAAAGATTGACTCGCTAAGAGCGCATCTTTGGTAAATTTAAATTCATCTTCTGTTAAGCCTTTATCCTTGTACTCTTGAAGGTTATATAAAATTTGAACAATTGCACTATCAGTAGCATTGGCTTTTACCTGAGCACTTACTTGATAAAAACCTGGCATATCTTCATAACCGGAAGAGAAACCACTTCTTATGCCATAGGTCCATGCTTTATCTTCTCTGATATCAAGGTTCAATCGAGAGTTAAAGTTTCCGCCCAATGCAAAGTTCATAATTCGACTTTTATAGTAATTTCCATCAATATCATAAGGCATAGCTTTAAAACCTAAGGTAATTTGTGAGTTTTGTGAATTGCTGTAATCCACTCCAAAAACCTGACTGGTTTTCATATCGGTAAATTGTGTTGGCTTTGGAACGTTATATCCTTTCTTTTCCCAATCTCCCAAAAAGGCTAATTCTTTCATGGCTTCAGCCTGATTAATATTTCCACCTACAACAACAACCGCATGGTCTGGGCTAAAAAACTCTTCATAGAATTTTTTACAGTCAGAAATGCTAATATCTGCATAATCGCTTGCTCCAACATAAGCTGACATCACATTATCTCCATACATTACTCTATTCCATGCGTTATTTACGCCAACTCCTTTGGTTCGTAAGGCACTTTTCGCATTTTGAATCATTTGCTTTTGATCCTTAGAATATTTAGACTTATCCCAACGGGGTTTAAACATGGCTTCTTTTAATAAGGCTACGGCCTCAGCAAAATGTTCTTTATCAGAATTTAAGCTAATAGTCATCCCTGTTTTTGCGCTTCTAAAGCCAAAGCTTGATGCAATTGCTTCTAGGCGTTTTTCGAGTTCCGCAGGAGTTTGAAGTTCAGTTCCTTCATTCATGGATGAGGTCATGGCCTCACATGTTCCCAAGGGATATTTGCTTTCTTCCAGTAAACGACCGCCTTTCATATTTATGATAACAGATATATTATCTGTTTCATTGGTTTCAGTTCCTAAAACTTTAACTCCATTCTTAAGAATTTCTGAATATACCTCAGGAACCTTAGCAACCTTAGGGGTGCTTGGAGTTGGCTTAATACTTCGGTCAAAATCATCCACTGTTGGCTTATGTATCAATCCGAAGTATTCGGCGGCAGCAGCCGGATTCTCCAACCCCGCATTTGGGTTCAAGCTTTTGTAAACATAATTATCCTTGTTGTCTTTTTCGCCTGATGGCAATGGTTTAATAATAACGGTAGATGATTTCTTTCCTTTGATGTATTTGTTGTACACACGCATAATATCTTCCTTAGTTACGCTTTCATATTTTTTCCATTCATCAGAATTTTTATACATATTGCCATAACTCAAATACCAATTTTGACTTAAATCATTGGCTTTTCTTTGAGCACTTTCCATTCCATTAGTAGATCCTTTTTTGAAAATAATCTTAGCTCTCGCCAAATCGGCATTTGAAAAACTTTCGATGGTAAAAGCGTTCACGGCATCACTCATTGTTTTTTGAAGATCTGCGATTTGCTGCATGGGATAACCAACAATGAGAAGAGCAACTTCTCCTGCTAATTCGTGATTAATAGAACTTAACGGATTGTTATCGAAACCAACTTGCAATGCTTTCTCATCCTCCATAATACTCTTGTATAGGTACGAATTTTGTCCTGAATTCATGATATATGCCAAGAAATCCAGCGCGGGCTCATCCGTATGACGTGCAGGCACTCCTACAAACGAACGGTACACAAGCGGCACAGATGCGTTAATATCTATCTGAGATATCGCTTTATCTTCTTTTAAAACTACAGGCCTTACCCTTTGTTTTCTTACATCAGGACCTCGATTTATACTGCCATAATATTTTTCGGTCCATTTTACAACATCCTGAGGATTAACATCTCCTGAAACGATGACTGCAGCATTATTAGGTCCATACCAGCGCAAGAAGAAGTTTTTCAAATCGTTGCTATCTGAATTATCCAAGTCATCTAAATAACCGATAGTTTCCCATGAGTATGGATGATCGGAGGGGTACAACTGCTGTCCCACTAGTTCTCTTAAAAAACCGTAAGGGTTATTAAACCGTTGTGCTTTCTCATTTTTAATGGTACTTCTTTGAATTTCAAATTTTTTCTGGGTAAATGCTTCTAAGAAAGCACCCATTCTATCGGCTTCCATCCATAAAGCGGTTTCGGTAAAATTGCTTGGGAAGGTCTCAATATATACTGTTCTGTCCCGGGTAGTGTTCCCATTAACTGTTCCTCCATATTGCTTGATTAGTCTGAAGTGCTCTTCGTCTTCTACATGTTTTGAACCTTGGAATAACATATGTTCAAAAAAGTGAGCAAATCCACTTTTACCAGGTGTTTCTCTTGCAGAACCTACGTGATAGGTAACATTTAAATGCACTACTGGATCACTATGATCTTCATGGATCAAAAGAGTTAATCCATTGGGAAGCTGATACTTGGCATAGGATACATCCAAAACGTCTGTAGCTTCAAATTTTTCAATTAGTTTTGCTTGTGCAAAAACGCTCACTGAAAATAGAGTGAGAAGATTTAGTACTAAAAACTTTTTCATGTGCGGCAAATTTAAACCAGAAGTGTAGAGTTAAAAAAAGAAATGACGAAGTGCGCTAAAGTTCGATAAAAAAAATATCACTTGTCGCTTATAAATTCAGAGAACAGTGCGTTCCTAAATCGTTCTCTATTCTTGATATTTCGTTTTGAACTATATATTTTGCTATTCTTAATTCCTCCGCTGTAGTACCTTAAAGCAATAAGCACCAATGGAACAGAAGCAATGGGATGCGTATTTGCATTGAGCCAATATATGCCATAAACGAATCCTCCATTAAGCAGGATGGAGTTTATCCCATTCCTCATATCTCCTGAATAGAACTGACCCATCCCCGGGATAATACTAAGTCGCGCAGCTAGCCTTGGATTTCTTTTTCGACGACTTAGCTTTTCCAAGATTAAAGCACATTGGTCTTTACGCTTGAGTTTAAAACTATCGTAAGCCAATATTTGAAGGCACTTTTTGTATTCGAAATTTTCGTAATTTATAGCAAATTTTAAAAACAAAACATCCAAAGAGCTCATTCCATTACGTTCTGCTACTTCAAGCATCTTTTCAGCATAGTTCCAGTACTTACCTGTGTAAAAAACAGTAAATAGCTGCATACTTTGCCTTTGAATAGAGAAGGTATCTGAGGATAAGTAATCTTGATGATAATCCAAACAAAATTTGGCATCTTTAATTTGAGCTCTTTGCATGTAAAGATCAAAAAGTGCATTGTTCACCTCCCTTTTTTGATCTACAACATTCGTATAGAATTGTAATTTTCTAAGTGTTCGAATAACGGATACCGTATCTTTTCTCATTAAGTACATTTTAGAAAGGCTATCTAAAGATGCTGTACTTTGAGATTTAAGATTACAAAGTAGCGATGTAATGCTTAAAAGAATAAATAACTTCTTCATAAATAATGTCCTTTTTAAAATACCTATTGTGTACTAAAGATGTCTGAGTGCCTAAGATACCTGCCAAATAAAAGCCTCCAGCCAAAACTCCACTCACATAGGTCAATGGATGCTGCCCCAAGTGCTTTGCAAAAACCAAGGTAAGTCCAGATAAAATGGCTGTGTTTGTAAAGCTTCCCAAAGCATCCATCTTTCTATCAATATAAAGCTTTCCTAATCCAGGGAAAATACTAAGCACTGCTGCAACTGCTCTTCTTTTTCGCGGTTTATTTGAAACCACAAAAAATCGATCTCTGAAGTAATATGTCTTTAAGATGCTTTTATTCTTGGTATAATACTCGGTTAAATTACTGTGATTTCCTGATAGTATTTTATGAATAAAATTAAGATAAATTGAATCGCTGCCCCGAATGGGAAAGGGACCAAAAAAAACACGGTATACATGAGTCCATCTCTTTCTAAGCAAAGGGTTCTTCAAGCCAAAAATAAATTGTGCCACTCTGTGGAACGAATCTATTTGTGCATTTAATTTTAAGGCTTCCACTGTATTTTGGTCACTTGACGTGGCTTTTGCAAGTAAAATAGACTCTTCAGCAGCGGCATGAGAATCTCCCCTCTTTTTTAAATGATTTAAATATTTTTTTAGTTGAATCGTGTCAATATCTGCATCAACATATGGCTGAGCATTTAAGCCAAGCATAAAAAATATAAAAGTAGTTAAACTAATGAATCGCATCACTGTTAAGCCCTGTGTTGTTCGAATGATAAATAGCTGGATAAATCCCATGACACCTGCTCACCCGGTCGAAAGAATAAAAAACACCAAGGATTCCTTTTTGAGAGAGAGCATGAAGTCCGTAATTGGCACAACTAGGGTGAAAACTACACATGGCTCCATCTTGAGATGAAATGAATTGCTTGTAGATCCAATAGCTGGGATACATTAAAACACTGGCTACCGTTTTTTCTTCATGGACCTGAAGTCTTATTCCACTACTGGTTTTTGAACCCGTATTTTTAACAAAATCTACTACATTGTTAGACTGACTAAAAAGGGCTAAGGGTAGCAAAAAAACCAGTAAATGCAAGGATTTCATTATAGGCAAATATAATTAAAAAAGAAAGACGGATTGACTTAGATTTGCATTAATGCAAATTAATATTGGGCAAATTATTAAGGAAAAGAATCCGGTCTTATATAAATTACTTCCTAGCGCACTTTTAAGATGGTTAAAGAAGTTGCTGCGTGAAAAAGAAATAAATGAAGTTTTAGCTGATTCAGAAGGAGTTGAGGATGTTGACTTTGCAAACTTGGTACTTGAAAAGATTGGAGTAAAAATAAATACTGTGGGCTTAGAACACATTCCTATGTCAGGCCCGTGCATCATTGCTGCTAACCACCCCTTGGGAGGAGTCGATGGAATGGCATTGTTGCGGGAAGTTGCATCCATTAGACCAGATGTGCGATTTGTAGTAAATGATATTTTATTAAAAATACCCAATTTTAAAACTGTTTTTGTTGGAGTAAACAAACATGGTTCATCGGGTAGGGAACAGCTTCTTAAAATTGAAGAAATTTACAAATCTGACATGTGCGTTTGTGTTTTTCCTGCTGGCTATTGTTCAAGAAAAATAGACGGAGTTATAAAAGATGCTGTTTGGAATCCATCCTTTACTAAAAAAGCAAACAAATACAACATCCCCATTGTCCCTGCTTCGATTAAAGCAGTGAATACAAAGAGATTTTACGCTATAAATATTTGGAGAAGACGTTTTGGAATAAAAGCAAACATCGAACTCGTGACACTTCCTGATGAAATGTTCAAGCAAAAAGGGAAAACAATAGATTGTATTCTACATCCTGCTATTTCAAAATCTGAATTGACAAAAACAGGCAAAGCAAGAGACTGGTCAAATAAAGTAAGAGAAATCGTTTATAGTTCTTTTTAATATTTTGAGAATGCTCTTTTACTTCAGTTCCGAGCATCTGCATTCATCTTATGTAGTAGAAATTAATAAATTTAATTAGTAATAGCCCCATATAAGGATCTTTAGTCTATCCCAATGCGGCACTGACTTTGAAAACCAAGTCTATCGGAATCAATAAAAAATCTAATTTGAGTATTAGTGCTTAATGCCTATCATTGCATAACAAAACTCATGAGTTCAGACATTTCAGAAATTATTGATGCCTATCCGAAAGAGGTAGTTTCGAGAGAACTCTCGAAAATTAATTTTGTGCGACCCACCAATAATAGTGGGAATGAAATTTATATTTTTAACGCTTCTGAAAGCGAAATATTAATGAACGAAGTGGGTCGATTAAGAGAGATTTCATTTAGAGATGGAGGAGGTGGAACAGGGAAATCCATGGATATTGATGAATACGATTTAGGAGATAAATCCTATAATCAACTCATTGTATGGGATCCCATAGAGCAAAACATCATTGGTGGATACCGTTACATTCTATGCCGAGATGCGAGGGATAAAGAAGGCTATTACCACTTAAGTACAGAGGAGATATTTAATTATTCCCAATTAATGAAATTTGACTATCTCCCGTATACCATTGAGTTAGGAAGAAGTTGGGTACAGCCAGCCTACCAGCCAAGACCTGGAAATAGAAGTGGATTATTTTCTCTTGACAATCTTTGGGATGGGCTTGGAGCTCTTGTTGTAATTTACAAAGAAGATATTCAATATTTCGCGGGTAAAATGACCATGTACAATACGTACAACAGAGAAGCCAGGGATTATATTCTCTCTTTTCTACATGAATTCTTTCCCGATAATGAGAAGCTTGTATCCATTAATGAGCCTTTTATTATACCAACAGATTGTAGTGCGTTTATATCAGAAATACGAGAACTCAATTTCAAAGAAGCTCATGCCAAATTAAATCAAAAGGTTCGTGAACTAGGAGAGAATATCCCCCCCATGTTTAATAGTTACATGAATCTCTCACCAACAATGAAAACATTCCCTACATGTGTTAATGATCATTTTGGAGGAGTTGAAGAGACAGGCATCATCATAAAAATTGATGATATTTACGAAACCAAAACAAGCAGACATGTAAAAAGTTACATGGAGCATCTGGAATCAAAAGAATAAAAAAGTCAGAATAGATTAAATCCAAGAAAACATAATGGAATTCGATATGTTCTTATTCCAATGGCAACACTTCACACCTTTAAGAAAGAACAAAAAATTCCTGCTACCATTAGCGAAGTATGGGATTTCATTTCATCGCCAAAGAATCTCAAGGAAATAACCCCATCATATATGGGTTTTGATATCATTTCTGAGGAAGATACGTCAGTAATGTATCAAGGAATGATTATTTCTTATATAGTAAAGCCCATTTTTAAAATACCTATGAAATGGACTACTGAAATAACGACTGTAAAGGAACACGAATACTTTGTAGACGAGCAAAGGTTCGGACCATATTCCATGTGGCACCATAAGCATTTCATTAAAGCAATTGAAGGGGGTGTTTTAATGACGGATTTAATCCATTACAAGCTTCCCCTTGGGAAAATAGGCAACATTGGATCACCTTTTGTAAAGTCTCAATTAAACGAAATTTTTGACTTTAGATTTGAAGCTATGGAGCGAAAATTTGGTGCTTTTAGTCAATAAAACCTCTATTCTATAATAATTTTTGTTTGGAGGAGTCTCTCATTTAAGCGGGCCTTAATCAGATAAATTCCTGGCTTTAAGTCAGAAATGTCTAAAGTATTAAACCTATTTAAGTTATTTTTCAAAACTGTCTTTCCTCTCATATCGTATAGCTCCACTTCTGCATTGGGCATTCCCTTGATAATGATTTCATCATCGGCAGGATTTGGGAAAATCATAACATCCGATGGATGAACAGCCTTGGCAGTATTCATTCGAATAACCTCTTTCACCGCACCAAAAGCATTAACCTTACCAAAACCGTAAATATTATTCGAATCTTCACTTCCGGTAAATTCGTCCTTAAGTGCCGTTTTCTGTAAAATAGTTCTTATTTGTTCAGGATTAAGCCTAGGATTAGCCTCTAGCATAAGCGCTACTATTCCACAGACATGCGGTGCTGACATGCTTGTTCCACTGGCCAATATCCATGCATGCTCATCACCATTCCAATTAGATTTAAAGAGAACACTTCTGTTTTGCCAAGGGGCTATATTTTCAGTTTTATAACTTGAAATAACAAGAGACCCCGGCGCAGAAATATCTGGTTTGGTTCTTCCTCCTACATTTGGTCCAATACTACTGAACCCACTCGTTTCTCCAATCGTAACTTTTTCCCTTCTTATGACCGTGTCTATATCTATCCACGAATTCCTTGGCACATAAGACCCTACACTGATTGTTCTTCGACCAGTTCCACCATTTTCACCATTTGAAAATTCACGAGTTCCTCTGAGGTATCTGGGATTAGATGCATGGTCATTTCCTCTTACTGCATTGGTAAAACTCCCCGTGGTCCAGCGATAAGGTTGACCGCTATTCCATCCATGGACCGTCCCAATTCCAGCAATACCAATCCTAATTCTGTTCTTTTGGGCATTTGTAGATTTAACTAAAACCAATATTTCTCCTTTATCATTGCCCACATAACTCCCATTAGGCAATACCGTAATGGTTAAGGTATCTAAACTATTGATAAACATTTTTCGATAGGTTCCTCCACCAGTACTTAAATAAAAAGGAGACTCCACAACTTTTTTACCCAAGGTATCAAAGATTGCCACATTCAAGCTAAATTCTTGATTGGGTGAGCCCCAAAAATCACAATATACTTCTTCTTCATCATAATTATTTCTTCTTGTATCATAAGCCCAGGTATACATGGTATCTGAGTCTAAATCTGCTTGAACATGAATCCGACTATTGGCACTATTTCCGCTAGAACCCACAATGATTTTACCCTCTCCTACAAGTGATTCTACCGCTAAATCAAAAAGACTCGTACCATCATGAGGCCCTGTATTCATTCCCCAGCTTAAGTTAACACTGGAGGGTTTTTTTACTGAAGTAGCATAATCAAAAATATGTTTGTAGCCGTCAATGATTGTAGAATTAGCTACAACATAATCTCCGTAAGCACTTCCATCTAAGGAATCGTTGGTATATCGAATAGTGACCCATGCCATTTCAGCTTCCGGTGCCATGCCGCTATACTTTCTATTGGGAGTGGTAAAGCCACTACCCGATGCGATTCCAGCAACATGAGTACCATGGCTCCCACCATCATCACCAATTAGCTGAATATCCGTTGCCTTTGAAAACTCTGAACCATAATCAAATCCAGATGGTGGAGCTGCAAATGTTGTATTTTGATGCCACCAATTCTTCACTCTCAATTCAGTTCCCTCCGCATTCATAAAATTCGGATGAGACCCTTCAAACCCAATATCTACAATACCAACAATGGTGTTTTTTCCTAAAAATGGGCTAATGCCATTGCCCTCGTGGAGATCAATCGTTTTGGTAAGTACCTTGGTCGTATCAGTTAGGGGCTTGGGAGCGTTTAACCTTCCACCTGCCTCAATGTATGCCAAGCCCTCTGTATTACTTAACTCAATGAGTTCTGTTTTGGTAAGCCAAGCGGTGTAGATATCTCCTTGCTTGCTATACACAATACTTATAGGAATCTGACTCTCCTCTTTATGTTTAAACATGCAAGGATACCTGTCATCTATTTTAAGCGGAAAAAGTGCGCTATTTTCCGTCTCCATCAAAAGCAACTTGGCAGTTGGGCTAAGTGCATTAAAATTATACATTTGAGGGATTTGAGCATCCAACAGTCCAAAAAACATGAGTGCAAGTATAAAAAATTGAGGCTTCAGCATTTCTGACAAATATCACTGTTTTTTTTGTAAAAAAAATGTCCTTTTTAGTAAGGAAAAATAAGAGGATTAGTTGTGGTAGCTCCAAGTTGTTTTTTCAAAATACTTTATGACTTTGTATCTTATCTTTGGGCTATGATTGTAGTAACTGGTGCAGCCGGTTTTATTGGGTCTGCTTTGATTGGTATTTTACTCGAACGAGGATACGGTCAAATAATTGCCGTAGATGACTTTAGCGACATCTTGAAGCACAAAAATCTTGAACATAAAAGGCTATATGCAAAAATTGAACGAAAGATCTTTTTTGAGTGGCTTGAGTCAAATATAGATGAAATACAAGTAATACTTCACATAGGAGCCAGAACAAATACCGCTGAAAAGAGTCAAGAAGTACTCGATGAGCTTAATATTGAATTTAGCAAACGAACCTGGGATTGGTGTATTAAGGGAAATATCCCATTTCTTTATGCATCCTCTGCCGCAACTTACGGAAGTGGTGCACAAGGGTTTAACGATGAGGACAGCATAGATCAATTAGAACCTCTAAATTTATATGGACAGAGCAAGCATACTTTTGATATGTGGGTTCAAAAGCAAAGTACAACTCCCCCATTTTGGGCAGGATTCAAGTTTTTTAATGTGTTTGGGCCCAATGAATATCATAAGGATAGAATGGCCTCGGTAATTATGCATGCGTTCAATCAGATCAGTGCAACTGGAAAAATGAAGCTCTTCCAATCGCATCGTTCCGAATATTTGAATGGTGAACAAAAAAGAGATTTTATCTATATAAAAGATCTTATTGATGTACTCCTTTTTTTCATGGAGAGCAGAAAAAACAGTGGCCTGTATAATCTCGGAACTGGCAAAGCAAGAACATTTAAAGACTTAGCTCTTTCCGTATTTAAAGCACTGGAAATCAGTCCTAAAATCGAATACATACCTATTCCTGAAGATATTAGGGAGGCCTATCAGTACTTCACAGAAGCAAGCATGGTAAAGCTCAAAAAAGCAGGATATAAAGGAGAGTTCACGCCTTTAGAAGAGGGCACAAAAGATTACGTTAATTCTTATTTAAAAGAAAAAGCATATATTTAAGCTGTTGAAATTACGATTAAAAATATCCCCTGAAGCCATGATTGCATATGGCATCCTAGTTTTACTGATTTCTCAATTTTGGAACTTTAAAAATTTTAATGAGGGAAGTGAAATCATCCTTTCTGAGAAAAATATTGAACTAAAACGAATCTCCTCTCAAAACGAACTACTTATTAAAAAAAGCTTTGATGTCCTCAAGCATAAAGCATCTATAAATCACAGTGATAAAATAATTAGTGATTTAAAAAACAAAAATATTGATGTCTCTATTTTTGTGGGCCAAAAACCCGAATTTTGGACCAATAACTCCATTAATATAAGACCACAATTTTATTCCGAAGTTGTTCTACAAAAACATCTCGGAGATTATATTACTTTGATACCTTACCTCTATAAAGATAGAGAATTTGTATTTACATATACTCTAATAAAAAACCCAGAATTTTCATTTTTTGACAACCAAATCAGCAGTTTTAAAAAGGGTAATAAATTTACCCTAGAGCAAAATCCTTTGGAGGGTAGCATTCATGCAAATATCAATGGGCTCCCTTCTTTTTACCTGAGTATTGAAGAATATTCAGAACCTATTACTTGGAGTATAATTTCCCTTTTTTCTATTTTCTTTATATGCCTGGGTGTATACCGCTGCTGTAATAAACCCCATAGAGGTGTTTTTATGATTGCGCTTATCCTAATAGTTTGCGAGTTTCTTTTCTTTAAAAACTACATCCTATGGAACTTAAAATCGTGTCGATTATTTGCTCCAGAAATATTTGCCAGTGACTGGTTAGCACCGAACTTGGGTGTACTTCTTTTTAATAATCTACTCTTCTTGGCTGTAATTCTTTATTTAGGATTTTACCTTAACCGCGTAAGTATATCCCAGAAAATAAAAGAAAATATTTGGATATGGAGCGGTCTGATTATTGGAATTGGAGCATATAGCGGGGTCTTATTTAGATATATTGGCAAACTAGTGAATGATAGCAGCCTCAGTTTTGACTTTTACGAAATTTTCCTATTCAATATTTATACTTTTATCGCTCTCATTGTAATATTAGTGGGATTCCTCATTTTCTTTTCATTGCTTTCTTTCCTTCATCTAATTAAACCTAAGAAATCAAAGAAAAATTCATTTATACTTATCTTTTTATTTTCTCTGGTTTTTGTATTCACCTGGATATTGACCACTTTAAACATTTCATTATTTTCCACTTCCAACTTAATTATATTTTACTTTATCAATCAATCTCAGTGGAGAATGAGTATTAGGATTGCATTCCGGATTGTTATAGCCTGTGCAATGGTTTCTATGGTTTTTCAAAATTTCTCAGCAGAAAAAGATCTTTTTTATAGAGATACAATTGCGCGAAAACTTCTGCTCCAAAATGAGAAAAAACCCCAAGTAAAATTAGGCAGAACAGAGGTCTTATTATCCAAGGATTTAGGTGTTTTAGATTATTATACCTGTGATGACATCAGTAAAACTAAATTTGAATCAAGAATACGTCAAGTTTATTTTAATACATTCACGGATAATTTTGAGACCCAAATCTTTGATTTTGACAGCAATAATAATTCGTACCGAGAACAAAATTCATACTCATTTACTGAAATTGACACGCTATTTAATAGCAATAGTTGCAAACCAATATCCAATCACTTTGCCCTAGTTACCAATAAAAAGCTGAAGGGTAGCTATCTGGGAAAATTCGAAGCATATACAGACACCTCCTTTTATGGCACGTATTACGTGCTCATGAAACCAATTCTCAACAATTCCCCTGGAAAGCTTAGTCAGTTGTTTGATAAAAGTTCTTTTGACGCACTTTTTAGTCAAAACCAGTACAGTTTTGCTATTTATTCACAGAATCGCCTTAGTCGCAGGTTTGGAAATTATAACTACAATATAGAATTTGGCTTAAAAGAGAAGTACTACACCCAAGAGGGCTATTCTCATTATGTATTTAAGGATAACCTCGATAATAAAATAATCGTAAGTAAACCGGAACGAAATTGGCTCCAAAACATCAGTAGCTTTACGATGCTTGTGCTGTGTTGCCTCTTATTCGTTTTACTTTACCAGTTGTTTTTAATAATTAAACAATTTATTCAAACCAAAATTACTGGTCAAAAGAAAGATCACAATTTTGCTGAATTCTTAAAACAGAATTTCAAAATACCATTTTGGAATAAATTGTATTTGAGCAATAAATTACAACTTTATGTTGTAGGAGTGGTATTTATAACTTTTTGTGTCATTCTATTTGTAACGGTACGTTATTTCAATAATTCCAACCAAACGCGTCAAATAAAGCATTTATGGGATAAGTCCACCGAAATTGCTAATACAATCAGCACACGTGCCAATCTTCAGGCCATTTTCAAAAGAAATGAGAATAATATTTTATATGATCTTAGCAATTATTACAACACTGACATAAACCTATTTGGTACGGATGGAAAATTGCAATTTAGCTCAAACAGTAAGATTTTTGATCAAGGCCTCATTGGTCGATTAATGAAACCAGAAGTATATAGAAAACTTAAGTTTAACAAAAAATCAGGAGTCGTAAATAGTGAGAAGCTTGGCTCATTAAACTATATAGCTTCGTACTTGAGTATTTTTGATAATGACTTAAATCTAAAAGGATATATTAATCTGCCCTATTTCACCAATGAACAAGATCTAATACGTGAAATAAGTAATTATTCAGCAACTTTAATCAACTTATTCGTTCTTATTTTTGCATTGGCAGCTATCTTGGCCTACCTGATTGGCCAACAAATCATTAAGCCATTAGATACAATACGGAAAGAGTTAAGCTTAGTCAAACTTGGAAAAGAGTACACCCCGTTAAAATACAAGAATAATGATGAGATTGGGCTTCTAATTTCAGAGTATAATAAGATGTTAACGGAATTAGAATACAGTTCCAATAAGTTGGCCGAAAGCGAAAGACAAGGAGCATGGCGTGAGATGGCTAAACAAGTAGCACATGAGATAAAGAATCCGCTAACGCCTATGAAGCTTTCTTTACAACACCTTCAACGAGCCATCCAAAGGAAAGATGAAAAATTAGATGAAAAAGTAACTCGTACATCTCAACTGCTGATAGATCAGATAGAATCTTTGTCAAAAATGGCCGAAGAATTTAGCTCTTTTGCGAAAATGCCTGAAGCAAAAAATGCTACTGTCGATGTTGGCGAAGAGCTCAATAAAGCATGCGAATTATTTAGTCGCAAAAAAGGCATTTCAATTAAAAAATCCATACCACAGAAGATATTAACAGCACATATTGATTCGCAGCAAATGGGTCGTGTTTTTAATAATATCATTAAAAATGCCATTCAATCTATACCTAAAGATAAAGAAGGTCTTATTGAAGCAAGCATAAAGTCAGAGGGGTCAAGCATTTTAATCACTCTTAAGGATAACGGAAAAGGAATTCCTCCAGAATTATTTTCTAAAATATTTAGCCCAAATTTCAGTACGAAAAACAGTGGAATGGGATTGGGTTTAGCCATTAGTAAAAAAATCATAGAACAATTTAATGGAAGCATACGTTTTGAGAGTGAAAAAGATATTGGAACCGTCTTTTTCATCAAATTGCCTCTTAATTCTAACTAGAATATGATCAGACATTGGATCACATGTATTCTCTCTTTATGCATTGCAGGAAGTGTTCATGCCCAATTAAATCAACAAAAGAAAGTCATTATTGCTGGTCCTATCCTGCACCTGGATAGCTTTGCCATTGATGCGCTCAGTTTGGAAATTCAAATTGATTCTCAACGTCTTATTCCAAACCTTGATTATTATTTAATAGATGGCAATACGGCTCTTAAATTTGACACAAGCCTTTATGAACAATTAGCTTATATAAAGTACAGACGCTTTAATCCTCTCTCCTTTGAAACTCGATCGAATAATCTTCTATTTATTTCTGGCCAACCCAATACTCTCATCTATAAGAATGCAGAAGACTACAATAGCTCACCATCCAATATCCAATCTTTAGGGATACTTAGCCGTGGAATTAGTTTTGGGAATTCACAGGATTTAGTTCTCAATTCTGCCCTAAATCTTAGGCTTAATGGTAAAGTAAGTGACAAAATATCGATAGAAGGAGCGATTACAGATCAAGAATTCCCTTTTCAACCGGAGGGAACGACATCTACATTACAAGATTTTGACCGCATTTATTTGAAGTTCTATTTACCCAAGAGTGAAATTATTTTAGGGGATCATGCATTTCAAAACCCAAAGCACTTTGCATTCATGAAATACAATAAAAAGAATCGTGGCTTGCAATGGAAAATGAATTCAGAAAATGAACATGGCATTCATCGCGCAGAAATTGATGCCGCTTTGGCTAGAGGTCGATTTTCTCGAAATGAAATAACTGGAATAGAAGGTTTGCAGGGGCCCTATAAACTAACGGGTGCCAGAAATGAACAATTCATAATTGTCATATCAGGAACGGAAAATGTATTTCTCGATGGTAAAAAAATGCAAAGAGGCTTGCAAGCAGACTACACTATCGATTACAACCTAGGTGAAATTACTTTTACGCCCAAAAATTTAATTAATACCTTCAGTCGAATTATCGTTGAATTCCAATACTCTGATCGTTATTTTGCCAGAACAATAGCCAGTGGAAATTACAGCTATCAAACCGATAAACTTGTTACTTATGTTGGTTTATACACTGAAAATGACTTAAAAAACCAATCCATACAACAAAGTTTAGAGTTATTTGATTCGACTCAATTGCTTACTGCTAAAGAAATTTTAGAACAATCTGGCGATAATTTTCAAACTGCTGGACTAAATGGCGCAACTCTTTTGGATGGGTTTAGTTCAAATGCACCAAACTACGTGCTAGCTGACTCCATGGGCAAACTGATCTATGCATACGTCGATATACCCGGAAATCATACAGAGTTTTACAGCGTATTATTCAATTACCTAGGACCTGGCAAGGGAAATTACATTTTAGACGGAACAAGTGCAAATGGAAAAGTGTATAAATACGTGGCACCCATTAGCGGGAATCCATCTGGGAGCTACGAGCCCATTGTACAAATATTTGCTCCAAATGCAATCCAAATGACGGAGACAGGTCTAAAATATAATTTTAGGCCCAATTCCAGTATTCATGCTCAACTATCTGGAAGTCGGCAAGACTTAAATACTTTTAGCTCTCTGAATGATAATGACAATACGGGTTGGGCAGGTAAAATTACATTAAATCATAGGCACAAACTAGGTAGAGATAGCATAAACCCATGGAGCTGGGATCATCAAATTGTGGCAGATTATAGCTCTCAAAACTTTAGAAGCATAGAGCGGTTTAGAGATTTAGAAGTGAGTCGAAATTGGAACAAAACTTTGAATAACGAAGAATCAACACTCGTGAATAATCCAGTATACTCCTCTGTGTATACCACTACCTTAGAAAAGAAGAAAAAGCTTAAAATAACCAGTACTGCTGCTTTATTTAATATAAATAATGACCAAATCATTGATCTTAAAGGAAACCTTCGGTATTCGTTGCGATCATTTTATATAGAACCATCCATACAAAAGAATGAAAGTAAAACGCAAAAAAGAACCTTCTCATTAACGCAAAATACTTTAGGTTTCAAAAATAAAACGCAGGATCACTCGATTACACTTAAAGAAGAAAGAAGTAAAACGAAAACTGTTACACAAACCTATTCTTTGGGGAGTTATGGCTATGATGCCCTCGAACTAAATAGTTCTATGCTTTTTGGGAAAACACAACTCGGTGGAACGTATCAAAATCGTTTAAGCTACATCCCTCAAGGACAAGAATTTATTCGAGCAAATGCAGCCAATAATTATTCGGCTTACATGCGCAGAAACAAAAAAACATCGAGTTTATTTTGGAATTTTTCGTTTCGTGAATCAAAATTATTAGACACACAGTTCAGTAACCAATATTCCTCTGAAAGTCATTTATCCTCAAGAGTTGAATACAATTTTTTTCCAAAGAAGAGTTTTGTGAGATTTAACACCTACTATCAAACCATTAGCGGCCGCGAGCAACAAAGGCAATTTGCCTATTTTGAGGTTCCTGCAGGCCAAGGATTTTACTCTTGGCAAGATTACGATGGAAATGGGATAAGAGAAATTAATGAATTTGAACAAAGTCCGTTTCAAGATCAAGCTAAGTTTGTGCGCCTTCTTATACCCACTGGCCAATATATTACTTCTCAAGCCAGTGAACTCAATGGAAACTTTTCCATTCAAAAACCAGAAAAAAAGAACGTATTTAAAGTAAAAAATACATTAACTTTTAATTTAAAAGCCAAAACGATTACCACTGATTTTCTCAAGAAGGTCATGCCTTATTTAAATACATTAAAAGACACCAATACCATTAACGGGCAATATTTTATACGCAATCAAACTGAGTTTGAAACTAAAAATGGCGTTTTATTTATACAACAAACAGGGCTAATAAGGCAGAGTAAGGTTTTCTTAACCAATGGTTTTGATAGCAGAAGTAATCGTGAAACCCAAACCATTATACGCCTATCTCCAAATACCCAATGGCAAATAGTCCAAAGCACTCGATTAAGAAAATCTGAATATAACAGCGAATTCATCCCAAATAATTCGTACCAATACAACTCCATTACCTTAGCTCCATCGATTTCTTGGCAACCGGGTATACAGTTTAGAATTAAAAGTGAATTGCTCTACACCACTTTTCAGAATGCGGGAAACAATTATGGAAAACAAATTGAAGGGAAGATTGTCACAGCCAAAAGTGTTGGTAAAGGAGGACTAGCCGATGTGCAATTTAGCTATATAAAAAATGAATATAATCAAACGCCTAATACTCCATTGGCCTTTGATATATTGCAAGGTTTTTCAATTGGCAATAATTTTAGAGGCCAATTCAATCTGAGGTTCAATCCAAGCAAAAACATACAAGTAATTAGTGGATATGAAGCCCGAAAAAGCCAAACGAGTAGATGGGTTCACATTGGTCGCGCTGAGGTGAGGTATTTATTTTAAACGCACCTTAAGTGAGTAAAGAAATTCAAAAAATGCCCCTTAAAGAGGAATATTTCCGTGCTTCTTTTTTGGCATGGTTCGAACCTTATTCTTGAGCATATCAAATGCGCGAATGCATTTATCCCTGGTTTCAGATGGTTCAATAACTTCATCAACAAAACCTCTTGCTGCCGCTCTGTAGGGGTTTGCAAATTTATCGGCATATTCAGCCTCTTTTTCCTTCCAAGCCTCCTCTTTATTTTCTGCTGACCTAATATCATTCTTAAAAATGATTTCAGCCGCTCCTTTTGCTCCCATTACCGCTATTTCTGCTTGGGGCCATGCAAAATTAATATCCGCACCAATATGCTTGCTATTCATAACATCATAAGCTCCTCCGTAAGCTTTTCTGGTAATTACGGTTATTCTTGGGACGGTAGCCTCACTAAAAGCATATAACAACTTAGCGCCATTGGTAATAATAGCATTCCATTCTTGGTCCGTGCCCGGCAAGAAACCTGGAACGTCCTCCAAAACCAATAAAGGAATATTAAATGCATCGCAAAACCGAACAAATCTAGCCCCTTTTTGGCTGCTAGATACATCAAGCACTCCAGCTAAGTGTGCCGGTTGATTTGCAACAATTCCTATGCTTTTGCCTGCTAAGTGAGCAAAGCCAACCAAAATATTTTCAGCAAAATTTTTGTGAACTTCCATAAAAGAGTTCGTATCAACCAGTCCTTCTATAACTTCTCTCATATCATAGGGTTGATTTGCACTTTCTGGAACAACAGAATTTAAGACATCCCGAGTTTCATTAGATGCTGTATATTCTTGTGAAGGCACATCATCCTCACAATTTTGCGGCATATATACCAACATATCTTTTATATTTTGAAGACAAACCACTTCATTGGCACATGAGAAATGAGCAACTCCGGACTTCGTACTATGAACGCTAGCACCACCTAAATCCTCACTACTTACATCTTCATTTGTTACTGTCTTAACCACATTAGGACCTGTAACAAACATATAAGATGAATTTTCCGTCATTAAAATAAAGTCAGTTAAAGCCGGGGAATAAACAGCTCCACCTGCACAAGGTCCCATGATTGCAGAAATTTGCGGAATAACTCCGCTACTTTTTACATTTCTATAAAAAATATCGGCATATCCTCCCAAACTAACCACTCCCTCTTGTATTCTCGCTCCCCCACTATCATTCAAACCAATTAAAGGAGCTCCATTTTCGAGAGCAAGATCCATTATTTTACAAACCTTTTCTGCATGCGTTTCGCTAAGTGAACCTCCAAAAACCGTAAAATCTTGTGAAAAAACATACACCAGACGACCATGTATCGTTCCATAACCTGTGACAACACCGTCTCCAAGAATTTGTTGCTTTTCCATTCCAAAATCCTTACTTCTGTGCGTAACAAAAGCACCAATCTCTTGAAAACTTCCCTCATCTAGGAGAATATCTAAACGCTCTCGAGCAGTTAACTTCCCTTTGGAATGCTGTGCCTCTATTCGCTTAATACCACCGCCTAAAAGGCTCTCTTCTCTCTTTTCTTTTAAAATTTGTTGTGGAGTTTTATCCATACCTAGCAGCAAAAATAGGTCATTTCAGCTTTTGTAATCCACATCTCTTTTTCTTAATAATTTTTATAGGTAGAAAATCCAATTAACGTACTTTTGTAGCTCAATGAGTTCAAAAGTTAAGTTAAACGAACTTCAAGCCACCGCTATTTGTGGTAATGATATTTCGTCCAGCTGTTTATATGTATCAGCCTTAAGCATCATAGCTGCAGGTTCGTACGCATGGATAGCCTTGCTTATTGTTGGTGCTGTTCTATTTCTTTTTCGAAAAATTTATGGTGAAGTGGTTGGGGCGCTTCCTCTCAATGGAGGAGCGTATAACGCACTACTCAATACAACCAGCAAATTCATAGCGAGTTTAGCAGCCTGTTTAACCCTGCTCTCATACATGGCAACAGCTGTAATTTCTGCATCGGAGGCAATGCATTATTTACAACATCTTATTGAATCCTTGCCTGTTATTATATCTACAATAATATTGCTTCTCGTCTTTATGGCCTTAACCATATATGGAATCGGAGAGAGTGCTATTGTGGCTGTTATTATATTTATCTTTCACATTGCCTCACTTTTTCTGCTGGTAACAGTAAGCGCTGTTTACCTGCTTCAAAATGGCGTAGATGTATTTTCCTTAAACCAGGCCGCTACCAATGCACGGGATGTTAGTTGGAGCACTGCTTTGATGCTTGGGTTTGCTGCAGCAATGCTTGGCATATCTGGCTTTGAATCGAGTGCAAACTTCGTAGAAGAACAAGATACTGGTGTTTTTCCAAAGACACTAAAAAACATGTGGGCTATTGTTACATTCTTCAATCCACTTATCGCTCTGCTTGTTTTGGCAATCCTTCCTATTCAAGAAGTGGCAGACAACTCAACTGCACTTCTATCACATTTAGGTGTTCAAACTGGCGGCAATTGGCTTGGAGTTCTTATTAGTATAGATGCAGTTATGGTTCTGAGTGGAGCCGTTCTAACATCTTATGTTGGTGTTAGTGGACTGGTTGAGCGAATGGCCTTAGATCGAATCATGCCTCAATTCTTCCTTAAGAAAAGTAAAAGACAAGTTAGCTATCGAATTATGATAGGCTTCTTTATACTATGTGCATCAATTTTATTGGTAACTGAAGGCGAAATAAAGGCTCTGGCCGGACTATATACCATCGCTTTCCTGGCTGTTATGGCCCTGTTTGGCATTGGCAACTTACTCCTAAAATATAGACGAGGCCGCTTACCAAGACCTGTTAAAGCAAGTGTTATCTCGGTAATTATTGCTGTAACAGCGGTAATTATTGCCTTATACACTACTATAGAAACTTCCCCAGCTTACGTTAAAGTATTTGTGCAATATTTTGTTCCTACAGCTCTTGTGGTTCTTGTTATGCTCAATAGAACGCAACTCCTACTTCTTTTACTAAGTATAACTCAATACTTTTATAAACCTATTAAAAATACCGTTTATAAGTTTAATCAATGGATTAATACCATGATTAATAATATTGATTCTCAAGAGTTTGTTTTCTTCACAAAAGGAGATAACGTGGCAGTCCTGAATAAAGTTCTCCGCTATGTAAGTGATAACGAAGAATCTAGAACGCTTAAAATTGTAAACATCATCAATGATACCAATGCAAGAAGCCCTAAACTTCAGGTTGACTTAGAAGTCTTGGACCGAGCATATCCAGAAATCGACATTGAATTTATTGAAATCAATGGAAAATTCGGGCCCAAAATTATCCAGAAACTATCACAAGACTGGAAAATTCCAACAAACTTCATGTTCATTGGTGCTCCTTCAGATCGTTTCCCCTATCAATTGGCAGAGCTTGGTGGAGTTCGACTGATTATTTAATTTATAGGATTATTTTAGGTTCTATTTCCAAAAAAAACTTATATAAATTAAGTATTGTTTTTTTATTAATATTTTTTATTAATTTTGCCTCGAACAATCTAATTTATGAATTTGAAAACCAAGTACTTAATAGTATTAAACCTACTATTATATTCATTTCTTTCAGTGCAATCGCAGTCATACGAGCAAGGAGATCATAACGTTTTACTTGGTTATGAAGCTCCAACATTAAACTCTTTAGCCTTTTCTATCTATAAAAAACTTGATAACTATAAAGTTACCGGTTTTGGTGCTTATCATGCCAAATATGGTTTCGCTGTAAGCGACAATGTAGAAATTGGAATAAATGCAAACCTATTAAGTAATGTCATACAGCCAAAGCCTATTTGATATTACTAATGTAAATAGCCTTGCTTTTACTAGTTTAGATGTAAATGCAAGAGTGAAATTCCACTTTGGAAACTCCGCTGAATTTGACCCTTATATTGGAATAGGATTAGGATACAACTCTACTGCCGCCACATGGTCATCTACAGACTCTAATTTCATACAAACTAAAGTAAAAGGATACATTCCATTAGGAGCTGAATTTACTGTGAGTGTTAGATACAATTTTTCTCAACATATGGGAATATATGGAGAAGTGGGTTATGCCCAATCCTTAGTACAGGTAGGAGTTGTATTTCAGCTCTAGTAGAATATCATTTAAATTAAACTTATGAAAAAATATATAATAATATCAGGTGTGTTATTCGCTTTTGCCATAACACAAAAATCATCCCTTAATGCACAAGCTTTTGAAACTGGAAATAACATTGTTTCAGCAGGCTATGGTGCTCCTAACCTCAACAAGGCCCTTTTTAAAATTTACGAGGACGAGAATGAATACAGTCTTAAAGGCTATGGTCCCATTCATTTAAAGTATGAACATGCTGTATCAGATCGAATTGGATTAGGGCTAAGTATTAATCATGTTGCATCTAGTATGAGTTACAGAAATTTAAATAGTTACATTTATGAATTAAATTATAGCAGCACTAAATTTAATGCGAGAGTAAATGTTCACTTTGCCAGCTCAGATGTATTTGATGCTTACTGGGGAATCGGAGCAGGATATGAACCAAATGGACCACAGGTGACCCAAATAGTTCAAATGAATCCTTCTCAAACCCAATCCCAATCGGCCTAGAGGCTACTCTGGGAGCTCGCTACTTTTTTAGCGAAAACATTGGTTTGTATGCCGAAATAGGTTTGGCAAAATCAATCGTACAAGGAGGTTTTTCCTTTAAGTTCTAAAAGAAAATTCACTGAATAAAAAAGGTGCCTTTGACAAAGGCACCTTTTTTATTGGCATTTTTAAAAAAATTAGTTGCCATAAATTGATATTAAAAGTCAATATTTTTTTGATTTATGAAAAACATCTAATCTATTGATATACAATATAATGCGAAATTTCATGCACACGCAAGTTGATAATTTAAGTATTTTGTAGTATCTTTAGACCTTAGATGCTATTAAAAAATGACACCCTTTTTCATCTAACATCATCTTCAAAGTTAAAACTGAATGAATAAAATCTATTTAGGAATCACACTGCTGACAGCAATAACTGCTGCCAGTTGTACAAAGCAAGATCAAGTAAAAGTAGATGGAAACATTCCCCCTGATTACAGCGGAGTGCCAACTATTATAGTTGAGAACTATGTAAATAGACTTTACATCGACCTGCTGGGAAGGGAGGCTACCAATGTTGAACGCAATCTTTTTACAGATTCCCTGATCAATAACGATTTAGATACAAATACTCGAAAAAATCTAATTAAAACACTGCAATACAGTACTGAATATCGAGAGGGCGATAGTAGCTATATGCATGCTTGGCACGAGAGAATTTATAATTTAAGTAAAGCACGCTTTGTAGATGGTGCAGATGATGGCGAATTTAATAGACTTGTAGGGAACTTATCGTTCTCTCTTAAAATAGCGCGTCTTGAAGGAGACTCTGTGCGCGTGTTTCAGTCCCTTGATGCCATCAATAACATTAGAAATGTTACCTTAAGTAAGTATAGGTTAAGGACTGGAATAATTGATTATAGTGCAATGTGTGCAGCGATGCTCAACAATAGCATCTACGATCAGATCAACATGAATAGTTTCAACTTTGTAAATGCCTCTTATGATGATGTTTTAAACAGAAATCCCATTGGGTCTGAGCTTTTAGAGGGTATTGAAATAATTGATAAGAACGCACCCACAAAATTCTTCCATAGCTGGGCAAGTAATAAAACAGAATATTGCTACGTACTCACAAAAGCCAATGAATTCTACGAAGCCCAAATTCGCTGGATGTATTACATATTATTGAGAAGAGATGCTGGAACGAGTGAGGTAGCAGATATTTATAAAACGTACAGACAAAGTGAACAACTGCAAGATGTACAATTACCAATTTGTATAAGTGATGAGTATGCACAATTTAGATAAAATTTTAATTTTGGGATTTATGGTTCTTTCGATGAGCTGTAAAAAAGAAAAGGTTGCCGAGTTTGGAGTCGCTGAACAATTAATTCAGGATGAAAGAACAAGTAAGATAAAAAATAAATCAGAGGCTGAATACATTTCTATCCTCTATACAAACCTTTATCAAAAACCAATATCTCCCAATCAATTATTTAAAACCCAGACTGTTTTGGTAAGTATTGGCGATAGATCTGTGGCAAACGAGATGTTGCTGAGTAATTATTTTAACACGGGTCAAATCATTATTCCTTCTGATGCAGATATGCGAAATGACATAGATGCCTTTATTGAGAATTCTTACAAGAAATTTTTTCTAAGATATCCAAATGAAGCCGAGAAGTTATTTTTCAAAAATTATATTGGAGGAAATGCAAAAGTGAGTGTAGAAATGGTTTTTACAGCCATGTCCGTGTGTAACGAGTATCAATATTACTAAAATGAGAAGAAAAGAATTTTTACAAAAAGCAGGATTAAGTATGGCTGGAGGAGCAGCCTTACCCTATATACTTCCCTCGGGAAGCTTGTTTGCCCGAGGAGGAGTACCCAAGGCGGAACACGTAGTTTTAGTAATGTTTGCTGGAGGAGTTCGTCAGCAAGAAAGCATTCTGCAACGATATCTTGAAGATTCACAAGGGGTTTCTGGGGCTGCAGGAAATGTAATGTTTAATCTATTTGACGGCCCAGCACCAACGAAAAAAATTGTATATGGAACAGATCCAGCTGGAGGGGGAACCGCAGGCAGTGTGCCAATTCCGCAACTTTTAGGAAGCCCTTTAGAAAGCCAGGGAACAGTCTTTAGAGAAGTAGCTGCCCAAAGTGCTGGCCATTACACCGGTCAAACTGTTTTAGTAACAGGAAATAGAAGCGCGGCACAAGGGTTAAAAGTAAGACCGAACTACCCTACTATATTCGAATATTTAAGAAGGCATGCAGGCTTTTCTGCAACGGATTGTTGGATGATTAGTAGCTCTCTGACCAATAGTTACAACCTTCTAAATTCAAGCGATCACCCAGATTATGGGTTGCAATATGGAGCAAATATGTTTGTTCCTGGTGTTGTATTTGGTTCCTATGGTAGAGAGATTTTAGGCAATAGCAAAACATACAGCCAAGAGGAATTAGGACCCATGTATTTCATGAAAAACTTCTTAGATAAGTCCTTTGGTTTAGGTCAAGATGAAATAAATACCATTACAAATACAGACGAAGATAAGACCCGAATAAAAGAGTTTATCAAATATATATATGCAAAGCAAAGTTCAGGGCAAATTGCCTCCCCTCCCGTTGGAAGTGGAGATGCATTTAATATTTCATATGGAGCGGAGGTGCTTAAATATTTCAAACCGAAAATTCTTACGGTTAATTTAACTGGAGTAGATACCTGCCATTCAAATTTTACTGGTTACTTAAAAAACCTTCACCGTGCAGATCATGCAACAGGCTGGCTATGGAACTATATTCAAACACAAATACCAGAAATGGCTGGAAATACAATCATGTTAGTTGCTCCAGAATGTGGAAGAAATCTTAATCCAAATCCAATATTAGATCAAAATGATTGGTATGCCTTCGACCACTCCGATCGAAATGCCCAAAGAGTTTGGTCTTTGATGGTTGGAAAAAATGTACCCCAAGGAATGTCTGTTGGGAACGAAGCCAATCCTATTGGAAGACTCACTGATATTGTTCCTACTATTGCAGATATTTTTGGAGTGTGGGATGATGTTAAAAATGCGGGACTCGTAGACCCCATGGGAAAATCACTATTTGAAAGGATATAAGCAATTATGAAAAAAGCACTTTTTATTATTGCCGCTGTTGCAACAACAATCATTTCTTGCAGTAAAACCACAGGTGTGGTAAACAACCCCTATGATAACATTATCCGAGACATCGATACTTTTAGAGGAACAGAGCCAAGTGCCACCTCCTTAGAAGGAATTCACAAGAATATTTTTATTAAGACCTGCGCCAATAGCGGCTGTCATGATGGAACCTTTGAACCTGATTTCAGAACAGCTGAAAGTAGTTTTAATACCTTAATAAATCAGGCTCCTATTAAACCAGACCCCTTACAAACTTTTGAATATAGAGTCGTTCCAGGCAATGCTGATGCCAGCATGTTAATCCATAGAATGACCGTTGATTTAGGCGGGAACTCCGGAATTATGCCATTAATCGTTAATCCAGATAATGATTACCCCATCCACAAGGACAAGCATATCCAAAATATAAAAGATTGGATTAATGCAGGAGCTCCTGACTTAGATGGAAACACAAGGACCGCTGCTGATTTCCCACCCCAAATATTGGGAGTAAATGCCCGAAATGGTGGAGTATTGCAAAATAGAGGAGGTAAATATGAACCTATTTTGGTTGATGCGAATACCAACCTAACCCTATGGTTCTCTTTAACTGACGACAAACTAAGTCAAGACCAACTTTCAAATATGAAAATAATGTGGTCCATCAATCCAGCTGATTATACTCAAGCTACGTTTGAGCCATTAACAAAGTCTCCAGGCCAAAACCTTCCGGGCTTATATAATGGTTCAGTTAACCACCAATGGTCTTATAGTTTTAACACCGTTGGGTATGTTTCGGGAGAGGTTATATGGTTTAGAATGAGTTGCGATGACGGCGTAAACCTAAATTACAATATACCCAATGAAAATAGCATGTTCTTTCTTAAAAAATACTTTGCAATCAAGATAAAATAAATGAGAGTGATCCGAATTATATTCTGTCTACTTATGATATCCTCGGTTTCTTGCAAGAAGAAAACGGTAGCAAATGACCCCGTACCAAGCATTGGGTTTGATCGGTTTACAAAAACAGTTATTTCTGAATTTGATGATTCCGTTTATCTCTACATTAATTACACCGATGGCGATGCAGATTTAGGGGAAAATGATCCAGATAAAAAATCATTGGAAATCAAAGATAGCAGGTTACCTAAGCCCGATTACTATTTTATAGCACCTCTAGCCCCGGATAATGCAAATGTTAAAATTTCTGGCCAGTTAAAAATTGAACTTAAAAGCCTCTTCCTTATTGGCACGGGAAACACCGAATTAGCTGCCTATGATATTCGTATAAGAGATCGAGCAGGTCATTGGAGCAATAGCATTCGAACTCCTGAGATTACCATTCGAAAATAAACGTGACTAAAAAAATACTCATATCACTTTTACTTGTTTTTGGACTGAAACCAATAGTAAGTCAGATACCTGAGGTGCTCATGCATACAGGAGTAGTGAGAATTTGTGAGGCTACTGTTAAAGATTCAGAAGAAGGATTAACCACTGGTGACTATGCTCATAATGAGAATCATATCATGACTATATGCGTCCCAGGAGCTAAAAATCTCACGCTAAAATTCACATCATTTTGTACTGAAAAAGATGAAGATATACTTAGTATTTTTGATGGGAAAGACACAAATTCTAATGTACTAGGAAGGTGGAGCGGAACAAAAGGACCAGGAACAATCATTAGTTCAGATAGCTGCATCACCCTTCATTTTAAATCAGACAAAAGTGTTTCATGTACGGGTTGGGAAGCTGATCTAAGTACAGATATAATACCACCCCCTACCCCACGATTTTTTCGCGTAGGTACTGTTGCATGTTTAGACAAATCGTTTAAAATTCGCAGTAATGTTGCCATTAACTGTGATTCCTTTTTATCAGGAAATGCAAGCTTAACAGGACCCAAGAGTCTTGGTATAGCTAGCATTACTCCCACAGGTTGTGTTAATGGATATACAAAAACCTTCACGGTCAACTTTAAAAACGCAGTAAATTTAAACGGAAGGTATACCTTTAATTTAACCACCAATTGGTTGGATTTCTGTGGTGAAAGTTATACTCGAAATTCCTTGGTGCGTTTTGATGTACTCACCTGTCCCCTATCCGTTGAGCTGACCTTAGACGATACCTTACTTTGCATAGGTTCATGCACTAAGTTGATAGCAACAGTAAGTGGTGGAGACTCAAAAAAATACATTTATACCTGGACCCCGTCAACAATAAAAGGGGCGGGACCACATACCGTATGCCCAAATGTTAAAACAACATACATTCTTAAAGTTACCGACGGAATTTCTATTCCAAGTGCCGATACGATTACCATCAATGTACTAAGTCCGCCCGTAGCCCAAAATGATACTATGGTCTGCAACGCCAGTGCTAATTTCTTCCTTAAAGCCAGTCCTCCAGGAGGAACTTGGGGTGGTACAGGAATTGTAGACCCTGCAACAGGAGAGTACAACCCAAGAACGTTTAGAGGAGTTCGAAAGGCCTGGTACCAGATAGGAAGATGTGCAGATACCGTAGAAGTAAATAGTAGAGGCACATGGAGCTTGCCCAATGTGTTTTGCCAAGGCACTCCTGCCAAAGCCCTTTGGTGGTATTACCCCAGAGGAGGTGTTTTTACAGGACTCAGAACTACTCCTAACGGAGTCTTTGATCCAGATACCACTGCAGGTATATATAAATTATCCTACAATTGGAACGGTTGTATCGTCTCTAAAGATGTTGAAGTTATTACCAAAATAATTGTTCCTCGTTTTGATACTGCTTGTGAGAATAGCACAAGTGAAACCTTCACTTTTTCACCGTTAGGAATTTATCCATCTTGGTTCCCTGGACTAACCAATAGCTATTGGGGCAGATACAATCCCAGCGCCATGGGAGGACCTCAAACCAAGCTTATTACCTGGAATGGAGGAGGATGTAAAGACACCACATACTTGACCATTCTTGGAATTAATGCAGGGCCTATTTCCTATTTCTGTCCAAGCGCAGGACTTCAAACGCTCAGTGGATTTACCCCAACATCTAACTATACTTGGACCAAGGGAAAGGGTATTACAAACCCAACCGGAAATCAATACGACCCAAGTGTTTTTATCAATAGCACAAATGCTTTTGATAGAGACACCTTAGAAATAAGCTCATCAAAATGTAAGGCTCAAACATATGTTTATGTTGCTAAAACAACCGTAAGTCACACCGACACGTTAAATGTTTGTTTTGAGCAGAATCCTGTTGTACTTGATTACACTGTCACCAAACTGTTCCCTTCCACTGGTGGAGGATTTTGGACTGGCTCAGGAATTACTGGTAAAGATACTTTTACGGCCTCGATAGCGGGATACGGATATCATCCCCTAGTATACCACATTAATGCTTGCACAGATACTTTCTATGCGTTTGTAAGGCCTAAGCCTATTGTGCAGTCTGATACCTCAATGTGCATTAATTCTCCTGTATTTAACTGCTATAGAGAAGAAACAGGTGGCAGCTTTTTGGGCCCTGGAATTATAAATAAGACGCAAGGTTTATTTAGACCAAGTACGGCAGGAGCCGGGAACCATACCATTACGTATACCAACAGTTTTGGCTGCCAAGCAAACTTTAAAGTGAGGGTAGATGCAAAACCCATTGTTGGATTTACCAATACTCCAAATGAGTATTGTTTCAAAACGCAAGCATTCCCCCTCGAAGCCTCAAAAGCAGGTGGAACTTTCTCTGGGAATGGTGTTACAGGGAATTTATTTAATCCAAATTTGGCGGGTTCAGGAGTTCACAAATTACAATACGAGTATGTTGAGAAAACCTGTACCTCATATGCTAACTTAGATGTAACAGTCAAGGATACGCTTAAAATAGTGATAGATTTTGATTCTGATGAAATCTGTCCAGGTGAAATTGTATGGCTCAAATCTAAAACTACTGGTGGGAACCCTCCAGACCATCAGGTGAATTGGAGTAACGGGCAATCAGGTCCCGGAACATTTGTATTTCCTCTGTCTACTACCCTATACTCAGGCACTCTAAGTGATGGCTGTAGCGACGATGCTATAGATACAGTAACTATTCAGGTAAACCCGAGGCCCTATTTTAATATTCAAACTTCTGCCCCGGTTTGTTTTGGAAGAAAGGGATGGGCAAAAGTAGAATTTCCAAATCCGTCACTACTTAATTTTGAATGGAATACATTCCCCAAAAGCTTTAGTGACTCAATTAATGAAAATGCAGGAAATACGTATCGTTTAAAAGCAACGTATAAAGCCACGGGCTGCTCTTCGGACACCAATGTTTATATTCCTGGATTTAAAGCCATTAGTGCTGATTTTACTACGTACATTCCAAATAGTCTGCCTTGCATAACAAATATTCAACCAGAATTGCTTCTTTTCGATGGCAGCATTGGCGGGACTAAAGGAACTTGGGATTGGGGCGATGGAAATACGGAGACATACCTACCAGGAGATAATCCAAAACATACTTACGATGGATCTCAAAGCAATTATACCATTAAGCTTGTTATTGAAAATAACGGGGGCTGCATTGATAGCAGTTTTGGTTCTGTGTGCTACAAAGACACGATTCTAATCTTCGCTCCTACTATTTTTTCACCGAATAAAGATAATAAAAACGAGTCTTTTAAAATGGTGACCTTTGGTCCCACTGAAATAGAACTGCTAATTTACAATCGCTGGGGTGAGATGGTATTTAAAAGCAAAGATTTAAATTTCTCATGGAATGGAACCTATCGAGGAAAAAATTGCCCCGAGGGAGTGTATACCTACCAGCTTAATTACAGAACTATAAAGCAATCCTGGAAGCAGAAAGTGGGTGTTGTTTATATTTTATACTAACGTAAATTCAATTCTTTGGATTGAAAAATCACCCTTGTAAATCATTTAAGATATTACCTACAATATCTTTAAACTGATTCCCTCCATCGTATGGTTTGCGACTGAGCTTATCGTAGGCCGAAAGACCCCATAAAACGAGTTCTTTCAGGAAGTATACTTCATCCGTATCTTTTTGATCAGAACAATACTTACTTATTAGTTCATCGAAAGGAGTTACAGAATTTAATTTTGCCTTATATTCATTTTCGCTGTCAGTATCCAATAGCTCCAATTGGTTTCCTGCAACAAACCAGTCAATCAATTTCTTATAAGGTCCAATATCATCTGCTTTTTGCAGTTTAGGTATACTGGGGAAATAAGAATTAAATAAGGTCTTGGTTGCATCGGAAATTAACATCAGAGCTACCTCTTCGGATCCTTCCTGTTCCCCTTCGTAAACTAACTCTACTTTTCCCGTAATTGCGGGTATCAGCCCTCCAAAATCACTTAATCTCAAAAGTGTAGATTTCCTGTGGGCCTGAAACATTCTTAACTCTGCCGAACTTACCACACTTTCCAAAGCAGTTATACTCATCCTTGCACTCACTCCACTTTTTGAATCAATGTATTCACTTCTTCTTGCCTCAAAGCCAATCATTTCGATTAAGTCAAAAGCCATATCGGGAATAGAAATAGCATCCCTTTGAGTATCACTTAGTTTGGCTTCTTGTTGAGTAATAATTTTGGCTGTGGCAATATCCTTGGGGTAATGGGTGAGAATTTGTGAACCAATCCTATCTTTCAAGGGAGTAACAATGCTTCCTCTATTTGTATAATCTTCAGGATTTGCCGTAAATACAAATTGAACATCTAAGGGCAAACGAAGTTTATATCCTCGTATTTGCAAATCTCCTTCTTGCAAAATATTAAATAAACTTACCTGAATACGCGCTTGTAAATCAGGCAATTCGTTAATTACAAAAATACTGCGGTTGGCTCTTGGAATCATCCCAAAATGAATCACTCGATCATCCGCATAAGACAACTTTAAATTACTTGCTTTAATGGGGTCTATATCTCCTATCAAATCAGCGACTGTTACATCAGGAGTAGCTAGCTTCTCAAAAAACCTTTCGTCGCGGTGCAGCCAAGCAATAGGCATTTCATCTCCCATTTCCTCTAGACGATCTTTTGCAAACCTCGAAAGAGGCTGAAATGGATCATCATTTATTTCAGAACCTTCCACAACTGGAATATATTCATCCAAAAGTTGAACCATTGATCTTGCGATCCGAGTTTTAGCCTGCCCTCTTAAACCCAATAGATTTATATTATGCCTGGCTAAAATAGCCCTTTGAATTTGTGGGATGACTGTATTATCATACCCTATAACTCCTTCAAAAAGAGGTTCTTTTTTCTGCAGCTTTGAAATGAGATTATCTCTCAATTCATCTTTAATATTTTTCGAATTATACGTTGAAGCTTTAAGTGCTCCAAGTGTCTTTATTTTCCTCATTTATCCTTTTAGTCGTTTTATTCTGTTTTGTTCAAAATCCCTTAGAATCATTTCACCTAATCCTTCTATCCCTGTATAAAATGCTTTCCCCTTATTTGCCTTGGTAAACTCCTCAATAAAATGTTGTAAATAATAATCTTGGGCAATCATAAAAGTAGTGATTGGGATTTGCATTTTCCGTGCCATCCCAGCCATGGAATAACATTTATCTACTATATATGGGTCCAGGCCGTTGCTGTTCTTATAATACTCTCCATTCTGTTCGCGTACACAGCTCGGTTTACCATCGGTTATCATGAAAATTTGCTTGTTTGAATTCCTCTTTCGTCGCAATATATCCATAGCCAAACTTAAGCCTGCAACAGTGTTAGTATGATAAGGTCCTACTTTCAAGTATGGAATATCCTTAATCTTAATAGGCCATGAATCGTTCCCAAATACAATCACATCCAAAGTATCTTTTGGATATCGGCTCGTAATGAGTTCAGCCAATGCCATGGCAACTTTTTTAGCAGGAGTAATTCTATCTTCTCCATAAAGAATCATACTATGACTAATGTCAATCATAAGCACCGTGCTCATTTGTGCTTTATGGTAGGTTTCTTCTACGATTAAGTCGCGTTCTTGCAAACTAAAATCTCCTATACCATTGTTTATCTGAGCACTCTTTAAACTCTCTGTTAAGGAAATCTGCTCAATGGCATCGCCAAAAGCATATCCTCTAAAATCTCCCGATGCATCATCGCTTACCCCCCCTTTATTCGTGCTATGGTTCCCTTTTTGGCTCTTTTTTAATTTTCCAAAGAGCTGCTCCAAGGCATTCTTTCTAAGGGCCTGTTCAAGTTTAGCAGCCATAACCAGAGATGATCCATTACCAGAATCATCACCTGCCCCATCCTCAAATTCTTCCCTGATATAACCCCGTTTTTTGAGATCTTCAATAAAGTCTTCAATGGTATATTCAGGGCTTGTGAGCTGATACTCCTTATCCAACTCTCTCAACCAATCAATAGCTTCATCAAAGTCGCCAGAAGTATGTGTTATCAATTCCTTAAAAATGGTAAACAATTGATCGAATGGACTCTGTTTCTCCTTTTGAAACTTTGTAAAGACAAAGCCTTGCTTATATAATCCCATTCCAATAATTTAACAAAATACTTCGCCTATTGTTCTATACAAAACTCTAAATAATGAAGTCAAAAACAAATTGCCAAATACAAACTTTATTTCTCTAAATGATCATCCCAATTTTTAACATTGGGTTCACCTAATTTTCCTTCGGATTTAGCCACAACCATAGCCACACAGGCATCGCCCGTTACATTTATAGTGGTTCGCATCATATCTAAGGGTCTATCCACTGCAAATATTAACGCCAAACCAATGGGCAGTAATTCTTTTGGAAAGCCAATGGCATCTAATACAATAACTAACATTACCATTCCAGCTCCGGGAACAGCAGCAGATCCAATGGATGCCATTAATGCTGTGAGAACAATAATGAGCTGATTGCTAAAATTTAAACCCTCAGGCCATAATACCTGCATAATAAAAACAGATGCAACCGCCTGATACAGGCTAGTTCCGTCCATATTAATGGTAGCACCTACGGGTAACACAAAACTAGAAACCTCTTTATCCACTCCAATATGTTCTTCTACCCTTTCCATTGTTACCGGCAATGTAGCCGCACTTGAGCTGGTAGAAAAAGCAAGCAGTTGGGCCGGAGCCATTTGTTGCAAAAACCAAAAAGGAGATTTTTTAGTGTAGAGGGAAACAACAATCAGATAGAAGACAACCATGAGTAACAAACCTCCAATGACAACTCCTGCATACCTTAAAAGGGCAAGAAGCACATCCGCATCATTGGCTGTAACAATTACGGTAGCCAACAATGCCATTACAGCAACAGGCGCAAATAGCATAATAATATCTACCATTTTTAACACAACTGCATTTAAGGCATCAAAAAAGTTTTTTAAAGGCTCCGCACGTTTGGCGGGAACAAGTAACATACAAATTCCTAAGAATATGCTGAAAAAAATCACTTGTAACATCGATTTATTGTCACCCATAGCCTTTACCGCATTATCCGGCACCATATCCACAACAAACTGCAGAGGACCCTTACTTTGCTGATTTCCCGCTTCAGATATTCGTTCTTGAATCTTATCATTGGATGCATAGGTTTCTTTAAGTTGGATAATAGTCTCTTCAGAAATACCCTCACCTGGCTTCACAATATTAACAATAGTCAATCCAATAGTAATGGCAATAATGGTTGTACTCACATATAAAAAAATAGTTTTTATACCCATGGACTTAAACTTTGAAATATCCTTTAAATCTATGATTCCTTTAATGAGGGATGCCACAATTAAAGGAACGGCAATCAGTTTAAGCATGCGAACAAAAATGACTCCAACGGGCTCTATCCAATTCTGAACAAAACTCTTTCCATCAGTGAATTGAAGCATTATAAATCCAAACAAGACACCGATAACCATGCCGATTAATATTTTCCAATGCAACTTGAGTTTTTTCATTTTAATTCGTACCAAATTTCCCGAAATATACGATGGATTTGGGAATAAAGATTTTTAAAAGAGACAAGCTTTGAGAAAGTTCTATTTGCATCATTAAACATCCTCCACCAAATTTGTATTCTTGTCTACCTATTTACAAACCCATATAAAGTTCATCAAAGGTGTTGGTCCAAATCGGGCTGAAATGCTAGGAAATCATTTGGGAATTGTAACGATAGCTGACCTTTTGAGCCACTATCCCGTGCGATACGAGGACCGAAGCAAGATTCATAAAGTATCCGAATTAAGCGATGGAATATCCATTCAACTTGCGGGTAACATTAGTTTCTCCGGTTGGGAGGGTGAAGGGAGGTCTAAACGATTAAAGGCGTGGTTTACAGATGACACCGGAAAAGTTGAACTGGTTTGGTTTACTGGCGGAAAATGGATTGAGGAAAAAGTGAAGGAAGGAGGACGATATATCCTTTTTGGGAAGCCCCAGATATACCGAAATTCATTTTCTATAGCACACCCTGAACTTGAAGATGCTGAAAAATATGTAGCTAGAGGAGCTTCCGGATTAATACCCATATACCCGCTAACGGAACAACTGCGCAAGCGAAAAATTGATAGTAAGACCTTATCAGATATTATAAGGAACGCTTTAGATATGCAAGAATTCTCGCTTCCTGAAACACTGCCTTATGATATTCTTCAAAAACATCATTACGTATCTAAGTCTGAAGCCATTCGTGAATTGCACGTACCCACCAAGACTGAAAACTTGGAAAAAGCCCAAGCAAGGCTTAAGTATGAAGAAATATTTTATCTTCAATTGCGGCACCTAATTCTTAAGAAAAACAATCAAACTAATTATAAAGGACTCATATTTAATACGATAGGTGACAATTTCAATACTTTTTTTCATCACCACATCCCGTTTGACCTAACTGGAGCTCAAAAAAGAGTAGTAAAAGAGATACGAGAGGATATGAGAACTGGCGTACAAATGAATAGACTCCTGCAGGGAGATGTGGGGAGTGGCAAAACAATGGTTGCGGCATTGGCTGCATTAATTGCTATGGACAACGGTTTTCAGACCTGTATTATGGCTCCAACTGCCATATTAGCTGCACAGCACTTTCAAGCATTTAGCGAGTTTCTCAGAGGAATGGGAATTAGCCCTGTTCTTCTTACAGGAAATACGCGTAAGAAGGAACGACGAGAAATAATAGAAAAATTAGCAGATGGAAGAATAGAAGTTCTTATTGGAACACATGCGCTGTTAGAGCATGATGTAAAGTACCACAACCTTGGACTCGTAGTTATTGACGAGCAACACCGGTTTGGAGTAGCCCAGCGGGCCAAACTTTGGGAAAAAGGGAGTGAATATGTTCCTCATATTTTGGTGATGACAGCAACCCCCATTCCACGAACCTTAGCTTTAACCGTTTATGGCGAATTAGACGTTAGTATTATTGATGAGATGCCTGCCGGACGAAAAGAAATTAAAACGGTGCACCGATATACGGAGCAGAGAGCTTTCGTCATGGATTTCGCAAAGGAACAAATAGCTCTTGGCAGACAAATGTATGTCGTATTTCCTCTAATCGAAGATAGCGACAAATTAAATCTTCAGAGTCTTATGAGTGGTTATGACATGATCACCGAGTACTTACCTACACCTGAGTATACATACAGCATTGTTCACGGGAAGATGAAACCCGACGAAAAAGAGCATCAAATGCAGTTATTTAAGCAACATAAAACCCAAATAATGATAGCTACTACGGTTATTGAAGTAGGGGTAAATGTTCCCAATGCCAGCATCATGATTATTGAAAATGCTGATCGTTTTGGACTGGCCCAACTACATCAATTAAGGGGGCGCGTAGGCCGTGGAACTGAGCAAAGTTTTTGCATTCTATCTACCACGCATCAATTAGGTAAAAGTGCAAGGACACGCATGAAGACGATGGTAAAAAGCTCAGACGGATTTCATATTGCCCAGGTAGATATGGAATTAAGAGGCCCCGGAGACATGGACGGAACCAAACAAAGTGGTATTTTAGATTTAAAATTAGCCGATTTAAAAACAGATGAACACCTGATTGTTAGCACGCGTAAGGATGTGGAAATATTGATCGATCAAGATGAGTTGTTGACTCAACCAAAAAACATCGTCGTACGGAACGAAATGGATAAAATCCCAAATCGAACTGTATGGAGTAAAATATCTTGATGGTTTAAAAACTAAACCGTCATAATTTCGGCTTCCTTTTTAACGGTAACCTCATCCGTCTTTTTTATGTAAAGATCAATTTGAATTTGCACTTCAGCTTCTGCTGTTTTGGCTTCATCCTCGCTTAAACCATCCTTAACCAAGGCTCTTATTTGCTCATTAGCCTCTTTTCGCAAATTTCGAATTCCTATTTTTGAGTTTTCTGCTTCAGCTTTGGATTTTTTTACAAATTCTCTTCTACGCTCTTCTGTTAGAGGAGGAACATTAATGCGAATGAACTCACCATCGTTTTGAGGAGCAAAACCTAAATTACTGTTTACAATAGCCGTTTCAATATCCCTCAAGGCGCTTTTATCCCATGCCTGTATTGTTATTGTTCTGGCATCTGGTGTATTAATATTGGCCATTTGGCTCAAGGGTGTGGGTACGTCATAGTATGGGACTACCACCCCATCCAACATATTTGGTGTGGCCTTACCCGCCCGTATTTTATTAAACTGCACATGAGTATGCTGAAGATTTTTCTCCAATAGGTCTTTTAATTCTTGTATTACTTCTGAGGTGGCCATGTTATATCTAAAATGCAAAAATATCGTTCAAGACCATATTATACGAATATGTAGCCAAATTTGTTTAAAAGTATGTCTAAAATTATAGATTAAGACTTTACCTTTGTAAGAGTATAAAAAATTAAGGAGAAATAATTATGACATTATTGTTTTTATCAAGCATGGGACCCATGGAAATAGTTTTAGTTGCATTTTTAGTTTTACTTCTATTTGGTGGTAAGAAAATTCCAGAACTTATGAAAGGATTGGGACGAGGCGTTAGAGAATTCAATGATGCAAAAAATAGCGTGTCTAACGAAATTAAGAAAGGGATGAACGAAAGTTCTGAAGATTCAAAAGAAAGTTGAAATCGTATTCTCGTATAGCCGATATACAATCGGACATTGCCAACAGGAAAACTTCTTGTACTCTTATAGTACAACATTGCCTAGACGTTATTAAGATTCATTCGAACCTTAATGCTTTTATTGATGTATGGGAAAAAGATGCCATAGATCAGGCCTCAATAATTGATACTAAAATTGCCAACGGAACTGCTGGAAAATTAGCTGGTGTTGTTGTTGCCATTAAATCGAACATGTGTTTGGAGGGGAAGAGGGTAAATGCATCCAGTAAAATTCTGGATAATTTCGAATCGCTCTACACCGCTACTGCAGTTCAACGTTTAATAGATGAAGATGCCATTATTATTGGCTCTAGCAATTGTGACGAGATGGCCATGGGAGCTAGTTCTGAGAACTCTGCCTATGGACCCGTGCTGAACGCAGCGAACAAAGCTTATGTACCAGGAGGAAGCAGCGGAGGAAGCGCTGTTGCGGTTCAAGCTGGAATGTGCCATGCAGCTTTAGGTTCTGATACCGGAGGAAGTATTCGGCAGCCAAGTGCCTTTACAGGAACGGTAGGTTACAAACCAAGTTACGGTGTAGTTAGCCGTTGGGGATTATTGGCTTATGCCAGCAGCTTTGATCAAATTGGACCGATAACTCGCTCTACAGAAGATGCTGCATTGCTTACAGGAATCATGTCGGGGCCAGATGAAAAAGATGCCACTGTTTCAAACAAGCAATGGGATTTAGATCTGGATAGAGCCCCAAGCAAGAAGAAATATGCCATCATCAAAGAGGCCATGGAATTCGAAGGCTTAGATGCCGAAGTCAAAGATGCATTTGAGAATGGGATCCAGGCAATTAAAGATGCTGGAAATGAGGTGGAAGAAATTAGCTTCCCTTTCTTGGACTATGTTGTTCCCACTTATTACATCTTAACTACGGCTGAAGCTTCAAGTAATTTGAGCAGGTATAGTGGTTTAACATATGGCCATAGAAGTGAAAAAGCCACAGACTTAGAAAGTACATTCACCCTATCGCGCAGCGAGGGTTTTGGAAAAGAAGTTCAACGAAGAATAATTCTTGGAACCTTTGTATTAAGTAGCGATTATTATGATGCATACTATAAAAAAGGTCTTCAGGTAAGACAACTTATACGAGATTGGACCGTAAAAGCTTTTGAAAGCTACGATGCTATCCTATCTCCCACATCTGCTACACCAGCTTTTAAAATCGGCGAAAAAGCAACAAATCCTATTGCCATGTATTTAGCAGACTTATTAACGGTACATGCAAATATTGCGGGAAATCCAGCAATCTCTATTCCTATGACTAAATCAGAAAAAGGACTTCCTATGGGTTTTCAAATCATGGGAGAAATAAATAAGGATCAACGCCTGCTATCTATAGCTCATCAACTGGAAGGCGTAATAAAGTGAAAAAAACAATTAATTTTTGCATAATACTGCTAGCAATTCTCCAATTAAATGCACAAAAGAGCTATGAGCCTTTTGTGAGAACTCTTTCTCAAACCGGTTTATCTAGCTATTACTCCGAAGATTTAGAAGCAAATATTAGTTCATGGATTAAAAATGAAAATGATGTTGTTTCAAAAATGCTTGGAAAATTTCAGGCATACGAGAAAGATTTGGATTACATAACCAAAGATTTTGGCCTACCATGGTTCATTAAGTACATTCCAGCGGCCAACACAGGAATGGACGTACATTTCCAATCCAAGACAGATGGGGCAAGAGGTATTTGGCCACTAGAGTATCAGATCGCAAAAAAATACGATTTAATCTCCAATAGCTATGAAGATGAAAGACTCTCTTTTATTAAATCTAGTGAAGCAGCATGCCAATATATCAAAACACTTTACAGTATCTATAAGGACTGGCAAAAGGCTATTCTAGCATTTAGCATAGGACCCGTTCGAGTAAATCAACTCATTCGAATAAATGGAACTGTTCATTTTAATGAATTCTACACCAATCTGTCAAACAAAGAAAAAGAGCCTTTAAACCAGTTCTATTCTGCAATGACCGTTTTATATTATGCCGACACCTTTGGCATTAAGCCCGTTCCATACCAAATAATTCCAATAGATACGGTAAGTTGCGAATTACCTACCACCTATAAAACCATTGAACAATTCACAAATATTGCAGTTGAAACATTGGTCGATTTAAATCCAAGTATACTAAGAAAAACAGTGCCTGCTTTGAAAGGAACCAGCTATTTCAATGTACCTAAAGTAAGCAAACAAGCCTACCAAAATTCAAGAGATACAATCTACACTTATACCAAATACATATTGCATCCGTTTTCTATCTATGACACCATGGTTAAAATCATTGATAGTGTGGAGTACATAGATTTGGTACAAAGGCCTTTTGGTGATATTTCTAAAGGTAAACGAATTATCGTTTCCATCGAAAACACCAAGAAAAAGTCGGTAACCGCTGGAGGTGATGATTCCTCAATAGCAAACGGTCAAACAACAGAAGACAGCCTTTCAGTAAAAGAGTTAACTAGTCCAAAGCAAGTCAAACTAGTTTGGATCACCTACACTGTAAAAAGAAAAGATGCGCTTTATACCCTCAGTGATGTTTTCGATTGCACGATCAAAGAAATCAAGCGATGGAATAATATGAGAGGAAACGGAATTTTTATTGGTCAAAGGCTGCGAATTAAGGTCCCAGAAAACCGATTGTATTACTATAAAAAAATCAATCGCATGAATCGCGCTCAAAAAATGGCACGAGCAAAGCAAGATTAATGAAAGAAGCTTCTCTTTTCCTCTGCTTTTTATTAGCTACAGCACTAATAGGCCAAGAAGTCACGGTCGATTACACCCAAGAAACCATGACTATTGATGGGAAACTTGATGAATCTATTTGGAAAAAAAAATATACCAGTGGAAGCTTCATCCAAAATTTCCCTTATGACACTTGTAATGCCATAGCCAAAACCGAATTTTGGTTGGCCTCTGATGAGGAATATCTATACGCCGCTTTTAAATGTTATAATACTGGCAAAAAGAAAGGATATACGGTACAATCTCTTCAAAGAGACTTTAGTGTAAATAGCAATGACGCTGTGGTGCTCACACTAGAGCCCTTTCTAGATGGTCAAAATGGGTTCTCATTTGGAGTAACACCGCAAAATGCACAAAGAGAAGGTTCCGTTGGAAATGGAGGAAATTTTGGGGTAAGTACAGCTTGGGATCAAGTGTGGTTTAGTGCAACCAATATTCAAGAGGAATTCTGGACAGCTGAGTTTAAGATTCCCTATAAAAGTATCCGATTTAATCATCAAAATAAAAAATGGCGAACCAATGTTGCTCGAATCGACTTTAAGAATAACGAGAAATCGTGTTGGGTAAGAGTGCCACGAAATTTTAATATTTCCTCCCTCACCTACACGGGTGATATGAATTGGGAAAAAAAGCCCCCTAAACAAAATTTCAACCTCACCCTTGTTCCTTATATAAGTGCTACGGGAAACCAGGATATAAGCAGCCAGAAGGCAATAGAAATAAAGCCCAAGACAGGAATTGATGCTAAGTTTTCTTTAAGTAGTTCTTTGAATTTAGACCTCACTCTCAATCCAGACTTTGCTCAAGTAGATGTCGATGTTCAACAAATAAACCTAACCCAATTCAACCTCTTCTTTCCGGAGCGCAGGCAATTCTTTATTGAAAATAGTGACCTTTTTGCAAACTTTGGGTTTAGAGGGATACGACCTTTTTTTAGCCGTAGAGTTGGCTTAGCAGAACCCATCACTGCGGGAGCCAGAATCACAGGAAAAATTGGAAATAAGTGGCGGGTAGGCATCATGGATGTCGCTACCCGAGAGCTAGACTCTCTTACCCCCGCTAAAAATTACGCCATTGCCGCATTTCAACGTAAGGTATTTTCATCGAGTAATATTGGGTTTATTTTTGTGAATGACCGAGTAAAAAACATGCCAGGGAGCACGGTTACTGGATTAGAATACAACCTACTAAGCAAAGACAATAAATGGGTTGGAAAGGCATTTTATCAAAAATCGGTTTCACCAAAACGTATAGATAGAAGCTTTGCTCATGCATCCTTTCTTATCTTTAGGAATGTAAAGTGGCGCTTGGAATGGAATCATGAATTCGCCGGAAAAGGATTTAGAGCACCCACAGGTTTTGTTCCAAGGCAACGGTTTTATGATCAGGAAAATAAAGTGAGTGTTACGAGAGAGTTCTGGCGTTTGGAGAATTCTGCTGCCTATACCATTTACCCTAAATCTAACCTAATTAATAAAACTTCGTTTATTGGGTATCATTCTTCGTATTACGATAGTGCTCAAAAAAGTACAGAATCGTTTAATGCCTTTCGCATTAAAAATACCTTTCAGAATTCGGCTGAGTTCAACCTTCGCTTATCTCATCAAAAAAACACCTTATTCCTACCATTCAGCCCAATTTCAACAGATTCTAATTATTTATTGGGAGAATATGACTGGAACAGCCTCAATATATTCTTTCAAAGCAATAGGCGTAAGCTCTTTAATTTAAGTATTGATGCAACAGCAGGCCAATTCTATGACGGATCTAAATACGGAACAACAGTAAAGGCCATTTATAGAAGGCAGCCATGGGGAGTATTTTCTGTTAACTATCAAAGAGAACAGATTTCCTTACCAAGCATAGGTGATCAAACCTATGATTTAATTGGAGCTAAAGCAGAAATTAGCTTTACAACAACCATGTACCTCAATACCTTCCTTCAATACAATACCCAGGCAAACAATACCAACCTCTACATAAGATATCAATGGAGGTACAGACCCATGAGTGATTTATTTTTGGTGTATTCAGAAAACTATAACCAATATTGGAAAGTCAAAAATAGAAACCTCGCTTTCAAATTTGTCTACTGGTTGAATTTATAGTTCGAACCATATTTAAACATTTAAGATTTATTTAATTGCGCAGCGCAAGAGTTTTTCTCCCTGCAGGGAACCCTCAAATACATCACCAACTGCTACAGGGCCCACCCCAGCAGGAGTACCTGTAAAAATATAATCACCGGTTTTCAGCATAAAGTATTGACTTACATAGGCTATAATTTCATCCACCGCATGAATCATATCAGCTGTGTGACCTACTTGAACAGGGCTCCCATTTTTATACAATACAAAATTTATATCTTGCATATTATCAATCACAGGTACAAAAGGACTAATGCATGCGCTGTAGTCAAAGCCTTTTGCTTTTTCCCATGGCAACCCTTTCTCTTTCAATTTTTGTTGTAAATCTCTAGCCGTAAAGTCAATTCCCAAAGCCATAGAGGTGTAATAATCTTTGGCAAATTGCTTTGGAATAGATTTCCCATTTTTATCAATCCGAATTACAAGCTCGAGCTCATAGTGGACATCATTGGTAAAAGCAGGGATATAAAATGGATTGTTGTTTCGTAAAAGCGCGGAATCTGGCTTTATAAAAATAACTGGCTCATTCGGAACTTCATTCCCCAATTCTTTCGCATGATTGGCATAATTCCTACCTATACAAACGATTTTCATCGCACAATAGTATTTTCTCTTTCAGGACCCAATGATATAATTTTAATGCGCGTGTCTATCGCATTTTCAATGTATTGAATATAGTCCTTAAATGAACCTTCTAAATTATCAAAACCTTCCGCATAATTTAACGGTCCTACCCATCCAGGCAGATTGGTATAAACAGCTTCCACACCGCTTTCAACTAGACTTGCGGGAACTTCATCTGTGGTTTCATCACCAATTTTATACGACTCACAAACACGTATTTTATCGCTACCACAGAGAATATCACTTTTCATCATGATTAATTCATCTACCCCATTTAACATACAGGTGTATCGGAGAGCCACTAAATCTAACCATCCTGTTCTTCTCGGTCTTCCAGTAGTCGCGCCAAATTCATTTCCCTGCTTTCGCAACCATTCTCCTTCTTCACCAAAATCCTCGGTTGGAAATGGTCCTGAACCCACACGTGTACAATATGCTTTAAAAATACCGTATACCTTGCCAATATGCTTTGGAGCAATTCCTAATCCATTGCAAACACCTGCAGTAATAGTATTGCTGCTGGTTACATAAGGATACGTTCCAAAATCAATATCTAACATACTTCCTTGGGCGCCTTCAGCTAAAACCTTCTTACCATCCTTAATGCATTTATTAATAAAGTACTCGCTATTTATAAGTTGAAGCTTTTTTAATTGCTCCAAGGCTATATAAAACTCAGCCTCTTCTTTTTCTAAATCAAAATCGGTGTACCCAAGCCATTTAACCTGTTCCAGATGACGATCTCTAGCTTCTTCATAACGGGCCTTAAAGTCTGGCAGTAAGACATCACCAACTCGCACTCCATGGCGACCAGTTTTATCACGGTACGTAGGTCCAATTCCTCGCAATGTACTTCCAATTTTTTTATCCCCTTTGGCATTCTCCAAGGCAGCATCAACAATTCGATGCGTAGGCAAAATCAAATGAGCCTTCTTAGAAACCAATAAACGATCAGCATAATCGGGTACCTCGGCAATAAATCGATCAATTTCTTGAAAAAGCCGAACTGGATCAATAACCACCCCATTCCCAATTACATTGGTAGTGGTTTGGTGAAATATCCCTGAGGGTATTGTATTGAGCACAAATTTCTTTCCTTCAAACTCCAGAGAGTGCCCCGCATTTGGACCTCCTTGAAATCTTGCCACAACATCGTATTTTGGGGTTAGGTAATCAGCTATTTTGCCTTTTCCCTCATCGCCCCATTGCAAACCTAATATTACGTCTACCACTATCTAATTTTCTTCGTTTTTTACTTCAATTCCACACTTTTCGCAATCTCCATTTTCATCTTTTCTGGGCATCGCATACAAGTGCAAACTATGATGGGTTACATTAAATTTTAATAATTCGCCCATTTTACTACTAATCTGTTGAATTCTAGGGTCACAAAACTCGTGAACTGTTTTGCATTGAACACAAATTAAATGATCATGCTGCTTAAAGCCATAGGCTTGTTCAAACTGACTCCCCTGCTCACCAAAATGATGCTTTTTCACCAATCCACAATCCAACAGAAGATCTAATGTATTATATACAGTGGCCCTGCTCACTCTGTAGTTCCGCTTTTTCATTTTGATGTATAAATCATCTACATCAAAATGTCCCTTGTAACTATAAATCTCGTCAAGAAGAGCATATCTTTCAGGTGTGCGGCGTTGCTTATTCTTTTCCAGATAAGTGGTAAAAATGGCTCTTACTTCCATTTTTGTTTCCTTTAAACGTTTAGCATCCTTGGCAGTCAAATCCTTAAAATTCTATACAAAAGTAAGACTATCCTTAGGTCAAATACAGGAACAGGTTAAAAAGTAATCCCTTGTTTTCAACATACCTCATTTACATTCGTCAGACTTATATAAAAAAACCTTGTAAAAAAGACCTATTCCGTGGATTCTTCCTCCTCTTCAGTATTCAAATATCCAGGAGGTGTTTTTATTTTTTCCTTTATAACTCGGGCCATTGGGAATGTTTTTCGCGCATCATCAACAATCGCAACAGCATCTTCATACCTCCTAAACTTGCCCATGAACACCTTAAAATTGGGTTCATCATATTCTAAATGACATGTGAATATTCCAGCATATCGTATGCTTCCATTGTTTTGTATTTTCAGGGCTCTGGACCTGCTTTGGTCAAAACCAAGCATAATTCTGAACTGATCTATTTTTAAACCCTTATCTATAACTACTTTTCTCTCATAAACACGAGCTGCTTCCATATTTAAAATACTCGTATCTGCTATTATCATTAAGGCACCCAATGTATCCGTATGCATTGTGTCCAATTGATTTAAAGACTCGGCATCATTTGTTTGTGCTTGAATAGCAGAAGATAAAAAGCCAATAAAAAAAATAATAAATTTCATTCTGTTTATTTAAATATCAATAATTAGTCCAAAACCTATGGAAACACTCCAAGTTCAAGATAAGCAAGGCCTATCTTTTTAATCGCCAAAGCAAATGCTGCTGTTCTTAAGCTTGTTAAATCGTCATGCTTATCCAAGGTATCTAAAATATCATTCAGAGAGGATATCATGGTCTCCTCAAGACCACTATACACTAGATCCACTTCTTCTGGCCCTTGAGCCAGTTTATCCATTAAATCTTCGGTGGCTTTTGTTCCAGTAACTTTATCTATATGATCCAATAAGCCTCTGTTGCTATTTTCCATAAAACGTTTCTCCATTCTCCCATATCGAACATGACTCAAATTCTTTAGCCACTCAAAATAAGAAACCGTAACTCCCCCAGCATTTAGGTAAATGTCTGGAACAATAACCACGCCTTTATCATTTAAAATTTTATCTGCCTCAACGGTTATGGGGCCATTTGCAGCCTCAGCAATTATTTTTGCTTTAATTCTTCCCGCATTTTCTTCAGTGATTACACTCTCCAAAGCAGCAGGAATTAAAATATCACATTCCATCTCGAGCGCTTGATCGTTATTGCTAAGATTCTGAGCACCTGGAAAATCAAGTACACTCCCTGTCTTAATTCTATGTTGATGTACATCTTCTTCATTCAGTCCATCTGGATTATAGATAGAACCATTATACTCGGCTATAGCGATGATCTTAGCTCCGGATTCTCTAAAGAATTTTGCACTATGATAACCAACATTACCCAAGCCCTGAACGACTACCCTCTTTCCTTCTATACCTTTAGGTAAACCCACTTTATCCATCCACTTTTTATTGCGACATAGCTCTTTAATACCATAAAACACACCTAGACCTGTAGCTTCTTTTCTTCCTCTCACTCCTCCTTGAGTTACTGGTTTCCCAGTTACACAGCCCAAACCATCAATTTCTCCATTGTTCATGGCCATATACGTATCTGCAATCCAACTCATTTCCCGAGCCCCCGTTCCATAATCGGGAGCGGGTACATCAATACCGGGGCCAATAAAATTCTTACGTACTAATTCAGAAGTATATCTTCTGGTAACTCTTTCCAACTCTTGTTCCGTGTATTTGCTGGTATCAATCTTAATTCCCCCTTTGGCTCCGCCAAAAGGTACATTTACAATGGCACATTTGTAACTCATCAGTGCAGCTAAAGCCATTACTTCATCCTGATTAACGTCCATACTAAAACGAATACCCCCTTTACAAGGGCTTCTATGGTTGGAATGTTGCACTCGGTATGCCTCAAATACTTCAACTTCATTCAATCCCTCACCCATTCGAACGGGAAACTTCATTCGATACACACTATTGCATGAATTAATTTGACTTAAAACACCCTTATTTAACCCGGTATAGGTGGCTGCACGATCGAAATTGTGACTAACAGATTCAAAAAACGTGTACTTACTTACTTGCTTGGACATCTATTTCTTTTTTGTTGCTTCTTATGCAAATATATACTGCAAAAAAGATTAAAAATCTCTTAATTTGCATTAATATTAATTGATAAAAGTAAAAATCAAGCAATGAATAAAAAGGCAGCATTAATTATTTTAGATGGTTGGGGCATTGGAGAAGCGAATAAACAAAATGCCATTCACTCTGCTCGCACTCCTTGCATGGACTATTTACTTGCGAATTACCCAAATGCACAACTCCTTACCCATGGTAATAACGTGGGCTTACCAGAAGGCCAGATGGGGAATAGCGAGGTAGGACACATGAATATCGGAGCAGGGAGAGTGGTTTGGCAGATGCTTGAAAAAATAAATAAAGATCTGCAAGACGCTACTTTTGGGAAAAAAGAAAGTGTTAAGAAACTCATTGCCGATGCAAAGAGAACCGGACGATTGCATTTAATGGGATTGGTCAGTGACGGAGGAGTACATTCTCACATAAATCACCTCATTAAAATTTGCCAGATGGCAGAAAATGCTGGCATTCCAACTATTTTTATTCATGCCTTTCTCGATGGCAGAGATACAGATCCAAAAGCTGGAGCGAAATACATTGGAAGAGTACAAGATTCGATAAACCCAAAAATCAGTAGGATCGTTTCAGTTATAGGAAGATACTTTGCCATGGATAGGGATCATCGGTGGGAACGCACAAAAAGGGCTTATGACCTATTAACTCGAGGAGAAGGAGAAGTTACAACTCAGTTTGTTGAAAGTATAGAGAAACAATATGCACTAAAACATACAGATGAATTTATGGAACCCCTATTTTGTGGAAATACAAACGCCTGCATTAAAGAAGGTGACACGGTATTGTGCTTTAATTTTAGAACGGACAGAGGAAGGCAAATCACTGAGGCTTTAACCCAACGTGATTTGAAAGAAGATGGAATGCAGAAGTTAAAATTGAATTATTATACCACAACGATATACGATGATAATTTTAAAATTGCTGGATCCCTTTACACGAAAGATTTTATAAGCAATTCTTTGGGAGAAGTAATTGCCAATGCAGGACTTGCCCAGATGAGAGCAGCAGAAACAGAAAAATACCCTCATGTAACTTTCTTTTTTAATGGAGGAAGAGAAGAGCCTTTTGAAAATGAAGGGCGAATTATGGCAAACTCTCCAAAAGTAGCTACCTACAATTTGCAACCTGAAATGAGTGCCTTAGAGTTAACTGAAAGGGCCAAAGAATACATAAATGACAAAGAACCTGAATTCATATGTCTAAACTACGCCAATCCAGACATGGTAGGCCACACAGGGGTGTTTCCTGCTATAGTTAAAGCCGTAGAGACTGTTGATCAGTGTTTAAAAGACCTCAGTTCGCACCTTGCAGAGAAAGGATATGATATGGTTGTTATTGCAGATCATGGGAATGCAGATTACGCGTTAAATGAAGACGGGACACCAAATACTGCGCATAGTACGAATCCAGTTCCTGTTGTTCTTTTAAATACTTCCTTGACTATACAAGACGGCATATTGGCTGATGTTGCACCTACCCTATTGCAATTGCTAGGAGTAGAACAACCCAAAGAAATGACTGGAAACAGTCTAATAACTTAATACTTCCATTCAATGGATCTAAAAGCATATTTAAACAGTATCCGAAAATTGTACTTAAGGGATTTCGTGCGTTGCGTAATATTTTTATACACAGAATAGTGAGATAAAACTTAAAGTGCTTATTTTTGAAAAAAACAGATTTAATATGAAAAATAAATTACTTCTTGCACTTGCTTGCATCTCACTATCTTCCTATGCTCAAACTGGTTATTACCAGGAACCTATATCAGGAACTTCCAACCCTGGTGATTTGAACAAAGATTCAGAAGATATTCTTGCTTCTAATATTGCGCCAGGTTGGGCTGTAATCATTGGGAGCAATAATACAGGAACATGGTCCACAAGTCAGACGGTCCCCTTCGCATTTAAACTAAACGACGAAGTAGTAAACTCCTATTTAGTTCATGGCAATGGTGTTGTAACCTTCACGCCGGGAGCGTCTGGTTCAATTGCTGCAACGGGAACATCCCTACCAGATGCAAGTATTCCAGATAAATCAGTTTGCCTTTGGGGGTTAAGACCTTCTGGCCCAAATGATAATATTCTTTCAAAAACATTTGGAACAGCTCCAAACAGACAACATTGGATTTCATTTAATTCTTGCACAGAAGCAAATAATTCAACCGGCTTTACCTACATGAGTATTGTTTTAGAGGAAACAACGAACAAAATTTATTTTGTTGATCAGAGAGTTAGTGCGACTAACACAACTAAAATTGTAGCTGGTATACAATTAGATAACAGCATGGCTTATAAACTTAACAATGCGAATACGTATGCATGTAAAGCGCCAAATAGTCAGGACTATGAAGATAACATCTATTACACCTTTTCACCTGGTAGCATTCCCGCAAAGAATGCCACTTTAGTTTCTTTAGACAATGCAAAATATGAGTTGTTATCAAATGCTCCCTATGAAATCATTTATTCGATAGGTAATAATGGAAGTGAAACTATAACTGAGGTTCAAGTGAGTTACTCCATTGATGGAGGCGCTGCAGTAACAGATGTTATTTCAGGCTTGAGTATTGTAAGTGGTGCAATTGCCCAAGTAAAGAGCACAACAAAATGGAACCCATCGGTATCTCAGGCTTATTCTATTGAAGTTACGATTGATTCCGTAAACGGAACATTGGATGGTACTATAGCAGATAATTTTGGCAAATCATCCGTTCTAATTGTAGATGCCTTTGTACAACGAAATGTATTGCATGAGGTATTTACCTCAAGTACTTGTGGACCATGTAAACCAGGAAACGAAAATCTAAATTCCATTATTGTTGGTAAAGACCATCATACTTCTGTTAAGTACCAAATGAGTTGGCCTAACTCCAGTAAAGGAAATGGTGATCCATACTACTTTGCTGAACTTGCTACTCGAAGAACATATTATGCAGTAAATTCCATTCCTCGAATGCAAGTGGATGGAATTGCTTGGGAAGGAAATGCAGGAAGTTACACAGCGGGTGCATTTAAAGAACAAACTGAAGTTCCTTCATTTATGGAAATTACCGGTTCGGCTAAAAACGAATGGAAGGGCAAAATTTCTTGTGATATTACCATAGACCCTAAGGCGGATTATACTTCGGCAAATATGAAAGTCTATGCCATGATTATTGAAAAAGAAACCTATTGGAACTTAAAAACCAACGGCGAAACCAAATTTGAAAATGTGGTTAAGAAGATTATGCCAGGTCCAGGAGGTGATAATTTAGCTGCTATGACCAAGGATAACCCTGTAAACAAATCATATTCATTTACGTTTACTGGTTACTACAGACTTCCATATGATGCGACCACACCAATTAACTTAAATACAGAACAAACCGTTGAAAATTTCGACAATTTGGCTGTAGTAGTGTTCGTTCAGGACAATGCAACTAAAGAGGTATTCCAATCAGCCATGTTTGATGTAGCAAGCACGGGAACTGAGGACATAAGCAATAAAATGAATGTTTACCCTAACCCTGCAACTAACCAAATGTTGGTTAATGTAAAAACCCTTTCAAATGCCAATAGTTCAGTAGAATTGATTAACATGATGGGTCAAGTTGTTGCGAGTGGAAACACTCCAAACGGTCAATATACATTTGATGTAAGCACCATTAGTAATGGCATTTACACAGTTAAAATGTTGGGCGACTCAAAACAAGCCATTCAGAAGATAGTGGTTAAACACTAAGGAAATAAAAACACATAAAAGAGCCTCTTGCCCAAAATGCGAGAGGCTTTTTTTATGCTTCCAGGTCTTTGAATTACATTTGCATAGTGATTAAATACATGCTTATCTCCTTGTTTCTATTGGCCTTTAGCTGCCAAGGTAAAAAGCAAGTAGTCAAGGAAGATCTACCCTTTTGGAAAAGAATCATTGTCCAAGATATCGATTCCCTAAAACAAACTCAATATGAGGTAGACCACAACACTCAAATAGCAGAAAGTGTGGAGAATGAACTAATTTCTGATCCCGACTGGGACCAATTACTTAGTCCATTCTTAGGAATAGACCAGAAAGCAAATGATTCATTCCTCTCAAGCACGGACAGTTCGGGAGATATTGCCATTGAAAATCTAACCAATTTAGACAGCAATGCATTTGTGCAATCCATCCGTATTATTAGGAACAAAGGGCGTATAAATGTAATAGAAGTAAATACCCTTAAAAACACCTTTCTCAATAAGCGAGTATGCCTTTACAGCTATCAACCGCAAAAAGCCTTTAGTATAAATGTAAGAGAAAAATACTTTTGGGCTGAGGAAAAAATTATTAGTATAAATGCCATGTTTATTAAAAAATGAGTCAATTAAAATTAAACCACTATATCAACGGTGCCTATGCAGCACCTTTGAAAAACCAATATTTAGATAATGTAAATCCGGCAAAAGGTGAGATTTACAGTCAGGTTGCATCTGGTACATCTGAGGATGTTGAAGAAGCCTACAAAGCCGCTGCAAAAGCGTTCCCATCTTGGACTACAACTCCCGCCGAGGATAAATTTAAAATTTTAAATCGCATTGCCGAACTCATTGATGAGAGCAATGAACGTTTCGCAGAGGCCGAATCCATAGACCAAGGGAAACCTGTATGGCTGGCAAAAAATGAAATTAAAAGAGCCGCTCAGAACTTCCGATTTTTTGCCACGGGACAGATGCATTTTGCCAGTGAAAGTCATGCCATGGAAAAAGGGACCATCAATTACACGCTACGTAAACCCTTGGGTGTAGTGGCTTGTATTAGCCCATGGAATTTACCCTTGTACTTATTTTCATGGAAAATTGCTCCTGCCTTAGCCGCAGGGAATTGTGTGATTGCAAAACCCAGTGAATTTACTCCTTACACCGCCAACCTCTTGGGTGAAATATGTACCAAAGCAGGACTTCCAGCAGGTGTACTGAATATTGTTCAGGGTTTAGGACAAAATGTGGGAGAAGCCTTAGTTACTCATGAGGATATAAAAGCCATTAGTTTTACAGGTGGTACAGCCACTGGAAAACGCATTGCCTCCATTGCTGCTCCTATGTTTAAAAAATTAAGTCTGGAGTTGGGTGGAAAGAACCCAAACATTGTATTTGATGATTGCGATTTAGATAAGGCCATAGAAACCAGCATTAAATCCTCCTTTTTAAACCAAGGAGAGATATGCTTATGCGGCTCTCGAATACTGGTACAAAAAGGAATTTATGAACGCTTTAAAGCAGGTTTTATAGAAAAAGTAAATGCCTTAAATGTTGGACCACCAAAAAATAAAGATAGTTTTCTTGGAGCCATCGTTAGCGAACCCCATTATAAAAAAATACTGGACTATATAGAATTGGCCAAAGAAGAAGGAGGTCAAATACTTGCAGGAGGAATGAGTATACATCCTAAAGGACATGAGAAAGGATTCTATATAGCCCCTACGGTTATTGAAGGACTGAAAGCGGAAGCTCGCTGTAATTTGGAAGAGATTTTTGGACCGGTGGTATCCATTATGCCATTTGAAACAGAAGAAGAAGCCCTAACCATTGCCAATGCCGTAGATTACGGTTTGGCTTGCACCATTTGGACCAATCATTTGGAACGCGCGCACCGCATGGCAAATAAAATACAAACCGGAATTGTATGGATTAATTGCTGGCTCTTACGCGACCTAAGAACACCCTTTGGTGGAACCAAAAGTAGTGGTGTAGGACGTGAGGGTGGATGGGAAGCACTTAAATTCTTTACCGAACCTAAAAATGTGTGTATTCAAGTGAATTTGAATGGACGCTAAATAAGTTTGAGAACTAAGAATGTAAACTATCGTTGCATTTTTATTTATAGATGAAAATAACATATACTTTCTATAATTGCTGAGCTTTCAAGAGCTATATCAAACACATAAAGAATTGGTCTTTAACCTGGCTTTACACTATTGTCAAAATCGCGAAGATGCTGAAGAGGTAACGCAAGATGTATTTCTTACCCTTCACCTTAAGGCTCAAACCTTTCAAAAAAAATCCAACATTAAAACATGGATATACCGCATTACCGTGAATAAATCCTTAGACTTCCTTAAGGCAAAGAAAACGCTAAAACGCAACTTTTTTTTTACTGCTGAGCGAATCGATGATAATGCAAATACGCCTATTGCGCATTTTGAACACCCCGGTGTTTTACTTGAGGAGAAAGAAGAAATAGCAAAAATTTTTGCTGCGATAAATCAATTATCTGATAAACAGAAAACAGTAGTTATTTTATTGAAAATTGAACAAAAAAGTCAAGCGGAAGCGGCTGAAATAATGAATACAAGCAGCAAAGCCGTGGAATCTCTTTTTCAACGAGCAAAACTTAACTTAACAAAAATACTAAAAGAAAACGAAGGTTAAATCCCATGAAATCGTCCAATTATATAGAACCCAAAATGGAACGTTTAAAAAACATACAGCGCGTGCAAGTGCCCGATTATATGTTTGAGACAATTATGTCAAAAATAGAACGTAAAAAAGCGATTACCATCCCATTGCATTGGGCTGGAGTTGCGGCAGCAATACTTATTCTATGCATATCTACTAATATTTATCTGGTATCGAACAATTTCCGTTCAGATCAAAAAAATGAACTGGGGAGCTTAGTCCCAACAAACACCCTTGAATTATACCATGAATAAAAATAAATTTCTCTGGGTTGTTTGCATTGGATTGTTCATTTCTAATTTCCTCCTCTTGGGATTTATGCTAATGAAAAAGCCATCCCATGGGCGTCATAATCCCAAGGATATTATAATCAATAGTCTTCATTTTGATGATGCTCAGATAAAGGAATATCAGATACTTATTAAAAGGCATAGGCATGACATAAAAGAGCAGAAAAAAAATATATTTCAAACGAGAAATGCACTTTATAGAAGCTTAAATCAAACCTACGATAAATCAAAAGTAGATTCTTTAATTCAGAAGATATCTCTCTTAAATAAGAAAGTAGAGGACATCCATTACAGTCACTTTATTGATATCAGGAAATTATGTGTCGGCGAGCAATTAGAAGATTTTAAAAAGCTCAGCAAGAGGTTATCAAAGCTATTTTCGCCAAAACAAAAGCCTCCCAGGAGGTAGCGCAAAATTCTTTTTAAATTCTAGTTTAATTCTAAATTACATATTTATAATGTTTCGAGACATTAATTGGCTTATTTTTACATTCTAATTAAGAAGACACGCTTTTGACAAATATTGAACATCAATCAGAAAAGTTAATCATCAATGGTCATAAAGGCTTTGAACAATACGTGGGAGAAGTATTGGGAACCTCTGATTATTTGCAAATAACCCAAGATCAGGTCAACAAATTTGCTGAAGCTACCTTGGATTACCAATGGATACACACAGATGAGGTGAAGGCCAAGACAGATAGTCCATATGGGACAACTATAGCTCATGGCTACCTAAGCTTGAGTGTTGTTCCATTTCTATGGGCTCAAATCATCGAGGTAAAAAACACCAAAATGATGGTGAATTATGGCATTGAAAAGTTAAAATTCAATCAGCCGGTACTAGTAAATAGTCACGTTCGAGTGAAAGCAAAACTTCACTCCTTAGTAAATCTAAGAGGAATAACTAAAGTAGAGGTGAAAGCTACCTTAGAAATTAAGGGCAATGATAAACCAGCGCTAGATGCCACTTTAATATTCCTATATTCCTTTAACGACTAAACCCCCTTATTTACTCTTTAATTGCAATGGGCATTAACTCAAACTAAAACTATACTTTAAGCAACTTGCGATAAAAATTGGGATGAATCAATACCTAATTCCAGAGAAAGTGATACGCCTTTTCAATTAAAGCAGTCATACTAACGGTTTGATGGGCATCTACTTTTAGTTTAAATTTCTTTTGCATAGATGAAATAGTAGACCCTGGGGAAGCTTCCACAAAGTTCAAAGCTTGAGCTGAAACCAACCATTCAATTGCGAATACCTGTTTTGCATTTTCAATAACCTTAATAAGTTTGGTCGCTGCGTTCGCTCCCATGCTTACGTGGTCTTCTTGTCCATTGCTACTCATGATGGAATCTATGCTTGCCGGGCTACACAATTGTTTGTTCTGAGATACCAGAGAAGCCGCTGTATATTGAGCTATCATATATCCACTATCCATTCCTGGTTTGGGACTTAAATATGCAGGTAAATTTCTAAAACCGCCCATTAAATAATAGGTTCTGCGCTCACTAATGCTCGCGAGTTCAGCAATAGCCATGGCAGCATAGTCTAAAGTCAAAGCCAAAGGTTGGCCATGAAAATTACCCCCACTAATAATAAGTTTATCCTCAGCAAATACATTCGGATTATCGGTAACGGATTTTAATTCAGTATCCCAGGTATGCAGGCAATGTTGCAATGCATCCAAACTTGCTCCATGCACCTGCGGAACACATCTAAAACTATAGGGATCTTGAACATGTGTCTTCTCTCTCGATTCTGCTTGTTCTAGCAAATCTAAAATTTCACTGGCGACCATATTTTGTCCTTGATGAGGTCGAATGGCATGAATTTGAGGTAAAAAGGGTTCGTGTCTCGCATTCACCGCATTTAAACTAGCCGCTGTTAGTTTTGGTAGCTGCATGAGAATATCTCCAATAAGGTCTGACGCTTGCATCGCATGCGCCAGCATAAATTGAGTGCCATTGATCAACCCTAAAGCCTCTTTGGCTTGTAAAATCAAAGGTTGTAAACTTCTTCGCGAAAGTTCGGGAAGCGCCTTAGCCGGCTCTCCATCTTTCCAAAAATATCCTAAACCTATCAATGGAAGAAACAATTCGGACAAAGGAGCTAAATCTCCACTAGCTCCCAAAGAGCCTTGGCTATGTATAGCTGGAATGATATCTAAATTGTAAAAATCAATCAATCGCTGCGCCACATTTCTGCTCACTCCACTATACCCTTTTGAAATATTCTTTATCTTAAGCAAAAGCATTGCTTTACTCAATTCTTTACTCAACATGGGACCTACTCCGGCTGCATGGGTAATGAGTAAGTTCTCTTGCAGTTTCCCTAATTCCTCTGCTTCAATTTCTACATCGCACAGTGAACCAAATCCAGTATTAACACCATAAACAGGCTCCTTAGCTGCTTTAATATGCTCATGTAAATAATTATATGCACCATCTATAGCTGCCCATTCTTCGGAACTTAACTTGAGTTCATCCCCTGAGTCTAAGAACTCATTAAATTCATTGATTGTATCTAAACTCATGCTGTTTGTATAAAGGTCTTAATTTCACTCCATGCGATTTGCTTTTGCTCACCACTTTCCAAATCCTTCATCATAATCGTCTTATTCAAAATTTCATTTTGGCCAATAATTGCGGCAAACCTAATTTTTTTTGCATTGGCATAATCCAATTGTTTTCTCAACTTTAAAGCTTTCGGATATAACTCTGCACTCAAACCCTCATCTCTTAAGGATTTACATAAGCGATAACCCGTTGACATATTTTCGTTATCCATCACACAAAAAAGGATATTTCGATCATCTTCAATATCATTTTGAAACAAATCTGCGGCTTCCATCACATCATAAATGCGATCCAATCCAAATGAGATTCCTACGCCTTGACCACCATCAAAACCAAACATCTCCGTCAGTTTATCATATCGGCCACCTCCGCCAATACTACCCACGGAAAAACCCTCGGGTAATACTTCAGTTTGTGGCACAACCTCATAAATAATTCCAGTATAATAACTTAGGCCACGAGCTAGAGTAAAATCCAATGAAATAATATTCTTGCCTTTGGATTGAGCTAAATCAAAATTACCCTTTAACTCCTGCATTAGCTCTAACGGAATATTTGGAAAAAGTGTGCTTAAAGCCTCCAACTTTTTAGCATTTGTTTCTTTAGCGTTCGCCTCTAATAGTTTCATCCAAATGTCTACCGCCTTCTGATTAATATCAGTCAATAGTAAATCATTTACCTTAACTCCAATTTTATCGTACTTATCAATCAGTTGCATAAAACGGAAGGACTCTTCATCATTCAATTTATCTTGGAGTATGCTATCAAATATTTTACGGTTATTGAAACGAATAATAACGGGTAATTTTAAATTTAAGAAAACATCATTATATAAATCTAACAATTCAATATCTCCGTAAATAGAAGTAGAACCCACAATATCAGCATCGCATTGCCAAAACTCTCTGTACCTTCCTCTTTGCGGACGGTCGGCCCTCCAAACAGGCTGCATTTGAAAGCGTTTAAAAGGAAATGTAATATGGCTTCTATTCATGCTTACATATCGCGCCAAAGGCACCGTCAAATCGTAACGCAAGCCTTTTTCTGCAATTACTTTGCTCAGTTTTTTACTATCCTTCGCGTCATAAATTTCTTGATCAGCCGCATTCAAAAAGTCCCCATTGTTTAATATTTTAAACAACAATTGATCTCCCTCCTCGCCATATTTATCTGTCAAAGTGCTCAGTTTTTCTACGGCTGGAGTTTCTATCGCTTCAAATCCATATTGAACAAAACACTGTTCAATGGTTTTCATGATGAACTTTCTCTTTTTCATCACAGCCGGTCCAAAATCTCTAACGCCTTTAGGTAGGGATGGTTTTTGTGCAGTCATTTCTAAAAATGCAAAGATACAATGGCTATTTTTAATGCGATAGGCTAATTACCGCTACTCGTTTAAATGTCTAAAAAATCAAATGGAATGATATAGAAGATGTTCCGATTCGGTTCAGATCCTAAAAGACTTGCAAAAAATAAGCCATTACTCCTTTATATTTTAGGATTGTTCATTCAAACATCGCAAATTCGCAGACGGAAATAATGAATCCTGTTTTAGTACATATTATGCGTGGAGAAGTTCTTGAGAGCTTTCACCGTGGAGTTATTTGTGTTGTGAATGAATCTGGAGATGTTCTTTATTCTGCGGGTGATATTAATCAAGTCTGTTACCCGCGATCAGCCATGAAATACTTTCAACATCTACCCTTATTACTCAGCTCATCATTTGGTTCTCTTAATCTGAGTAAACAGGATATTGCTTTGATGTGCGCCTCACACAATGGGGAGCCCATTCATTCTAAGGGAAGTGAAGCCATTCTTGCTAAAATCGATCTCCATGCCAGCGATCTTCAATGTGGAATTCAAGACCCCAATCTAAGATCAGATCGAATACAGATGATTAAAAACCAAGAGGAACCCACTGCTCTTCACAATAATTGTAGTGGTAAGCACGCTGGTTTTTTAGCCTATTGTAAAGCAGAAGGCTTGCCAATTGAAACCTACTTAGAACCCACTCATCCCTTACATATCGAAATTAAAAAGTGGGTTTCTACATTCTATGAATGCGAGCAAGAAGATATGCTGATAGGTATTGATGGATGCTCCGCCCCAATATTCTCAGCAACTATAAAACAACAGGCCATTGGGTTTAAGAACCTTAGTACACCTGAACAAGTAGGTGACAGCAATCTTGTCTCAGCTTGCCAACTTCTTTTAGATTCCATCAAAGAAAATCCCTATTTGATTGCTGGAAACAAACGATACTGTACTGAATTAATGCAGGTGACCAAGGGGAGAGTCATTGGCAAAACAGGAGCCGATGGAGTTTATAGTGCAGTTATCCCAGAATTAAAATTGGGTATTTCTATAAAAATTGATGATGGAACTATGGGGCCTCAGTATACAGTAATGCAGGAATTATTAACCCAGCTTGGCTTATTAAGTAATGAAGAACAAGCCCTTTTAGAAAACTACAACCACCACATTAACAAAAATTGGAATAAGAAAATTACCGGATCTGTGATACCAAGCGGCGCGTGGAAAGCAGAAAAAATTCAATAAATCCGAGAAAATATTTGCGTCTAAGCTGTGTTTTAAAAATAGTGTATCTCTAAATAAAAACTTAATATTATGGTAACATTGGCCTCATATATTTGCTCTTGATTATTACTAACATAAAATGAAAAAAATTTATTACGTCTTTGCTGCTTGTTCAGCTTTATTAATTTCTAGCTGTGGAGGGAACGACACAGAAACTAGTGCAGAAGGTCAATTAGAAGGAAGCATCCAAATTGATGGCTCTTCTACTGTTTATCCTGTAACAGAAGCTGTTGCAGAAGAGTTTAGAGCAGTTCAACCTAAGATCAAAGTAACCGTTGGTGTTTCTGGAACAGGTGGTGGGTTCAAAAAATTCTCTAGAGGAGAAACGGATATTTCAGATGCATCTCGCCCCATTAAGGATAAAGAGATTAAAGCTTGTGAGGAAAACGATATCAGTTATGTTGAACTATCTGTTGCTTATGATGGCTTGGCAGTGTTGGTCAATCCTCAAAACGACTGGGTAGACCACTTTACAGTAGAAGAATTAAAAAAACTTTGGGAACCATCTGCTCAAGGTAAAATATTAAAATGGAATCAAATCCGAGCAGAGTGGCCAGATGAAGAAATTCATTTATTTGGACCTGGCGTTGCTTCTGGAACATATGACTATTTCACTGAAGCTATTGTTGGCGAAAGTGGAGCAAGCCGAGGCGACTTTACAGCTAGTGAAGATGATAATGTATTGGTTCAAGGAATTTCCGGAGACAAATATGCATTGGGATTCTTTGGTTTGGCTTATTACGAAGAAAATAAAGATAAACTGACCCTTGTTGGCGTGGATAACGGGAATGGTGCTGTCTCTCCATCTTTGAGTACTGTTAAGGACGGATCTTATGCTCCACTCTCGCGCCCTCTTTTTATTTATTTAAACAGTACGGCAGCAGTTAGAGAGGAAGTTCAGTCATTTATTACCTTCTATATTGAAAATGCTCCAGAACTTTCCACAGAAGTTGGCTACATTCCATTGCCAAGTGATGAATATGCCAAACAAATGGCTAAATTTGAAGCCTTCTTAAATACTGTTTCGAAAGAAACAGAAGAAAACGGTTCAAGTGACGAACCCGTTTCCGAAGAAGGTGAATAAATAAATCTAACATACTTGAAAAGTATAAAAGAAAAGATAATAGAGTCTATACTCTTCACATGTGCGCTCATCACGGTGCTGACAACTCTAGGGATTATATGGGTTCTATTATCTCAATCTTACTCTTTTTTTAGTGAAGTAAGTATATCGGAGTTTCTTACAGATAAGGAATGGACTCCTCTTTTTTCCCAAAAACATTTTGGTATTATGCCACTGGTTACGGGCACTCTTTTAACTACATTCATAGCCATTTGCGTAGCCCTTCCCATGGGCTTAACAATTGCTGTATACCTCAATGAGTATGCACCTAAGGGAATTCGAAAGACAGTAAAGCCAATTCTCGAAATTCTTGCAGCTGTACCTACCGTTGTTTATGGTTTCTTTGCCTTGGTGGTTGTGACTCCATTTTTGCAAAGTATCATACCAGGACTTTCCGGGTTTAACGCCTTGTCTCCGGGTATTGTAATGGGAATTATGATTATTCCTTTTATATCATCGCTGAGTGAAGATGCCCTAGCGGCAGTTCCCAAAACCTTAAGAGAGGCTTCTTATGGAATGGGGGCAACAAAACTACAAACCTCTTTCAAGGTTCTTATTCCTGCAGCTTCATCCGGTATTATAGCTTCGGTTATTTTGGCATTAGCCAGAGCCATTGGAGAAACAATGATTGTGGCTATTGCAGCCGGCCAACAACCACGATTAACCTTTGATCCAACTGTACCAGTTGAAACGATAACTACATACATTGTGCAAGTGAGTATGGGGGATGTTCCTCATGGATCCTTGGAATACAAAACAATATTTGCAGCAGGGATTACATTATTTGCCCTGACATTCTTATTGAATAATATTAGTTTCTGGATTAATAAAAGGTATCAACAGAAATATGAATAACCTCCAACGAAATAAAATAAGGGATAAAGCCTTTAAGTACTTCGGGGTCACCTGTACTTTCTTTGGTATTTTCATTTTAGGCGTCTTCCTTTTCGGAATTATTAATGATGGGGTGTCTCGAATAAACTGGGATTTCTTAACAAATCTGCCTTCATACCGACCTAAAAGAGCAGGAATACTTACAGCTTGGACGGGTACTCTCTGGATTTTTGGATTAACTGCAATAATTGCAATCCCTCTGGGAATTGCTGCAGCCATATATTTAGAGGAGTACGGTAAAAAATCCTGGTTTGCGAACTTGCTTGAGATAAATATCACCAATTTAGCAGGAGTACCAAGTATTATTTACGGTATTTTAGGATTAGAAATTTTTGTACGTCTAGCGGGTCTTGGAGGAAGTTTGCTAGCGGGTAGCTTTACGCTTTCCTTACTTATTTTACCCGTTATTATTGTTGCCACAAGAGAAGCGCTTAAAGCAGTGCCTCTAACCACGCGAACAGCGTCCTACGCGCTAGGAGCTACCAAGTGGCAAACCATCTGGAATTTAATTTTACCAGCTTCTTTAAGCAGTATAATTACCGGAATTATTCTGGCACTGGCCAGAGCCGTTGGCGAAACTGCACCTCTTATAGTAATTGGAGCGTTAGCTTATGTTCCATTTGTTGCGAAAACACCTATGGACGAATTTACCGTCATGCCTATTCAAATTTTTAACTGGATATCAAGACCTCAGCACGGTTTTACCATAAATGCGGCTGCAGCCATCATTATATTACTTGCTTTTGTTTTTGTAATGAACGGAATTGCAGTTTACATTAGAATTAAAGCTAAGAAAAAGTCTCATTAGTCTTACATTTGAAAACGAAATAGAGATACGATTGAATTAATCAAACCATGTCAAAATCCCAATCAAATTCATCCTTTAAAATAGAAGCCAAAAATGTTGATGTTTTTTATGGCGAAAAACAAGTTTTGAAAGATGTAAATATGCCTATAGAAAGCAATACTGTAACTGCACTAATCGGGCCATCTGGTTGCGGAAAATCAACTTTTCTACGCTTATTCAATCGCATGAATGATTATATCGATATCTTCCATAAAAAAGGTGAAATTCTTATTGATGGAAAGGATATTTACAGAAAGAAAACAAATGTAGAGGAACTGCGCAAATCTGTTGGAATGGTTTTTCAAAAGCCAAATCCTTTCCCAAAATCTATTTATGATAACATTGCCTACGGATTGCGAATACAAGGAATTAGTAAAAAAAGTCTTTTGGATGAAATTGTCGAAAAATCAATACGGCAAGCTGCACTATGGGACGAGGTGAAGGATAACCTAAAAAAAAGTGCATTAGCGCTTTCCGGAGGTCAACAACAACGCTTGTGCATTGCGCGAACCCTGGCAGTAGAACCTTCTGTTATCTTAATGGATGAGCCCGCTTCTGCATTGGATCCAATATCAACTGCAAAAATCGAAGAACTTATTCAGGAGTTAAAAGAACAATACACTATTCTTATCGTTACACACAACATGCAACAAGCTGGAAGAATTAGCGACAAAACAGGCTTTTTTTACATGGGAGATTTGGTTGAATTTGACGAAACCCAACAAATTTTTACGAATCCTAAAAACGAACGCACCGAAAACTACATTAGTGGTAGATTTGGATAAATATAATTGAATCTAATGAATATAGAAGAAGAAGTACAGCAGCTAAAAGAAGCCATCATGGACATGGCGGAATTAACCATTAGTCAAATGAAAAAAGCAAAAGACGCTTACTTGGCTAATGATTCAGAACTTGCTCAAGAAATTATTCATAACGAGAAGCGGGTGAATGCTATAGAACTTAGTATTGATAGAGATTGTGAAAATATTTTTGCACTATTAAACCCTGTTGCTTCTGACCTTAGATTTGTTATCTCTGCATTAAAAATCAACTCTGATTTAGAACGGATCGGAGATTATGCTGATGGAATCGCAGACTACGTGGTGGACTTAACGGAAAAATTAGACCCCTCCTTAGTTAAAGAAACAAAAATCGAGGAGATGTTTAACATTGCAATATCTATGTTAGAAGATATTGCTATTGCACTAAGAGAAGACAATGTAAAACTTGCTCGAAAAGTATATCAAAAAGATTCTGAATTGAATAAGATCAATATTAATGCATCTAAAATAATCACTGAATATATTAATAACAATCCTAAAACTGTCCGACAGTCTTTATTTATGTTCTCAGTCATTAGAAAAATAGAACGAACTGGGGATCACATTAAAAATATAGCTGAAGACTTAATCTTTTATGTTGAAGCCAAAGTGCTAAGACATAAGAAAATGAAAAAATAGATTTTTCAATCTTTCTTAATTACGCCCAGTTAGAATAGGAGTATAGTCAACTATTCTATCGAAATACAATGATTTTATTGGCCTTGTGTATGGCAGATTTATCCAATAACAAGCTTCTTTGCAATTGGCTGCAATAACTAGTAATTTCGTGGTTCATTATGACAGGATTCTTCCATATTCCAAAAGCTATAAATGAGCCCGTAAAAGATTACGCGAAAGGCTCAAACGAACGCGATTCACTTCAAGCTGCTCTAAAAGACGCACGATCAGAAGTAAGAGATATTCCCATGTATATAAATGGAAAAGAGATTCGTACAGGAAATACGATTGATATTTTTCCTCCGCATGATAGTCATCACAAAATTGGTCATTTTCACCGAGGGGATGCAACGCACGTTCAAGATGCTATAGACAGTGCATTAGCAGCTAAAGAAGATTGGGAAACAATGCCTTGGGAGCAGAGGGCTGCTATTTTTCTCAAAGCAGCAGACTTACTTGCAGGACCTTACCGATATAAAATCAATTCGGCTACCATGCTCGCTCAGAGCAAAAATGCATATCAAGCAGAAATTGATGCTTCCTGTGAGATGATTGACTTTTTGCGTTTTAATGTTCAATACATGAGTGAGATTTACAATGAACAACCTGGGGCTAATAGCCCAGGCATTTGGAATCGATTGGAATACCGTGCGCTTGAAGGCTTTGTATTTGCGTTAACCCCATTTAATTTCACCGCTATTGCAGGAAACTTGCCAACCAGTGCTGCCATGATGGGTAATGTAATTGTTTGGAAGCCCGCAGATACACAGGTATATAGTGCTCAGGTATTAATGGAAGTATTTAAAGAAGCTGGCTTACCTGATGGTGTAATTAATTTGGTTTATGTAGATGGACCATCAGCCGGTGAGGTAATATTCAATCATAAAGACTTTGCAGGAATACATTTTACAGGAAGCACTGGCGTTTTCCGACACATATGGAATACTATTGGTACCAATATTGCAAAATATAGAAGCTATCCTCGCATCGTTGGAGAGACTGGTGGAAAGGATTTCATTCTTGCGCATGAGTCTTCAAATGTAGATGTAATAGTCACAGCTATTGTACGAGGTGGATTTGAATTTCAAGGACAAAAATGTAGTGCTGCAAGCCGAGTTTATATTCCTAAAAATCTTTGGCCAGCAGTTAAAGAACGATTGGTAAAAGAAATGGCCACTCTAAAAGTGGGTCCAACGGAAGATTTTACCAATTTTGTAAATGCAGTTATTGATAAAAAAGCCTTTGATAAAATCAGTGGATATATTGACCAAGCTAAAGAAGATGGAGTAGAAGTACTTTGTGGCGGCGGTTACGATGATAGCAAAGGATACTTTATTGAGCCCACAATATTAATGGCACCAGATCATAAGTACAGAACCATGTGCGAGGAGATATTTGGCCCAGTTTTGACTGTTTCTGTATATGAAGAGTCTTGGGAAGAAATGTTTGGTATTGTGGATGGAACCAGCGAATATGCCTTAACTGGAGCTATTATCGGTCAAGATAGATATGCCTTGGCTCAAGCAACCAAAGCCTTGAGGCACAGTGCGGGTAACTTTTACATTAATGATAAACCAACAGGAGCTGTTGTTGGCCAGCAGCCTTTTGGTGGAGGTAGAGGAAGTGGAACCAATGATAAAGCCGGAGCTAAAGTGAACTTATTGCGATGGGTAAGCCAAAGAACAATAAAGGAAACATTTGTTCCAGCAAAAGATTACAGATACCCTTTTCACGAAGAATAATTAAGAAATATTTTAGATTCAAAGCCGACATTCGTCGGCTTTTTTTGCTTTCAAAAATCTAAATTGCCAAAACATCCCACAAGCCTTTACTTTGTTAGTAATGAAGTACATGTTTCTAATTTTATGGATGCTAAGCTCATCCCTTGCAGCTCAAACCTCATACAGAGGCCTATCTGTAATAAGCGAGTTATCTGCATGGTGCAGTGGAAGCAATGGCATGGTTCAACGAACCATAAATGGGAAAGACTGGGAAAATGTAAGTCCAAAAGGATATGCGAATAAAGACTTCAGGGCAGTTCATGCCTACGATGAAAACACTGCCCTTCTATTGAGCATAGCAGATAGTGCCGTCATTTTAAGAACTACCGACGCTGGAAAGAGCTGGAATAAAGTATATGAAAATAATACACCAGGAATTTTCTTTGATGATTTTGATTTTCAAGGACATAGAGGTTTTGCCATTGCAGATCCCCTGCCATCTGGAGATAAATACGATCATGTTTTCATTATAAGCCAAGACTCTGGGAAAACCTGGTACCCAATGCGAAACCATGTTTTTAGGAACAATGCGAAAGATGCAGGTCTTTTCTCAGCTAGTGCCTCTAATGTTATTATTGATGGGGAAAGTTTAAACGCCATTTGCGGTGGAGATTCTGCAATGTTCCTTTTTAGCAAGCACGGTAAAATAAAACTTCCCATAAAATCAGGAGGAGCATTTGGCCCTTACAGCATGGATCGTTTGGGAAGGTGTTACGCTGTTGTTGGCGGAAATTATGCCAAAAAAGAATGGAGTGACTCCATTGCCTGTTACAGCAAAAATCATGGAAAAGACTGGACTTTATTCCAAAGCATGCCTCATGGATATAAAAGCTCCATAAAGTTCTTTAAAAATCACAAGCAACTCATTGCAGTGGGAACAACTGGGATAGATATTAGTACTAATTTTGGAAAGACATGGAAACAGGTTTCTAAAACCTCTTTTAATACTGTAGAGGTCTTCCGAAATACCATCTGGATGGTTGGAAATGATGGAATTAAAGCCACCTTTACAACTCAAAAGTTAAAGAAACTGAGCATCCCTTTTTAAAAAAACAAAAAGAGTATATCGCTCCGTCTTTCGAATTACATTAAATATCTAAGCCATGCTCTCTGGCTGTTTTTAATGCAATATCGTAACCCGCGTCAGCATGCCTAATAACACCCATACCAGGATCATTACGCAATACTCGACTTAAGCGCTTATGGGCTTCATCTGTTCCATCAGCCACAATCACCATTCCACTATGAATGCTGTATCCCATTCCTACCCCACCACCATGATGTAAGCTTACCCAGCTGGCTCCACCTGCTGTATTTACTAGTGCATTTAGGATAGGCCAATCAGCTACTGCATCACTGCCGTCTAACATTGCTTCTGTTTCTCTATTGGGGCTCGCTACCGAACCCGTATCTAAATGATCTCGTCCAATAACGATGGGTGCTTTGAGTTCTCCACTCTTCACCATTTCGTTAAAAGCCAAACCGGCTTTCTCTCGCTCTCCTTGACCAATCCAACAGATACGTGCAGGCAATCCTTGAAATTCAATTTTCTCCTGCGCCATTTCTATCCATCGATGCAAGGATTCATTTTCAGGAAATAACTCCAATAGTTTTTCATCCGTTTTACGAATATCCTCTGGGTCACCGCTAAGAGCTACCCAACGAAAAGGACCTTTTCCTTGACAAAACAGTGGTCGAATGAAGGCCGGAACAAAACCCGGGAAGCCAAAAGCGTTTTCTAGGCCTTCTTCTTGGGCTCTTGCTCTCAAGTTATTTCCGTAATCAAAGGTTAAACTACCCATTTTCTGAAGTTCAAGCATTTGCTCTACATGCCTACGCATGGTATGGTAACTTAGCTTCGTATATTTCTCTGGATCGGTTGCCCTTAATTTATCTGCAGCCTCTACATCCATATCTTGTGGGTAATATCCTATTAATGGATCATGGGCACTGGTTTGATCCGTTAGTGTGTCAGGCACCACTTTTCGTTCTATTAAGGCTTGCAATAAATCTACAGCATTGCACAATACACCTATTGAAATAGCGTCTCCTTTTTCTTTGGCAGCAAGAGCCATATCAATCCCCTGATCAATATCCCTGGCCATGAAATCTAAATAACGTGTTTCTAAACGTTTACGTATCCTCCATTCTTCAACTTCTGCTACTAAAGCTACTCCTCCGTTCATAGTAATGGCCAAAGGTTGAGCTCCTCCCATGCCTCCTAATCCAGCCGTTACATTTAAGGTACCTTTTAATGTACCATTAAATTTTTGACGTGCTGCTTCAGCATAAGTCTCGTAAGTTCCTTGAACAATTCCTTGACTTCCAATATAAATCCAGCTTCCAGCTGTCATTTGTCCATACATCATCAAGCCCTTGGCTTCCAATTCACGGAAGTGATCCCAACTGGCCCAGTTTGGTACAAGTTGACTATTAGATATTAACACGCGAGGCGCATCCTCATTAGTTTTGAGGACAGCTACTGGCTTTCCACTTTGAACCATCAAGGTTTCATCGTTTTCCAATTCTTCTAGACATTTCAAAATTTTCTCAAAAGCAGGCCAATTTCTTGCAGCTTTCCCCAAACCCCCATATACAATGAGATCTTCAGGTCTTTCAGCAACTTCCGGGTCTAAATTATTCTGAATCATGCGATAAGCCGCTTCTTGCACCCAACCTTTACAATTTAATGTGGTACCGGTAGGAGCTGTAACTACTCTGCTTTTAATTTCCATTAATGCAAAAATAGCGAAGAGAATATAGTTTTGATACATAGCTGACTAAAAATGACATGTTTCTTCAACAAACAATAATTTAGATGCATTTACATTGAAATGAGATCAAGCTCCGCAGTTCCTAGAATTCTCGCTAAAGCTCGTGTGGAAAAGAGATTTTGCCCTTCCAAGGTCTCCTGCCTTATTTGCATTCCAACTGATGCAACTCACTCTCAAACTCATTTTCATTGTAACTCTTGTATCCTGCTCACAGTTTTCTGAGAAAAAGAAGAGCTTGATCCCTGGTTTGAGCAAATCGCCAAATATGGAAGCATTTAAACCCAGTAAAAATAAAATAGAAATCCATAAGTTTTTTCAGTTTTTACACCAAGAGAGAGGTTTCAATGGCAATGTCCTTATTTTTAATAAAGGTCAATTATATAGAGAAAGCTATGGCTGGGCAGATATTCCTAATCAAGCCTATTTGAAACAAAATGCTCAATTCCAAATTGCTAGCATGAGTAAACCTTTTGCAGCATTAAGCATTGTACAATTGATGCGAGAGGGTAAACTCAAACTGAGCGATACGATCAATCAATTTTTTGATTCGTGGCCCTACCCCGCCATCACCATAGACCATTTGCTGAGTCATACCAGCGGGATTCCTGAATATATGAATATAGCCGATAACTATTGGGCAGACTCTTCGGGCTACCTAGACAATGCAGGTATCACTCACTTATTTCAGAGAATGAAGCCTGCTTTGTATTTTAAGCCGGGCAGTACGCATGATTATTGCAATTCTAATTTTATACTCTTGGCAAATATTATAGAGAAAGTAACTGGCATAAGTTACCCTCAGTACATTAAAGAGAACATCGCTATGCCTTTAGGAATGGATAGTACTTTTGTTTACCAATCTACCGATAGTTTAATGCAACAGGAGGTAAAAGGGCACTATGGCTTGGGACACTGCTTAGAGGATCATTATTTAAATGGCTCCTATGGTGATAAAAATATATGGAGCACCACTACCGATCTATTCCGCTTTTACAAAGGCCTCTACAATCCTAAATTTCTAAATGCCAACGAACGAAAAACGATGTTTACCACTTTAGTAAGAGAGGCCAAAATAGGCTCTCAATATGCTCGCGGATGGAGAAAAAAAATAATCGAAAAAGACACATGGATGTATCATACTGGCTGGTGGAAAGGTTTCAAAAGCAATTTGTTTTTTCACATCAAAAAAGAGTACTGTTTTATTGTCTTAAGCAATAAGCTAAAATCCGCTTCATTCCCTAGTGAAATGATTGCTAATTTTTTTACTGAGAATGGTTTCACGGAGGCCTATGCCTATTATTTTGAGACCCCTTTGGAGCGTACACAATTTTTTAGTAACTCAAAAAGTAATTTAGATAGCAAGCAAGAATAAACCTAAAGCCAAAAATAAACCCCTACATTTGACACTTTGAAAAATTTCCTACGCTCCATACAAACGAGAATGCCCTGGCTCCATGATATACGGTTTAGCTTAAAACTCTGGAAAATGAGGGCACTAAAAAAAGTGCATGAGGAGGATTTCAATGCCCTTTTTAGGTTTAAGCCTTGCAAAGAAGATGTCTTTGTTGACATAGGTTCTAATAGAGGCGAAGGAATATATTCTCAATTGGTAGGTTATGGAAAAGATGTTTCAGTGATTGGGTTTGAACCAAATCCCTTAATATTCAATAAACTCGAGAGGGCCTGCAAACCGACCCACGGTGTAACGGTGCATAATTTAGGTTTAGGTGCCCAGACAGGAGAGTTTGAACTTCATGTCCCCTTTTATAGGAAATGGATGTTCGATGGACTTTCGTCTTTTTACAAGCATGAAGCTGAACATTGGTTGGAAAAAAACATGTGGAATTATAACCCAAAGCTACAAACCATCAAAACAGTAAAATGTAAGGTTCGCACGCTGGACTCTTTTGAGTTAAAACCCTACTTCATGAAATTAGATGTACAGGGATTTGAATATGAAGTTTTGAAAGGGAGTATCGAAACCCTGAAGGAGCATAGTCCCATCCTTTTAATTGAGAGTATAAGCAAAGAGGTTATGGATTACTTGAAGCCAATGTCCTACGAATTCTATACCTATAAAAATGGCGAATTTACTAAAGGGCACGAAAGTCTCAACACCTTCTGTGTGCCAGAAAGCAGGTTAAATATACTTCTGAATTAGTGAAATCGATCGCCCCTCTGCTCGAGGTTCTTCATTATTTCTGCCTCCGCTTCTAAAAACTCTTGCCAACGCTTTTTAACGTATTTTTTATCGGCGTACTCATAAGCTAAATTAATAAACAAGGTATAATGACCCGCTTCACTCACCATAAATTCATGGTAAAAATTACGTAGATACTCATCAGAGCAGTGTAAGCTAAGCAAGCGAAATCTTTCACAACTTCTCGCTTCAATCATCGCTGAAGTAAGCAAACGCTCAACCAATTGCTCCTCTCTGCTTCCCCCTTTTCGTTGAATGTTCATGAGCTGAACTACATAATCATCTTTTCGGGCGGGACCCAGCTTAATCTCCCTTTTTTTCATTTCGCCCAAGACAGCTCTAAAGTGCGCCCACTCTTCACTTACTATGGGTGAAACTTGTTCCACTAATTTTTCTCGTTCTGGATTCTTGACAATTAATGCAATGCATGTGGTAGCTGCTTTTTGCTCGCAAAATGCATGATCAATAAGAATTTCTTCAATGGTCTTTTCCGCAATATTCACCCACCTGGGGTCCGTGGCCAATTTAAGGCCTAGCATTCTAACCGATTCTAACTCCTGCTCTCGCTGATTCATGCTTTTATTTTGTTCACGCGTCGCTCGTGACGACCGCCTTCGAATACTGCATCCAAAAAGGCATCTACAATTTCAATTCCTTTTTCTGGACTTACAAAGCGTGCAGGAACACAAATGATATTCGCATTATTATGCTGACGTGCAAGCGATGCAATTTCTGGCTCCCAGGCAAGACCTGCTATAATTCCCGAGTGGGAATTAGCTGTCATGCAAACTCCGTTTCCACTGCCGCAAATCAAAATTCCTAAATCTGCAGAACTCGCTTCAATACTTTTAGCCACTTCATGGGCAAAATCGGGGTAATCAACACTATCTGCGGAGTCTGGACCACAGTCTGTAATCTCAAATCCCTTTTCAATTAAGTGAACAATGATGTCCCCTTTTAATTCAAATCCAGCGTGGTCGCTTCCTATTGCTATGCTTTTATTACTCATGGTTATACTTCGTTTTTAAGTTTTTCTTGCTCTACTCTTTTAGCCAAGTACACTCCCAGAAAATACAATACAATTAATGGAAGCCCAAGTACCAATTGGCTAAAAATATCTGGTGGTGTTGCCAGGCCTGCCAATAAAAAGATAACAAGTACGGCATATTTCCAATATTTCATTAAAAACTCAGAAGAAATAAGGCCTATTTTGGCTAGAATTAATATGATTATCGGTAGCTCAAATACTAAACCACCTGACAAGGACATGTAACAAATAAAACCAGTTACACTATTTATGGTAAATATATTTTTAACATCAGGACCCAATTGATATCCCAATAAAAATTTAGCGGCTACGGGTAGTAAAATAAAGTAGGCAAAAAGAACCCCAGCAAAAAAGAAAAGGGTGGCAAAAAAGAGGGATCGATTCACTTTTTTGACCTCTAAAGCACTTAAAGCAGGTTTAATAAACTGCCATAATTGAATGAGCATAAAGGGAAACGTACCAACTAATCCCATCACAAAGGAAATCTTGAAGGCGCTAATAAATTGCCCCTGAATCTTGGTACTTTGCAGGGAAAGTTCTGGAGGAGTAAAGCATAACAGCTCTTCTTTTCCAATCCATTTACCCAAGTTACAATACAATTCATGTCCCCAAAAGTCCGATCGCAGAGGAGCCATAATGAGTATATCAAAAAGCTCCTGAACAAAGAAAAATGATACAATTATTCCTATAAATAAGGCCACAGCCATTCGAAACAAGTACTTTCTTAAATCATCAATATGATCAAAGATGCTCATGTTCTTTTCGTAAGGGTATATCTCTTCTTGATCTAAGGCCATTGCTTTGAACGGTTACAAAATTAGGGAATTAAAGCACGCCAAAGAATTTTTTTGAAAAGGTTGTTGATATGATTTATGATTTTGTTGAGCTCCTGTAAAAAGAGGTTTTTGGCGGATCTTCATCCTTGGCAAAAACCTCCTTATTTTTTTAAAAATATGTGCTTATTTGAGTGTATATCTAAACCCTAAAAAGGCATTTATACCATTGGCAGGCCCCCATGCATATGCGGCATCAAAGAATGGATTTGTAGGATCATCTGAAGCCATTATCGGATTCACTTGTCTCACATTAAGGATATTTTCCACTCCACCATAAATCTCCCATGATTTCATGGTTTTCTGCACCAATACATTCACCACATGCAACCAAGGCGTTTTATCTGCTCTTCTAAGGTTAGTAGGCAATTTCTCAGAATTTGGATACCGCGATGGACTATTGATTTGCCAGATGCTATTAAAACTCCACTTACTTCTTGTTTTATGACTTAAAACATTTACGAAGCGATGCGGCGATTGAAACACCTGCTGCTGCCATTGACCATTGGTTTTTTGCATGGCCCGTGCATAGCGATAACTGAAATGATACTCCATTCTTCTTCTGGGTACTACGATCCAATCGACTTGGGCCACATTACTATACGTTCCTTTTTGCGCGCTAACCAATAGTTCCGTAGGATCTGAATCTCTGTCTAAAACTAATTGATTTTGAAAATAAGTAAAGAAAACATCTGTAGATAAGGTAGAAGTATGTCCAAACATATTAAATTTTGCTGTGTAGCTCACTCCTGTATTATATCCAATCTCCTGATTTTGACCATAGGCTCTATTATTTATTCCACCTATTGTATCCGAAAACCGTAAGCTTCTATTTGATATGAGGTAGGGAAAATTTTCAGCAAAGACGAATGGAGTTCTTCTTCCCCCTCCAGCTTGAAAATGGATCGATTGGTCTTCTGTCAACTCCTGCCTTATATGAAGTCGTGGGGTAAAAAACAAACCGTACAAGTCGCTATAATCAGCGCGTCCACCAAGAACTAGAGTGGTTTTTTCCCACTCCTTAGACCATTCGGTAAAGACTCCCACTACATTTTCAACTCGGTTAAAGCGACTTCTATTGGATCTACTCCTTACCTCGGTATAGTCATCTTTCATTTCGTCTCTATTTAACTCAATACCAGATTTAGTTTCTAGCTCATTGCCTAAATTATATGCAAACATCCCTATATATCTATAATGGTCTTGATTCATGGTTAAGGATCTGCCTATGCCAGGAGAATTATTTACCATGGTCATGGATTGATCATTGGAATTGAATTGAAATATGTTTCCTATGCTATTCCCTTTAGGCAGAAAAATTCCCAGTTTACCAAATAGTTGCAAATTTTGATGGCTATTTGAATAACGATAGTTCGCACTTCTAGGCGCAAACTCCTCGTTCCAGGAACTTATTTGACCGCTCTGAGTCTCATAATCTAAGTATGTAAATCCTACCATTCCCTCGATCCTATTTCCCTGAAATTTAAGAACATCACCGATGCGAAGCATATTATTTAAAGGCATGTCTGCAAAACCGTCTTTATTATTATCTACTGGCATTCTCATGCCCATACGATGACCATAAGCCACATTAATTAGATTTTTATTAATATCCTCTCGCCAAATGATATTCTGTTCATTTCTCGATTGATTATTATAATAACCATTAATGAATAAATGAGGCGCTTTTTTTAGTTTAAGCGCAACATCAATTCCTCCGGTAATGCTCTCATATCCATTGGTAACACTTCCTGCACCTTTGGCAACATAAACATTCTCTACCATTGGACCAGGTATTTCCGTCATCCCATCTAGGGTATTCACCCCGCGTATCAGCGTCATTTGATTTCTAGAAATAAGTACGTACTTGCTTGCCAATCCTAGCATTTGCACCTTCTTTACTCCAGAAACGCCATCGGTACTCGCAACCTCTACTGTATTTGTGCTTTCAAAACTCTCGCTTAATGTACAGCAGGCTGCTTTTTTAAACTCGTCCTTGTTTAAAATTTCACTCTTAATTCCACCTATACCATTTATTCTATATGCATCCTGTTCTTGGTTAATTTTAACAGTATCAATAAATTTTCGGTTGGTATCTATTTGAGATTTAAGAGAGAAAGTGGAACAGAAAGTAATTAATGCTACCAGTCCTCTTTTTCGTGTCCGCATTTAGCTCCCTCTCTATATCTGCAACATCCAGGTAAATTAGCATAACCCTTATCTGTTGCTTTTACCTTATCTGTATCATGACCAACTCCAGCTACGATATTATGTATTTGAATCTCATCCATTTTATCTGCTCTATATTTAACGACTAAGTTTTCAGAGTCTACATTCCAGATAGCCTTACAAATATATTTAACATCCAAAGCCTCTTCTATTCTGTCCTTACACATACCGCAGCTTCCTTCAACCTTTATAGTTGTGGTAACAATCTTGCGCTTATTGGGCATATTAAAACTAACGCATGCCATCAGAATAGCAAGCATTCCTATAATTTTTATTTTATTTTTCATTTCTTTCTTTGTTATAACTTTACACTATTTGAAGATTTCAATAGTTTAATCAATGAAACTCTTCATAAATTTCAATCGATTTTCGGATAAAATTATAGGTATCAAATAAGGAAAACGCCTGTGTAGCATTGATCTAAAGAGCTTTGACGAAAAGAATAGTTAATGAGATGTTTGGTTTGATGAGCCAAACTTAAAGTACCTGGAAGGATGCGCAGGGAAGGCAAAAGCATATCAAAGTAATCTACATTAAGATTGATTTTATATCTGGTACTCTTAAATTTTGCAGTAAGCACATAAATGTATTCTGTACTGCAATGCTCATCCCCTTCATTCGAATTCTGTTCGCAGCATTTATCTGCATTGGAGCAATTATCCGTAGCCAATAAAACACCAGCATCATCACACATGTGCATAGCAAATTGGGCAAAACCGCTGCTAAACGTTAAGACCAAAAGCATGATTAATGTGATTAACTTCATCTATACAAAGATAAAAAATAATTTAGCTATTGCAAATATGAGATTTACGCCTTTGTTTGCAGGGTGAAATTTTTGGATTCCATACGCAGACGAAAAACAAATTTTGGAGAAAGTAGCAGCGGTTTAAAACGAGTCTTAAGCCTACGAGATTTGGTTTTCTTGGGAATGGCGGCCATTATTGGTGGTGGAATTTTTAGCTCCGTAGGAGAAGCTTGCGCAAATGGAGGGCCAGCAATCATTTATTTATTTATTATATGTGCAATTGCCTGCGGCTTTGCGGCGCTGTGCTATGCAGAATTTAGCACCCGAATACCTGTTTCAGGGAGTGCATATACCTATGCTTATGCTTCCTTTGGGGAGTTATTCGCATGGATTATCGGTTGGGCATTGCTTATGGAGTATGCCATTGGAAATATTTATGTTTCTTTTAGTTGGAGCGGCTATTTTGTTAATTTATTAGAGAATATGCATGTTCATATTCCAGAATGGTTAACCATGAGTTATGTGGCTGCTAAAAAATCAATAACTACGGATACGCATGCTTTGGCAGCGTGGAGTTCAGCACCTATTATTGGTGGTTTACGAATTATTTTAGATTTACCCGCAATCCTTATAAATATCTTCATTACTGCATTGGTTTACATAGGAATTAGTGAGAGTAAACGAGCCAGTAATATTATGGTATTGCTTAAAGTAGCAGTCATTATCATGGTAATTATTGTTGGTTTTTTCTATATTGATTTTGATAATTACGTCCCGTTTATGCCCACAGGATTTGGAGGAGTCATGGGCAGTGTGAGTGCCGTATTCTTTACGTACATTGGTTTTGACGCGCTAAGTACGATGGCTGAGGAGTGTGAAAATCCCAAGCGAGATTTGCCAAGAGGCATGCTGTATTCTCTTTTAATTTGCACCGTTCTTTATATTCTTATATCCTTAGTACTCACTGGCATGGTCAACTACACTTCATTAAATGTGACAGACCCATTGGCTTTTGCCTTAGCTGAAAAAGGTGTAAAATGGTTGGAATATATTGTTTCTATAAGTGCAGTGATTGCAATGACCAGTGTTCTGTTGGTATTTCAAATGGGCCAACCCCGGATATGGTTTAGCATGAGTAGAGATGGATTGATTCCGAAAAAATTCTCAACCATTCACCCGAAATACAAGACACCCTCTTTTGCAACCATTGCAACTGGTTTAGTGGTGGGGATACCCATTCTATTTACAGATAAAGACTTTGTCTTGGATTTTACATCCATAGGCACTCTGTTTGCATTTGTCCTGGTTTGCGGAGGCATTCTTTTACTTCCAAGGAGGAAGAAGGAAAAAGGCCGTTTTCACATGCCTCATATCAAAGCCAAATATACATATCCTCTTCTGGCGCTGGCATCTGCCTTAATTTCAAATTATTTTATACCCGATTACTTCAGCGAAATGGTTCAGCCAGAAAACTTTAATAGTATTTTTGGATTATCGCATATTCTATTTTGGATCATTGTGATAATTTTATCTGTATTTGCCTTTCTGAAGGATTGGTCTTTGATTCCACTGCTAGGGGTGAGTACTTGTTTATATTTACTTACAGGAATGGAGATGAGCAATTGGTTCTGGTTCTTTGTCTGGTTTGTTATTGGTATCATTATTTACTTTATCTATGGATATAGAAAAAGCGCCTTGAATACGGATAAATAAGAAAATCATAAATACAAGGGTACCAATTCTGTTTTATATTTGTGATTGCATATGCTAAAGAAGTCTAAACTCAAACATCATAACACTATCAATGATGTGATGGGAAAAATAAATAGCCGATATCTTTTTGCATCTAAGTTTACCGAAATAGATCTCGAAAAAATTTGGCCTGAGATTGTTGGCCCCAATGTGGCCAATTGCACCACTGGTATTAAGGTGCTCAAAAGTACCATTTACGTCCGCTTTGATAATGCTGCGGTAAAAAATGAGATGTTTAACAGAAGAGAACAGCTCATTAAAGCAATCAATGTTGGATTGGGAAGAAACCACATTGAGAAAATTTTCATTCAGTAAGCTTACACTGGCATTTTTAGCGCCATACTTTATTATCTTCAGGAGTAATTTCCAGCAGAGACAGCTGTTTTAAGATTATACTACGCCAAGTTTAACCAAATTATATCTCGGATGTAACTAAATGCAAAAAGCCCCATCCGTATGGACGAGGCTTTTTGACTTTTGAAAGTAAATTATCTGAATTTAAACTATTTTTACGTTTACTGCATTTAATCCTTTTTTTCCTTCAGTTACTTCAAATTCAACTGAATCTCCTTCGTTAATCTTGTCTATAAGACCAGATACGTGTACGAAGAATTCTTTTTCTGTTTCATCATCAACGATAAAACCAAATCCTTTGGCCTCATTGAAAAATTTTACGGTTCCTTTTTTCATTGGTATTAATTTTTACTAAGCCGCAAATATATGCTTTTTAACTGGTACGAAGTGATTTATTTTATTTAAACTTAAGGGGTCCAAGATGCCTACTTTAATTGAACTTACCCCTTAAATATTTCATATGTCCACCCACACTAAAATATCATAGCAAGTCCGAATCATTGCTTGAAGTAAAATAAGGGTTAAAAAATGTTAAGAAAGAAGGTAAATCCTTTGCCATGAAAAATCTCATTAGAGTTATATTCGCAGCACAATTATGAGTAACGTTGCATCTTTAGATCAGGCTACACAACTGGGTTTATTGCCCGAGGAATATGATAAAATTTGTGAAATTCTTGGCCGCAAGCCAAATTTTACGGAGATGAGTATTTACAGCGTAATGTGGAGCGAACACTGCAGTTATAAAAATTCCATCAAATGGCTTAAAACTTTGCCGCGCGAAGGAAGTAAAATTCTTGCTGCCGCAGGAGAAGAAAATGCAGGTTTGGTTGATATTGGAGATCAAATAGCCTGTTGTTTTAAGATTGAGAGTCACAATCACCCCAGCGCAATTGAGCCTTACCAAGGAGCAGCAACAGGAGTTGGTGGTATAAATAGAGATATTTTTAGCATGGGCGCCAGACCCATTGCTCAACTAAATTCGTTGCGTTTTGGAAGCATAGACACCGATCGTACAAAATGGCTAATGAAAGGAGTTGTTAAGGGCATTGGAAATTATGGAAATGCTTTTGGTATACCTACAGTAGGTGGCGAAGTATACTTTGACGACTGTTACGAGCACAATATTTTAGTTAATGCCATGAGTGTTGGCGTAATGCCGCACGGAAAAATGGTAAGTGCTGGAGCAGGAGAACCTGGAAATCCTGTCTTTATCTTTGGTTCTGCCACAGGAAAAGACGGCATACATGGTGCTGCATTTGCTAGTAAAGACATGAGTGAGGATAGTGTGAATGACTTACCTAGTGTTCAGGTTGGAGATCCTTTTGTTGAAAAACTTATTCTTGAAACAAGCATGGAAATTATTGAAACGGGGGCGGTAGTTGGAATGCAAGACATGGGAGCGGCTGGAATTACATGTTCAACGAGCGAAATGAGCGCAAAAACAGATGTTGGAATGGATATACATTTAGATAAAGTTCCAATGCGCCAAGCAGATATGAAAGATTGGGAATTACTACTGAGTGAGAGCCAAGAGCGCATGTTAGTTATTGTTAAGAAAGGAATGGAGGATAAGGTTACCACTATTTTTGATAAGTGGGATTTAGCTTATGCAGAAATAGGAATTGTAACAGATACCAAGAATGTTAGATATTACATGAACGGCGACCTTTGTGCAGATATACCTGCCGAGAGTTTAGTTCTTGGTGGAGGTGCTCCGGTTTATGATCGAACTTGGAAAACTCCTAAATATTTCAAGGAAATTGAGAAGTTCGAGCTAAGCTCCATTAAAGATATTACGCTTGAAGAAGCAAAAAAGCAGGCTATTAAGCTTGCTGCATTGCCAAATATAGCCAGTAAGCGTTGGGTATATGAACAATACGACAGTATGGTTGGAACCATTAATGAAAGTACTAATAAAGCTACAGATGCTGCGGTTGTTAAAATTAAGAATACCAATCGAAGTTTAGCTCTTACCGTGGACTGCAATAGCAGGTACGTTCATTCCGACCCAAACATTGGCACTCAAATAGCTGTGGCTGAAGCCTCAAGAAATATTGTTTGCACGGGCGGTAAACCTACTGGAGTAACGAATTGTTTAAATTTTGGAAATCCTTACAATGAAGAAGTTTATTTTCAATTTAAACATGCCATTGATGGAATGGGTAAAGCATGTAGAAAATTTGATACTCCTGTAACTGGTGGTAATGTTAGTTTCTATAATCAAAACACAAATGGAACATCCGTATACCCTACTCCAACTATTGGAATGGTAGGCGTGATTGATTCACCAGAACATATTACAAGCCTAGCATTTCAGAATGAAGGAGATTTCATTGTTCTCTTAGGAGAAAGCAGAAATGATCTGGGTTGCTCTCAATACCTTGCAAAACTTCATGATGTAAAGTATTCACCTGCCCCCCATTTTGATTTAGATGAGGAATACGAACTTCAACAAGCCATTCTTAAACTAATTAAAGCTGGCATAGTCAATAGCTGTCACGATATAAGCGAAGGTGGTTTGTTCATTAACTTACTGGAAAGTGCTATGGCTAGTGGTTTAGGTCTTGACTTTTGCATCGATTCAAAAATCAGAATGGATTCTTACTTATTTGGAGAATCTCAAAGCCGCGCAGTTATTTCTATATCACCAGAAAAATTAGAAGAGGTCAAAGCACTTCTTGAGGACATTCCTCATATGCATATTGGGGAAGTTAAATCTTCTGGCATACATGTTAATGGCGAATTATTTGGAGACTTAAGTGAATTTGCTACTCCTTACAATACCAGTATTGAAATGAATTTAGAGAACTAGGTGTCTTAAATATCTTGTAAAAGAAAACGGCCCCTAAGGGCCGTCTCTCATTTATACGAATTACATTACACTTTATAGTTTATAGTTTCTAAGTAACCAATGAAGGTCTCTTTTCCACTTGGGGAAGCTATTATAATAGCCATATAAGAAGTCAACCACTTCAAATTCATCTTTGGCCTCCCGCTTATACTTCTTATAAAATTTACGATGAATAATATCTAAGTAAATTTTCCAGTCCACCATTGCATCATACCAGCTGGGGTACATGGCATAGTTGTATTTACCACATTTATGACTGGTTGTACGACGTACTTTAACACATCGCATGCCGCATAGGTTATTATACTTTCGAGCATAATATGAATTTTGCCCATCTGCACCACTCTCCTCAATTTTCATAATAACAAAGAGTTTGGCCCATTTTCCAAAAATTGGTTGAGCCCCTTGATACAATTCTTTCGCTTTTGGGATCTTGGTAAGACTAAAACCCATGGAACCTATAAAAATAGAATCATCGGTTCTTCTATTACCGTATTCATCAATCGTACCTAAGAGGGTGTCGGATTTAATGGCTACCATAGAATCCATGGATGACCGCACAACAGTATCACCATTTGTTATAACACGATTTGATATTTTTAAATACTGGTTAATACGAACCGTGTTAAGTTTTGCTGAACTCAGAACAACTAAAGCAAGAAGACTTGCAATAGCCAATACTTTTTTCATACTGCAAAATTACATTAGAGCTAACAAATGTTAGCTTTGGATTCAAATTATTGATATACATGCATTTATAAATTAAAAAGGCAAAGCTATTGACTTCATATCTACTGACAGTCAATGTATTAGCCACTTACACACAAAGCAGCATGATAGTCCTAAATTTGATACACTGTTCCGCCTAACTCATTGGCTATTCTTAATTTAGCATCATTTAGATAACTAATGTGCTCTAGAATATATTCCACATCTACACCGTCCTTTTCTAATTCTGAAATCTTATTTCGTATCAAATTATCCAGTTTTTTACGCCTCAAATGAAGGACTACACTAACTAATTCATGCCTAAAATTACTATTTTCATCCAAAACATAAATATGATTATCGGCAAAGTGTTCGCTCAGCATATAATTTTTATTTAGCAGTTGGATAGCTAATTGACTAATTTTAATATCACTATGATTGACGTAATACTTTTGTCCAGGCCAATCGGGAACATCCATTTCATTTAGTTCATGAAAAATAAGCCCAATAACTTCATTGGTAAAGCTAAGTTCAGGATCATTACTAAACTCGCTTAGAACGGTTTGAAACACGGTTGTATCCCCTACAAAAGACTTATCTGCATGCTCCAACAGAAGTTTAAACAATGCCTTTTCCTGCCACTCATCGGTAAGTGGCTCTTTTGGCATAACAACTCCGGCTTGATTCGTTATTAATCTGAGCTCTTCAGAAATGGTCTTTTGCTTATCAAAGTTAGATTTCTTTGTAAGTTTATTTAGCTCAGTTGTAAGAATTGCTTCATCTATTTCGCAAATGCGAGACAATTCAAACATGAGCGCGTTCCGTTTAATCCCATCAGGGATTTTACTAACCGAAACTAAAATATCTTTTATTCTTTCTGCCTTTAATATGGGATCTTTAAGTACTGCTTCTTCAAAGAGACTGCGGGCTTTGAAGTATATAAAATTTTGCTCGTTTTCATTTAAGAATTCAGCGAACTTATCTGGACCCAATTTTTGGCAATAGGAATCTGGATCTTCTCCTTCAGGGAATGCAACTACTCTAACATTTAAACCAGCTTCCAGTATAATATCAATACCCCTCTCACTGGCTTTCTGGCCAGCGGCATCTCCATCATATAAGACGGTAATATTATTGGTAAACCTCTTTATTAGGCGAATTTGCCCTTCGGTTAATGCTGTACCTGAACTAGCTACCACATTTTCTACCCCTGCTTGGGCTAAAGAAATGACATCGGTATACCCTTCAACTAAGTATACCTTTTCTGCCTTTTTTATGGCTGTTTTTGCTTGGTACATTCCAAACAGCACATTGCTCTTGTGGTATAGTTCTGTTTCGGGGGAATTTACATATTTGGGCTCTTTATCTGATTTAGCTCCTAAGATTCGTCCAGCAAAGGCTATTACATTCCCACTTACACTATGGATAGGGAAAATAACTCTATTCCTGTACCAATCGTAATACTCTTCGTTTTCCTTCTTTCTTATGAGCCCAACATCTGCAAAGGTTTCTAAATCATACTTATCTCTTTTAAGAACAGTATACAAATCTGTCCAGCTATCTGATGCAAAGCCAAGCTGCCATTTTTTTATAATGGCCGTACTATATCCTCTTTGCTTAAAGTAGGATTGGCCGACGGCCTTGCCCTCTTCCTTATCCCACAAGTTAGTCATGAAATGCTTTAAGGCATAATTCATAGCTACTTGTTGATTTTGCTTTTTTAATCGGCCCGCCTCATATTCTTCTTTGGTTCCATCAAAGGTTTCTTCGAGCTCAAAATTGTATTTGCTCGCCAACGCTTTTAATGCTTCAACATAAGAGTATTGCTCAATTTCCATTAAGAAGCCAACGGAATTACCCGCTCTTTGGCAACCAAAACATTTATAAATACCCATGCTAGGGGTTAAAATAAAACTAGCTGTTTTTTCGTCGTGAAAAGGGCAACTTCCTTTAAATCGACTGCCGCTTCTTTTGATATTCACATAATCTCCCACCACATCTTCTATTGCAACAATGTTTAAAAGTTGCTCTATGGAGGATTCTGAGATCATTGCTTAAAATTATTTCAAAATATAGGAGTTCAGAAACAGGTCTCTTGATGATTTTTCTTCGATAGCGATGATCCCAACTTGAGCAGCAAAGAAAACTTTATCGTAAAACTCATTTTCATTCAACTGTACTTCGATTACATCTGAATATGTTTTCCCATTTATTTCTTTGGATTCGTATTCAATTAACACGTCGTTTCTACCTTTAAATGGGATAAAAGCTCCGTCTAGATAAGATAATTCAACAACTACCTTATAGCTTGTGTCTGATACAAAGAGTGACAATCTGTTTACTTTACCCTCATCAGCCACTGCGCGAAGAAGCATGTTTTTTATTCCCGTCCCATTAAGTTCATAGGAAAAAAACTCCTGTTTAGCTTCACCAACATCAAAAATACCCTCTTTTAGAGCATTCAACTCCATACTCGCAACAGGTAAGCTGCCGCCATTTTCAACGTAACTCCAACTGCTTTGATTCCCAAATTTAAAATACCTCTTGAATTCTTGATTAAGAAAAAATTCTTTCTTTCGCTGCAACTTTGCGCAGGACCCAAAAACGCCAAGAAGTAAAAAAAGGCTTGCTATGTATATGATTCTTTTCACTATCTGTACCTTTGCAAAATTAATATAAAATTATAATAATTATGCTACAGCGCTTACAAGAAGAAATTAAATTAAAATCTGAGGAAATATTACCCAAAATAAAAGAGTATCGCACTCACTTACATATGAATCCTGAGCTGTCTTTTCAAGAGTATGAAACGGCTGATTTTATAGCGTCTAAATTAGATGCACTTGGCATTGAGCATGAGCGAATTTCTGAAACTGGCATTGTTGCTTTAATTAAAGGTGGGCAAGAAGGTAAGGTAATAGGCTTAAGGGCTGACATGGATGCGCTCCCGATTACAGAAGTGGAAGATGGAAGAAGCCACAGAAGTAAGAAAGATGGCATCATGCACGCATGTGGTCATGATGCACACAGCAGTGCACTTTTGGGAGCAGCTGAAATCCTAAATTCAATAAAAAAAAATATCAAGGGAACGATAAAACTTGTATTTCAACCAGGAGAGGAAAAACAACCAGGAGGAGCAAGTATTTTAATAAAGAACGGTGTTTTAGATAACCCCAGGGTAGATTTAATGATTGGCCAGCATGTAATGCCTTTAATAAAAACTGGAAATGTAGGTTTTAGACCTGGGTTATATATGGCAAGTACAGATGAAGTATTTATAGATATATATGGCAAGGGCGGGCATGGTGCTATGCCCCATTTTTGTGTTGATCCTATTACTATTTCTGCTCAAATAATAACCGCTTTACAACAGGTGATAAGCAGGGTTAATAACCCAGCAATACCGAGTGTTTTAACATTGGGAAAAATTGAAGGAATTGGAGCAACTAATGTAATCCCTCCAGTTGTTAAAATGGAAGGAACCTTTCGAACCTTTGATGAGGAATGGAGAGAAAAGGCACATCAAAAGATTAAACAAATTGCGACTAGTATAGCTGCTGGATTTGATGCCAAAGCAGTCGTTACTATATCTAAGGGCTACCCTTTTCTCAAGAATGATGTTGATTTAACTCAGTCTTGCCAAAAAGCTGCCTCCGACTATTTAGGTTCGAGCCATGTGGAAGAATTAGGCATATGGATGGCTGGGGAAGATTTCTCCTACTACTCTCAGGAAGTACCTAGTGTATTTTATCGTTTTGGTGTTCGAAACGAGGCGCTAGGAATTACAGAAAATGTTCATCATCCTGCCTTTGATATTGATACTGATTCGCTAAAGACTGCCACTGGCATGATGGCTTGGTTGGCCTGCTACCATGGCCATAAAATTTAAGCTCCAATTCGATTGCAAAGGGCATCTACTGCAGCATCCCAAATATCGGCTAACTCATCTGCCTCTTCCTCAGTAGTAAACTCAGTAACTATCAATATTTGTCCTCCAGATAATTCATCAGGTATAATTTTCATCTCCCAAAATTCATCTTTAGGGTCACCAATGACTTTAAATCTCATGTATTTATTCCGAACATTTCGAATCAACTCACATTTATTACTGGTACCATCGTTCCAAGCAAAGGAATAAGTGCTCCCATTTACAGATACATCATCTGCAAACCAAGCTTGCAAACCCGATGGGGTAGAAATTTGTTGAAATAGAATACTTAAGGATGAACGTATTGGGTATTCTAATTCCAATTTTACTCTTTGGCTTTTCTTTTCATCACTCATGATACATTTAAATTTCTGACTCGATTCGCAATTTCGTTTTTTTTGCGTAAAAAAGAAAATGTAATGCTAAATTTTATAGTTTTATTTGCGGTGTGCATCGAATAGCCCCATTTATATCCCTTTCAATTGGTGTTTTAATCGTCCTTTTCTTGCTGGAGATCACACATCCCAAAATAGCTATTGTAGCTTGGGTACATGGCCATTCCAATCGAGAATTAGATATTTTTTTCAAGTATTATACAAAGATTGGCGAATTACCAATGATTGCAGGGTCTCTTTTGGCTATTTACCTGCGTAAAAAAGAATGGTTTAAATATGCACTCCTTGCCGTAGTTGTAAATAGTATCATTGTTCAAGGGCTAAAGTTCGGTATTCAGGCTCCCCGACCGTTTTGGGAACTTGGAGATAGCTTCAGATCCATTGAAGGAGTTCGAGTTTTAAGATCGCTGAGTTTTCCCAGTGGACATTCAGCTGCTGCTATTCTTGGCTGTGGTTTATTTGCAAGCCTTCTTAATAACGGATGGCATCAAATCTTGCTTTGTTTATTTGCTTTACTCGTTGCATACTCTAGAATGTATCTTGGATTGCACTACTCTTTGGATGTTCTTGTGGGTATTGGCATTGGCTTGGCAAATCTTTTTCTTTTTTTATATTTGAAACGTAGTGCAGATCAATAGACCTTCTCAAATTGCCATCTTTTTTATCTCTTTAGTGGTGATATTGGCGGGTAATCATTTGCTTCCATTGCTAGACTGGGATGAAGCTAATTTTGGAGAAATTGCCCGGGAAATGGTGATTACCGGGAACTATTTGGAACCTCAGGTGGCCTTTGAGCCTTTCTATGAAAAACCCCCTTTATTTTTTTGGTTGCAAAGTATCTCCATGCACTTTTTTGGCATTAATGAGTTTTCCGCAAGACTTCCGGTAGCTCTTTTCGGGGCGCTTACTCTTTTATTAATTTATCGTATTGGAGCTAGGGAAACAGGGCATTATTTTGGAATTGTTTGGGCAATAATGTATGCGGGGTCTTTACACTTTTTGTATTTCAAATTGGGATTGATTGATCCTGTATTTAACTATTTCATTATCCTATCTATCTATTACTTATTCAAACAGGAAAAATTATTACAGGAAAATCAAAATGCGCGAAGTGAGGCGCTACTGGTTGGTTTATTTGCTGGGATAGCCGTCTTAATAAAAGGTCCAGTAGCTGTTTTAATTATTGGAATTATTTGGCTGGTGCGATTGATGTTTAGCAATGTTTCAACTAAAAAAGTCATTGGCTTGAGTTTGCTAAGTTTATTCGGCGGACTTTTCTTTCTATCACTGTGGATTGTTCCATTAATGATATCTGGAAAAACTGCGTTTTTTGAAGCGTTTTTCCTATACCAGCTGGAATTGGCTGGCGGGCAAATAGAATGGCATAACCAGCCTTGGTATTATCACTTGGTTGCTTTAATTATCATATGTTTTCCTGCTTCTATTTTATGTTGGCCCTATCTTTTTAAGCGGTATGCAAGAGCTCAAGCTAATTGGGATTTCTATATGTCTTCCGTATTCTGGGTTGTACTTATTGTATTTTCCCTTGTGAATACAAAAATCGTCCATTACAGTAGCCTCTGCTGGTACCCTATCACTTATTTTGCTGCTCAATTATCCTACCACCAATTTACCAGTAAGCAGTTCGTTAAAAGACGATATATGGGCTGGGGCTTCCTATTCATTGGAGGTATTTTAGCTATTATTAGTCTGGCCGTTCCAATTATTATGAACTCTGAAGAGCTCAAAACACAAATTATTTCTCAAATTAAAGATGCTTTTGCAATAGGACAAATATCAACTCATGTTTATTGGCCCATTTCTCTCGCTTTAATAGGCGGGAGTTTTCTAATAGGCTGCTTGGTACTTTCTATTTTCCAGCTCAGAAGAAAGGGCTCTTCTGCATGGTTTTGGCTATTATTGCTCACTTTTTTCTTTGCCCAAGCGGCATACTTCTTTTTACTACCAAAGGTTACAGAGCACACACAAAATAGATTCGTAAAAAAAGTAGAGGAAATAGATAAAAGTAAAGGATTGCAATACAACCTGGATTTTAGAACCTATGCCATACTTTTTTATGGTCAATTTAAACCAGAGGATAAAAAAATTGTGTTAAAGAACGGTGAAGTTTACACATTTAAAATGCCTGAAAAAAATATGATGAACTGGGCAACTGAAACTTCATCCAAAAAAATCAATAAGGATTTTTACCTTTGGGTCAAAAGAGCAGACATAAATCTTGACTCTACTTGGCAAAAAAAGGAAACCTATAGTGGTTACACTCTCTATGAAAAAGAGGCAATAAGGAGATGATTTCGTGGTTTATTTTAAATTATTAGAGCACTGATTCTTCATCTGATATTTTTGAGGTGATTTTCCCCTTTGCTTCGTTTAAGATCATGTTTTATCGATGGGAGTTCTCATCCATCGAGGGGGTATCAAATAGAAGAAAACGCGTTATACCTTTGTTAAATGCAAAAACTACTTTTTATGTTTACAGTTGCATGTGCAAGTTCAGTCGGTGCTCAAATTAATTTTTGGACGTTGCAAGACTGTATAGATACAGCTTTACATAAGAATATTGACTATTCTATTGCTCAGCAAAATTATAGTATCACCAATGAGGACTTATTGGCTTCAAAAATGAGCAGATCACCTGACTTACGTTTTTCTGGCGGGCAATTTATCCAAGCAGGGAGGAGTATTGATCGTTTTACCAATCAGTTTGTTATTCAAACCATAGCAAGTAATAATTTCCAATTGCAAAGCAACAGCGTTTTGTACGCTGGTGGCCAAGTAAAATATCAAATTAAAGCGGCTAAACTAAATACAGAAGCCAGTAAAAAGGATTTGCTCTTCACCCAACAGAATTTAAGCTTTAATGTGACCAATGCTTATTTACAGGCAGTGCAAGCATCAGAACAAAAAATAATAAGCCAGCAAAATTTAGCAAATACGACGCAACAACTGGAACGCATTAAAAAGTTATTTACAGCCGGAGCAGCTAGTGAGGGAGATTTGATTAGTTTGGAAGCTCAAAAGGCAAATGAGGAGGCCTTACTTGTCAACTCTATGACAGCAGAAAGTGCAGCCTTAACCTCATTAAAATTACTGTTAAGACTTCCGGGAGATTATATTTTTGCTTTAAAAAGTTTAAATCTGGGTACTATAACTCCATCTAAATATCCTTTATCTCTTCAAGAACTGTATGATACCGCTTTAATGCAAAGACCAAATATTATGGCAGCTGAACTTCGATTGGCCGCTACTAAAGCTATTCAAAAAAGCACTCAGGGATCTCGGCTTCCAACGATCTCTGCAAGTGCCAACTTAAATACTGTTTACTCAGACAATGCCAAGGAAATTACAGGGTATAGTCTAACTGGATCACAAGTGATCGGAACTGTTCAAGGCTCTGGTTCTATTGTAGAAGCACCTACTTTTAAAGCAAGCACCAGAACCATTGGACCTGGACAACAGTTGCAAAATAACTTTGGGGGCTCTGTAGGGTTGAATTTAAGTGTACCCATTTACAATAAAAGACAAATTAAAACATCTATTAATAAAGCAAAGATCAATACTGAGCTAAATAGATTGAATCTTGAAAAAAGCAAGCAAAATTTATATAATGAGATTGCAACGGCTTATGTAAATTTCACCAATTCGTACAGTCGTTTCAATGCTAACCAACGCGCATTCGACTTGCAAAAAAGAAATATTGCATTAAATCAAAAGAGGTTTGAAGCTGGACAAATTTCAGAATTTGATTTTCAAATCGCAAAAAATACTTACCAATTGGCCAGCCAAAATTATATAGTGGCCAAATACAATTACGTGTTTAACCAACTTGTGTTAGATTATTACGCAGGTTTAGAATTAAGTTTATAATCGGATGAAAAAGAATAAAATTTTATGGATTGTATTGGGTTCCATTTTGGTGCTTGCAATCGTATCTAGAGTATATAGCTCTGCGAACAAAAAGGTTTCTGTTGCCACAGAGAAAGCTGAAAAGCGAACGATCACAGAAGTAGTTAGTATTAGCGGTAAGATTCAACCTGAAAGAGAAGTAAAAATAAGCTCTGATGTAAGTGGGGAAATTATTGAGATGGCTGTGAGCGAAGGAGATAGTGTTAAAAAAGGTCAATTGTTGTGCCGTATTAACCCAGAATTATATCAAACTACGGTTCAACAACTTCAGGCAAACCTGGATAATGCAAGGGCTAGCTTGGCTAGTAGCGAGGCCCAACAATTTCGTTTACAAGCTGCCACGGAACAGGCGGAAGCACAATTTAAAAGACAAAAGTCACTTTTTGATCAGAAGGTAATCAGTTTACAGGACTTTGAAACAGCTACGGCACAATTCAAAATGGCTACAGCCGATATGATGGCGGCAGAAAAAAATATCCAAGCTGCTAATTTTCAGGTAAATAGTGTAGCGGCACGAGTGGATGAAGGAAGAAAAAATTTAGGTAGAACAAATATTTATGCTCCAACAGATGGTATCGTAACAGGTTTAAATTCTAAGCAAGGAGAACGAGTGGTAGGTACTGCGCAGATGGCGGGAACTGAAATGATGAGTATTAGTGATTTGAGTCGGATGGAGGTAAGTGTAAATATTAACGAGAATGATATTGTTTTAGTTAAATACGGAGATAGCGCAGATATTAATATTGAGGCCTACCCTAATGAATCGTTCACAGGAGTTGTAACAGAAATCAGCAATTCTGCCAAGTTTACGGCTGGTATGAATAAGATGGATCAAACCACTAATTTTGAAGTTAAGATTCGGATTAATCCTGAAAGTTATGTGCACTTACTCCAATTAAATACTGAACCAATAAAGCCTGGAATGACAGCTAGTGTAGAAATTAAAACACAAACTCATCTAAATGTTGTTACAATACCTGTTCCTGCAGTAACTACCCGAAACCCCAAAAAATCTAAAAGTAAGGATAAGACTAAACTCAATAAGCCTGATGAAAATAAAACGTGGGTATTCGTATACAAGGACGGAGCGGTTCGCTCTAAAGAGGTGGTCATTGGCTTGCAGGACTTAAACTATTATGAGGTGAGTAAGGGCCTTAAAAATGGCGAAGAAGTTGTTATAGCTCCGAGTTTGGAGATTGCAAAAAACCTGAAGGATGGCGAGAAGGTTAAGAAAGTCCAAAAAGATGAGCTGCGTTAAGGTTTTATGGAATTAAGCATCGATTGGATTCCCAATAAGGAGCTGAGCAGTATTGCTGAACTACTAGCCTCTCTTAATGAGGGAAAGAACAGTCATGATATGTACCCAATAATTGCTGAATTGCAAAAACTAAATTACCTCTGTGTTGGCGTTAAAACAGGGGACAAGCTAGTTGGAATATGTGGTGTTTGGCCCTTGTATAAGCATTACGTGGGAAAGCACATAGAGGTGGACAATGTTACTATAGATAAAGATTATAGAAACCAGAAGATTGGTGAATCTATGATTGCCTTTGTTGAAAAATGGGCTGTATCTGAGGGATTCAAAGCGATTGAACTCAACGCATACGTTAAGAATGAAGCTGCGCATCGTTTTTGGAAAAAGGTTGGCTTTAAAAATCTAGGTTTTCATATGAGACGAAACCTAGAATAAATACACGAACTCAATATTATTACTCATCCGGGTATGATGTAGAAATTAATAAATGTTCTAAGTGTTTCTCAAGAACAAGTTGGACCATGATTTTTGGTTTAAACTTCTCAACCCAGTCTTTATTAAGCCCATATTTCCATTCATCAAAAATGTAGAGGCTTTCTCCACATCCCTCGGCCAAAGCGTCTACCATAAAACTCCCAAAGGAATCACGAATGAAGAGGACTTTATCCAATGTTGTATCTGTATTTTGGTAATGCAATTGATACTCCCAGGAGTTTGCAAACACAGGCACCTCACAGGAGAAATTTTCAATTTTCATGGCTTGTGGGGTGTTTTTTGGTGATAGAATATAGTCCCATTCTTTAATCACTCCTTGTAAGCCTGCGAACATGGCTAAATTACCAGTAAAATTATATACACTATCCTTTTTGTAATCCCAATAGTTTGGAACCTTAACCTTGGCACCATTTTCCTGCATTCCTTTTAGAACGGCAGCAGCTCCATGAAAGGCGCCTAATTTGTTCCAATGGTTATCTGTTTTATAACTCAGTGGAGTCCAAGGCTCTATTTTTCTGGCCTCTTGAAGATCATTACGTACATCAATTAGCGGAAGATCTGGAATAGCTCTTTGCACATTTTCTATAAAGAAATCGGTCCGATTCTTTTTCCTCAACGCTCTTAGTGCGTCACTTTGCTTATCAGCATAAATCATATTTTTGACGGGCAAGACAACTAAGTAATAATCAATGCCTCTTTTCTTTAAGAATGATTTTCGATATTTAAGCTTGGTAATAATAGAATCTGTTTGCCCTTGCCTAAATGAAGAACTCCCATCAAAAGTAGCTAGCTCATTGCCTGTAAAAAACATCCAACCATCTTTTCCAAAATATACCCATCGTGGAATGGCAGATTTCTTAAACCCAAATAAATTCATTCTTCCATACACTTTCATACAAGCTGCTCTAAGGCTAAAGTTATCTGATATAAAGGTGTCTAACTGGAGTGGATACTTATCTATGTTCTTGACACTGAGTTGTGGGAAACGTGCAAAGGCCCTGTTCTCTAAATTTGGGTTTGGAATATAATTAAACATAGCATTTACCCAAGGCATACAGATAATGGCTGCAATTATTGGAATTAGTAGCTTCTTACTTAGTGGTCTTTTCATCCGTTAGAATCTAAAATAAATAAAAGGGCTATAACTACCCGAAACAATGTAAATACTGCACAGAGCAAATATAAGAACAAGCGCCGCTAGCTTTACCAAATCAATGGTTTTCGCAAGTGATTTTCTTAAGAACAAATGCTTCCTTTCACGGATAAATTGAATGCCTCCAAAGGCACAAAAAAGACTGATTAACAATATTAAGTAAAAGTCTCGCGTGAGCAAGGTGCTTTGCATGTATAGGTGGTAGGTTCCTTCGGGCGTAGGACTAAATCCAAACATCTTTTTATACATATTTAAGGTATGCCCCAAATCAACTGCGCGAAAAGGAACCCAACTTAACATGATTAAAAAAAACATGATGCATCTACTTATGACGGCAGGTATTTTAAGTTTACTAAAAGGGACTAATTTCTCTAAGCTGAGGAAAAATCCATGAAAAGCTCCCCAAATAAGAAAGTTCCAACTTGCTCCATGCCAAAAGCCCGTGCATAAAAAGACGATCCACAAATTAAGAAAAATACGCCCTGGTCCTTTTCTGTTCCCTCCAAGAGGGATATATAAATAATCTCTAAACCAAGTACTTAAGCTTATATGCCAGCGCGTCCAGAAGTCCTTAAATGATTTGGCTAAGTAGGGAAAATTGAAATTCTCGGGAAATTGGAATCCAAACATTTTTGCAAGTCCAATAGCCATATCGCTGTATGCTGAAAAATCTGCGTAAATCTGAAATGTATAACAAAATACTGCTAGCCAAGCAGTGGTGGTTCCCATATCGCTGATATTAATTGTCCAGAGCGCATCGGCAACATAGGCAAACGTGTTAGCTATGATTACTTTTTTAGCTAAGCCAATAATAAAACGCTCAAGACCCTCTTGAACATTGGACCATAAAAATTCCCGTTTTTTTATTTGCTCAGCAATGGTATTATACCGTATTATTGGACCTGCAATGAGCTGTGGAAAGAAGGTTTTATAGAGGAGGAGATCCATGAATTTCCGCTGAGCCTTGCTTACATCTCTATACACATCAATTTGATAGCTCATTCCATGAAAGGTGTAGAACGATATACCAATGGGTAATATAACTGCTTTAAATTCCGATATTTGCCAACCCAATCCTTTTGCCAATTGATTGTAATTTTCCATAAAGAAACCGGAATATTTGAAATAAAATAGAATTCCTAAATTGGCGAATACTCCCAAAATCAACCATAATTTTCCCCTTTTTCTGTCATCCTCAGCTAATAGCCCGAACACATAATTAATTAGGGTGCTTACTAGGAGCAATAGCGTATAATTGACCCCTCCCCAAGCAAAGAAAGAAATGCTAGCAATGGCTAACAAATGGTTCCTTAAGGCTTTTGGGAAAATAAAATAGGCAAGTAGCGTTGCAGGTAAAAATAAATACAAGAAGACTACTGAATTAAAAAGCATTTGAGCGCAAATTTAGATACTAGGACCTTTTATTTATGCGCAAATAATTGACAAAAATATGTTAAATATATTAACAATATGCGTATATTTGGGAGTGTTAATAAAAGAATCTAACTGTGAAGCATTGTTAATCTTGAGTAGTTTACACTTGGTAGGTAACATAAATGCAAAAACGCTCCTAAGCTATTGTGGCAGTGCGGAAGCCGTTCTTTCCGAAAATAAAAGTGCACTTATAAAAATACCTGGAGTAAATGAGACTATTGCAAAATCTATCGTTCATCGAGAAACCTCTACCCTAGCCCAAAAGGAATTAGCATTTATGGAAAAACACAACATACAAATGTTGCCTTATTTTGATGCATGTTATCCAAAACGACTAAAGCAAATTGCAGATAGCCCCTTATACTTATTTGTAAAGGGATCCTTGGATTTAAATAGCCAACGGTTTGTGGCAATGATTGGCACCCGAAAAAACACAGTCTATGGGGCTCAAATGACGGAGCAATTAGTTGAGGGATTAAAAAAATACAATGTAAATATCATAAGCGGGCTAGCCTACGGGATAGACGCAATTGCTCACGCAAAGGCGAATGCTTCACGAAGCCCCAACTGTGCTGTTTTGGCGCACGGGCTGGATACTATATATCCAAAAAAGCATCATTCCTTGGCTCAAGAAATTATATATACCGGTGGAAGTATGGTAACTGAACATTTAAGCAAAACCTCTATGCATCCTGACCTTTTTCCCAGGCGAAATAGAATTGTTGCTGGCATGAGTGACGCCTGCGTAGTTGTAGAAAGCGGATGCAAAGGTGGAAGTATGATCACAGCTGGTATAAGTCAAAGGTATAATAGAACTGTTTTTGCTATACCGGGAAAAAAGAGTGATTCTATGAGTATTGGATGCAACCAACTAATAAAAAACGGGCAAGCTATGTTATGCGAATCTGCAGAGGATATAGCCAGGGTTATGAAATGGGATAATGCCTCAAATCATATGAACCCACAAATTGAACTTTTTAAAGAGTTAGGAGAAGATCAGAAATTAATTATTGATTTACTCCAATCAAAAATTCTGTCATTTGATAAACTTCTCATTCTCTCACAAATACCTATGGGAAAACTAACTACACTTTTACTTGAAATGGAAATGGAGGGATTAATACAGGGATTGCAAGGCAATTCATACACTGCGGCCCTTGGATAGCATTTGTTCGAGTTTTTTATGTTTTGATTTTTTTGGTACCTATGGAGCTTAACTCCTCCACTCGATGCATTCCAATAAAGATAATATGGCTTAATATTGTTCTTTTTCGTTTGGAAAATCTCTGCTTTTTACATCAGAAATGTATTGCTTTACAGCCTCGTCGGCAAGACCTGCAAGGTCTGCGTATCGACGCAGAAAACGTGGATTAAAGTCCTGCGTTATACCCAGCATGTCGTGCATCACAAGCACCTGTCCATCCACATCGGGGCCCGCCCCAATACCAATGACGGGAATACTGACCATTTCGGCAACTTCTTTTGCAAGTTTAGCAGGGATTTTTTCTAGGACTAATGCAAAACAACCTGTTTCTTCCAATCGTTTCGCATCTTGTAAAAGCTTCTCTCTCTCTTGCTCTTCTTTTGCTCTAACGCTGTATGTACCGAATTTATATATGCTTTGTGGCGTCAATCCTAAATGACCCATCACTGGAACTCCTGCAGTTAAAATTCTTTTAACACTCTCAATGATCTCTTCTCCACCTTCTAGTTTAACTGCATGCGCGCCACTTTCCTTCATTATACGTATTGTACTTGCTAATGCTTCTCTGCTGTTCCCTTGGTAACTCCCAAAAGGCAAATCAACAACAACGAGGGCTCTCTTAGCCGCCCTAACGACACTGCTGGCATGGTAAATCATGTGATCTAATGTAATAGGAAGCGTTGTTTCATGACCGGCCATAACATTACTAGCACTATCTCCAACAAGTATTATCTCAATTCCTGCGGCATCTATAATACTAGCAAAGCTGTAATCATAGGCGGTAAGCATGGAAATCTTCTCTCCTTTTTCTTTCAACTCTTGTATAACATGAGTTGTTACACGTTTAATTTCTTTATTAACGCTCATCTGTTATTCTTCAATAATAAATTCAGGTAATTCTTCCTTTTTTTTCTTTTTTCGTTTGCTCTTCTTATCAGATCTTTCTTGTTTCATGCTTTGCGCTTTTACCAATTTTTCAAGCTCGGCTTCTAAGTCCACTATCTGATATTTGAGTTCACTGTTTAAGCTATCGACTTTTTTAAAATTTTGCTGATAATCCTGAGTCTGGCTTTCACTTCGCACATTTTTCAGTTCTAAAAAGCTTATCGTTTTTGCATTTTCGTAATTCCTATTTTTTAACTTTTCAATGCTTTCATTTTGCAGTCGAATTGTGCTCTCTTGCTCTTCTATCTTGAGTTTTTGAGCTGTGGTTAGATTGCTTAGATTGATAATAATATCCCCACTTTCATTATCAGTAATTTCTTTCTTAAAAGTTTCAAGTTTTTTTAATTTAAGAGCGAGAGATTCATTTTCTGTTTCTAAGTCTCTTATAAAGTTGCTATTCTTTTTATTCTGTTTTTTTAATCGGATGAATTCTTTGATTTGAGTTGAATCCTCTTTTGGTACATTTTTGAATTTTCTTAAATCTGCTTCGATGGAGGCTATGCGTTGATCCTTTTTATTAATGCTCTCTCTGAGTTTTACAATCGTTTCATTTAAAATGTCATCTTGAGATTTACTCATTTCAGAGGAGAATACATCCATCTCATCATCTGATTTTACACGCAAAGAAGTAAAGTTAGCTCTGCTTTTTTGACCAATGTAAATACCTATTTTACCTTCTGTAAATTCTATTTCTGTAAACGTGTAAATAAAAATACCATTTACGTAAACATCATACAAACGGTCTTTGGTAACTACTTTAAGAACAAAGGTAGAATTACCTTTTATTTTTTTGCTTTTTACCCAGCCATCATTTCCATCTGAAACGTTAGAAATCCTATTATTGGATACTCTCCGGACCCGAAATTGTTTTTTTCTATTTAACTCAATTAATATAGCTCCGGCACCGCCCTCCTGGGCCTGAAGTACAATGCCTCCGTATTGTTTTTTACCTTCATTTTTATCAAAGGAAAAACTTAATTCGGCCTCAAAAAAGTCAAAAGTCAAGTCATTTTTTGGTAGAATAAAAAAGCCATTTGACTCATTTTTACGCCAAACATTATAACCCTCTGGTGATTGCAAGAATGCATTTTGTGCTGTACTGGTTTGACTCCAGACTCCTTGGATGTTTTTGAACTGCTCATCCCATTTTAGGGTTTCGAAAACCTTGTTCACATTTTGCGCAACACTGAGGAATAGAATGCCTTGCAAGGCTACAAATAAGAATATTTTTTTCATCTCCGCACTCTCTAAGTGCAAAGGTAAACTCTTTTTGTTTAAAGCTTATCTCTAAAGCAGCAATATAGGTTTGAGTGCTATTTTAAGAAGGTGGTTCTTACAAAGGAAATGGAATAAGTAAACGTAGCTTGAGAATTTAAGCAAAGTATTCACTGAAGAAATAGATTATCCAAGGGCTTTTATGACAGAGATTGGTAAAAAAATAAGGTGATGACCCAAAACTCCAATCATTATTCATCATATTTGCATTGTGTTTGGTACGAGCCTTTCACAGAACACTCTAAAATGCTAAAATTTAAGAAGCTACCATCCTTCCAAGTTTTACTTGGTTTTTTTACATTATTCATGCTACATGTGTCATGTAAAAATGATATCGATATTAATGCCGACTGGAAGGAAACCATCGTTATCTACGGCATTCTTGAACCTGGCTTAGATCAGCAAAAAATTAGAGTAAGCAAGGCTTTTCAAAATGGAAAAACCAGCGCACTAGTTGCGGCAAAAGTGAGTGATAGTCTTTTTTTAGATACGGTAAATGTTACCTTAACTAATTTAAATACAGGCATAAAATACAATCTCATCCCCCAATTTAATGAACCGAAAGAGCCTGGAATATTTGCGAATGATAAGAACCCTATTTATGTTTTAGATAGCGCAATACATGGTTATGTTATTGAACCGAATGTGAACTATAAAATTGAAGTTGTAAATCCTAAAACGAATAGCAGAGCCTTTTCTACGACGAGAAGCATGGCATATGCCAAACTGGCGGCGCCGGTAATTGCTGATAACTCCGTTTTTAACGTTGGTAAAAACTTTTCTTTCGCACTTAATCCTGGAAAAAATGCATACTCTTATGATGGCAAAATGGATATTACCATAAAGGAGTGGAACACCATTACTAAAGATACCACGGAGCAAGTGATTCGTTGGAACTATCTCACTGATTTTATTGTAAATCAGGGAAGCAGTGCCGCTATTACACGCATTCCAAGAATATCTTTTTTACAATTGCTATCGTCTGTCTATAAAAAAAATAAAGATCTTCATCGAAGAATAGAACGTCTTGATTTTGTGACTTTTGGAGGCAATCAACAGTTGTATGATTTTATTTCAGTGAATGAGCCGGCCATTGGCATTGTTCAAAAACAGACGGAGTACTCTAATATAGTAAACGGATACGGTCTTTTTGCCAGTAGAACGGAACAGTGGTTCTACAATTGTGTTCCACACAATGGCTTAATTGGAGTGATTCGTAGCGACAGTGAAACAAAAGATTTAAACTTTGAATTTTAAATAAGAAACAAAAAGCGCGCATAAGCCTTCTTTTCTTGAATTTAGCTTATATATTTGCAGCTCTTTAGGTCGGATGGCCGAGTGGCTAGGCAAGGGTCTGCAACACCCTCTACAGCGGTTCGAATCCGCTTCCGACCTCTTTTAAGATGCTGATTTTTCAGCATCTTTTTTGCTTTCTAAGAGTTCCAAAATACGTTCTTCGAAAAAAGCTGCCACGAAAAAAAATGAACTGCTGCTCTAAACTATCCATTAAATATTCTACGATTTAAAAAAAGCTTCCGTAGAACAAGCTACAATAGCTGAAGGGCCTGTAGTTTATCCGAACCCAAGTAATCGAGACTTTACTATAGATATGGGTAAAATCATGAATAAGACTTTTTTAAGCATTACAGATCTCTTAGGGAGAGTGGTTCTAACAAAGGTATTTACAAACCGTCAACTATTAAATTTTTCACTCCAGGAACCCGCTGGAGTTTATGTTTTAACTATTGAATCCAAGCATACAAATTCCATCATTAGAATTATTAAGGAGTAATCCTCAGCATATTCAATATGTTGACCAAATAGTCTAAGAAATAAAATCAACGTTAATAACTTGATTTCTTCTTCTTTTTTTTCTTAAAATCTCCGTTTTTCCAAGCTTTTATAAACTTGGCCCAAGCCAATGGATTAAAATAGTTATTTGGGGGCGCTTGCTTGTAATAATACAATTGATTGGCACGCGTTTGAGCCAGTACCATCTGACTAAATTCTGCGTCTGTTGGCTTTAGCTTCATGGTTTCTTTTAAAGCCTCCGCCTCCAAATTTTTTCTCGCTTGTTCCAAATCATCATCTGGGATATCTGAGTTCACAATGGTATGATCAAATAAGCTGCGCATGGGCATCGCATGAATAAAAACAGTAGGAAGACTTACCGTATCTCTGACCATTAATTTTACGGTATAATACTTTGCATATTTAAGGGTGTCTGGTATGATATGCATATTGGTCTTGGTCTCAATATCTTCAAAATAAATGGTATCTCCCTGTTTAACGGCAATAGCAAAATGGCCTAAATAATCTGAGTATGCAACTAAACCTCTTTTACAGTGACGCACGGCCACAAAAGGGATGGGTTTCAGCGAATCCGAAGTGAGCACCAAACCAGTGTACAAGACGTATTGATCCTTTGGAATCCTTTTTTGAGCCTTTGCTGTAAGGAAAGAACTAAATAAAATTCCAAGAATAATAAATCTTCGCATGGTTTTCTAACGCAAATATATCGAAAATGTTCTAGGCAATTACCATTCCAGCCAGCACAGCAATGATTACAACAATGGGCGGAGATACTTTTTGACTAAAAAGCAATAAAAGACTCAGGCTATAAATCCCTACATCTGCCATAAAAAATTCTTTGCTTGCCAATTCCATAATAAAGTTCCGATTAATTAAGAGCGCTGCACTTCCAATAAATCCGACAGAGGCGGCAAATATTCCATCCAAGCTTCTTTGTACAATGGGGTATGTTTTAAATTTTTGCCACAGGGGATACCCAAAAAATATAAGTAATAATCCTGGCAGGAATACAGCCACCATTCCAATAATACAGCCCCCCAATTGACCCCATACATTGTAGCCAAGGTTCCTCATAGAAACCGCATTAATAAATGTAGATAAATTGAAGTTTGGCCCCGGAATTCCTTGAACAATACCAATGCCCATGTTCATTTCTTCTAAAGTCATTCTGGGCTTGTGGTATACGTATTGTTCAATAGCCATGGCAGCCAATGAGTTTCCGCCACCAAAAGTTAATGAACCCATTCTGTAGGTATTTTCAAAAAGTATGATTGGTTTTGATACCCCTAAGGTAGTTTCGTTCAGGCTGAGTAAGAATCCAGCCAATGCAACCAGACCAATAATAATGATAAATAAAACGAGATTAGACCAATTTACTGAACCTAAGGGTTTGTAATTTGGAATAAACTTTCTACTGCCAAACTGGGCACTCAGGAAACCACCAACCACAATAGCAATTGGGAATATAGCAGGAGACTTAACCAAAAAAGTAAGCACTGTCAAAGCAAAAACTAGGATGTAATTAACGGTATCTTTCCTTACCAAACCTACCATTTTATAAATGGAAAAAACGAAGAAAGCAGCCGTCATAGCCGGAATAAATTGAAAATGAGAACTGCTAAGTATACCTGGAATAAGTGCAAAAACACTCACCAAGACAGCTCCGGGAAGAATCCATGCTAAAAGACCAATAAAGGCCAAACGCGGACCTCCTAATTTAAACCCAACGGCAGCAAGAGTTTGTGTGGTACTGGGACCTGGAAGAATATTGCAAAAAGCATTTATATCCAGCAAATCTTCTGCCTCAATAAACTTTTTTTCTTGAGTTAATCGTTTAATAAATAAAGGTATGTGAATTTGAGGACCCCCAAAAGCTGTGCATCCAAGTAAAAATGAGGCCTTAAAGAAATGCCAAAGCTTTATTTTACGTATTTTTGATCCCAAATTAATGAAACAGAGTCACTCTTTGATGGCAATATTATCTATTTTTATTGTAATTGCAACAACAAGTTGCGATTATTCTAAAAATAATGCGTGGAACGAATATCAGGCCCTTAGGCTCGATAGCTTAACGGAGATTGTAAAAGTATTGCCTTCTAAATTAACCTTCACCATTTTGGAATTGGAAGAAGAAGTAGAAGAGATTCGTTCTGATATGAATATCATACGATTTGCACCTGCTAGTTCCATCGATGCCCAAAGTGATCAAACAACCAAGCAATACCTGCAACTATTAACCATCTATCAAGATGCCATCCCCGACTACAGAAAATCTATTTCGATAATGGAGGAATCGCTTTTAGAGTATACCCAATTTAAAAGATCAGTAAAAGACAATACATATCTAAATAAAAAAGATGTATTCAAATCTGAATATCAGAGTGTAAAAAAGAGATTGCTAAAAAACCATAAATTTATAATGGATGCTAGTTTTAAAGTGAGTCATTCTCATGCCTCTTTTCTAAGGCTGAACAAGCAAATGAGTAAAATTATACTTGAAAAAGTAAAGGAAGAGGATCTTCCTAAAGATTAAATTAACCCTTGGTTGGACGATGCTCTAATCGCTTCTTTTTGGCTATTAACTCTTTTAAAGCCCGATCATTTTCTTCCATAAAATACGTTTCTACCCACCTGTTAAATATGTATTCTTTGGTCCAGTCTGAAGGATGCGCCAAGTCATTGGAGTAGTACCGATAATCGCGAAGTTCCTCTTGAACAATCTCTAAAGCGGGAAAGTACAGAAATTGCTTATTATCATTTAGAAATGCCTGCAAAGCAGAAATGATTCGAGCCTTGCTTTGACTATTCTCCACCACTCCATCCCTCAGATGCTTTACAGGACTAATGGTAAAGTAAATCTGAAGGTCAGCGTTAATTTGAAGCAACTCATTTGTCATTTCCTTTAAGGCCTGCAGAACTTCAGAGTCAGAGAGGAGTATTTTATCAAATTCTTTTTGAGGTAATTTATGGCAATTTGCAACGATTATTTCTCTCTCAATAAGTTTATAACACCATGCACTACCTATACTTATAAAGAGATGCTTGGCTGATTTGAGTTGATTTAGAAATAGGGCCTTTTCCGATTTAACCTTTGCTTTTAATGCCTCAAAGCTTGCATGTCTGAGTTTATGATGGTGATTAAAACTAAAAAACTCTTCATCCACAGAGCCCCATGGTTCCTCTTCTTTTTTTAATGATTTTAAAATATTCGCAATACTCACTGGATTAAAAACAACCCCAAAGGGCGATTGAAATTGGGGATAACCCAAATCATCCAATTTCAATCCCATGTTTTGAGCAAAACAAGAACCTATAAAGCCAATGGATTGGTTTAAACCAATCGTTGGGTGCTTATCAATTTTTAATGTGGTGAACTGTTTTTGGTAGTTTAAATGCATGAATGATACAAATGTATGAATAGCAATGGAGTAAAAAACAAAAATGCTTTTTACCTTTTTATGAGTTTGAGTATTAATATTGCATGGAATGTCGCAGTCTAATCCCCCTGAAAAGAACGGCCTGGTTTTGGAAAAAATCAAAGCGGGTGATAAAGCTGCATTGTTGGATCTGTATGAGTCTAACTTAAGCATGGTGAGTAATCATATTTTAAAGAACAACGGATCAAGAGATGAAGCAAAGGACATTCTTCACGATAGTCTCATTGTATTGTGGAATAACATACGCAAGCCAGATTTCAAATTAACAAGTAAACCAAGCACCTATATTATGGCCGTTTCTAAAAATCTATGGCTAAAGAAACTGAGCAAAGCAAAGCGGGAGTCGTCAAAAGATATCACCACATTAAATGTGAGTGATCATCCTTTATCCGTTCACCAAATTGATGTAAAAAAGGCTATGCTTGCCTTGGACGAAATTGGAGATACCTGTAAACAAATTTTGAGCAAGTTTTATTTTGACGGTTTTAGCATGAAAGAGATCGCTAGTCAAATGAACTATGCCAATGCAGATACGGCCAAAGCCAAGAAGCATCAGTGCTTTAAGCGATTGTCAGAAATAATTAAATCGAGGTATAATTTAGCAGATTTTTTAGGTTGAAGGATTGGACAGAACATATAGAAGATTATTTAAGTGGCCAACTAAGTCCTCAAGATTTAAAGGCGTTCACCAAGGAGTTGGAAACGAATACAATACTAAAGCAAGAAGTAGCATTGGGAAAATTACTGATTGAAGCCATTGAAAAAACAGGAGAATTAGACCTAAAAAACTACTTGAAAAAAAACACCACTGCTGCAACTATCTCAAAAGCAAAGTATTACTGGGCCTTTGGCTCTGCCGCAGCAATTCTAATTTTTGGCGTTTTCATGTATACCAGCTCAGAAGAGCCTGTTCCTTCAAAGGTAGAACCCAAATCGCATTTTGGATTTGAAGAATTAGAGAATACGACCACCGAAGCTATCATAGCAAAAACCAATAAAAAATCGGAACCAAAAATAGAACAGACTGACCAGGATGATAGTGCTATGGATAGTTTCAATTATATAGCCCAAGGAGATAACCTTGACTACCTAGATGAATACATACCGGAGAGTAGAATGATGCTTTCAAGCAATACTATTATTCCAATTTCTATTGCAGCAGTATCTCCTCCCCCTTTAAAAGAAAGTACGATTATCTACGATTACTCTAATTCTAAATCTAGAGCTTTAAAAAAGGAAGTTTTTAGTAAAAACAAAATAGCATCGGGAAAAGACAGGGATTCCTTAAGTGCTGCTAATAATGAGAAAACCAAGGAGATTAAAAAACAGGAGGCACAAAAAAAAAATACGTTCCAGGTGAGTTTCTATGAAAATGAAAGTGACACCATTCTTTTATGCAGTAGCACATCAGAAGAGAAGGTTGATTTAGAAGTAGATAATTTATCCCCTGAAAATGCAGTGATCCTTCTTTATAAAAACACGTATTACTTAAAATCTGGAGAAGATTTTTATCAAATATATTTCAATCAGTCCAGCTCAATAGAATCAAAAATAACCGATACTGAACTCATCGAAATTCTGAAGGGAGAGCCAGAATAAACCCATGAATTTCACCAAATACCAAGGCACAGGAAATGACTTCATCATTATAGATGGAAGAGACGAATTGCCTGCATTGGATGTGGCCCACTTATGCCATCGGAGGTTTGGCATTGGAGCGGATGGGTTAATGATACTTGAACCCAGCAGCGATTTTGATTTTAAAATGGTCTATTATAATAGTGACGGAAATATTAGCTCTATGTGCGGAAATGGAGGGCGCTGTATTGCTCATTTTGCATCGGGCTTGGGCTTGGGTGAACATTTGCATTTCATGGCCATAGACGGGCCTCATAAAGCTTTGGTCCAACAAGATCATGTTTCCCTTGAGATGGGTGATGTATCTAAAATAAAGAGAATCAATAACAGTACGTTTGAATTGAATACAGGTTCTCCTCATTATGTAATGTTCCATAAAACCCCTATCGATTCATTTGATCTGATCCCTTTTGCTAAGTCTGTTCGATTTTCTGCCTTATACGAAAAGGAGGGCATTAATATAAATGTCGCTTTTGAAAACAAGGGAGTTTTAGATGTAAGAACATACGAGAGAGGAGTTGAAGATGAAACATACAGTTGCGGGACAGGAGTAACCGCGGCGGCATTAGCTCATTTTTCTAAAAATAGACAAATGGGTAAAAACAATATAGAAATAGAAACCTTAGGTGGAATACTAAACGTAGAAGCCACATGTCAAAGCGATTCATTCACAGACATTATCCTTTCGGGACCGGCAACACCGGTTTTTTCGGGAAAAATCTAAAACTTATTCTTCCACATCATGCTTTCAACAGGTTTGTTTGGTTGCCCACTGTATTTTGCATTCTTTTTTTGATTGTACTTCACCTCAATTTCACCATCAACGGGGAAATAAATTAGCTGCCCTATAGGCATCCCGGGATAAATTTTGACGGGCTGTTTTACACTAATTTCAAGTGTCCAATTACCACAAAATCCAACATCTCCTTTACCTGCTGTCGCATGAATATCAATTCCCAAACGACCCGTACTCGATTTTCCTTCAAGGAAAGGCACATGGGCGTGTGTTTCAGTATATTCCAAGGTTACGCCTAAGTAAAATACATGGGGGTATAAGACAAAGCCTTCTTCAGGGATTTCAAAAGTCTCTATGGTATTGTGTTTTTTTGAATCGAGTATATGATCCTTATAAGTGGCTAACGTTGATCCCAAATGAACATCATAACTATTGCTACCCAAGCATTCTCGATCATAAGGCTTTAAAACAATTGTTCCTTTTTCAATTTCTCCTAAGATGGTTTTATCCGCTAAAATCATTGGTACAAATATGGCACAACTACGGATAGTTAAGCGTGCTGTTCACAAGGATTTGTAAACAATTTATCCTTTGGTTTAGAAGTGCTGTGTTTTTTTGTATCTTTGGTGAGATTTTTTTTGTTTGACGACCAAAGGATTGCATGGATTAATACTACTCCTTCTTTGTTGCTTTTTTACTAAAAGCAAGGCACAAAGAACAGAAGAAGTGAGTTCAAAAGGCACAGATTTTTGGATTGCGAGCACCTATCCTTTTTACACCAATGATTCCTTTTTAATTGCTGTATCCTCCGGTAAACCGACCCGGGCGTACATGTCCATTCCTGGGTTTAACCTTTACGACTCTCTTGATTTAGGGTATAATGAAATAAAGTATTTTGTAGTTCCTTCTAGTATTAGAAGGAGCTATTACTATTATCGCCAAAATGGAGGTGGTGGTTTAAATAATCAAATTGGAGAAAATGCCATTCACATAACGAGCATTCTACCTATACGCGTTTTTTCATTTTCAACAGGGACCTATTATTCTTCTGGAGCAACAGCCGTATACCCCAGTGCTAGTCAGCCACTAGATGGGAAATATTATCCCTATAAGAGCAGGTATCAATGGACGGGTGGTTTACAACGGTTTAGAATATATTTCTTTTCGGTGGTGGCCATTGATGATTCCGTTACCGTTAAACTCAATATTAACCAAAGCATCCAATTATGGAATAGGCCTCCAGGTGATACGGTACAGCTTAAAAAAGGCCAAATGGTTCGATTTTATATGTGGGCCTTTAATATTAATGACGAGCCCAAACTATCGGCTCAAGCCACCGGTGGCAAAAGAATAGCTGTTTTTAGTGAAAACTTCTATGATTTTGAGGATAATAATTGCCGCGCCTTCGACCTGATGTATGAACAAATGATGCCTGAGAACCTTCTTGGAAAAGAGTTCATTTTAACGCCCATAGCCTTTCTAAAAAAAGGGTATCGCTTTTCCGTATCAGCGGTCGCAGATTCCACGCATATTTATAAGAACGGAATATTAATTGCCACACTTAATAAGGCGGATCAGTTCTACAGTAACGTTGGAAAAGACTCTTCTGTAATTATATCCGCAGATAAAGCGATTACCTGTTGGGAAAAGATTGACTTGGATACCTGCGCTAGTGGGTCATGGTGGAACAATGGAGGAATTAGCCTTTTTACTGTAAACTCCAATGAGCAATTGGTAGAAGATGCCAATATTTTAATACCCACAGGAACGGATTATCCATCCAATTTCATTAATGTAATTGTGCCAAAAAAAGGGAAGGATAGCTTATATGTTGACGGGCAATTGGTATTATCCAGTCAATTAAAACCAATTATTAATGGAGATTATTTCTTTTTTCAGGATTCCGCACGCCAAGGGACCATTCGCGTGATAAATAAATATGGTTTTTTGGCGTATGCTTACGGCCGTGGAAAGTATGGAGGGTATGCTTACAATGCGAGCAGTGGCTTAAATAGCCTTAAGCGAGTGATTGAAGCCAAAGCATACACCAGTTGCGATTCAGGGTTTCTTGTTGCCGTTAAAAGCACAGGTGTACCTGCCACCAATTTTTCTTGGACATGGAAAGGACTTGAAAAGGACACGGGCTTAAACACCTTTTTTTATTCCAAAATTCCTGGAGTTTTTCCTCTTAAATTAAAATATAAATTAGAAGGAAATAATAAATATGATTCAGTTGAGATAGATGTAAGTATAAAACCCAACGGAGCGTATGATTTCATTCCAAAAAAGGAGGTAAAAATTTGCAAGAAGGAATATAGAGTGGAACTTCCATATGCAGCAATTCTCTCCTACCTCTGGAGTGATGGAGATACGAGTAGAGTTAAGGTATTTAAAATCGATGGCAACTTTGGTCTAAAAATATCCAACCGTCAAACAGATTGTAAAATCTATGACTCTATTAATGTTCGTTTTTTTGACACCATAAAAGCGAAGATAAAAATGACCTTGAAAAGTCAATGTCCAGGAATTCCAATTTACCTTGAAAATAAATCTATTTATGGTTTAAAAGATAGTATTGTTCATTACCAATGGTATGTGGATGGACAAAAAACCGGAATCAATGAAAATGATACGGTGCCTTATGCATATCCTGGAGATTATGTCTTTAAATTGCTTATAGAGAACAAAGCAGGATGTGTGGATAGCGCATTTCAGACTACATATATTTCTGATATACCCACACTTATTGCGGGAACAAAAGTGCTTGATTCCTGTGTAGGAACCAGTAATATTCGTTTTAATAGTCAAAGCAGATTAAGCGAGGGAAAAATTGTTGCATATCGTTGGATATTTAGTGATGGTGACACCACTCATGATTGGCGCCAGACGATTAGAAATTTTAAAACTGCCGGAACAATTTCCTATCAGTTTGCCGCTTATACAGAGCAAGGCTGTGCAGATACAACTCCGGTTCAAACAGTTGAAATTTACAAAGGACCAAACCCCAGTTTCACCATTCCAGATAGTATTGCTTGCCTAGATGGAAATTATTTTGATATTGTCAACACTACAAAAAATAAAACCAAGAAAAAACGTTACGTTTGGATGTGGGGCAACGGGGCCGGTAGTTCCGAAACGGATCCTGGCTCTGTGCGCTATTTTGATACTGGAAAGTACATCATTCGCATGGTCGGGATTGACTCTGCAACCCTCTGTGGTGGAGATACATTAGATAGAGTGGTGCGTGTACTAAATACCCCAATTGCTAAAATTTATGTAGATAGCTTCAATTATTGTAGCAATAGAAATTACTATAAGCTCACGGATAATTCCATATCCGAGGATGGGATCAATAAACAGACTTTTTGGAATTGGAGCGATGGCTCCCGTGATACAAGTTCTGGAAGTATTCTAAAGTCATTTGATACAGCAGGAAGCTATACTTTGTGGATGACCCACAGCATTGGGAAAGGCTGTTTAGATTCTGTAAAAAAGAGACTGGTTGTTTTTCAATCGCCAACTGCAAGAATGCAAGTTAGTGATAGTTCTGTTTGCCAACCGAATGAATTCATCCATGTGAAAAATAATTCCATACTGAACGGGTTTGCCAATCATTCATGGGAAATCCAAAATAAAAACACCTCTGCTATTGATTTAGGAAGAGTAACCGAATTGGACACTGGGTTAAATAGAATTTCACTAATTGTTCATGAACCCTTATACGATTGCGCAGATACCGCATATCGTTACATTCGAATATATGCAGATCCTAAGGTAACCATTCAATCCTTAGACTCTGAAATATGCTTCCCTAATAGACCTTTTATATTTAAGGATAGCACAGGCTTAACCCTTGATGATAAAGCGCACAGATTTTGGCAGATCGGTTCCGATAGTTTTCAGCGTTTTCCCTATTCCTATATTCCACAAAAAAGTGGCAAAACGGAGGTTAAACTAATCTATTCACTACAAAACACCTGCTGGGATACTGCTGTGGCTTATGTCCGAGTGCTTCATGAATTAGATTCATTAAACCTAAGTTCCGATAGGTATAAAACCTGTTTGCCGGCTTCCTTTATTTTTAGTGTAAGCCCTTCTACAGGAACACCCTGGCAATATAATTGGTCAAGCGAAAATATAAATACACCGGGAAGTACGAATTATACGAAGACCTATTTTAGCACAGGGCTTAAAAAAATGAGCGTTACTGCAGCGAATGGAAGCTGTATTATTAAAGATTCCATTACAGTAAAAGCCTTGGATAAGCCAGAGGCTCGTATTGTTGCAAACACAGGTCTAGCACACTGTTTTAAACAACAAAAATTCGACATGGAAGCCTCTATAATATTGGCAACCCAACCGGTCACTTGCGAATGGCTCGTCCCACAAAATACCTTCACCGATCAATCAAGCATACAACCCATTTTTGCAGACGATGGCAGTTACCAAATAAATCTTCTAATAAAAGATTCTAATAATTGTGCTGATACAGCTACCGCATTTTTAACAGTACTTGAATCACCCACGATAGCATTAGAAAGAGACAGTGCATGCATTGGAACAAAGAAAAATATACCCTTTAATTTGAAGCCTACGGCCTTTGCAGTAAAAAACTATACTTGGCTTATCGATGGTTCTTTAGCCAGCCAATCCAACCCATTTGAATACGAATATTTAAACACTAGTTCCGAAACAGTTCAGTTATTAATTGAGGGAGATAATGGTTGTAAAGACACGAGTAATATCTCTCAGTTAAAAGGTTTAGAAAAGCCCAAGGCTAACTTTAGTGCGATTATTTTAAACAGCAATTCATCTGGAGTACCGGTGCAATTTACGAATGAAAGCTCTGGAGAAAATAGCTATGAATGGACGTTCCAAAAGGGAGCAATAAGTACTGAAGAAAATCCAAGGTATAATTATACTGAACTTGGCAAGAAGAAGGTCATTCTTAAAGTGTGGAATTCCCTGGGTTGCTTTGATACTGCGCAAAAACAATTATTTGTTACAAGTGATCAGATAGCCTTTATACCGACAGCATTTTCACCAAATAAATTCGGACCAAATGAACTCTTTAAACCAGCAGAGCTTTCTGCGGTAAAGTCATACAGCATCAAGGTATTTAATCGATGGGGCCAGCTCGTATATATATCCACGGATCCAAATGAAGGATGGGATGGAACATACATGGGAACTGATGCTCCAGAAGGGATTTATGGATATCAGATTTTTGCACAATTTATAACTGGGGTTGGGTTCCTTCGCAATGGAAATGTTCACTTACTTCGCTAAGAAATGATTTAAAATTCATCCATTCTAAAATACCTGAATGCAACTCAGTAATGGAATTATAGCGGAGTAGCATACGAGTAGTTACGTGTTTCTTTTGTAATTTCGCGACATGCGGAAAAATATTGTAATCATTGAATCAGCATCCGAAAACGGAGCTGGGAAAAGAGGAGCAAGCCTTGGCCCTTCCGCCTTAGTACTAGAATCAAGAGCGCAAGGATTAGGTTTATTTGACAATATAGAATGGACTCAGTGTTCAGAATTCAATGACTTTTACAATCCAACTAATGAAAACCAACATGCAAAAAATGCAAAAAGTGTTTACAAAGCTTTAGATGCGCTTTGCACGCATACCGAAAAAATGGTAAAAGCAGGCCATTTTCCGCTGGTTTTAACGGGTGATCATAGCAATGCCATTGGTGCCTTTAGTGGTTTAAAAAACGCATTTCCCAATAAGCGAATTGGAGCAATATGGGTTGATGCGCACTACGATTTACACTCTCCCTATACCTCTCCATCAGGAAACATTCATGGCATGCCCTTAAATGCATTAATTGGAGATGATAACAAAGAGCAACAATGCAACGAGGTCTCTGAATTTGATAAAGGGTACTGGGAAAACATAAAATCATTAGGCAATAAACAGATTTCGCCTAAAATAAACCCTGAGGATATTGTATTTATTCAAGTAAGAGACTTTGAAAAACCAGAAGAGCATATGGCTAAGAAGCACAATATTCGGAGCTTCTTCCCCAGCGAGGTGAATAGCAAAGGAATTGCCGCCGTTTTGGAAGAAACCTTGGACTATCTGAGATCTTGCGATATGATTTATGTAAGCTTTGATGTGGATTGCCAGGATACATCCATCTCTGTTGGAACGGGAACACCGGTTCCAAATGGGTTGAATTCTGAAGAAAGTCAGATCGTTTTCGACCAACTATTTAACCATCCAAAGGTTACCGCCTTTGAAATTACTGAAATCAATCCTCTTTTGGATACGGAAAACAAAATGGCTAAGGCTGTTCTAAAACTCCTTACAGGAGTTCTAAATTAGCGCTTTTTTATGAAGGCGAGTATCTTCCTATCTGAACTCAGTAAATAAATGCCTTCTTTTTTGGGTAGGTAGTTTGCTGTATTATTTAGCGCTCTAAAAAACAGACGTTGGCAGTTACTTTTCGCTTCCTCGCAGCCCATTTTTGTCGACCTTAAAGGACCAAAGCTCAAGGTTCTGTTTTCTTCATTCAAACCATAGGTTCCTGAATAGTTATTGCAGCCACTATTTCCAAAAACACGCTCTTCACCTCTGAATTCTAAAGTTGCATTCAAGCCTTCAAGATTGGTATCATAGGCACTGATTAAGTCCCATGTTCCAAAATAGTTTGTCTTGGCCTTCTTTTGTCCACCGCATGAAATGAAAACAATTGAAGCACAAAAAAGAAAAACACTATTTTTTATTTTTATTCGCATGATTTTTATCTAATCTAAGGTTAATTAATTCTACTAAAAAAGAAAAGGCCATAGCAAAATAAATGTAGCCCTTCTCAAAATGTTGATCCATGCCTTCCGCAATTAAAGACACTCCAATCAAAACCAGAAATGAAAGAGCCAATATTTTGATGGAAGGTGTGCCATTCACAAAATCTGCGATGGGCTTCGCAGCCAAGAGCATAACTGCCATGGATAATATAACTGCAGCTATCATTACCCACAATTGATCGGCCATTCCAACAGCAGTAATTACAGAATCCAATGAAAATACGACGTTTAAAAAGAACAAAGACCAAATAACTGAAGACATCTTCGTCTTTTCATCTACTGATTCCTTGTCAACCTCTTTATTTCTTAATTTTTCATGAATTTCTCTCGTGCTTTGCACAAGAAGAAACAAACCACCCAAAATCATTATTAAATCTTTCACTGAAATGTCATGCTCAAAAAGTACAAAGAGTGAGTTTGACTCCTGATCCATAATCCATTTGATAAAAAACAACAGGATGATGCGGACCACCATACCCATCCATAATCCAATTCTCCTTGCGAGAATCTGCTTCTTTTCCTCCTTAACTTTATCTGCAAGTATGGAAATAAAAACAATATTATCAATGCCTAATACCACTTCAAGAATAGTAAGAGTAAGTAAGCCAATAAGTGCCGCCTGTGTGAATTCAATAACCATAATTATATACGCGCAAAAATAGTATCTTTAGCTGTATTTGGCTCAAGCCAAATGGCTTCTTTAAATTGATGACGTGCATAAGTCAATTGTCGTTTAGCATAATTTCTTGAATGTTGCTTCACCTTTGCTATCGCCTCCTCTATTGAGACTTTACCATCGAAATAATCAAATATCTCTGAGTATCCCACGGTTTTAATTCCTTCAGGCAAAAAACCATGAAGATTTTGAGCCTCTGCTTCCAGGCCATTTTTAACCATTCCATCTACCCTCGAATTAATTCTGTCATACAGGGCATCTCTTTCTGGAGCCAAAACAAATAGTTGATGGGAATAGGGGAATGAATAATCAGTTGAAATTTTAGATTTTTGTTCTGACAAACAAAGCTCCAATGCTCGCTTTACACGAGCTGTATTACGCTGATCTATTTTTTTTAAACCATCGGCATCACGTTTTCTCAACTCATCAATAAGAGCAGGCAAACCTTCTGTGGAATAGAGTTTATCTACATATTTCCGGTGAATTTCCTTGTCCTCGCCATCAGAAACAGTGAATCCATTTAGTAAAGCAGAAATATAGAAACCCGTTCCCCCGCACAAGACTGCAACATCCTTTTCTTTGAAAATAAGATTCAGTTTTTCCAAAGCCTGTTGGGCAAAGGATCCAGCTGAAATTGGCTTTTCATATATGCTATGGCTAGAAACAAAGTGATGCGTAATCGCCTCCAAATGTTCCTTGGATGGTTTCGCAACAGCTACTCCTAACTCCTTGTAAACTTGCCTACTATCGCAATTGATAATTTCGGTTCCAAAATGCTTCGCAATAGCAATAGACAAGTCTGTTTTCCCCGAACCTGTGGGCCCTGTAATGATGATGAGTTTCTTAGAATTCAAATTTGAAGCGGGATCCATCTTTTAAAGCATCAAAGGTATTAGAATATTTTTCTTTCTTCCCGCCATTTTTAAATTGCCTTCAACCTTTAATTTCTATTTTTATGAAAATACGTGGCCTTTTGCAGTAAAAGCACTTATTCTAAATATCTATGCTCATTTAGGATTTTAAATAGAAGGAGAATACCCTAACGAATTTTAAAACAGGCCTGAAGCAAAGCATTTCTTAAATTCAGATTATTTACTTTGTAAAAATGTACAGGCTATTCGCTTGGCACTAAAAAAAAACTTATTATGGCTTTTCAATGACAAGATTAAACCAATAAAAATAGAATATAGATCGTTAAATTCAATAAACTCAAAAATGGTCGAAAGAAAACTATCTGAGATATCAAATAACACTGAAATAAATAGCTTGCATAAGCAATGTAAGCACCCTAATATTGCATAAATTTATATTTTAAAACGAATAAAATGACAACTCCTAAGAAAAGTGCACCCACGGTGCAAAAAGTCGCAGAAGAAGCAAACCCTTCTTCCATTACTAAAATCTTTGCTGCATTAGCCATCGTAGTGGCTTTGGCTGCTGGTTATTTAATTTACATTTTCATATTGGGGAACCCTTCCAATTTTGAAGGTGGAGATTCCTATGCGGGCCACCCATTAAATATGCTAGGTACGATTCATAAAGGAGGAATAGCAATTGTTCCTATTCTTATGGCCTTAAATATTCTAGTAATTCTTATTGGAGTAGAGCGATTTATTACTCTAGGTAAAAGTGGAGGAAAAGCACCAGCTGCAGAATTCATTAAAAATATTCGCACCTCTTTAAGTAACAATAAAGTAGAAGATGCCATGAAAGCATGTGACGCGCAACAAGGTTCCTTAGCTAATGTTGTTAAGACTGGCCTAGACCGATACAAAGAGCTTAACAGTTCTAAGGACATGGATAAAGATGCTAAAGTCGCTGCCTTAGAAAAAGAATTAGAAGAAGCTACAAGTTTAGAGCTACCAATGATGAGCAAGAACATGAGCATCATTAGTACCTGCGCAAGTATTGGTACCCTGGTTGGACTAATTGGAACTGTATTTGGAATGATTAAAGCGTTTAGTGCTTTGGCAAATGCTGGAGCTCCTGATACAGCTGCATTGGCTATCGGTATTTCTGAGGCTTTGATTAATACTGCACTAGGTATTATCTGTTCTGCTTTAGCTATCGTTTGCTATAACTACTTCACCAACAAAATTGATGCTATGACATATAGTATGGACGAAGCGGGATACAGCATTGTAGGTCAATTTCAATCACAAAAAGGATAAATCATTTACGTTTCACTTAGATAAAGTATAAAACAGTAAAGCTATGCCAAAAGTAAACATGCCAAAAGGAACCCCATCATTGGATATGACTCCATTGGTGGACCTTGCATTTTTGCTTGTAACATTTTTCATGCTTACTGCTTCTTTCCGTCAGGCGGAACCTGTTAAAGTAACCCCTCCTAGCAGTATTTCTATAGAAGAAATGCCCAAATTTAATTTTGCAACCAGCATAGATGAGACGGGCCGAGTTTTTGTGGATATTCAACCATCTACACTGCGTGGAGCCATTTTCTCTGCAGTAGCAAAAAAACTGGGATATCAAACTTCGGAAAAAGATTCAACCAAGTTTGTGGGTGCTGGACCATTCGGACTAAAATTTGTGCCTCTCTTAAAGTATGTTAACTTATCGTCAACAGAAAGAGAGAGCGTTCAACAGAATGGTATTCCTTATGATACATCAGGGAAAAAGACAGAATTAAACACTTGGATAGAACAGGCGAGAATTGTAAGTCAAAATATTGTTCTACAAGAAGAAGCAGATGCAATTGCAAAGAAAAAACCTTATGATAAAATGGAGCGATTTATTAAATTCTCTATTAAGGCAGATGGACTTGCAAAGTATGATCAAGTCAAGCAAATTATAGATGTGTATCGAGATGCACGCGTTAAGAAATTTCAGATGGTTACCCAATCTGAAGAAGCTCCAAACATTAACCTAAGGGATTATTAAGATATGGCAGAATTAAATACCGACGGCGGTGGTGGAAACGGAAAAGGTGGAAAAAAAAGAGCCAAAAAACAAAGTACTAAAGTGGATATGACTCCACTAGTAGATTTGGCCTTTTTACTTTTAACCTTCTTTGTATTAACCTCTACCTTCAGTCAACCAAAAACCATGCGCATGATTTTCCCCGAAAAGATTGAAGATGACGGACCGCCGCCACCACCAATAAAGGATGGTCACACGGTCTTAGCTTCAAAGGACAATGAAATATATTATTACAGAGGTCAATTAGATGAAACCACTGAAATGATTAAAACGGATTTGACCGCAAAAGGGCTTCGCAAATTTCTGATTGGTGCTAATAAAAAGCTTATTAAAACCTTAAATAAATTAGAAAATCAAAAGCTTAAAGTTGATGCAAATGATACAGCCAAAATCAATGTGATTGATCGCGAATTTGAAGAGGCTAAAACAAAAGATAAGCAAATAGTAATTGTAAAGAATGATGGAGGTGCTACCTACAAAAACATGATTGATATCATTGATGAACTAGCCATTTCTAATATTATTTATTACTACCCTGCAGAGGGTGGATTTACAGAACGCGAAGAGAGACTCGTGAACGAGGTTCGCGAAGGCAAACTGGAAGGGAGCGAAGAATAATGAGTACTATTTTTAATAATTGGGACAATGTTACCAGTGAGGATCGTATAGAGCTTGTTTTCGAAAATAGAAATAAAGCTTACGGAGCCTATAAAATCAGAAAAGAGTTTAGCAAGAATCAGATCATGGCCATGATTGTGGCTGTTGGATTTGCTTTTATACTCACAGGGGGTACCCTTATCTATAACAAATGGCAAAACACGAGCAAAGGTGCTACGAAAGCCAAGGTTATTACTAAAATTGAAACTTTGGATGACTTAGAAGAACCCGAAGAGGAAATTAAAGAACCAGAACCAGAGCTTAAAGAGCCAGAACCTCAGGTAGAAACTCAGGCATATGTTGTTCCTAAAATTGATGAAACGGCAAAAAATGATGATGCTGACTTATTTGATCCAAACAAGATTAAGAATCCCGCAAGCAAAACAAAAGATGGAATAGATGACCAACTTGGACTCTTTGACCCTTCTAAAACGAAAGGACCAACCAATACGGGTGGAAAAGGTAAAGGACCTGTCAAAGTAGCTATTAAAGCGAGTTATCCAGGAGGTGATCAAGCTTTTGCTCAATACATAATAGACAACCTTATTTACCCCGAAAGGTGTAAACAAGAGGGAATTGCAGGTTATGTGAGATTACAGTTTATCGTAGATGTAAAAGGGAGAGTGAGTAAAGTAACTCCTCTAGATGAAACCAAATCATGCCGAGAGTTTACCAAAGAAGCCATACGTGTTTTAAAAGAAACAAAATGGATTCCTGGGAACACCAATGGTAAGTTTTTCCCTTCCTATCGAGTAGTTCCAATCAGTTTATCATTTACTGAATAAGAACTCAGAGAAATAAAAAAAGCCGGTTTTCCCAAGGAAAATCGGCTTTTTTTGTGAAACATATGAGTGATTAAACCCTCTTCTCCCCTACTTTTGAAACATTGAGTTCTACCATTCTAGATATTGCAGATTTAAAAATATCCAACCAGCAAAAACAGTTGCTCCACCTGCCTAAATTGCAAATAAAGCAAGGTGAAATTCACTCTCTGATTGGCGAAAGTGGCAGTGGTAAAAGCTTAACTCTACTTGCAAGTATCGGCCTTCTACCCAAGAAATTATCTTACACGGGCGGTATCTCCTTATTTAATAAAGAAAGTCAACATTACAGTGAAAAAAGCTGGGAAAAATTAAGAGGGAGAAGGATATCTATGGTATTTCAGGAACCCATGAGTGCATTAAACCCATTAATGACTTGCGGGAAACAACTCTTGGAATGCTTAAATATTCATGAACAACTACCAAAAAGCGAAGCACAATCCAAAGCAGAAAAGGCGCTTTCAGCTGCGGGAATCGAAGAGCCTTTAAGAATAATGGATCGTTTCCCTCACCAAATTTCCGGAGGTCAAAGGCAACGAGTTATGATTGCTATGGCATGCATTAACAAGCCTGATTTAGTTCTTGCAGACGAACCTACCACAGCTCTGGATACCATTACTGCATCTAAAGTATTGCAAACTTTAGTTGATAATTGCAAACAAAACAACAGTGCGTTGTTATTGGTATCACACGATATTGAAAAGGTCGCCAAATTCTCGGAATACATTCACGTACTCCGGCATGGAGAGCTCCTTTCTCAAGGAGAAATAAAAACTGTTTTGGGACTAAATAAACATCCATATGTTCAAGAATTGTTGGATGCCAAACCAACAAATGCCACCAAACTAAAAGCGGGTACCACTCCCTGTCTATCTGTTTCTAACCTAAATAAATCGTTTAATAAAAACGGCGAAACCTTCAAAGCTTTACAAAATATTAGCTTTGAACTAAATGCCGGAGAAACGCTCGCAATCATTGGATTTAGTGGTTCGGGTAAAACAACATTAGCAAAAATCCTAACAGGTATAGAAAAAAAAGATGATGGGACCGTCATGTTGGATGGGGCTAAACTCCCAGCCAAAGCTCCAACGGGAATACAAATGGTCTTCCAAGATCCTTACAGCAGTCTCAATATAAATCAAACCTGTTCTACCTGTTTAATGGAGGTTCTTACCCTAGTTGGTGGTCTTGATAAAACCAAAGCTCAAGAACAATCCAATATTTTATTAGAGAAAGTAGGACTTCATGGATTTGAGGAAAAATATCCGCATCAAATGAGTGGAGGTCAGCGACAAAGACTATGCATTGCCCGTGCACTTTGTACTAAACCCAAAGTGTTAATATTAGATGAATCCGTAGCAGCCCTAGACCCCTTAGTAAAAAAGCAAATCTTACAGTTGCTCAAAAAAATACAACAAGAAAATGAAATGGTGTATCTATTCATAACCCATGAACTTGATGTAGCCGAAAGCATCGCAAATAAATATTTGATGATTGCCAGAGGCCAAATCGTGTATATGGGACCATCCATGGGCTCAAATGAATTAAAAAATACATATTTTCAGCAACTGTATAAATAAGCCTACAACTTCAAATGAAGTGGACAATGAGGGCTTTGCATGCTTTTAATTTGTAAGCGTACTATTATTCATTATGAAGAAGATATTTATAGGACTTCTTGGTTTATTTAGCTTTCAGCTTTCTGCACAGACCATAACAGATTCAACAAAGGTTATCAACGGAATTACCTACATAAAACATAAGGTGAGTAGTGGGGAAACTTTATATAGACTCTCCAAAAATCATCATACGACCGTCGATCATTTAAAAGATGTAAATAATAATTTAACGACTCTTAAGTTGGGAAGCATCATTTGGGTTCCATCACCTATTAAAAAGAATCATACAACAGCAAAAACCAACGAATCCTACACGGTTCAGACAGGAGAAACCTTATATGCCATTTCAAAAAAATTAAATGTTTCTATCTCAAATATTAAAAAATGGAATGAGTTAAACAGTAATTCAATATCTGTAGGTCAAGTCCTTAAAATAAAAAGCGCGGCAGCCCCAGTAATAAAAGAAACAGTGCAAGCAACTTCAGACCAAGCATTGGAAAATCCAGTGCCCGTAAAAGTAGCTAATACGGCTGATGTTTCAGAAACATCTGTTAAAAGTGAGGCACCAAAGAAGAAACCTATTGAGGTAAAACGAGCGGATGAAACCACAGAACGTGGAATGGCTAGCGTAATAAATACGGGTAATATGAAGGCAGAAAGATGTTTCATAAAGCACCCTTCGGTTCCAATAGGCAATATTGTGGTGGTTATTAACGAAAAAACAGGAAAAATGGCCTACTGCCGAGTCATCGAAAATATTTCTAGCGAAGCTCTGAATGAGTCAACCATTCAAATGACCAAAACAGTAGCAGAAAAAATAGGATTAAATGCAGACGCTGGTGAGGTTACCATTAAATATGCAACACTTTGAAATTAATTACTTTTGCACCGATGGGTGCAGGTTTGAATAAAACGAATGTAAGTACAGCGACCCTCCTACTGGTCGCTGTTTCTATTTGTGGCATTCATTTTAGTAATGCCGTCGCTAGCATGTCACTTCTGGCAGCAATAGTAACTTCTATTTATCCATTTAACTTAAATCAGCAGGACTTTAAAAGCTGGTTATGGCTGCTTGCCGCATTCGTTTTTTATCAATTAGTGATAGAGTTTTTTATTCACTCCCAAAACTCGAAAGCGTTTATTCAAAATAACTTGGTTAAAGTTCCTTTACTCTTTAGCCCTTTGCTCTTTAACATCCGGTCTAAAGAGGGCCTTGCAGAAAAGATAATCATGGGTATTTCTTTATTTATTTCATGGACTGCACTCGCTTCTGTATTCCTATATCTTAACAATAAAGCATTCTATGATGTTATGATTGCAGAGAGTAAACCCCTCCCCTTATTTAGCAAAGTATATCATATTGAATATAGCCTTCTCCTCAGTCTATCTTGTTTAAGCATGCTCTATTTAGGAATGAAAAATAGAACTCTTTTTCAAGGGAAAGCTCAAATAGGCGTTGCGGCCGTTCTTATCCTATGTCTTCATGTACTTTCCGCTAGAACTGGCTTACTTGCCTTTTATTTTGGGACCGTACCACTCCTCTTCATGAGTTTTAAACAAACTAGTTTGAAGGTGAAACTAAAAATGTCCATTACTCTAATAATTCTTATCCTATTTCTGATTCAAGTACCCTCGTTAAAAAAGAGAATAATAAATAGTAAAGAGGATCTAAGTACCGTGCTGCACGGTAACTCTGTCAATAATAAAAGTTTCGGGCAAAGATGGGTTGCATGGAATGCAAGTATTGAAAGTATACGAAAACAACCCCTACATGGATATGGTAAGGGCAATGTTAAATCTACCATCGATCAAAACTATCTTCCACACCACGAATCAAAGATTTTTGCTAGAAACAAGGTGATGCCCCATAATGTATACTTGGAAACCATGGTGCAATCTGGTTTTTTAGCAGGCATCTTATATCTGCTGTTCTTTACAATAGGAATTATTTACTCACTACGCGCTAAAAAAGCGCTGATGACGGCCATTTTATTTGCTCTTATGGCTGCAAGCATGTTCGAGAGCATCACCGAAAGACAAGCGGGAGTTATTGCACTAATTGGTTTTATTAGTTTAGCCGGCTCTTTAAAAACTGTGGAACAAAAGGGATAAAAGGTGCAAAAGGTTAGGACGAGATAACTGATCTTTGTTTCTAGCAAGATGGCGGCAGGAAAAAAGACAGAAACTCCCTTAATGAAACAATACTATGGCGTAAAGTCTAAGTATCCAGGAGCCATTGTTCTATTCAGAGTAGGCGATTTTTATGAGACTTTTGATGAAGATGCCAAAATTGCCAGTAAAGTTTTAGGGATTGTTCTCACTAAAAGAGCCAATGGAGCTGCCAGCCATATCCATTTAGCTGGATTTCCGCATCACAGTTTAGAAACGTATCTCCCTAAATTAGTCCGAGCAGGTTATCGTGTAGCCATCTGCGATCAGTTAGAAGACCCTAAAAAGACAAAAAAAATTGTCAAACGTGGAGTGACCGAATTGGTTACCCCAGGGGTGAGTTATAATGATAATATTCTTGAATCTAGATCTAGTAATTACCTCTGCGCCATTTGTATAAAAGATACATCTGTTGGTTTAGCTCTTTTGGATATTAGTACAGGAGAGTTTTTGGCAACCGAGTGCTCCGCTGATTATGCATTAAAATTAATCAATGGCTTTCAAGTCTCAGAAATATTAGGATCAAGAAAAGAAAAAGCACATGTTGAAGATTTTTTGCAAGGGTATGATGCCCCTATCCAATGGTTAGAAGATTGGTCTTTTACAGAAGATTATGGTTTTGAAAAATTAACCGCACAGCTAAAAACAACAACGCTCAAGGGCTTTGGATTGGCTCACATGCCGCAGGCTATTGCCGCCGGTGGAGCTTGCCTTCAATACCTCGAACAGACCCACCACTCGCAAATTGAGCATATCAATAAAATATCTCGTATTGACCAATCTGAATTTATGTGGTTGGACCAATTTACCATTCGCAATTTAGAACTGCTTCACCCCTTATTTTTGGAAGGAAAAAGTTTGGTTGATGTAATTGACTATACACAAACAGCTATGGGTTCCAGGCTGCTCAAACAATGGATTATTTTGCCCCTAAAGAATGCAGTTGCAATTAATCGTCGCTTAGATATTGTAGCATTTTTTATTAAAAACAAAAAGATACTCAAAGCCTGTACCCAATGCTTATCTGAAATGGGTGACTTGCAGCGGTTAATTTCAAAGGTGGCTTTGAACCGCATTGGACCTCGCGAGACGCTGCAACTCGGAACGACATTGCATTTGGCGCGAAATATAAAACAAATCCTTAATGAATTTGATGACCTGCCCTTCTCCACACTTATCGGTGGACTTAATCCATGTACAGAACTTATTGACCTAATAGACTCTCACATAAGCGAAGATGCGCCTTTGCTCGCCACCAAAGGCAATATTTTTAAAACAGGAGTTTCCAAAGAGTTAGATGAACTGAGAGATCTAACCTTAAATGGCAAATCCAAATTGCTTGAAATGCAAGAAAAGGAGCAGAAAAAAACGGGCATTTCAAAATTAAAAATTGGGTTTAACAATGTATTTGGTTATTACCTTGAAGTTACCCACGCAAATAAAGACAAGGTTCCAGAAGAATGGGTACGCAAGCAAACCCTCACTAATGCAGAAAGGTACATTACGGAAGAGCTGAAGGAATACGAAGAAAAAATCCTTAACGCACAAGACCAAATGAACCAGGTAGAAAGTTCCTTGTGGCTTAATTTTCTTTTAAAACTTCAAGACTTTGTTGAACCCGTGCAAGGCAATGCTAAAATACTTGCTCAGCTGGATTGTTTAATGAGTTTTGCTACCATTTCTTTAGAGAATAATTACTCAAAACCCGAAATTAATACATCACGAAATTTAAAACTAGTGAACTGCAGACACCCTGTTATAGAAGCTCTCATGCCGCCAGATGAGCATTATATTCCCAATACCATTAAGGTCAATGATGATGAAGATCGACTGCTTATCGTCACAGGTCCCAACATGAGTGGAAAGTCTGCTTTATTGAGACAAACGGCACTAAGTATCTTAATGGCTCAAATGGGATGTTTTGTTCCTTGCTCGGCAGCCAGTATAGGAGTTTTTGATAAGGTTTACAGCCGAGTAGGCGCAAGCGATAATATTTCGCAGGGCGAAAGTACTTTTATGGTTGAAATGCTAGAAACTGCCAGTATTTTGAATAATGTTGGAGACAACAGCTTGGTTATTCTTGATGAAATAGGCCGAGGAACCAGTACCTATGATGGAGTAAGCTTAGCCTGGAGTATTGTAGAATACCTTCAAAGCCATCCAAACAAACCTAAAACCCTATTTGCCACCCATTATCACGAACTCAACGAGCTAGAAGATAAAATGGAAGGGATATCAAACTATCATATATCTGTAAAAGAAACAGCCGGTAAAATTATATTTTTGAGAAAATTGGTCAAAGGAGGGAGTGAAAATAGTTTTGGGATTCATGTAGCCCAAATGGCAGGTATTCCCAATGAGGTTCTTCTTAGAGCCAGTGAAATTTTAAATAGCCTAGAAGCTGATCGCTCACAAGTATCCAGAAGAGAAACCCTAAAAGATACGAATCCAGTTGATGTTTACCAGCTAAACATGTTTCAAACAGAAGACCCAAAAGTAAAAAAAATAAAAGACTCTTTGAGTAAGATAGACGTAAATGCTATTTCCCCCATTGATGCTTTACTCAAAGTACAAGAACTAAAAAACATGTTAAACGAATAATGCCAAAATTAGGATTTTTATATTACGCACTTTTCACCATCCTGTTCATTGGATTCGGAATTTACCTACTCATGTATTTCAACTCAACAAACTCCACACTGGGAACAGAGTTCTTTACCTTCTTTGGAGTATCCCTCATTATCCTCGGGTTAATGCGCGGTTTTAAGGCCTTCCAATTATTCAGAAAAAAATGAGATTTGCATTCATAGTAGCTCTATTATTCTTAAGTTCTTGTTCCCAGAAAGAAGGTGAGAGTCTTATTTCAGGAGACACCACCATTCTTGTAGAAAGCAGCGACTCGGTTGCGATAACACAGCAGTTGGATATATTTAGCAATGATTACCCGAAAGCGGGTATTAACTTATCCTTTATTCCTGAAAACTACGCGATAGGTCAATTTTTAGCAGATAGTGCGCGAGTGCTCATTTGTGATAGGAATCTCACTCCTGAGGAACAAAATAGTATTAATGCTCGTAATGTAAAATTACGTTCCTATCTTATTTCAGCAAAAAGCATCGCCATAATAACGCATCCCTCAAACCCTTTGGTAAGTTTAAATCAAAACGATCTTAAAAAATTTATTGAAGGAGACTTGGAAGAAACTGAATCATACTCCCTACTCATAGCAGATGGCAATAGTTCTATTTATTCCTATCTCAAGCGCACTTTGGGCAGTCCAAAATTAAAAAGAGCAGGCTCAGAAACTGAACTAATAAACAAGGTTGCAACCAACACAAATGCAATAGGGCTTATTCCTGTAGATTATCTAATAGATGAAACAAGTAACCGCAAGGAAAAAAACTTGTACCGCATTAAGGCTATTCCCATTCGGAGCAACCAAGATCAACAATTATACTCCGCTGCAACCCCAAATATGAAAGGGTTAAAATACCCCTTAGTTCAGGAAATATACCTCCATGACGCCCAAGGAAAAAGTGGCTTAGGAACCGGGCTAGCTGGATTTATGTTGTCAGATAGAGGTCAATTAATTTTTAAGAAAATGGGCTGGTACGCAGTGAGGAATAGGGAAAGAGACATTTTGATTGCCAATTAAGTTTACTTTTTCAACACAAAATGTATAATATTATAAGAAGTTTAAAGTTTAATTAGAAATAAAGTATTTTTTTTGCAGAGAAGATGAAAAAATTCATTCAATATATTGTAGTAAGCGCCATTGTACTATTCAGTTCAGTTGCTGCACAAGCACAATCCATTAAAGAGGCTCAAAAATTCATGCGTAACGAAATGTATGAAGACGCAGATAAGGTTTTAAAAGAACTCATTACCGCTAAGCCAAAAGACCACCAACCCTACTACCTATTGGGATTAAATCACTCCACTCGTGGAGATTATGACCAAGCCATGAAAGTGTTTCAAGAGGGTTTAGTAAATGCACCCAAGTGTAAAATCAATCAAGTAGGAGTTGGATATGTTAAACTAATGAAAGGCAACACAGATGGAGCAAGACAAGATTTTGATGCTGCTTTAGCCCAATCAAAAAAGAAATTAAAAGCCGAACTAAACCGGGAAGTTGGTCGAGCCTACATTAATAAAGGTAACGAAGACGAGAAAAACTCTGTTTTTTGGGGCAAAATGGCCGAGCAATATTTAGGAAATTCCAGAGCATTAAAGCCCAGTCAATTTGAAACTACCCTACTCTACGGAGATGCCTATATGCTAAGCCGTAAGTCAGATGCAAGTAAAGCCACGGAACAATATATTCTTGCCAGTCAGCTAAACGAATCAGATCCGATTCCATTGATTAAACAAGCCGATGTGTTTAGAAGAGCGGGTAACCCAGAAGTTGCTAAAACGTATGCTGAAGAAGCCATTGCAAAGGATGAGAATTTTGCTCCAGCCTATCGTGTAATGGGTTCCATTTTGAGTGACTTAAAGCAAAACACCAAGGCATTGGAATATTTCGAAGAATACCTTAAAAGGAATAACAACCTATCAGCTAGAAGAGCCTATGTATCGAGTTTGTACCTCAACGGAAAATACGACGAGGCCATTGCCGAAGGAAAAGCACTCTTAGAGAAAAAGGATTTTGCAAATGTATATGGAGTAATTGCTCTTGCGCACGTTTCTGCAGACAAAAAAGATATTGCTTACAATCAAGAAGGATTGAGATATTTTGAACTTTGGGAGCTTAAAGAGTTTAAGCCAAAAAATAAAGTCTTAGGACAGTATGAGCTATTTCAGAAAGCATCTCTCTTGCAGAGAACGGGTCAATTTGATGCAGCAGAAGGATTATACCTGGAATCAATAAAGGATACCTCCGAAACGAAAGCAGCGCTTATAGAGTCCGTGGCTAACATAATGTACCAAAATGAAAACTATGTTAAATACGTTGAGCTCATGGAACTTAAAGTGGCAAAAAATGGGTTCTCTACTTTAAATGATAAGGTTAATTTAGGTTCTGGATATAGTAAAACAGGTCAGTATTCAAAAGCATTAGCTTCCTATAAAAGCATGTTAAAAGACGACAGTACGAATTATGGAGCCTACAATCTAATAGCTAGAACCATTATGCAAACCGACACCAATGATGTGTCTGGAGACGCACAAATGAATTACACAAAATGGATAAATAGCTTTAGCCCAGAGAAATACATAGAGAATAAATCTAAAATAAAAGAATCCTATCAAATTTTGGCTGGTGCTGCCCAAAGACGAAAAGACTGGACGGGTATGCTTAATCATTTTAAAAGCATCGTTAGCGTAGATCCAGAGGATGAAAATGCTATCGAAACATTAGGTCAACTAGAAAAATATGTTGCTCGTTTGAATGCAAGTCAATCAAGCGAAGATTAATAAGAATAAAACAACAAATGAAGCCTTATGCCTTGTGTGTAAGGCTTTTTTACTTAACTATGATTCCCAATACCACCAATTTAAGTATATTTGAGATTTGAGATCTGTTTTAATCATAGGCTTAGTTTTAGTTTCTCATTTCGTTCAAGCACAAGTGATCGAATATTTGTACTTGGAAGAGGGAAAAGAGTTGACTCATTTAAAGAAAATAAAACTAGACACCAGTCAAATAGAAGATGCTACAACATATGCTCATTTAATTGCATCTGCCTCCATTTTTCAAGAAAACCATCGCCTGCAGCGCAGAGCAAGCAGCAATGATGCCTATGCAAACTTACAGACCTATCTAAAGACCATTAACATAGAAAAAGTTTGGGATAAATTTACAGGCGGCCTTAGCAGATCGGGAAAAGAGATCATTATAGCCATCGTAGATGACGGAATCGATACCCTGCATGAAGATTTAAGACAAAATATTTACATCAATGCCGGCGAAATTAAATGGAACGGCATAGACGATGATGGAAATGGGTACATCGATGATTATTATGGATGGAACGGCGCAGACTCCATAGCAAAAGTAAATAGCCTCTATGGGGGTACTCATGGCACCTCTATTGCCGGTATTATTGGGGCCAGAGGGAATAATGATACTGGAATAACTGGAATTAATTGGAATACTAAATTACTCAACTTATCCTCTTTTGGCTTTAGAAATATTGGCGGAGACTACTCCGTAGCCAACTGCTTTGAGTATATTTTAGCAAATAAAAAAATATATAATCAAAGCAATGGAAGCAAAGGTATAAATACGGCTATTGTGAGTTTGTCTATTGGTATAGAAGATGAGTTTCCCGTAGATAATCCCATTTGGTGCGCATACTTAGACAGTTTTGCATTGTATGGCATAATGGTTTCGAATGCCGCTCCTAATTCGCCTAAAAACATTGATATTACCGGGGATATTCCATCCACCTGTTTGAGTAGGAATCTGATTACTGTAAATAATGGCAAAGATAAAATTGCGAACAACAGCGCTTATGGAACGACTCATATAGACATAGCCGCTGATGGCCTCAATGTACTTACCACTGCAGCTCCTTCTAAAACATCTAGTTTGGGACCTTATAATTATGTAAATGGAGCCAGTTATTCTAGTCCACAAGTGGCGGGAGTTATGGCTCTAATACTAGAGGCAGCCTGCAATACTTTTCATCAGCATCTCATCGATTCTACAGAACAGGCCATTGAATTATTTAGAAAATGGGTCTTAACCGGGGATACTCTTTTAGCTCTTAAAAATTACAATGCCATAGGTGGAAGCTTAAATGCATACAAAGTTCTTTTGGCTATGGATAAATGGTGCTTAACGCGCGACATCACATACAATACAAAAAGGATTTCCTCGAGAAATATGCACCTATTTCCGAATCCTACGAGTAGCGGTAGCGTCATAAACTTGAGTATACCTCATGTGTCTGCAGCTCAGGCATCAATTATTAGTAACGCTGGGAAAGTGGTATTTCAAGGTCTTTTAAATCAAAGCCAATGGAAACTTCCAGCCTTAAAATCAGGGGTTTACCAGGTTCATATACAACAGAACCAAAGAACCTATCACAGCAAGCTGCTCATACTCTAAAAACCCTTAAGAGCCATGTCGAGATGCCTCCCATGAAATGGGTTGCAACCAATCCTCACCGCTTTGAATGGCATCATCCTCAATTCGTGTAGCCATGCTATCGTTCCATCTATTTAAATAGCCAAATAAAGAAATAACCCCGAGCATTTCAACAATTTCGCCCTCGTTCCAGTGGGAGTGCAATCTCTTTTTTAAGGCTTCATCCACCGCACTGGGTTGCTGAGCTGCTGCCAATGAGAAATCAAGTGCCACCCGTTCTGCATCAGAAAACGATGAATGCGTTTTGTACTCCCAAATATTCTCTAATTGCGCCTTTTCTGCTCCGTATCTCTCCGCTGCTCGAATAGTATGAGCTTGACAATATCTACATCCTGCTGATTCACTGCATATAAAGCCAATCAACCTTTTTAATGCGCTGGTTACTCGTCCTTCATTTTTCATTACAGCCTTATTTAAATTAATAAATGCAATTGCAATATGTGGTCGATGACTCATCGTGAGAATACTGTTTGGGCAGAAACCCAATGTCTCATTAAAAAAATCTACAAGCTCCTGAATTTCCTCATTTGGTGCACTTTTAATTGGTTCTACCAGTGGTCTTTCCATACAAGCAAATGTATGAATTATACTTGACAGAAAGCGCTTATTAATCCTACAAAAAACAAACGTAAATGTTAAAACTTCAGATATGGAAGCATCCGGTAGAGTCGGTCATGTTTAATTGACTTGATCTGCTGAAACATAGATCGGGTCATTTCTGGATGTTGCAATCTAAAGGTAAGAATCTTCACCGCATCATACTTTCCAATGTAAGGATGATCCACTAATTCTTTCTTTGTACAAGTATTTATATTTATACATGTCCAAGAATTGGGCTCAAGCATAAATCGACCCCTTTGACTTATGACAATTGTTGAATCTAAACCCCACACTGTCTTTAGTTGATCGATGGAATGAAACCCACCTAATCGGGTTCTAAACTTAACAATTCTGGCTGCAAGTTTTGATCCAACTCCTTTAAGGCCCTTCCACTTGGAAGTATCTGACTGGTTTAAATATATTTTACCCGTATACTTCTTCGGATAAAATAATTGCGTTGTTTTTCCTTTTTTCAGATCCTCTACTGGCAGGCCACTATACTTTGATAAGTCTTTATACGATTTAAACTTGTACCCTTTAGATCTGGCCCAACGGACTTTTTCCCATCTGTTTTGGCGCGGCTTAGCTTTATAAAAATGATTGCTTTTTTTCTGTTGGAGAAGCATCAGTTTGGCTACTTCCACAGAATCTAAGGTATAGTAAACCTTTGAGGCATTCTGTTGGGCAGAATATATTCTGGGAACAAGTGCAAACAAAAAGGCTATCACCAAGAGCACTAGAACTCCTGTAAACTCAGTATAGAAGAAGCCAAATAAACGTTTAAAAACATACATGGCATCTCATAGGCATTAAGAACTAAACTGCGCTAATCGATCTGCCTTGTAGGCTCCCGCATCTAGTTTTTCTTTTACCTCAGTAAATGCCTTTAGCGTTCTCTCTACATCTTCGATTACATGGGATGCCGTAGGTATTAAACGCAGCATAATAACACCTTTAGGGACCACTGGATAAACTACTATTGAGCAAAAAATACCGTAATTCTCTCTGAGATCTAAAGTCATATGAGTTGCTTCGGGTATTGTTCCATTTAACAATACTGGAGTAACTGGTGTGGTTGTAATACCAATATTAAAACCTAACTCCTTAAGGCCGCTTTGCAAAGCGCGTACAATGACCCACAGTTTATTTTTGTGTTCTGGATTGGTGCGTATCATCTCTAGTCGCTTAATTGCTCCTAAAGTCATAGGCATGGGCAATGATTTGGCATAAATCTGAGATCTTAAATTATATCTTAAAAACTTTATGACCGCAGGGGTGCTCCCAATAAAAGCACCAATACCAGCCATAGATTTTGCAAATGTGCTAAAATAAACATCTATATCATCCATGCAGTCTTGCTCTTCGCCAGTACCTGCACCAGTCTTACCCATGGTTCCAAAACCATGTGCATCATCTACAAATAATCTAAAATTATAGTCTTTTTTAAGCGCAATAATATCCTTTAAAGAGCCTTGAGACCCACTCATTCCAAAAACGCCCTCTGTAATTACAAGTATAGCCCCATTTTGCTTTTCAGCCAATTTGGTAGCCCTGTCCAACTGTATCTTTAAATCTGCTACATCATTGTGTTTGAACATGTATCGTTTACCCATGTGCAAACGAACACCATCAATAATACAAGCGTGAGATTCCGCATCGTATACAATGACGTCGCGTCGATCCACCAAAGCATCGATGGCACTTAACACCCCTTGATAACCAAAATTAAGCAATATAACTTCGGGCTTATCGATAAAGCTAGCTAAATCTTGCTCCAATTTATCGTGATTATCAGAGTTTCCACTCATCATACGTGCTCCCATTGGGTAAGCCATACCATAATCTGCAGCAGCTTCAGCATCCGCTTTTCTCACTTCTGGATTATTAGCTAAACCAAGATAATCATTCAAACTCCAGTTTAACGTCTCCTTACCTCTGAATTGCATGTAAGGTCCCAACTCTCCAGTCAATTTAGGGAAAGCGAAATATTCGTGAGCATCATCTGCATGCATTCCTAATGGACCCATGCGTTCTACAAGTTTATCGAAGATATCTTTCATTTTAAAGTGGCAAATTTAACACAAATACATGTCGCTTTCAAGAAGAGATAATATTCTCTTTTTTCTGGATAGCCTTTATCATAAAAAAGCCATTTTTCTCAAGCCTTACATCAATTATAGAATCTATACGTTTTACACTTATAGACAACTTAATTGGTATTATCTTTGTCTTACTTAATACAAAATATTGAACGTTAAAAACACATTAAATATCATCACTATTATCTGTAGCTTTTTCATATTTGGCACGGCACAATCCACTCATTTGGTAGGGGGTAGTCTTTCCTATAAGTATTTGGGGTCTGCAGGAATCTTTGATCGATATCAAGTGACACTTTACGTATACCGTGACTGTGCAAGTAGCGGCGGAAGTGGCGGCGGCGCTGTCCCCTTTGACGATGAGATCACCCTATGTATTTTTGAAAATTTAGGGAACGTTCCATCCAAAAGAAGAAATATTGGTAATGTTAAGATGGATCGCTTGTATGATCGACCAGTGGACCCCGTTGGAAATACAGACTGTCCGGATCTTGCCTCAGCCTGTTTGCGCCAGGCAAAATACTCTGAAACGATAACTGTACCAAAAAGTAATTTTGGATATATTCTCAAATGGGAACGGTGTTGCAGAAACACCCAAAATAATTTATCTCAAAACGGAGGGGGACCCGATCAAGGGCAAACCTATACTGGAATTATTCCACCCAGTGCATTAAAAAACAGTTCTCCAGAATTTACAGAAGTTCCGGTTCCTTTTATATGTATTAACGATACAGCAACCATCCGAAATTTTGCCGTAGACCCAGACGGAGATAGCCTCTCGTATAGATTTGTAACCCCCTACCAAGGTGCAAGTACCGCAACAGCTATTACTGATATCTGCGAGGCTTTCATGAACCCCTATAAGAATGTAAAATACAGAACAGGATTTAATGCAAGCACTCCATTTGGTTTTGGCGGAGTTGCAAATATCAATCCGGTAAATGGCTTAACAACCTATTTGAGTAAAGCTACTGGGCGCTTTGCAGTTGCGGTTGAAGTAACTGAATGGAGAGCTGGGCAGCCCATTTCAAGGATTCGTTTGGATTTACAAATACTTGTTATTAATTGTAAACCCAATAAAAAACCAACGCTAAGCAGCAATACTGGAACAACGGATCGCTGGGACATTGAAGCGGGAGAAAATCTTTGCATAGATGTTACAGGGGCTGACGCTGATTTAGATCAAAACGTATCCTTAAAAGCTTTTGGAGATATTTTTACCGGAGCAAATAACCATAAAGGGACAAGAGCCAGCTTTAATCCCAATCCAGCCACAGGGTTTAGGAGAGCAACAGGAAAATTTTGCTGGAATACAGATTGCGATCAAGCGAGAACGGAGCCCTATTTAGTCACCTTTGAGGTCGTTGACGATGGATGTCCTGCCAAATTTATAAATAAGAATATAGAAATATATATCAACCCTTTTGATCCAAAGGATGCACCAACAGGACCTACAAGGTTGTGTCAGAATAGTACTGGAAATGTGTATTCTGTGCTATTCCCAACTCCCAATGCAAGTTATCGCTGGGAGGTTCTAAACGGAACTATTATTGGATCAGACTCAGGAAATACAGCAACAATTGATTGGGGTGACAACAACACTTTTGGCCGAGTTAATTTAACTACTTTCTCCGAATTTGGATGTGAAGGAACTCCCAAAGAGCTAATAGTGCAATTGGTCGCAGCACCTGATAAGCCAATCATATCTGGCAAGGATACGGTATGCCTGAACGCGGCATCTATTTTTAATGCAAGTGCCGATGCTGGAACCACGTTTACATGGAATTTTGTGGGTGGCCTTGTAACGGCTGGTGGCGGTGCAACCGATAATTTTATTGATATAACATGGAATACCAAAGGAGATCAAATGATCTCTCTTTTTGTCACAAATGCATTGGGATGCCCGAGCACTATTGATACTCACAGGGTCTTTGTTTCCTTCCCTGACTCATTTGAAATTGTTGGGCCTCCATCAATTTGTCCAAATAATATAAATATTGATTATTTCATTAAGGATCCAATATTGGCAAGCACTTACGAGTGGTTTGTTACTGGAGGGACCAAAAGCGCAGGTGGCGGAACTGAAACGAGCACTGTTAAAATAGATTGGGGCGAAAAAGGGCTCGGTACGCTTCGTGCTATAGAAACGAACAAATTTGGATGTAAAGGAGATCCCATCCAAATCGAAGTTATTAAAGATTATATTCTTGCGGGTCAGTTTCCTGAAGGAGATACGATTCTCTGTGAAAATGAATTATTTGTACCCTATGAAATATTAAACATAAATGGAGAACAATACGATTGGAACATTGCGGGTAACGGGACCATTACATCTGGCCAAAACACGAATAAAGTAAGAGTGGATTGGGGAGCTGCAAGCATCGCAAAAATTGGTGTAAAAACCACTGCTTTTGATCCTGTAAATAACCGTCCATGTTCAAGTTCACTAAAAGAAATCATTGTTGATTTAAAACCTTACCCCAAAGCGAAGCCTATTATTGGTGATTTAGAACTTTGCCAGCAAAAAAGCCTAGGCGATTATAGCGTAACTGGTTTTACAAATAGCCAATTCCAATGGGAAGTGATCAATTTAGATTTTGTTGGGCAAGGTTTAGATAAAATAAATATTGACCAAGATACATTTGGATCATTTACTCTTCGAGTCCAAGAAACCTCAGAATTTGGGTGCAAGGGCCCTTGGAATGATACCATTTTAATTATTCATCCAAAGCCCAGAACCAGTCCAATTATTGGAACAGATATCGTCTGTTTTCCGAACTATGATAACCATTTCTATTCCGTAACAGGCTTTGCCAATAGTACTTTTAATTGGACTGTCGTTAATGGAGCATTTTTTGGCGCATCCAATGGTGCAGCAGTAACCGTGGATTGGGATCCTCAGCCAAATGGAAGTGTTTCTGTTACAGAAACTAGCGAGTTTGGGTGCATTGGGGACCCTATTGCAATTAATGTTTTTAAAGATGATCCTCGTATAGACGCTGAAAATGTTACGGTGGACCCTCCACCAAACTCAGATAAAGATATAATTTTTAGCTTCACATTGTTAAATGCTCCGCGATATAACAATAGTATTATCGTACAACGAAAAATTAGATCGGCAGCTGGAGCATACATTTCAGTTGACGCTATTAACCCTAATTTAACTTCATATACAGATCAAACTGCAAGCACCGATGATAATAGTTACACCTATCGTGCAGCAGCTGTAAACCTTTGCGGCGATTCCGTATTTAGCAACGAAATGACGGATATTTTGCTTACTGGTAAAAAACCAAGCCCTTTTGAATCAGAAATAACCTTTACAGATTTTACTGGGTGGGATAATGGAGTCGAAAAATATGAACTTTACCGTGCTCTTGAAAATAAGTCTGGTTATTCCTTGTATAGAACCTACAGCAATCCTCAAATAGATCTATTTAATAATGGAACTGAACATTACGGTCAGTTGTACAGGATAAAAGCATATGAACTAGGAGGGAACAGAATCAGTTGGAGCAATGATATCATTTTTTACTTCGAACCTGTCATTTTTGTTCCTAATGCATTTAGTCCAACCAAGGATAATTTAAATGAGATATTTAAACCTAGTAACAGTGGATTGAAAAAATACAAGCTGACTATTTTAAATCGTTGGGGAGAGAAACTTTTTGAAACAGAAAACCCCAAAAAAGGATGGAATGGAATGTACTTGGAAAAGGAAGTTCCAGGAGGAGTTTACGTGTATTATGTGCAGTATGAAGATTTTAGAGATAAAAAATACGCTACAAAAGGTACCGTTCACCTCTTACGTTAATACTAAAATCCGAAATCAACACATCTCCTATTCTTTCGAATGGGGGCTATCGAAAAAATCTTCTTTTTGTTCTTTGTAAACACTTTCGCCAGCCAAAATTTCATTCTGTAAATAATTCTGTTTTGGAACTACTGGGCAGTTATAATTGTGATTATAATGGCAGTACGGATTGTAGGCCTGATTAAAATCAAGCATCACTTTTTTATTTTCATCTGGAAATAAGCACTCGATAAAACGACCGCCTCCATAGGATTTATTGTTTTTGCATGTAGCATCAACAAAAGGAACAAAAAGGCTTTGTTCTGCCCCCATTTTAAAGGCAAAGAGTTGAATGCTTCCCGTGGGTGTGTTTCCGGTTAAGGTGCCATAAACAAGATATTCCCTAGGGTATCCTTTGGTATCAATAATAACAATCTGAGTATCGGTTCTTAGCTTAAAATCACATTCAATATACCAATCCTCTGAGACGGGAAAATAGTTTAGATGATTAAAGGTTGAATCATCCCTCAAGGGACTATTTTCATGAGTTCTATAGAAGCTATCCTTTGTCCATCGACTGTCTTCTATTAGACTTACATAGTCCTTAGCATCCTTTGTGCCAGAGCAAGCAAGGCTTATGCATAATGTAAAACATGTAATGAGTACTGCGTTTATCCATTTTTTCATGAACTGCAAATATAAGAGATGATAAGAAATAGGATAGAAACGTATCTTTGCGGCTTGAAATCAGTATTTCAATTCTTACAATACGCCAAAAACTATAAGGGATGGATCGCAGGCAATGTGATCTTTAATTTGCTTTATGTATTATTAAACCTAACTACCCTCCTGCTCATCATGCCGGTTTTACGTTTTCTTTTTTCTAAAGATCCTTCTCAAATAGAAATATCTGATCAAAAGAAACAACTGGGTGGAAAGTTTGTAGAGTGGTATGAGAGTTTTATGCAGTGGTTTGCTGAAATGGCAAAAGGCGATGTATCTAAAGCACTTTTATTTTTGTGCGTAGGCCTCATTATCGTTACCATTCTAAAAAATGCAGCCCGATACACTGCCATGAATTTCATGATTCTTATTCGCAATTACAGCATACGAAATTTAAGAAAAGAAATTTATGACAAATCCTTGAAGCTTCCCATTTCATACTTTAATGAAGAACGCAAAGGAGACCTCCTTTCTCGCATGAGCAATGATATGAAAGAAATTGAATTTGCTTTAATGGTTAGTCTTGAAGCGCTATACTTTCAGCCTCTTAATATTATTATATTTCTGATTGCCTTGGTCGTTTTAGCTCCTAAGTTGACTTTAATGGTTCTTCTCTTTCTTCCTGTAACCGCATTAATTATAGGTATTGTAGGTAGGTCGTTACGAAAAAAATCAGGGGTAAACCAAATGTTAGCCGGCAAAATATTGAGCACTTTTGAGGAAACCTTGGGAGGAATGCGCATTATTAAAGGATTTACCGCCGAAAAAAGATTCTCCAAAAAATATGACGAGATCGATATGGATTATACGAAGAATAATATTGGTGTTCAGCGTAGATATGATCTTTCTTCTCCCCTATCAGAAACCATTGCCCTAAGTATTTCTGCAGTGCTCCTATGGTTTGGGGGCCGCATGGTATTTGATGGCGATTTAAATCCTGAATTCTTTCTTACATATTTTGCCATATTCTCTCAACTGATTCCTCCATTTAAAGGATTTAGTAGTGCTCTTTATGCTTCGGAAAAAGGAATGGCTTCTGTAAATAGAATTAAAGAATTAGTTGAGGCCCCTGTTATAGTTGAAGACCATCCAAACCCTAAATCCATCTCGTTTAAAGATGCCATAGAATTGAACCAAGTTAGTTTTGGATATACAGAAACCCAAGTAGTTCGCAATTTCAATACAACTATTAGAAAAGGGCATACGGTTGCATTAGTAGGTTCCAGTGGAAGTGGGAAAACCACAGTGGCAGATTTAGTCGCTCGTTTTTATGATGTAACAGAGGGATCCATTTTAATTGATGGTATAAACATTAAGGATTTTAGTCAACAAGACCTCAGAGGAATTACTGGAATTGTATCCCAAGAAAGTATTTTATTCAATGATACCATTGAAAACAACTTGCGCGTAGGAAAGCCCGAAGCGAGCTTGGAGGAGATTAAAAGTGCATGTAAAGCAGCCAATGCACATGACTTTATCCTTCAAACAGAAAACGGATATCAAAGCATGGTTGGCGAAAGAGGCGGGAAATTGAGTGGGGGACAAAAGCAAAGGTTGAGTATTGCCAGAGCATTGCTGAAAGATCCAGAAATTTTAATTTTGGATGAGGCTACCAGTGCATTGGATAGCGAAAGTGAGAAAGCTGTTCAAGGTGCTTTAGAAAAACTAATGGAAAACAGGACCTCTATAGTTATCGCCCACCGACTCAGTACCATTACTCATGCAAATACTATTATTGTAATGGATAAAGGTGAAATTTCAGAGACGGGTACGCATCAAGAGTTGCTAAAAACAGACGGCATTTATGCAAAACTTATTAAATTGCAAACGCTAAACTAAGCCTCCCAAAAATGTTATCATTTACGTTTTAATTTAAACATTCTTAAAGAGCTTCAAGGCTATTCGTAACCTAAACTAAAGCTCATTAAACTCATACTTCCAGTAGTGCCCACGCGCATTCCATCAATATATATTCCTGATGCATTGGCCCTTGAACCCTTTATTGAAATTGATCCGTTTGCCGTTAAAATAGTGGCATTGGTTCGAGCAAGCGCATCTATTCCTCTGGCTCCCAGATATAGCATTTTGGATCCATTGATTGACAAGGAATGATCAAATAGGTTGAGAGATAAAACCCCTCCATAGTCCGCAGTTTGAGTAGGGTTCGATTCGACCGTTGCAGTTTCTGATAATTCATCCTCTAAATTCTTTTTAGTATCTGCACCCATCGTTTGAGAATATCCTTGATAAAAAAAAGCAAATAGCCCAACCAAAATTATAATGCGTTTCATATAAACAAGTTAGATAATAAATACCAGAAATAAAAGAAATAATGTGCTTTTTAATGCAAAAAAGAGACTTAGAATCGGATTTAATCTAAAATTTAAGATCAATCTTTCTTTAATAAACGCTGCATAACTTGCATTTTACTCTCGGTTTCTTCAAACTCTTTTTCAGGAATACTTCCTTGGTTTACCCCGCATCCGGCAAAACACAACATTCCATTTTTGAATAATTGGGCACAGCGTAAATTAACATAGGATTTTAGGATTCCTTTATTGGTTTGCCCTAACCATCCGCTATATAAACTTCTTGAAAATTGCTCGTTCTTTTGGATCAATGCGAGTGCATCCAATCTAGGGAAACCTCCAACTGCTGGTGTAGGGTGAAGGTCTTGAATAATTTCTGGTAGTTTAGATGCAGGCGTTTTACAGGTGATCCTTGACTTTAAGTGATCTAGATGAGCAGCTTGAACTGAAATAGGGCTACTAACAATCACATCCGTTGAATGCCTTTTTAATACATCCCTGATGTAACTAGAGACCATATTTTGTTCTTCAAATTCTTTTCTAGAAAATGAATCATGCCCTTCCCGAAATCTTGTGCCTGCTAGAGCTACAGTGCGACCTATTCCATTTTCAAAATCAAAAAATGTCTCTGGACTAGCCCCTAACCACAAGCCATAAATCGAACTAGATAATAAATAGCAGAATGCATTTGGATTATGTTTGAGGTTTTTAGTAAATATTTCTTTGATGGAATATGGAGCCTGTTTAAGAAAAGACCTGCGCGCCGGCACAGCCTTTTTAAGTGTACCAGATGAAATATTGGACAATACCTCTTCTACATAAGGCATAAAAGTATCTGATCCGACTGGTACTTCTTCCTCAAACTCTTCGGATGTATGCATGTGAAGCTGCTCCCAACCAATTGCTGTAGCACTATCTAAGTGGAGAATTTTACTTCTATCGTTGAAAGGGCGTATCCAAAATGTATCTTTTTCGATAGTAAAGGCTTGCTCAACCCAAGAGCCTTCAAAAGCCAATACCTTTCCCTCTCCGGGATGGCGAAAAATAATAAAGTCTTTCAACCCCTCAAAGATAATTCATTCCTAATCCTTTCTAAATTGAAGCGAATAAAACCTTGGAATATTTTATTAGGAGACCAATAAATGGTACTACTTTTGACAAACAAAAGAATACGTAGTACAAAACATCTTATGGAGCAAGATATCACTGTAGAAGTCATCGACCGAGAGGGAGTATCGCATCACTTAAGCGTACCCACAGATATGAATCTGAACCTGATGGAAATATGTAAAATGAATGAGTCCTTTATGGTCGAGGGGGAGTGTGGTGGAATGGCGATGTGTGCCACCTGCCAAGTATATGTGCTCTCTGATCATGATTTAAACGAACAATCAGACGATGAATTAGATATGTTAGATCAGGCTTTTTTTGTAGAAGACAACAGCAGATTAGGTTGTCAAATTTACTTAAAACCTGAACATGAAGGATTGAAAATTAAGATTGCTCCAAAAAGCGATGTATAATTTACAAATATTATACAGTCCTATTTCGTTAGTATAATAAGTATCTATGGGAAGACTCGTAAAAATGAAGAAAAGTACATATTTATTTTTACTGGTCCTCCTATTTTTTTTTAAAGTCCAAGCACAAGTCTACTCCCCTTTTTCGCAAAGTAATTTTGCTGGGATTTACGGCGTAAGTCAAAATCCCTCCTTTACCGCTCTGGATAAACACAGCTGGCATCTTAATTTAATTGGAGCCGGTATAAATGCAAATAACAATTACCTAAGACTTGATATGCCTTATAGCCCTTACCGTGCCATAAATGATAAAATCCCAAGGCAATATCAAACGGCATCGGGAAACCCGGATTTCAGGAAATCATGGTTGCTGCGTAAAGTGTCTACCCGCCCAAAGCATGCATCGGCTCAGGCTCATATTATGGGACCCAGCCTTTTAATTAAGGTAAAATCGTGGAAGCTTGGACTTGTAACTGAAGGGTATGGAAATGCTCGGGCTTTTTCTATTGACCGAAAACTAGCGGATATTGTATATTTAGAATTTGATAGTGCAGCAGGAGCTTATGACCAAGCCATTAAAGAATCGTATCGCGGCGGTGATATTAATACAAAAGGAGGAACCCTCGCGGGCTCCGGATACGCTGCCATTGGTTTCCATGCCTCGCGCGCATGGGATCTCCAATGGAACCAGAAAATATCTGCGGGCATTACACCTAAACTAGCCTTTGGAGGAGGATTCGGAGGATTGAGCTATTCAGATTTTGATATTACATCTCTCTTTAATGATTCGTTTAGAATCAGTAAATTCTCTGCTGAGAGCAGGTACTCGCAGGAACGTAGAATTGCATTTGCAACGGATATTGGAGTGACTTATGTTTACAATAAACCCACTCCCAGGCAAAGTGGAAACTACCGAAAAAACAAAACTAAATATCATTCAAAGATTGGTTTAGCTATTTTAAATATTGGACGATTTAAGTATAACGCTAATTTCACCTCTGTGGAAAGTAGCAGTGCAATTTCTTTGGCTAAGTCTGACTTTGATAACCTCAATACCGGTGATGCTGATTCGGGAGCCAGCCAATTATTTGAAAATTATGGGGTGGTAAATCAAAGCATAAAAAGAACCAAAGTAGGCTTGCCCACCGTGCTTCACATTTCAGTTGATCATCAAGTGCGTCAAAATATTTTTGTTGCAACCTCTTGGGTGCAAAGCCTCCGAAAAAGGAACAGTTACCATATGAGGCAACAATCCTACCTTCTTGTTACACCGCGATACGAAACAAAACATTGGGAAGTAGGCATACCATTGGGGCTCTTATACGATTACAGATCCCTTCGAATGGGCTTGTATGCTCGCTTTGGCCCTTTGTTCATTGGAACGCATAGTTTAAATGGATTCTTAAATACAAGAAATGCAAGTGATGCAGATTTCTTTATTGGCATTTCTGTTGGTCGCATTGGGAAACCAAAGTCTAAAATAGAAAGAGAAAAAGAAAATTTAAAACAGGATGGTGGGAATAAATGTGATGATTTTTAACCTCCTTAATGATTCCCTGATTGCTGAAATCACCTTTTTTTGAATACCGGTACGGTACTGCATGGCTCGCCAAACATAACTGCTTTGGCCACCGGAACTAAGCGCTTGGTTATTTCAACATAGGCAAAATTTGGAACAGGCTCGTCGGAGCATCCCTTAATTACCACACGCTTGTCTTCATATTCAGCAATGTCAATAGCAGCAATTTTCTCCTGAAAGTAAGACGTTATGACATCCTTTTCTTGGCCATAGCAAACATAAGCAGCAAAGGGAGCCAACTTACTTGCAAGAATCATATAGGCCCAAGTAGGAATAATGGCATCAGTGCTGCAAAAAACACCCACTGCTTTGCCTTCGTATTGATCCCAAGAATGTTCCTTTACCCACAAACGAAAATCTTTTTCTTTCAAAATCATCTCCATAAATAAGCGCTCTTTCACATCAATAGTCACCACCTCTTTGGGTAGCATCTCTTCGAGTTTAAAGGTAACTATTCCGCTACTTGCTACTCTATTTACAATTTCGTCTGCCATATCTAAAAAATAAAAGCCTGTATGAATACAGGCTTTTTTTATAATTTTTTGTTAAGAAAGCCTGTTATGCCATTTGGGCATCAATCTTACCACTAATTGTTGTTTTTGGAACCGCACCAACAATTTTGTCTACGATTTCGCCACCTTTAAATACCAACATTGTTGGAATACTTCTGATTCCGTAGGTTTCTGCAATTGCAGGATTTTCGTCTACGTTTAGTTTGCCAATAACTGCTTTACCGTCATACTCGGTTGCGAGCTCGTCTACAATAGGTCCTACCATACGGCAAGGGCCGCACCACTCTGCCCAAAAGTCAACCAAAACTGGTTTATCTGAGTCTAATACTGTTGTTTGAAAGTTCTCGGTTGTGAATTTGTCTGCCATAATATTTTACAAAATTAAATGATTTACTTTACTTAGACGCAACAAATATTCCATCTTATGCATCATGACATAATAGCGGGTTTTGTTGCTTTAATCTTAGGCGCTCTGCATGCATTAGTATTTACTAGACCAATCCTTCTAAACTCATTCCAAACAAGGCAAAATCGTATTTACAAGGGTCTTGAGGGCAGAATTTACCTACTTTTTTTGTTATTTCCTCGGCCACCTTCCAATTGGGCATTTTAGATTTGGTTAGTTTTAGGGCTTTCGCTGTTCGATGCACATGCACATCCACAGGTAAAATAAGCGCACTTGGTTTTATTTGTTTCCAAATGCCAAAGTCTACCCCCGTATCTGCGGGCCTTACCATCCATCGCAAATACAAACATAAGCGTTTGCAGGCACTTTTATTAGCTGGGGATTGCACGTGCTTTCTAGTTCTTGGCAAATGCTCTTGACTAAAGAATACTTCCTTAAAATGAACCAGACGTTCCGTCATTCCCAATGCTCCCCTATCTGGGATAAATGCATTTTCTAAACTATCATTTTTGCCGTAAAACCAATGTAAAAAATGAATAAAGTAAAGCATATCATCGGGCTGAAAGGTGCGATGGACAAAATGCAAAAATCGCTTTCGGTCTTTCTCTTCGTGGTTTAGGATAAAATCATAGGGCGCATTATCCATGAACTCAATAATTTTGTTCACGTTTCGAATAATGACGTCTCGCCTACCCCATGCCAACATGGCGGCAAAAAAGCCGGCAATCTCAATATCCTGTGGTATCGAAAACCGATGAGGAATTAATATCGGATCATTGTCAATAAAATCTGGGCGATTATAGGTATCGCTATATTGGTTTAATACTTCTTCAAGTTCCTTTTGGCGCATCTTAGGTTGCAGCCAAAGCAGTCTCTAAATCTGCTTTTAAGTCGTCAATATGCTCAATTCCAACGCTTAAACGAATCAAACCATCAGATAAACCGGCCTTTTCTCGTTCTTCTTTTGGAATACTTGCGTGAGTCATGCTTGCGGGATGCCCAACCAAACTTTCTACCCCACCCAAGCTCTCTGCTAAGCTAAAAAGATGCGTATTTCTTAAAAAATCCATGGCAGACTCCATGCTGTCATTGGTTAAGGTAAAGGATATCATTCCACCAAAATCTTTCATTTGTTTTTTGGCCACTTCATGACCCGTATGATGTTCAAACCCAGGCCAATATACATGCCCTACTTTTGGATGATTATTTAGAAAATTGGCAATTTCTCGTCCATTCTCACAATGCCTCTGAATGCGAATATGCAAGGTCTTAATTCCTCTTAATACTAAAAAAGCATCCTGAGGACCCGGTGTAGCACCACAGGAATTCTGCATAAATTCCAAGCGTTCTTTTAAGTCGTCATCGTTTAAGCAAACTGCGCCCATTACTACGTCACTATGTCCGTTTATATATTTAGTTACAGAGTGCATTACCATATCTGCTCCCCAGTCCATTGGATTTTGTAAAGCAGGGCTAGCAAATGTATTGTCCACTACCGTAAGCGCATTGCTTTCTTTTGCAATAGCTGCTACAGCTTCAATATCTATAATATTCAATAAAGGATTGGTTGGCGTTTCTACCCAAAACATTTTTGTTTTATCGGTCACCGCTGCCTTAACTGCGGCAAGATCAGCCATAGGAACAAAGGTGAATTTAATACCTAAAGGAGCAAATACCTTGGTAAAAATTCGGTAGGTTCCCCCGTATAAATCATTCGTACTAATTACCTCATCGCCTGGTTGGAGTATTTTAATAATTCCGTCGACCGCGCCCATTCCTGTGCTAAAGCACAAAGCATGTTTGGCATTTTCAAGCGCTGCCAAATTGTTTTGCAAGGCTGTTCTGGTGGGGTTATGCGTTCTGCTATATTCATATCCTTTGTGTTTTCCTGGTTCGGATTGCACATAAGTACTGGTTTGATATATAGGAGTCATTATGGCCCCGGTATCTGGATCGGGTTCTATGCCTGCGTGTAGAGTTTTTGTATTAAAATGCATGAAGGCAAAAATACATGATTCCTTGAGAATATTGTAAGTGATTCTTTATGTAAAACATTGGACTACTTCCGGCGGATCTATGCATGATGTAAATCAAGAAAAAAAGAGGAGAGTTTCAGACTACTTAGAGTTACTCTAAATATGATAACCTCTTGGCAAGAACAATTTTAAGGTGTATTTTCGGCTAAATCAAATTGGCTATCGGCAAAAATGCTAATCGCATCACCTATAGTTAATTAAGAAAATACTCCTGTAATGAAATTAGAAAATATTCGATTAGAAGTCATGCAAACTATAGAGTTAGGAATGGGCGGCATACTCACAAAGTACCTAAAACCTATAGATAAAAATTGGCAACCTCAAGATATCCTCCCGGATTCAAAAGACCCTTCTTTTTTTGAAGAAATAAGAGAATTGCAAGGGCAGGCAAAAGAAATGGATCATGATCTTTTAACCGTACTTATTGGAGATACCATCACAGAAGAGGCATTGCCCACCTATGAGAGCTGGCTAATGAATGTAGAAGGCGTAGATTCTGAAGGCAGGAATGGATGGAGCCAATGGGTTCGATCCTGGACGGCTGAAGAGAATAGACATGGAGATGCCTTAAATAAATATTTGTATCTCTGCGGTCGTGTAAACATGCAAGAAATGGAAACCAGCACGCAACATCTAATCAGCGATGGGTTTGATATTCAAACAGGCAGGGACCCCTACCGAAATTTTGTTTATACTAGCTTTCAAGAACTAGCCACAAACATATCGCACCGCCGGGTAGCCTCCTTGGTAAAGAAATCGGGAAATCACCAATTGGCCAAAATGTGTGGCTTAATAGCCTCTGATGAAGCCAGGCATGCCAAAGCTTACATTCATTTTGTGAAATTAATAATGGAACTGGATCCCAGTGAAATGATGCTTGCATTTAAAGATATGATGCAAAAGAAAATAGTCATGCCCGCTCATTTCATGCGTGAATCAGGCCAGCAAATTGGAGATTTATATGCTCAGTTTTCTGATGCAGCACAACGCATAAAAGTATACACTACGGACGATTACATAGATATTTTAAAATCGCTATTGACAGAGTGGAATATTGATTCGGTAACAGGCTTAAGCGACGCAGCAGAAAAAGCTAGAGATTTTGTGATGAGATTACCACAGCGTTTGGAACGTATTTCAGAGCGCATCGTAGTTCCTGAAACACAACAACCGTTTAAATGGGTAAGTACTTAACTTAGTTAAGACCCCTTTTGCCTGATTTGGTGAAATCCAATTCCCAAGGCTTTCTCAAAATACCTCAAGGACTTTAGCTCTTTGGAGGTAACCAATGCCATGGAAACTCCCGTTTTTCCAGCTCTGGCTGTTCGTCCACTTCGGTGCGTATAATATTCTTCCTTATCCGGCAATTGATAATGAATAACAAAAGCCAAATCTGGCACATCAATGCCCCTTGCGGCTAAATCTGTAGCGACTAAAAATTGCAATGATTCATTTTTAAAAGCACGCATGACTTTGTCTCGTTCTTTCTGGAGCATATCCCCTTGAATACAATCTACTTTGTAATTCTTGGCTTGAAGCTGCTTAGATAGCTTTACTGTGGCATTCTTTGTTTTGCAAAAAATAATGCCTCGTTCTTCCTTTTGGTATTTTAAAAGTCGAAAGAGTATCTCCGATTTATCTGATTCCTCACAAATAATAAACTGGTGATCAATATTTTTATTGACGGTAGCCTTCGGGTTCACCGTAATTCTAGATGCACTTGCATGGATGAATTTCTTAATAATTTGTCTAATCCCATCCGGCATAGTCGCAGAAAAAAGCCATTTATTTTGAACTTCTTGCAAATGGGTAAGTATTTGCTCCAGCTCCTTTTTAAATCCTAAACTCAGCATTTCATCCGCCTCGTCTAAAACTACGGTAAAAACATTGCTCAAATCAACGGTCTTCCTTTTCAATAAATCAACCAATCGTCCGGGGGTGGCAACCAATATTTGAGTGGGTCTTTTTAAGGCACTGATTTGTTTTTCAATAGGAGCACCTCCATAAACAGCCTCAGTAAAAACCTTATTTTCTGCATATTTAGTATACTTAAATAACTGTTTTGCCACTTGTTGACCCAATTCTCTGGTAGGACATAAAATCAACCCCTGAATGCTCTTGTTGGAGGGAGAAATTTGATGAAGCAATGGCAAGCCATAGGCCGCTGTTTTACCAGTACCCGTATGTGCCTGAGCCACTAAATCCATTCGACCAGACAACAATAGAGGGATGGCTTCCTGCTGAATTTGAGTGGGGTTTACGATGCCCATTTCATTTAATGATTTATCGTAATCTTTTGCTATTCCAAGTTGCTTAAATGTTGTCAAAACTGTGCTTAATGCTTTGTGCAAAGGTATGGACTGCTCCTGTATCTTGGCACACTAAGTTCTAGATGTATTTTTTAAATAAAATATGTCCTAAACTAGCCAAATAACCATTCAAAAACTTCATCTACTCGGCCAAATGTATGAATCTTGATCCCTCTTGGCTTATCTTGAATTTTAGTATATTTAGATAAGAAAATATGTTCAAACCCTATTTTTTCAGCCTCATTAATTCGCTGCTCCACCCTTTGAATGGGCCTTATCTCGCCACTTAAACCCACTTCTGCTCCAAAAACATATTTAGGAGGTAGTCCTATGTTTTGGTATGAACTCATGATGGATGCCATAATAGCTAAGTCCAAGGCAGGGTCATCAATACGGATGCCACCAGCCAGATTTATAAAAACGTCAAATGCGCCTAACCTAAAGCCACATCGTTTTTCTAAAACCGCTAAAAGCATGTTTAATCTTCTCAAGTCATAGCCGGTTACACTACGTTGTGGTGTGCCGTACACTGCGGTAGAAACTAAGGCCTGGGTTTCTACTAAAAGCGGGCGTGTTCCCTCCATAGCAGCAGCAATAGCAATCCCGCTTAAGCCTTCTTGCCTTTGCGCCAACAAGACTTCACTCGGGTTTTTTACAGGCAATAAACCGCTAGAGTTCATCTCGTAAATTCCCAAATTTTGGGTAGTACCAAACCGATTTTTTATACTTCGCACAATGCGATAGGCGTGGTTGCGATCGCCTTCAAAATGCAGCACGGTATCAACCATATGCTCCAATATTTTGGGACCTGCAATGGCACCGTCCTTGGTAATATGTCCAATTAAAAAAATAGGAACATTGTTCTCTTTAGCATACCTCAGAATTTGTGCAGTGCATTCTTTTATTTGAGATATACTGCCGGGCGTGCTCTCTAGCTCTAGGCTATAAATGGTTTGAATGGAATCTATAATCACCCAATCCGGTTTATTTTCCTTTAGGGTTTTAAGGATATTTTCAAGTCGGGTTTCTGTATAAACAATGCATTTGTTTTTTGTTCCTTTTAACCGAGAGGCCCGCATTTTAATTTGCTCCTCACTCTCCTCTCCGCTCACATACAAGGCGGTTTGCTCCATTTGGAGCGACAGTTGCAAGAGCAAGGTAGATTTACCTATTCCTGGCTCACCCCCAAGCAAGACCAAACTTCCTGGCACAATGCCTCCACCCAACACCTCATTTAATTCCGAATCAGGTATAGAAATTCGCTGTGTTCTAGTTTGGCTAATGTCATCAATATTCTTGGGCAACACTTTCACCTGATTATCCTGACGTGTCCAAGCCACATTACTGCTTGACTTTTTTACTAGTTTTTCCTCGGTAAAAGTATTCCACTGCTTACAGCTCGGACAATTCCCAATCCACTTAGCGGCTTCGTGTCCACACTCTTTACAAAACCATGTTGTTTTTACCTTTGCCATTATTTGAGTTTAGGATTATTTAAATGCCTATCGGAATCCCGATTTGTTTTTTTTTCGATGTTTTTCATCAATGCTTCCGTGAGGTCTATTCCTGTTTGGTTGGCTAAGCAAATAAGAACCCAGAGAACGTCGGCCATTTCATCTCCAAGATTCTTATGCATTTCAGATTTTTTGAATGATTGGTCTCCATAGGTTCTGGACATCACTCGGGCTAGCTCTCCCACTTCTTCTGTTAAGATTGCCATATTCGTCAACTCAGAAAAGTAACGCACACCAATGGTCTTAATCCACTCATCCACTTTCTGCTGTGCCTCTTCTATAGTGAGTTTTTCTGTGCTCATAAGCCCAATTCATTTTCTACCCAGTTCTTTCCCCATTCATCCAGTTCTGCTTTTGACCAAAACTCGGGAAACGAAACTAACTTCTGAAACCGTGGAGGAAGAAATTTTTGCCAATTTGTTCCACCAGTCGCACCAGCACTTTTATCTCCAGCTCTAGCCAGGTATCGAACTGCTGCGCGGTAATGGCTTAAGCGCCAATTAATATTTAAAGCCACGTCTAGCGATTTTGCCTTATCTCTGAGATCTGCAAATCCCTCTTTCCCCTCATGCTTGAGAATTTCTACTCTCAAGTTCTTTGATTCGTATTCTTTGGCCAAGGCTATAAATTGAGTGTCATACTCTTTCTCAAATTGTTCCAGGGTTAAGGTCTTTTTTCCTGTTTTTAAATCAATGGCCCCTTTTTTCCAATAAATATTCTCATATAAATCGTTAAAAGACCGGTCTAATCTTTTATCCATGGAAGGGTCAAGCAACTGACCCAAAGAAGTAAAGCACAGTTCTATCTTACGAAATTGTCCACTCTGGAAACCAGAAGCAGGCAGTAAAGCCATTCTAAATTGATTAAACTGCTTATGATCCATTCCGTCAACCATCACATCAAAACTAGAAATAAGGTGATTAAAGTAGCGTATCATGCGATCCATTCGCAATGCCAAATTCTGGGCACTGCTATCTTCTCCAATTTGACTTATTTCATGATGAATAAGATTAAAATAGAGTTCTGTTATTTGATGGTAAGTGATGAAAATATATTCATCTGGAATATCTGTTTTGGGATGTTGTAAATTCAAAAGGCTATCCAACTGAATATACTTCCAATATGGTTCATAATTACTGACTAAAAGTCCTTCCAAATAATCATCTGCATTTTGCCCGCTTAATTCAAACTTTGCAAATAATTTTTCAAGTAATTTTAATGTTTTTGGCTCTAAATTCATGTGTATTTCTTTTACTTAAAATGGGCTATTAAAATTCAACAATCCAGGATTTTGGATATCCTTATCTGAAAGGATAGGCTGATCTATCCCCCAATCAATATTTAATTCTGGACAATCCCAGGCAATACCCCCTTCCGTTTCAGGATAGTAATAATCCGTACACTTGTAGCTAAAGATGGTATGATCTTCAAGCGTAAGAAATCCATGGGCAAAACCAGCTGGAATGAACATTGCTTTAAAGTTTTCCTCGCTGAGAATAACCTTAAAATGATGACCAAAAGTAGGAGATTCAGATCTCACATCTACAACCACATCAAGAACCGACCCCTTAATTACTCGAACAAACTTAGCTTGTGCATGAGGAGGTTTCTGAAAATGAAGGCCTCTCAGTATATTCTTTTGAGAGAGGCTCTGATTATCTTGAACAAACGATATGGAAGAGCCCCAGTGTCTAAAAAAATCGTCTCTAAATGATTCGAAGAAATAACCTCTAGAATCATTGTAAACATTAGGCTTAAGTACTTTTACTCCGGGTAAAGGTTCATTAATAATTTTCATTAATACTAATTTGTTCAAAAATAGGTGCAAGGCTTAATTTCTGATCCTATACTTTTGCACAAAGAATTGCACATGGTAGAACTAAATGAGGCGAATTCGCCAAAAGAAACTGAGAAGAAATCAAAGGCCCGAGCTCTCTTAATCGGGATTATAGGTGCTTTGTTACTTATCAATGGTGTCTTACTTTATAAGTATTTCAAAAAGAGCGACGAGGCTGAGGTCGTTGAAAAAACATTGACAAATGAAAATATTGACTTAAAAAGCAGCCTAGAAACTGCAGAACTATTATTGATTCAGTATAAAGAAGATTCTATTGCCCTGGCGGTTAAAAACATTGAACTAAGCGAAGTTTTAATTGAAAAGAAAAATGAAATTGCCAATTTGATTTATAAACTTAGAAAAAAAGAAAAAGCAAGTGCCGCAGAATTAGCAAATTTGAAATCCAAAATAAGTGAGCTTCAAAACCAAATTATTGCTCTTGAAACTGAAAATAGCATCCTCAAGAACAAAAACACCATATTAGCCGGTGAAAAAACAGAACTCCAAGGACAAAATGCGCAGTTAGAAACAGAAAATAATGAAATTTCAGCAGAACGAGAAAAGTACAAGAGCGTCGCTCAGCGCCTACAGGCAGGTAATATAAACATCCAAACCAACAAGAAAAGATGGATTGATAAAAAAGAAATTTCAACGGATAGAGCCAAAAATGTGGAGAGCATAAAAATTAGTTTTAACATTTTAGAAAACAATATGGCGAACAGGGGAAAACGAATGATTTATGTTAAAATTACTGGTCCCAACGGAGTTACCATAACCAACCCAGGAAATGAGGGCGGAACATTTGCTTTTGAAAATTATGAAAGTAGATATACGTACAAGATGTCTACAGATTTTAATAAAGAATCTAAATCAGGACCTACCACGGTGTGGAGACCTAAGGGCGAATTAAAAGAAGGCAAGTATATTGTTGAATTTTATACTGAAGGATATAAAATGGGCGTGGGCTCTTTTACATTAATTTAACGGTTTAAAAATAACGTTAAAGGCTCCATGGATTGCATGGAGCCTTTTTTTATTTAGATAAATAGGTAATACTTCGCAACTGTATATCCCACAGCATATCTGAAGACGAAACTCGATATACTAAACCCAATTTATTGGTGGGGATGACTTCTAAGAAACAATTGGTTTTGTAGTTAGCAAACTTACAAACTGGCCATTCCTCGGTGCTTCTATTCTCTCCATTGTTCATTTGCATGGAAACGGCGCTATAGTTCTTTTTACCTTCCTTACAGGCCTGCATAATACCAAAAGATTCTACCTCAATTGTCTCGAATTCTTCATCTGCACTCTCTTTATCAGAAATAAAATGTTCAACTCCTACGTTACCTTCATTATTTTCATACCATGAATGGAGGGTCTTAGAAGATAGAAAACACATTCCTTCCTTTTCATAAAACAATGAATCCAAAATAAGACTTGGCAAAAAAGAGACAAATTTGGGGTTTGTAAAGGCATGATCGTAATAAATAACGGTGTTTTTAAAATCATACAAATAAGCATCATCAACAGAGCCCTCCATAACACAGCTTACAGTATCTCCAGCTATAGAGCCAATTTTTATTCGTATAGTCATCGTCCCCTCTGGAGAAGTGGCAAAGTAGTTAAAAACCATATTATCCTGAATGACCATTGGTTCTAATGGACTAGGAACATGAGCAGATGCAGCAATTACTGTGTACGTATGTTTTCCTGAATATTTAAGTATAAGCGGATTTTTATGTGATGCGAGTAAGAGCAATTCAATGGAGTCATTATCATTTTGATTAAAAGTTAGAACATTACATTCCTTGGAAGTGCCATCCAAATCAAGCAAAAAAGACTGTATTGGGTCTTTTTTAGATAAGTACATCTTTACTGAATCAAAAGAAGTGGGATCAACAAAATAAAAATATCCCTCATCATCTAATTGCTCAAGCTGAGCCCCGGTAAGAAGAGGAAAGCCTTTGTTCTTATATTGTAAATCGTTAGACTTATTGTTTGCTACAACAATAGGCAAAGCATTTGGCTTTTGAACGTCCCAAAGAGTCCAATTCGTATCTCTTGGGAGAAAAGTAAGGCGCTCCTTCTGCCCCTCAATTACCGTTGAATATTCAAGCGAAAAGAGTTGTTGCGACAAATAATCTGCATCATTATTCCAAATTTTCCGGCCATCTGATAAAATAGAATTTATACCAGACGCAAAAACATTAAAATTAACTTGCTTATTAACAATGTTTTGAGTATATTTAAGCTTGGTCGTCTTACAAGCGCCAAAAGCTAAGATAAAAATAAAACAAATTTTGGAAGATAAGATTTTTCGGTTCATATTTGTTCTACAAATAAAGTCTAAAAACCTCATTTGTTTTTGGCATAGAGTTTGAATTTTATAAGCCACAATGAAAATGAAAAAATTAGCTATCGTTCTTTGTAGTATTATAACTGTTGGTTTGTTTGGTCAGACTAGCGTTCCCGATATTGATGTTAAAGATATGGAGGGAAATAATGTTAGTTTTAAATCTGCTATAGATACGAATAAACTCACCATAGTAAGTTTTTGGGCTACTTGGTGTGGACCTTGCATTAAGGAGTTAGAGGCCATCAATGAGGTCTACGAAGAATGGCAAACAGAATACAATGTAGATTTGATTGCCGTGAGTATTGATGACTCGAGAAACAGCAAAAAAGTAAAACCTAAAGTTCTTGGCTTAGGCTGGGAGTATACCGTTTTACTGGATGAAAACTCAGACTTAGCTCGTGCTATGAATGTAGTAAACCCACCCATGCTTTTTGTTATTAATCAAAAAGGTAAGGTTGTTTATACTCATGCAGGATATTCACCGGGCTCAGAAGATGAGTTAGAGGAGAAGCTAGGAGAGTTAACAACTGAATAAAATTGTTTGGAAACGAGAATAAACGATTCAAAAACAACGTTCTTTGTATAAAGAAATAATAATTGGTGATTGAATGATCATTCGTTTTGGTAACAAGCAAGACTTTAATCACAACGTTCATCTGTCACTAATTCTTAAACACGAACAATAAATAGTATTGTTTTCATAGACTAGGACAAGAGTTGTTGCTTCAGCAGCAGCTCCTTCCTAAAACATTTTGAAGACATACTTGTTAATAATGAACAATAAATAGTATTGTTTTCATAGATTAGGTTTAGAGTCGTTGCTTCGGCTGCGACTCTTTTTAAAACTTTTTGAAGACATGCTTGTTAATAACGAACAATAAATAGTATTGTTTTCATAGATTAGGTTTAGAGTCGTTGCTTCGGCAGCGACTCTTTTTAAAACTCTTGAAGACATGCTTATTAAATACGAACAATAAATAGTATTGTTTTCATAGATTAGGTTTAGAGTCGTTGCTTCGGTAGCGACTCTTTTTTAATCCTGAAGCCATCCTATTGAAGACTATCAAAAGTTTAATTTAACCAAATTCATAATGATTCATAAAGAAATTGAAACCGCACTCCAGAAGCAAATTGAACTTGAAGCATATGCGAGTGCTTATTATTTAAGTATGGCTTGTTGGATGGATGTTGAGGGATTCGAAGGAACTGCTCAATATTTGTACGCCCAAAGCGACGAGGAAAGAATGCACATGTTAAAAATTGTACATTTTATTAATGACAATGATGGACATGCTGAGGTGCCTAGCATCGATAGGCCCCCAAAAAAATTCCAAGATTATCACACTTGTTTCGACCAAGTACTTAAACAAGAACAAACGGTTACGAATAGCATTCATAAAATTACTAAATTAGCCCTAACGTTAGATGACCACGCAAGTCATAACTTCTTGCAATGGTACATATCAGAACAAATGGAGGAAGAAAAGAATGTAAAATCCATTCTCAATAAACTTAAGATAATTGGCAACGACGGGAGTGGTCTTTACCTTGTTGATACTGAATTGGCCACAATATCTCCTCAGCCTACGGGAACCATTCCAGAAGAGAACGCTTAATTTTTATTGATGTGATAATCAATAAAATCACTTAAACCTTTATCGTATCCTTCGTTACCTAAACTAGCTCCATTGGCATCTAAGGCTTTTACAGTTAGCTGACTCTCAAAAATCTTTGGACTTATAAAAGATTTAAAACCAAAGAATCCAACTATTTTACCTACCACCCTACTCATATCTATGGCTGGCATTTTACCTCCCCTACCAGTACTTACGCCAGCGAAAGCAAACGTCTTCCCTTCCCACATTTTGAAGAACTCTTTTGAACCAAAATGATGAAATAGGTTAAGAATCTCGGCACTCATTGTCCAATTATACTCCGGACTTAAAAAGAAAACAACATCTGCCTGAGCAACCGAATCGTACACCTGCTTCTGGTAAGACGTTAATGATTTTATTGATAAACTTCCTTTATTTAAGAAAGGAATATCATACTGCGTACTATCTGGAATAGAGATATGACTAATCTGCCTGGCTTCTAAATTTATTTTAATTGCTTTAGCGAATCTTGCTGTATTTGAAGATTGCCTAGAACTGCCTATTATAATCGCTACTTTAGTCATTCATGTATTTTTGTAACCATACATACAGATTAAACCCTTTATTGTTTTGTTCAGCCTTCAAATCTTCTAATAATTTTGCTGATGTAACATCATGCATCCTGTGCTGTGCAATAATCTCATAAGCCTTCTTACTATTGAGAATCATAGATTTTAGGTAATTAACCGTATGAGTCATGCTAAAAATTTGTTTTGATAATTCATTTATTCCGTCGAATTCATTTGCAATAGTTGAAATAACGGGTACATCCCTATCATTAAATCTTCCATGAGCCATTTCTTTCAAATAACTCGCCATTTTTTCAGATCCTTTCAAATCGGATTTATTAACTACAAAAATATCTGCTATTTCCATGAGTCCACTTTTCATGGCTTGAATTGAATCTCCTCCTTCGGGAGTGGTTACTACGACAGTTTTATCTGCCAATCCAGCAATTTCAACCTCACTTTGCCCAACACCTACCGTTTCAATAATAATATAGTCAAACCAAGTGGCTGAAATAAAATCGGCCATCTCAACCATTGTCTGAGACAATCCACCGAGACTTCCTCGACTACTCACACTTCTGATAAAGATATTGTCATTCAAGAACAAACGACTCATTCGCAAACGATCTCCTAAGATACTGCCCGTATTAAATGGGGATGACGGATCGACTGCGAGCACAGCAACTTTGTGACCTTTTTCCAGCCATAATGTGGCTAGTGCATTAACCAAAGTACTTTTACCACTTCCTGGAGCACCGGTTATCCCTACAATAGGGGCTCTATTGGAAAAATCTATATTACGTAATAATTCGATACCTCTTTCGGGGCTATTTTCAATCATGCTTAAGCCCTTGGCAAGAGCCCTCGCATTATCAAGCTTAATTCCATTAATAATCTCCTTTATTTCCATTTTGTATATAGATTGCTTTCTAAAGGGGTATATCCTTTCAAATCGAATACCATAGCTCCCGCAGCAGCTATCATTGCAGCATTATCGGTGCAGAATTCAAATGAAGGTATATATGATTTTATGTCTTGACTGTTTCCAAACTCCACCAAACGTTCCCTAATAACAGAATTGGCACTTACACCACCAGCTATGGCTATCGATTTTGGTTTATATTTCGTATTTGCTTTCGTTAACTTTTGAAATAAGGAATCCACAATTCCTTTTTGATAGGAGGCGCAAATATCATTCAAGTGTCTTTCTATAATGCCCCTTTCCTGCTTTTTTAAATAATACAATAGGCTTGTTTTAATCCCTGAAAAACTATAGTTTAAATCAGGAACTTTACTAATGGGAAAGGAGTGAAAATTTTCATCTCCAGAAAGAGCAAGCTTATCAATAAGTGGACCACCAGGATAAGCTAAACCTAATATTTTGGCTCCTTTATCAAAAGCCTCACCCGCGGCATCATCAATGGTTCTTCCCACAATATCGCAACTGTAATTCTCATTTATCAAAACCAAGTTTGTGTGTCCTCCACTTACCAAAAGTACTAAACAAGGCAATTCAATGGTTTCATTTTCAATAAACAAGGCCGCAATATGAGCCTGAATGTGATTTATTCCAAGTAAAGGAATACCCAGACCAATGCTTAAACCTTTAGCCACATTCATGCCAACTAAAAGAGAACCAGCTAAGCCAGGTCCTTGGGTAAATGCAATTCCATCAATCGATGTTAAATCGACACCCGCCTTTTCAAGTGCTTTTTTAATAGTCGGTAAAATATTTGCTTGATGCGCTCTACTCGCTAATTCCGGAACCACTCCCCCCCAAGACTCATGTATTTTTTGGCTCGCTATTACATTGGCAAGAACTTTGCCTTTTTTCATTACAGAGACAGCCGTATCGTCGCAACTGCTCTCAATGCCCATTATTGTGGAATTACTGAAGTCTGGTGCGAAACGAAAGGTCATAATGTGATTACTTTGTAAAGTTGAGGCAGCGTTTGGCAAAAATAACAAAGATAGGAGTACGAAGTCTCCTAATTCTGCTATTAATTATTGGCGGACTTACTATTTTGTTGAGAAATGAGTCCGTTCAAACAAAAATAGCTAAAAAAGCCTCTGATTATTTGAGTAACGAATTAAGCTCTGAAGTAAGTATTCAAGCGGTTGCTATCGATTTTTCAAGAAATATTTCATTCTCTAATTTGTTAATAAGGGACCGATTTGGGGATTCAATGATTTTTGCTTCTAATTTTAATACTCAATTATTATCCTGGGACTGGAATAAAAGAATGCTCATTTTCAATAATTCCAGCCTTTATAAGGGGCTCGTTTATTTGGGAAAGAGAAAAGATTCCTCTGGATTAAATATAGATTTCTTAGTAGACTATATAAATGGGCCAAAGAAGGAGAAGAAAGAAAAATCAAACCCATGGAATATATTTTTTTCGCAGGCTAGATTAGCTCAGGTGAATTTTAAATACTTTAATCAAAATAAAGAAAAAACACCTCCAGGCATTATCGATCCTCAGAACTTAACATTTAATAACATTTCTGGAGTAGCCAAAGAGCTATGGCTAATCAAAGACTCTTTACACTTTATTTCAGAAAACCTGAGCACTACAGAGAAATCTGGGTTAATCATTAGCAGCTTTGATGCCATTTGTAATATACACAACAAGGGCATGGATTTTACCGAGTTAATTTGCCAAACGGAATGTTCAACAATTGGAGATGAGCTGCATTTTTCATATCCAGGATACAAGTATCTAGATGAATTTATATCAAATACAACTTGGACTGGATACCTAAGGGATACAAGACTCTGCTTAAAGGAGCTCAAGATATTTGATCCCTTTTTTAAGCATAATCGCGAGACTGCTCTAATTAATACTGAACTTTCTGGAACGTTCGACAACTTACGCGCCAAAAATTTTGATGCGCGATTAGCTCAATCTACCATTATTAAAGGTGATTTTAGATTTAAGGGTCTGCCGCGTTGGCGCAACTCTATTCAACAATTTAAAATCAATACTTTAAGCAGTACAGGTTCAGATATATCCTCCATAATGAGTGGCATGGCCATGCCAAAAGCCTTATTTGACTTGGGAAATCTAAAATATAAAGGTAAGTTAAATGGCAAATTTCTTAATTTTAGAACGGAGGGCATTTTTCGTACAGATGCTGGTATTATAGCTTTAAATGATGTTAAATTAAATATTGAGGATGGTTTAGAGGCTGGGACTCTTTCAGGTAACATCGCCACACAAAACTTTGACATCGGATCTTTCGCCGAAGGAATAGAAATAGGAACTGCCGCCATAAATGGAACAATAGAAGCTCAAAACATAACAGATAATATACAACTTCACTTTAATGGAAGCCTTCCGAGTATCCATTACAAGAACACTACCCTTACTAATATTTTGGTTAATGGGACTATCAACAAAGAACTATTTGATGGACAAATAAAAACTGAAGATCCTAATCTTGGTTTATCCTATGATGGAGTATTGGCCTTTGGAAAAGAGAATCCAGAATGGCAGTTTAATGCAAAAATCAAGGGATTAGACCTTGTAAGATTAGGCCTTGCTGAACTGGGTGAAAAAATATGGGGCGAGGCAAGCATTGATATGACTGGAGGGAGTATTCAAGACTTAAGGGGAGACTTATTGCTGGATAATGTTCAAATAATACGCAAAGGCATACCTTACAAATACAAGAGTATATCCGTATCTAAGAGAACATATCGCGATGGCAGTCTAACAGAAATGTATGGTGATTTAGCTGAAGCAAAAATTAGAGGAAATGTAGACATTTCGAAATTGGGGAAAATTATACGACATAATTTACATCAAATATTTCCAGACAAATTTGAAGAATCTCCCACGAACTCAAATGCCAACTTTAATTTTTCAGTAAATATTAAAAAACCTGAGTATTTCGAATCCTTTATTGATGAAAACCTCAAAACCAGTCAAATTAAAGCTAAAGGTACATTCATGGAAGAAAAAGGTGTTTTAGTTCTGGAAAGCCAACCTTTTGAGCTTACATATAAAGATTATAAAGTAAAAAACCTTAGCATTGACCTACATAAACCTAGTTCCTCATCAATGGAATTTGGAGTCAATGGATTTCAAATCCTAAAAAATGGAGTAGCTATTTTGCAAAGCACAGAAATCAATGGTATTGCTGAAGATGGGAATGCTGTTATCTCTTCGCGGATTATTGATAAATCTGGCAATAATCAATTGAGTTTTACAAGTTCGGCTCACCTGGTTAAAGATAGTATCCCCATTAAAGTTTCTCAGACTCAGTTAAAAGTAGATAACCACTATTGGAATCTGAGCGAAACTGGAGAATTTAACCTAACTAAAGATCATTTGTATTGCAAAAATTTATTTTTAGCAGGCAAAGATAATTATATAGAGGCCAGCGGTTATTTTGGATCAAAAAAAACAGATACTGCTTTCATTGATTTCAGTAATTTGGATATGGGTTTCTTTAGACCTTTCTTGGCGGGAACAAATGCATTAGACAGTCTTAATTTAAAACTAAATGGAAGGTTAAGGCTTCATTCTGTTTTGGGCATTCCAAGCATCAACGGAGAAACGTATATTAAAGACTTAAGCTTTAAGAGTACCAATTATGGGGATTTGAATTTAAGTTTTGGAGAGACCTTAATGGATAAAGATATCGGGGTTTTGATGAATGGCATCAATGGATCCTTTGAGGACTTGCTCTTATCAGGAACTATTGATCCAGGTAATACCACAGGGAACATGTTTAACTTGGGCTTAACCATCCCAAAAACAACACAAGCAAAAGTCTTACAACCGATTCTTAAAGGTATTATTACAGTTGAAGAAGGAACAATAGGAGGTTGGGTAAAATTGAGAGGAAATCCCTCTGAACCAGAAATAACAGGAACAATAGACCTTGATAGTTGCACTTTTCTGGTGGATTACTTAAAAACTAAATATGCTTTATCTGGTACTTTTTTTGCGAATAAGCAAGGCTTGTTTACCAAGGAACGAGTTTTAATTATTGATGAAGAAAAGAATGGGACGGCTTTAGCTGAAATGGCTTTAACTCATTCAAATTTTAAAGATATGTATCTAAATTTAGATATTAGCAAGGCTCAAAATCTAAAATGTTTAAATACCCAAGAAACGGATAATGACTTGTTTTTTGGAACGGGTTATGCGAATGGGTCCTGCAAAATATATGGCCCTGTGAATGCCATAGATATGGATATTCGTTTAAAGACTCAAAAAGGGACATCCGTCTACCTCCCCTATACTGAAACAGAGATAAACAAAATTGCGGGCTTTGTTAAGTTTAAAGAAAAGCAAGGGCAAAGTGCTCCGGTACAAGAGAAATCTAAAAACGCATTAAATAGAATCAACATTGAAATAGAGAGCAACCCAGAAACAGATGTATATTTTGTTATTGACAAACAACTTGGGGATGTCATAAAAGGAAGTGGAAGTGGTTTACTACGCATGCTGTATGATGAAAATCAAAATTTTTATTTAAATGGAACCTACACCATTTATCAAGGGGTATATGCATTCTCACTTCCCGGCATAAATTTGGTAACACGTAAGATTAACTTAGATAAAGGAGGCCAAATAACATGGACGGGAGATCCATACAAAGCCAATTTAAACATGACGGGTAGTTTCACAAAAAAACTATCCCCATCTGTTCTAATGCCTCCTGGATCCGGGAATTACCCACCTATTACTGTAATAAGTAAACTAAGCTTAACAGGCGCTTTATTTAAACCCAATATTTCCTTTGATCTAGAAAGCCCTGACTTAAATAGCAGTGATGGTGGAAGCGGACTTCTAAGCAGCACCTTTTCGAGAATACGTGCGGATCCGAATGAGCGAATGAGACAGGCAGTGTGGTTGCTCGTTTTTGGAAACTTTGTCCCTCCAAGTAATTTATCTGCCGCGCCAGCGGTTGGATCTATTAATGGAATTGGCGTTGCCGGGAACAGCTTAGGTGCATTGGTAAGTAATCAAGCAAACAATATTGCAAATCAATTTGGGCTGCCGACTCAATTTCAACTAAATTTAGACAATGTAGGGGCTGCCAGCACAACTGAAACAACGACATCGATTTATGTAAATAGTGAAACCAGGTTAACCGATAAGATCAAGCTTAACCTTAATTTCGACAACACGGTGAGTACTTCAACCAATGGTGGTGTTAACTTTAATTTGGAATACACACCAGAAAATAGTCTTTGGCGCATGCGATTATTTAGTAGAAATCAAAATTCATTAAGTTCGCTGAATAATGTAAATATCTCCACCGTTAGTGGATACACTTTGGGTTCTGGGTTTATATTCCAAATGGAATTCGATCGATTTAAGAGGCGAAAAAAGAGAAAAAAGAAAGGGACTCAATAAAAGTGTTTATTGGCCTTGCATCATCAACTGTCTATGATAAAATTTAGCGTAATGCCCATTCTTTTTGAGCAATGTGGCATGTGTTCCTTGCTCTACAATAACGCCTTGATCCAGTACCAGAATAATATCGGCAGAAACCACTGTACTTAGGCGGTGGGCAACAACCAAAGCAGTTCTATTTGAAAGCAACGTTTCAATAGCCCGTTGTAATAATAATTCCGTTTCGGAGTCAATACTAGAGGTAGCTTCATCCATGATTATAATAGAGGGGTTATTTGCTACTGCTCTAATAAATGAGAGAAGTTGACGCTGACCTAATGAAAGCGATTGCCCTCGTTCCATAACATTGAAGCCAAATCCTCCTGGCAAACCATTTATGAAGTCGTACAAATCGATCTCCTTCGCAATTTTTTCTGCCTGTTGTAAATCAATATTTTCTCTATTGATGGTTATATTATCATGTAAAGACCCCGAAAAAAGAAACACATCTTGGGGAACAACCCCTATGGAACGCCTGAGGCGACGAAGCGAATAGTTCTGAATAGGGTTTTCATCAATCAGTATATCTCCTTTTTGATGCTCATAAAATCGAGGTATAAGGTTCATTATTGTACTTTTCCCACTCCCTGTACTACCTATAATAGCCAGGGTCTCACCTGCTTTAAGTTTGAAAGAGATATCTTTTAAAACTGGAAAATCTTGGGTGTATGAAAACTGAACATTTTTAAACTCAATTGCACCTGAAATTTCCAAATCTAAATGACCAGAATCATTCTCTAAATCTTCTTGATTATCAAGAATTTCAAAAATTCGCTCAGCGGCCACCATTCCCATTTGTATGTTATTAAAGCGATCTGCGATTGTTCGTATGGGCCTAAAGAACATATTAATAAACATAATAAAAGCAGTTAGCTCACCAGGTGAGGTAAACTTAGCGGCAATTCCAAGGCTTCCAAACCAAATTAACAATGCAAATGCAATGGAAACAAAAATATCCACCACTGGAAAAAAGATAGAGTAATAATATACACTATCCAGATGGGCATCTCGATGCTTAGCATTTATAGATTTAAACTTATTAAACTCCTGGTCTTGTTTGCTAAACAACTTAATAATGGCCATGCCCGTAATATGTTCTTGCAGAAAAGCGTTTAGCTCAGATACCTGAGCTCTAACATTCTGGAAACTATTCTTAATACCCTTTCTGAAAATATTACCTGAATATAAAAGTAATGGTAGAACCAACAGCGTAACAATAGCCAACTTCCAGTTCATAAGAAACATTAAAATAGCTATGATAAGTATTTGAAATAGATCTCCAACAATTGTAATTATACCAGAGGCAAACAGACTGGCCAAAGTTTCAATGTCGCTCACCACACGGGTTACGGAAAGGCCAACGGGGGTGGTATCAAAAAAGGCAGTCTTGAGCGCAAGGATTTTGTTATATACTTTTTGCCGCGTATCAAGTATTACATTCTGACCAATCTTTGCCGAAAAATAGGCTGAGATAGTTCCTACTGATGCCAATATCACTAAAACTCCAAGTAATATAAAAAACCAATTCTTGACAAATTCAAGGTCCTTTGTTTGAACAAACTCATCCAATACGAATTGATATAGATATGGTTGCAATGCCGAAATCATTGATTGAAGAATGGTTAAGGATATAAGCCCAACCAGGACTGTTTTATAACCCGCGGCGAGGCCAATAGTTCTGCGAAAAATATACAGATTTATGTACTTTGATTTCTTGCTCAATACAGAACAAAATTAGAGTAGAACAGACGTGAAAAAAATCAAATTTGTGGGGTTACATAAAAAGATTGGCTAATCCTTTTTAAATCAAGGGTTTCAGCCATCCCGATCCTCAGTTAAATAATTCCTAGAATACCTTGTTATATTAAAACTTATGGGTTTATTTTGCACTCCCATTTTGAATAAGTGGGAACATACATAAAGTATATATGGCAACTAGAATTAGATTACAAAGAAGAGGTAGAAAGAAACGAGCTTTCTTTCAAATTGTGGTAGCAGACACACGTGCGCCAAGAGACGGCCGTTACATTGAAAAAATTGGATCGTATAATCCAATGACCAATCCCGCGACTATTACACTAAACGTTGAAAGAGCAACTGAATGGGTTATGACTGGCGCACAGCCATCTGATACAGCAGCTGCAATATTGCGTTACAAAGGAGTAATGTTTAAAAAACACCTGCAAGTAGGTGTAAATAAAGGAGCAGTTACCCAAGAGGATGCAGATAAAAGATTTGCTGCTTGGGTAGAAGAAAAAGAATCTAAAATCGAAGCAAACAAAGTATCTTTAAATGATTCTTTAAATGCAGCGAAAGCAGCTCTCTTAAAAGCAGAGACAGCGAAAAAAGAGGCAATTGCTGCGAAGGTTATTGCAAAGAACAACCCAGAAATGGAAGCCGAAACTGCTGAAGAAGGAACAGAAGAAGCTCCGGCTGCTGAAGTTGATGCTCCAGCTGAAGAAGCTCCCGTTGCTGAAGAAGGAACAGAAGAAGCTCCGGCTGCTGAAGTTGAAGCTCCAGTTGAAGAAGCTCCCGTTGCCGAAGAAGTAACAGAAGAAGCTCCGGCTGCTGAGGTTGAAGCTCCAGCTGAAGATGCTCCCGTTGCTGAAGAAGTAACAGAAGAAGCTCCGGCTGCTGAGGTTGAAGCTCCAGCTGAAGATACTCCTACTACGGAAGAAAAAACAGAGGACTAAACCTTATGCCCTACGCACTGAAGAAAGTGGGGTTTATCGATGGAACTCATGGCTACAAAGGGCACCTTAGATTAAAAGTTGAACCGGGTAGCTTAGATAACAAGGAATACCTTTTTATTCTCATTGAAGAAAAAGGTGTTCCTTTTTTTATTGAAGAAATATCGAACTCCGATATTGTTCAGCTCAAATTCATAGAAACACTGGAAAAGGCCAAAGCGTTTATTGGAATGGAAGTATCCGTGGAATCTGAGGATATAGAAATTAATAATGAATCTAATTTAATTGGCTTTAAAGTAGAAATTTTAGGAAGTCAAAGAGAAGGAATCGTTCGTTCAATAGATACCTACCCTCAAGGAAATATGATCAATTGTGTGATTAATGGTAAAGAAATCCTCATTCCTGAAGTGGAAGAATGGATCACAGCCATTGACTTAGACTTAAAAGTCATATCTTTAGAGCTTCCAGAAGGATTATTAGAGCTATGAGAGTTGATATAATAAGCGCTATACCCGATTTGCTTTCTGGTCCATTAACCAATAGTATCGTTGGAAGGGCCGTAAAAAACAATTTAGTAAATATCATTATTCATGATTTACATGACTATGGAAAAGGCAATTATAAGCAAGTGGATGACAAACCCTTCGGAGGGGTAGCAGGAATGGTGCTCTCTCCTGAGCCTTTAGACAACTGTATAGAGAAATTAAAAAGTGAGCGGACCTATGATGAAATTATTTTCTTTTGTCCTGATGGTGCACATATGAACCAATCCTTAATTAATGCTTACTCGCTCAAAGAGAACCTAATGATTATATGCGGACATTATAAAGGCATTGATCAACGAATAAGAGATTTGCATGTAACCAAAGAGTTGAGTCTTGGTGATTTCGTAATTAGCGGCGGAGAGCTCGCCGCAGCTGTATTTACAGATGCTATTGTACGTATTATACCTAAGGCAATTGGAAATGAGGAAAGTGCTCTTACTGACAGTTTTCAGGATGAACTGCTAGCCCCCCCTATTTATACCAGACCAGCCTCATTTAAAGGAATGGAGGTTCCAGAGGTTTTACTCAGTGGGAACCATGCCAATATTCAGGATTGGCTTATACAAAAATCTGAAGAACGAACGAAACACCTAAGACCGGATTTAAATAAAAATCAATGAAATTAAAATTAGAAAGACCCCTTGTTGTTTTTGATCTTGAAACAACTGGTATCAACGTAAGTAAGGACAGAATTATAGAGATTTCTCTTCTAAAAGTATTTCCAGAAGGACATGAAGAACTAAAGACCTACCGTGTAAATCCGGGTATACCTATTCCTGCAGAAACATCAGAAATTCATGGCATTTATGATAAGGACGTGATAGATAAACCACGTTTTAAAGAATTAGCTCCTGGCTTGGTTACTTTTCTAACAGAATGTGATTTTTGCGGCTTTAACTCCAACAAATTTGATTTCCCATTACTGGTTGAAGAATTTTATAGAGCTGATATTCCATTCGAAACAGATCATCGAAAATTTATAGATGTGCAGCGAATATTTCATCATAAAGAGCCACGCAACTTAAAAGCAGCCCTGCAATTCTACTGCAATAAAAATTTAGAAAATGCGCATAGTGCAGAGGCTGACACTATAGCTACTTGGGAAATACTAAAAGCACAGATGGATCGATACGATGATCTTCCATCAGATTTGACTGGGCTACACAATATGAGTGGTCAAAATAATCTGGCAGACTTGGCTGGTCGTTTGGTTTATAAAGGAGATCATGTTGTATTTAATTTCGGGAAATACAGAGGAAAAAGAGTAGTAGAAGTTTTGTCGCGGGATGCTGGCTATTATAAATGGATGATGGCCGGAGACTTTCCAAGCCAAACGAAAAATGTATTAACCAAGATATTCCTGAGCACTAAATCAAATGATTAATAGGCTGGAGGATCTAATAATTTTTGAAGACTCTAATTATGTAGGAATACATAAGGGGCCAAATATTCCTTCCATTCCAGAAAGAGAAAAGACAGGAATTAAGAGCATTTATGATTTAGCCACTGAAAAAGGACTCCTAATCTGTCATAGGCTAGACAAGGGCACATCAGGAGTAATGGTCTTAGCAAAAACAGCGGACGCGCATCGCGAACTAAATCTAAAATTTCAAAACAAAGAGGTAGATAAATTCTATCATGCCATTGCAGAGGGGGGCGCTCAATTCGAAAACTTAGAAGTTGATTTACCCTTGAGTACAACAAGTAGAAAGGTTTTTGTAGATAAGCAGGATGGTAAAAAAGCGCTAACTTTGTTCTCTACTATAGAGAAATTTAAGGACTTTAGTCTCATTGAATGCCAACCTAAAACAGGTAGACAACACCAAATAAGGGTGCACCTTCAAAGTCAAAATCATCCCATTGTGGGCGACAAAACGTATGGTGGAGGAAAACCAAGACTCTCAGATTTCAAGAAAAAATTTAATGGCACAGAATCGGCGGAACTAATACAGCGTTTTGCATTACATGCCCAGCGTATAGCGTTTGACGCGATGGATCGCACCTATTCCATCACTTGTGATTATGAAAAGGACTTTGAGGTCTTACTAAAAATCATACGAAAATGGAATCGTTAATATTACTCTGAAAATTCTTTGTTTTCTTGAGTTTCTACTTTTCTTAGGCCCTTCTCGCAGCAGAGCTCTTCTGCATTTTTTCTAGAGAAATTTTTCTCAGTAAACCACAGTTCGTCATCGATATAAAGACTTACCACATGAATTTTTCTTGATTTTCCGCTTTCATCAGCGTATTCCCACTTAAACTCATGTTTATTTTGCTGGCACCACTTTATAAATTCTGCTTTATGACTTATCCTCGTTGCCATCAAGGTTTCTAAATCTAAATATTGTCCTATTAATCGTTTCTGAATGAATGTATAACAGCCTTCGTATCCTCGATCAATATATACAGCAGCAATAAGCGCTTCGAGGGCATTCCCCTCAAGCATCTTTCGTGCTATTTTATTCAAGCGAACATCTTCACTAAAATCCATTAAGTCATATAAGCCTATTCGGTTAGCCATATAAGACATCTGATTTCGATTGACCACACGACTTCTCATCTCGGTAAGAAAACCCTCCTGTTCTGTTGGAAATTTTCTAAACAATATATCGGCTACAATAGCATCTAAAAGGGCATCCCCTAAAAATTCTAAACGTTCATTGGATTGGACTATTTTTATCGGCTTCTCTAATTTCTGAGATGAACCATGCCGGAGTGCCTCCCTGTAAGGAGCCATACGTATCGGCTTGAAACCAGTAATCCTGTAAAGTTTATTTTTGAGGCTATTGTTTTTTTTAAAAATCAAAAAAGAGGTGTGTTTTATTCAAACTTTTTGAAAATCACACTTGCGTTATGACCACCGAATCCAAATGTATTGGATAAAGCAGCCCTAACCTCACGTTTTTGAGCTACATTAAGTGTAAGATTCAATTTAGGATCTATTTCAGGATCATGTGTAGAATGATTTATAGTTGGTGGAACAATACCATCCACAATTGACATAATTGCAGCAGCGGCCTCCACAGCACCTGCACCACCCAATAAGTGTCCGGTCATGCTTTTGGTACTACTAATATTTACATCGTAAATATTTTCTTTAAAGACATTCATAACCGCTTTTATCTCGGCACCGTCACCCAATGGTGTACTTGTACCATGGGTATTGATATAATCGATATCTGAAGCACTCATATTGGCATCTTCAAGCGAATTTTCCATAACCTTGGTCGCTCCGAGCCCCTCGGGATGAGGAGCAGTCATGTGATAGGCATCGGCAGTAAATCCGCCTCCAGCCATTTCTGCATAAATTTTAGCACCTCTCGCTTGAGCATGCTCTAAACTTTCTAATACAATAGCAGCTCCTCCTTCACCCAGAACAAAACCATCTCTGGTTCCGTCATAAGGTCTTGAGGCTGTTTCTGGTGAATCATTTCGTTCACTCAATGCTTTCATATTACTGAAACCACCTACCGCTGGTTCGTTAACAACGGCCTCGCTACCTCCTGAGACAATAACGTCTGCTTTTCCGTGACGAATCACGTTAAACGCGTCAATTAGTGCATTAGTGGCTGATGCGCAAGCGGAAACAGTACTATAATTAGGTCCTCTAAAGTTATTTTTGATAGACACCAAACCTGGTGCTATATCTACAATCATTTTAGGTATAAAAAAGGGTGAAAAGCGTGGTTTGCCATCACCCTTTGCATAATCTACAACTTCTTTGAAAAACGTGGTTAAACCACCAATTCCTGATCCCCAGATCACTCCTACGCGATCTGAATCAAAGGATTGCTCAAGAAGCCCACTATCTTTGAGAGCCTCGTCGGTACAAACCATGGCATATTGAGTGAAAGGATCCATTTTTCGCGCTTCTTTGCGATCAAAATATTCCAATTCATCATATCCTTTAACCTCGCAGGCAAATTTCGTTTTGAAGAACTCGGTATCAAATTTGGTAATTGGTGCAGCACCACTCACGCCATTTGCCAAGTTTTTCCAAAAATCTTGTAAATTATTTCCCAGCGGAGTTATAGCTCCCATGCCTGTTACGACGACTCTTCGCATGTTATATGCTTATTTGTTTTCTTCGATATAAGAAACAGCTTCTCCAACTGTTTGGATCTTTTCTGCTTGCTCATCTGGAATACTAATATCGAATTCCTTTTCGAATTCCATAATTAACTCAACAGTATCCAAAGAGTCTGCTCCTAAATCATTGGTAAAACTTGCTTCGTTTGTTACTTCTGTTTCTTCCACACCTAATTTGTCTACGATGATGGCCTTTACTTTTTCTGCAATTTCTGACATTATTTATTTTATTTTCTGTTAGTGGTGCAAATTAACATCATTTTTTCTTTAGACATCAAATTTGAATGATATTTTTGCACAAGTATATGAAGAAATCACGCTTGCAAAAAGTATCCATGCCGGATGACATAACAATGCATGCTTTGTACTCTTCAGAATCGATAATAAGACAAGCTTGGACATTGAATACCTGTGAGTTACTGGACTTTGAAATGTTGCAAAATAATTTTACATTAAATTTAAAAGCCCAAAATGCGACCTCATTACATAGTATTTACGTGTCTAAAATTGCAGAACATTTTGACGCTTGGTTGCTAGAAAATCGCGGTTCAAAGGCACTAATTAGTTCAAAAGCACCTTCTCCGGCAAGCTTTTTAATCGTAAAAGGGGATATTGATGACTCTGAAATGAGCCATATTTTAAAATATTTAAAACAAAACGCTTTATTTCAGCACCATGTTAAAATAGAAGATGCTGCGGTTAATAAAAGTTCTTGGCTGGCATATATTGAGTTATGCCAACCGAACATGGAAAATCCAAAACAATTGATACAAAATATTATATGAATGCTAGGCATTACAATAGAACAAAAATAGTTGCAACCATTGGCCCCGCCTGTGACGATCCAGAAATTCTTAAGGAATTAGTATTGAAAGGAGTAGATGTCTGTCGGCTAAATTTCTCTCATGGAAGCCATGAGGTGCATGAGGCAAATGTAAAAACTATCCGATCCATAGCTAAGGAGACCAATTGCGCTTTGGCCATTTTACAGGATTTACAAGGTCCGAAATTAAGGATTGGAGAGGTAGAAGGCGAACTCCTCCTGGAAGTTGGGAAGAAAGTAATTCTCAGTACTGAAAAACAAATCAGTACGGCTGAACTCCTTTATGTAAATTATGAAAATTTACCCACGGACTGTAATCCTGGAGAACGAGTTCTTCTTAACGACGGAAAATGTGAATTAATTATCACTCGAAAAATTGATGGTAAAAACCTTGAATCAGAAGTAATTGGAGGCGGAGTTTTAACTTCTAACAAAGGTTTCAATTTACCCGAAAGCAATTTATCCGTGCCATGTTTAACAGAAAAAGATCTTAAAGATTTGCATTATGGTCTTGAACTAGGTGTAGATTGGGTAGCTCTAAGTTTTGTTAGGCGCGCTGAAGATATCATAGAACTTAAGCAATTGATTGCTAAGTCAGGAAAGAAAACCAGAGTCATCGCAAAAATTGAAAAGCCTGAAGCTGTTGAAAATATAGATAGCATCATTCAAGTTTCAGATGGCATCATGGTAGCCCGTGGCGATTTGGGTGTTGAGATTCCATTACAAAAGGTCCCCTTAATTCAAAAATCTATCGTTAATAAATGCATTAAGGTATCTAAACCTGTTATTATTGCCACTCAAATGATGGAAAGCATGATTGTTGATTCCATGCCAACCAGAGCGGAAATTACGGATGTAGCCAATGCGGTATTGGACGGTGCGGATGCAGTTATGTTGAGCGCTGAAACCAGTGTAGGAAAGCACCCGAAGAAGGTAATAGAGATCATGGGGAAAATAATCTCTGATGTCGAAATGGACTCAGGAGTTTATTTTAAAGGCTCAAAACCAGACTCTTCCTCTCCTTCATTTGCAAGTGATGAAGTATGCTTTACAGCAGTTCGGATGAGTGATCACCTAAATGCTAAAGCAATAGTTGCTATGACAAAAAGTGGGTTTACAGGCTTTAAGGTGGCAAGTTTTAGACCAAAAAGCAGTGTTTTTATATTTACAGATAATAGACAATTACTGAATACACTGAACTTAGTTTGGGGAGTGCGTGGAATATATTATGACCAGTTTGTAAGCACCGATCAAACGTTTGAGGATGTTATTCGTATTTTAGAAGAAAAAGGGGAAGTAGAAAAAGGAGATTATATTATCAACTGCGCGAGCATGCCAATTCATCTGAAGCGAAGAACCAATGCGATTAAGGTAAGTGTGGTAGAATAATATCTATCCTCTGACTACAGTACCAATATCCTCGCCTTTAACAAGTCTTCTGAGATTTCCAGCCTGATTCATATTAAAAACAATAATAGGTAAATCATTTTCTTGGCAAAGCGTAAAAGCGGTAGTATCCATGACATTTAATTTTTTCAATAAAACTTCATCAAAAGATATTTCACTATACTTTTTAGCAGAGGAATCTTTTTCTGGGTCGGCACTATAAATACCGTCTACCCTCGTTCCTTTTAGAACAGCATCGGCACCTATTTCAACTGCTCGCAAAGAGGCCGCACTATCTGTAGTAAAGTATGGACTTCCAGTTCCAGCTCCAAAAATCACAACTCTTCCTTTTTCAAGATGCCTAATGGCTCGGCGTCGGATAAAAGGTTCTGCTATTTCTTCCATTTTTATAGCGCTCTGTAATCTGGATTTTAAGCCTTCTTTTTCAAAAGCTGCTTGTAGGGCCATGGCATTAATCATGGTGGCTAACATTCCCATATAATCGCCAGTGGCTCTATCTACAACACCTCCCTGAGCACCCTGTAGACCACGGAAAATATTACCTCCACCAATAACAATAGCCACTTCTAAACCCTGATCAACTACTTCCTTAACATCTCTGGCATAGAGTTGAAGCATCTCTGGATCTAATCCATACTCTTGTTTGCCGAGCAAACTTTCACCACTTAGTTTTAGCAATATTCTTTTATACTTCATCTTAATTTTCTTAGTGCAAAAAAAATCCCGCTTTAGCGGGATTCAAAATTTATTTATATACTTTCTCTTAACTAGCTCCTAGTTGAATGCGACAAAAGTCAGTTACAGTAAGGCCTGATTCAACTTCACTTAACATTTTTCCAACCGACTTTGAACCATCTTTTACAAAGTCTTGTCTCATTAAAGTATTGTCTTTGTAAAACTTATTCAATTTTCCTTGAGCTATTTTTTCTACGATTTGCTCTGGCTTACCCTCTGATAAGGCCTGCTCCCGTCCAACAGCTAGTTCTCTTTCAATTGTCTCGGCACTAACACTAGACTCATTTAAAGCTACAGGGTTCATTGCCGCAATTTGCATTGCAACATCTTTACCTGCTTCTCGATTCGAATCATTACCCGGATTATTAAGATTTACAAGAACACCTAATTTATTTCCCCCGTGTATGTATGAAACAACATTTGTTCCTTCTACTGAACCATAGGCTCCCAATTCAATTTTTTCACCAATTTTAGCCATTTCATCAAGTAATCGTGCTTTAATTGTCACACCATCGATGGACAGTTCCATTAACTCTTCCTTTGATTTCGCTTTATTTTCTAGGGCAACATGGGCAATATTGGTAGCTAACGTTACGAAACCTTCGTTTTTTCCAACGAAATCAGTCTCACAATTTAGTTCAACAACAACACCAATACTGTTTTCTTTATTGGTAATAGCTATTATAGCACCTTCACTAGCAGACCTGTCTGCACGCTTTGCACTAATTTTAGCACCTTTGGCACGCAACAAATCAACAGCAACGTCTAGGTCGCCATTACTCTCGGTTAATGCCTTTTTACAGTCCATTAAACCTGCGCCGGTTAATTGACGCAACTTATTTACTTCAGCAGCTGAAATACTCATACTAATTATATACTTATTTTTTAAAAGATTTTACTCTGCTGCGGCTTCTGCCTTTGCGGCATCAGCTGTTGCTTGTGCTTCTTTATCTTTTTTACGTTGTTGTAATCCGCCTGTAATGGCCGCGTTTACTTCTTTGATTATTATTTCAATACTGGTCGTTGCATCATCGTTTCCAGGAATTGCAAAATCCACTTCATTTGGGTCTGAATTCGTATCAACCAAAGCAAAAATAGGAATGCCTAATTTACGTGCTTCAGAAACAGCTAGATGCTCTTTCTTTATGTCCACAATAAAAATAGCTCCAGGCAATTTGACCATGTCAGAGATACCGCCTAACATTCTACCTAATTTAACCTTTTCGCGCTCCAACATCAACTTCTCTTTCTTATTTAAATGCTTATACGTACCATCTGCAGACATTTTATCAATTTGCTGCATGCGTTTGATACTTCTACGCACCGTTTGGAAATTAGTTAACATTCCACCTAACCATCTTTCGGTTACATAGGGCATGTTATTGTTTTCACATTGTTCTATAATAATATCTCTCGCTTGTTTTTTAGTAGCTACAAATAATATTTTTCTTCCTGTAGAAGCAATATTCGTTAATGCTTGTTTCGCTTCTTCAAGCTTAGATTCAGTTTTCTTTAAATCTATTAAATGAATTCCATTTTGCTCCATGAAAATATAAGGAGCCATTTTAGGATTCCATTTGCGTGTTAAGTGTCCAAAATGAACACCAGCATCTAATAAGTCTTGTTGGGTATATGCCATATTGCTATTAACGTTTAGAGAATTGTGCTGTTTTACGTGCTTTACGTTTACCAAATTTCTTGCGTTCTACTACACGTGCATCACGCGTAACTAGACCTGCTTTTCTTAAATCTGATTTATTTTCTGGATCAATTATAACCATTGCCTTGGCTAAGGCCAATCTCAATGCTTCTGCCTGCCCTGTTACCCCACCACCAGCTAAATTTACTTTAACGTCGTATTTTCCATCATTCTCGGAAATTACTACAGGTGATAGAATATTGTTTCTATGCCATTCCATCGGGAAGTAAGCTTCAAAACTTTTATTATTTACTGTGATAGAGCCCTTTCCTTCACTCATATAAATACGAGCTATGGAACGCTTTCTACGGCCAATTGTATTAATTACTTCTGCCATTATTTTTCTAATTTTAAAACTTCTGGTTTTTGAGCAGCATGTGGATGCTCATTTCCTTCAAAAACAAAAAGATTTGTGTAAATCTTGCTTCCTAATTTGTTTTTTGGAAGCATTCCCTTAACCGCCATTTCGATAAGCTTAATAGGCTTTACATCTTTGGCTAGGGTACTTCTTTGACCACCTGGAAAACCAGTATGTCTCAAATACTCTTTCTTGTCCATTTTCGCTCCTGACAAAACAACTTTCTCCGCATTTAATACGATGATGTTGTCACCGCAATCAACATGCGGGGTAAAGCTAGGCTTATTCTTACCTCTTAGGATATGCGCAACCTGAGAGGCCATACGACCCAAAGTTTGCCCACTGGCGTCAATTACGTACCATTTTTTATCAACGGTATTTACGTTTGCCGAAACTGTTTTGTATGTACTTAGCGGATTCACAATCTTTTTCGCTTCTATTTTTAAGGGTTGCAAAAATAAATCGTTTTAAACTTCTAAACAACCCCAAAGCACAATTTTTACAAGTATTTGTTCGAAAACGAAATAAGCCTATCCCGCAAATAAAAAAAGGGCTGCATTAATTGCCGCCCTTTTCTATATATTTTGTGGGTTTTTACCAGTCGTCTTCGCCTGCCTCCATAGGATTATAAGGTTCTTTTAATGCTTTCCTTAACCCTTTAACTATTTCTTTAACTTCTCTGTCTGCAGTTAATAAGTATCGATCTGAGTCCATCACACCTTTTTTGTTTTTTCTGTAGTATTCATGATAGGTCCTGCTAATCCTATTTTGATTTCCCGCCATACTTTCTTCGTGAACAAAATAACCAAATTGATATTTATACCTTGCATCTCTGAATTGAAGAGTTATTTTATATTCTAGTATACCCTGTTGCACTTTGTTATTTTTATTTACTGAAACTAACATTGGGCGACGAACTAGAAGCTCGATCTTTTCCATCTCTTTATCTTCGACAATAAAAGATTTTAAATTTTTCTTTCCATAATACGATAACAAGTATTTTTTAGCTCTGAAGTATAAAGAATCTGTTCCACATTCTAGGCAATCATAGTCCTCTACTACTCCAGTGTAAAAGATGACCTCCCTATTTGTATCGTAAGGAGGAGCAAATCTATTGTATTCTGCTACTTCGAACTTGTAAGGCTTTGGATCTTGAATACCTGTTCCTCCTGAGCCTCCGCCATCATCGCCCCAACCTGCGTCGGAATCATCACCCCAACCTGCATCAGAATCATCACCATCATCATAGGTAGCTGTCGTGTCCCCTAGTTCCACATCAGCATCCGTATCTTCCGTTTCAGCATCAGAGCCGCCATCTCCGCCCCAATCAGCTCCCCACTGGGCCGTAATTATGTTAGATTGAAAAATTAGTCCAACTAAGCAAAGTGTTTTCCAAAAGTATTTTGTCATTTTTTAATGTATTAACTTACCTGTTACGCACATTTATTGTGCCAAATAGATTGCGAATATAATCACTGTAAATAAATCCTTTTCTATTCTAAGCTTAAAACATTTAGGATTATCCACAAAAACTATGTTAATAAACGAACGATTTCTAATTATATTCTATTTTTTTTCTTTAAGTCTAATCTTCTTGCTTTTACGAGCCTACCCTTTTGATAGTTGGCAGGTAGTGGGTTGTTCTTTCGCCACTGTAATTGATCCTCCTCTGGGCGTTTTGACATCGTAAGGCACTCCTTACTGCAGCAGCCCTCTAACGCTTCACTACATTTTCCGCATTGAATAAAAAGAGTGTGACATCCTATATTTAAACAATTTACATGCGTATCTGCAACCTCACCGCATTGATGACATTCGGCCAATACATCTTCTGTTATTCTCTCTGATAAACGCTGGTCAAAGACAAAATTAACTCCTTTAAATTTGTTCTCAATACCGCTGGTTCTAACCTGATTGACATAATTAATAATCCCTCCTTCTAAATGATGCACATTATCAAATCCGTTGTATTTCATCCATGCACTGGCCTTTTCACAACGAATCCCTCCAGTACAATACATCAAGATAGGCTTACCCTTGGAATCCTTAAAGGTATTTATAACTGTATCTAATTCTTCTTTAAATGTATCTACATCTGGGCACTCTGCTTTTTCGAATCGACCCACTTCACTTTCATAATGATTTCTCATATCTATAACCACGGTATCCTTTCTGTCAATCATAGCATTCCATTCCTCTGGACCTAAATATTTGCCATTGTCAAAAGCATTAAATTTTGAATCATCGATCCCGTCTGCTACTATTTTATCACGCACCTTAATATCCAGCTTAATGAAAGATTTTTCGGTTCTTTTTTCTTCCACAGCTTTATTTAACCTCAGCCCAGTTAAAAAATCTATGCTGGCCATAACCCGATCAAAATCATCCATTCGCTCAGCCGGCAGACTAATTTGGGCATTTATCCCCTCCTTGGCAACATAAATTCGCCCAAGGCACTCTACATCAATCAATTTTAAATAGAGATGATCTCGAAATAATGATGGGTTTTTGATGGGATGGTATTTATAAAATGAAATAGTTGCATATGACCTGGTGTCGGCCATCATTATTTCCTTTAACTCATCCCTATTAATTCTATTGTGCAATTGCATGTTACAGATTAGTTTTAATTATTGGCTTAGATGCAAAATTAATTCATTTTAAAGTTTATCCAAAAAAATCAGTTTTTGTAAGCGTGGCGCCATAGCCTTATCAAATCAAGTCTAAATTTGTTTGCGCTATTTATAGGCAGGAATGGTTACCTTTGACACATTAATAAACTCATGAATATAACAGGAAAAAGAGTACTTATTACAGGTGCCGCGGGATTTTTAGGAAGTCATTTATGCGATAGGTTTGTAAAAGAAGGATGTCATGTAATTGCCATGGACAATTTGATCACTGGGGACCTTAAGAACATCGAACACCTTTTACCCAAATCCAATTTTGAATTCCATCATCACGATGTATCTAAGTTTGTTCATGTACCTGGCGAGTTAGATTTTATTTTACATTTTGCGAGTCCTGCAAGTCCTATCGATTATTTAAAAATACCTATTCAAACGCTTAAAGTGGGAAGCTTAGGAACCCATAATTTACTTGGCCTTGCAAAAGCAAAGAAAGCTCGAATATTAGTTGCGAGCACGAGTGAAGTATACGGAGACCCTGCTGTTCATCCCCAAAACGAAGAATACTGGGGCAATGTTAATCCCGTTGGACCAAGGGGGGTGTATGATGAAGCCAAACGGTTTCAAGAGGCGATTACTATGGCCTATCATACATACCACAAAGTAGAAACCAGAATTATACGAATCTTCAATACGTATGGGCCTCGCATGCGTCTAAATGATGGTAGAGTGCTTCCTGCATTCATTGGCCAAGCATTGAGAAAAGAAGATTTGACTATTTTTGGAGATGGAAGTCAGACACGAAGTTTCTGCTACGTTGATGATCTAGTGGAAGGCATCTTCCGATTGTTGCTCAGCGATTACCCTTACCCTGTGAACATTGGAAATCCAGATGAAATAACCATTGCGCAATTTGCAGAGGAAATAATAAAACTAACAGGCACTGATCAAAAAGTCATTTATAAAGATCTGCCTGTGGATGATCCAAAACAAAGAAGACCAGATATAGCTAAGGCAAGAGAAATACTTGGATGGGAGCCGAAAGTAGATCGAAAAGAGGGCTTAAAGGAAACATACGCATACTTTAAGGCTTTCAGTGAAGATCGACTTTATGAAGAAGCTCACCACAAAAATTTTGATAAGTACACCAATTAGAAAGCATCGTTGTTCTTAACTGTAATGGCTGGACCTCATTACGATACAATCAATGCGATTGTCTTTTTTTTGAAGCATGGTTATACTTAAAATATGGCCCTCTGGATAGTTAATATCACGCTTTAAAAAGCCATTCATAAAACCTATATTTGCGCTTCTCAATTTAGAAAAAAGAACAAAATAGAATATGGCATATTTTTTTACATCAGAGTCCGTTTCTGAAGGACATCCAGACAAAGTTGCTGATCAAATTTCTGACGCGCTTATCGATAATTTTTTAGCGTATGACTCTGAAAGCAAGGTAGCATGTGAGACTTTAGTAACCACAGGGCAGGTAATTCTTGCAGGAGAAGTTAAATCCAATGCTTATTTGGACGTTCAAAAGATAGCTAGAAACGTAATTGCGAAAATAGGTTATACCAAGAGTGAGTATATGTTTGAGAGCAATAGTTGTGGTGTTTTAAGCGCAATTCACGAACAAAGTCCAGAAATAAATCAAGGAGTAGAACGAAAGAAAAAAGAAGAACAAGGAGCTGGAGATCAAGGAATGATGTTTGGCTATGCATGTAAAGAAACGGATGACTATATGCCTTTGGCTATTTCTCTTTCACATTTATTATTGGAAGAACTAGCTGTGATTAGAAAAGAAGGTAAAAAAATGAAATACCTTAGACCTGATGCCAAAAGTCAAGTAACCATTGAATATGGAGATGATAATACTCCTCTAAGAGTCGACACAATTGTTTTGAGTACACAACATGATGACTGGATTGCTCCTAAGAGCAAGAAAGCAGCAGACATTGCAAAGGCAGATAATGAAATGCTTGGCACAATAAATGATGATGTTCAACAAATTTTAGTGCCAAGAATCTTAAAACGATTGCCAAAAAGAGTAAAAGACCTGTTTAATAAAGAAATAAAGTACCATGTTAACCCAACGGGTAAATTCGTTATTGGTGGACCTCATGGAGATACTGGTTTAACTGGTAGAAAAATTATAGTAGATACTTACGGTGGTAAAGGAGCTCACGGTGGTGGAGCATTCAGTGGAAAAGATCCAAGTAAAGTGGATCGAAGTGCTGCATATGCTACGCGTCATATTGCAAAAAACTTAGTGGCTGCTGGAATTTGCAATGAAGTTTTAGTTCAAGTGAGTTACGCCATTGGTGTTGCTGAGCCCATTGGTATATTTATTGACACTTACGGAACAAGTAAGATAAATAAGACAGATGGCGAAATTGCAGCAAAGGTTGAAGCCATGAAATGTTTTAACCTCAAACCGTACAGTATTGAAACACGTTTCAAGTTAAGGACTCCAATCTATCAAGAGACGGCCTCCTATGGACATATGGGAAGAAAAACTGAAACAATAACCAAAGTATTTAATCCTGGTGCAAAAGACGAAAAGAAAGTTAAAGTGAAGCTTTTCCCATGGGAAGAGCTCAATGCGGTAGCAGATGTTAAGAAAGCCTTTAACCTCAAATAAAAATATTAACGTAATCTTGTGACATGTGTGGAATTGTTGGGTATATAGGAAATAAACAAGCCTGTGAAATCATCCTCAAAGGCCTTAAAAGGCTAGAATATAGAGGCTATGATAGTGCGGGTGTTGCTCTTCTTAATGGGGATTTAAGAATATATAAAAAACAGGGAAAAGTTTTAGACCTTGAAGAATCATTAAATGGAAAAAATATTGAAGGAACTATAGGAATGGGCCATACACGTTGGGCTACTCATGGAGAACCTAATGATAAAAATGCCCATCCTCACCAATCTCCTACGGGAGATTTATCTGTTATTCACAATGGTATTATCGAAAACTATGCGACCCTCAAAGAAGGCCTGTTGCAACGGGGACATACCTTTAAAAGTGACACAGATACCGAAGTCCTTATCCATTTGATTGAAGATATCATGAAGAATGCGAACCTTTCACTGCAAGACGCGGTGCGCGCAGCGCTAGGTCAAGTAGTAGGAGCATATGCCATTGTAATTCTTTCAAAAAACCACCCGGAACATCTTATCGCAGCAAGAAAAGGAAGTCCTTTAGTTGTAGGTATCGGTACAGATCGAGGCGAGTTCTTTTTAGCCAGTGATGCTACTCCAATTGTTGAATATACAAACCAAGTTATTTATATCAAAGATGGTGAAATTGCCATTATTGAAAACAAAGAACTGACCATAAAAACCATTGACAATGTCATTCAAACTCCTTATATTCAAGAGTTAGAAATGAATCTTGAACAGTTGGAAAAGGGAGGTTATCCTCACTTTATGCTCAAGGAAATTTACGAGCAACCCAAGTCTATATTCGATTCTTTTAGAGGCAGAATAGATGGAAGATCCGGCAATATAAATATGCGCAGTGTGCGCGATTACCAAGAGAAGCTAAGTAAGGTAAATCGCCTCATATTAATAGGCTGTGGAACCAGTTGGCATGCAGGATTAGTTGCAGAATATTTATTTGAAGATTTAGCCCGAGTGCCCGTTGAAGTGGAGTATGCTTCTGAATTCAGGTATAGAAATCCAGTAATATACCCCGATGATTTAATCATTAGTATTTCTCAAAGTGGAGAAACAGCAGATACCCTTGCAGCCATGGAGTTGGCGAAGCAAAAAGGAGCTACTGTTTTTGGTGTTTGTAATGTGGTGGGAAGCAGTATTCCAAGACTAAGTCACGGAGGAGCCTATACCCATGCTGGACCAGAGATTGGCGTAGCAAGCACCAAAGCATTTACTGCACAAGTAACCGTTCTTACCCTTTATGCATTAGCAATGGCTAAGCAAAGAGAAACCCTGAGCTCTAGTAGAATTAAGCAACTGGTAAAGGAAATGGAAGCCATTCCAAAGAAAGTTGAACAAGCGCTTAAATTAAATGACAAAATTTACAAGATAGCAGAGCTTTATAAGGATGCGAAGAACTTCTTATATCTGGGAAGAGGATATAATTTTCCAGTGGCCTTAGAAGGTGCTTTAAAACTAAAAGAAATTAGTTATATCCACGCAGAGGGATATCCTGCTGCTGAGATGAAACATGGGCCTATTGCGTTAATTGACGAGGAAATGCCCGTTGTGGTTATTGCAACCAACAATGAGCATTATGAAAAACTCGTAAGTAATATCCAAGAAGTAAAGGCGAGAAAAGGAAAAGTAATAGCCATTGTTACGGAGGGAAACACGGGATTAAATGAATTAGCAGACCATGTAATTGAAGTTCCAGAAACCGAAAACTGCTTATCCCCTATTATAAATACAATACCCCTTCAACTTTTGAGTTATCATATTGCAGTTATGAGAGAATGTAATGTTGATCAACCACGAAACTTAGCAAAATCTGTTACGGTGGAGTAATATTATGGGACAGGAAATAGTAACCTCGGACTAATCTTAGTATTCACCCCCTGTATCAACAACTTCTAAAAATTTGCGGGAATCCAATTAAGCGGATTGTCAAGAGTCCTTATGCAAGCTAATTCATCAATATTGAAATGGTTTCCTGATTCCTATTGGTCAAAAATAAATATCTTAAATCTTCAATAGCGAAGGATTAAGAACAATATGAAATACTAAATTTTCCTACTCAAAAACCTATTCTAGAAATTCCAAAATTACTTAGATTACTCATCTTTTCCTTTAAGAAACTTCACGCTCTAACAGCTAAATAATCTGTTATTGGACGTAGTATTTTCTATTTTTCTTCAGCTAAGACACCATTCTTAGATACATAGAACAATGCAAGCACCGGTATGATACTCAATATTAAGAATGGCAAAGGCGGATGAGCTTTTCCTAAAGCTAGATTGATGCAGTCAGGAGCAGTCCATGCGAGGTGAAATATGCCCAAAATAAATGTAGAAACCTTTAAACCAGCTTCGTTCTTTAGCCTTAATGTATAAATAACAGCCGACAAATAACCCAAAGCCAAGAAACTAAATACAAAAATCATTGTATCCACGATTTCCATAGCAGGGAGGCTTTCGCGTAAACCTTCAATTTTCATATCTGCTACAAGCATTGCTTTGACCTCATCTAAAAATAGAGAAAGGATGAGAGGAATAAACACTAAAACATCAATAATAAGAGTAAGTACGAGTATTTTTTTGAAACTTTTCATAATGCAATATAAGCTCCCTTTACAAAAATCGCAAAATATATTCAATTGCTGCAAACCAAATCCCAAAATTAAGCCGCCGAAGTTATTTAGCCCATATATGAAGGGCTATGTTTTGTAAATCGAAAAATCTAAAATTGGGCAGAATTAGGTTACGAATTAGATTTTTTAACTATCGCATTCTTACGTTCTCTAAGATTCCAGGCACTTCGCGGTTTCTGCATTGCCTTCTTCATCATGACATCTCTACTGTAACCGTCTGCAATAAAATGTAATGCGCCATCTTCCTTTACCTCGCAGGTGAAGTATACAATATAAATAGGAATCCGTGTGTCTAAATTAAAGCGCTCATTATTGAGTACGCCATATTTTTTATCTACAATTGTAGTATCCGCTTCCTCTATCGCACGAAGGCTCATAAGAGAAGCATCTATTAGCGGGTCCTTGCCTGCAGCCATATAAATTTGATCAATTTGATTCTTTTTCTGGCAAGAACTGATATACTCTGCAAACTTAAACGGGCTTTTGAGTCGCACACATCCATGACTCACATGCCTATTATCTCTGGAAAAAGCCCATTTTTGGGGAGTGTCATGGCAATAAACACTAAAAGGGTTGTTAAAGATAACTTTTAGCTTCCCTAGTGCATTCTTATTTCCCCCTGGCTGAACCAAGCGAACAGGAATTGTCTCTTTTCTTACCTTATACCAATCAATGGAATACGGATCAACATCATCGCCAGAATAGGTTTGAAGTTTGTAGCCTAGTTTATTTATATGCCCGGGATCTTTCCTTATTTTCCACAAAAGTTCATTGAATAAGATGCTTTTAGGGATATACCAGTTTGGCATGGCATACAAATGCGTTAATTTGCTTCTGAATATAGGTGTTTCCTGATTTTTCCATGGGCGAGTGGTATTTGAATCTCCATTCAAATACTTTTCCATCTGTAAAAAATGTTTTTTTGACCTTGCCTTTCCGGTGCAAACTCTCATGGTAAGTATTAAAGTATCATTTCGGTAAGCATCTAACTCGTTTCTTGCAATATTAACCCAAACCTTATGCCCCTCGTCAATAGCGCCCGTCCATCTCCAACGCTCTAAATTAAGTGCTATTTTCTCTTGGCGCTGTTCGGCATCAAAATCTAATACAGCACTCAGTTTCTCTGTTATAAATAAAGAATCATTTTCTCCCGTCTTACCAAAAGCAAAAAGACCCTCTTTAAGAAGTTTTGAACTCGGCTTTCGAAATATTGAATCGTTGAGTTCAATGGCATTTAAAGCAACGAGTCGAGCTAATAAGTCCACTTGGCTAATCGAATCAGTAGGCAATTCTGTATGCTTTTTATTCTCAATAAATGCATTTTTGGGAATCCCTTTAAATCGTTTCAGGTGCGCCTGAAGATTCTGATATTCCTTAAACTGCGGCACGGCCTCTGACAATTGGTTGAAGATATCCTTTTTTAGCGCTTGCCCAATGCTCGTTGCAACTCTATTCTTTTGAATCACATTTGCTGTCAAAGCATAAGCTGGAGTAATTCGGCCAGACTGAATATCATGCAAGCTCGCATAAAGTCCATCTGCCATGAGAATTTCCATCATAGCTAATGTATCCATACTTGGTTTCCCTCCAATATCTAGAGCAGTAAGTATTTTTCCCCGGCATTCATTAATATAGGCTGCATGGTAGTAATTAGAATCTAATCCATGAACATCCACCAAAGTATACCATGCGCTAAGGTTCTTAAAGAATAAATGGCTATTTCCACTCCACCATTTTAAGGTATTGGAATGATTGGAAAAAAAAGTGCGTATCGAATCAGGCTTATTTATATAAATTTTAGCAAAAGGACTTTTATCAAACAAAAAGCTGTCACAGAGTGAATGAACTTTAGAAGTATACGAAGCCGTGTCTAAAGAGCCTAAATAATCTACAAAATCTGCCTTAAGAACTACCTTCTTTTCACATGACTGCGCTGCAAATGCAAATACCGATATCAACAAATGCCAAAACTTCATTTTTCAAATTAACGAGTTAAGGTTAAGTAATGCAAATTCAATTATTGGATTGGCTTGTTTGCAGTATCTTTAAAGAAAACATCGCTCTTTTCTTTTGCTTTTCTTCGCTTCCGCACTCCCCACGGTAATGGCACATATTTTTCAGGGAACTTTTGCAAATCAATCGTTAGTTTATTTATATTAGCCGTAGCTTTTGTCAAGTTAACGTATAACTCATCATCATTAGCCAATTTAGCCAAACTACCATCTCCAGTATTTATTTTTTCAGTAAAGCTGTTTAAAGCGGTTATGGTTTTCTTGATTGAATTGGTGATTTCTTGAATTTCTATATCGTCTATATCCTTACTGATGGCAGCAAAATTATCCAGAGTCATTTTCAAAGATGCGCTATACTCATCTAAATCATTTGTAAAGGATGTAATATTTGCAACCGCAGGGTTCATGCCTTCAATACTTGACTTAAGCGTACCAATGGTTAACTCCAACCCTTTTAGGACAACGGGGATACGATCTATGCTCTGCACGAGGCTTTTCCGAGATATTAAAGCGTTTAAAGAAGCCAATACGGAGTCTGCTTTTGCGGCAATAGGATCAATCTTTTGATTCACTGAGCTTAGTATATTCGTAGAATACATGGGCTCTAGCTTATCACCGTCTTCAGCATAGGATTTATTATTAGATAAAATAAGACGAATGGATGGCGTCCCCAATATTGCAGACTCTATTTTCATGAAAGATTTTTTGGGGATAGATAAGTTGCTAAATATCTCCATGGTTGCATCGATTTTATTTGATTCATCATTAAGGCTTAGCTTTTTAAGTTGGCCAATTTTTAGTCCATTGTACATTACTGGCGCACTTATACCTATACCCAGCGTACTATCATAATGAACGATAAAAATTCTACTCGTACTAAAAGGGTTATCCTTACCCACCATAAAGTTATAGCCTAAAATAAGTATTGTAATGGCCACAGCAGTTAGCGCACCTACCTTAGTCTCATTGGATACATTTTTAAACATATAATCTTCAAAATTAAACATTTCAAACACGTGCTGGCTCATAACTTTTCCCCAATTAAAAAAAAGCTCAAAAAAAAGGAAGCCCTCCAAATGGAGGGCTCCCTAAATATCTGAACCGAATGGTTCGGTTATATTATTTTAATACAACTTGTTTGTTGGCTACTGAGCCTGCATTTCTAATTGTTACATTATAAACACCATGAGATTTTCCAGTTAAGTCTATTTCAACTCTTCCTAGTCCTCCATCTTGTGCTACCGTCTGGTAAACAACTCTTCCTGACATATCGCTAACCGTGATAGCAACATCATCTGCATTAGCTACACTGTAGCTTACACTGAATCGGTTGTTCTCTGCTGGATTAGGGTATAAGCTAATTCTTTCGTTTAAGCTTACATCTGAATTGCTCAAGAATGTATTCTGGCAGTTTGGTGGGTAGTTTACATAAACAACTCCTGGTGTTAATTTAGACCTATTTCCACTTGGATCTGTTACACGGTAGTTGATGTAATATACACCGGCTTCCATCGTGTTTATATTATGGTCTACAATCTCTACCAATGGTGCCAATACAGATGGTCCGTAGTAGTTATCTTCAAGAACCAATCCTGATAATGTATTAAATCCGGCTCCTACACATGCATTCACTGGGTTTACATTAATCGTTGGTGCTACTCTATCTACAACCTTAATTGTGCGTGTCTTACTTGAAGTATTTCCACTCTCATCTGTTGCAGTATAAACCTCTGAGTACGTTCCTAAAGCATAAGCATCTACTGTTCCGGTTTTAACCAAACTCACTTTAGAGTTGTCATAGTAGTTATCACTAAACTCTACTGGCTGAGATACATAAGGTGTATTCACATCATGAATAAGAGTATCTGATGTCTTTAAGTTCACAACAGGTGCGATGAAATCATCTACAGAGTAGTTAATTACATACCCATCTTCTGTTGCTGCATTTCCACTCGCATCAGTTGAAGTGTACTGGATAGGATAAATTCCCTTCTTCGTTGCATCTACTTGACCCAATAAAGCTGTCTTCGTTGTTGCTATGATTCCATTACATCCATCTGCAGTATAAACCTCATCTACAAATGTACTGTTGATTTGAATGTTGAACGTAGACGCATCTACAATAGGTGCTGTTTTATACTCTATGCTTGGAGCTTTTCTGTCTCGAACTTGTACATCAAGTACTTGCGAAGTCTTATTACCCTGTGCATCTTGAACTTCATATGTCAACTGGTAGTCTCCTACTTTATCACCATCTACCGTTCCTGTTATATTTACAGCGGTACTCAAGTTTCCATCTACAATATCTGTAGCAATTGCATCGGGTGCTGTAAAGGCTCCACTACACTGCTCAAAAACCAATGGATTTGCTGAGTTTATTGTTAAGCTTGGAGGTGTTCTATCCAATACTACATATACCGTTCGGCATTTTGTTGCAGCTTGGTTGCCACTCGCATCTTCTACATCATAGCAAATGGTATAGATTCCAGGTAAAGTACAATCCAAATCTGAGCTAATATCAACCTCTGAATTTAAATCTCCCAATGCCTCATCCGAAGCGTTGTAGTTTACTCCAGCTACTGGATTCCAGCATGAGCTAGTTGATCCACCTTTTTCTACACTTATCGTATCAGATCCTATTAAGGTAATTACTGGGATTGTTCCATCATTTACCAATACAATCTCATAGTCTTCAAATTCTCCTACTTGGTTTACACCACATGGAGTATTACTAAAGTTGCTATAAGAAGCTCCTACACGCATTCTTGTTTTTCCTTCGAAAATTAAGGAACGCTTTGGTACTGTAAATGATGCGGTTGCAGTCAGGCTATTGATTGAACCACTGTTCAATACTTCCTCACCTGCATCAAATACTCCGTCAATGTTAAAGTCAATCCATGCTTTATAATTTGCTGGGTTTGAAGTGGTCTTTCTAGATACTGTTAAGTCATATGTTTTTCCATAACTCATCGTTGCAGAATTTTCTTGTGTATAATCGCTATACCCTTGTTCGCCTGCATCTGACTCATTATTAATTAACTCTGCACCAGAATTATCCATTAACGTTACGTTTGTTATACCAACATCTGAACTTGTAATGTTTACCAATGGTGTACATGGATCCAATACAACTACATACTTATTCTTAATTACTTTCTTTAAGGTAGCTGCTTTACCTCCGGCAAAGTTCCACGCACTTAAAGTGAACGTGTAAGCTCCTCCTTGTTTAAATTCAATAACTGGGTTGCGACTGCTGTCGTTTGTTCCCGCTACAAATTCATACGATAATGGGAAAATACTCCACTTAAATTTAGTTGCATAATCCGTAGTAGTTGTAAAACTTACCGGTGCTAATACTTTAGGTCTTACTTGATCCGCTACATAATCCAACTCTCCTGGAGTAGATGGAGTAATGATAGTTATATTCTTACACTTGGAACCTGATTTTTTGTTACATGCTGTACTTGCTGTAAGACAAACATTGTAGGTTCCGTCTGTTGCGAAAATCGTACTAAAATCAATATCGTTTCCATAACCTGAAACTGAATTAATTTCCCAGTCATACTCGACTTCTCCTTGCGCATCTTTTATATCGCCTTCGAACAATACAGGTACTCCTACCCCTACCGTACTATATGGGAAAGTAAAATCTACAGTAGGGTCCGTTGGAGGGTTCAACACACTCTCCCACTTGCCAATAAATCCTCGATTGGTTCCTGCACCATTGGACTCAAATGTAATATACATAGCTCCACTAGTCGCAGAGAATACGGAATCTTCGTAATCTCTATAGTTCGCTCCGGTAATTCCTCCGGCTGGAGTTATTTCCTTCGTGAAATCTTCAATGGATGCATCAAAAATGCGGAACTTATCTCCAGCGTCCTGAAGATTCAAATCATCAAAACTGAAGTTAATTGCACTCGCTCCACAAGGAGATATTTTAAAGTAATCAATGGTTGTTTTTCTTCCATTTGCATAATTTGCAGTAGGACCCGCATGATCGAATAAGGTTCCATTTCGGCTTTCTCCCAAATTATTAGGACCTAAGTAATACTGAGTTGTTGGGATACACTTTACGTATGCTGTTTTACAATTCTTAGTACTTGCACCTAATGAGTTTTCTGAAGTAAGACAGAAATCCCAATCACCAACAACATCTAAATTAAAGATTGGATTTTGATTAGCGTCGTTGTATACATTACCATCTGGATCCGTAACTTCCCATGCCCAAACATAAGCACCTTGCGTACTCAAGTCAAACATCTGCACATCATAGTATAATTCCACCTCATTCGAAGAAGCAATAAAATCTGCTGTAGGAACTGAAGTTGGCGCTACAATAGTCACCTTCTTAGTGATTGAATCTTTTTGGCCACAATAATCTTGCTTTAATTCTACATTGTAATCACCTGGAGTATTCCAAATGGCTTTTCCATTAGAACCTGTGGTTTTCACATTCACATCTGCTGAATTAAATATCCAAGTTTGAACATACGCTGCCGATTGTGTAGTTGAATTAAAAGTAACTGCAGACCGTTCATATTTTAAGCCTGAAGGTACAACAAAATCAGCTACTGGTGGAGTTCCCACCTTTAAGTTAACTAAGACATCAACGCTGTTACCGTAAGTACCAACACCACCACATCCGTTATTTCTGGTCATTTGATAAACTTGAGAAGAACCTCTGAATCGCAGTCTAGCCGCACCCGTATTAGAGAAACAGGGAACATTAACATTAGTCGATTTGCCAGCTGTTCCTACTCTTGTTAAAGGTCCATTTTCTGGATCTACAAGATTCTCAGGCCCTGAAAAACTACCATTTCTGTCAATATCTAACCAAACACCCACATTAGTGCTCCAGCCTTGCGCTGCCCAAGTACTACCTTTAACATTGATGGTAAGTACTTCACCCGCGGTGATATCAATTGGCGCACCTGGATTGGCGATAATTGGTGCATTTTGGGTACAACCTCCTGACCATGAAGTCAAGGTTTTCCCACTAGCATCACTAATGGTAATATCTGTTACGTTACCTGCTCGCGTGTTTCCACAACCCCATTGCTGGGATGCACCACAATACGTTTGAGCTTGAGCTGAATAGCCAAAGCTACCTAGAAACATTAAAGGCAAGAGCCGTAGCCATGCCTTAATACCTGTTCTAGGGATTTTCGTTGTTCGTGTAATTTTATTTTTCATGTAATTCTAATTTGTATTTTGTTTTAAAAAATTGTCCTTAGTTGAGAATTAAAGTTAAAAGACATCGCAAATTATCACTTTTTCTACAAAAAAGTGCAATAAAGCGAAACTTTTATGTCATTTAATTGTCATCGAAGCTCAAACATTACCTACAGTAGTTTTAAAACGTTGTAATAACGAAAGGTTGCAAAAAAAATAAAAAAAAGTCTTTGTATGGAAAATTTTAAGTGAAAACAGCTCTATTTTGTTCTATTCAATACCATGGTAAATATGGCTGTCGAACCGCATTTTTTTTACCCCTGACATAAAGGAACTGTAGAACTCTCCAATTAAGTCAGTTTCAACACAGCAAACTTCTAGCTGTTTCTGTCCTTTACCTAAAAAGGGTAATGATCTAAAAATCAATCGCCTTTAACATTTAAAAAGGCATTGTTTTTAGTTAAGATTTATTCTTCTTATAATCACAAATTGCAGAAAAAATTCCTCGTGCTGCATTTTTTTGACCTGCATCACTTTTTAAAATTTTTCGATCCTCTTTATTTGTTAAAAAACCAAGCTCTACAAGAACACTTGGCATCGATGCCTGCCACAAAACTAAAAACCCGGCTTGCTTTACTCCTCTCGATCTAATTTTAGTAAAACTAGGAGATTTCTTCTCTATTAAAGAAGAGAATTTAGAACTTTCTGACATATGCGCATTTTGCACCAATGTAAATATTATTTCAGACTCAGGTGAATTTGGGTCAAATCCTCCATACTCTGCATTCGACTTATAGTCTTCCTCAAACTTTACTGCCTCGTTTTCTCTTTTTGCTACATCTATATTCCCATCTTTCTTATGCAAACCCATAAAGTAGGTTTCACTTCCATTAGGAGATGTGCTATTGTTTGAATTGCAATGAATTGAAACAAACAAGTCTGCATTATTTTTATTAGCCAATTTTGGTCTTTCCCATAAATTTATAAAAACATCCGTTTTTCGCGTGTAAAGAACGCGCACATCTCTAAGACTATCTTCGATTAGTTTTCCGAGCTTCTTTACAACCTTTAGAGTCACCTCTTTTTCCCAAATTTCATTTGCACCGTTACATCCGGGGTCCTTACCTCCATGACCTGCATCCAAAACGATGGTCTTTAATCCATGCACTCCGCTATGAGGGATTTGATTAGAAAAGGAGGTTAAAACAAGAACATTGAACAATAAAGCCAAGCTAAATATGAATAAATTATTTTTACCTTTCTCTCTAATCCTTTTCATAATGCGTAATTTTGCCCAGTTCATTTGGTACTATGTTTGTTCAAAGGAACTCTAAGAATGATAAACAAAATTGATTCCAAACTAAAATTTGTACCCACTCTTATATTAATAAGGTGCATTTGTTTGGTATTATTAACTGTTCCTTGTTCAATACTATCGCAAGAAGTAGACAGTTCGTCTGTTAAATTGGACAACCCAAAATCAGGCTTAGATGAAATAATCTCTTATCAGGCAGCCGACTCTTTGCACTATGATATTAAGGCCAATAAAGTATATCTATATGGAAAGGCGGAACTGCATTACGGCGATGTTGATTTAAAAGCTGGCTACATTGCAATAGATTTAAATACAAAATATATTGTTGCCACCGGAAAATACGATACCGCAGGCCTCTATACTGAATTGCCTGAGCTAAAGGATGGAGATGATGCTTACAAATCAGATAGCATGGAGTATAATGGCGCATTAAAAAAAGGACGCGTTTATGGGCTAAAGCTAATGGAAGAAGGGGCCGTTGTTCATCTAAACAAGGTACTTAAGAATGAAGATGGAAGTTTTATAGGAGAACGTGGAAAAATAACAACCTGTGAAGCAGATCACCCCCATTTTTATTTTGATGCGCATAACATAAAAGTTCTACCTAATAACAAAGTGGTATTTGGTGCGGCTAATTTAGTCATCGAAGATGTACCAACTCCACTGGCAGTTCCATTTGGCATTGCTCCCATTAAAAAGGGAAGAAGAAATGGTATCTTATTTCCAAGTTATGGGTTTAATCAATTTAACAATTCCTTTTACTTACAACAATTGGGTTATTATCAAGGCCTGGGTCCTTATGCAGATTTAACGTTGAGTACCGATCTATATTTCAGTGGAGATTTTAGAGCGGGTATCATTAGTAAGTTCAAAAAAATGTATAAATACTCAGGTCAGATTGGGCTAAATGTGAGTCATTTTAATACTTCGGGCTTCGAAATAACTGACCCTAATTATACGCGAAGTTTGGATTTTGAATTAAATACCAATTTTAGGTGGGATCCCAAGTTTCATCCAGGACATAGCCTTGGGGGAAACCTAAATTTTAAAACAGCCGCCTTTAACCGATTAAATAGTAGAAACCTGCTAGCTGCGAACAATAACTTGGTGGTAAGTAGTTTCTCGTATTCTACTTCATTTCTAAAAAGAAAAATTGCATTTACTACTGGTATTAATCACAACCAAAATTTAGATACCAGAGAATTTAATTTAACCCTTCCATCTGCAAATATTTCTCTGAGTAGTTTACAGCCTTTTAAATCAAAGAGAAGTTCTGGAAATAAATGGTACGAGCAAATTCGATTCAGTTATGTTACAGATGTTCGAAACCAATTAAGCACTTTTGATAGCGTACTCTTCTCGGATAGGGGCTTACAAGAGTTCAAAAAACTTCAAACAGGAGTAAGACATTCCATTCCAATCAGTGCTAACTTTAAGGCCTTTAAGGGAGCCATTAATTTAAGCCCATACATTAATTATAGCGAGAACTGGTTTTTCAAGAAACAAACGCTGGTGCGAACAACTGACCCAAACAATTATCTAGATACCATCACAGAAAATTCATTGTTCAGAACCCCATCATATAATGGTGGAATTTCTTTAACAACAAATATTTATGGTACATTTCAAAATTTACCATTTAAAAAGATAAAAGCCATTCGACATACCATTACACCCACGCTTAATTTCAACTACCGTCCAAAAATTGATGGAATCGCCAAAGATTGGATTGGAACCTATGAAGATTCATTTGGAGAAACTAGGAATTACAGCAAACTTATAAGCCCTCTGGGTAATGCTAATTCCAATGCCGAGTCCGGAAGCCTAAATTTTGGGTTCTCTAACAACCTTCAAGGGAAAAAAATCAATACGGATACAAGTTCCAAGGAACGGTATGAAAAAGTAAATATTATAAATCGATTTGATTTATCAAGTGGATACAATTTCTTGGCAGACTCTTTACAACTTAATGATTTAGGCGTAGTGTTTAACACCAAACTTTTTAAAACTCTAAGCATTGATTCTAGAGGATCCTGGTCCTTCTACGATGAGCAAGGGGGGCAAAAAATCAATACATTCTTTATTACAAAAAATATTCGTAGACCGCTTCGATTTATATCGGCAACCATATCGCTCACAGCACAGCTGAACCCCAGTCTTTTCAAAAAAGGAAAATCCGAAACACAATACGAAGACCGCTACTATAATTTTAATATTCCATGGAGTGTAAACTTTAATATGAATAATAGTTTTAGGCCAGGTAGTGAATTAAGCACCAGTTTAAATTTAGGGGGCAGTTTAAATCTGACCGAGGAATGGGGAGCTAGCTTCAACACAAATTACGACTTAAAAACAAACACCATTAATGGTACAAGAATCGATGTAACCAGAGATTTGCATTGCTGGCAAATTTCATTTAATTGGGTTCCAAGTGGTTATTATAAAAGTTGGACTTTTACCCTAAAACCAAAATCAAATCTATTACAGGATTTAAAGATCCCTAAACGAGGACAATCAAGACCTTTTGCATTTGGCCAATGAGATTAGAAGAACATAAATTGAGAGCCTTTGGAAACCGTGTATTTGAGCATTTAGGTTATTCAAAAGAAGAAGCAAATATCTGCACAGATGTATTGCTATCCTCAGATAAACGAGGCATCAAAAGCCACGGCTTTGCGCGCCTTCCTGGATACATTCGACTTATAAATGAAAAGAGAATCAATCCCTCTCCTCAACTTAGCATCGTTCGCGAGAAAGGCGGCACAGCAACCATGGATGCCGATGGAAGCATTGGTTTGGTTAGCGCATCTAAGGCCATGGATTTGGCCATTGCCAAATGCCAAAAACACGGCAGCGGATGGGTGGCTATTCAAAACAGCAATCATTTTGGCATTGCGGCATACCATGCCATGAAAGCCTTGCCCGAAAATATGATTGGCTTCGCACTTACCAATGCAAGTCCTCTCGTATCCATAGCAAATGGTTCCGATAGAATTTTAGGTACAAATCCCATTTGTGTCGCCATTCCCAGTAATAAAGAAATACCCTTTGTTTTAGACATGGCCACATCGGCAGTGAGCAATGGGAAAGTAGAAATAGCTAAAAGAGCCCAAGAAAATCTTAAGGGAGATTGGGTACAAAACAGCCAAGGAAGTGTTACTAAATCCCCCCTAGATATGGAGAAAGGTGGATCTCTACTACCCTTAGGGAGCACTATAGAAAACAGCCATTATAAAGGATATGGCTTAGGCGCTTGGGTCGATATTTTTTGTGGTGTACTCTCTGGGGCAAACTACGGAAAATTTGTGCCTCCTTTTGTATCCTACCTGGCTCCTCTTGCATCCATGCCTGGCAAAGGCATTGGACACTTTGTGGGAGCATGGGACATTTCCGGATTTAGAGATATATCAGAGTTTAAGAACGAAATGGATGAGTGGATCCGGCATATTAAATCAAGCCAAGCAATGCCTGGCAAGGAAATACTAATTCCCGGCGAAAAAGAACATTACAGCCAATTAAAATCTGAAAAAGAAGGCGTATTTCTAGAACCTATCGTTTACGAAAAACTAAAAGATATAGATAGCCAATACCAATTAAATACTCGAATATGAAATCCAAACAAAAATCTAAAATCATCGTCAGTCTCCTCTTTTTCAGCATTCTACTATGCATAGGATTTATTTTAGCCAGCCGCTTAGATAAGGAAAACCCGGTAAGAACCAGTGGTTATCGCACAGATTTTAACCCCAATATTGTAGATAGCATAGAGAAAATGACCCAAGAAAAAATGGGTGTAAATAAAGATGATTGAGGCGCTTTCAAACGATTGCCCAAGTTCATTAAAAACTAACTCAAATACTCTTTGAAAAGATTTAGCATGAATGGCCTGTCCGTAATCTTAGATTCCAATTTTTCCTCAATAATTCGATCAATCAATCGATCATTTTCGAAGCCTCTGTCCCAAGCTTCTTTATAGGTAACATCGGCAAAAGTAACCAGCTCATACTGGGCTTTATATTCGTCCTTGTACAACTCAGATAGGTCATGTTCAATGGCTTTTCTTGCCAAAAACTCTGGCTGACCTACCCAATCTCTCATCTCAGTAAAATTCTTCAGCGCCAAATCTGCAATTGCATTTGCATTCTTAACTCTTCTCTCCTGATACATTTCTAGTGCCTCCGACATATTATTGTTCGTCTCACCTAAACAAAAGTCTAAATCTGAGCAATCCTCAAAACAACAATTCATTCCTTGCCCATAAAAAGGTACAATAGCATGCGCACTATCTCCTAGAAGGGCTGTTTTTCCTCGCACCCATGGGAACGAACGTATAGTTACCAAACTTCCTACTGGGTTCTTTTCAAAATCGTCCAGTACATTTGGCATAACGGGCACCGCGTCTGGGAACTGTTCCGTAACGAAAGCCTCTATTTCACTTCGTGTCGTTAAATCATCAAACCCAGGCTCTCCCTTAAAGGGCATAAAAACAGTACAGGTAAACGTAGCGTCTGGGTTTGGCAATGCAATCATCATGAAACTCTTACGTGGCCATATATGCAGACAGTTTTTATTCATTGCAAAATCACCCTCTGCGTTGGCCAGTATTTCTAATTCCTTGTATCCGTGATCCTCGTATTTCTGCTCATAGTTAAATCTACCACTCATTTGAAAAGCCTTGCGAACTGCACTGTAGGCGCCATCCGTAGCAATGACCCAATCAGCTTTATCTTCAACAGCATCACCCGCTTTATTGGTGTAACTCGTTTCCGCTGTTTCTAAATTTACACCCGTACAATCATGATCAAAAAACATTTCGATATTCTCCATGGTGTCGGCCATTTGCAATAATTTAATATTTAACAAGCCTCTAGATACAGAGTAAATAGCCTGCCCATCATGCCCATAGGGTTGATACTTTAATTGACCCTCAAGGTCATGCATCATACGCCCTCTCATAGGAATTCCAATATCCAATACTTCCTTATCTAAACCCAGCTTACGCAAAGCTCTCAACCCTCGCTCGCTGAGTGCTAGATTAATACTTCTACCCCCCTCATAGTCGCTTCCACGCATATCTGGGCGTTTTTCGTAAATACTAACCTTAAACCCTTTTTTCGCTAAAAAAATAGCCAATAAACTCCCGGCTAATCCTCCTCCTACAAGTGTAACTTTTTGAGACATAATTTGGCACGCAAGCTACTATAAAAAGGAGATATTTCCACATCATATAATATGATCTTGGTCATGATTAGTTGAACAAAAATGAGCAAGGCATCTTAAAACAATCCATAAGTCCACCATACCAATAAAGCAGAAATGGAGACTGTTTCTCAAGGAATTACAAATCTCCTCTTACCTGAATAGTATTGGCTAAAACCTCTATGAGTTGATTTTACTCAAAATTATGATCACAAAACAATTATCTTGTCGAAAGATTTCTGACAAATATTGGTTTCTGAAGGCAAGCTAAAGTGAATTGATTAAATTTGCGCTTCAATGAGTTTTATTAAATCCAAGATAGGAAAACGAATTCTTTTTATTTTAATCTTAGGACTGGCGGCCCTCATTTTTTGGAAGAATACAGACAGCACAGGTGTGGGCTTGGATGATTTCAAAATGTCGCCAGAGCAAACTAAGAAGATCGATAAAATTTTTATTTCACCCAATGATGCAGATAAGGGGTATATCACCTTAACCAAAGTAGCACAGGATAAATGGAATGTAACCAATGGTAAAGAAAGCTATGCAACCGATACTCAATATGTAACTCGAATTTTGAATTGGCTATTGCCTAGGCTTCAGGTAAAAAATCCGGTGAATGATGCTGCAGTCAAATATATTGAACGGGATATGGCTTTAAATGCCACCAAGGTTGTTTTTTATGAGGGCGAAAATGTCCTCAAAACCATTTTTGTTGGAGGGGGAACTTCAGACGGATATGCTACACATATGTACCTTCCCGGAAGTGATAGACCTTGTGTTGTCGAAATACCTGGTTTTGCAGGTACGTTAAACATTTATTTCAACACAGATCTAAATAATTGGAAAACGACAGTACTCATTGATTACCCCATTCATGAAATTGCCTCGCTGGAAGTAGATTGGCCATTTACACCAGAACAAAGTTTCTTGATTTCCAACAAAGGCGAAAACGCAAGCATATTGACCAAATCTGGACCACTTAAAAATGTAAGCAATAATACGATTTTAACATACCTTAATATGTTCCGTAAATTAAGCAGGGAAAGTGGAGCCACCGTGGGAATTAATACAAATCCAAAAGCCAAGAGTGAAGTCTTAAAAGGTGGTATTCTATTTCATTTAAAAATCACTAGTATAAGCGGAACCGTTGAAAATCTAGATATATATAGAAGACCTGTAAGTACTGAAACCTATGGCCTGTCGGATAAGGTGGGAAAATTAAAGGATTTTGAAACAGATTCATACTTTGCTCGTTTAAACAATGATTCAGAATTTTTTGTTATTCAAGATATTGTATTCGATAAAATTATGAAACAAGCCAAAGATTTTGTGCGAGAATAACATTTTATGAGATTTGAAATTGCCGTAGTTTTAGGGTTTATTGGCTATGCAGGAGGCGGTCCTACAGCAGGCATTATTTGTTTTCTTATAGGGCTAGCTATTGAATACTTACAGCACTCTACTAAAGGAATGGATACCCGTTCAGGAAACTCAAATTTTTCTGATAATCCCATGGATTTTGCGCAATCTTTATTGGTTTTAGTAGCTCATATTATGAATGCCGACGGAATTGCTAAAAAGAGTGAATTAAGCACCATAAAGCAATTGCTTTTAAGGACATATGGAGAAAACAAAACAGCCGAATTACTTATAAAGTTAAGGAGCTACATAAAAAATCCCGTCCCCATTTTTGATACTTGCAGGAATGCTCGCGGACAAATGGCCTATTCTCAACGTTATGACATGCTTAAAGTGCTGTTTAGAGTAGCTATGGCGGATGGGGAAATAAGTGCCAAAGAGATTCAAGGATTGGTATTTATCTCAACTCATCTGGGGATTCAATCCGCAGATTTCTACAGACTGAGGACCATGTATTACAGCTCTGAGCAATCAAGGAGTGCAGGATTTGGCAGCCAAAGTACAAATAGCGATCACCATTATAGAGCCTTAGAAATTAACCGAAGCGCTACTGAGCAAGAAGCAAAAAAAGCGTTTAGAAGAATGGCTTTAAGGTACCATCCGGATAAATACAGTGGTAAAGCTGAGAAAGAACAAGACGAGGCCGAGGAACAATTTATAAAAATTAAACGTGCCTATGATGCGATCAAACGAGAGAAGGGCTGGGAATAATGAAATATAAAGTTCATGCCGCCCTATTTTTGGTAACCCTATTTTATGCCATTCTATTTTCATTTGCGGGTCAAATCATGCCGGATTATTTAGACCCAGGCCTATTTGTTTGGATGAGAATTGTTGTAGCTGCACTCTTGTTTTATGGACTAGCCAAACTAAAGAAGAAATCCCTTAAAATTGACTGGAAAAAAGATGGGAAAGAAATAGCCTTATGTGCTTTTCTTGGCACATCTGGAAACATGTTGCTCTTTTTTTATGGTCTGCGCTATACCCTCCCCATTAACGGGGCCGTCCTCATGTTATGCACTCCTGTTATGGTTGCAATCATTGAACATATCATCTATAAAAGCCCCCCCAAAATACTTCAGGTAGTCGGTTTGCTTGTGGCCTCAGTATGCAGCTTTTTACTGATTAGTAATAAAGGAATATCCATTGCTCAGGGAGATGTATTTGGAGATGTTTTAATTGCCATAAATGCTGCTTTTTATGCTTTCTACTTGGTTCGAGTAAAGCCTCTTTTAAATAAATACAGTCCTAATAGACTAAACTCAGCCACCTTTGGAATTAGTGTTCTTTATGCACTCCCATTTGCTATATGGCCTGCCTTTCATACCAATTTTGGGGCAATTCCTGCGGACGTATGGATAAAAATTATTTACATCCTTTTCTTCACCACATTCATAGTATATCAATTAAATGCCTTTGCTGTAAAAAATAGTACACCTCAGCTTGCAGCTATTTACATATACCTTCAACCTGTTTTAGCTGGACTAATAGCTATTTTATTGAACAGAGAACCTTTTTCGGTGCGTAAAATGATATTAGCCATTCTCATTATTTTTGGAGTCTGGCTTGTAAACAAGTACAAGCCTAAACTTATGGATTTAAGATAATTTCAGAAGTGCTCACTCGCCTGCTTTTATTGAGCGCGCGATCTACTATATGGGCCGTAAATTTTACTCTTTCTGCCGTAGTTCCAAAGGGGAATGCAGGAATATACAGGGTAATATCACCATAAATCCTCTTGGTTTTACCTGTTGGAGTTAAGCTCTGAAAGCGTTCATGGAAGGCTATAGTATCTCTTGTAGGACTCAAGGGGTTGATCTTTTTAATAAATGCACCGCTTTCTTTTACGTAATAATCTACAAATAGGTTATAAAAATAGGGGTCAGTATACCCAAAAGGATAAGCTAAATTATCATTACCTAGGCCTAAGTCACCATCGCCATCTCGATAGCTCAAATAAATTTGGATAAGACTATCTTTGCCAGAGGAATCGGAAAGTACATTATAGCCTTTCAATTCCAAGGACGGAATGGGGTTTGAATTGCTCTCTTTCTCGCAGCCGTAAATGACAGCTACCACTAAAAATATGGATATAAGAAATCGTATTCTACTCATGAAAGACAGCGAATTTAGTACAATTTCCTTAGAGGTATATCAGAATCAAGTAAGGAATAATCCAACTTTTTTTAGATGGCACGAATTGACGAAACAACTTCCAAATACTGCAGGCTTTAGGTTTTTACCCATTCGTCAATTCAAGAAGGAAATAGTAAAAACCGGAGATTGGGAAATAGAACGCGTGTTTGAGAGCAGCTCTACTACAAATACTGGCATCTCTAGACATGCAATTGAATCGCTTTCCTTTTATGAAGAAATTAGTCAAAGGGCGTTCGAACTGCAGTATGGCCCCCTAGATAAGTATCATATTTTAGCTTTATTGCCCGGATATATTGAAAGGGGAAACTCATCTCTCGTTCACATGATAAAATCATTCATGGACCAATCAAAAGGAGGTGATTTTTACATCCATAATTTTGATCAATTAAACAAACAGTTAAATAGTTTAAATAAAGCAGGTGAATCGATTATTCTTTTTGGAGTTTCCCATGCACTCATTGATTTTTCCATGCAATACCCACAAGCAATGGCTTCTAAAAGCATCATTGTAGAAACGGGAGGAATGAAGGGGAAGCGAAAGGAAATTCAAAAATCTGAATTGCATCAAATTTTAAAAACACAATTTAACGTTGCAAACATCCATGGAGAATATGGGATGACTGAGCTTCAGTCTCAGGCATATTCCAGAGCGAATGGCCTCTACCACTGCCCTCCCTGGATGAAAGTGGTTATATCAGATATAAACGATCCTACAAAGCTTTTAGATGCCAACAAACGTGGTCGAATTAACATTATAGATTTAGCAAATGTGAGTACCTGTTCTTTTATAGCCACGGATGACTTAGGAATCGTGCGATCGGATGGTTCTTTTGAAATTATTGGACGAATTCAATACTCTGATATTAGAGGGTGCAATCAAATGTATCAGTAGAATCCTTTATTCTATTATCAATCGCTGAGATTTCCTTTTTGAGGAAACCATAATATAGATCCCTTTTGAATAAGGCATTTGGATTATTCCATTCTTTTCTAAAGAAATACGCCTTCCATCCAAAGCATAAATAACTGGGCTTACTAAATGGTATTCCCTACTTGAGATAAGGGCCCCTGCTGTTGCAAAAATGGTCGAAATGCGAGTTCTTACTTTATGAGGGGTGCTTGAACCCAAAGTAAAGTCTGTTCCATTATATTCCTCTAGTATACGATTTGCTTCTGCCATTATGGAATCATTGCTAGGCGCATTGGGTAAAACAAAGTAACAAACATCCAAAACCGCGCATTCATTCGAAGCAATATCCATATTTGTCGAACTTGCAACAACCGTTCTTTTTCCGATATTCTCGTTATCCAGCCATGGTTCTTTTCCGTTTTGAGTATCAGAAAAACCAGAGTATGCATAGTTCGAAGGAATCGTCCCATCTAACCCGCTGCCTCCATAGGTGAGTGATGCTCCTTCTAGCCACATTCCGTTTGCATAGTTAAAAAATTCAGCACTTGTACTGGCTTCACCAAAAACATTACTATTCCCCTTTTCGATATACATACTTGCACCTAAATCTCCCTTGCATAAAACATAGCCTATCGCGGGCCAATTTTTCCCATATACGTCATCCAACTCCTGCCCATTTTTTATAGCCACCATGTTTAGCATTGAATCGGACAACATCGCATCGTCTAATGCATTCCCTATTTGTCCATCTAAAATTACACTGAATCGAACTGCTGAAAAATCAATGAGTCCTCTATTGCATAAGGTAATTCTACTATACACTCGATTGGAGTTCGTGTCCAACAGAAAGTGCTGGGAACTAATATCTAGGGGTATTGGTTCAGGTTTATACCCTCCTTTTTGAAAAGAATCAGTGGCTACTGATAGCACATTTGTTTCACCCAATAAAAAAGGAAAGTCTCCATTTGATGGGTTATATACTCTATCTAAATCATTATCTACATAGGCGGCTAAGGTTTTTGGAAAGCCTAATTCATTCATATTTGAAGGCCATGTTGAGATTTGATTTGGTACAGTGTAATTCGCATTTTGGTAGTTTTTGCGATGGGCCTCTATCTCTTTTTTTCTAAGAGACCAAAGTCCCGGCCAATTCGCTATAAATTCAGTCCCGCTAATATGAGCCGGCCCTCTTGACCAGTCCGATCGATCAGAAAATACATCGCAAGCAATGCTAAAAGTATCCTTCCCTAGTTCAATTCCAGTTACCCAGTAATTAAGTCTCTTTAGGGCAACTTTTCCACTTCCCCTCGGAAAAACAATGGCTGTATCTCTTAAATCTGTTTGACCTAAAGCATTAAAACTAAATGTACTGAATTTTGTGTTTAGCCTAGCGTTCTGACCTAATAGGCCGATTTGTATAATGCCAAAGGCAATAAATGTAGCAATCCGCATTAAAGATTAAAGATTAACCCAACTCCCATTCCAAATTTAGATGCATTATTGATATTCAATATTTTCTCAGAATAGTACGTACTGCTGTACATTGGCTCAACCAAAAAACTCCATTTTGTACCTAAATTATACGTTAACCTTGCACTGAATTTATTTTGGATAACCAAAGAATTGCTTAGCTTATCCGAAGTGTTTTGCACCTCAGAGGCGTTAAAGACATGACCTGAATTAACCAGCAGCAAACCTGGCTCAAAGGTATATGAGGCTAAAATCTTAAATACACCAAAATCTTTCACTTCATATCTTAATCCTAGCGGCAGGGAAACATACTCTGACTTATACAATAAATCAGAGGTCCTATTTTCCAGTTTGGTAGTAAAAGAGGTATCATAAGTTGTAACCACTCTATCAGGAAGTCCTGGTTGAACAATTATCTGTTGTCTCGAAGTAATTACTTGTTCTTCAACTTTATTCATCCACTCATACTTTCCAATACTCTCATTAAGGCCGTATCCTATTCCAGCTCCTATCTGAATTTTATTTAAAACTTCTTTTGAAAGCAAGCTCTGAAGGGCAAAATTTCTTTGATTTCCAGTAATAAAAGCATCATCGCTAATTTGTCCGTATACATTGGACCCAGTCGAGATTAATGAAAACTCAACTTTTAGACCATTACTCCCTGGACGGGCATCCCCCTTTTTTAAATTCTTAGCTTCAGGACTATCTGCTTTATCCGCCTCTAAAAGAGCGACTGATTTTTTACTTTGCTTTTCTTTTGAAATTGCAGCTAAATTAGGTTTAGCATTACTCTTTAAGGTCTTCTCAACTTCAGAAGACTGAATTACTTCTTTTTCTGATTGAGGGCTTTGCTCTTTAGAAAAATCATGCTTGGCATCGGCAATTGCACCTGCTGTACCCTGATTTATTACTTCCCGAACAGGAATTTCAACCTTCTTAGATGGGAAGGTCCCAGTTTCATTATTCTTTACGATGGCTGGAACTGGCACAAAACTCTTTCTCCTGTCTATAGTTAAGCCAGATTTTCTTTTGGTTTTATTAGATGCTAGCTTATTTGAACTGGTTTGTTCTTTTGAAATCGTCGAACGTTCAATTGAAACCCCTTTCTCCAATTTTTCAACCTGATTATCTGTGCTACTAGCTAAAAAAACAGTTTTACTATCAGAGCTTTTCTTAGGTATTTTAGAATTGGGAATTTTTGCAGATGCAACCACTTCTGTATGACCCTCGTCAATATGGTCATTCTGACTGTAACCAAGAAAAAGTGTCCCGATGATTAATACCAAACCTGCGGTAATAATTGTTTTGGGATTCATTCGTACTCCACCCGCTTTTTTATTTGTCTTGACAATTACCTTATCAAAAGAAACTCTCTCAGACAATGGCGATTCATAATCGCCTAACTGATCTTTAAAATAATTTGTTTCACTCATCACATTGCTTTCCCCGTAACTTTCAATAACTTTTCTTGCAAGGCCTTTCTTGCTTTGGAGTATTGCGTACGGCTTGTAACTTCTTTAATGTTTAATACTTCAGATATTTCTCGATGAGAATACCCGTCAATTGCGAACATGTTAAATACTTGCCTGTAACCATCCGGCAATTGACGCACCAACTTCATGATATCTTCAGCAGCTAGTTTATCCGTTATTTTTTCATCATTGCCAAGATAAAAATCGACCTGCTCTAATGAACTTGTCGGTTTATGTCTTCTAATTTTGTTAAGGCAATTGTTAATGATAATTCTACGCAAATAGGTTCCCAACTTGCTATCTCCTCTAAAAGAACCAATATTATCGTATACTTTCACCATCGTTTCCATAAGAACATCCTCAGCTTCGTATATATCCTTGCAGTAACGTCGGCAAACCGTGAGAAGTTTTGGAGCATAAGTGTCCCAAAGTATCTTTTGATACTTCTCGTCCCTCTTTATACACCCCTGAACCAATTCTTGGTCTGTCATTAATCTTTCTACAAATATCCATATTTCCGTAGGATTTATTGTTATTAGGTTTTTTTGACACCTAAATCATATAAATTGTTGCCCCGAAATCTATTTTTTTTTCTTCTTTTCTAAAATCAACCTAAACCATTACTTTTGCATGGTTAAAATAAAAAAATGGGATTGGATATCGAACAATTATTAGGAGCTGACGCAAACACATTGCTAAATCACACCTGTAAAACAATTAATAAGGAAAATTTGCACTTGCCAAGCGCGAATTTTGTTGGAGACGTATTTACACAAACGAATCGTAGCACGCAGACATTAATGAATCTGCAATCTATATACGGACAAGGCAGATTGGGCAATACGGGATACATGAGTATCTTACCAGTAGATCAGGGAATTGAACATAGTGCAGGTGCATCTTTTGCTCCAAATCCAATATACTTTGACCCCGAGAATATCATTAAATTAGCTGTAGAAGGTGAATGCAATGCAGTAGCTTCTACTTTTGGTGTTTTGGCATCTTGCAGTCGTAAATACGCGCACAAAATACCATTTATTGTTAAAATAAATCATAACGAAATTTTAAGCTACCCAAATACCTACGACCAAATAATGTACGGTAATATTAAAGGAGCATGGAATTTAGGTGCTAGGGCCGTAGGAGCAACCATTTATTTTGGAAGCGAAGACAGCAATAGACAAATCATTGAGGTTGCGAAAGCATTTGAAATGGCACATGAATTAGGCATGGGAACAATCCTTTGGTGTTATTTAAGAAATCCTGGCTTCAAAAAAGATGGTGTAGATTATCATACAGCTTCTGATATAACAGCTCAAGCAAATCATCTTGGCGTTACACTTCAAGCAGATATTATCAAACAAAAACTACCTACCAATAATGGTGGATACAATGCAATAAACTTTGGAAAAACACATGAAAAAGTGTATTCTGAATTATCCTCAGACCATCCAATTGACCTTTGCCGTTATCAAGTAGCAAATTGCTATATGGGCAGAGCTGGACTTATAAATAGTGGAGGCGAAAGCAAAGGAGCAGGTGATTTAGCAGAAGCCGTTGCTACTGCAGTAATAAACAAAAGAGCCGGAGGTTCTGGTCTTATAAGTGGCCGAAAAGCTTTCCAAAAACCAATGGATGAGGGTGTAAATCTCTTGAAATCGATTCAAGATGTATACCTTGATTCAAATGTCACAATCGCTTAACTTAGCGATTAGTAAAAGAGTATTAGAAAATCAGGCTCCATGACCGAAGAAGAAAAGTGGTATAAGCGAAAACTCAGTGGAATTCTTACCAAAACAAAGGATAAGAAAAGCACACCTGATGGTTTATGGGAAAAATGTAAGGAATGCAAAACGCTGGTTCCTGCAAAAGATTGGATTCGCAATTTATATGTTTGTCCAGAATGCAACTATCACGAAAGAATTGGAAGTAGGGAATATTTTAATCTTTTATTTGAAAAAGGAAAATATACCGAATTAGCCCTCGGACTTTCTAGTGGCGACCCTTTAGGGTTTGTTGATTCAGCTCCATATAAAGATCGTGTTCAAGTTGCTCAGGCAAAAACTGGATTGGACGATGCCTGTAGAACAGCAACAGGAAAGCTAGGAGAAAACAGAGTGGTGGTATCCTGCATGGATTTTTCCTTTATTGGAGGAAGTATGGGGTCCGTTGTAGGAGAAAAAATTGCCCGAGGCATTGATTACTCTCTAGAACACGAACTTCCCTTTATTATGATTTCCAAAAGTGGAGGTGCTCGTATGATGGAAGCTGCTTTTTCTTTAATGCAAATGGCAAAGACAAGCGCAAAATTGGCGCTTCTCAATAAAGCCAAACTCCCATACATTAGCATCCTTACTCACCCCACAACGGGTGGTGTAACAGCTAGTTTTGCAATGTTGGGTGATTTTAATATTGCAGAACCCAAAGCACTCATTGGATTTGCTGGACCAAGAGTTATAAAAGAAACCATTGGTAGAGATTTGCCAAAAGGTTTTCAAAGTTCTGAGTTTTTAGTAGAGCACGGATTTTTAGATTTTATTGTTGATCGCAATGATATTAAGAATAAATTAAATACCCTGATTAAGTTAATTAAGCAAAAGAAAAAATAGTATGAATTTTCCAGATAATTTAAAATACACAAAAGACCATGAATGGGTTTTAGTTGAGGGTGATGTAGCGACCATTGGAATTACAGAATTTGCTCAAGGTGAGTTAGGAGATATCGTTTTTGTTGACATTCCATCTGAAGGCGAAAGTCTTGCAGAAGCAGAAGTCTTTGGCACGGTAGAGGCTGTAAAAACAGTAAGTGATCTTTACATGCCTGTTTCTGGTACCGTTACAGAAATAAATGCAGCCTTGGAAGATAGCCCAGAGTTGATTAACACGAAGCCTTACGACGATGGATGGATGGTGAAAATAACCATTTCTGATGCAAGTCAACTAGACGCATTGATGAGCTCATCCGATTATGCAGATATGGTTAGCTAAGATTTTTAAAAATAAAAAACATAAGAGCCTCAGCCATTGAGGCTTTTTTTGTAATCACGTTTTTTAAAATAGAAACCCCTAACCACTCAAACTAAATCAAACTGAATTATCTTTGAAGCAATGAGATATGTATCATTGCTAACAATGGTTTGTCTTGGCATTAGTATGGCTAAGTGCAATCCACCGGTCAAAAAAAAGAATCCTAAAAACATTATTATTATGATTGGTGATGGTATGGGTTTAGCGCAATTATGTGCGGGTTACGCTTTAAATAAAAAGCAATTGAATATTTTTGAATTGGCCCAAATCATTGGTTTATGCAATACTTCCAGCGCTGATAACTTTATAACAGATAGCGCAGCAGGCGCCACAGCAATGAGTACTGGGTACAAAACGAACAATGGCATGATTAGTTTTTTACCGGATAGTTCAAGCCCAAGGACTATTTTTGAGTTCGCTAAATCCAATCAAATGAAAACAGGTCTTGTCGTTTCTTGTGCATTAACGCACGCAACTCCGGCATGTTTTTATTCCCATCGATATAATAGAGAGCTGCATACTGATATTGCTGCAGACTTCTATAATGGAACAGTGGATATTGCTGCTGGAGGAGGGTTTCCTGTATTTGATACAGCAAAATTGCGAAGCTTAGGTTATCAGATAACTATTGGAAAGACAACAATTCCCACCGGTTCAAAATACGTTTCCTTTTACGATACCTCATTTCACCCTGCGCAAATAAGCGAAGGAAGAGGCTCTTTTTTAACCGATAATACCATGCTATCCTTGGCTAAATTAAAAAATGATAAAGGGTTTATGCTTATGGTGGAAGGAAGTCAAATTGACTGGGGTGGACATAATAATGATGGAGATTATGTGGTTAAAGAGATGCTTGATTTTGATTCTTGCGTTAAACGTGTGCTTGACTGGGCAAAGGAGGATGGAGAAACCTTGGTCGTTATAACAGCCGATCACGAAACTGGAGGACTTGGACTAATGGGTTCTGATTCATCGAGCACAACGCCCAAACTAATGTTTCATAACACCCACCATTCAGGCATCATGGTACCCGTATTTGCATTTGGCCCAGGAGAAGAAAAATTTCAAGGAGTATATGAGAATACCGATATTTTTTATAAAATGAAAAATCTATTAAATTTTAAGTGAAAAGCTTTGGAATAATTATACCATCCCGATACGCAAGCACTCGTCTTCCGGGTAAGCCTTTGGAGGATATACAAGGGAAAACACTTATTCAACGAGTAGTAGAGAATGCTTCTTCAATACAAACTGCCGAATTTATTTTGGTAGCAACCGATGATGACCGAATATTTAGCCATGTTAATACTTTTGGCCAAGCAATGATGACCCGATCAAACCATGCTACGGGCACAGATCGATTAAGGGAGTGCCTAGACCATTTAGATACCATTCCTGACATCATTGTAAATATCCAAGGTGACGAACCTTTTCTAGACCCTAAAATTGTGCTTGATTTGGTGGCTTGTTTTGATCAACCAGAATGCCAAATTGCAACGGCCTACCATACCATAGGCAATGAAGCAGCTCAATCAAAAAATAATGTAAAGCTCGTAAGCAGCAATAAAAATGCTGCGCTCTATTTCTCACGTTCGGTCATCCCATACGATAATACAGACACCCAGAAGTACAAAGCTCACATGGGAATATATGCATACCGAAGTACTATCCTAAAAGAAATCACAGCCCTAGCGCCAAGCTCTTTAGAATTATCAGAATCTTTGGAACAACTCAGATGGATCCAGAATGGATATGCCATCCATTGTGTTGAAAGCAAAACTCCAAGCATAGGCATTGACACACCAGAAGATCTTAGCCTAGCACGAGCGAAGTTTTCAAATAGGTAAAACGACCCTTACGCCCACATCTATTTTTAAAATTTCTTTTTTTTTAACCAAATTTCGCTATATTTGCCACATACTAACAAACGTTAGTATGTATGATCAATGACGAGAAGAGAGCAAATATTTCAAACGTCCATAAAACTTATGAAAAATAAGGGATATGTGGGTACATCTATGAGAGATATAGCCTCGGGCATGAGCATTGAAGCAGCAAGTTTGTACAATCACATCAAAGGCAAAGAGGATATATTAACGGACAATTGTTTTGAATTAGCGAACCAGTTCATTGATAGCCTGAACTCCATTTTGAAAAGCGATGAAAAGCCTCTGGATAAACTGCATACTTTCATTAGTAATCATGTAAATATATTGGTTGGAAATATGGATGCAGCCCATGTGTTTTTATATGAGTGGAAACACCTAAGCGAACCTCATTACAGTAAGTTTTTGAGTTTGAGAGATGAATATGAACGGGGGCTAAGAAAAATATTAAAGGATGATGAGTCCCATAATAATTTTGAAAACAGTTCATATAAGATGGTCGTTATATCAGTACTATCCTCTTTAAATGCCATTGAACAGTGGTACAAACCTGATGGAGAGATTAAAGTAGAAGAGCTCTGTAACATTCTCTCACAAATATTAATAAACGGAATTAAAGAATTATAAATCATGTACGGAAACGCATATATAGACCCAAAGAAAGCAAATTCTAGCTTGGTAGAAGGTGAAAACCCAGAAAAACTAGCTGAATTTGAAGCACGTATTTTAAGAGGAGAAAAAATAGAGCCCAAAGACTGGATGCCCGCAATGTATCGGAAGCAGCTAGTTCGTATGATCGAGCAGCATGCACATAGTGAAATCATTGGCTCCTTACCCGAGGGAACTTGGATTACTCGTGCTCCTGGTTTCAGAAGAAAACTTGCGCTTATGGCAAAAGTTCAAGATGAAGTAGGACATGCCCAACTTCTTTACAATGCAGCAGAGACTTTAGGAAAAAGTCGAGAGGATATGATAAACGATTTAATTAGCGGCAAGAGCAAATACAGTAATGTTTTTAACTACCCTGCCAAAACATGGGCGGATAGTGCTATAATTGCCTGGCTAATCGATGCAGGAGCTATTGTTAACCAACTTGCGAACAGCAGAGGTAGTTATGGTCCTTATTGCAGAGCATTAGAGCGAATTTGTGCAGAAGAATCTTTTCACTTAAAATATGGACATGATAATGTTGTCTTTTTGGCTACAGGTACATCTAAGCAACGCGAAATGGTGCAAGATGCCCTGACCCGTTGGTGGCCTCCAATCATGCATTTCTTTGGCCCTTCAGATAAGGATTCCATTCACTCGGAAACACTTATGCGATGGAAAGTGAAAATGGCTTCTAATGATGATATGCGTCAGCAGTTTCTTAATATGTATGTTCCAAAAATATGGGATTTAGGTTTAACCCTTCCGGATCCCAACTTAAAGAAGAATGAGGAAACTGGTAAGTGGGATTATACAGAACCTGATTGGGAAGAATTTAAGCGTGTAATCAATGGAGGAGGGCCCTGCAATGCAGAGAGACTCGCTGTTCGAAGAACGGCTGAGGAGAATGGTCAATGGGTGCGTAAAGCTTTACTAAAAGAAACCGAAACATATGTTACACCATTGAGCTAAAACAAGTATGAAAATTGTTTCTTTAGACCCCCGCGTAAATCGCTCCTCAATTAATCAAACAGAGGAATCTGTAGTGTTAAAAAAACTGGATCAATTTCAGACATATGAAGTATTTGCTCAAACAAAAAGAGGTGTACATCATGTTCATGTAGGATCCGTTCATGCAGCCAACAAAAAAATTGCAGTGCTTTTTGCAAAAGAACAATACGCCCGAAGAGGTGAATGTGTAAATATATGGGTTGTTAAAACCTCTGATATTGCAACCACTGAATATGAAGACTCTGATATTTTTGATACCTTGGATGAGAAAACCCACAGGAACCCAGAGTCATATAAAGTTTTAGATAGAATCAAAAAATATAAAGAAAGGACCTCAAAATAATGGAGCTTACCGAAAGACACGTAGAAGGACTTAAACATCTATTATACAAAATGGCAGATGATCTTTTGATTATAGGTCACAGAAATAGTGAATGGACCGGAATGGGTCCAATCCTAGAGGAAGATATAGCCTTTAGTAGCATGGCTCAAGATAAAATTGGACAATCCTTAGCTATCTACAGCATACTTCATGAAATGGGTGAACAAGAACCTGATACGGTCGCTTTTACACGCAACGCATCAAGTTTCCACTGCTCTCAGTTGGTGGAACAACCCATAGGAGAATATGATTTTTCATTGGTTAGGCATTTCTTATACGATTATGCCGATGCGATCCGATTTGATATGTTATCCAATAGCATCTTTGAACCTCTTGCTATGGTATGTAAGAAGTTTAGAGGAGAATTAAAATATCATACCATGCATGCCAATATTTGGATTAAAGATTTAGCCGAAGGAAATGAGGAGAGTAAAACTCGAATTCAAAATGCACTCAACAAGGCGTATCCAATGGCATTAAGTCTATTTGAACCAAGTGAGTTTGATAAAGAACTCAGCGAAGCTGAAATATTCTCTGGTGAGGATGAATGCAGAACTATTTGGGAAAAAGAAGTGGGTGCCGTCATATTAGAAGCAGGACTGGAGATTCCACAGGTTTCAGACACAGAAGAATATTATGGAGGAAGAAGCGGTAAGCATACCGAACATTTACAACCTCTTCTTGATGAAATGACGGAAGTTTTTCAAATAGATCCAACAGCAGATTGGTAGAATGAACCTATCGGAGTCACACATAACAACTCTTTTAGAGGAAGTAATGGATCCTGAAATCCCTACAATATCCATTGTAGATTTAGGAATTGTTACGGGTATTGATATAGAACCTGATGCTGTAAAAATTACCTTAACACCTACTTTTAGCGGCTGCCCTGCCCTGAAAATAATGGAGGAAATGGTAGCGGAGAAACTAAATAAAGAAAATATTAAAAATGAGGTAATCACTAGTTTTGAGAAACAGTGGAACACCAATATGATTTCAGAAAAGGGTTTAGAAGCTCTTAAAAAGCATGGACTGGCTCCACCGCCGAGACATAAAGGATATGTAGAATTAGATGTGCTAAGTGATACTCCCTGCCCTCTATGCAACTCTAGGAACACGACCATGCAAACCCCTTTTGGCCCAACGCTATGTCGGAGCATGCATTATTGCAAAAACTGTTTGAATGGGTTTGAAGGATTTAAACCTGTTTCATAATTCAAGAGACATTTAAGAAGTCTAAAAGACCATGATGGATAATCATGGAACAGAAAAAAGCCTTTTATCTAACGATAAAAGGCTTTTTTACATTTATAAGTAGATTAATCTACTTATCTTCTTCTTTTCTTGCTCTTTTTATTTATACCAGAGCTTGGAAGTTTATTGTATTTCTTTCTGCTGTTACCGATGGGTGCACCAACTCTTATCATGGCACATCTAAAACCGAGAGAACTTGTACTCTGCTTTTCATCAAGGAATCTTCGCGTACCAGGAGCAGCCCAGTAGTTACGATCGTTCCAAGCACCACCTTTGAAAACGTGTGCTTTATTGTTCACTAAAGAGGTTACCCCATATTCATAGGTTAACTCATCACTGTAGAAATCTTCATCTTTAAAACCAATATTATCTGACTTCTTATAGTTTCTTCTGTTTACATTCTCTTCTTCAGTAACGTTTCTAAACTTAAGTCTTCCCAAGGAATCTTTATCGTCTATATAACCATACTGGTCAAGCTTAACCGTTTTAAAGACATTTCCTCTGTACGGCATAAATTCACTGTAATCCTCTAATGAAAGTGGGCGATATACGTCTAATACCCACTCGCTCACATTACCAGACATGTTGTACAAGCCATAGTCATTAGGCCAGTATGAATAAACAGGAGTAGTTATGAAACCAGCATCGTTAAGACCATCTCCAGCAATACCACCAAAGTCACCCTTACCAACCATCACATTCATCCTAATTTTACCTCTGTCCTCTTCTGCACCGTCTTTTACGCGAATGGTATAATCATTCCAAGCATATATTTTACTTGCTTCAATATTGTTGAATTGAGTATTTCCAATATTTGCTTGTGCTGCATATTCCCATTCTGCCTCCGTCGGCAATCTGTAATCAGGCAACAATATGCCATCTTCCATGGCTGCGTGGCCACGAATTTGCTTTTTCTTTTTCTTCTGACGATAATCTCTAAGAGGTGATTTCTTTCTAAAGAGCTTCTTTTTGTTATTTACCTTCGTAAATTCATATTGGTTCGCTAGATAAGCTCTCGTGTTCATGTTATTGTCTCCTGATGCGTCTAACATTACATCGAAGTTCACAACACCTTCACGATCCAAAATCATTTCATTTACGCGATCCGTTCTCCAAGCGGAAAAATCAACAGCTTGCTTCCAACTAATCCCCACTACTGGGTAATCTTGATATGCAGGATGTCTGAAGTAATAATCTACAAATGGCTCGTTAAAACCTAATTTATTTCTCCAAGCTAGCGTATCTGGCAAAGCTGCCCAACCCACTTCTGGGTATTCTTCAAATACTCGTTGAACCCAAAATAAGTATTCGCGATAGTACACATTACTTATCTCTGTTTCATCCATATAAAATGAATTCACGGTTACCTTACGCTCCACACTACTGTGTTCGTACATAAGGTCATTTTCTGTTGAACCCATAACAAAGGATCCTCCCTCAACAAGAACCAAACCCGGTCCTGTTTCTTGACCCTCATAGCGGTTTTTCATAAAACCTCCCCACTTGGGGCTATTATATGCTTGGCCAGTACTACCACTGGTACTCTTTTGTTTACAAGAAGTAGAAGTTAAGGCGAGTGTAATCACTACCATAACCAACCATTTTGTTCCGTATAAAAACTTATTCATTTGTTTCATATAACGATATATCTCTAGCTATTATTGTGCAAATCTAATTTATTTGTGCCTAAAATGTGCATTCATTGTACATTTAATGTGAATTAACCCTCTGTCAATCCTAAAACTCAGGACATTTAAGAGGCCTAAATGGTTTACGTCCCGGAGGCACACACCAGTCAACAGTTGCACTTATTTCATGACTACTTGGAATAGCTGAACGACCATCACTCACCGTGAAATCGTAACTGTATCCAAATTTAAATTTCTGATATCTAAACCCAACTAAGGCAATAATTGCATCTGAGTTAGCAAATTGACCGAACGTTTGACGGTACCATAACCCTGATACAAATGGGCCTTTATTTACGTAAAATCCAATGTTTAACTGGGAAAAATTACGTTGACGCATAAATAAGAAATTAGGTGAAATATTAGCATCATCAAACCTATTCTTGGTTAAAGGCAATACAGCCCCTCCATGAAAAGTGTAACGTATAGGTAAAATTTCCTTGGGATTATTATAAAAACTCCAATTGGGTTGTATCACATTATGCGCTGCAAAGCCTACATAAAATTTCGAAGAATATCCAAGCACACCCGCATTAAAGTTTGGGTAATTTACATTTGTTGATGGAAGATTTTCGCCCGTAGGATTCACAAATCCCTGAGTGGCAACAATTTGATCGCCCCATTTCAATTTATTTGGGTCAATGCTTTTAAAAGAATAAGCACCTTGCAAACCAAATCTCATAAAGAATGGGTTCCTTGATCTTCTGCCTCGAAGGGCCAATAAATAAGAGTAAGAACCACTCACCGTTGTGGTGGTTAGTAAGCCTGAACCAGCAACATCTCTAAAAACAGATGCACCTACTCCACCTCCAATAGATGGCATGTGCTGATCCCAACTTGCTCCAAAAGTTCTGAATGTACCTGGCAGACCAGGCCATTGATTTCTGTAGTTTAAAGCGGCTCTTCCAGCGGCATACCCTTGTCCACAAACCGCGGTACCAGTAAAGGCAGGGTTTGTATATACTGGAGATGCATAAAACTGGGATAACTCAGGATCCTGAGCCTGTAAGTTCGCAAATGATGCAAAACTTATGATTCCTAAAGTTAGTTGTAGCAGTTTTTTCATACCTATATCTTGACAAAATTACGAAATAAAACGTTGTATAACTTAAAAATATTATTTAAAAGTCAAATTTTTCTTACAATCCCTTGAAACTACGCCCAAAATATAATCATATATTTGTCGTTAGTAGGTTTAGTTAAAACGAACCTACTCTAACTTAAAATAAACCCATTGCCAAAATAATAATGAAATATAGAATAATTCAATTTCTTGTTTTACCTGTCCTGTTTGCTATGACGCATTTGGCGCATGGACAAAACTCCCCCTTATCCGAGGGCAAATGGTACCAACTTAATGTTGTTGAAAATGGAATTTATAAAGTAGACTTTCAAGATTTTTTGAATATGGGATTTAGCGCCTCTGAATTAGAGGCCAATAAAATTCAAATATTTTCTCACCATGGAGGGATGTTGCCGGAATTAATAGATACTAGACCCTTAGGATTGAGAGAAATTTCTATTGAAGTAGTAGACGATGGGAACAATAAAATTGATGGAAATGATTATGTCTTATTTTACGGAGAATCACCAGATAAATGGGAACTAAAGGGGACGGATTATAGACATATCAAAAACATCTATTCCGATGCCTCTAACTATTTTATCACTATTGGATCAAATACAGGTAAACGAATTTCTAATGTTCCCAGTTTAACCAACAGGCCAACTGCGGTTTATACTGAATCTGATTATGTTTGGTTTCATGATTTAGACCTCGTTAATCCCGCACACATGGGCAGGTCTTGGGCGGGAGAGCCCATTGGCTTGAATAGCAATTCTTTAAATTTAACGTTTAATCTACCTACAAACCTTAAAGATTCAGCTGAAATAAGAACCCAAATATTTAATGTGACTAATGTGAGTAATTCTACGTTAAAATATTCCATTAATGGAGCCACCAGAAATGCGTATTTAGTTCCTATAAACAAAGATAGCTATGAGTATATTAAGCACTTTCAATCCTTTAACTCCAATATTAGTGCTAAGAAAATTGACTTTTCTCTAGATATTATTAAATCCAATAACCAGTCGCACGCTTTCCTGGATTATATAGAACTTGAAACGGAGCAAGATTTACAGCAAATCGATGGATTTACTTTAATACGGCAAAGAGAGGCCAGTAAGCACAATGAAGTAGAATTTGCTTTTTCTGGAGTTTCCAATGATCATAAAGTATGGAATCTTGAGGACCTTTTCAACATCCGCTCTCTCAACATAAACACATCTGGGGCCTCCGGATATGTGAACTACAAAAACGACTTTAAACGCTCAAAATTAGCATTGTTCTCAAGCGCAGATCTTAAAAAACCCATTTTTCAAGGCGCTGTAGCTAACCAAAATATTAGCGCTGAAGAGCCTAAGGAGTTAATTATTATATACCCAGAGGAATATGCTTCGGTAGCTGAAGAACTAAAAAATTACAAAGAATCAAAAGGTTTAAGTACTAAAATAGTAACGCCTGCTAAAATTTATAAAGAGTTTAGCACTGGGCAGCAAGACATAACAGCTATTCGAGATTATTTGAGAAACGAGTATCTCAAGACAGGGGCTAATGGCGAAAAATTGACCTATGTCCTCCTGCTAGGAAGCACTTCATATGATCCAAAAAATCGCTTGCAGAACAATACCAATCGAATCCCAAATTATATATCTCCTTATCATCAGAAAACAAGCAATTTTGTTACGGATGACTTTTTCGCATACACTGCTCAAGGTTCTGGCGTTCCCAATACATCCAACAATCTAAATAAAATGAGTTTTGCTGTTGGAAGAATTCCAGCAAGGAAAATTGAGGAAGCTCAAATCTTTGTTGATAAATTAAAGCGGTATAAAAGTCCGAGCTCACTTGGTCCTTGGAGAACCAATATTGCATTTGTTTCAGACGATATAGATGAAAGTTTCGAAAGAGATTTTCACTTTGATTCTGAATTTGCCGCTGCAAAACTGGATGTGCAACACCCCCAATTTGAGGTAAATAAAATTTACATGGATGCCTACAAGCAGCGGTCAACAGGGAATAAGGAAGAATACCCTGATGTTCAGAGGGATCTAAACTTTAATGTTCAAAATGGTTGCCTTTTCATGAATTATATTGGCCATGGAGGAGAAAGAGGATGGGCGCAAGAATCTATTCTTGATATTCCAACCATTAATGGATGGAAACAACCCAATGGCAATTATCCCATTTTTTTTACAGCCACCTGTGAGTTTAGCCGAAATGACGATCCATCCATCCAAAGTGGAGGGGAGTTAACTTTATTTAATCCAGATGGAGGAAGCATAGCCATGCTCACAACCACCCGCTTGGTATGGGTTTCTGGTAATTCTATTATTAATCGAAGCTTTTGGGATAAGGACGGCTTTCCGGATTGGAATGAAACCGACAAATCATTGGGAAGTATTTATAAAAAATTGAAAAATCGACCCTCTGTTACTTCTGAGGATATGAAATTCAGCCTTCTAGGTGACCCTAGTATGACTCCTAATTTTCCCGAGAATAACATTGTTCTGGATTCTATTAACGGAACCTATATTTTGAGTAGCACAGATACCCTAAAAGCATTTTCTCTAGCAACTCTTAAAGGCCATGTGACGGATAAAACGAATAGTAAAATGAGTGATTTTAATGGAGAACTTTGGGCCACTATTTACGATAAAGTCAACCAACTAAAAACACTAAATAATGATAACGTTGGTGGAGAAATGCCGTACAGTCTAAGAAATAGTGTAGTTTTTAAAGGGAAAGTAGACGTTGTTAATGGAGATTTTACCTTGCGGTTTGTAATACCTAAGGATATCGCTTATAACATTGGATCAGGACGCATCTACCTATATGCTCACAACACCATTACCGATGCCGCTGGCGTAAGAGATATTTTAGTTGGTTCTTCCATAGATAATAAAAATACGGACGATGACGGACCTATAATTACTCCGTTAATGAATGATTACAGCTTTAAAAATGGTGACATTGTAAATAAAAACAGCACTATTTTAGGAAAGATTTCAGATATCAGTGGAATTAACTCCACAGGTAACGGGATTGGGAGAAACATAACTGCTATTATTGATGAGGGTACACCGAATGAGCAAACCTTTAACTTAAATAACTATTTCACCTATGATAAAAATTCATTTTCTCAAGGAGAGGTTCGCTTTCCAGTAGAAAATATAACTGTAGGAAAACATCAATTAAAACTTAAGGCTTGGGATATTTACAATAATTTGGGAAGTGCAGTAACTAGCTTTGAAGTGGTTGATGACCAACGTTTAATAGTGTCAGAACATCAGCCATTTCCAAACCCATTTTGGAACACGGTACAGTTTAACATAAAACACAATTATGCCGGACAAGATTTAAATGCTCAACTATTTATTCTAAATAATCTCGGTGCTATTGTTTCTGAAAACAATGTTTCTTTAAAAAACACACGTCATGTTGATTCCCAATTAATATGGGATGGGAGAACCCAAAGTAGAGGCGCCGTCTCTGCAGGAATCTATTTTTACAAGGTGATTCTTAGTTCTCCAAACGGAGCTACAACGTCCTTTTCGGGTAAAGTTGTTAAAAAGAATTAATCTAAAATAGAATAATTTAATTCATGCTCCGTTTCAAACAATACAAAGCCTATAAGTTTCACTAATTAGCTTAACCAGTTTTTTATATTAAATTTGCCTTCCTTTTCAAACATGAATAAATATTTCATCGCATTAAGCGCAGCAATCATAACAACCTCTTCTGCGAAAGCCCAAATCAATAGCTCAAAGCAGATTTCAGGCCAAATAAATACGGTTACCACCATGGTTCCCTTCTTAGGAATAACTCCAGATAGTAGAATGGGTGCTATGGGTGAAGCAGGTGTTGCCTCTTTTAAGCCTGATGCCAACAGTGTTTTTTGGAATGCAGCTAATCTAGTTAACGCAGAAAAAAAGTTCCAGTTAGGATTATCTTATCAGCCTTGGCTTGCCAAATTAGTTAAAGATGTAGGATTAAGTTATTTATCTGGGTACTACAAATTAAGTGATAAGAGCGTGGTCGGAGGTAGCTTCAGATACTTCTCTCTTGGAGATATCAACTTTACGGATGTGACTGGAAATCCAACAGGTAACTTCAGACCAAACGAATTCTCCATAGACGGTATGTACGCTCTAAAATTTAACCGTAAATTTTCTATGGGTGTAAACTTGAGATACATCTATAGCAACCTTCTGGGTAATAGAACAAGCTCAGGGAGTAGTTCTAACCCAGGTACAAGTATTGCTGGTGATATTAGTTTATTATATAAAAGCAATGTTAAAGTAGGTGGTAAAGATGCACGCTGGCAGTTTGGTACCAATATCCAAAACATTGGTTCTAAAATGACCTACACCACAAGTGAAAAGAAAGATTTCATTCCTACCAACTTAAAAATTGGAGCTGGTTTAGAATTAGATATTGATGATTTTCAACAAATTAATTTCCTTTTTGATGTGAACAAGCTTTTAGTTCCGACCCGTCCATTTTACTTAAAAAACTTTATGGGAGGCGATAGTTTAGATGCAAATCAAAACCTGGTATACCAGGGTCAAGATCCAAATGTAAGCCCCCTTCAAGGAATGGTGCAGTCATTTACGGATGCCCCAGGTGGAGCTAGAGAAGAATTAAATGAATATACCTTTTCTTTAGGCATGGAATATTGGTATGATAAGAAGTTTGCACTTAGAACAGGCTTGTTTTATGAGGCTGCAACTAAAGGAAATCGAAAATATGTGACTGCTGGTGTAGGAATTAACTACAAAACGCTTCAGATTAATGGAGCGTATTTAATCCCTCTAGTTTCTCAGCATCCATTGCAAGGACAACTTCGTTTTTCTCTTATTGCCACATTTGGCGAAGACGAATAGCAGATACTTTCTGCCAGCCTTCAATGAATTTGAGCCTTTTGATTTTTATTTTAGATCTAATGAATAAATTGGATACAAGTTATGAGTAGGCTCATAGTAATTGCTTCTCTTATAAATAAAATCCAATTGTGCTCTTGAATCAGCGGCAAATTCCGGATCACGACTCTTTTTATTCAAAAAAGCTTGTTCTAGTGTTGCATCCTCACTGAGCAATTTCTCAGCTAAATCCTCAAAAACATAAGAACTAAAGCCTTCCTTCTGCATCAGAATTCCGTCAAACTCATTCCAAGCAAAATAGGAGTCAGGAGATTCAGGTTCGAGAGCCAAACCGATAAACTGGGCCAATTCCTGACGCGTTTTTACAATATAATCTGTCCTTCTAATGTTTCTATAAATAAGGGTATCTCTCGTTTTGATGTTATAGTGCAAATAATGACCTTCATAAGGAGAGCTAACAGTTTCATACGATTCGATATACTTTGCCTTCACAAGCATCGTAGTATCCATCCCAACTTTCTTCAAGCGCACTCCATTTATTTTCAATTTTTCAATAACAGACTCCCATGCCGAGGGAATAATATATACGCTAGGTATAGAAATACTATCTATTGGATAATAATGGCTAAAGTACGGAATGGTCATTTTCACTGGCTGATTCCTATCATAATACAGGCGGTCCTTGCCAGTTACCTTTGATTTTTTATACCCCGATTTAAATCCCAAAAAATCAATGTTATCATAATTAAAGGTATCGAGTTTCCAATGAGGGTATATTTTTTTTATCCCATTCCTTCTACTTCTCGCTTCCTTTTTTGCAGCTCTTATTTCCTCTGAGTGGCTTGCTACTAACATCATCATTTGTTCCATGTAAGCTTTAGTCGCTTCTACCCTTTCTGCAAAAGGCTTTAACATGTGCGTTTCAACCGTAAACCCAATACAGTGATGTAGGCCTGCAAAACCCGTTGCATACCGACCGGATTCCCAAAATGCTACAATCCCATTATCTGGTGTAGTTTTTAAACTTTGAACATAAGGTGCGTTGGGCCAGCCTTTTTCAACGAGCTTTTCACTAACTTTCTTTTCAAGCTTTTGAGCAATCCCTCTTAAGTTCCTATGCAATTTCTCTGGCCGGCTCACAAAACTGGTTAAAACATATTGATAATCGGCTCCATTACTGGTATGATTATCTACCAAAATATCAAACTTGCTGTCTGTAAAGAATTGGACGAAATTTCGCGCATTCCTACTATCCATCTTAATAAAATCCCTATTTAAATCTAGGTTTTTCGCATTACCCCTGAATCCCACTTCCAAAGGACCATTTTGATTTGCTCTACTACAACAACTTCGATTGCTTGTACCTCCTACATTATATTGGCAAATAATCGTTAACCCTACTCTTTTTAAAATCGGTTGCCACCTTCGGTCTGAAACGAGCTCTTTTAAGAATAACATGCTCGCATCTACCCCTTCTGGTTCGCCCGGATGAATATTATTATTTACAAGCATTTTTACGGATTCAATATTCGGATCTGAATCGGCATATCTGCATATATAAATCATGTCTCCATTGTCGCCCCTTCCAATGGAGTCCATAACAAACTCTTTATATGTATTGGTAAAACTCCTGTACCATAACACACATTCTTGATACGTGGCCGTTTTTGTTTTACCTGATTTTTCATAGGGCGTAACCTGCGCCTCTAGGGCGAATGAAAAAAGTAATCCAATGATATATATGTAAGTCTTCATTATCTAATTCGGTTTATACTTGCCAATAGTATTTTATCCTCACGAATCGCTCTCAAGGCTAATATAGCAAATAAAAGGGGTAATAAAACCAACGCAATACCGGGCATTATCGTAATCTCAGTACTCTCTGAAAGGTATAATCTGACGAATGGAAAAATTATTGCCAATATACTAAGAAGCGCGGCTAAACGTACAACTTTTCGTTGTAAATCGAGGTTCTTAAAAAAGAAAATACTTAGAATAGATGTCAAACATAGGCTTCCCAAAAGCAGCATATAGTTGACTTCTAGAGTCCTTTTTACAGTGCCAGTGGCAGGGAAGGTAATTTGATACTTAGAACCTAAACTTAATGACTTTACTTCAGGAAGTACTTGAATTTGAGCATAAGGTATGTTTGTAATAATTAACAAAAGACCACAAAGGAACATTCCTAATAAAAAGAGTGTTTGGACACGTTGAATCATAGCACAAAAATAGGGATTACTCTTAAGCCAGAAAATTCAAATAAAACGAACGAGAGAAGATTTACATCTTAATCTTTTAATATCTATGCTTGATATACATCTTGCTTGGATGCTTTTAAAACGATCGAAATGACTGTTTTTTTATTGGGGACGCTTCCCCGAACAAAAATTTCACCCTTATGATACTGTTTTATAATTCGGCTAGCTAAAGATAGACCTAAACCCCATCCTCTTTTTTTTGTCGTAAATCCTGGTTTAAATATCGTTTTAAATCGGTTGGATGGAATTCCCGATCCATTATCTTCAATATTAATTACCAAGTGGTTATTCTTTAGGTATGACTTACAAATAATACGACCCTGGCCTTTCATGGCATCAATGCTATTTTTGACGAGATTCTCAATAACCCAATGGAAAAGATTATTATTGAGGGGCACATAAATTGGATTAACCCCAATATCTCGGATAATCTCTACATTTCTGCCAAATCTCAAATCCATGTAATTAAGCACCTCATTGATCTGACCGTTTACCTCTGTTATTTCCAATTCTGGTTCGCTTCCAATTTTTGAAAAGCGTTGAGTGATTACTTTTAAACGGTCAATATCCTTCTCCATCTCCTTCACTGCATCATTTGGCAGCTCACCTAGTTCAAGTTCAAGAAATTGAATCCAACCCATTAAGCTAGATATAGGTGTGCCCAATTGATGTGCCGTCTCTTTTGCCAATCCTACCCAAATCCTATTTTCTTCTGCCCTCCGACTGAAAGAGAATGCAAAATAGGAAACAAGTACAAAAAGACCCACCAAGGCAAGAGCGTAAAAGGGATAGTTTTGTATGCGTCTTAAAATATTGCTTTCTCCAAAGTACACTTTTTGATTGGTTAAATCAATGGGTATCGGTTCGTTTAATTCCTTAAATATGGCCAGTTTTTTCTTCAAAAAGCTTGCAGAATCATTTACATTTTCCAAATTGAGATTGATATAACTCAATATTTCATTTGATTCATTTACAACCAATGCTGGAATAGTTGTATTACTTTTAACTATTCCTGCCGCAAATGTTAAATCTAATTGATCTCCATCCTCTAAACCACCTGTAGTTAACTGAGTAATTGCACTGGCCCATATCTCAATTTTCTTCTTTTCCTCAAAGGCAATTTCTTTGGCCAATGCATTACTAAAATAAAGGGTTAATGCACCTATAGTGATTGCCATTAAAAAGAGCAAAAACTTTAAATACTTTTTTAAATCATAGGTATTCACGTGCCTGTCAAATGTACTAATAAATTCGTAATTTAATTAAAAGGGGTATCCAATTCCAATGGTGATGGCCGTTTCATTCTCGATATAATCCACAGAAAGCATATTGTCGAGTAACCAACGGCTTCCATTTTGCTTCGTTGGGTCATGCAAGGGCCAACCCCAATCCAAACGAAACAAGAAAAAACCAAAGTCAAATCTTGCTCCAATGCCAGTATTAAAAGCCATTTCTTGCAAATAGGTATCTGGGTCAAAAATCCCTTTAGTTCCCACCTGGGTATTTTTATGATTTACATTCCAAATATTTCCTGCGTCAGCAAAAATAGCCCCGTAGAACAAATCCTTTAAAAGAGTAAACCTATACTCTGTACTTGCCTCTATGAGTAATTCTCCAGCTTTATCAATAATATTGTTAGATGTGGGCTCATCGCCCGGACCCAACCTTCGCGGTCGCCAGCCTCTTAAACTGTTGCTTCCACCAATAAAAAAACGTTTATCATAGGGCAAAACATTAGACTCTCCATTACCAAAAGGAATACCAATGCCAGTATTAACTTTAAAAGCCACTGTATTTAGTTCATCAATGTCTTTTTTAAATCTCATTTCAAACTCACCTCGGACGTAGCGGCTTAACTGAACTCCAAAAATTGAATAGGTCCTATTTGAACTGAAATTTGGATCATTGAGGGCACTTAACCACCGAAGCGCATTTCCACTGGTTTCAATGGCTGCTCGTACATATAAATTATTATCCGTACGCTTAAACAAGCTATTACTTTGAACAAAGCCAATCTTTGAAGCAGCAATGAACAATGGGGTAAATAAGACTTTGGTTGCAAATGCAGCATTAACAGCATTTAAACTTGCTAAAAAAGCAGGATCTGCAGTACTATTTAAATACGAAATCTCAAGCGGTGTATAAAATAAAGAAAGGCCGGGCTTCTGAAATTGAAAAGTGATCCCTGCAGGAATATTTCTCCTTTTAAAACTGGGGTTTTCCTCAAATTGATAAGATGCTGAGATAATTGTTTTTCTTGTATGAAATTGAGTTCTACTCGTTAACTTATTCAGTAAGTTAAAATGAGGCAAGACCAAGGATGCATTAAATCCTTGTTGCAAACCATACCTCAGATCATTAATATTATCTCTTTTAAAAATAGCTTCGGCAGAAGTGATGGAACCTAAGGTTAATTTCTCTCCGTTTCCAAATAAATTTCGATCTGAGAAACCAAGTAACATGGCCATACCAAAACTTCGCTGATTTGAATTTACCGTAGCTCCTAAATTCCCTTGAGGAGAGTATAAGCCCTGCGGCTCCCATTTAAATCCTAAACGATGCAATGCACGGCAATATATGTATACTCGCACCTGATGAGTAAGAGTGTCCGGAGTAGCCCTTACATCCACATAATTAAACAGTTCCATTTCCAATAGAGATTGGTAGGTCTGTTCAATACTTGTTTGATTGAACAATGCGTTACTATCCGTATAAATAAGTTTGGCTATCGTACTGGGGTTAATAGGATAATGGTTGAGAACTAATCGCTTATTTGCATAAGTAGTTTCTTGAGGCCATTTTTTCTTATTTAAGTATGAATCGCCCACATCAATGGTTAAAGTTGGGCTAGCGAAAGTATAGCGTTGATGGTTTGTATTAATAGCTGGCCTTGCAATATTTAAGTAGACTTTGCATTCTCCAAGGAGGTATGCGGTATCTAACTCTAGATTAATATAAGAATCATCAAAAGCATAATATCCCTTATTTCTTACCCTTTTTGCAATTTCTTTTCGAGCCTGGGTAAAGGCTGAGATTCGGGCATACCCTTTTTTTGGAGTAAAAATATTGGACTCTTGTCTCAAGGAATCGCAAATGCTTGTTACCAATTTTTGGATTTGTGTATCTTTACTCTGAATAAAAAAATCATTTATAATAAATGCTTCTTCAGGTTTGGCTATATATTTAACAATTGCTTTATGTCCTTTTATTTTTACCGAATAGTCTACTTTTGTTCTAAAATATCCATTGTTAAATAGGTAATTTTGAATATTCGAAACGTTTAAAATAATTTTACTCGTATCCAGTAGCACAGGAGGCTCACCTTGTTTTCGTAGTGACTTTCTCCATTTTTTACTATCACTTAATTCGGGTGCTTTGCTTTTTGTTCCAAAGGAATAAAGCCATAAAAAGAAAGGCACTCTGCCCAAAAACACCCTTCGATTGGGCTTATACAGCACCTGACTTTGGATTTCATTGCTAATATTATAGTCAATCAATCGATCAGATTCTACCTCAAACTTATTCTTGGTTAGTATTTTTTCGCCTTTTGGCACTGTTTTGCGAACACCACACGCGGAGCCCAAAACAAATATTGCAAGAAGAATCCAAAATTTTCCAAATTGAAGGTGATATTTGCAGGGACGGTATGACCTCATTTCATTCGCTAAAGCATATAAAATCTTTACAACTCAGCAAGTTCAGGCAAAAATATAGCCAATTCATTATAGAAGGTCGAAAAAGCGTAGATGAATTAATCCACAGCGACTACGAAGTTCTTGATATTTACACTACAAAAAGGTACTATCCCACGTTTGAGGAGCATACCAATGTTCATCTGTTAAGCGACAAGGAATACGCCAGTATCAGCCAGTTTAAGACTCCTGCAGGCATACTGGCTAGTGCCAAAATGAAAGACGAAAAGGAGCATGAAATCCTTGATAATGAACGCATCACATTATTGTTGGATGGAGTTTCAGATCCAGGGAATTTAGGCACCTTAATTCGCACTGCAGACTGGTTTGGAATTACTCAAATTATTGGAAATGAATCTTGTGCAGATTTTTACAACCACAAAACACTAAGTTCGACTATGGGTAGCTTTACGCGCGTCAGCTATAAAAGAGGAAATTTAGCTCAGATACTAAATGGGAAAAATAGCTATGGTGCTTTTTTAAATGGAGAGATACTCTCTAGCATAAACATTAAATCGCCTGCTTATATAGTCATTGGTAGTGAGAGTCATGGCATTTCTGCGGAAATAGAAAAGCATATCAAAAACAAAGTTTTTATACCAGGCGCAAATACTGCAGAAAGTTTAAATGCCTCGGTTGCAGGAGGAATATTAATGCATGACTTTTTTAATAAAATAAAGTAGCATTTTTATGTTTAGCTTAGGTTTTCTGTTTAATAAGATCCCTAAATTAAAGTCAAAAACAACGGTGTATTCTCTAAGAAAAAAAGCAAATATTAGCTATATTTGTAAGAGTTGAGCTTTGGAAAATAGCATCAGACATAAACTCTATTTATTCATACGAAAATTTAACCTAAACATTCTCGTTCGTGGGGTTTTAATATCTCTTGCGATGCTATTAGGGTTATATCTAGTACTATCCTTTGGGGAGTATACTTTCCGCTTTGGACAAACCAGTAGAACTATTATATTTTGGGGGTTTATAGCTGCCCTTTTTATTGTGTCATACTTATGGATTGTTAAACCTTTGCTTAAACTATGGCGCTTGCGTAAAAGCATTGATGAAAACCAAGCCGCGTTAATCATAGGAACTCATTTTAAAGATATTGAAGATCGCTTATTAAACTTATTGCAATTGGAACAATCGCTTCCAACATTGGCATCTTCCTCTTTGGCAATGGCAAGCATAGAACAGAAAACAAAAGAGCTTAGGCCTATTCCTTTTCATCAAGCGATAAATATAAGAGTATCAAATAAAAAGTGGTTTCGTTTAGCGGCCATTCCTATTATCCTCATTGGCTGTACATTAATATTCCAAAGCAGCATTATTACAGATGGAACCAAACGCATCGTAGCCTTTAACCAAGATTTCCCTATTCCAGCTCCCTTTAAATTTATTCTTGAGAATAAGAGCCTTCATTTTTTTTCGGGAGACAAGGCACTTCTTAAGTTAAAGACAGAGGGAAAAGTGATGCCGAATGAGGCTTATGCCAAGCTGAATGGACAAAAATTAAAAATGAAGAAAGATTCTTTGGGACATTTTTCTTTTGAAATTGAACAACTAAAAAAATCCTTATTGCTGCAATTTGAAGCTGCAGGATTTACCTCCAAAAAGTACAGCATTCAGATAAAGAATCTGCCGCGATTATTAAAATATTCTATACGTCTTAATTACCCAAAATATACGGGTATAAAGAACGAAAAAGTAGCGAACGCTGGAGAATTAAACATCCCGGAAGGAACGCGTATAGTGTGGGATATTTCAGCTAAAGATGCAGAAAGGGTAATGATAAACAGCGCGAGCATTAAACCCGATGCCAAGGGAATGGTTCAATTTTCTCAACGTGTAAAAGCAAGCAAATCTTTTTCTGTTCGACTGCAAAACAAATTGGGTTATGGAAGAGACTCAACCCGCCTGAGCATAAATGCAATCCCTGATTACACACCCAACATACAGGTGGAGACCATCGAAGATAGCAGTTCCTTATTGCAATACTTTTTTTTAGGCAATGCTGGCGATGATTATCAAGTGAATAGAATTAATTTTTTATATCGTTTCTCTAAAACCAATGACATTCGGAAAAAAAACTTGGGGACCGTTTCCTTCCCTATAAAAGTGGCCCCCGCCCATGAGGTTGCCTTTACTCATGGAATAAACCTTGGAGACATAGGAGTGTTACCCGGAGAAGAAATAAGTTTCTTTTTAGAAGCTTGGGATAACAACGGAATAAGGGGTTCCCAGGTCACACGCACTCCTGCCCAAATACTTAGACGAAAGACAGCAGTAGAGGTTAGAAAAGATGCAGAAGAGAATGCGAATCTTATCAAAAACTCCATGGCGGGAGCAATAAAAAAGGCCAATGCCTTAAAGAAAAAAAGCCAAAATATTGATAACCAACTCAACAAAAGCAAAAGCCTTAAATGGCAGCAACAGCAAAAATTAGAAGACTTTTTAAAGGACCAAGAGAAACTCAATGAGTCCCTGGAGAAAATAAAAAAGAATAACGAAAAACTTCAAGAACAAAACAAGGATTTTATGCAGCCTGAAAATGAGCTGCTAGAGAGACAAATAAATTTAAATAAAGCCTTAAATGAACTAAAAAATCCAGAATTAGATAAGCTGCTTAAGGAAATTGAAAAACTCTTGAAACAGAATGCATCCAAAGAACAGATTCAAAAAAAGATGCAGGAACTGCAGAAGCAAAATCAAGAGTTATCAAAAAACATGGATGCCCTTAGAGAGCAGTTCAAACAGCTTCAAATGGAACGCATGCTGGAGGATCAAATACAGCAACTTGACAAACTCACCAAAGAACAAATTAAATTAAAGGAAAGCACCACTAAGCAAAATAAGCAAACGGAAGAACTGAGGACAGAGCAGAATAAAATAAAGAAAAAGCTAGACGAACTAAAAAAAGAACTGAAAAAGGTTAATGAGCTTAATAGAGATTTAGAAAAACCAATGGATTTAGACATGGGTAAACAAGAGGGAGATGAAGCGGGAGAAGCCATGGACAAAGCCGAAAAAGAGCTAGATAATGGCAAAAAGAAAAAGGCCAATAAAGAACAACAAAATGCGCTGGACAAACTAAAAGAAATGAGCGATAAGCTCAGAGCAAGTTTGCAAAAGGCCAGAGAAGCGCAAATGGAAGAAGACTATAAAAGCACACGCGAGTTATTAGACAACCTCATTCATGCATCCAAAGAGCAAGAATCTATTTTTACCGAACTCAATGCTATGAAGGAATATGGACCAAGGTTCGTCATGCTTAACACACAGCAAATGAAAATCCGTGAAAAGTGTGCCCTTTTAGAGGATAGTTTACTCGCCTTAGCCAAACGTCAGCCCATGGTAAGTACATTTATCTCAAGAGAAATGAACCGCATTAACACCCATATGGACGACGCCCTTGATCATTTGAAAGAACGAAATTTAAGAGCAGCCGGAGTAGAAGAGCAATATGTGATGACGGGGATAAACAACCTGGCTGTAATGTTAATGGAAAGCATGCAAAACATGCAAGCCAAAATGAACAAAGGGAAAAAGAAAGGAAAGGGAAAAGGGAAGGGTAAAGGAAAAGGAGACGGTAAAGGAAAAGGGAAAAATGGGGGAAAAGGCAATGGGAAGCTTAGCGAAGGCCAGAAAAAATTAGGGGAAATGATGCAAAGAATCCAACAAGGGGATGGCAAAAAAGGAAACAAAGGAACTAAAGGAAAAGGACAAAAAAGTGGTGGACAATCTGGTTCCGGAGCCTCCGGATCTGGGTCGCTTAACTCCTCTAAATCTGGCTCTCGATTAATGAATAAAGAATACGCGCAAATGGCTTTAATGCAGGAAGCGCTGCGTAGAAAAATTGCAGCCATGAAGAAGCAATTGCTCAATGAAGGAAGAGTAAATGAAGCTAGAAACCTTCAGAGGGCTGAAGATCTCATGGAAATAAATGAGAAAAAACTGGTCAATAAAACCATTGATAAAAAGAGTCTTATACGGCAAAAAGAGATTCAAACACGGCTTTTAGAACATGAAAAGGCCCAGCGAAGTCAAAAACAAGATGATAAAAGACAATCCGAAGTGCCGCCTCAAACAATCATAAAAATACCAAAAGAGCTCGAAAAAAAGGTCCAAGAACGAAAAAATCAAAAAGAGTTATTGCGCAAAACCAGCCCTCAAATGGGCGATTACTACAAACAAAAAACAGATTTATACCTTCAACAAATTAGATAGTTCTTAGTGTTTTGGAATATTCTAAGATAAATTTCATTTAAAACATTCTAGAAATTACAAAACGTTGTATTTTTGCATCCCCTCTACTAATAATTTCGGGATGTAGCGCAGCCTGGTAGCGTACTCGCCTGGGGGGCGAGGGGTCGTGGGTTCAAATCCCGCCATCCCGACTTAAACCACTTTAGCCTATCTGATTCATTAGATAGGCTATTTTTTTGTAATAGTTCTGGCAATTTTATTTATTTTTTTATTTAACCGACATCTGCCAACATAAAACTATTTTTGTCTTGGCCCAGTAGTTTATTTCAAAACAAACTCTATCAAACGATGCACTTCATGAATAGCATCACTTGAAAAGCTAGTAACCATATAGCCATGGTTATTGTGTTCAATCATATTAGATATGTTTTTACCCTTAAAACTTGGCAATACAAAATCAGATGTAGAGACAGAATTGAAATTTAAATCTATATTTTCTGTTTTAATACCTCTTGAATTATCGACGTAATAAATCGCTTTCATGCCATTTTTAACTTCTTTTATACTCACAGTACTGAGATATGTTTTTGGTTTATAATCAAATAAAGAACTCTTAAAGACAATGCCCTTGGCGTTGAATATTAAGGGGAAAGTAGTAGGATAAAACAACTCCTTTCCTTTCTTAGAGTCAATCGTTCTAAACTTTGGGTCAGTATAGTCTGGCATAGAGCCAAATTTGTTATAAACATGGTTGGGAATCGACAGATTATTCAAAGTATCTGTTATTTTAAGTTGATTATCAACGATCATTCCCGTTAGAAGATATTTCCTATCTCCTGTTTTGGTTGATGCAGGTGGAAGAACTTCCAACACCAATTTATTATCGACAACATTAGACATAAATGAATTTTGAGAATAAACTTTAGATCTCGACGGTAGAAACCATCCAAGCAAATGGTATGATTTAGTATATACAGCACCTAATAAAGTATTTCTAGGTCCAAGAACTTTTCTATTTTTTGGATTTTTAATAAGAAAATCAATATGTAGAAATGTATCTTTCATGCGAAAATTTAAAATTTCAATTTCTAAATTATCACCATTACTCAAGCCCATGGAGTCGATAGTTAAATTGTTCCGTTTGAAAAACTGATTCCTAACATCAAAAAGTAACGGTTTCATATCAATACTTGATGTCGTTTTACTTTCTATATTAAATTTTCGGATTGTAGTTGACGTATTTTGCCATAGGTAGAGGCTATTCTGATCTCTTATAATTTGGTAGCCAGTCCCATACCGAGCATAACTGATATTCCACTCGTCCCTAATAGTGTAAATTGAATCATTTTTGTTTGTTTTTGTTGTATCTAAATTAGAATTTCCTTGAAAAACATCTCGCTCTGTGCTGTTAATTGAACCATCTCGAAAATGAAACTCATAGTTATTACCTAGCTTTTGCACATAAGTAATGTTTTGGTTATTAAGGTCATTAAATAAAGCATCATTATATAACAACTCAGTAAATTTTTTAAAGGACTCTGAAATACATCCTTCCAATGCCCTTAAAAGTAGAGTATCTGGCTCAGTTGAAGGCAATACCAGCAGCATTTTAAGCTTTGAGTTTTTATGTTTTACAGTAGCTTTGGAGAACACCTTCTCTTCATAATTAACACAAGAGCGTAACTTAGCTGCGAAAATCACCCCATTAAATAAAGGAGCCAAATCATTAATGCGCATCTTTAAGCGCTCCTCAAGTTTAATGCTTGATTGTGCATTAATACTAATACTTCTTAAGACTAAGATAAATAATACAAAGACCCGCATTAACCCAATGATTGCATCGCCACAGTCCAATCAACAATTAAAAGAATGACCTCATCAGTATCTTTAACATGCGGAATTATATTTTCCCATCCCCGATAAACTAGGAGTCCGTGACTCCCAGAGAGGGTTGCTCGACACAAGGTATTATTAAAACCTAAACATTTAAGTATAGGCTCACCACCTGCCACCAGATTTAAATTTTTTGATGGCCCACATTTTTGATCTTCGATATCAATATACTCACCTCTAGCACCTTGCGAAACCCATATTCTAGTTGCGTTACAACTAATTTTTATTCCATCCAAAGTATCATTAGGATTAGTTGGGTAGAAATCCAAACAAGATCGAACGAAGGATACTTCGCCAAAAAAATGCATTTCTTCCGTGGATGAGTTATACATAGTTCCACGAGTTGCTGTAATTTTAAAAGTTTCTCCAGTTATCGGATTTACAGTAATTGCCAATACATGGGTAGTTCCATAGCACAAATTAACAGCTAAAAGTACAAATAAAGACCAAGTTATTTTTTTTATCATAAATAAATATAATACTATATTTATCAAAAATACAAGTATTATATAATATATATAATATATTTTTATTTTAAATATCTCTAGGAGAGCATCCATCCTACCAATTACCTCACCCAAGTAACTAATACAATTAATGGCGGCTTCATGAAATATTGGGGTTTACTCGAGTTTAGAAGAGCCCTTTTTTTTGTGGAAGCCAGATAGTGTAATATCCAATCAATAAAAAGCCCTGAGGATGAATGGATTAAATTGGGCCCCAATCAAGGGCATTTCCTGATTGCGGAATGATGAAGGAAGAGCAAATCATACCCCTGATATAATACTCTGCACAATCATCCCCAAAATACCCACATTCTTCTGTTATTTAAGGAAGTATTTTTACCTTGCAAATTAAGATATATGCAATTTTCTCACTTACATGTGCACACCCAGTTCTCCTTACTCGATGGAGCTGCGCCTATTAAAGGTTTAGTTGCGAAGGCAAAGGAAGATGGAATGCCTGCCCTAGCTATTACAGACCATGGAAATATGTTTGGGAGCTTTAAGTTTTTTAATGAAGTAACCAAAGCCGGACTCAAACCCATTATGGGTTGTGAATTCTATTTGGTGGAAGATAGACATGTAAAAAGCTTTAGTGGCGGAAAAAGAGATAAACGATTCCATCAACTACTGCTTGCCAAAAATCAAAAAGGCTATAGTAATTTATCCAAACTCTGTAGTCTCGGTTATTTAGAAGGGCTTTACAGCAAGTTCCCACGTATAGATATGGAATTACTTAAGCAGTATAGCGAAGGGCTTATTTGCACCACCTGCTGTATTGGAGCTCAAATTCCACAAGCCATTTTATTTAAAGGAGAAGAAGAAGCCGAAGAACTCTTTAAACAATGGCATAGCATTTTTGGAGATGACTTTTATGTAGAGCTCCAAAGACATGGATTAAAAGATATTGATGGCACCGGGTTGAGCCAAGAAGACATTAATCAAACCCTGATCAAATTTGCCCGTAAATACGATGTTTCCATTATAGCCACCAACGATTCTCATTACGTAGAAAAAGATGATGCGAATGCGCATGACATTCTGCTTTGCATTAATACGGGAGAGTTTCAAAGCACACCTAAGGCAAGTAATGAAGGCAGTGGAAAAGGCTTTCGGTTTGGATTCCCCAATGAGGAATTCTTTTTCAAAACCACCGCTGAAATGGAAGAGCTCTTTAAGGATCTTCCAGAAGCCTTAGACAACACCAATAAAATTATTGATAGCATTACAACCCCCCAATTAAAAAGGGATATTTTGCTGCCCGCATATCCCCTTCCACCAGAGTTTAAATCCCAAGAAAGCTATTTGCGACATTTATGTGTAGAAAGCGCCAAGCGCAAACTGGGAGGCAGCATACCAGCGCAATATGCAGAGCGCCTAGAGTTTGAACTGCAAACCATTATAAGCAGCGGCTACGAAGGGTATTTCCTTATTGTACAGGATTTCACTACCGCAGCCCGAGAAATGGATGTTTGGGTAGGGCCCGGCAGGGGATCTGCTGCAGGAAGTTTAGTCTCCTACCTCTTGGGGATTACCAATGTAGACCCTGTAAAATACGATCTCCTATTTGAGCGTTTCTTAAACCCAGAAAGAGTAAGTATGCCCGATGTAGATATCGATTTTGAGGATAGAAACAGAGATAAAGTCCTCGAATATGTTGCAGATAAATACGGACATAAACAAATTGCCCAAATTGTAACTTATGGAACAATGGCCGTAAAAAGTGCCATTAAAGACGTAGCACGTGTAAAGCAATTGGAATTGGCAGAAGCCAACCGCATTACTAAATTAGTTCCTCTAAATTTAAAATTTAAAGATATTTTACATACCCCAATAGAGGAAGTAAAGAAAAAGATAAAACCCGAAGAATTAGAAGGGCTTAACGAAATACGCAAAAGCTACTCAGAACAAACACCTTTAGGCGAAGTACTGCGTGATGCCGAAAAACTAGAAGGCAGTGTACGAAATACAGGAGTGCATGCCTGCGGTTTAATTATTGCACCAGAGGATATTACCAATATTGTTCCAGCCTCGGTGAGTAAGGATTCCCCCTATCAGCAAGTACAATATGATGTAAAAGTGATAGAGGATGCCGGTCTATTAAAAATGGACTTTTTGGGCTTAAGCACCTTAAGTATTTTAAAAGATACGGTAAACCTCATCAAAAGAAACCACGGAGTATCCATTGATTTGGATGAGCTACCACTGGATGATAAAAAAACATATGAGCTCTTTCAGCATGCCGACACCAATGGTGTGTTTCAATTTGAAAGTGATGGAATGAAGAGTCATATGCGTAACCTTAAACCCACGCAATTTGAACACCTCATTGCTATGAACGCCCTTTATCGTCCTGGGCCAATTCAGTATATTCCTAACTTCATCCGTCGCAAAAATGGAGTGGAAAAAGTAGAGTATGACTTGCCCGAATTGAAGGAATATCTGGAAGATACTTTTGGGATTACTGTATACCAAGAACAAGTGATGCTGCTCAGTCAAAAGTTGGCAGGCTTTAGCAAGGGTAAAGCCGATGAGCTGCGCAAGGCCATGGGTAAAAAGAATGCAGAAAAGATTAATGAACTAGAAGCCCTATTTATGGAAGGGGCCATAGCCAATGGTTATCCAGAAGATAAATTAAAGAAAATTTACAATGACTGGAAGGAATTTGCGGCCTATGCTTTTAATAAATCTCACAGCACTTGTTATGCACTCATTGCCTACCACAGCGCATACTTAAAAGCCAATTACACAGCAGAATTTATGGCCAGCCTTTTGCAAAACAGCATAGGCGATATAAAAAATATTACCAAATACATGGGAGAATGCCGTCGGATGGGCTTGGACGTTCTGGGTCCTGACTTAAATGAAAGCCAGAGTGAATTCTCTGTAACTCCCAAAGGAGCTTTGCGTTTTGGCCTAGGAGCTATTAAAGGTGTAGGTGGTGTAGATCATATTTTAAAGGAACGTGAAGAAAATGGTCCTTTCAAAAATGTGTTTGATTTAACCAGCCGAGTAAAATCTGTGGCTGTAAATAAGAAGAATTTAGAGGGGATGACCGCAGCTGGAGTTTTTGACTTTGATCCAGATATTTCTCGTGAAATGATGCTTTTTTCCGCTGAAGAAGGAGGGAATTCAGGCATTGAAATTGCCATAAAATACGGATCTAAAGTACAGAGTAACAAAGAAAAAGGGCAATTTAGCATGTTCAGCGATAGCGATGATGGCTTTTCTGAACCAGAACCAAAATTAAAACCTTTAGCTAATATGCCGCTGCTAGAAAAACTGCGCATGGAATATGATGTCGTTGGTTTATATATTAGCGAGCATCCAATGGACCAATATCGTTTAGAATACGAAGTGTTGAGTTCCCATGAGATATCCCAATTAGATGAAGAACTTTCCATTAATAAACCATTAAAATTTAGAGTGGTTGGAATGGTTAGTGAATCCAAAGAGTTAATGGCCAAAAACGGAAAGCACTTTGGGGCCTTCACCCTATCTGATTATACAGGAAATTCAGAATTTAGATTATTTGGTGACGAATACCATAAAATGAAAAAATGGCTTACCAAAGATTACTTCATTGTTGTTTCTGGAGAGCATAGTGCCAGCAGGTACGATGCCAATAAGTTCTATACGAATATAAAGAGTATTGCCTATTTACCAGATATTCATGAAACGAACCTCGTAAATCATGTAAAAATTGTTTTAACCAATTCCGATCTTAGCGATAAAGCAGACGAGCACATTGAGGTAGAGTCTACCCTACCCATAGCAGATGTAGCATTAGATATAGATGTAGATGCGCCGCTAGAAAATGAAGAATTAAGCAGTGCTCCTTTAGTCTTCAAAACAAAAGGCACTGATTTAATCAGCCATCTAACAAGCTTGTTTAAAGACTATCCCGGGGAAACGCCTGTGTTTGTCAATTTTATAGATGTAGATGACAACTTAAATATCAGTCTACTGAAAAGTGAAGGAGTGGAATACAAAGCAGAATTTCGACAAAAACTGAAAGATTTGGGCGTCGATTTCAAGGAAAAACTAAATGGGAATTGGTAATTTATGAAAGTCTCAGGTTTTACCATAGCCCGAAATGTGGTCCGCGCAGATTACCCAATTAAAGAAGCTGTTACAAGCATTTTGCCGCTATGTGATGAATTTGTGATTGCCGTGGGTAAAAGCGAAGATGAAACTTTAGAATATATCAAAAGTTGGAACCTTGATAAGGTCAAAATTATTGAGACCGTATGGGACGATAATCTGCGTGAAGGAGGAAGAGTATTGGCAGACGAAACCAACAAAGCTATGGCCGCTTGCTCCTCAGATTCAGATTGGTTATTCTATATCCAAGCAGATGAGGTTATTCATGAAAAATACCTCCCCTTCATCAAAGAATCAATGGAAGTCAATTTAGATTTAAAGCAAATTGATGGACTCTTGTTTGATTACTTGCATTTTTATGGAACGTATGATTATGTAGGTGACTCCCGCCGATGGTATCGAAATGAGGTGCGCGTAGTAAGAGCAAAGCAAGGAATAATATCTTGGGGCGATGCGATGGGATTCCGCAATGCCAAGATGCAAAAACTTCAGGTAAAACATTGCAGATCTAAAGTATATCATTACGGCTGGGTAAAACATCCCAAACATCAGCAACAAAAACAGAAGCAGTTCCATCGGATGTGGCACAATGATACCAAAATGGAAAAAATGGTAAGCAAAGCAGATGAATTCGACTATTCTGAAATTGATTCCTTAAAGAGATTTGAAGGAACAGCTCCAAAAGTAATGGAGCAACGCGTGCAATCCATTAGCTGGAGCTTTGATTTTGATCTAAGTAAAAAGAACTTTTCATTCAAAACAGCAGCACTATACTGGTTGGAAAAACTAAGCGGATGGCGCTTAGGGGAATACAAAAACTTTAAAGAAATTAAGTAAAATGTTTGATGTAGCTGTAATTGGTGCTGGCGCTGCAGGGTTTATGGCAGCTATTACAGCCAAACGAGAAAATCCCAAGCTGCGCGTAGCTATCATAGAAAAAACATCCAAGACCTTAGCTAAGGTACGTATTAGTGGTGGTGGCCGTTGCAATGTAACCCACCAATGCCACTCTATAGCAGAATTAAGCAAGGCTTATCCAAGAGGAGGCTCATTTCTGAAACAAGGATTTAGCCAATGGAATGTGCAAAACACTTTGGACTTTTTTAAGGACCTTGGAGTAGAAATATATGCCCAAGATGATGGACGCATGTTTCCAACAAGCAATACATCCGAGACCATTGCTGCTGCCCTTGAAAATGAAATAGATTCTATTGGAGTTAAATTAATTACTAGCGAAGCAATAAACCAACTGGAACCCATTGAAAGTCATTGGATGTTGCATACTAAAAACCAGAGCATCCCATCAAAAACAATTGTTTTAGCCATGGGTGGTTTTCCGAAGGCGCGGGATTATGGCTTTCTTGAAAAGCTGGGGATTGAAATCACATCACCCGTTCCGAGTTTGTTTAGCTTTAATATTTATGATCCTGAATTACGGGAACTCAGTGGTCTTTCGGTTCCCAAAGCTTTTGTAAAAATAGAGGGCGAAAAAGAATGGTATGAAGGAGCCGCTCTAATAACCCATTGGGGAATTAGTGGCCCAGCAATTTTAAAAAGCAGCGCAGTGCATGCGAGAGCTCTGTTTAATCAGGAATACAATTTCTCTTTTCGCATGAATTGGCTCGGTATTTCTGAACAGGAATTTGATACAGCTTGGACTAAAAAACTCAAAAGTGACCGGAACAAAAAAATAAAAAACCTCAACTTTGATTCTATGCCACAGCGATTGTGGGAGTATATATTATATACCTCTCAGATATCGGAAGACCTTATTTTACTTGATCTTAGCAAAGTTGCTAAAAACAAATTGAAGGAAAACCTACTTCAAATGCCCTTAGTGGCAGAGGGTAAAACCACATTTAAGGAAGAATTTGTAACTGCGGGTGGCTTGGCTCTCTCCAATGTGAACAAGAAAATGGCTTTTAGAAGTTTACCTGGCTTGTTTGCCTGTGGGGAAATACTCGATATTGACGGCATTACTGGGGGATACAATTTTCAAGCCGCCTGGACTACAGGATATTTGGCTGGGCTAAGTGCTGCAAACCATTCCCTATAAACCCCAGACCAAACCAGTAAGGTTAATTCTTTCCATAAAGATGAACCACTGCTTTTCTGCGTGATCTATTTTTTGAATCGTACCAAAAAATCACTCTGTTTACCACTCGTTTATTCCCTTTAAGATCAATAACTCTAGAGCTTGAGCCTCGGTTAAAATACTGTTTGATTTTTATTTCCTGACGGCTCCCATTTTTATAAACCACGAGCATGCGGTGCATGTTGAGTGAGCCATTGGTAATATTTAATTTTAACTTAGTAAACACACCCCTGCTGGCAGTCACTCGTATAACATCTTTATCTAAACCAAAATTGACTCTTTGATTTCCCAAATGCTTCCAATTTTTTAGATATGAATTGGATTGAACGGTAAATGAGGAGAATAAGCCCATGACCGCAATAGTTAAGAATGTAAATAAAGTACTTTTTTTTAATGGTGTTACTATCATAATATAATGGTTCCTTTCTAGTGCTTTGTCCCAGAAAAGAGGGTTTAGTTGCATACTGAATGTAAAAATAATTTAGTTTTTCAAGAAAAAGGAGATAATACCCCGGGAAATAGCTTCTCAAAGCTAAGATTAGATCAAATGAGTATCTCTTGCCTTTAAAGACTAAAATGAGCCTTGTATAAACCAAATAATTAAAAAATGAAGGTTTGTATTCCCAAAAATGGAGAAAATCCAAAACAGCTCAAAAAATAGTTATTTAGGTCTGTTTTGGTCCAAAATTGCTGAAAATATGGTGTTTTTTAACAAATATGGCGTTTATTTGCGCCACAATTAGAAATAATACATGGAACTTAAAGAGATTCAAAACCTCATCAAATTCGTTTCTTCTCAGAAAGTAGATGAAGTGGAAATTGAGAGAAAAGACTTTAAACTAATCATTAAAAAGAACCAATTAACCGAGGCCCCAAAGGCTCAGGTGGTTCACATTCCAGCTGGCAATCCTGCTCCTGCTGCACCTGTTGCAGCAACTCCTGCTGCGCCAGTGGCGCCTGCAGCAGCTGTACCTGCTGCGGAAGCTCCTGCCGATGCAAACCTAATTACCATAAAATCCCCAATGGTGGGTACGTTCTATCGTTCTGCCAACCCAGAATCGCCCTCATTTGTAAATGTAGGTGATGAGGTAAGTAACGGAAAAGTGGTTTGTATTGTGGAAGCCATGAAACTATTCAACGAAATTGAATCTGAAGTTTCCGGAAAGATTGTGAAAGTATTGGTGGATAATGCAACCCCAGTAGAGTACGACCAACCATTATTTTTGGTTGAACCCGCATAAGAGAGGAGAACTCCCATCATGTTTAAAAAGATATTAATTGCCAATAGAGGTGAAATTGCGCTGCGCATCATTCGTACCTGTAAAGAAATGGGTATTAAAACAGTGGCCATTCACTCCACGGCAGATGCCGATAGTTTACCTGTAAAATTTGCTGATGAGGCCGTTTGTATTGGTGGTCCTCAAAGCAAGGATAGTTATTTGGACATGCAAGCCATATTTGCGGCTGCAGAAATAACCAATGCAGATGCGATTCATCCAGGGTATGGATTTCTCTCGGAAAACGCAAAATTTAGTGGCTTATGCCGCGATCATGGAATAAAATTTATAGGAGCCGCTCCTGAGCATATTGATGCCATGGGAGATAAGAGTAATGCCAAATCGACAATGATAGCCGCAGGCGTTCCCTGTATTCCAGGCACCGAAGGTTTATTGGATAGTGTAGAAGATGGAATATCCATTGCTAAAGATATTGGATACCCCGTAATACTAAAAGCAACCGCTGGTGGCGGTGGCCGAGGAATGCGCATTGTTTGGAAAGACGAAGAAATGCAACCCGCTTGGGATAGTGCTAAGCAAGAATCTGGGGCCGCTTTTGGAAACGATGGCTTGTATATGGAAAAATATATTGAAGATCCACGACATGTAGAGGTGCAAATTGCAGGAGATCAATATGGTAAAGTGTGCCACATGGGAGAGCGCGATTGTTCCATCCAAAGAAGGCATCAAAAACTAATTGAAGAAGCTCCAAGCCCTTTTGTAACTCCTGAACTAAGAGAAGAAATGGGTACAGCTGCAAAAGCAGCCGCGGCTAGTATAAAATATGAAGGCCTAGGTACCGTTGAATTTTTAGTGGATAAGCACCGTAAATTCTATTTCATGGAGATGAATACACGGATTCAAGTGGAACATCCTGTAACGGAAGAAGTGATCAATTTTGACTTAATTAAGGAGCAAATTCAAATTGCTGCAGGCATCCCAATTAGCGGAAAAGACCATTACCCATCGAAGTGGGCAATGGAATGCAGGGTGAATGCCGAAGATGTGTATAAAGATTTTAGACCTTCTCCAGGTAAAATTTTAGAGTTGAATAAACCAGGTGGACATGGTGTGCGAGTTGACTCCCATATTTATGCGGGTTACTCCATACCCCCATTTTATGATAGTATGATAGCCAAGGTTATTGTGAGTGCCCAAACACGAGAGGAATGCATCCTTAAAATGAAACGCGCCTTGCAAGAGTTTTATATTGACGGTGTTAAGACAACCATTCCATTGCACTTGCAATTGCTGGATAATGAAGATTTTAAAAATGGAAACTTCACCACGGCATTCATGGATACCTTTAAAATAAAATAAGTAATACTAACCCTATAAAAGGAGTGGAGAACGATCTTTCACTCCTTTTTTTTATTTAGTATGTTACATTTTAAAATAAATTTGATTCTCTTTCCTTTGTATTTTAACAACTCACCATGCTTTGCTATTCATTATAAAGCGTTCTAAATATCTTTAAAAGACCATGATATCGTATGTGAATCGCATAAACTTACTTATTTTTGGAAGCTCATGGAAAAACTAAAGCATATTAAGCATTTCATTTTTGATATAGATGGTGTACTCACTCCAGGGACTGTTTTAGTAACAGAGGAAGGGCATATGCTAAGAACTGTAAATATCAAAGACGGATATGCACTTCAGCATGCCATAAAACAAGGGTTTAAGGTGGCTATTATAAGTGGTGGAACCAGCGATGGTATGCGAAAACGATTTGAAGGTTTAGGCTTAGAACACATATATCTTGGGCAAGGAAATAAGGTAAACGCTTTTGAAGAACTCAAAAAAATTTGGGGCGTGGAGAGTGAAAATATTGCTTATTGTGGAGATGATATGCCGGACTATCCTCTGCTAAAACAAGTAGGCTTATCTACCTGCCCCAGTGATGCAGCGGCAGATATAAAGAATATTTGCGAGCTCATTATACCTGTTAAAGGTGGAAATGGCTGTGCACGTTTTTTACTTGAGAATGCAATGAAATTACAAGATTCGTGGATGAGTAATGATACCTTTAGTTGGTAGACCATCAACACATATCTAAACAGTAAATGTAACAGACTCCACCTTTTAGAAGAAAGCTGTCAAATAATTCAGTCAAAAGCTCAACCTTACATAATCCCAAAAAGAAGTACATTTGTATATCATATGAATCTAAAAAATTGGATGGGAAATGTAACCTTGGCTGGTTTGTTTGGAGTAATAGTAGTTTTTATTGCTTACATGGCTTTGGGTTGGTTTACTCACCATGGAGAGAATATTAATATGCCCAATCTCAAGGGTGTAAAGACGGAACAGGCATTAGCCACTCTAGAAGAGCTTGAACTCAGAACAATGATTATCGATAGTGTGTATAATGGAGATTTAAATAAAAACACCATCGCTAAACAAGATCCTGAGGCGGGTACGAATGTAAAAGAGGGGCGAATCATTTATCTGACCATTAATTCACTCGAAGAGCCAAAGGCATCCGTTCCTCAATTAGTGGACAAAAGCTTTACTTTGGGGAGAGCATTGCTAAAAAGCAGAGGCTTAATACTGGGGCAAGTTATGTATGTTTATGACTCCATTGGGCATAACCTCATTATTGAACAGCGTTTTGAAGGATCCTCCATTGAAACAGGAGCTAAATTGAGTAAAGGCTCTGCCATTGATTTAGTCATCACTACGAATAGAGAAAGCTTAATAAAAAAAGATGATAGCGCGGGTTTAGTCATGCAAAAAGATTCTTTAGGCAACCTCATGGATACTGAATTCAAAAAACGCATGGAACAGTTAAGGAAGATGAAAGAGCGGGGTTTAGCGGAAGAAAGTACTTTACCACTATCTAAGTGAGGGTAATTAAATAAAAAAATAGCTCCCTAGAGAGCTATTCAATATCCCCTAAGGGGATTTACTAATAAAAATTTTACGATATAGCTACGATTTGCTTTTGCGCCTTTGGTGTAATTGGGATTTTAGCCTCTAAAAGACCTTCAGCAAAAGTGGCTTTAATCTGGTCTGCATCTGCCTCTAAGGGAAGGGTGAATTTAAGATCAAACTTTCCATATCCAATAGATGTGCTCAATACCTCCCTGTTTTTCTCTTCTTTACGGCCTCTCCTCTCTCCAGATATAGAAAGGTTATTATGCTCCACTGATAATGATACTTCCTCTTTAAGGACTCCAGGTAATTCAATGGTGAGTTGATATTCTTTTTCTGCTTTTACCCATTCATATAATGGGTTGTAAGCCTTTTTGGAATGACTCCGATCAAAAGAATCAAAAGCCTCATTTAATAATTGGTCTACTGCCTTTGGATTAAAAATATCCATAGCCATGTGAAAGGGTGATTGAATGATTTTCATATTATTTAATTTGTTCATGTTTGTGTAAACATAGAATCAAATGAAATACCAAAATATTCCTAAGAGCATCCCTAAAGCATTAACTTACATAATATCATTAACTTATAAATATATAAGCAAAATACTGCAAGCGACATTATGTCATTTTTATAAAAAATTAAGGAAAAAATAAGACACAATGTCTTATTTCCTTGCTTCAATAACTAAATTTGGGGAGAATAAAACACCTTTTGTGCTCCGGGCGGTAGCAAATAAGAGAAGTTGCAATCGAAACCGCATAACCGCATAAACCATCTTCCGAAAAAATTCTTTTAGAGGGTTCCCTGTCCTCATCAAACTGGGTAAAACCCTTACTTTGGTAAAGCCACATGAGAGCATTACCTGCTCGGCAGAGGACTGGTTAATATAGTTCTCATGGGTAAAATCACCATGGGCAAAAACCGTTGCCATGGGCGCATCCAGATTTGGAGTTCTAAATAAAACCCGACCTTTTGGCTTTAGGCTCTCCCTCATTTTTTTTAAGAAACCTACCAATTCTGTTTTTGTAAAATGCTCAATAATATCCATACCTAACACCACATCGCACTGCACTTCATTTTCCTTGATATACTCAAAAAAGTCTTGGCAATATACGTTGGAAACTCCCATATTTTTGGCAAGTTCCACTTGCTCTGGACTCACATCTACTCCAAAAGCATTGATATATCCTGCATCGGCTAAAACGGAGAGCATACTGCCACTTCCACAGCCCACATCACATATGATGGCGCTCTTATCTACTCCTTTTAACAAGGGTAAAATCTCATGCTTGAATTGATTCTTTTCAATATTAAACTGCACCTGCTTATCTCGCCTTGAGGCTCTCCCACTCTGGGTAGTGTGATAATTTTGGTATAAGGTATCCCTATATTCTGTACTCATTAATTAATGATAAACTCTGTTTGTGTGCTTCCGGCAAAAATACCGACCCCGTTGTTAATATTCGTAAGTATTTGCGCGGGCTCCTGAAATATCCCACCGCTTGGCTCATAATTATCAATGGATTGCAGGTAGTAGTAATAATTGCTTTCTAAATTATCTACCAAGATTTTAAACTTAGGATTTTGTCCTGCAAAACCAAAAGGAGCGTATAAACGTATGATTTGAGTACTCCCATTAAACAAGTCATCCTTCAACAATACATTTCCGTTTTGATTTCTTTGGGCTGCATTGGCAATATCGGCATCTACAAAATCTAAACTGGCTTCTTCCCACTCACTCAATGAGGTGTTCCATGTAAAGAATGTAAAACGGTAAAAGTTCCTGACTATCCCGGGATCTTTAAGAACAATATCAACCCCACCCACAGGAAACCCTTGATTATCAATTCCAATAGAATCTTTAAAAACTGTTCCATTTAAATCTATAATTTGCGGCATACTCAGCATTGATGTGGCCAAAGGATAGCCTGGGGCATCCACTATTAAATCGTAATCTGTACTTGGTTGCAGCTTAAATGTACCGAGGCTGTAGTTCTTAAAAAAGATATCATATGCTAATTTAGCTGTATCCGTTCCCGAAATGATATATGCTTTTGCATTAGGAACAGGCGGAAATGAATCCGTACCATTAATGGGTGAACTTAAGGTCACATTTACATTGGGCGATTGCAGGTTATCACCGAGCATATTTACGGTTAATCTAATTTGCGAATTTATATTTCCTAAAGGGAGTTTCTTGGTACAAGAGGTGATAAGCCCTAGAAAAATAATCGTTGAAAAAAATAGTCTTCTCTTTTTCATATTTAAAATTTTAATTTGTAGTAAGCACTTGGAAGAAAAACAAAGGAATATCTCCCATTAAATGCACGAACCGTTTGGCCAGAACTCATATTTGTGAGCACTTCTCCGGCATACATATTTGCTCTTGCGTTGATGTTATAAATATGCACTCCCCAGAACTGCTGAACGGCATCCATACTATATTGAACAGGATTAACAGCCCTTTCAAAGCCTGCATCAAACCGAACGTAGTTGGGTAATCGATAATTATTGCGCTCTGCATAATCAAATACTTTGTTTCCAAATGCATCTAGATAAACACTCGACGGAAGCGAAACAGGATTGCCTGACATAAAAACAAAACTGAAATTATACGTCATCTTTTTACTGTGTTTGTAAATCATCTGGGCAGATAATTTATGCCTCCGATCCCAACGAAAAGGGAATCTCCTTCCAAAATTAATATTCTCAAATACCCGGGAGCTGCTGCTGTATCCATAAGAAGCCAAACCACTTACTCGCCCATATTTTTTGACTAGCATTATTTCTGCACCATACGAAGTTCCTTTGCCCTGCTCAAGAACCAAGGTCCAAAAATCCGTTCTTGTATTTTCTACTTGAACTCCATTTTGCTCACTTAACCCATCGAACCATTTGTAGTACAAATCGGTATTTATCTCTACACCAGGAGCAACTGGGAAATAATACCCTAAGGTTGTTTGCCAATTCCTCATGGGTTTAAATTGATCACTGCTACCTACCCAACCGTTCTGAGGCAAAGTCCCGGTAACGCTACTTATTTGGTGCATTCCTTGGTTAGAAGAACCTAAACTAAACTTCAAGCCATCGGTTTGTCCTACGGCTTGACTAATAAGCAAGCGTGGTTCTAACCGAACAAAGGTTTTGTCTTTCCCCATAAAGGTCCAAAGTCGACCACCTAAATTAATGGTAGCTCCAGTAGATGAGTGAAACTCCAACTCTGTGTAAAGGGTATTCTCTAAAGCCGCTTGATTATTAATCTTACCTGCTTCTTCTTCTCTTGTTTGCCCGCTATTATTTACGGATGAGAGTTTTTCAACGCCGGGAACAAATTGATGCACCACATGCTCTGAACCAAACCTGAATAGACTAAGAGTCCCTATGGTTTTTTGAAAGTCTGTTTTTACAATATAGTCCGTGATTGAGTTAAATAAATCTATTTTAAATCGTGCCTTTTGCAGCCCATTGGTATCGTTAACCTCTCGATCCAAGGATAGTGAATTGGAGAATTTATATCGGCTCAAGCCTGCCGTTATTTTTGCTTGTGTACTGGAATTTAGCATCTTAGCCCAGGAAATTCCGGCCAATGTATTTTGATACTGATACCCCAGTTTAAATTCATCTATTGTGGCACTCCCAAAGGAATCTGTATACTGCTCTGTAAGATTAACTCCATATTTATCTCGTCCATTATATACCCATGCAGAAATAGATGTTTTAGCATCGGGTCTATGCGTAATTTTAAGATTTAAATCGTGAAAATTTGCAATCAACTCTTGATTTTGGTTGGATGAAGAAACCAAAAGATCTAACCAACTCCTGCGAACACCCATACTCATTAACGTTTTTTTGGAGGGGTCCAAAAAGCCATCCAGGGTTAGGTTGAAACAGAGAGGATTAAACTCAAAGTTCCCTTTGAGCGTTTTTGTATTCCCTTCTTTATAAGAAACATCTAATACGCCGCCACTTCTTCCGCCATACCTTGCAGGAGCAACTCCTCTATAAAATTCAAAATCTCTAATTAAACCATGGTTGTAATTGCTTAAAAAACCAAAAGCCCTACCCAATCCATATAAGGGCAAGCCGTCCATCATTTGCAGGTTTTGGTCTGCGTTTCCTCCACGTACATAAAGACCGGCCATGCCATCTACTCCCATTTGCACCCCAGGAAGATTTTGTAAATATTTTGGCAAATCCTGATTACTTGCGATGCTTTGGTACTCCTTAATTAGGGACTGACGCCCACTGGTATGCGAACTTCTATAATCAAACCGGGCATGGTATAGCACATCTAAAGTGTCTGTACCATCCCAATCCAATGGTTCCATGTAAAAATCTTTTTCTACCGCTCGGTATACTTTGAGTAACATCTTCTGGGTTTTATACCCGTCTGCAGTTAGCGTAATCTCGTGTTTTCCGCTTCCGACCGCTAGTGAATAATAGGCACTTGAATTTGTAAATGTACTCAATGCCGACATGGAGTCAGTCACCAATGCGCCCTTAACTACTTCTCCGCTGGCTGCGTCCCAAACATGGCCACTCAAGGCAACAACTTGCGCATTTACCTCTAAAGCAAATCCACACAGCATAGCACATACCATCTTATTCATCATACGTAGGCAAATATAAGTCAGACCTCAATGGCAATTGCCATATAAAGGTGTAATAATGCTGCTTTTACTACTTCCATAGTTACAGAATACATAAAATTATAACTCTCCCTGCTTAGTAAAAAAATCCTGTAAATAATCTCAAATCATCATTTCAAATTATGCGTACATTTGCCAAGATGATTTACAAGCACAATTGCCTGCATTTCAAGGGGCACATTCCCTGTGATCCTCATAAGGAAAATGGATACCATTGCGATGGCTGTCCTGCTTTTGTAGAAATTGAAAAGAAGATACTCATTATTAAACTGGGTGCTATTGGTGATGTAATACGAACCACGCCATTGGTAACCAAGTATAAGGAGTTGTTTCCCCATGCAAAATTCACATGGATTACCCTTTCCCCTGCCATTCTTCCAAAAAATGAAATTCATGAAATTCTCCCCTTAAGTATTGAAACGTTACTGTACGTGGAGAATACTAAATGGGATATTGCCATTAACCTAGATAAGGAGAAAGAAGCCAGTGCATTAATGGCAAAAATAGAATCCACAGAAAAATATGGATTTACCCTTAAAGACGGAGCTACGGTTCCAATTGATGCCAAGGCAGAGCATAAGTATTATACCGGCTTATTTGACGATGTGAGCAAAGCGAATACATTGAACTATTGCACTGAAATATTTGACATTTGTGATTTGACCTATTCCGGAGAAAAATACCTTTTAGATAATCATTCGGATAAAGGGTTTAGCTGGCCAGAAATTGATTCGTCAAAAACAGTAATAGGCTTAAATACGGGCTGCGGCCCCCGCTGGACCACTCGTTTATGGAGTATAGAAAATTGGGCTAATTTGGCCAAAATACTTATAGCTAAAGGGTACCAGGTGGTGCTACTTGGTGGGGAGCAAGAAGATGAACGCAATACATCTATTGCGGCCTTATCAAATGCCCAGTACTTTGGATATTTTAGTTTAGCTAAATTTATAAATCTTATCGATCAAATGACTTTGGTGGTTACTCAGGTGACGATGGGCATGCATTTAACCTTGGGTCTTCAAAAGAAAATTGTGTTAATGAATACCATTTTTAATCCGCATGAATTTGATCTTTTTAACAATGGAGAACTCATTGGTCCTGCAAAGGAATGTAAATGTTTTTACCGAGGTTCTTGTATTGATGGAGAAAGCTGCATGAACACGATAGAGCCGGCAGGCATCTCCGATGCGGTCGATCGAGTTTTAGCTATTTAGATTATTAAATCAGATTGAATAATAAGTTTTGAAATTATACAAAAACACTTAATTTTGCAGCCCTTAACGGCGCGGTAGCTCAGATGGTTAGAGCACAGGATTCATAACCCTGAGGTCGGCAGTTCGATTCTGCTCTGCGCCACCAACAAACCTAAGCCTCGCAGAAATGTGGGGCTTTTTTATGGCATCTTCTGTTTATACCAAGTTTGAACCTTTTAAAAAATTGATTAGATAGTTAATATAAGCGTGGCATCAATATTGAAGATATTGACTTCAAAAAAAGAACTCAAATTCCTCATAAATATGAAGAGAAGTAAATAATTTACTTCTTTAACATAAATGTTCCTTGATTATCAAAAAAGGAATTATAATCACTATTTATTACAGTTAATGATATTGTGTTATCATCAATATATTTTATTTTGTATGTCCCTTTTGATTCAATTTTACATTTATCACTGATATGATGCGTGGTAAGTTCTTTTTCTTGTAAATTAACATCCACTGAAAAAAGCGGACCATCTGCCCAATAATTTCCAACCCAACCAAATTGACCTATGTCACCACAGTCGTTCATATAGTTTTCTAAATCGAAAGAAACTTTGACCATATCTTCCCCTTCGCCCATTTTATAATCATTACCTGCAAACAAAGCCAAAAAATCATTTTTTGAATTTCCTTGAGCTTCTTCAGCAGCAGCCTCTTCAACAGTTTCAACATTTGTGCAAGCAGAAAACCAAACTGTTATAGTTGCAGCTAAAGCAATTGTAAGTTTTTTCATACCACAAATATATAGATATTCCCCTCAAATGTTTAGGGTCTAAAAATTAGGTACAGGGGGAATGCTTTACCTCTGTATAACTTAGTGTTAACTTACATTATAATGTTGCATTAGATAGATTAGGGTATGTAATGATGGTAGAGACCAACTCTTTTGGTTTTTTAAGCGTTGGATTTGTGTAGGCAAAAACCAAATGTGTTGTTTGTGCGGTTGGCTTCTTGTTTGCCGCACAACGCTCTATCTAAACTGCGTTTTAATGCAGTTTAGGTTATGTTATGGCTGGTTTATCCATTGCCCATCTCTTGACATTCCTTGCTAGAATATAGCGCGTCGGAACCTTTAAATGTGATACTGTTTTGATCTGAACTGGTTTGAATCAATAATTTTCCAGTTAAATATTGTGCTCCTTCGCCTGCACATTTACCATAAGTAATTTCATCAAATGTCACCACATAATCACTATTAGAATATATCCTTCTGGCTTTTGAGGAATACTGTTTTTGCATTTTTAGTATCACCTCCTTATCTTTCAACTTCATTCTTATATATGATCCCTCACTATGGTTTTCGTCATAAAAATCAAGCGCGATAATCTCATTGTTTATTGTATATTCTAAGGCAGGCATACCATCATAATCAATGGATTGAGGAAGTAATGTTTTATTTGTCTCAAGATTATTTGTTTGATTGACCCGAGCCTCTTCGCGTCTAGTCTTCTCCATTTTTATCTTCTTTCGCATTTTAGATATTGTATCACTAGCAACAGAAAGGTTCTCTTGAGCTGTTTCTAATTTGAGAAGCAATTCATCATATTTTTCTTGCAGCGCAGAGTTTTCATGAGATAGATTGTCATTGACAGTCTTTAGTTCCTTGTATTGCCTCTCCAAACTATAGATTTTTAGCGAATCTCTTTTTTCACCCATTAGTTTACTCTCTTTTTCACTTGAAAGAGCTAATCTAAAACTATCAACCCTGCTGTTAAGAGTAATTCTATTTTTCTTACTTAGATTTATTTCATTTGAAAGAGCTAATCTAAAACTATCAACCCTATTTTTGAGAATAATAATTTGCTGCTTTTTTGACTGAGCGTAAATCACAGTATTGGCCAATACCAATACCAAGAATAACATCTTTTTCATACTACAAATATATATATTACCCTCAAATATGTAGGGTCTAAAAATTAGGCGCAGGGGATATGCTTTACCTCTCTGTAACTTAGTTTTAAATTACATTAAATGTTGCATTAGATAAATTAGAGTGCCCTTACTTACCCCATCATACCCTCGCTTAGTAATATCATCAAAATCTCTGTTACAGTGCACCTCGTTATATTTCGGGTCTATGCTACATATTCTATGATAAAACTAGTGTATTCAAGAGGTCTTTTTCTGAGTCGTAAAGGAACGCTTTCTTTAAAAAATGAAAAATCACTAGACATCTAGAATCTTGAAATGTATATACTTCAGCATCTAAGTTACCATTCTTAAGGAGGGTTTCTAGATATGAATTGCGTTTACCTTTGTAGGTTTTAATACCCTTTGCGATATGCTCTTGTTTTACTAAGATTGGCATACTTCAAATATAAACTTTTCCTTTTGGGTTTATTCCTCGAAACGGAATCCTTTGAGGCCTGCTTGCTTTCGAATTGCGGCAGATATTGCTTGACCTAAGGTCATTTCTGCATTGAGTTCTGGTTTTTTCTTGCGCTGTTCTATGACATACTTATCTCGCAAATCAGAATATGCCTTAATAAATTGCGTACTCGAATCTCTACTTGCCTGATTGACGGCTACAATCTGCTTTTTTTCTTTTAGCGTCTTACCCTTTAATTGTTTTGGAAGATCTTCATCTTTTAGGTTTTTTAGCGCGTTGGTATCCATGGCTACCTTTGAGTTGATGTCCCATTTTGCACTGTTTTTTTGGTATACGTGTTTTTTAGATTTTGAACGCACCCGATCGTAATACCCTTTTTTACTGGCGTTCATATTTACCTTGTCGCTTTCTAGTTGAACAGATTTATAGCGATTGCCAGAAGAACCGTAACCCCAATACGTGGCGTTTAATTTTCTATTGTACATTTCTATTAGGCTATCATAAGGGCTTGGAATAAAGCGATCGGTCTTATTTGCATTAATCCAAAAATATTCTCCTTTCGAAATTTTGGCAGCATCGGCCCACTGTTGTCCTCGACCGGTTCGTTCATCGCCGCAATGAATGGTATTAACCACAATGCCGTTTTCCATGGCATTGGTGCATGCATCCACGTAATTTATTGCTCCTTGGGTAAAGGTCTCATTGCCTGCAATAAAAATCACTTTGTATACCGAATCTTCTTTCAACCACAGCAACTCCTGCTGTGCTTTGCTGATTACTTGACCGCAGTTCTCTACACTACCACTGGTGCTTAGCGCAAACAAAACTTGAGATATGGTGTCCACATCCCCATTAAACTCAACCAACTTATGGATAAAACCGTTCTCCTCTCTATCCTGATTTCCATAGCTGTAAAGAGCAATTTCAATATTGGATGGGATTCCATTTTTATGTGCTTTTGACACCTCGTTAACCACCGCCCAAAGTTCGGTTTGAGCCTGTTTAATCAGCCCACTCATGCTTCCACTTACATCCAGCAGAATTGAAAGTTGAATGGTGTTTTTGGGATTGTCTATCTCTTGAGTTTGCGAATTCAAACTACAGGAGACAATCAATAAACTCGTGATAATGCCTAATCCTTTCATGTGCTGTTTATACGATGGTTATAGAATAAGTAAACGAATGTATTGCAAAAATATTGGTATACTGTTTATTTTAAGGCCCATAACTGAACATTCTATGCTTAAAAAATACGGCATTCGTATATTTCTACTAACTTTGTGTTCATACTCATGAATCCCAATTTAGATCCAGACAAGGAGCATTTAAACCTCGGCGAAAAGGAAGTGGAGAAAGTCCTCCGACCTCAGTCGTTTGAAGATTTCTCGGGACAACCGCATATTCTCGAAAACCTGCTCATCTTTGTTGAGGCAGCGCGCCAGCGAGGAGAGGCTCTGGATCATGTGCTCCTACACGGCCCACCAGGCCTTGGAAAGACAACCTTAAGTCACATTATTGCAAATGAATTGGAAAGCAGTATGAAGGTAAGCAGCGGTCCAGTGCTGGAAAAACCAGGAGATTTAGCTGGCTTACTCACTAATTTAGAAGAGGGAGATGTGCTTTTTATAGATGAAATACACAGGCTTAGCCCGGTGGTTGAAGAATATCTGTACAGCGCAATGGAAGATTACACCATTGATATTATGATTGATAGTGGGCCAAGTGCGCGTAGTGTTCAAATTAATATTAATCCGTTCACCTTGGTTGGAGCTACCACGCGAAGTGGTTTGCTCACAGCTCCCCTGAGAGCACGATTTGGGATAAATTTTAGATTGGAATATTATAACTCGGAAGTCTTAAGTAAAATACTCCTGAGAAGTGCGCATATTTTGCAAACTCCTATTAAGGAAGAGGCGGCCTATGAAATTGCTCGTAGGAGCAGAGGAACCCCCCGAATTGCAAATGCTTTGCTACGAAGAACAAGAGATTTTGCTCAAATAAAAGGAGATGGCACCATAACCGTGGAGATTGCAAAAATTGCATTGGAAGCGCTGCATGTAGATGCCCATGGTTTAGATGAAATGGATAACCGAATTTTAGGAACCATTATTGATAAATTTAAAGGAGGTCCTGTTGGCTTAACAACTATTGCTACTGCTGTAGGTGAAGATGCTGGAACCATAGAAGAGGTGTACGAACCTTTTTTAATTCAGGAAGGGTATTTAATGAGAACGAGCCGAGGACGAGAGGTAACCAAAGCGGCCTACGATCATTTGGGAAAAAAGAACTTAAAGCCTAATCCAGGCTTGTTTGAGTAAGTACTCGCGATTAATAAAAAGATTTAACGAAGGTGAAAATGGGCTTTTTTATGACTAAGCCTAACACATGAAACCATACAATAATGGCTATGGGGAACAGAATGAAGCTGAGTTTGTTTAAATCCCAAGCTTCTGAGAACAAACCATGAATGATGCGTTCGAAAGCCCTGGATAGTCCACAACCAAAACATTCAATATCTAAAAACTTCTTTGATGGGCATATAATTGCACCCCCATCAAAATAACGAAAGGGCAATGCCCATATCACGAAAGGTGAAACGAGTATTGCCCATTGAAATATATTTCTTAGTAAGCGTTTAATTATTTGTTACCCAAACAGTGAATAAGTGCGTGGATTAAACCTGGAAGCCCACACAATAAAGTAAGGATTAAGTTGGTTGTTACTTTTTTGGTCCATTCGTTTCCTTCACTCAAATAAACAGCAATAGTTGTTCCAAAGGGAACTAATAGAATAAGAAGAAGGTAAATCAATTTATTTGTATCATTAGACTTAGCATTCTTAATGTTTTTCTTAGCTGTTTTAACAGCTTTTTTGAAGGCTAGTTTCTTCACTCCTTTTAAGGAAGGAAGAACTTCTTTAGCTACATCATCAATAGCGCTAACCTGCGCTTCTGCAGTCATTGGCTCGCTGTTCTGTTTGGTTAAAACAACGCTTTCTAACTGAGGAGCAATTGCATTGGCTACGGCTTGTCCATCTACCACAGATTTGGTTACTAAAGATGGTGTTTGCACGCTTGACCAACGTTTATCAAATTTCTTTGCTTCTCTTTCAGCTTTGGCTTTTTGACCTGCTTCGTGAGCTTTTTGATCGTCTTTATTGAAAAGACTAATGTTGTAACCTGATGAATACCTTTTCTTTGCAACGGTCATGTTGCCAGCACATGAGGCTAAAAATACCATAAGGGTAAAGATTCCTGTAATTTTAATTAATTTCATAAGTGTGGTAAATTACATTGAGAATTCTGAAATATCAAATAATGATATCATCCAATACATAAATTTAAAGAACAAATTATTACCCTTGTCCCTATATTTAAAAATAAATATACGTTCTTTATTATAGAAGAAATTTTTTCTACTCGCGCATTCTTAATAATGAATCCAGTTCCATTTTACTTGGCCCGTATTGGCAAATTCCAAACTAGGCACAGGCAATCGAATGTAATCGGTTAGTTTATACAAGAAGTTAATTCCCTTATACTTGCTGTGTAAATGGGACAATGAAACACTGGGACTAATATAGAATTGCCGGTAACGCTTAATATAGGATAGGTCTTGAAATACCCCTTGCTGATCTGTAAATGTATTTTCTTGACCTCCAATCATTCCTTGAGCTCCATAGCCTAATGAAAAACCCAACCACCTGGGGCCCTTATTTTTAAAATTAAACAGATTGGGTTGAAAATTTAACCAATAGGTTTGAGCATTATAATCTTTTAAGAGTCGTTCAGGAAGGGACCTGCCCAAAACATTGGGTCTTTTGGCTGCCAAATTGGAAAGCGAGGCAGAGAATCGAATGGGAACTTTAACTTTCCCGAATAACCGTTGCTGACCCCAAGACCAGAAGGCTCCAAAAAAATTTGCTCCGAGATCGCCCAAACTGGCGCCCCATTTTTTATTTCTGCCATCAAAGTATTCAATGGTGGTTTGAAAGGCAAGTGAAGAAATAAGACCTAGGTTAGCAGCCTCCTTGGGACTATAGCCGTTGGCATGGAAATAATCTCTGGTGACTTCTGATAAAATAAATGAACTATAGGCATGGCCTGCCTTATCCATTTGCAACCATTGTTTATTGTCGTTAAAGAAATGAAACCCTGTTTGATCCTTTTTATTATACCAAGCGGCATATAGCAATGCATGGGTTCCTACACCAATGGCGGTAACGGCTACAACGCTCTGGGTCCTCTTGCGTTTTAATGAATCTATGGATGACGTTTGATGGGTTTGCGCACCCATCAAAACTCCTTTGCAAAAGAGAAGACTAAGCCAAAATACTATTTTTTGTTTCATCCAATATTTTAAAAGCCTCTTCGCTGTTGGGCGCCTCGGCATACACTCGCAATACTGGTTCGGTTCCACTGGGTCTTATCATGACCCAAGAACCCGTACCTAGGCGGAATTTAAATCCATCGGTATCTTCAATACTTTCAATTTTATAAGCTCCAAAATGCTCATAGCTTCCGGATTTTGCCCGTTCAATTATAGCTACTTTTTTTGATTCCTCGAGATGCAGATCATACCGTTCAACGGCAAATGAACCGGTAATTTCATAAACATCTTCAATAAGTTCTTTAATGGTTTTGCCCATTTTAAGGCAATATTCCATCAAAGCTAGGCCCATCCAAATACCATCTCTTTCGGGTATATGTCCTTTAATTGCAATTCCGCCGCTTTCCTCAGCTCCAATCAATACATCATCCTCAACCATATGCGTACAGATGTATTTAAATCCAATTTTAGTAGTAATTGTTTCTAGCCCCATTTCTGTGGCTAATATTTGAATCTTATCACTCACACTAAAGGATTTTACCACTTTGCCATTATACCCCTTTGCACTTACGAGGTATTGCATTAAAAGTAAAATAAGATGGTGGCTATCTACAAAATTCCCATCGCCATCAAAAAAACCGATTCGATCTGCGTCTCCATCCGTAGCCAAACCACAGAGATAATCGCCTTGGCTTATGGTATTTGAAATTTCCTTTAAATTCTTTGCAATGGGTTCAGGAGCTGTCCCATTAAAACTAGGGTTAAACGTTCCATTCAATACTGTTGCAGTGGGAATAAGTCGTTTAAAAACATCTTGTCCAGCACCATACATCGCATCATATATAAATTTTGACCCATTTGATCTCAATAAATCTAAGTCAAAGGTTGCAGCAGCTTTTTCAAAATAAAGATCTTCAAATGAGCTGAACCTTATTTTACCCTCAGACAAAGCCTTTTCAAATGAAATAGTATCTTCAACCCTTTCTGGAATTAAGGTTTCTATTTCAGCAACATCTGAAGGAGAAGCAGGACCTCCATAAGCAGCCTTTAATTTAAAGCCATTGTAAGAGGCTGGGTTGTGACTTGCAGTAAGCACTATGCCTAGACCTGCACTATACTCGTTGGCTGCCATGGATACCATGGGTGTAGAGACAAACTTATCGGCAAACAAGACTTCTATACCAAAATCCACAAAAACTTCGGCTGCAGCTTTGGCAAACATAATTCCACCGAATCGGCAATCGTATCCTAAAACAATTTTTTTATTAGCTCCGGTATTCGCCATCCACTGAGCCGTCCCGGCACTTACTCGCCTTACGTTTTCAACGGTATAATCCTTAGCAATAATTTCACGCCAACCATCTGTGCCAAATTTAATCGTATACATTCTTTTTATTTATTCTTCTTTCGATAGGATTCCACAAAATAGCTTAACCTACTCCAATCATAGGTTTTAATTCCTTGCCGATACCAATCAGATTCTTCCTCGGGTATAAATACACTATTTAATTCAAGCAGTGTGTAATTGAATTTTTTTCCTCGCAAAACATCATCTATGCTATTAAAATTGAAAATAATATCCCAGTTTAGTAATGTTTTTAAAGACACTGGATTAAGGGGCTTATTATTAACATAAATGAGGAGTTCTTGTATTTCAGAATTTAGGCCGCCTTCCTTAAATTCACTTATGTGTTCTACCACTTCAATTCTGGTTACAGCCACGTCATTCTTTAGCGTTTTGTAATCGAAATACTTTCCCCCTCCTATATTAAGAAGCACCTGTTTATTCTGGTTTAAAAAGCTAGCAATATTGGTATAGATTATATTGCCTATTTCTGTGGGTTCACTGATTCGTTGTTGAATCAAATATTTTACACGCTTATTCCTTTTGAATGGCGCAAGCGCCTCGCGCTCTTTTTTTCCGTTAAACGCTCTTTTGCGACACTGAATACTTTTATAGGGCTTCGCTTTAAAATCTTTGCGACCAAACTGAATAATGTTAAAACGATATCTGCGAGAATACATCGCTTCTGTAATATTCATTCCTGCATTCCCATTTTCATTCATGTACACTTTCATTGTAACAAAATGAGGCCAAGCTTCTTTTAAATCTATATAACCAAGACTAATATTCTCTCCTGTTTTTGACTTTGCTACAAAAGAAATTCCAACAATGGTAAACAATGTTTTTCTCCTATTGCTGGTCCAATATTCATGAAAAAAAACGTCTTTGACTTTCTTAAAATCAACGGAGTTACTGCTTTCAATAGCCATCAAAGATGAGGCAGATATTCGGCTTTCTTTTCGGGGTGAAAGATATAGGCTTATCCTTTCTTCAATGATTAACTGATAGGCCGCATTCACTATTTCTTTACCAATATTGAAACCGTTGGTATCTAACTGCTTTGACTTATCAATATGAATGATAACTGGCTTATCGGTATAAGCCGTTAGCGCATTGATACAAATCAAGAATACAAATATGCCAAAAAGCCTTTTCATAACTGGTCTAGACGAAAGCATTTTCGCCTGTTATTTCCATTCCTAAAATTAGCAGATGAATATCGTGGGTTCCCTCATAGGTAATAACGCTTTCTAAATTAGCCATATGTCTCATTTGAGGATACTCTCCTGTTATTCCCATTCCTCCCAAAATCTGGCGGCTTTCTCTGGCAATATTAATGGCAATTTCTACATTATTTCTTTTACACATACTTATTTGTGCGGGAGTAGCTTTACCCGCATCCATTAATTGACCAAGCCTCCATGCTAATAACTGACCTTTGGTAATTTCGGTAATCATTTCAGCCAATTTCTTTTGTTGCAATTGGAACCCTCCAATAGGTTTTCCAAATTGCTCTCTTTGCTTCGAGTATCTTAGTGCAGTGTCATAGCAATCCATGGCCGCGCCCAAGGCACCCCAACTGATCCCATAACGCGCACTATTTAAACAGGTTAAGGGGCCTTTTAAGCCCGTTACATTTGGCAAGATATTGGATTTAGGAATGCGAACATTATCAAAGACTAATTCTCCGGTACAACTGGCTCGCAAGCTCCATTTCCCATGGGTTTCTGGAGTTGTAAAACCTTCCATGCCTCGCTCTACAATCACTCCTTTTACTTTTCCTTCTGGATTTTTTGCCCAAACAACTGCTACATCGGCAAAAGGCGCATTGCTAATCCACATTTTAGCGCCGTTTAATATTATATCGTCTCCATCCTCGGTATACTTAGTAGTCATTCCACCAGGATTACTTCCATGGTCAGGCTCTGTTAATCCAAAGCACCCCAGCATTTCACCGTTTGCTAACTTTGGCAAATACTTATGTTTTTGCTCCTCGCTACCAAATTTGTAAATGGGATACATTACTAAGCTGCCTTGTACAGATGCAGTACTCCTTACACCTGAATCGCAGCGTTCCAATTCCTGCATAATAATTCCGTAGGTGGTGTAATCCATTCCTCCACAGCCATATTCCAAAGGCAGCTGCGGGCCAAAGGCGCCTACATCAGCCAATTGCTTGACCATATGTTGGGGAAATTCCGCACGTTGTGCATAGTACTCTATTATTGGAGAGAGGTCTCGTTTAACCCAGTCTTGAACGGAACCTCTAATGAGCTTTTGCTCTTCGGTTAGCAAGTCGTCAATCCCATAAAAATCTGGGGCTACATATTGGTCCTTGCCACGATTCGCAGCATATAATTCGTCTAATGTTTTTTTAGCTTCCATTTTAGCAATCGCAAATTTACTGAATAAGGGAAGAGGTACCCAATTGTGTAATGAATTGTATTAAAAAATGTTCATTTCTTAAGCCATATGATGAATTACAGGAGTTGTAAATCATCCTTTTTCTATAAATGCGAAACATAGTTTTATAGTTCCGTAATCGTATCTGCCCCTAAAAGCTTCATAAATTAACTTTGAATTTAATCGGCCATCTTTACTGTAATTTTCCTTTTTGGCTTTTGCCTTTAACTCTTCATATTTTCCAGAAATATCTCCAAAGGTTTTGGTGTCTGGCTTGTAAGCAGCAATATCTACGTCTTTATAATCGTCTGCTATGCGCAATACATGGCCTTGAATGGTGGTTAATGCCATGCCTCGTTCTTCTACCATTTCATCCAAGCTTTTTCCTTCTTTCATAAGAGCAATGGTTTGCTCGAACGTATTCAATTTTTTCTCTTTGGCCTTTAACTTTGCTTTGTTTTTCTTTATTTCTTTTTTGTTGGTGGTGCCGCCACTAATCAGAATATGCCGCTCAAACTTCTCTTGCAATTCAGTATTTTTGATTTTTTCACTTTCCAAACTAAGCTCAGCAAACCTCAGATCGGCTTTAGCAGCCAATATATCTACCTTTAATGCAGTTTCGTTGAGTCCTAATAATTTCAATCCATTTAAATGTTGCAAACGCGATAATGCCACATAGCCCTGCCCTGGCTCAAAACTCTTACCCAAATCAATCTCTGCCGCCTCTAAAGTCATCCCTTGGCTTTTGTGTACCGTTATGGCCCAAGCCAGTCTCAATGGGACTTGATCAAAACTTACAATGGCTGTACCTTTCTCATTGGTAATAGACCATTTTTCTGGCTCAGCAATCACTTTTCTTCGATTGGAAAGTTGTATTAAAGGCCATTTCATGCCTGTATCATCGAGAACAAAATCTAAAATGCGACCCAAAGAGCCGTTCATCACTCCAAGTTCATGATTGTTTTTTAGGAACATGACTTTTGCACCAATTTTAAGTTTAAGGTTATCCTTAACAATCAACGACTTTTCAAAAACCTCCAATAATTTATCATTCCCTTTTTTAGTGGCTTTAAAAATGCGCGTAGTATTCTCAATTTTAGCCAGTTCCTCTTCATTCATTCTGTCAACATCTGCATTGTGGCTATACAACTTCGTTGGCTCTATCTCATGGGTATTGGAGGCTGTTGCTTTCAAGATTGCAATGCTTTTTTCCTTCACTGCTCCTTTTCGAATCTCATTTAAAATTTCGTTCAATTCATTATCTGACTGACGATGCTGCTCTGTTAAATAGCAAACTGTCGGAAGAGCTTCTTGCCACGCTTGGCTCATAAAAGCAAACTTATCTCTACTCAACTCTCGGCTTCGTGTTACTGGCGGTAGTTGAAAAAAATCTCCTGCGAAAATAACTTGCATACCCCCGAATGCCTTTTTGCTTTTCTTCAATGCTTTTAAAACGATATTTACCATGTCTAACTGGTTTCTGTGCAGCATGGATATTTCATCAATTATCAGAATTTCAGTATTCTCTACCCCTTTCATCAAATACTTCTTAGTTTTTAAATTCTCAATATCTTTGGGAGCCATAGAGTCTTTAATTCCAATGCCACTCCAACTATGAATGGTAATGCCGTTCATGTGAGTAGCCGCAATACCCGTGGAAGCAGTAACAGCTACAGGAACCTTATGCTCTTTTAACCATTGAATGTAGGCGTTTAAGGTATACGTTTTTCCTGCACCTGCACTTCCTGTTAGAAATACATTTTTTCCAGACTTTAAAATATCGAGTGCTTTATCTTGATTCATACAAAAAGTAAATCGTTGGTTCAAAAATAACCCTAGAAAATAGAGCTATCCATTATTTCTCCATAATTTTTAATTTAATAAAAAAACAACTCTATTTAACTTATTGTAATATTAATGCAACATTTAAGTCACTTAATTTTTTTTGGTATCGACTTATTTTAAATTTGAACCAACAATATGAGCACTCCTAAGCTAATAAATAATACTAAAATAATTTAATTAAAGTACAAAAAACATCTCTTTAAGCTAAGTTTACCTCTCGTCATATTCCTTACAGGATCATTAAAGAGTCAAGATATATACTTGAAAGGAAAATATCTTGAAAATGGCATCCATTCCGCGTTTTCTTTCGGAAGCAGCACGGCGCCGCCGGCAGATCTAAATTTGCACCATAGAACGAATAATGGCAATGGGCCGCTACGTGTAAAGATACGTTCGTAAACAATGTAATTGTACACCCACATCCTGTGGCAATTATACAAGCGAGTAGTACATGTATTAACGAACCATTTACTATTTCTGCTGCTTCTACTATTAAAAATACAGCTATTGTTAAAACTACTCGGGATTTTGGAGATGGCACTCAAGCAAGCACCAGTAATCCTGCTAAATATTTTGGCAATGCAGCAAACTACCTCGTGCGCCTAACAGAGGAGTCTGATCAAGGGTGTAAACACGATACGAGCCAAATGGTAACGGTTTGGGCTAAGCCAAATGCTCAGTTTACGAGCGCCAAGTTTAGATCTACTGTCAACGGGGTTAAATATCAGTACACGGACCAATCGACAACTACAATTAATCAGTGGTTATAGGAGTTTGGCGATGGCCAAATCAGCAATTCCCAGAACCCATTGATTACCTATTCGGATACGGGTACCTTCTTTACTCAATTGATTGTTCGGAATAACAATGGCTGTTTAGACTCCACAATTTTAGGGCCTGATTTAATTGCTCCTGATTTTTTCCTACACATCCCAAATGCATTCTCACCAAATGGAGATGAGAAAAATGAAGTTTTTGGTCCGGTAATGTCTAAATACTTTATTAATTATTCAATGGTTATTTATAATAAGTGGGGTGAAAAATTATTCGAAAGCACGGATGGGATTTTTTGTAATGGAATGTTTAGGAACAAATTGGTCCCAGAGGGAACCTATATGTATAACCTATATGCCGCAGACCTATTTGGGGAAAATCACATAAGAAGAGGGTCGATAAACGTTCTGCGGTAAAATGGTTTCCCTGGCTGCCCATTCGCATATCTTCTTTATCTTCGCATGAGCTTTTATAAGAACACTTTTGGAAAACATCATGCATATAGGTCTGGAAGGCATTACACTCCAGGCTAAGACAGCTTACTTTGAATGGGAACGAAAATTAGGCGTTCAACTCATTATTGATCTTCGTATTACTCTCAGCAATATACCCCATTCACTATCCGATTCTATCGATTATGTGAATGTACATCATATTATGAAAGAAGAGTCTAAGAAAGAATATCATTTGCTCGAAGAACTCTCTCAAGTTATTATTCAAAGGATACTTGAGGAAAATCCACAAGCTAAAAGCATATATATTAAAATTAGAAAGCCCTTTTTGCCCATTGCAAATTATCAAGGGAACGGGTCCTTTATTGAGTACTCCGAAAGTCGGTAATTAGAAAAAAACTTCTATTTTTTTCTGCCCCAGATTTTTATTTTTTTCTGAAAAAATTTAAATCAACTTATATCAATATTAAATAACATATTTTAAAATAATCGAGCGCAACCCTTTTTATTACTGAGTTTATTTTCTTACTTTGCATTTGACTTATGTTGACATTCAATCTCACTCAAAGCATAATTAAGACCCAAATAAATAAATGGGGCAGTATTTTGTTGCTCTTAACCCTTTTTTTTAATGGATCATTAAGCGGTCAAGATATTTTCTTAAAAGGTAGATATGTTGAGATTGGTGTTCATCAGGCCTTCTCGTTTGGAAGCAGCGCAGCACCTGCTGCAGGTCTAAATTTGCACCATAGGACGAATAACGGCAATGGATTAGGTTTTGTTTGTGATTATGATAAAAATGGCTGGACCTCAGGAAGTCCAGGTTATATGGGAGATTATTTTACCCCAGGAAATCCTGTGGAGGGATGGGGTGTTGAATGGAATGGTTCGATCAACAAGCGGAACTTTCCAATAGCTACTAGTGGTGCTAGATCGGACATCTCGAACTCAAAATTTATTCGAACTGCAAATGGGTCCAACATCGGAGTTATTTGGGAGGGGACAGCTTCTAATGGCGCTAATCAAAAAATGTTGATCCAACAAACCTTAACCTTAGACACTAATTCCACATTTTTTACGGTAAGCGTAAATCTTAAAAATACAGGAACTGAAAAACTGAAAGATGTAAAATATTGGCGTTCGGTAGATCCAGATAATGAAAAAGTTTTACCCGGTTGCAACTACAATACCAACAACAAAATTTTAAAACAAGTGGGATTTAATGGAAACACGGAAAATGCTTTGGTAGAAGCCCGGGGACCTATTCATGACGTGCCTATTTTCTTGGGCGCTGTTGACTCAAGAGCCCTTGTTTCTAAAAAAAACTTTATTAACTTTAATCCCACTGATATTATTAATAATGCAGAGGCCCCTGGCGCTGCAGTTAATCAAGACTTGTCCATAAATATTGCATTTAGTGTTGGAGATATTGATGTGGGTGAATGTAGAATATTTACATTTTTTTACGCCTTATCTGACAAGGATATCGGCAAAATTGATATGCCTTTAAAGAATGATTTTTCATTTGCGAAAGATTTTCTAACAGAAAAAGAAATTTGCACGGATTCTCTCGTACTTTTTTATGATTTCTCCTCTGGACCTGGAAGTGAGTATATCTCTAAAAATGAGTGGGATTTTGATGATGACGGCGTATTTGACCGAACGGGTGATTCTGTAACATGGATTTATAAAACATTTGGTAAACATTTAGTAAAAAAACGAATCACCTTATGCAACTATTCCGTATATGATACCGCCATTTATGTGGATATAAAACCAAATGCACATGCGTCGTTTAACGTGCTAGACTCCGTATTGTGCGGAGATACAAATACAGTAGACCTAGTCAATACTTCTCGCTCTGCAATTGCATTACTTTACGAGTGGAGACTAGAAGATGGGTCGAAAAAAACCTCTAAAGACTTGCAGCGAACATTTAGTTCAGATTCAGTATATAATGTTAAATTGGTAGCTTATAATAATAAAGGGTGTCATGACTCCATAAGCTTTTCAGATACTGCCTTTGTGTATCATATTCCAGTGGCTCTTTTTTCGATACAAGATAGCTCAAAATGTACGAATGAACCTTTTAATTTTACCAACCTTTCGAGTATTACTAGTGGTACGGCGAATAGTACCTGGTCCATAGGTACCGTTCTTAAAGAAAAAGATTCTATAAATTTAACGAATGTCATTTTGGTTAATTCAGATACACTAAATGTCAAATTAGTGCAAACCAGTAATTTTGGATGCCAAGACTCTGTGAGTAAAGAAATTATTATTCTATCTGCTCCAGTGTCTGGCTTCACTTCCTCTGCCAAGCGCCTATGCTCTAAAAATAACGCTCTTGTATTTGAAGATACGTCAGCTGGAAATGATCGAATTACTCGGGTGGATTGGAATTTGGGCGATGGAAGTACAGATACTGGCCAGCGCATAACCAAAAGCTATACCACCGCAGATACTTTTACGGTAAAGCATACTGTTTATAATAATTATGGTTGTCGAGATTCTGAAAATTTCGAAGTCATCATTGATAGCATGCCAGAAGCTTCTTTCAGTATTAACGATGCAAACCAATGCGAATATGAAAATAGCTATACCTTCACTAATCTTTCGAGCACCCATTATGGAGCTATTGAAAGCCATTGGCTAATTGGCGACTCTTTGGTGGGGAACACAACAAATGTGACCAACTTTAAATTTCCTCAGGCAGACTCTGTTGCCATTGAACTGGCAATTAGCAATGTTAATGGATGTAAGGATACCGTGAGTAAAAGGGCTATTATTCTTCCTTCACCAAGGGCTAGCTTTACCATTAATAAAGATTCTCAGTGCCTCAATAATCAAAATTTTGTAGTAGAAAATACCTCTACATTGAAATATGGAAGTGCAAGCCAAGTCTGGAAATATGAAACATTTGAGGATACAAGCACTAAAGTTACCTTAAAAAAATACAACACAGACGGAGATTATACCATCCGATTGGTGGTTCTAAGTGACAGCAATTGTACAGACTCTATAGAAAAAGACATTTTCATTAATCCGGAGCCTATCTTGGGCTTTACCATCAATGATTCAGCCCAGTGTTTGGGGGGAAACGCTTTTGATTTTACAAATACAACTCAGTTCAAAAACGACCCGGCTATTTCAACTAAATGGACTGCAGGGGACCTTAGCAGTTTTAACGGAACAGATTGGCTAAATAAATCCTTTGCTATGGATGATACATTTAATGTGGAATTAAAGATTGAAACAAGACTTGGCTGTTCCAATGGCTTAATAAAAAAGGTTATTCTACACCCTATGCCAATAGCTTCCACGAGGGCAAATGATACGGGCCAATGTTTAAATGAAAATTATTTCATAATCCAATCCACGAGCACTATTAAAACTGGAGTTTTAAATTATTTCTCATGGGATTTTGGAGATGGAACAACCCGAACAGGATCTACTGACAGTGTGCATCACAGGTTTTTAAACTATGATACCTTTAATATTCAGCATATCGTAAAGAGTGCATTAAGCTGCGCGGATACGACTTCCGTGGTTTACATTGTTCATCCTAGCCCAACGGCCTCATTCACCGCGGCAGATAGGTTTATATGCTTTAACTTTCCTTTTAATTTTACCAATACAAGTTCTATTCCGGCAGGAACCCTAAGTTATAAATGGGATTTAAATGATGGTACATCTTCAGATAGCGCAGACATTAAAGATAAATACTACAGCAAGTGGGGTTCGTACTACCCTAGTCTTATTGCTACTAGTGATCTAATGTGTAGTGATACCGTATCTCTAAAAGTAGAGGTTGCACCAAAACCAAGCTCTAGCTTTAATAGAACCACAGATAGTGCGCAGTGTTTAAAAAACAATTCATACTCTTTCCTTAACACCTCCACGGTTGATAGCGGGTCCATCGTTTCAAATAAATGGAACCTTGGAGATGGAAGTGCAATCGCTCAAAGCCTTAACCTTAATAATCACGTCTATGCGCAGGATTCTTCGTATACGATTACCTTAATTATAGAAAGCAATCAAGGATGTATTGACACGAGCACTAAAGTTGCCAGCATATGGCCACAAGCACAGGTTTCTTTTTCTGTGAATGATAGTGGACAGTGCTTTAACGATCAATTATTTAACTTTACAAATGAGTCAAAAATTAGTAAGGGTACACTGAGTTATCAATGGATCCTAGGCAATGGAAATACAGATACTACAACCAATGTGAATGGGGAGAAATATGCCTTAGGAACAAATATCGTGCGCCTAGTTAGTACCTCTAATCAAGGATGTAAAGACACCTTGGATCGGAGAATAATTGTTCACCCCAACACCCAGCCTAATTTTGATATTGATACCTTATTTGGCTGCTTTAAGAGCAATCAGTTTACCTTTAATAACAGGAGCACCTTGTCTAAAGGAACCATGAATATTCGGTGGGACTTTGGGGATAGTACATTTAATACCATAGCAAATACTGTTACCAAAAAGTTTAGCAGACCAGATACCTTCATCATTGAACTGATGACGGTAACAAATATGGATTGCTTTGATTCAACTAGTAAGTCGGTAATTGTACATCATGACCCTAAAGCAGATTTCTCTCTGAATACAGGTCGATTTTGCTTTAACAATCAACAGTTCTCTGCCTTTAATATATCGAGTATTGTCTCTGGAACAGAAACTGCACAAATCCATTGGGGTGATAACACAAAGGAGCTTATTGGGGACACCTTAGTTCATACCTATGATAGGGCAGATTCCTTTAAGATAAGTGTGGTAAGCACAAGTGATAATTTGTGTAAAGACACCATGGATCTATTCGTCATTGTTGACTCTATGCCGACAGCAAACTTTACAATATCTCAAGCTAATCAATGTTTTACTGGAAATGATTTTAGATTTACCAATACCAGTAGCAGTCATATGGATACCCTATCCTACACATGGAATTTGGGAGATGGCAGTACCTCCAGTTCAAATGATATAGATAGCAAGTCCTATTCAAACCACGATTCTATGATCGTAAAATTAGTCGCTACCAACATTTTCAGCTGCATGGATAGTATAAGTAAACCAATCATTGTATATCCGCAACCGGAAGCTGCATTTTCCATTTCGGATGATAGGCAATGTTTCGACCAACATACTTTTGATTTTACAAATACGAGTAAAGCTAATGTGGGTGTAAATACCACCCAATGGACCTTTAATTTTGGCTTATTAGATACCAATACAAATATCACCAATTGGACTTGGAATACTAGCGATACTTTTGCGGTTCGTCAATTAGTAACTAATTCTAGTGGATGTATTGATTCGCTGGTTAAACAAATAATCATTGACCCTGAACCGACTGTGGCCTTCGCAATCAATGATAATCGCCAGTGTTTCAACAATAATTCATTCACCCAAATTAACCTCAGCACTGCTAATGTTGGGACTAACAGCTACAGCTGGGATATGGGAGACAAAGCCTCATTTACAAGCGCTGATGTTGTAAATTATTCTTATGGAACTTTTGATACTTTCACGATTAAATTAATTGCTACGAATAGCGAAGGTTGTTTGGATTCTGCAAGTCAATCAGTTATTGTAGACAAAATGCCAGAGGCCACCTTTACCATAGATGATGTAGAACAATGCCTCCAATCCAATAACTATCAATATACAAATACATCTACAGCTGCATTTGGAACTTTGACGAATACCTGGACCTTGGAATCTCTTGGAAAAATCAATCGCGAAAATATTGATACCAACTATACTTCCGCTGATACGTTTACTGTTAAGCTGGTGGTAGAGACCTTGACGGGTTGTTTAGATTCCATTAATAAAGAGGTAATTGTGCGTCCCATGCCTACTGCTAATTTCACTATTTCTGATGTAGCGCAGTGTTTTAAGAATAATACGGTGGACTTTACAAATACGACTACCATAAAATATGGCGCCCTCAATCATCAATGGATATTGGGAGATGGAGATACAAGTACCACTATGAGTATCACAAATAAAAACTTTGGTACAGCGGATACTTTTTACAATAAATTAGTTTCTATTAGCACCTTTGGTTGCGAGGATACTATTATTAAGGAGGTCTACGTACACCCTAATCCTCAAGCGAATTTTGCCATTAATGATGATGGACAATGCTTTTCTAAGCAGTCTTTTAATTATACGAATACCTCTGTGGTACAATACAATAAGCCCATGACTTTTTCCTGGAATTTGGGTGATGCACGCATCAGGGCTTCTCAAGATGTAAATAACCTGCAGTATTTAAATCCAGGTACATACACGGTTCTTTTAGAAGCCATATCTGATCTAAATTGTCCAGATACGCTAAGTAAAGTGATTGTTGTACTCAAAAAGCCTGTGGCAGGTTTTACAACAAGGGACTCTAGTCAATGTTTAATTGGAAATTCATTCAACATGGACAACACCTCTACTGCAGATATTGGAAATGTAACGAGTGTGTGGAATCTTCAAGATGGAACACGTTTTACCAGTGATGATATAAATAATAAAAGCTTTGATCGCGATGGCGTTTATACCGTTCAGCTTATTGTTGAGGATGCCGCTACATGTAAAGATACGTTCGTAAACAATGTAATTGTACACCCACATCCTGTGGCAATTATACAAGCGAGTAGTACATGTATTAACGAACCATTTACTATTTCTGCTGCTTCTACTATTAAAAATACAGCTATTGTTAAAACCACTTGGGATTTTGGAGATGGCACTCAAGCAAGCACCAGTAATCCTGTTAAATATTTTGGCAATGCAGCAAACTACCTCGTGCGCCTAACAGAGGAGTCTGATCAAGGGTGTAAACACGATACGAGCCAAATGGTAACGGTTTGGGCTAAGCCTAATGCTCAGTTTACGAGTACTAAGTTTAAGTCTGGCATCAGTGAAGTTGAATATCAGTACACGGATCAATCGACAACTACAATTAATCAGTGGTTATGGGAGTTTGGCGATGGCCAAATCAGCAATTCCCAGAACCCATTGATTACCTATTCGGATACGGGTACCTTCTTTACTCAATTAATTGTTCGGAATAACAATGGCTGTTTGGATACAACGCGTGTTGGCCCGGATTTTATTGCACCAGATTTCATATTGCACATTCCAAATACATTCTCACCGAATGGGGATGGAAAAAATGATGCGTTTGGTCCAGTAATGTCTAAATACGTGCTCAACTATAATATGCTCATTTTTAATAGGTGGGGTCAAAAGATGTTTGAAAGCCAAGATGAAAGCCTTTGGGACGGGAATTATAATAATAAATTAGCTCCTCAAGGGACTTATGTTTTCCGGATATATGCCATAGACCTCTTTGGGGAAATACACACAAAAGAAGGTTCCTTGCATCTGTTGCGCTAATCTGTTTTCACATTGACTTTAATACCACTAGTTAGAAAAGTGATATCTGCTAAATGTAAAAAAGACTAATTTAAGTATTGCCTCAGGTAAAAATGGCCTGCTTGAAACATAAAAACGGATACCCGTCATTCTTTCATCCCAATGGAATGGCTTTACAATTGAGTAGTGTATTAGACGATAAATAGGCGTGAAAAGGCCTTCTACTTTTATTGCCAAATTCGCTTTTTATTTTATAGAAGAAGGTTTACTTTTGCACCCTTAAATAACAAGATAAAGTAAAGATAATGTCCAGTAAAGGAAAAATATCCCAAATCATTGGCCCCGTTGTCGATGTAAGCTTTGAAGACGCTCTTCCAAAGATTTACAACTCCCTAACTATCACACGCCCAGATGGAAACATTGTAGTTTTAGAAGTACAACAACATTTAGGTGAAAACATTGTGCGTACTGTAGCTATGGATTCTTCAGAAGGATTGCAGCGTGGCATGGAAGTTACAGATACAGGTAGCCCCATTAAAATGCCTGTTGGCGAAGCTATTCGTGGTCGTTTAATGAACGTTGTTGGAGATACCATTGACGGAATGAAAGAGTTGAGCAAAGATGGTGGTAGAGCTATTCACCAAACGGCTCCAACTTTTGAAAACTTAAGTACAAGTGCTGAGCCTTTATATACAGGTATCAAAGTAATTGACCTTTTAGAGCCGTATGCAAAAGGGGGGAAGATTGGTTTATTTGGTGGTGCAGGTGTTGGTAAAACAGTACTTATCCAAGAATTAATTAACAATATTGCCAAAGCATATAGCGGAGTTTCTGTATTTGCTGGGGTAGGTGAAAGAACCCGTGAGGGGAATGATTTGTTACGTGAGATGATTGAATCTGGAGTAATTAAATATGGTGAAGAATTCGTTAAGAGCATGGAAGAAGGCGGCTGGGACTTAAGCAAGGTAGACTATGATGAGTTAACCAAGAGTCAAGCAACCCTCGTTTTTGGACAAATGAACGAACCTCCTGGTGCACGTGCGCGTGTAGCCTTAAGTGGTTTATCTATTGCTGAATATTTCCGTGACGGAGATGGCGAAGGACAAGGAAAAGATATTCTTTTCTTTATTGATAATATTTTCCGTTTTACACAAGCAGGTTCAGAGGTTTCTGCCCTATTAGGTCGTATGCCTAGTGCGGTGGGTTACCAACCAACGCTTGCTACTGAAATGGGCGCAATGCAAGAGCGTATTACTTCAACAACTAGAGGTTCAATTACTTCAGTTCAAGCGGTGTATGTGCCTGCAGATGATTTAACAGATCCAGCTCCAGCAACAACATTTGCTCACTTGGATGCAACAACAGTACTCAACAGAAAAATTGCTGAACTTGGTATTTATCCAGCGGTTGATCCTTTGGATTCCACCAGTCGTATTCTTTCTCCTGATGTATTGGGTAACGAACATTATAACTGTGCACAAGCAGTAAAGGAGTTATTGCAGCGATACAAAGAGCTACAGGATATTATTGCTATTTTGGGTATGGATGAATTGAGTGAAGAAGATAAATTGGTTGTACACCGTGCAAGACGAGTACAACGTTTCTTATCTCAACCTTTTCACGTAGCTGAGCAATTTACAGGCTTACCAGGAACTTTGGTTGATATCAAGGATACCATTAAAGGTTTTAAGATGATTATGGACGGCGAAGTAGATGAATACCCAGAGGGTGCTTTCAACTTGGTTGGAACCATTGAAGAAGCCGTTGAAAAAGGAAAGAAAATGCTTGCTGAAGCAGAATAAAAACATGCAAGTAGAAATTTTAACACCAGACGAAACATTATTTGCCGGTGAAACTGAAATGGTTTCTTTACCTGGTTCAAATGGAAGCTTTCAAATACTTAATAGTCACGCCCCTTTAATTGCAAATTTGGCAAAAGGAGAAGTGCGAATTGGCGAAGGAAAATCTGCAAAATCTTTTGATGTAAAAGGGGGATTGGTAGAAGTATTGAAAAACAAAGTTGTTGTTTTGGTTTAGCTATTTAACAAATAAAAATTAGGGCCGAGCAGTCATGTTCGGCCTTTTTTATGCATCGCTATATAGCGATTATACAATGCCAGACTGCAAGTAAATAAACTTACTGCTCAAAAACGGCAGTTCCCATCCTAACCATGGTACTTCCGCAATCTACGGCTTCTTTTGCATCTCCACTCATTCCCAAGCTTAGCTCAGTAAAGGCTTTCCCAAAGGTGGGTTTTAACTGGTCAAAAATATGCTTAGCCTCTTTAAACTCCGCGGTTATTTGCCCCTTATCTGATGTATTCGTTGCCATAGCCATGATTCCAGCAAATTGAATATGCGTATAAAACTCGGGGGAAAATCCATTAACAAAAGAAAGGAGCTGAGCTGTTTCCCAACCAAATTTGGTTTCTTCCTGCGCTACTTTTAATTGAAAAAGCACACGAATCTTTCGATCCTTTTTAGCAGCTTCTTTATTAATTGCATCCAATAATTTTACACTATCCACGGAATGTATGGTATGAATAAAAGGGACGATATACTTTGCTTTATTGCTCTGTAAGTGGCCTATGAGGTGCCATTGGATATCCTTGGGCAGCGCTTCTACCCTTTCGAGCAAGGCCTGCACGCGATTTTCGGCAAACATGCGCTGCCCTGCATCATAAATGGCTTTTATATGATCTACTTCTCTATATTTACTAACCACAAGCAATTGAGCCGGTGAAATCTCTTGCCTCAAATTGTCCAAGTGTATACGTATATTTTCCATTTCCATTACTTTTGTACCGTGTTTAAAAAGCTGAGCAAAGTTACATTAATAATCATGCTGATGGGGGCGTGTAATTCTGTCCCTATAAGCAATGCCAACATGTCAAAAATTATGTATGATGTGATGATAATGGAAGCGGGCAATCAAGTCAACTATAATTATGGTCTTTTACCCAAAGCAAAATGGAAAGGAGACTATGCCTCTATTGCCAAAAAGCACCATGTAGATTCAAACAAACTAAAGGAAGCTTTTCAATTTTACTCAAAACACCCTGATAAATTTAGCAAGGTTATGGAAACCACCATTGCACTATTGCAAAACAAGCAACTCATGCCAGATTCTATAAATTCGACCCCTTGATACATCCAAGTTCATTTGAAAACAGCATTGGGTTTGATACTGTACGTCAAAGCCTGATAGATGACTGCGATACGCAAACCGGAAAAGAAACAATGCGTAAAAGCTCGATTCTGTATTCCGCAAAAAAGATCGAAAAAGAGTGGGATCTTATTAGTGAGTGGACCTCTATACAAGAAACGCGTGCCTTTGATTTTGCCAATTTTGGCGCCTTTGATTTCATTGATTTCATAGGGAAATTAGATGTTGAGAATAATTACTTACAAGAGGATGAACTCTTTATTTTGTGGCACTCGGTAGCATATTTTCAAAAAGCACAAACCTTTTTTCTTAACCATGAGCAATACCCTAATATTGGTCAACTGTTTAAGGCCGAATTAGACTTAAACCCCATACCTAAATCCATCCAATCTATTTTAGGAACGGATGGAGAATTGCTTCCTTACGCCTCATCGGAATATGGGAAATTGAGTAAGGAAATTAAGCAGTTGGAATCCGAAATTAGATCGCTGAGCAATTCCGTTTATACCAAATATAAAAAAGCGGGTTTCACTGCAGAAACTGAAATATCTATCCGTGAGGATAAAATGGTTATCCCTATTATTGCTGAATACAAGCGCAAAGTAAAAGGCTTTGTTACTGATGTTTCTGCCACGGGTAAGGTTATTTATATTGAACCGAATGAAACTGTTGAACTGAATAATATAGTTAAGGAGCGAATTATAGAGCGACGGAGAGAACGAATAAAAATACTAAGAAAAACCACGCATATTATTGCTCCCTTTAGAGCAGATTTACTGCAACTGGTTCAGCTCTTTTCTACCTTGGATATAACGGGCAGTAAGTACCGATTGTGTACGAATATTGCATCGGAAAGACCCCAATTAAGAAAAGGATGTATTTTAGATTTAAAAAATGCACGAAACCCTTTGCTATGGTGGAACAAACCCAACGAGCAAAAGAAAGTGGTTCCTTTTACCCTTAGTTTGGATAAGAAACAAAGGATGGTATTGATAAGCGGGCCCAATGCTGGTGGAAAATCGGTGGTATTAAAAACAACATTGCTCTGTGCTTATATGGCTCAATTTGGCTTATTTATTCCGGCAGATGCTGAATCTGAAGTGAGCATATTCAAGAACTTCTTTATTGAGTGTGGCGATGGCCAAAACATAGAAAGTGGCTTGAGTACATTTAGCGCTCACTTGAATGGTTTGGATGCCATTGTTAAAAACAGCAATGAGAATACGCTCTTTGGTATTGACGAAATTGCCAGTGGCACAGATCCAGTCTTTGCCATTCCCATTGGACGATCCGTCTTAGAAACACTATTGAGAAAAAAAGCCTTGGGGATAACGACAACTCACTTTGGTAAATTGAAACAATGGGCGCATCAAACCAATGAAATAACCAATGCGGGCATGGAATATGACACCAAAATATTGGAGCCTTTATTTAGACTACGAATGAATGTGCCTGGGAACTCCTACGCGCCAGAGTTAATGAAGAAAAGTGAGTTCCATACAGATACTCAGAAGCGGGCTTTAAAACTCATTAACACGAAAGATTTTAAAGAAGAACGTTTGATTGCTGACCTTGAACAAAAAGAGCAGGAATGGAATAGACTGCTGGGAGAAAGTATTAAAAAGCAGGATCAATTGGATCGTTTGTTAAAGGAATATAAAAATCTGAAATCTCAAATATCTGAGAGTAAAGAAAAAATCATTGAGCAAGCAGAGCAGGAGGCCAGTAGAATTGTAGCTGGTATTAATAAGTCGGTTGAAACGACTATAAAATCTATAAAGGAAACCAAGGCCGATAATAAGGTAACGCTTGAGAAGAGAAAAGACTTATCTCAAAAAATAGAAAAACAGGTTAAAAGGATGGATGCGCTCAAGGAGAAGGCTAAACCGAAGGAAGTGATTGTTCCAGATGATGAACCGAGTCTATTGCAAGAAGGAAGCATAGTAAAGAATGCGGCCAATGAAATGTTGGGTGAGGTGATTGAGATTCGGAAGGAAAAAGCGTTGGTGGCCTTTGGCCTTATTAAAATGTGGGTCAATAGCAAACAACTGGTGGTGGGCAATGGGCAAAAAACTGGGCAAGGGCAAAAGCCTCGATTAAAGTGGATGCAGAGACAAGAGGTCTTTAAAACAGAATTGGACTTGCGCGGAGGAAGGGGTGAAGAATCCCTAACCTTTGTCGAAAATTGGTTGGATGAGGCTTATGCCATTGGTCAACACAAACTAAAAATAATACATGGACACGGCACAGGAGTACTCCGAAAAATGCTCCGTGAAATGCTAAAAAAGAAGTCTTTTGTTAAGTCATATGGTCCAGAGGCTTCCAATAATGGGGGCAATGGAGCTACATTGATTGAATTGCTATAGCCATTTTCCGGGATTTAAAATTGCATTGGGGTCGAAGGACTTTTTAATGCCTCGCATGAGAGTCATATGTGTTTCGTTAAACACCACCGGAAGATAATCCTTTTGAACCAAGCCTATGCCGTGCTCCCCACTTATGGTTCCACCCAGCTCTTTGCACTTTTCAAATATTTTAACAATTCCTTTCGGCATTTCATCATTCCAATGCTTATCGGATAAATCATTCTTCAGAATATTAATATGTATGTTTCCGTCTCCTGCATGGCCGTAACAAACTGCCTCAAAGCCATACTCCTCGCTCACGGCATCGACTACCTCGAAAACTTGAGGCATGGCAAAACGTGGAACAACGGTATCTTCTTCTTTATATATACTTTTTTGCTTTACTAGCTCGCCTATGGATCTTCTCAGTTTCCACCATTTTTCTTTTTGATCGGCGGTATCTGCAAATAGGACTTCGCTGCTTTTATTTTCCTCAAAAATGGGAAATATTTTTTCAGCATCCATCATTAAATCTTCCAAGGAGTCACCATCTAACTCAACCAATAAATAGAATTTAATTCCCTCTTCAAATACAAAAGAAGACTGCTGTGCTTCAGCGCTTAGCTTTAAGCCTTCCCTCTGAATTAACTCGCAGGCTGATGGAACCACTCCGCTCATCATAATCCCATTGACAGTGTTGCAAGCATCGGTGGCACTTTTAAAACCGGAAAGCATTAATATATCTGCTTTGGGTTTTTTGATCAATTTAAATACAATTTTAGTAACCACCCCTAAGAGACCCTCGCTACCCACCATTAATTGAGTTAAGTTAAATCCGGTTGAGTTTTTTACTGTGTTAGCACCTGTCCAAATACATTCTCCATTGGGTAAAACAACCTCTAGGTTCAATACATAATCCTTGGTGGTTCCGTATTTCACACATTTTGGACCTCCACTGCTATGCGCAACATTCCCGCCAAGGGAGCAACTTCCATAACTTGCAGGATCTGGAGGATAAAAGAGTCCCAAGGCTTCTACTGCTTCTCTAAAGTGGTAATTTATTACGCCTGGCTCAACGGTAGCCATGAAATTCTTTTCATCTATAGAGATAATTTGGTTTAATTTTTTAGTACTTAATACTACCCCACCATTTACTGGTAAGGCAGCACCACAAAGTCCAGTTCCTGAGCCTCTGGTATATACCGCAATAAGTTGTTCATTACAATACCTCATTACTGCCTGCACTTCTTTAACGTTCTTGGGCAATAAAACGGCTATGGGTTCAAACACCAAATCTTCTGTTGCATCTTGTCCATACTCTTTTAATAACTCAGGTGATATTTTTGTTTCACAAATGTTCTTTAAATCATTTAAATGTTGAACCATGACCACAAAAGTGTAACAAAGGCTTTAGTATTCCTAAAAAATGCACAATCTCCAACGAATAATGAATACTTTTGAATCAATGGTTAAATGGAATTCCAAAAGAACCCTTGTGATCCTCTTAGGATTCTCTGCTCTGTATATTATTGTTAGCAATATTTGGTGGACCTATGCCTTAATTAATTACGGTAAAGAGCAAAAAAAAATGAGCATCCAAATGTGTAAAAGCGATAGTATGCATGCAGCTGGCGACATAGCTCATTTATTAATTAGAAATGCGCAAGAACAACCTAAAAATGGGCTAGTTCCCTTTACTTATGGAGGACAAACCATGTATACAGATACGGCACGTATTGTTGAGCAAATGAATGCAAAGTATACAGAATTCAACTACGTATTTAATCCAAACTCTTCTATACGAAATGCTTTTACAGTGCAGATTAAACCATCTGTAATCTACCAATACAATCGAACGTATCAGCGAAAAACAGGAGAATGGTTTGGTGAAGGCATTACTTCAAGTATCTTTATGCTCATAATAATAGGAGTCATGTATTACTACTTGGATAAAATTCTCTCCTTTAATCAACAGCAAAATAATTTTCTCCTAGCCACCACGCATGAATTAAAAACTCCGGTAGCTGCAAGTAAGTTGGCCATAGAAACCGCAAAAAAAACAGCCCATGAAAATCTGAAGCCAACGCTAAATATGGCTTTAAATAATATGGATCGCTTAAGCACCTTGATGGATCGAGTGCTCTTAGCCACGCGATTAGAAACGGAAACAGGATCTACATTGCATAAGGAACCTGTAGAGTTAAAGCACTTAGTGGAAGGCACTATAAACGTTATTAAAAACAGCTTACCCAGTAGCGTTCAGTTTAATACAACATTTGCAAGTAATTTAACAATCACTGCAGATATTGAATTGATGCAAATGGCTTTAAGTAATTTAATAACCAATGCAGTAAAGTATAGTCACCTCGGCCAAGAGATGATTCACATTGAAACCAGTATTCAGGAGAATAGAGTCGCGCTTTCTATTTCGGATAATGGCATAGGAATACCAGATAATCAAAAAAAGAAGATCTTTGAAAAGTTCTATCGAATTGGTGATGAGTCTACACGAACCAGTCGAGGAAGTGGCTTAGGCTTATATTTGGTTAAGAAAATTTTACGTCAGCATAGTGCAATAATTTCTGTCCAAGATGTACAACCCTCGGGAACTTTGTTTAACATTGTATTTAAACGGGCTATCGTAGAGCCCTAAATCTACATTCCCAAGCCTATTGAACTCAAATGAACCATGAATGAACAAAGAATTTTAATTGTAGAAGACGAAGTAGATATAGCATCATTGCTAAAACTAAACCTAGAAGCAGAAGGCTATAAAGCCGTTCATGTAAATAATGGGGATAAAGCCATCCAAATTCTTAAGGAACAAAAGTTTCATTTAGCGTTAATGGATATTATGCTCCCAGGTATTGATGGGCTTACGGTAACCGAATCTATCAAGCTTACCCACCCTCAAATTCCTGTAATATTTTTAACGGCACGCGGAACTTCTCAAGATAAGATAACCGGCCTTAAAAAAGGAGGAGCTGATTACATCACCAAGCCCTTTAATCTAGAGGAATTGCTATTGCGCGTTAAAAACATTTTGGCGCGAACTCAAGAAGGCGAAACAGCCAAATCAATCATTTCTCGTTTTGAGTTTGGAAGCAATAAGGTCAATTTTGATAGTTATGAGGCTGAAGGAACGAAAGGGGTTTTTACCCTTACCAAAAAGGAAGCACTGCTTTTAAAATTGCTTATAGAAAATGAAAACCAGGTGGTATCCAGAGAAAAAATACTCCAAACCGTATGGGGATACAGCGTTTATCCAAGTACAAGAACCATTGATAATTTTATATTATCGTTTCGAAAGTATTTTGAGGAAAATCCTAAAAAGCCTTCCTTTTTCCATAGCATGCGCGGAGTTGGGTATAAATTTACCGCTTAGAATAACACACTAAATCAAAATATACAAGGTCTCATTATTTGAGACCTTTTTTTATGCAAAAGAACTAAGGAGTAGTTCACTTTCCCTTGAATCAAAGTAATCTACCCTACTATTAAAATCCAAAAGCTATACTGGCCTTTACCCCAAAGTTTCGCGGATTATTTGGCTCCCTATATGTGATACGCCACACGGCATCTACCCGAATGATTTTAAAAATATTCTCTATCCCGAAACTAGCCTCTACATAAGGCTCTTTATTTAAGGCTTTAAAAGTGCTTATTTGCACTCCTTGATAATCTGTAGGGATGATATCATAATTAGCAGAATCCAGGGTTCCTATAATGACTTTACTGCCTATTATACTTCTCCATTTAAGCTTTTTAATGAGCGGAACTCTATTAAAAAGAAATCCATTGAAATGATGCTCAAAGGTGCCAGAAATACTCCGATCGCTTACGAACTCAAATATTCTCATTTGGTTATAGGCCGATGTATTGTATATAAAACTTTGGTTACCCACGTAAACTGTTTGCAATGGATATGGGACTACGCCAAACATGGCATTTGCTTCTGTATTAAAACGCGTTCTACCCAGAGCACCCCACACTTTTCGGTAGGTAAATCCTAAGCGAACTCGAGTATAATCAAAGTTGCTTTCAAATAAATCTCGAAGGCCAAACTCAATATTTCCGTAATATTCTGGGCCTGCATTCACAAAAGTGACTCGTTTATTTTCATTTTGTAAGTAATAAAATCGTGGAGTATATCTAAAACCAGCTTTCACATATGAATTAATGAACTCCTGAGATATTATTGATTTATTCCCTGCAATGGGATACCAGGCAAAATTGTAATTTCCTATTTTCTGAAACTTATACCAGCGGTTGCCGGCAGACACATTCACTCTTAAACCGGTGCGAATATCTGTAGCAAACTTAAGTTTGATATCCCTATTCAAGTTCAGGTTATTACTGCCTAATAAATTAAAGGCGGTAAATAAGCCATTGCTCAACTCATCATTATCTGTAATACCAATTTGCTCTACGTCTTTTTTATATTGAATCCCTAGTTTTGTCCACCTTTTTCGGTTTAATATACGCTCTGCAAGAAATTTATACTTCCATTCCTTGTCCTTTAAACCATAGGCTAGCATTCCCTTAATAATCCAATTTTTGCTAAAACTAGCATTGGTTCTGAAACCTAATCTTAAACGAACTCCCTCCAGCTGGTTATAGCTCATGAGATTATAATAGGGACCAATCCCTATTTTTCCTTTCCCTACATAACCATCCACCAAAAAGTTTGCTAAATCTACATATGTCTTAATACTCGGTAGGTTTACCAACGTATCAATGCTATTTTCAATCCTCCGCTCCGCATCGTTCGGTTGCACATGTCTTTTATCCTCCCAAAATGCATCTGTATGAGTAGTGGCGTCCTCTTTCATGATTAAACGTTCGGCAAAAAATTTGGAAGGGCGTACCGCATCTAAATCTATTTTCTGAAAACTAATGCTGCTACTTGCGACCAATCCCATGGCCTTTGTACTCGTTTCTTGAGCATCTATAACCACCCGGCTTTTGCCGTAGAAATAGCCCTTTTCTGTGGCTTGATATTCTTGTGTAATCCTAAGTTTTTCAATAAAGTTTAAATTGGCATTCGCATTTATAGCTAAGGATAATCGGAGCAATGCTCCAGTTGAATCTTCAATCCAAACATATCCATTAAAAGCTAAATCATTGGGCTGTTTGGGCGTACATTTAATTTGAAAAACACGCAATGGACCACTCCGGTCTACATGGACCAATTTGTACTTGTATATTCCCATGGCGATATCTCCTATTGGCGACGGAACTCCTTTATCAACCACAACTAAACTGTTAGAATAGAAATTATAATTCACGAAAGTACTTCCTAGTACTTGAGAGATAAATGAGCCATCATCTACTCCTACGCCTTTAACGCGACTGGCTTTTATAATTTCCTTAGATAATTTTGGAGACTTATTATAATAGAAGTCACTAAGTACTTCTGACACAAAAACAGGTAAGATTGATTTTTTTCCATCTCCACTGATGTAGCTAATGGTGTCAAAAAGGTTTCCTAATTGTTGACCAAACTTTGTTCGTTTAATCTTCTCAGATATATTATTTACGGAAATGATGTTTTTCGTATAGGTTTCGCAGGAATAATGGTTAATATTAGTAGGGCTTAGTTTATCCTTATTTTTTTGAGCCAGCTTAATTAAGCGGTGCGCCGGATTGTATTTTAGACTTATCTCAATTCCCTGCATCCCAATAGGCTCTCTCTTTAACTCAATAGTAAGAACCTTTCCTTTTATGGAATCTCTATTAATTCGAACTGTTTTGTACTCTGTAAAACCAACAGTCAAATGGGTAAAGGTATCGGGAATCTCCTTGTCAAAATGCCCCTCAAAGTCAGATAAAAAAACAAGATTCTCTTCATTCTCATCGGTGTAAAAGGCAACAAAGGATATAGGTTCTCTCGTTTCTGCATCAAAAATATTTCCTTTTACCCGAATTGTTTGAGCCTGTAAAACTTGTGCTGTAAAGCATAGTAGCGCTGTGAGAACACTCCATTTAATATTCGCCAAACTAACCCAGGACATTTTTATTTTGTTTAAACGTGGTCTTTTTACCAAAGTTCTCAAAAATAAGCAAGGGCAGGCTCCCCACTGATTACTTTTAGCTTAAGTTCTTAACAATATTAGGATATGTTTAGATTTCTGTAATTAAAAAGAATGTGGGTAATTCAGTGGCCAATAAAGAAAAAAAAGGAACGTACCTATTTACATTCGCAGGGTTGTTGAAAGATTGGTTCATAGCGCAAATCGAATTAGGCTCCATTGAGATATACCTCTATGCATTTGCTTTGTTTTTTTGGATGTATCACCTCGTATATATATTTGATATTTATGTAAGGGCTCATCGACTGAAAAAAACAAACGATGCAGAAACTGGAATACTGCCATCAATTTCTATCATTATAGCTGCCAAGAATGAATTTAAAAACCTTCAAGTCCTTATTCCAGCATTATTAAAACAAAACTATCCTTTATATGAGATTATCTTAATAAATGATGGGAGTTATGATGAAACGGATGAATGGGCTTCTCAATTTGCATTAAAGGAACCAAAACTAAAATACACTTTTATGGACCCGGCCTTTTTTAAAGTAGATGGGAAAAAGATGGCCCTAACATTAGGCATAAAGAAATCTAGATTTGAGCATCTCGTACTTTTAGATGGGGACTGCTTGCCTCCGAGTAATGAATACTTGCAACAGTATGGGCAACAATTTTCCCAAGGGAAAAATCTCGTTCTTGGGCTATCCCCTTATAAGAAACACCGTGGATTACTCAATAGACTTATTCAATTTGAGACTTACCTAACTGCTGGCTCATACTTGGCCCTCGCATCTAAGGGTAAACCTTACATGGGGCTTGGACGAAACATGGCTTATACTAAATCTTTGTACGAGTCTGTGAATGGTTTTGAGAGTCACTATGAAATCCCGTGCGGCGACGATGATTTATTTGTACAAAGTGTTTCGAAAAAGTGTAAGGTTGGATGGGTTTTAAGCCCAGAAAGCATGACTTATTCAGAGCCAAAAACAACATGGAAGTCTTATGTGAAACAAAAATTAAGACATCTTTGGGCAGGTAAGTATTACAAATCATCGTTCAAAAGGAAGTTGGCCAGACTTCCAATTTCTAACCTGCTATTTTGGGGTATTGTTCTTATTTCCATGAGTTTTAAAATGCATTGGTTTATAGGAGCATTTCTAATTTTGCTAAAACTAATTATTAAATGGGTGGTTTTTCATGTAACTAGTAAATCACTGATGAAAAGCAACCGAGTTTCCCTTTACCCACTGGTGTCTGTTGTACATTTATACTTCCAATTATTTACTACTATTAAGCTTTACTTTATAAAGAAAATATCATGGTAACTGAGCTAAAAAAACACTTTCCCGAAATTTCACTGGACCAATTAAAGTCCTTCGAAACACTAAATGATATATATCCAGAAATCAATAGTTTAGTAAATCTTGTTTCTCGTAAAAACATAGAACAGTTATTTGAGCAACATATACTCCATTCACTTTCTATTCAGAAATTCCATTATTTTAAGGATGGCCAAAATGTGGTAGATATTGGCACAGGTGGAGGGTTCCCAGGAATACCTTTAGCCATAATGAATCCAAATACCCATTTCCACCTTGTAGATAGTATAGGAAAAAAAATTAGAGCTGTACAAGAAATTTGTGATACTTTAGAATTAGAAAATGTAACCGTTACAGCAGCAAGAGTTGAAGAAATGCCAATGAAATTTGATTTAGCTTTAGTACGCGCAGTAGCACAATCTGATAAACTCTTCTTTTGGATGAAAAAGAAGTGGATCAAAGGACCTCATATGCTCTTGCTTAAGGGAGGTGATCTCAGAGAGGAAATGCTAACTCTTAGACAGTCCATTCATGGTAAAATAATCATACGGGAAAAGGCTATATCAGACTATTTTCCCGGTGAGTTTTTTGATACCAAAAAAATAATAGAAATTACAAAATAGCGCGTGTACCATCAATCTGGTATTTCACACCAGCAGTGAGGTAGTTTCTTTTGCGAGCTACCAAAGATTCATCCCTGTATTGATACCCCAGTTTCAATGAGAACCTATGAAATATCATTTTCCCAACTGAAATAGACAATGAAGTGGTTACATTTTTTTTGCCCTGAAACAGAGTCACATCATAATCTTTCACACGCGTATCATTAGAAAGTCGCAAATTAGAACCCATATTAGAAGAGCCCTTAAAGGTATCCAAACCTTGCGTTAAGAACATTGCGTTTACCTCTAGCCAGGTATTGCCAAGTTTTGGAAATACCGCTACATATTTCGCAGTTATTTCTCTCAGGTTTGCTCCATATGGGTGAGCTAAAGCTTGGTTATAGTGTGAAAAAGAATTTAAAGGGTTGTAGTGGCTATATGTATAGGGTCGCACCTGGTTAAGTTCTACCTGAGCTATATGTCCGTATGAGTTGTTTAATGGCTTTACATGTCTATATCCAAGCTGATATCCATATTTATTTGCCCACCAATTTTTACCTAGCTCAGAAAACTTGAACTCATCAATAATTAATTGGCCATAGAGTTCTCCATACTTGCTATTATAATTTAAGTCTAATCCAACTAAAGCATTATCTGCACTTCCCAAATTAGATTCTACACTGCGGTAAAAAATAATAGGATTCAAATAATCAATATCAAATCCACCCTCTCCATTATTCCTTGAGTGAATAACCGACTCAAATAAACCAATACCCCATTGCTTCTTAGACCCAATATTAATACCCAAGCGATGACTAGCAATGTACTTTTTGGGCAACAATGTATTGCCCAATAAAGGAGTAAAACCATTCATTTGACCAAAATAATTCGTATACGTAATAAAACCGCTGAGATTTGTCACCAATCGAAGACCTAAATTACTCGGTCCATTGGCTCCTAAGAAAAGGCTTCGTATTCCCTTACCAAATTTTTGATTAAAGTGCCCAAAAGTTAAATGGGTATAGCTACTAGAGGATTTATCCTCAAAAACGTTGCCCGCTAAATAACCGGACGTCCTAAAATAGTCCGAACCTCCATCTTTAAAATTCTTCCAAAAACCAACACCAGGGATCACTCCATAAGAGTCTCTAAAGTCATTTGTATAATCCGTCAGGTAGGTTTGATTTTCCTCTGCAAAAGCAAATGCACTTAATTTACCAAACAGATGAGTACGCAAAGAAACTCCTCGTCCGTTGCGCTGTAAGAAACCATTCCCATAATTACCCACAGCTAAATCAAGCGTGGGATTAATAAGTATTGTATTATTTCCTTTTCGCCATCGCAATAAAGCAATGGAGGAGACTAAAGAATTATGTGTATCATTCTCGGCAACTTGGTAATTAACAAACTGGTCAACAGCGTAAGGTTTAGCCTTAGCGAACTTATTTCCAGTCTTATTCCTTAGAACGAGACCTTGCAATTGCTGATTTTTAGCATCCTCGACGGACATCAAAAAGAAATCTTCGCAGAGGGAATTGGGTTCAACCCCAAGAAACTGTGCATCCAAAGGCCTAGTAATAATAACAATGATAAGTGAAGTAAGTATGAATTTAACCATTAAGGGCAATAATAGACAAAAAAGTATGGACAAAAAAAAATCTCACCGAGGTGAGATTTTTAAAAAGGGGCAACGACATACTTTCCCAGATTTTACTCTAGTATCATCTGCGCTGAGGGGCTTAACGATTCTGTTCGGAATGGGAAGAAGTGATCACCCTCGCCATAGTCGCCCAAAGATTATAAGAACAATGACAAAAATTGGAAATAAAAATAAAGAATTATTAAAAATGGTAAGTCTACGGGTAATTAGTACTACTCGGCTATGACATTACTGCCTTTACACCTGTAGCCTATCAACGTAGTAATCTACTACGACCCTTAAAGGAAATCTCATCTTGAGGTTAGTTTCGCGCTTAGATGCTTTCAGCGCTTATCTATTCCGAACGTAGCTACTCTGCAATGCAGTTAGCACCACAACAGATACACCAGAGGTTCGTCCAACACGGTCCTCTCGTACTAATGTCAGATCCTCTCAAATTTCCAACGCCCACAGCAGATAGGGACCGAACTGTCTCACGACGTTCTGAACCCAGCTCGCGTGCCACTTTAATGGGCGAACAGCCCAACCCTTGGGACCTTCTCCAGCCCCAGGATGTGACGAGCCGACATCGAGGTGCCAAACCTTGCCGTCGATATGAGCTCTTGGGCAAGATCAGCCTGTTATCCCCGGAGTACCTTTTATCCTATGAGCGACGGCCTTTCCATACAGAACCGCCGGATCACTATACCCAACTTTCGTTCCTGCTCGACTTGTAGGTCTCACAGTCAAGCACCCTTATGCTATTGCACTCTGCGCACGGTTACCAAGCGTGCTGAGGGTACCTTTGGAAGCCTCCGATACTCTTTTGGAGGCGACCACCCCAGTCAAACTACCCACCATACACTGTTTCCGTCATAAGACGGATTAGGATCCAAATAATAGAAGGGTGGTATTTCACCAATGACTCCATAACATCTAGCGACATTACTTCAAAGTCTCCCACCTATCCTACACATCGATTATCCAAACCCAATGTAAAGCTATAGTAAAGGTTCACGGGGTCTTTCCGTCCCGCTGCGGGTAATCGGCATCTTCACCGATACTACAATTTCACCGAGCTCGTGGTTGAGACAGTGCCCAGATCATTACACCATTCGTGCAGGTCGGAACTTACCCGACAAGGAATTTCGCTACCTTAGGACCGTTATAGTTACGGCCGCCGTTTACCGGGGCTTCGATTCAATGCTTCGCCGAAGCTAACATCCCCTCTTAACCTTCCGGCACCGGGCAGGTGTCAGACCCTATACATCATCTTTCGATTTAGCAGAGCCATGTGTTTTTGATAAACAGTTGCCTGGGCCAATTTACTGCGGCCTCGCTTGCGCAAGGCACCCCTTCTCCCGAAGTTACGGGGCTAATTTGCCTAATTCCTTAACCACGGATCACTCGAGCTCCTTAGAATATTCTTCTCATCTACCTGTGTCGGTTTACGGTACGGGCTTAATGCTGGAGCTTTTCTTGGAAGAGACTTCGCTACTTCGCTTCGTCCGAAGACTAGGCTCAACGTGCACTTCTGTCCGCACGTAGCAGTTCCATCTCTCCGTCCCTCTCAGCTGGTACAGGAATATTAACCTGTTGTCCATCGACTACCCTGAAACGGTTCGCCTTAGGACCCGACTAACCCTGATCTGATTATCATTGATCAGGAAACCTTAGATTTTCGGAGAGGAGGTTTTTCACCTCCTTTATCGTTACTTATGCCTACATTTTCTTTTCCAGTTGCTCCAATAGTCCTTACGGAACTTCTTCACAGCTTGCTGGAATGCTCCCCTACCACTCTACCAATAAAGGTAGAATCTATAGCTTCGGTAATATACTTTATGCCCGTTTATTGTTTATGCCCTGTCCCTCGACCAGTGAGCTGTTACGCACTCTTTAAATGAATTGCTGCTTCCAAGCAAACATCCTGGCTGTCTATGCGACTGGACCACATTTGATCAACTTAGTATATATTTAGGGACCTTAGCTGATAGTCTGGGTTGTTTCCCTCTCGGGCAAGGACCTTAGCACCCATGCCCTCACTCCCGTGGTAAATGTGTTAGCATTCGGAGTTTATCTGAGCTCGGTAGGCTTTGACACCCCCTCACTCAATTCGTAGCTCTACCTCTAACACACAATTACACGAGGCTGTTCCTAAAAACATTTCGGGGAGTACGAGCTATCTCTTAGTTTGATAGGCCTTTCACCCCTACCCTCAGTTCATCCAAAAACTTTTCAACGTTTAATGGTTCGGTCCTCCATTGCATGTTACTGCAACTTCAACCTGACCAAGGGTAGATCACAAAGTTTCGCGTCTACCCCCACTGACTATTCGCCCTGTTAAGACTCGCTTTCGCTTCGGCTGCCCACGTTGTCGTGGTTAACCTTGCCAGTGAGGAGTAACTCGTAGGCTCATTATGCAAAAGGCACGCCGTCATCCCAATAAATTGGGACTCCGACCGCTTGTAGGCGCACGGTTTCAGGTTCTTTTCACCTCTCTATTCGAGATACTTTTCACCTTTCCCTCGCGGTACTAGTTCACTATCGGTCTCTCAGGAGTATTTAGCCTTACCAGATGGTGCTGGCAGTTTCCCACAAAGCTTCACCGACTCCGTGGTACTCAGGATCCTACTAGAACATAATTGTTTACGAATACGGGGCTATCACCCGCTATGGCGCAACTTTCCAGAAGCTTCTTCTTAGCAATTATATTCACATTGTAGTCCTACAACCCCTATTATGCCGTAACATAATAGGTTTGGGCTATTCCCCGTTCGCTCGCCACTACTTGGGGAATCATTATTATTTTCTTTTCCTCCGCTTACTTAGATGTTTCAGTTCGGCGGGTTTTCTCTTAAATCTGATAAATCAGATGGGTTGCCCCATTCGGAAATTTCCGGGTCATAGGTTTTTAGGCACCTAACCGGAACTTATCGCAGCTGAACACGTCCTTCTTCGTCTCTGAGAGCCTAGGCATCCGCCGTGCGCCCTTAGTAACTTATCCTTAATGAATTAATTATTTTTATTTCCAATATGTCAAAGAACTTATGCCATATAAATACGGCAAAGTGGAGAATAACGGATTCGAACCGTTGACCCCCTGCGTGCAAGGCAGGTGCTCTAGCCAGCTGAGCTAATTCCCCCGATGTGATGAATGTTCAATTTGTAGTCCCGAGCAGACTTGAACTGCTGACCCCTACATTATCAGTGTAGTGCTCTAACCAACTGAGCTACGGGACTGAATGATGTAACGTGGTCAGGTTGAACACATCGCGGTGTTTTAAGTTTTTTAAAAAGAACGATAATGAAAAATAGATGAACAACAAGCCGCCGGTATTATAATCTAGAAATCTCTAGAAAGGAGGTGGTCCAACCACACCTTCCGGTACGGTTACCTTGTTACGACTTAGCCCCAGTTACTAGTATAACCCTAGGCGACTCCTTGCGGTTATCGACTTCAGGCTCTCCCAGCTTCCATGGCTTGACGGGCGGTGTGTACAAGGCCCGGGAACGTATTCACCGGATCATTGCTGATATCCGATTACTAGCGAATCCAGCTTCATGAGGTCGAGTTGCAGACCTCAATCCGAACTGAGATTGGCTTTTTGAGGTTTGCGTCTTGTTGCCAAGTAGCATCTCATTGTACCAACCATTGTAGCACGTGTGTAGCCCTGGACGTAAGGGCCATGATGACTTGACGTCGTCCCCACCTTCCTCACTACTTACGTAGGCAGTTTCATTAGAGTCCCCAGCTTAACCTGATGGCAACTAATGATAGGGGTTGCGCTCGTTGCGGGACTTAACCCAACACCTCACGGCACGAGCTGACGACAGCCATGCAGCACCTTGTAGTTTGTCCCGAAGGAAAGACACCTTTCGGCGTCGGTCACTCTACATTTAAGCCCAGGTAAGGTTCCTCGCGTATCATCGAATTAAACCACATGCTCCTCCGCTTGTGCGGGCCCCCGTCAATTCCTTTGAGTTTCAACCTTGCGGTCGTACTTCCCAGGTGGATAACTTAACGCTTTCGCTTAGCCACTGACAGTATATCGCCAACAGCGAGTTATCAACGTTTAGGGCGTGGACTACCAGGGTATCTAATCCTGTTCGCTCCCCACGCTTTCGTGCATCAGCGTCAATAATGGCTTAGCAGACTGCCTTCGCAATCGGAGTTCTGTAACATATCTAAGCATTTCACCGCTACATGTTACATTCCATCTACCTCAACCATATTCAAGATTATCAGTTTCAATGGCAGTTCCGCAGTTGAGCTGCGGGCTTTCACCACTGACTTAATAATCCGCCTACGCACCCTTTAAACCCAGTAAATCCGGACAACGCTTGAATCCTTCGTCTTACCGCGGCTGCTGGCACGAAGTTAGCCGATCCTTATTCATATGATACCGTCAGCCTCGGACGCATCCAAGGGTTTCTTCTCATATAAAAGCAGTTTACAATCCATAGGACCGTCATCCTGCACGCGGCATGGCTGGGTCAGACTCTCGTCCATTGCCCAATATTCCCTACTGCTGCCTCCCGTAGGAGTCTGGTCCGTGTCTCAGTACCAGTGTGGGGGATCATCCTCTCAGACCCCCTATGCATCGTAGCCTTGGTAAGCCGTTACCTTACCAACTAGCTAATGCAACGCATACCCATCAATTACCGCCGGAGCTTTAATCACACAATGATGCCAAAGTGTAATATTATGGGGTATTAATTCAGATTTCTCTGAGCTATCCCCCTGTAAAAGGTAGGTTGTATACGTGTTACGCACCCGTGCGCCGGTCTCCACTGTCCGAAGACAGCTTCTCCCTCGACTTGCATGTATTAGGCCTGCCGCTAGCGTTCATCCTGAGCCAGGATCAAACTCTTCATTGTAAAAGTTGTTTGACCCGGCTGTTACCCAAATTAAAATAATTTAATTTTTGGGTGGCTTGTTATTCATCATCTTTCAAAGAACTCTATAATTTGAGATTTTTATAGATCTCATTTTATTTCATTATTAGTTCCGCCGAAACGGGGTGCAAAATTAAACTATCTTTTTTTAACCTGCAACAAAAAAAATAAAAAACTTTTTATCTTTTTTTGCTTAAAAAAATTAGCTTTTTAGACAGTTGAAATATTCGTTTAAAACTTTCTATCTTTTGCTTATTTCTGAACGGGGATGCAAAGGTAGATTACTTTTTTACAATTGCAAACCATTTTTGAAATAATTTTTATTTTTTTGAGGGCGGTCTGAAAAAGCATTCTACGCTGCCCCATGGGCATTGTGTCATCTGCTTCAGAATCCCTTATATCTATTTCTGAACGGGGTGCAAATGTAGCTTCACTCATTCCAATTTTGCAAGGCTTTTTGGAAAATAAATTAGGTTTTTTTTTGAAGTAACACTAAGGCGCTGACTGGCAATAAAATATACTAAAAAAAGATTCTTACTTTCTTCTATATAGAATGGATGAGTCTCCATAACTGAGAAATCGGTAGCTGTTTTTTAACGCATATTCATAAACACCAAGCCAATCATTTCCAAGTAAAGTTGCCACAAGTAAGAGCAAGGTAGATCTCGGCTGATGGAAATTTGTGATTAATGCATGAGTTAATTTGATTTTAAAGCCGGGCGTAATAAACAATGAAGTGGTTCCAGAAATTTCTTGTAGTTGGTTTTCATCCATATAGTGCATTAGCACATCTCTAAGTTCATTGATTGGCTTGGCAGAATAGTCTAAATTGTAGCCTTCTCCCTGTTTTATATGAAAGGGGTCTTTATTCCCACTAATTAAATTATGGGCAGCAATACATATACTCTCAACAACTCTCATTGAGGTTGTTCCCACAGGAACAATTTTATAGTTATCATTAAAAACATCCTCAATAAAGTTTCGACTCACCTGCCAAAATTCAGAATGCATGACATGCTTATTAACATCATCTTCTTTTACTGGGGCAAATGTTCCTAAGCCAACATGCAATGTACAGTTCGTTATATGTACATCTTTTGAGTCCATTTCTGCGATTAAATTTTCGTCGAAATGCAAAGAGGCAGTTGGTGCAGCAACTGCACCCTCGTTCTCTGCAAAAATCGTTTGATATCTTATTTTATCATCTGGCTCAGCGTTTCTCTTTAAATAAGGAGGAAGAGGCATTTCTCCCACCCTCATCAAGGCATCATAAACAGAACCTGAGCTTGAAAATGCAATAATATTTTCGGATCGATTAACCCAATGGGCTCTTAAGGAGGGTTCGGACATGTTTTGGAGTTCCTCTTCTTCCTTAAATTTAGCCTTATTTCCAACCATGCATTTCCATTGGTTTTCTCCACCATCTACTTTACGTATGAGAAGAAGTTCAATGCGAGCTCCGGTACTTCTTTTAAAGTACAATCTAGCAGGAATAACTTTAGTATTATTAAATACCAATAGACTTCTTTCTGGCAAATGTTCAATTAAATCTGAAAATCTAGAATTTTTGACTTGTGAATTCTTGTAAACAAGTAATTTTGAATCTCTTCTATTCTCTAAGGGATATTTTGCAATCGTTTCATCGGGCAGATTATAATCATAGGAACGAATGCTATGCCCTGGCATAGCGTTATTTGGTATATCTGCCATTGTTAAAACACTAAGTTGAATTTTTCTAATGCGCGGGCTCGATGACTCAACCTATTTTTTATTTCGGATGATAATTGACCCAAGGTTTGATTAAACCCCTCAGGTATGAATATTGGGTCATATCCAAAACCATTGTATCCCTCTGGATGTTCCGCAATAATCCCTGCAAGTTCCCCTTTGAAGTATTCTATATTCTGAGGGCTTTGATAATAACAAATGGTCGTAACAAATTTCGCTCTTCTATCTACGACATCTTTAAGGTTTTCTAAGAGTTTTTCATAATTCATTTGATCTGTTGCATTTTGACCTGCATACCGGGAACTATAGACCCCTGGAGCATCATTCAAATAATGAACAAGAAGTCCGGAATCATCTGAAATTACTGGTTTCTTGAATATCTGATATATGGTTTCGCACTTTATTAATGCATTCCCCTCAAATGTGTTAGCCGTTTCCTCTATTTCATCGGTAAAACCAATTTCTGATAAGGTATTAATTTTTACAAGACTTAAAACATTCTGTATCTCCTCTAATTTGTGCGCATTATTAGAGGCTAAAATAATATTTTTCATTTACTCTCTGGGTCTTACAGTAACTTGTTCAATACGCTTTTCATAATTTACACCTTGGAATATACGATTCACAAATATTCCGGGGGTATGAATGGTATTTGGATCTAATTCTCCATGAGCGACGAGCTCTTCCACTTCTACTATTGTCATTTTTCCAGCCATGGCCATCATTGGATTAAAGTTTCGTGCAGTATCTTTGAAAATTAAATTCCCATGCGTATCGCCTTTCCAAGCTTTTACAATGGCAAAGTCTGAATCAAAAGCATATTCTAAAATATAATTTACCCCATCGAAAACTCTGGACTCTTTCCCTTCTGCCACTTCTGTTCCAAAACCTGCCGGAGTATAGAACGCTGGAATTCCAGCTCCTGCAGCACGGCACCTCTCCGCAAGTGTTCCCTGGGGGATAAGATCTACTTCCAACTCGCCGGTCAGGAGTTGTCTTTCGAATTCGGAATTCTCCCCAACATAGGAGCTTATCATTTTAGAGACTTGTTTATTGGCTAGTAAAAGTCCGATGCCAAAATTATCTACTCCGGCATTGTTGGATATACAAATTAAATTATTTACTCCGGAGTCTGCCAAAGCACTAATGCAATTTTCGGGAATACCACAGAGACCAAAGCCTCCTAACATTATGGTGTTGCCGCTGACAATATCCTTCACTGCCTCAGTGGCACTTTTGACTACTTTATTCATTAAACACAACAAAGATACAGTGAAAAATTCCTAGATTAAACTCTTTAGAAAAACCATAAGAAGCATTTTCTGCTTGGTGCAAGACAACTCGAGATTTCCCTCATATGTTAACCGGTTATTTAGACTGCGCTTAATGCTGGATTACTCAATAGTAGCTGATAAGCCTGAGTCGTTTAATGCTTGACTTATTCCAATAAGTTTTTCAAGAGATCCTGATTTAACATTACACTTGCCTTTCGTGTGAACCACCCAAGCACACTGTTCCGCTTGTAATTCTGTGTGTTCACAATATTTCTGAAGGCACTCAATAACCCAATCAAAGGTATTAAAGTCATCATCATGAAGAATAATTTGTGATTCTAACTTCTCGATTAGAAGTACCTCTTCCTGAAACTTAACTTGATTAGACATATCTTTAATCTCTAAAGTGTTTTGGAAGGAGTCTAGCTTTACTCTCGTTCCCATTTAATAATCTATCAATATTTTTTTTATGGGTGAGCACAACTAAAACTGCGGCACAAATACCAAAGGCAATGAATAAAGGTTCATGTCTTTTGAAAACCCATATTAAGCTAACCGGAAAAAGGACGGCAGCAGATATAGAGCTCAAGGAAACAAATCGAGTGGATAGTAGAAGTGTAAGAAAAATAGCAACACAGCCCAATGCACTTAAATAATGAATGGCTATAATCATCCCAAATAATGTAGCAATGCCCTTTCCTCCTTTAAATTGAGCAAACATTGGATATAAGTGACCAATAACGGCTAGAAGACCAAAGAGTAATTGAAGGTTTATAAATAATTCTTTTTGAAATATGGGACTTACCTGAGGGATTAAATACACTAAGGAGGCTGCCGTAAAACCCTTTATCACATCTAAAGCTAATACATATACACCTGCTTTCTTTCCCAAAACTCTAAAGGTATTGGTAGCTCCAGCATTTCCACTTCCAAAATCACGGACATCCATGCCAAACATAGATTGACCTATCCATACAGCACTGGGTATTGAACCTAACATATAGGCCAATAGTGAGAGCGATATTACATATATTTCTATCAAGTGATTCCTTTTGAGTAAAGCGCAAAAATACACTAAACAAAATAAATGGAGTTATTTACATATATCTGATTGACTATCAATATATATGGTCTCCTTTGAGCAACTTTTGCTCCCTAAAATAAACCCTTAATATGCGATTAAAATCCTTCTTATATGCTATTTTTGCTAACTCCATGCAAAAGGTGAGCTCTTATTTATTCATTCTCTTAACATTTTATGGATGTAAAGATAAAATAGCGGAGAATTCTCTTGCTAATTTTGAATTAAAATCAGTGGTTGTTCATGAAGGAACGAGCCTGGAAGTGGTACAAAAAAGTTTAAATACATCCAAATATGAATGGAGTATTGAGGGCTTAAATCTCTACAGCAACGAGTCAGCTCCACTTTTTTTTATGGATAGTGCAGGATTATATACGCTTCAATTAATAGCGAAAGGAGGAAACGGAAGTTCTTCCATTCAAAAAATAAATTTTGAGGTTTTACCAGATACAATGTGGCGGCTAAGTAATAATAGTACTAAGGAATGGCAGATTTCCTCTATTCTATCAGATGGAGTAGAACAAATCGTGGATGATTGCCAATTAGATGATGTTTTACTATTGAAGCAATCAGCTACATCAAACGATTCTTTCTTTTTTAGGGAGGAGTTTGATACCTGCAATTCAGGCATTCAGTTTTTTGATCTACCAGCAAAAGGGATTTGGAGCCTGAACAAAGCAAATAATAGCTTAGCTATTGAAATCTCTTCTCGAGGAAAAGCAACTTCTTTTGAATTTAAAATTGAAGATATAAGGAAAAACTATTTTAAGGGAACGGATTTTGCAGTAAATACAACACTTGTCATGCGAAACAACTAATTTGAATTATTTTCAGTACATATTACTGTTCCTTTTATTCATGGGGAGTTGCGTACTTTCTGGAGCTGAGCCTTCTACACAGTCTACCATGATAAAAGTTGGTATGAGTAAATGTGATGAGGTAAATTTATCCTGGACCAACGGAGATGGCGATTGGCGGATTATTTTAATTAAAGAGGGCTCAGCAGTAAACAGCGTACCAATTGATGGAACTGGTTATTTTTTTAATAATAGCTACGGCTTAGGAGCAAATATTAGCGGCAATTTTGTAGTCTCTAACAATATTACAAATAATGTAACAATTAAAGGGCTTAAACAGAACACGACCTATCATGTGGCCATATTCGAACACGATGGAATTTCGCCGGACTATTTAACAGCAAATCCAGCACGATTTAGCTTTACAACAGAGAACATTGAATTTGATGCCCGTTTTGAGTTTAAAGACAGTTGTCAATACACCAATGTGTTTGACTTTAAAAACAATACAAAAAGCACGTTTGCAGGCTTAAACTATAGGTGGGAACTGGGAGATGGAACTGTCAAGCTTGGTGACACCGTGAGCCATACTTACGATCAAGGTGGAAGATTTACAGTTGTTTTGAGGGTTTTAAATCCCAGAGGTTGTACCTCAACATTTACCTTACCTAAAGAAGTTCTTTGCGTCCCTCGCCCCAGGAGCAGACCACGCGAAGAAAATGGTGATACTATTCAATGCTTAGACGGGAACATCTTTAATTTAGTTGACAAAACACAAATTGATAATGTAACGAATGCTAGTTTTACTGGAAAGTGGACTTTCCCAAGTGGCAGGACTTCTACTTTTCCGAGGGAAATAGAAAAGTTCTTGACTCCTGGCGATAAATTTATCAAGTACGTAAGTGAAACGGAAATGAGCAATGTTAAAACGGGCTGTACTGATAGCATATCTCTGGTTCTTAGAGTAGTTGATAATCCTGGAAATAGCATACTCAAGGGAGATACTATTCAGTGTCTATCTGGCAATGAATTCCGCTTTGAAAATAATGCGGGGAACTTAATCCTAACAAGGTGGTCTTTTGGCGATTCGGACACGTCCTTAAATAGTAAAGTAATACATACATATAAGAATACAGGAACGTATTATGTCCAACATAAGGCGACTACAATAGAGGGTTGTTCTAGCTCAGATACATTTCCTGTTGTTGTTAAATCAAATAAAGATGCTGGTTTTTCGATCAGCCAATCTGTATTTTGTTTGAATGAAGGCCCTGCCGTCTTTACACCAACAGATAATAGTGGTACATTTTATGGCCTCAATATTACTCAAAATAGTATGTTTTTTAAAGATACTGGAAATCAATCAGTGATCCATATAGTGGATGATTCTATTTGCCCGGATACATTTAGAAGTAGTTTTAACGTAAAGCCTATTCCTATCTTTATTTTGCCAGACACAACTATTTGTGGCGGAGGTTCAATCACATATTTTGTAAATACAGGAACATCCGTTTTATGGGAAAATCAAAGCACTAACTTTCAACGGACCTTTACGAGTACAGGAGATTATTGGGCTAAAGCCTCTCTTGATGGCTGCAGTTATAACGACACCTTCTCTTTATATGTTGGTGCCCCTCCAGTCATATCCTTTCCGAGAGATACGCTCATGTGCGATGGTCAAGTTTTAGTACTAAAACTTTTAGCAAGCGCTGGTACTGCATTTAATTGGAGTGATGGAAGTAGAGATAGCATTCGCATTATTACGAGTCCACAAACCCTTAATTTAACGGCTACGAATGACTGTGGATCAAGCTCAAAGACCATAGAAGTTAGGTATTTGAAAGATAATTGTGATTTATTTCTGCCCAATGCATTCTCTCCGAACTCTTCGCAATCAAATGAATTCTTTACATACGTCCTAAAGAATCAAATCAATATAGAACTCTTTGAAATCTATAACCGTTGGGGCCATAAAGTGTATGATTATACCCAAGATGTTTTGAAGAATGGGTGGGACGGCAACTTTGAAAATGCACCTTGTCCTGAAGGTGTTTATGTATACAGAATCATATACAATACCGGTCCAACTTTAAATTTGCAAGTAAACACCTTAGAGGGAGTTCTTCACCTCATTCGCTAAGGCCTTTATAATAAATGGGCTTCTGATCCTGGTAATTCCAGATCCTACAAGTAAGTATAAGAAATATCTTTATTCGCAGGCATCTAGATTTTGGACCTTACTATTTTAAACTTTATATAGAGGCTAAAAATGAACAACTGGCTTGGAATAATAGCAAAAAAACCTGCTGTTTCCAGCAGGTTTCTTTCTCTAAGCTTATTTATACTTACTCAGCTGAAATTTCTTCTGACACTTCTTCTGTTGATTCTGATTTGGAAGCAACTAAAAGGTCATACTCTTCTTTTGAGCCTGTAATTAAGTCATCGTACTTACGAATACCTGTTCCTGCTGGAATTAAATGTCCAACAATCACATTTTCCTTTAAGCCTTTAAGTGGATCAATTTTACCACTAATAGCGGCTTCATTAAGCACTTTGGTTGTTTCTTGGAAAGAAGCAGCGCTCATAAAACTCTTGGTTCCTAAACTCGACTTGGTTATACCCATTAATACTGGTTTAGCCGTAGCAGATTTAGCATCCTTGAATTCTACTAGTGTTTTATCCTGTCTTCTCAGGGCACTGTTCTCTTGACGAATTTCCTTAAGACTAGCAATCTGACCTGCATGGAATGTTTCACTTTCACCACTTTCAGTAATTACTTTCTTATCCCAAATCCAATCATTTTGCAATCTTAGATCCCATTTATTAACGGCTTCACCTTCGAGGAAACGAGTGTCTCCTTGGTCAATGATTTCCATTTTCTGCATCATTTGGCGAACAATTACCTCAATATGTTTATCATTGATTCCCACACCTTGCAATCGATACACTTCTTGAATTCCATTAAGAATATATCTCTGAACAGATGCTGGCCCTTCAACTCTCAAGATATCTTGAGGAGTAATGGCACCATCACTCAATGGTTGTCCCGCTCTTACAAAGTCACCTTCGTAAACAAGGATGTGCTTTTGAAGAGCTACTTGGTATTTCTTCTCTTCTCCATCTTTACTCTTCACAAATACCTCCATGTTTCCACGCTTCGTATTTCCAAAAGAAATAACACCATCAATTTCACTAACCACAGCTGGGTTAGAAGGGTTACGTGCTTCAAATAGTTCCGTTACACGCGGAAGACCCCCGGTAATATCCCTATTTCGAATAGCACTTCTAGGTATCTTAGCAAGAATTTCTCCAACTTTAACCTTTTGTTTATCCTTACCAACTAAAATTGCACCTGCAGGAATGTTAAATGTTTTAACGTCATCCTTCCCATTTACTAAAATTAAAGGAAGCTTCGTTTTATCCTTTGTTTCGGTAATTACTCTTTCTGAGATACCAGTGGCTTCATCACCCACTTCACTCATGTTAATTCCCTTAACAATATCCTTAAATTCAAGCTCACCGTTAATATCACTAATAATAAGTGTATTAAATGGATCCCACTTACATAATTCTGCTCCTTTAGCTACTTTTTCGCCTTCTTTTACGAGTAATGATGAACCGTAAGGAACATTGTAGTAGGTGATCATATTTTTTGATTTAGGATCAATGATTCTTACTTCACCACTACGCCCCAATACAATTTCAACTTTGCTCTTTTTACCAGTTTCCTCATCCATCATTTCTTTTGTGATGGTTTTAAGGTTATCAAAAGAAATAATTCCTTCATATTTGGTTTCAAGTGTATTTTCTGCAGCAATATTGGTTGCAGTACCCCCTGTGTGGAAAGTTCTAAGGGTAAGCTGAGTACCTGGCTCTCCAATACTTTGAGCGGCAATAACACCTACAGCTTCACCCACCTGAACTTGGCGCCCAGTAGAGAGGTTTCGTCCGTAACATTTTGCGCAGACACCTTCTCTTGTTTCACAGGTTAAAACAGAACGTATTTGAATTTCTTCAATTCCTGCATCTTCAATTGCTTTAGCCACAGCCTCCGTAATTGTATCTGCACCAGAAGCAATTAGCTCTTTGGTTTCTGGATGATAAATATCATCTAAGGCAGATCTTCCTAAAATCCTATTGTATAAACTTTCTGTTACCACATCATTATTAATGATAGGCTCCATTGTTAAACCTCTTAGCGTTCCACAATCTGTTTCAGTAATTACGACATCTTGAGCGACGTCATGCAATCTACGCGTTAAGTAACCCGCATCAGCCGTTTTCAATGCTGTATCTGCCAAACCTTTACGAGCACCGTGAGTAGAAACAAAGTATTCTAATACACTTAACCCTTCCTTAAAGTTGGATATAATAGGATTCTCAATAGTATCTCCCGTATTATCACCAATATTTTTCTGAGGTTTTGCCATCAATCCACGCATACCGCCAAGCTGTCTAATTTGCTCATTAGAACCCCTAGCTCCTGAATCTAGCATCATCCAAACTGGGTTGAATCCTTGATCATCATTCATCAAATCTTCCATCAATACCTTTTGGAGATCACTGTTTACACGAGTCCATAAATCAATTACTTGGTTATATCTTTCCCGGTTAGTGATATACCCCATATCGGCATTTCCCTTAATTTCATTCACATCATTATACGCCTTGGTCACTAAACCATGCTTAATATCTGGAATTCTAACGTGATCCATGTTAAAGCTTAGACCACCCATAAAGGCTGTCTTAAACCCTAGTTCTTTGATATCATCTAAGAATTTGGCCGTTCTTGCAACTCCTACTGTTTGAATAACATCAATGATGATTCTTCTAAGGTTTTTCTTCTTAATCAGCTCATCCACAAAACCAATTTCGTCTGGAATAAGTTCATTAAACAAAATTCTACCTGCTGATGTATCAATAACTTTAGAAACGAGTTTCCCGTCTTCTTTAACTTTTGTCAAACACTTAACCATGGCGTGTTGTTCTACACGACCTTCGTTATATGCAATCTTTAATTCTTCAATACCTGAAAAGGTTAATCCTTCACCCAAAACAGGGTGCTTTTTAGTACCCTTACGCTGCTTAGTAATGTAGTACAATCCCAAAATCATATCCTGAGATGGAACCGTAATAGGTGCTCCATTGGCAGGATTCAAGATATTATGGGAAGCAAGCATTAAGATTTGAGCTTCAGCAATAGCCGCATTCCCAAGAGGAACATGAACTGCCATTTGATCACCATCAAAATCCGCATTAAAACCAGAACAAACTAAGGGGTGCAATTGGATTGCTTTACCTTCAATTAGTTTGGGTTGAAATGCTTGAATACCCAATCTGTGCAGTGTAGGAGCACGATTGAGCATAACTGGATGCCCTTTTAAGATATTCTCTAAGATATCCCAGATTACTGGATCTTTCTTTTCAACGATCTTTTTTGCTGTTTTTACGGTCTTAACAATTCCTCTTTCTATTAACTTTCTAATAATAAAGGGTTTGAACAATTCTGCAGCCATATTCTTAGGAATACCGCACTCATTCAAACTTAATTTAGGACCAACAACAATAACGGAACGTCCGGAGTAATCTACCCTTTTTCCAAGTAGGTTTTGACGGAATCTACCTTGCTTTCCTTTAAGCATATCACTTAAAGATTTCAATGGTCTATTTCCATCACTTTTAACCGCACTGGCTCTACGGGTATTATCCAATAGAGAGTCGACTGCTTCTTGAAGCATTCTCTTCTCATTTCTAAGGATTACTTCAGGAGCTTTAATCTCAACCAATCGTTTCAATCGGTTATTCCGGATTATTACTCTTCTGTATAAATCATTTAAATCACTGGTTGCAAACCTTCCGCCTTCTAATGGAACAAGAGGTCTTAATTCTGGTGGAATAACAGGCAACATTTTAAGAATCATCCATTCTGGATTGTTCTCTCCTGTTTTTTGCGCTGATCTAAAGCTTTCAATAACTTTTAGTCTCTTTAATGCATCCTGTTTTCTTTGCTGTGAAGTTTCGTTGGCTGCTTGATATCTCAAGTCATAACTTAATTTATTTAAGTCTAACCTAGATAACAAGTCCTGAAGACCTTCTGCACCCATTTTTGCAATAAATTTATTGGGATCTGAATCATCTAATTGCTGATTTTCTTTTGGAAGCTTATCTAATGTATCTAAATATTCTTCTTCTGTAATCAAATCAAGATAATTCATTTCTGATGCTTCTCCTGACTGAATAACTACATATCTTTCATAGTAAATAACCATGTCCAACTTCTTTGTAGGTATTCCCAACATATATCCGATCTTATTCGGCAATGATCTAAAGTACCAAATATGAGCAACAGGAACCACAAGATTAATGTGTCCCATTCTCTCTCTTCTTACCTTTTTCTCGGTTACCTCAACACCACATCGATCACAAACAATTCCTTTGTACCTAATTCTTTTATATTTACCACAATGGCACTCATAATCTTTGATAGGTCCAAAAATTCGTTCGCAAAACAAACCACCCATTTCTGGCTTATAACTTCTATAGTTAATGGTTTCTGGCTTTAGAATTTCACCAAAACTACGACGTAGTATGTTCTCAGGTGAAGCTAAGGATATTCTTATCTTACTAAAATTACTTCCTATTTTTTGAATTTTCTTTTGTGTTTGCATCTGAATTAATCAATAAATGTAACTTCAAGACCAAGGCCTCTTAGTTCGTGTAACAATACGTTAAATGACTCTGGAAGACCAACACTTGTAATGTTATCTCCCTTTACAATGGACTCGTACGCTTTGGCTCTACCTAAAATATCATCTGATTTTACGGTAAGTACTTCACGTAATATGTTTGCTGCTCCAAAGGCCTCAAGTGCCCATACTTCCATCTCACCAAATCTCTGGCCTCCAAACTGGGCTTTACCGCCAAGTGGTTGCTGTGTGATTAATGAGTATGGACCTATTGAGCGAGCATGCATTTTGTCGTCCACCATGTGTCCTAATTTTAACATGTAGATAATTCCAACGGTAGTTGGCTGGTCAAATTTAGCACCAGTTAATCCGTTATTTAAGTGGACTAGACCCGATTTTGGTATTCCGGCTTTTCCAATAAAATCATCAATTTCATCACCCGTAGCTCCGTCAAAAATTGGGGTTGCAAATTTTACACCTAATTCTTTACCAGCCCAACCAAGGACCGTCTCGTAGATCTGGCCAAGGTTCATACGCGAAGGTACACCTAATGGGTTTAGTACGATATCTACTGGAGAACCATCATCTAAGAAGGGCATGTCCTCTTCTCTTACGATTCTGGCAACAATACCTTTGTTACCGTGGCGCCCTGCCATTTTATCTCCTACCTTAAGTTTACGTTTTGTAGCTACGTAAACCTTAGCCATTTTTAGTATTCCTGTTGGTAATTCATCACCAACACTAATGGCGTAATGCTCTCTTTTATATTCGGTTACTTTTTCATTGTAAACATTAATATAGTTTCTCAGCGCTCTAGCAATTAGTTTGTTTTTGCTATCGTCTGCTGTCCAACCCATATTGTTTACGTTGGTAAAGTCTATAGAGTGTAAGTGCTTCTGCGTAAACTTAGTTCCTTTTGGAATAAGTTCCTCGCTATACATATTAAATACACCTTGACTTGTTTTACCGGATACTATGGAAAACAATTTCTTAACGAGATCGTCTTTCAATGAAGCCATATCATCCTCATGATCGTCCTCTAACTGAGCCAATTTAGCCTTATCAGAAGCTCGTGCGGCTTTATCCTTGCGAGTTTTGGAAAATAATTTTTTGTCAATAACAACTCCACCCGCTCCTGGTGACGCCTTCAATGATGCGTCTTTTACATCTCCTGCTTTATCGCCAAAGATTGCTCGAAGCAGCTTTTCTTCAGGAGAAGGCTCCGTCTCTCCTTTTGGAGTGATTTTACCAATTAATATATCTCCTTCTTTAATCTCTGCACCTACTCGAATCAACCCATTTTCATCCAAATTACGCGTCATATCGTCGCTTACATTTGGAATATCGTTGGTCAATTCTTCTTCACCTCGTTTGGTATCTCTTACATCAATTTGATATTCGGTAATATAGATAGTTGTAAACCAATCTTCTTTTACGACTTTCTCACTGATAACAATCGCATCCTCGAAGTTGTATCCTTGCCAAGGCATAAATGCCACTTTAAGGTTACGTCCAAGTGCTAATTCTCCACCTTCCGTTGCATACCCTTCACAAAGAACTTGCCCTTTACGAACTTTATCTCCTCTGCGAACAATAGGTCTAAGATTAATGCATGAATTTTGATTGGTTCTTCTAAACTTTGTTAAGTAATATGTTTTGATATCACCTGTAAAACTAACCAAGTCATCATTATCATCATGGGTGTATCGTATCGCAATTTTATTGGCGTCTACATAATCCACAATACCATCTCCTTCTGCGTTAATAAGAGATCTACTATCTCTTGCAACTTTTTCTTCTAAACCTGTTCCAACAATTGGAGACTCTGGTCTAATCAAAGGAACAGCTTGACGCTGCATGTTTGACCCCATAAGGGCACGGTTAGCATCATCATGTTCTAAGAAAGGAATAAGTGAAGCAGCGATTGAGACGATTTGATTTGGGGCGACATCCATAAAGTTGACTTCGTTTGGATCAACGAGCGGAAAATCACCTTCTTTTCTACTTCTAACAAGGTCTGTTTTGAAGTTTCCTTTATCATCTAATTCTGCGTTTGCCTGGGCAATGGTTTGACCATCTTCTTCTTCGGCACTCAAGAAATGAATTCCATCTTCTACTTTACCCTTGCTAATTTTTTTATACGGAGTTTCAATGAAACCCATGGTATTGATTCTAGCGTGAACACAAAGAGAAGAGATCAAACCAATGTTCGGTCCCTCGGGGGTTTCAATGGTACATAATCTTCCATAATGCGTGTAGTGAACATCACGCACCTCAAAACCAGCTCTTTCTCTACTCAAACCGCCGGGTCCAAGTGCGGAAAGCCTTCTTTTGTGTGTAATCTCAGCTAGTGGATTTATTTGATCCAAGAATTGAGATAATTGTGAGGTACCAAAAAAGGAGTTGATAACACTACTCAATGTTCTTGCATTTACGAGATCCTGAGGGGTAAATACCTCATTGTCTCTAATGTTCATTTTTTCACGTATAGTTCTAGCCATACGGGTAAAACCTACACCAAACTGCTGGTACAATTGTTCACCGACTGTTCTAACACGTCTATTACTAAGATGGTCAATATCATCCAGTAGTTCTTGACCATTGAACAATTCAATTAAGTTTTTGATAATGCTAATGATATCGTCTTTTGTTAGGATTTTTACATCCATGTCAATATCAAGGCCCATCTTTTTATTAATTCTATATCTACCTACTTCACCAAGATCATATCTCTTATCTGAGAAAAATAAACGATCAATGATTCCACGAGCAGTTTCTTCATCTGGTGGATCTGCATTCCTCAGCTGACGATAGATCACTTCAAGAGCTTCTTTACAGTTGTTGGAAGTATCTTTTTGTAAGGTATTAAAAATCACATCATAGCTTAAGCCATCATTGGTATCGTTGATCAAAATAATCGCCTTAACCCCTGACTCAATAATAAGTTCTATGTGCTCTGTTTCTAAGACAGTATCTCGTTCAAGTACAACTTCATTTCTTTCGATAGAAACAACTTCACCTGTATCTTCATCAACGAAATCTTCTACCCACGTTTTAAGAACACGAGCAGCTAATTTTCTACCTAAGACTCTTTTTAAACCTGCTTTAGAAACCTTAATTTCTTCGCTCAGTCCAAAAATATCTAAAATATCTTTATCACTCTCAAACCCAATAGATCTGAGCAATGTTGTCACTGGAAATTTCTTTTTACGATCGATGTAAGCATACATCACGGCATTAACATCAGTCGCAAATTCAATCCATGAACCTTTAAATGGAATAACACGAGCAGAAAAAAGTCGCGTTCCATTCGAGTGAAAGCTCTGTCCAAAGAAAACGCCAGGGCTTCTATGCAATTGACTAACAATTACTCTTTCAGCACCATTAATAACAAAAGTACCGTTGGGGGTCATGTACGGGATATTACCTAAATAAACATCCTGAACAATGGTCTTAAAATCTTCGTGTTCTGGATCGTTACATGACAATTTTAATTTTGCCTTCAGCGGTACAGCACAGGTTAATCCTCTTTCAATACACTCTTGAATGGTGTAACGCGGAGGATCAACAAAATAATCTAGGAATTCTAATTCAAAAATATTTCTCGTATCTGTGATAGGGAAATTTTCTGCGAATACCTTGTAAAGCCCTTCACCTTCTCGTAAGTCAGACGGTGTTTCTAATTGAAAAAATTCTTGGAATGATTTAAGTTGAACATCCAAGAAATCGGGATAGTCTAATGCATGCTTGATTTTACCAAAAGATACCCTATTACCAATATTTATACTCAATTTTTTATTTATTTTTTGTTAAACAATAATTATTAATAGTCACTAAATATGTTTAAACCACCAAAAGGCCCGTGGTAAAACCAGGGCCTTTGAGGGGTTTTGTTGGGGAAAATTACTTAACCTCAACCTCAGCACCAGCCTCTTTCAATTTAGCCGCAATTTCTTCAGCTTCTTCTTTAGAAACTTTCTCTTTTACAGCTTGAGGGGCACCATCAACTACGTCTTTCGCTTCTTTTAAGCCAAGTCCAGTAATATCTTTTACAGCTTTAACAACGTTAAGCTTTGCACCACCTGGAGCAACTAATATTACATCAAACTCAGTTTGTGCAGCAGCTTCATCTCCACCACCAGCAGGTCCAGCAACAGCTACTGCAGCAGCTGCAGGCTCAATACCATGCTCGTCTTTTAGGATAATTGCTAATTCATTAACCTCTTTTACAGTAAGGCCTACTAACTGATTCGCGAATTCTTTTAAATCTACCATTTTTATTATATTTTTACTATTACTATTTTTTACTACTATACTACCCTCTTTCTTCGAGAGCTTTAACCAATCCTGCAATCTTTTGACCGGCATTAGCTTGCAATCCTGAAATTACATTCTTTGCTGGTGATTGCAATAATGCAATGATATCGCCAATCAAATCGTCTTTTGATTTTAGCTTTGTCAATGCCTCTAAATTTTCGTCACCTAAATAAACGCTTGAATCAATCCATGCTCCTTTAAGAACTGGCTTTTCTCCAGCTTTCCCTCTAAACTTTTTTAAGGTAATCGCAGGTGCTTTAGCATTTTCCGCATACATGATAACAGAGTTTCCCTTAAGAATCGTGTCTAAATTATCAAAATCTACGCCTGATTGTTCCATTGCTTTTTTGATTAGAGTATTTTTAGCCACTTTCATGGTTACTCCATTTTCAAACATCAATCTTCTTAAATCATTGGTGTCGTTTGCACCTAAGCCTGTTGCATCAGCGATGTACAAAGAATTTATATTTTGCAATGTGCTTGTTAAGTCACTTACTACGTTTAATTTTTCTGATTTTTTCATATCTAAAGACCTGGTACGGATTTTACATCAATATTTACACTCGGGCTCATGGTACTGCTCATAAAAACACTTTTAAAGTATGTTCCTTTTGCTGCACTTGGCTTCAATTTATTTAATGTTTGTAAAAGCTCAACTGCATTATCCATAATCTTGTCTGGAGCAAATGATGCTTTTCCAATAGAGGTATGAATAATTCCAGCTTTATCAACCTTAAAGTCAATTTTTCCAGCTTTCACTTCTTTTATTGCCTTAGCAACATCAGGAGTTACTGTTCCGCTTTTAGGATTAGGCATGAGGTTACGCGGGCCTAGTACTTTACCCACTTTACCTAATTTAGCCATAACTGCAGGCATTGCAATAATAATATCAATATCAGTCCAACCTCCTGCGATTTTTTCTAAATACTCATTCAGGCCTACATAATCAGCTCCCGCTTCTTTCGCTTCATCCTCTTTATCCGGAGTAACCAAAGCAAGTACTTTTACTTCCTTACCTAAACCATGGGGCAAAGCAACAACCCCACGAACCATTTGATTGGCTTGTTTTGGATCCACTCCTAATCTTATATCAAGATCTACAGATGCATCAAAACTTGTCGTTGTAACTTTCTTTACTAATTCACTAGCCTCATTAATAGTGTACGCTTTTTCACTATCAACTAGGTCTAAAATTGCCTTACGCTTTTTTCCAATTTTCATCGTCTTCTACTCTTTTTAAAATGGTGATGCACCGGTTATCTTAATACCCATGCTTCTTGCAGTACCCTCAACCATTTTCATAGCTGACTCTACAGTGAAACAATTTAAATCTGGCATTTTGTCGGATGCGATTGTTTTTACTTGATCCCAAGTAACATTACCTGCTTTGATTCGATTTGATTCAGCAGATGCTTTCTTAATTTTTGCGGCTTCTAGTAGCTGAGATGCAACTGGCGGAGTTTTGATAATGAAATCAAATGATTTATCCGCATATACAGTTATCACCACCGGTAAAACTTTTCCTTGCTTATCTTGAGTTTTTGCATTGAATTGTTTGCAAAAATCCATGATATTTACCCCCTTTGCTCCTAATGCAGGACCAATTGGTGGCGCTGGATTAGCTTGACCGCCTCTAACTTGAAGTTTAACAAAACCTGATACTTCTTTTGCCATTTATTTATTTCTACAATTTTTGAACTTGATTATAATTTAACTCAAGCGGTGTTCTTCTTCCGAAGATTTTAACCATTACTTTGAGTTTTTTCTTCTCTTCATTTACTTCCTCGACAACTCCATCAAAATCATTGAATGGACCATCTGTAACTTTCACAGCTTCCCCTGCTAAATAATGTTCCGATGATACATCCTCCGTACCAGTCAAGTCATCAGCTGTTCCCAAAATTCGAGCTAACTCACTTTGACGCAAGGGCACAGGAGAATCTTTTGATCCTAGAAATCCTACTATTCCTGTTACACTTTTAATTAAAGGTAAGATTTCTGGATCTGAAAAATCGGCTTGAACTAGAACGTAACCTGGAAAAGCATTCCTTTCTTTAACTACTTTCTTACCGTTCTTTACTTGATATATCTTTTCAGTTGGAATTAAAATTTCCGGAACATAATCTGTTTTTGCAGCGCGCTCCAATTCCACTTGAACGTATTGTTTTACTTTCTTTTCTTGTCCGCTAATTGCGCGAACAACATACCACTTATATCTATCGATAGTTTCGGTCATTTAATTAAAATAAATCGTAAAACCATGATAAACCATATCCGAAAAGGGTATCCATCAACCAAATAATGAGAGCAAAAATAATTGATGCAACCAATACAATAATGGTTGATTCCGTTAGTTCTTCCCACGTAGGCCAAGAAACCTTATTGACTAGTTCGTCTTTAATATCTCTAAAATAGGCGGTTATACGACTCATATTCTTTCTTTTTTTGCACGGACACTAGGATTCGAACCCAGATCAAAGGTTTTGGAGACCTCTATTCTACCATTGAACTATGTCCGTAGAAACAGAGATGCGCACAAGTGCACATCTCTGATCTTAGTTCTATTGAATGGTTAATTACTCAGTGATTTCAGTTACCTGACCTGCACCAACTGTTCTACCACCTTCACGAATTGCAAAACGCAATCCTTTTTCCATTGCGATCGGTTGGATCAATTCAACAGAAATAGTGATATTATCACCAGGCATACACATTTCAGTTCCTTCTGGAAGTGTAATTTCACCTGTTACATCAGTGGTTCTGAAATAAAACTGAGGACGGTATTTGTTAAAGAATGGAGTATGACGTCCACCTTCTTCTTTACTTAAAACATAAACCTCTGCCTTAAATTTAGAGTGTGGCTTTACCGACCCTGGGGCACAGATAACCATTCCTCTTTTAATATCAGTTTTTTCCACACCTCTTAGTAGTATACCAGCATTATCACCAGCTTCACCTCTATCTAAAAGTTTACGGAACATCTCAACTCCTGTACATGTTGAATTAATATTTGCACCAAAACCGATGATTTCTAAGGCATCACTTACGTTTACAACTCCTCTTTCAATTCTACCAGTAGCAACTGTTCCACGACCTGTGATTGAGAATACATCCTCAACTGGCATTAGGAACGGCTGATCAACCAATCTTGGAGGAACAGGAATCCACTCATCTACCTGAGTCATCAATTCGTTTACAGTATCAACCCACTTAGGCTCATTGTTCAATGCACCTAGAGCAGAACCTCTAATAATTGGAGTATTATCTGCGTCAAATTCATAGAAATCTAATAAATCACGAATTTCCATCTCAACTAGGTCAAGAAGTTCTTCATCATCTACCATATCCACTTTATTCATAAAAACAACTAAACGTGGAACACCAACCTGGCGTGCAAGTAGAATGTGCTCTCTTGTTTGAGGCATAGGACCATCTGTAGAAGCAACTACTAAAATAGCTCCGTCCATTTGGGCCGCACCCGTTACCATATTCTTCACATAATCCGCGTGACCTGGACAGTCAACGTGTGCATAGTGACGTTTTTCTGTAGCATACTCAATGTGTGCCGTGTTAATGGTAATTCCTCTTTCTTTTTCTTCTGGAGCTGAATCAATTTCTTCAAATGATTTTTTGTCAGCTGCGGAGGCATCAGAAAGAACTGATGAAATTGCCGCTGTTAAAGTTGTCTTACCGTGATCTACGTGTCCAATCGTTCCGATGTTTACGTGCGGTTTGGACCTGTCAAAAGTTTCTTTAGCCATAGTGTTATTGTTATAATTGTTATTCTTTTATATTTCGTTTTACTGTTACTCTTTATTCTTTATTCTTTTTGCTACTCTTCGCTCTTTTCTTTGAGCCAATGATGGGATTTGAACCCATGACCTCTTCCTTACCAAGGAAGTGCTCTACCACTGAGCTACATCGGCTAGCTTATCCTAATTCCGATGCTTAGGCCTGGAATTATAGTATCGAGCAGAAGACGAGGTTCGAACTCGCGACCTACAGCTTGGAAGGCTGTCGCTCTACCAGCTGAGCTACTTCTGCTTATTATATTCCATTTTGAAATAATTGAAGTGGGGAGGGTAGGATTCGAACCTACGTAGCCGAAGCAACGGATTTACAGTCCGTCCCATTTGACCGCTCTGGTACCTCCCCAGACCTTTTATTTCAAAAGGATTGAGCCACCTGTCGGGATCGAACCAACGACCTACTGATTACAAGTCAGTTGCTCTACCAGCTGAGCTAAGGTGGCTTTTCAATGAACGTTCCTTGATACCTTTCGTAAAAAGGACTGCAAAAATACTACAAAAATGGTATTTATCAACACCTGCGAATAAATTTTTTATTTGCAGTCATTTTTATGCTATAAGTGCCTGTTTTCTATCTTTTTTACTCTTGTATATCCTGCCGAAAACGATAGTCCTGAACCTCTGCCTGATTATATAGAGCTCTATCCAGCCTTCGTAAAACAAAATCTGGATTATTAAATCCTCCAAATTGATCATTTTCACCTAAACCAGCTTTTGGGATGTTTACTTTATCTCGTTTTTTAACATATACAATGGCAACTCCTTGCACGCCTGCAACCGGAATACTCGATTCTTTAATACTAGTTCCAACTAATGCGCCAAGAACCTTATCATCTTTTGTAAGTTGAGGCAAGAAATTTTGTGAGGCTTTGAAATTTTCAATTGGAATTACAACACCTCCAATTTTATTGGCTAAATCTTCAGCTTTAATATTGCCCACGTAATGTTTTTTAATTTTTGCCATTATGATTTTGGCTTTCACCTCTTTCCTCACTTCAGGCTCCATTTTTGATTTAATATCTTGCCATTCTGCATACCCTCTGTTACGCGCGGAGGTAACATGCACAACAATATACTTATCTCTAAACTGAAAAACATTTGAGATATCTCCAGTAGCTCTTTTACTATTAAACAGCCAGTTGACTATTTGCTTGCTGTCTGATTTGTCCGTAAGACCAATAATTTCTTTGGTCGTTGTACTTATATCCTTAACAATTCTAGGAGTTAATGAAAATTTCTTTTGCGCTGTTTTAAATGAATTGGGGTTTTTGTAATCTAAAGCATTCACAAATTTTGTGCTTGCCTTATCGGCACTCTTTGTTATTTCTGAACCTGGCAGTATTTCAACTTCTTCTACTCTAAGCTTGGCCAATTTTCTTTGAGGATCGTTATTTACTTTGATTATGTGGTAGCCAAATTGTGACTTTGCAACGCCAATAGAGCCCCTGTTGTTATCTTTACAAAAATCGGCAAAGCCTGGTACAAAGTTCGATACGGGCTTGGGGTCTAAAACACCACCCTGAGCTCCTGAACCAGCATCTGCACTAAACTGCTTGGCTAACTCTTCGAAGTTTGCCCCTGAACGCAATTGAGCTAATAAACCATACGCCTTAGATTTGGCCTCGATGGAGTCTTTAACTGGTATTTTATTTTGAATTGCAGAGCTGGTTGAAATTAAGATATGCGATACATCTACAATTGGATCAGGATTTTCTGATTCCTTTACCTTTCTTCCGACTAGGTAAGATCCATTATTGTAAAGTGGACCATGCACTGATCCCATTTCTGAAGCAAACACCTTTGAATAAAAATCTCTTTTTACAGTATCTTCTTTAAATTCTGAATCAAAAATATCTGATGAAACATAACCTGGAGTTACGCCACCACCTAAGGTATCATTTTCTCCATCTTGAGCATATGCTTCTGCTTTTTCTATTGCCATCTCTTGCGCTAAGGAAGAATCGCTCTTACTGGGAACAACATCCCAAGTAACAAATTCAATATCTCGCTCATCAATATTTTGACGATATAAATATTTATGGTCTTTATAGTAAGACTCGTAATCTTTGTCCGTTATTTTTATATCAGCATCTAGAACGGAGGCATAGTTAACTGAAACAATAGAACCCGTAGTGCCCTCGTTCGCAGACAAATACTCATATTCTTTCTCAGCCGTTGTGTTATGAAGAGTATTCGCAACATAAGCCGAATATCTCTGCGCTGCGGTCTGCTTTTTTATTCTATCGGTAAAGTCTAAAAGTTGACTCTTCAATCGCTTATCTCTATTGGCACTCCTAAAAATCTCTCGAACTTTACTTTTACTGTAAACGCCATTATCCATAAATGATGGATCTTGGGAAACATCTGAAGGATTGTCGCCCAAGAACATTTCTTTAACATCAATGTCCGTTACTTCTATTCCAGAATTTGAAATGGCTTTTTCCATGGTGTTTTTTGACAAAATTTCTGACCAAGCTGACTGAAAAGCTCGATCTCTCACTTCTTTAAATTTCTTTTGTCTCTCAGCATCCGTTGGAATCTGCTCCATTTCTTTTTGGTAAAATTTGTTCGCAATAGCATTGAAGTCATCCATTTGAATATCTTCTCCTCCAATTTGCGCAACTAGGTTTTCGTCCTGAGCGGGGTTATTACCGCCGCCTTTAATTGCATCTGTCGCAACAAATGCAATAAGTGCAACTACAACTGCTCCTACTACTACTCCTGAAGCTCTAAGTTTCTGTATTAATGCCATATGGTTTTTAAAAAAGAGAGCAAATTTATCGGATTATTCCTTGTAATTCAAGCGTATCGCCAATTATATTTTGAATTACAGTAGAGCAAATAGATAATTGAGAATGAATAATGAAGTATCCTTAACATAAAAGGTCTTATTTCAAATACGTATACATTAAAATTGTCAGAAAAAACGGTGTATTTTTAAGGGAATCAAAGCAAAGCAAATTTTAGATGGCAACTACCGCTCTATAAAGAAGTCACTCTGTAAATGATTAGTCCCAGCCTTAACCTTCACTTCAAAGAAGCCCTTCCCTAGTTTGTCCATGAGTATAATGTCTTCTATGCTTCTTTGCTCCAAATTGGGATATACATTTTTATAAACTAATACTTTACCGCGATATATTTCAACAATGGCTGAAGTACTTCCCGGTAATTCTGCATGCAAGACAAAATCCTTTTGCTTACTTCTTAATACACTTGATAAAAAAGCAGCGTATTGAGAAGGCTTTGGCTTACAAACTAATTTTTTGTTAAGTAGTGCAACCTTTACCGAAGCAATACCTCTAAAATCATCGTTATAGGTAAAAGCTACTCTAATATTTTTCCTTTCGGCGGCAACCCCAATGTAATCTCCAAAGAAAACATCTTCCCCAGGAGGCGTGATTGATCTTTTGGTCACTCTATATTCTTCACCCCATTTGCCTTTCTCAAAAGGAACGACAACGACGTCAATAAAAATGTTATTGTTGGAGAATCTCCTAGTATAATAGGTTACGTATATGTCTCCTGTTTCCCTATCCTTACACATGTGAGGCATGTATTGATCTGTGGGGCTATTTTCAAGAGGGTTCACCTGCACTTCTGGGGACCAATTAACTCCATAATCTCTCGAACTTAAGCTATATATATCCTGAGTTCCTTTTCCATCATGCCCATACACAACCATGAGACGTCCTTTTCCATTGGATTGGATAAATGGCATACTATTAGCCCTTTCAATTCCAGTTAAGTGCTCAATATTCCAACCATTGGGCTGGTTTCCTATTCCTTTATCTGTGCCCCAGGTTTTACCACCATCTCTGCTGATATCAAGCCATATTTTATTCTTACCTGCCCAAACACAATATAATTCGCCCCTCTTTCCAATAGTCAAATTCGCTCCTTCTAAGGTATTATCCCCATCGACTGCATTACCTGACACATCAGAGATAGTAATAGGATCAGAGAATGACTTTCCATAGTCATCTGAGAAAGCACATTTAATTCTAGAGGAGTCCTTGGGATTCGAACTCCCATAGGCATCAAACTCAGTCCAAGTGATATATATTCTATTTTTATACACACTTCTTTTGTTTTCATCCACAGAAATCCAGGGTTTATCCTGCATTTTACCTTCTACAAAGCCCATACTAGAACTGTAAAAAGTTTTTCCCCCATCGGTGGATCCTTGAAAAACAATCCGATCAAAATGATTGGGCCATTCTTTCCCCTCAGTTTTGGATAAATGGGTGAGATAAATATGACCTTCTTGGCTTATAAAAGTTACGGGATCTCCGTAAAATCCTTCTTTTGGATCAAGCAATTTGGGCTCCCATGATTGCCCCCCATTCTGACTTATAAAAAATTGGGATGTATTGCTTCCCAGAACCTGAAACGCCGGATATTTAGGGTCAATGGAAATGGATGGTTCATTGGTTTGAAGGCCCTCGGGCACCACAGGAACCGTTTGATGGAATTGGCCAAGTAACGGCCAAAACAAAATGCACGGTATAAATGCAGCCCCTTTTCTCATTCTTTATATCAGTGCCCTTTAGCAGATAGCCAACGTTCCGCATCTAATGCTGCCATGCAGCCAGATCCAGCTGCTGTAACTGCTTGTCTATAAATTTTATCTTGTGCGTCACCACTACAAAAAACACCATCTACACTCGTGTATGAGGAATCTGGCTTTGTTATGATATACCCTTGATCATCCATTTCTAAAAATTCTTTAAAAATACCTGTATTTGGCGTATGACCAATGGCAACAAAGAATCCTTTAACAGGAATTTCTCTTTTCTCCTGCGTTTGGTTATTAACTATCCTAACGGCTTCAACTGTTTTATCTCCCAATATTTCATCCGTTTCTGTATTAAACAGCACTTCAATGTTTGGAGTAGAGTGAACCCTATGTTGCATTGCCTTACTTGCTCTAAAATGATCTTTTCTTACGAGAAGATAGACTTGCTTACATATTTTAGCTAAATAACTCGCTTCTTCACAGGCGGTATCTCCAGCCCCAACAATGGCGACATCCTGCCCGCGATAGAAAAAGCCATCACAGACAGCACAGGCACTTACACCGCTGCCGTTAAGTCTGCTTTCAGACTCAATACCTAACCACTTCGCACTAGCTCCTGTAGATATAATAACGGACTTTGCCTCAATCTTGTGCTGACCGTCTACAGTAACCATTTGTGGGCCACCGTCCTTGAAATCAACTTCCGTAACCATTCCAAATCGAACATCAGTTCCCAAGCGTACCGCTTGTTTTTTGAACATTTCCATCATTTCTGGGCCCATTATTCCATCTGGATATCCTGGGTAATTTTCTACATCCGTTGTTATGGTTAATTGTCCTCCAGGCTGAAGCCCTTCATAAACCACAGGTTTCATATCAGCTCTTGCAGCATATATAGCAGCAGTATAACCCGCAGGTCCACTCCCTATGATTAAGCAATCTATTTTTTCTATTTGATTTTCCATTGTTATTTCTTACAAAATTAACTCAGGAGAGATTAATTTGAAAATTAAGGACTAAGTATTTACTCCCCAAAAACGGGGTCCGCTTTCAAAACATCATTAATGCTTAGGTAATAGAATTTTGAACCCCCAATCTGGAACCTAAACAGAAGTTTCCCTTCATGATTTTTTTTTGCTAGCTCCCTCCGCGATCCATAAGGGTTGCCACGATTTTCAGCCGCATTCCCACTATTTGGTGCCACAAAATAATAAAAGTCAAAATAAATTTCTTCTCCTTTTTTCACTTTGGAATTTCCCAAAGGCTTCATTGACTTATTTAATACTCGTGCTCTATCTGCATAACCATTAGTCCAAAATGTATCACAAAATACTGTTCCTGATTTTTTCATCTTTGCTTTAACAACTATATGATGCGTGGTGGGAGCATTGGATATTCCAGGATAGATAATGGTTTCTTGAGATGTTTCTATATCAAGATACCGACTCTTTTGAAGACTTCCACATGAAAACATCATTACACAAAAGATGCTAATTACTATTCTTTCTTTCATTCCTTATTAATTTATATTGGGTCTGGTAAAGTAAATATTCTTTTTCCATTTGCGCAGGCCTTGGCGTATTATTAGTTCATAGTTCCCTGATGGAAGTTCGTCCATTTTAACCCCAGCAAATAAGATATTAATGGCATCAAAGTTCTGCGTATATTTAGTTCCTTCCGTGTTAATCAAGGATATTTTATATTTCTTAGATGGCTTTCTAAATGTTTTTATTTCCTGCCCTGGGTAAAGGGTATCCAGGTTCGATTGATTTGAATAAAAAGGCATTTTAGATTCAGGATTTGAATATTTTAAGGCCAGTGAAAAATCAGGGATTCCATAGCCTGATCGATCGCTATGTTTTAGTGAATGACTCGAAATTGCACGGAGTATTTGTGTATAAAATCGAGTATTTTGATTAGGGTAAAGTTGCATTAAACATGTCACTGCACCTGCTAAGCAAGGCGCTGCAAATGAAGTTCCCGTAGCATTTACAATATATCCTGAGGATGATATGCAGGGCGTTTGAACACCAATTGCTGTTACATTTGGTTTTAAAAATCCTGAGGGATACCCATAAGAACTAAAATTAGCAATTTCTCCATTGGTGAATGCCGCAGCAACCGCTATCACGTCCTCCGCTCCTGATGGAAACCCAACATATTTCCAATTGCCATTGCCCTCATTACCAGCACTATTTATGAGTACCATTCCTTTTTGAGCAGCCATTTTAGCAGCCTTGAAAATAGGCCATTCCGACCGAGACAATTGATCTTCTTGATGGTCAAATTCTGAATGATCAAATCTGGTATAACCCAAAGAACTTTGGATTATATCAGCACCGAGCCGATTGGCTTCTTCAAGGCCTTGAATCCAAGCCCATTCCTCTAAAGGTGATTCAAACCTTCCGGTTTCTGTGGCAATGATCCCATACTTGGCACCATAACCAGTACCTATGTATGTACCCGGCGAATATGCTGCCATGCAACTAAGAACTTGAGTTCCGTGTTGTCCAGCCTTAAAAATATTTCTTTTATTTTGAGAGAAATCTTGATAAAACCATAACCTTTGGTCTGATTTCATTGTATCAAATATACTTAGTTTTTGAACATTGCTAAAGCCGCCATCAAAAACGACTACATTTACTCCTTTTCCAGTAAAACCTGCGTCATGAAGTCCTTTTAACCCCAAGAATTTAGTAATACCCGAAGATGCACCGTAGGCATTTTTTTTATTTAAATTCTTAGTTAAAATCCTCCCAGATTCAATGGTTGTATCTTTTTCAACAATCCACTGCCCAGCAGACATCGTGTCAATTAGCCAAAACTTTTTAATAATAGCTAGACTCGGGATATTGCTTTGTTTGGTCGCTACCACTATGGTATTTAGCCAACGAGATGTGTAAACAACCGAGAAGCCTTCATTCCTCATTATTTCAATGTATTTGGGGAATACATCTACATCAAATCGATCAATTTTAATTTTTAAGGCTTTTCTTTTATCAAAGGCCTCTTGACTCAGGCAATGATTTACTTTGGGGTCCTGTGAATACTCGTTCTGATTAAACTCAATGGCAAAAAAGTTCCATTGTGAAAGCAAGGGACACCACAGTAACCCTATGAATAGCGCAAAGCTAATGGACTTTAATGAACAGCAATTACCAAAAAACACCTTGGTAAATAAACTATATTTATGAATGGTATAGTTGGCTGCAACCAATACAAACGTCCGTAACTTTTGGATCTGTGTTTTAGTATTCAAAACAATTATTCATTTTAAATTTTAGAGCGAAGATGCGTTTATCAATTCAATTATATGCTCGTGAGTTTCCATATTATTTCAAATCCATCTTTATCGCTTCCATCGATATCAATATTTTTGACATTCTTCTCAATTAGCCCAAAATTCTTTCCATAAGTATAGTTTTCAATTTTTTCAGAAATAATGGTTTGTTCATCTTTCTGATTTATTCCCACGGTTTCATCAAAATTCATGAATCCATTAGAATAAGGCTCATTAACACTAGTGTACTCATATCGTTGCCTTTCAAAACTGTTGTAAATGTTTCCATCCCAACTTCTTTTCTCTCTGATTGGAAATGACAATCTTACGAATCTGGCATTGTTTTCATAAAACTGAATTCCCAATTTATCTATCTGAATTGTTGCCAAATTAAAAAAACTGTAACTCGTATCATTGTCATAGGAAATATAACGCTCCAAGCGAAATACCTCTTTTCCTTCATTGTCGGTAAAGGTATCTTTAACATATTCTTTGATAATAAAAGAAACTACTCTTTTTGGATTTTGAGCATCAAAAGAATTATACAGGATAGAGTCGCACTGATAATAGCGGTTTTGGCCTATTTCGTATGAGAAATACTCTTCGCCAAGTATACTAAGCTTTTCTGTTTCTTTTTTACATGAAAGAAGAAATAAAACCGGCAATATGAACAAACAGAACCAATGTTTCACAGACACACAAATATAATGAAGGAATAAATAACGAAGGAAAATTGTTTTACTATTTCTGAGCAAACCGATAAAACAACCAAGCCACAGGAGTAAATAAAAAGTTTAAGGACCAGGCGGATAGCCAAGGCTCCATAACTCCTGCTTGACCCATTGAAATAAAGTATTTACTAAAAAACAAGAAAAATATGATGACAAAAATTCCAACGGCCATAGAGTATCCGACGCCACCCCTTGACTTTCGACCCGCAACACTCACTCCAATAATCATAAGTATAAATGTACTAAAAGGACTTGCCCAGCGGCGATGCTTTTCGGTTTCCAAAAAGTTAATAATTGGACTACCCCGTTTTTTTTCGTTCGCAATAAAGTGGTCCAACTCTTTCTGATTAAAACTTTGTACATCTTCATTTCTGAAGAAGAAACGACTTGGGTTAAATACAATATTAGTGTCTAAGGTAGAAAAGTCATTTACCTGATGGTCTCCATTAGGTTTAAAAATTCGCTGGGTTCCATTTTCAAGCCTCCAAACTTGTTTATCCCTATTGAAGCTTATAAACCGACCAAATAATGTGGAAGTCAATTCAGTTCCCTTATATTGCTGTGTATACATCCCTACTCCAGTGCTATCGTTGTTGTTAAAGTATTCCATATACAAAACTACATCTGGTCTGATTTGGCTAAAAATCAATCCTCTCGCTTTACTCCAATAATCGGTCAAATACTGGTCCTGAAATTGAACTCTTTTTTTATCTCCTGCAGGAATTATCCAAGCATTAAGCAAATAACTAAATATGGCAATAATAGCACCTGCTATCATGTAAGGTTTTAGAATTCTCTTTAAGGACATCCCACCAGCTAAAAAAGAAATAAATTCACTACGTGATGCCAACCTACTCGTAAAATATATAGTAGAGATAAAAATAAAGATTGGACTAAATGTATTTATAATAGTGGGAATAAAATTAGCATAATAGATGCCAAGAATGCTTTTGACTGGCGCACTATTCTCCATGAAATCATCCAATTTTTCAGCGACATCAAAAATAATAATGATGAGGGTGAACAAAGAAATCGTTACCAAAAATGTAATCAGTAATTTTTTAATTATAAACTTGTCTAACAATTTCATAAACGTCGATTCACTTTATTTAGTGTTTGAACTTTCCATTCATGGAAATCACCCCTTAATATCGCTTCTCTAGCACTTCTTACCAACCACATATAAAACCTCAAGTTTTGAATACTTGCAAGTATTGGACCAAGCATTTCATTGGCCTTAAACATATGTTTTGCGTAAGCTCGTGTATAATCGGTGGTAAGGAGCGGATCAATTGGGCTAAAGTCCCTTTCCCACTTTTTGTTCTTGAGATTAATGGTTCCTTCTGTGGTAAATATATTTCCATTTCTTCCGTTACGCGTGGGCATAACACAATCAAACATATCAACTCCTCGTTCAATGCATTCTAAAATATTCTCAGGAGTGCCAACCCCCATGAGGTATCTGGCCTTTTGTTTCGGAAGAATATCCGTAACTAGATCAGTTATCCTATACATATCTTCGTGTGGTTCTCCTACACTTAACCCTCCAATAGCATATACATCAGACTCGTGCCTGCAAACATATTCGGCACTTTTTACACGTAAATCGTCATATACACTTCCCTGAATGATGGGCGCAAGTATTTGATCGTAACCATAAAGTCCTTTGGTATTGGTAAACTGAGAAAAACATCGATCCAACCAGCGATGGGTCATTTTCATGCTTTTTAAAGCATAGTCTTTCTCACATGGGTATGGAGTACACTCATCAAAAGCCATAATAATATCGGCTCCAATTTTTCTTTGAACATCCATGACATTCTCAGGAGTAAACTGATGTTTAGATCCATCAATGTGACTTTTAAAAACAACCCCTTCTTCTTTGATTTTTCGTGTACCAGATAAGGAGTATACCTGGTATCCTCCAGAGTCTGTTAATATGGGTTTATCCCAAGAGCTAAATTTATGCAAACCCCCTGCTTCTTGCAAAGTATCAGTACCAGGACGTAAGTATAAATGATAGGTATTCCCTAGAATTATGTCGGGATTAATGTCTTTATCCGATAGGAAATTCCGATGCACACCCTTCACTGTACCCGCTGTGCCCACAGGCATAAAAATAGGTGTTTGGATATCCCCGTGTACTGTCTTTAGAATTCCAGCCCGTGCTTTTGTTTTAGTATCGGTATGAATAAGTGAGAAACTCAATTCTGCGCAAGTAATGAAATTCCAAATAAACGAGGGCGTAAACTGCTTAAACTTCCTGAATAATAGCTCCCCGGTATTCTCACAAGAGCGTTGTTAATTGCATTACTCATTCTAAATTCTACTGCCAAATCTACGAAATCCAATCTAAACTCAAATCCCATTCCGTAATCATAGTAGAACGTATTCTTTTTTATAGCTACTATAGGTTTATTAACACCAATGTTAAGGTCTTGATTACTTTGAAAATCCCTACTGTAGCGAAGACCCGCAAGCACGTACAAGCGCGTATTATTAGGCATCTCACTCCTAAACTTAAGAGCTAAAGGAATATCAAAAGTGATGGACTCTATTTTTATGCGCTCTTTGGGCCTGTTTATGAAAGTATATTCGATATCTCTTTGATGAAGGTGAAGCATCGTCTGCGTTTTCAACTCCCAGAATTTGCCAAATCTATAAGCTACGGTTCCACCAAAACCTCCCCCAGCCTGAGCCAAGGGCTTAATCTTTTTTAACTCCATTGGATTTTGATTGAAAAAATCGTTGTCCAAAGCGATCTTCATGCGCGCAGATGAGCCCGTAAAAGCAATACCCCAAAAAAAATGCTTCCTCGAATCGCGCAATGGATCAAGGTTCTGCCCAAATACAGACAAAGGGAGTGACGCGATCAATATCCAAATTATTTTTTGCATATATATAAAGTAGATATACCAAACGTTAATGGTTTGAACGATATTTCGGTAAATCCAGCATTTTTTAAATAATCACAAAAATCTTGACCTTCTGGAAATGCATTCACACTAACGGGTAAATAACGGTAAGCTGTATTATTCTTACTAACTAGCTTTCCTACAAAAGGTAAAATCCTGTTGAAGTATAAACCAAAGAACCAGAAGACAAATCTTGATTTCGGCTTAGAAAATTCAAGTACCCTCAGTTGACCATCGGCTTTTAAGACTCGATGAAGCTCGATAAGTCCTTGAGGTAAATCCTGAAAATTACGCACACCAAAAGCAACCGTGGCAATATCAAAGGTCTCCTTCTCGTAAGGAATATTTTCAGCATCGCCATTCACCAATTGCACTAAATCTTCTAATTTTTTATTTTTAACTTTTACTCGACCCACATCCAACATTCCATCGCTAATATCAGCTCCAGTAACCTCCACTCCCTTTTCCTTGGCTATCTGCAAAGCGACATCGGCAGTACCTGTAGCCATATCTAGCACTTTGCTATCACTAGCAAAAGTGATGGAGCCAAGCAGCTTATTTCTCCATATTTTGTCAATTCCAAAGGAGAGCAGATGATTTAAAAAATCATATTTCCCTGAAATATCATTGAACATCTCTTCAACTTGTTGTTTTTTTGCACGTTCAGAATGGGGGATGGGTTTAATGTGTGGATTCAATTGATTTTTATCTTGGACTGCAAATATAACCCGTGAGACTAGAATGAGTTTAAATCAAAATATAAACACCATGGATATTTCATATGCAGAATTTATGGGGAGCTGGGAGCGAAACGACCAAATACCCCAAACCCAAGTACCTGAGTTTGCTTTTATAGGCCGCAGCAATGTGGGTAAGTCATCCTTAATTAATATGTTATGCAATCGAAAGAAGTTGGCCAAAACTAGCAGCACTCCTGGGAAAACTCAACTGATAAACCTTTTTAAAATTGAAAAACGGTTTCACTTTTGCGATCTACCTGGCTATGGCTATGCCAAAGTAAGTAAGACAAAACGAGACGTATTTAATCGAATGATTAACCATTACTTGAGAGAAAGACAAAATCTATTTACCCTTTTTATTTTATTGGACATGCGTGTTGAGATGCAAGAGTTGGATGTCAATTTCATTAATTGGTGTGGCACAAACGAAGTACCCTTTACTATAGTTGGCACCAAATGCGACGCTTTGAAACCAAAACAAATTGAAGCACGATTACTACAGTATGAAGAAAAACTCAGCGAAAACTGGGCTGAATTACCTACAATCATACCTTCCAGTTCTAAAACTAAAATGGGAAAAGATACCTTAACAGATTTTATCTTTAATGGAGTGAAGAGTTTGGGAATTTAAATCTTCAACCTCTCTTTCCAAAGCTTGTAAGGCAAGCCTAGATTTAAGGCGCGTTGATATACGGCTACTTCATATATAGTAAATCACTGTATTTAGGCAAAGTCCATTCTTGATCATCTACAATTTGCTCTAAGGCGTCACAGTGCACTCGAATATCATCAAAATAAGGTTTTACCTTCTTGCAATAAGCTAAAGCTCGTTTGCTGGCATCTCCAATTTTGTTGGCTTTTTTCCTTTCCTCCGTCATTTCATTATTTAGGGTATAAATACCATTAATATGACCCGATATGTCTTTTACAATTTGAGATTGTACTGAAATAGATTCCTTGGTTTGGCCTATACTTAGTAGAGTTTTAATGTTCTCTCCTATTCTATTTTGGTAAGCTATAGCAGAGGGTATTACGAAATTATTGCTGAGATCATTAATGACCCGACCTTCAATCTGCAATCTCAAAATATAATCTTCAAATTTAATTTCATTTCTGGCCTCCAACTCGTGATGCGTAAGAATTCCAACATTTTCAAATACTTTTATTGCCTCAGGACTCGTATAAACTTGCAAGGCTTCGGCAGTGGTAAGAATGTTATTTAAACCTCGTGATTTGGCTTCTTTCACCCACGCGTCGCTATATCCATTGCCTCCAAAGATGATTTTCTTAGCATCTTTTACATATGATTTAAGAATATCAGCAATTGCATTTTCTTTACTTGTTTTGCCCTTCAACTTCGCTTCTACATCTTTTTCAAATTGCATCAGTTGGTTTGTCATAATTGTATTTAATACCATCATGGCACTCGAGCAATTGTCATTACTTCCTACTGCTCTAAACTCAAACTTATTGCCGGTAAAAGCAAAAGGAGAGGTTCTATTTCTATCTGTATTATCAAAAGAAATATCTGGAATAGATTCTATTTCCTGTTTGCCACTTTTGTCTTTTTCCTCTACTCTACGCGAACCTGCAATCTTCTCAATTACATTGGTTAAGGTAGAACCTATATAGACGGACATTATCGCTGGGGGCGCCTCGTTGGCTCCTAAGCGATGATCGTTTCCAGCGGTAGCAATACTTGCTCTTAATAAATCTGCATTGTCTTTAACTGCCTTGATTGCATTGATAAAAAATGCAAGAAACATCTGATTATCCTCTGGATTTGCTCCAGGTGAAAACAAGTTCACCCCGGTATCTGTAATAATGGACCAATTATTATGTTTCCCACTTCCATTTACTCCTGCAAAAGGTTTTTCGTGAAAGAGTACTTTTAAGTCCAAATCATCGGCAACACTTTCCATAATATCCATTAGTAAACAGTTATGGTCTATCGCAAGGTTCACTTCCTCGTATTGAGGTGCACATTCATATTGAGAGGGTGCAACTTCGTTATGTCGTGTTCTTAATGGAACCCCGAGTAGATGTGCTTGCTCTTCAAATGCACTCATAAAAGAGAGTACTCTGTTTGGAATAGCACCAAAATAGTGATCATCGAGTTGTTGTCCTTTTGCCGGAGATTTTCCGATAACAGTTCTGCCAGACAAAACTAAATCCGGCCTTTTCTCATACAAACTTTTATCTACTAAAAAGTATTCTTGCTCTACTCCTAAACTAACCGAACAATCTTTGACTTTAGGCTCAAAGTATTTCTGAATTATATCCGTTGAAATTTTTCTGAGCGCCGCAGTAGATTTGAGCATAGGCGCTTTGTAATCTAAAGCTTCACCAGTGTAGGAGATAAAAATCGTAGGAATACACAAGGTGCGTACACCGCCCTTTTCCATAATAAAAGCAGGTGAGTTTGGGTCCCATGCAGTGTAACCTCTGGCCTCAAATGTGTTTCGTATTCCGCCATTAGGAAAACTACTCGCATCAGGTTCTTGTTGAACCAGAGACTTTCCACTAAATGCCTCCACTCCTGTGTCCTGACCTGTTGGCTCAAAGAAACTATCATGCTTTTCAGCAGTATTCCCCCGAAGTGGTTGAAACCAATGCGTATAATGTGTTGAACCCATTTCCATCGCCCAATTTTGCATTCCAATAGCAATCTCATCAGCGATCTTAGCACTAATACTATTCTTATTCTTTCCCGCATCAGAAATAGCTTTACACGCTTTTGTGCTTAAATATTTCTTCTGATTTTCTGGACCAAATACCATCTTTCCATAGTAACTGGATATTTTTAAAGTTTCATCGGGGTGGTCTATATTAAGAGAGGATGCGCTTACAGTCATTATAAGTGCAAATTTGAGCATAAAAACGTTAACATGCGCAAGAGATAATTTAGGTTTTATCCCCATTTTATATACCACTATTTCCCTGTAAAAAAATTACAACTTTTGTCTGTAATATTGCATCCATGGGACGAATGTTTGAGAAACGTAAACACAAGATGTTTGCGAGGTACGACAAGATGGCTAAGCAGTTTACCCGAGCCGGTAAAGAAATTGTCATTGCTGTTAAAGAAGGAGGAGAAAACCCAGACTACAACCCGCGACTGCGAATGGCTATTCAAAATGCCAAGTCGGTAAGCATGCCTAAGGATCGCATTGAAGCCGCCATAAAGCGAGCCGTTAGCAAGGACACAGAAAATTATAGTGAAGTTAGATTTGAGGGCTATGCTCCTCATGGTGTGGGAATAATAGTAGAAACGGCTACCGACAATAATACCAGAACTGTGGCAAACGTGCGGATGCATTTTAATAAATGTGGTGGAAACTTAGGAAAAACAGGCTCTTTGGATTTCAATTTTGCCCGCAAGGGTGTTTTCACCATAGCAAAAGAGCTCCTCAAGGATAAAGACATTGAAGAATTTGAGTTTGAACTTATTGATGGCGGGCTGGAAGACTTTGCCGAAGATGAAGAAAAAGTATATTTATATACAGCCTACGCTGACTTCGGAAGAATGCAAACTCATTTGGAAGAGTTGAAGATAGAAACGGCATCATCAGAATTACAATATACTCCTCTGAACTTAGTGGATTTAAATGAGGAACAGGCTTCTGAAGTTTTAGATTTAGTTGACCGACTTGAGGGAGATGAAGATGTTCAAAACGTATACCACAATTTAAAATAATTCTGCAATCAGAACCTACTTATTTAGGGCAACTCAAGCAGTTTTTATTATTTGCGCTCGGCAGTTCATTTTTAACATAGATTCTACTTTCCGGATTGGTGGGATCATTGCAAACCATCCAAATACTTGAGGTATAATCTCCGTATTTACCCCCCGGATTAAACGAAACAATCATATTCATTGATTCGTTAGGGTTTAATACCATCTTGGGGTATTTAACAAGGACACATGGGCATTCTGGAAAAATTTCATGAAACACTAATTTTTTACACCCCGTATTGGTTAGAGTGATCGTATCTGTTCGCAACAAACCATCATCATACTTTCCAAAATCTATCAACGTTTTTGAAACCTTATATTTCGGTTGTTTCCTCAATTTACGTGCGGACATTGCTGGGAAGAATTGTTTTCTTATCCATCGCACTTCAACACCTATATTTTTAGTTACAGGGTGATCTGTTGTGAACATAATCCCCTGCTTTTTAAAGCCATATCCTATTATTAACCTTCCATCAATAATAACGTTAAAAGACTTGTTTTCAAATGGAGCGATACTAAATTCATGGATTGATAGTTTTACATGTTTAGGTAATTTAATTTTAGATTTAAAATTTACGGTTCGATCGCTATTATTAAATATTCGCCCCCTTAAGGTATCCTCCATATTATCATAAAGCAAAGGAGATGTCAAAAGTGTCTGACCCATTGTAACGCTTCCATAACTTGGGATCATCCCACTGGGTTTTACTTTAACAGGTTTAAGAACTTCCCCCATTATTTTCAAAGACTGGCTTCTATTTTTATCGGTTCGGTAAAAAACTTCAACACTTTTCTCAAACTCTCCTATTCTATTTTTTGAATCATAGGACACTTTGATGTATCCCTTACCCATAGGCTTTATAGTATCCGATGATCGCTCTGGTACGGTACAGCCACAACTTGAAACGACTTCTGAAATAACCAAAGGTACTTTGCTATCATTCACAAACTGAAATAGCACCGTACTTGGATTCACGGACTCCACAAATTTGCCAAAATTATGCACTTGTTTATCAAACTTCATAACATTGGTCTGAGCTTCAATTCCAAAAAAGGATAAGGGCAGAATTAGAAAGGCAAGGAGCGGCTTATTCATGATCACGAAATATAGACGAAAAACATACTAAATCGTTGTTTCCAAGAAAAAAATTTACTTGATTCGAATGGTTTGGCCCACCTTAAGAGCTGAATCTTTCATATTATTTAACTCCAATAACTCTTCAATAGTGACATTTTTAGATTGGCTAATGGAATATAAAGTTTCACCAGAACTTACGGTATGATAAACTCTAATTTCTTCCGCATTGCTCTCATTCGTGGAATTCCCTTCAAGCTTTCCAATGAGTATGACTTGACCGATCGAAAGAGACGCTGTTCCGAGTTTATTATACGAAATAATCTCTGTTGTAGTTCGATTATAAAGGCGAGATATGGAATAAATTGTCTCTCCCTTTACTACTATGTGTTGCTTGTTCTCCAAACGATCTTTTTTAGATTTATCTAGAGGTGCTACCACAATTAATTTTTGACCAATACTCAAACTTGGGCTGGTAACGTTTGACCATTTCATAATGTCTGAACTTGATACCTTATACCCTTTGGCAATTGAAAATAGGGTTTCTCCTTGCCGAACAATATGAAAACCATCGTTGTTTTGGATCACAAAATACCTTGGCTTTGTTCTCTTTACTTCAGCATGGGCAAGATTTATTGGATTGGATTTTTTTCTTTTCTTCTGCATATAAAGCAACTCACCATCCGCTGGAATCATACCCGACTTTATCCTATTCTTTCGATATAATTTCCGGAGTTTAATTCCATAAAGTTGAGACAGATTCCTCATATCCTCTCCTTCTTTGTATATATGCTCTGCTACTTCTGCCTTTCTCCTTTTTGGTTTTAAATATACAATCTCACCTGGATCAATTTTATCCGTTTTCTTTAAATCGTTATATCTGTAAATCTGCCAAGTCCCCATATTATGCCTATTCGCAATTGACTTGGGAGTGTCTCCATCCCGGGCTCTTTCGCTTTCTATTCCATTGGTATTTAAAATGGCAGCTGTAGCATCCGTCTGAACAATAAAATCATCCCCAAACACAACCATTGAATCGTAATGCGATAGATTAAATCTCTCAATCAAGCCGATCAATAGTCCAGGGTAAGCCGGATTCGTTGCATAACCTGCTTGCTTAAGCCCATAGGCCCAAGCCTTATAATCCGTTATGGTATGTGTAAATAGACCCGCGTATCTCTTATTATTTTTAAGAAATAATGAGTGGTCTTTATAGCTCTCTGCAGCACTGGGATACCCTCTAAAACATTCATTTGGAGCATCATCATCTGCGTTGCAAAATGACCCCGTCCAGTTTTTCTTACATTTTATACCAAAATGATTATTGCAATCGGTAGAAAGCTTGCTTCGACCGTTTGAACTTTCCAAAATACCTTGTGCCAGAGTTATACTAGCAGGTACCTGATTTAGACGCATCTCATCCATAGCAATATCTGAATACTTTTCTATATATGCCTTACTAACACTCGATTGCCCATAGGCCACGGAACTAATAAGTAGACAAAAAGTGTTAAAACCTAGTATTCTAAGCCCTGATAAAGCTAATCTTTCTGTGGCAAATTTCTGCACGAAACAAATATGCACGATTGTAAAAATAGAACCAAGGCAAAAGAGTAAACACTGTGGAAAACAAATGCCTCATAATCAAAAAGCCATAAGACCTTAGAAATGGTCAAATAATGAAATATTCAAATTACCTTTGCTTATCATGCTATTTACGCGAATCAACAAATCTATTCTAGCTTTCTTGGCAATACTAATAACAAGTGTTGTTGGCCTCAATGGCCAGATGGTAGAAACCCCAAAATTTAAAGCCATACCCAATAAAACAAGTGTAAAAAAGAACGATATCGTTGATATTGTTATTACAACTACTGCCCCCGACAACTGGCATCTCTTTAGTAATCGTTCAGATTGCCCTGAAGATGATGGGCCCATTCGAGCAGATATTACTTTTGATCCAAACCCTTCATTCCAACTGGTTGGTGGTGTAAAGCCTTATGGAGATAAAATGCATGAAGACGATATCTTTAATTGCGCAACGGGAGAGTTCAGAGGAGCCGTAAAATTCATTCAACAAATAAAAGTCTTGGATAATATAGACGAACTAAAAATTGAATTTTATGGCCAAATGTGTATTGATGCAGAGTCTGGACAATGTGTTTTAGTGAAAGATAAATTCAGCTCCTCTGGAATAAAGATAAGTTCCACGGCTAAGCCAGCAGACCAAAAGAAGAATCCAAAGATTGAACCAGAAGTATTAAAAGTAGAGACACAGCCAGAGGCTATAGAAGTTATTACAGAGGAAACTCCTGCGTTAGTAGAGGATACAAATTCCATAGCTACCGAGGGCACAGAAAAAGAAGCGTCCGTAAAATTAGGAATAGGTCACTATGCAAAATCAGATAAAAGCGATACTGCACCTTGTGTTCCCAAAGGTTCTTCCGATGGCTCATCGACAAGTTACTGGCAAATATTTATAGCGGCGCTTCTCAGTGGTTTTTTAGGGTTACTCACACCATGCGTATTCCCAATGATCCCTATGACCGTTTCCTTCTTCATGAAAGATAAGAGCAAGAAACAAACGTATAGAGAGGCCTTTACCTTCGCGATTTCAATAATAGCCATTTACGTTCTGTTGGGTACCGTTATAGCATCAATATTTGGTGCAAATGCAGGAAACTGGTTGAGCACCCACTGGGCACCAAACATATTTTTCTTTGCCATATTTGTTTTTTTTGCAGCCAGTTTTTTCGGTGCATTTGAATTGGTACTCCCTTCTTCATTAGTGAACAAAGCAGATCAACAAGCAGATAAAGGTGGAATTCTAGGACCGGTATTTATGGCAGTTACCATTGCGCTTGTATCTTTTAGTTGCACTGGGCCAATTGTAGGAACCGTTTTGGTAGAAGCGGCCAAAACCAACTCATTTGGAAGTCCTATAATTGCAATGCTAGGATTTGGATTAGCTTTTGCTCTTCCGTTTAGCTTATTTGCTATTTTCCCCAGCTACCTTAAAAAGCTTCCTAAAAGTGGAGGTTGGTTAAACAGTGTAAAAGTATGCTTAGGTTTTGTTGAGTTAGCACTTGCTCTTAAGTTCTTAAGCGTTGCAGATCAAACCTATCACTGGGGCCTTTTAGATCGAGAAGTTTACCTAAGTTTATGGATTGTAATTTTTGCTTTAATGGGACTATACCTCCTAGGAAAAATAAAGTTCTCGCACGACAGCCCTCTTCCATTTTTAAAAGTACCCCGATTAATACTAGCCATAGCAACCTTATCATTCACAGTGTATATGATTCCAGGACTGTGGGGAGCCCCATTAAAATTTTTGGCTGGATTTATGCCACCTACAGCCACTCAAGATTTTGTAATAGGCCGACATGCTTCTGGTCTTGAGGGTAATATTGCAAAAACACCTAGCTATGCAGACCAGTTGGAAGTCCCCCAGGAAATTGCCGGTTATTTTGACTACGAAGAGGCCATAGAAGCTGGAAAAGAGCTTAGGCTTCCTGTTTTTATTGACTTTACAGGACATGGCTGCGTAAATTGTCGTAAAATGGAGGAAAAAGTGTGGTCTGATCCAAGAGTATCAAAATCCCTCAAAAAAGAGTTCGTGGTAGCCTCTTTATATGTAGACGATAAAAAAATCAAATTACCAAAAAGTCAACAATTTATTGGAAGAAGTAGCGGGGATAAAATAAGTACATTAGGTGATAAAAATGCTGAAATACAAGCGTGTTATTTTAATATGAATAGTCAACCATTATATGTTATTTTGGACCCCTATACTGAGACAGTAATGACTAAAGAAAACCAAACAGCTGAAACCAATGGCTATGATGCAAACAAATTTGTGGCTTTCTTAAAAGAGGGCTTAGAAAACTTTAGAGCGATTCACAGATAAAAAATATGCAAAATACGATTGAGCAACACTTTACAGAAGCAGAACAGATTTTAAAAGAATTTTCTACTCAGGAAAATTTTGAGCGCATTGCTCAGGCTGGTCAATTACTGGTGGACAGTTTAAAAGGCGGAGGCAAGGTGATGAGCTGCGGAAATGGTGGAAGCCATTGCGATGCCATGCACTTTGCGGAAGAACTGAGCGGAAGATACAGAGAAAATAGGCCTGCACTTGCAGCCATGGCCATCAGCGATCCAAGCCACATAAGCTGTGTGGGAAATGATTATGGCTTCGAATTCGTATTTAGCCGTATGGTTGAAGCGCTGGGTAATTCAGGAGATGTTCTTTTGGGTATTAGCACCAGTGGAAATAGCAAGAATGTTATTAATGCTTTAGAAGCAGCCAAAAAAAACGGAATGAAAACGATCGTTCTTACTGGGAATGATGGGGGAGATATGGCAGGAATGGCCGATGTGGAGATAAGAGCACCGCGCAGTTCTTTTGCAGATAGAGCCCAAGAAATTCACATTAAGATTATCCATAGCCTAATTGATTACATTGAAAATAATCTTCTATAGAAAAACGGTTTTAAAGTAGCTTTGAAACACTCTTAACTTTTCGCTTGAAGCAATGGTTTAAAACAAAATACGAAAAATGTCAATAAAACTTCGATTAACTCTTCTGAGCTTTTTCCAGTTCTTCGTATGGGGAGCATGGCTGATCACTATAGCCAACTACTGGTTCACAACAAAACAATGGGATGGACAGTCCTTTGGAGCTATATTCTCAACACTGGGAATTGCGTCCATACTCATGCCTGCTATCGTTGGTATTATTGCAGATAAATGGGTGAGTGCTGAAAAACTTTATGGAGTACTCCATATAATCAGCGGAATTTGTTTAGCAATGCTTCCTCAATGTGAGAATCCTTCCTCCTTTTTTCAAATCATCTTAATGGCTATGATCTTTTATATGCCAACCATTCCTTTATCTAACTCCATCCCTTACGCCATACTAAAGCGAGAAAAATATGATGTTATCAAAGTATTCCCGCCCATACGTGTTTGGGGAACTATAGGGTTTATTGCAGCTATGTGGGTTACCAACCTTACCGGAAACAAAGCTTCTGCGAATATGTTTTACATTGCATCTACAGCGGCCGTAGCCTTAGGATTATATGCATTTAGCTTACCCAAGTGTCCTCCACCCAAGCTTATTAAAAACGACATGAGCTGGTCTGAAAAATTAGGGCTAAACGCCTTCAAGCTTTTCGCCGATTATAAAATGGCTCTTTTTTTCGCATTCTCCATGCTGTTAGGAGGAGCTTTGCAACTCAGTAATATGTATGGAGATGTTTACCTAAGTGAATTTGCAAATATTCCAAAATATGCTGATTCATTAACCGTCAAATATTCCACCCTTATTATCTCTATTTCTCAAATATCAGAGACCGTCTTTATTCTAGCCATCCCTTATTTCTTAAGTAAGTTCGGAATAAAGAAAGTTATGTTAATCTCTATGTTTGCCTGGGTGCTGCGATTTGGGTTTTTTGCCTACGGGAACCCCTCAGAAGGTTTTGCATTAATTATACTCTCCTGTATTGTCTATGGAATGGCCTTTGATTTCTTTAATGTTTCTGGCTCATTATACGTTGAAACCTCCTCCGATTCGCGCATTCGATCTAGTGCCCAAGGAATGTTTACCATGATGACTAATGGTTTTGGAGCAGTTTTAGGGAGCAGTCTTAGTGGTTGGTTAATTCAACACTGCTTTACCACAGATCAAGGAAAAGACTGGCAAGGAATATGGTTAAGCTTTGCTGCGTATACATTGGTTATTGCCATTGCTTTTTGGATATTCTTTAACTTTAAGGATAAACCCAAAGACCATGCAGTCCTAGCGGCGAATTGATTGATCAAATTGTTCATAATGATCAGGGTATTCATCATCCATTTCATTTTGCCAATCCTTAGCAACCACCGGAAAAAGAAGAGCTATCCTACTTTTAATAAGAATAGCGCTTATAACTCCAGCTGCCAGACCACAGGCGTGGCCATCCCAACTAACCCCTGGTTGAAGAGGTAGAATTCCCCAGAACATTCCACCAAAAGCGAACCCTGTAAATAAAGTAACCGATCGTACCTTAGGATTCTTTGCAAGAATTCCGGTAAAAAACAAAAAGCCAAAAAGAGCATAAATCCAAGCACTAGCTCCAATATGCATTACATTCCCTCGGCAAAACACCCACATTAAAATTGGAGTAAGAAAGAAAGTATATAAAAATATACGCTTTACAATACTTGGGAAGAAGGCAATAGATATAAACATCAAGAACACCAAATTTGGAACATTCGCCCAAAGATGGTTTGAATCTCCATGGATAAAATGAACAAACAACAGACCCCAAAGGCCATTGAGACTTCGCGGAATAATTCCCTTTGTCTCTATCCATGTTGAAAATGGAAAACTATGGTAAAAGACCCCAATAATTATAAAAGCTATGATTAATGGAAAGGATAAAAATAAAATTCGCCTACCTGACATTGATCTTAATAAAAATTAATAGAGCCGTTAATCCACTCAGGATCTAAATCTGCTTTATACTTCCTATAGAAATCCAAAGCCAACTCATTCCAATCCAAAACTTGCCATGTCATCTTTAAATAGTGATTTGTCTGTGCAAAGTCTAAACAATTTTCGAATAGACTTTTACCTATTCCGAATTTACGAAATGTAGGTTTTACATAAAAGTCCTCCAAATAAAGAACAGGGCCTTTCCAAGTACTATACCTATCATAGCAAAGAGCCATACCAACAACTGTATTTTCTGCAATGGCCACCCAACATTTAAATAAGGGCTTATCTCCCCAACCATAATTTTTAAAGTCTTCTAAGGCAACTGCAACAGCATCTGGTTCACGCTCATACACAGCAAGTTCATTAATCAAACTCATTATACTAGAGGCATCTTGAACCCGCGCTTCTCTAATGATAAAATGATCTGACATTGTTAATTAGCGAATGGCTAATTTAACTGTTTTTGAGGATTCTCCACTCTTAATCTGGACAAAATAAACGCCTTTTTCCAATTTGGTTTCAGATACATCGACACGAACAAAATTATTATCGTAATCTACCTTTTTAATTGAATAGGCATAAACCATTTGACCCAACACATTGGATATACTCAAGCGAGCTTTTGGAAACTCCTCCTTAGTAAAATTTAATTGAATCACAAATGTGTTCCCAACGACTGGATTAGGCGAAATACTAAAACCAGGAACCACCAATGCTTCTGGAGCAATGATACTGTCAGCCTTTGCGCAAAAACCCATCGCAAGGAAAGCTATTATGATTCCTACTTTTTTCAATCTTTAACAAAGTAACAAAAAAAAAGGCGCTTTTTCAAGCGCCTTTAAATTTTTTAAGCTAATGTGCTAATTACTCAGCAGCAGCTTCTTCAGCTGGAGCTTCTTCAGCAGCAGCTTCTTCAGCTGGAGCTTCTTCAGCAGCAGCTTCTTCAGCAGGTGCTTCTTCAGCAGCAGCTTCTTCAGCAGGTGCTTCTTCAGTTGTCATTTCTTCTGTAGTTGCTTCTTCAGCTCCTTCAGCAGTTTCAGCGTTTGTGCAGGCAGCGAATGAAATCATTGCGATTGCAGCTAAGGCGATTGTGATTTTTTTCATCTTATTACTATTGTGTTTTTGTGTTGACGCAAAAATAGTACACTTCTCAATTTTTGCAAGTTTTTTACATTATTTTTTGCAAAGTTGAAACTATTTAATTAATCATCTGTAATTAATTGATATACTTTTGCCAAGGAATACAAGAGAAAACATGGGAAATAAGGCCTTAGTAATAGGTTCAGGAATTGCAGGCCTATCCGCAGCAATAAGGCTGCAATGCAAGGGATACCAGGTAACTATCCTCGAAAAAAACCATCAATATGGAGGTAAAATCAGCCAGATTAAATCCAAAGGGTACAGCTTTGATACGGGTCCTTCTCTTTTTACGTTGCCCGAATTGATAGATGAACTTTACGAGCTAACAGGTCAAAAAAACCAATTTAAATACCTGAAATTAGATAAAGTATGCACCTACTTCTTTGATAATGGGCAACAATTTGTAGCCAACAGCGACCCTAAAAAGTTCAGCATTGAGTTTAGCCAAGCCTTTAACGAACCTCTTCCTAAAGTCAAAAAATTCATAAAAAGAATCAAACGGAACTATGACTTAACCACTCCTGTTTTTTTGGAGAGCAGCTTGCATACCCCAAAGACCTACCTCAGACGAAGCGGACTGTATGGTATTCTAAATCTTTGGCGGTTAAATATGTTTCAAACCATGAATAAGAATATCTCCTTATATTTTAAGAATCCAAACGCTATTCAATATTTCAATCGGTTTGCAACCTACAATGGCAGCAACCCATATCAAGCTCCTGCTACCCTTTGCGTTATCCCCAATATAGAAATTAATAAAGGGGCCTACTTCCCTAAATATGGGATGGTAAACATAGCAGAATCGCTCTATAATCTTGCAAAAAGCATTGGAGTTACCTTTAAGTTTGACACCGAAGTTCAGAAGATATGTTATAAACAAAAAAAAGTCACAGGAGTAGAAACCAAAAATGGGATATTTATTCCAAGCGAAGTTATCGTAAGTAATGTCGATGCCAAACTCACTTATAAAATGTTGGATAAGAAAGTTCCATCGAAAATTTCAAATGCCGAAAATAGCAGCAGTGCAGTTATATTTTATTGGGGAATCAATCACTCATTTAAAGAATTAGGGCTCCACAATATTCTTTTTAGCAAAAACTATCAAGAGGAGTTTAATCAAATATTTAATAAAAAAACACTCCCTGACGACCCCACTGTTTACATAAATATTAGCAGTAAACTAAAAGCTTCAGATGCTCCCGAAGGATGCGAGAATTGGTTTGTCATGATTAATACACCCGCTGACTATGGTCAAAACTGGGATGATCTTGTTGCCCAAGCAAAAGAAAAAATCATTCAAAGAATTAATCAGGCCCTTGGTACAGATATACGCTCAAAAATTCAGACCGAACACATTTTAACTCCACCCTTAATCGCATCTAAAACTGGAAGTGACAAGGGCAGTTTATACGGCAGCAGCAGTAATACTAAAATGAGCGCCTTCTTAAGACAGTCCAATTTTTCAAGTGAAGCAAAAGGTTTATACTTTTGTGGCGGCAGTGTACACCCGGGAGGAGGAATTCCCCTATGTTTGCACAGCGCTAAAATTGTTAGTGATTTTATACCCTCAATAAAATGAAACATCTCGAAAAACGACTCTTTATTATCTTTATCATCATTTACTTAGTAGGCATCCTTGGCTTTGTGGTTCCTCAACTAAGAAATTACGTGGTTCCTCTAACGCCCATCACCATTTTAGCTTCACTTATCATTGCTTTAGCATTTGAAAAAACGTTAAATTTGAAGAGCCTTTTGGCTTTTGTTATTATTGGTATTAGTGGTTTTTTCGTTGAATATATTGGCGTAAAAACAGGAGAAATATTTGGCACATATACCTATGGAAAAACATTGGGCCTGCGATGGGATGGGGTTCCATACATGATTGGAGTAAATTGGCTGGCCATTATATATTTTACCAATAATCTGAGTACCTATTTTACAAAAAATCGGATTATAGCCGCTTGCATTGCAGCCTTATCTGCTGTCCTTTACGATTACTTTTTAGAACCAGTGGCTATGGCTTACGACTTTTGGCAATGGAGTAACAACCATATTCCTATGCAAAATTATGTAGCTTGGTTTTTCATAAGCCTTTGCCTTAGCCTTTTCTACCAATCGCAAAACAGGCCCACAAAAAACAAAATGGCCACCTACATATTTCTTATTCAAATAACCTTCTTTACTCTTCTGCACCTTTATATTAAGTTTTTATAGACTATAGCTTTAGGGCAGGTAAAAAAGCACGTAGGTCCAAACTTAGTTCAACACATTGGACTTAAATATAAAACCCATAAGGTTTACTTAGACAAGGTAGATTGGTAAATTAAACGGCCTCAGCCTCAACAGCCACTACCTCAGGCACCATTCGTTTGAGAAGATTCTCAATGCCGCTTTTGAGGGTCATCGTACTACTTGGACATCCGCTGCAACTGCCTTTCATTTGAACGGTTACTACCCCTTCATCAAAACTCTTGAAATCAATAGCTCCCCCATCCATCTCAACAGCGGGCTTAACGTGATCCTCCAACAATTGCTTTATTTTTTTAACAATGATATCTCCCTCTTCATCGCTAAGATCAGGTGCCTTTTTCTCGACAATAGGCTTTTCAGCTTCTAACCATTCCTTAAGAAAGTCGCGTAAATCATTATTTAGATCAAACCATTCATAATCATTGTTTTTAGTAATCGAAACAAAATTATTCATGATAAAGACCCCTTTGACAAATGGAAGTTCAAAAAGAGCCAAGGCTAAGGGACTGTCTTCTGCCGTTTTTACATCTCTATAATCTGCACTATCATTAGCTAAAAGCATCTTATTTGCCACGTATTTCATACTCTCTGGATTAGGAGTAGCCTCGGCATATATCTCTATTAATTTTTCCATTACTTTGCTTATTTAGAATTATTCTACTGCAAAAATAACACTCATTCGCACAATATTGTTCGTCCGAACCGAATATCTTTTCTTTTAAAGAAAATATAGAATATATCCAGAAGAATCTTAAATACCCCCTCAAAAAATTGAATCTCGTGAAACCGTATTCAGCTGAAAAATATAAATTCACTAAAATAAAGATTATCGGGTTTCTATATTCATTGACCGAGTAAAAGACCCTTATCTAATCTAAAATCACTATTATTGAGTATGACAAATGAAATAATGTTAAGTACGATAGAACAGATTCCAAACAAGGAAATAATCGAGATTTTAGGCATTGCTCGGGGAAGCACCGTTCGAGCAAGAAATATAGGACGCGATTTTTTTGCAGGTCTCAAAAATATTGTAGGTGGTGAAATCGACGAATACACAAAGCTTCAGGCTCAGGCTCGAGAGCAAGCTATTCAACGATTAAGGGAAGACGCCGCAAAAATGGGTGCCGATGCTGTTATTAATGTTCGATTTACAACCGCTATGATTATGCAGGGATGTGCAGAAATTCTAGCTTACGGAACCGCCGTTAAAACAAGGTAAAATGACAGATGATTTAGTAGCAAACACCATCATATATGGGGAGCTTGGGCTATTTGGTCTCATTGCAGTGTGTATTATTGTTCTAATTTTTAGACGAGTGAAAATTAGACGTTCGGAAGATTTTGAAAAAAGAGACCATTAGGGCTTAACAGTGCACCCATAATTCAAGAATAGTGAAATTTATATCCCACACCTTTTACTGTTTCGATAAATCGATTATCTAATTTTTCGCGAATCTTACGAATATGAACATCAATGGTGCGGTCTACTACCAGCACATCATTGCCCCACACATGCTCTAGTATTTCACTTCGAGTAAACACCCTTCCTGGCTTACTTACTAAAAAAGCCAATAGTTCAAACTCTTTTCGTGGCATTTTCAATTTATTCCCATTGTACTCTACCAAAAACTGATTTTGGTCAATACTCAGGTCTTCAAAAACAATAATATCGTGCTCTATGATCCCTGAAGAGTTCCGTCTTCTGAGAACTGCTTTAATTCGACTGGTAAGCACCCGAGGTCTAATTGGCTTGGATATATAATCATCCGCCCCCGCTTCAAAACCTGTAATTTCAGCAAACTCCTCTGATCTGGCAGTTAAAAACAAGACCGGAATATCTTTGGTTTTTTGATTGGCCTTGATTTGCCTGCAGGCTTCCATCCCATCCACTTTAGGCATCATCACATCAAGAATGATTAAGTTGGGTCTTTTTTCAAAAGCCATATTCACTGCATCTTCTCCATTTTGAGCAGTGTATACTAGATACCCCTCCTTTTGAAGATTATGCGAAATTATTTCTAAAATATCCGCTTCATCGTCGGCAATTAATATGCTCTGTTTTTCTAAACCCATAAAAGTAGCGTATGTATTTTATTTTTTAGCAAATATTTCAGCTAGTTTTCCTTCCAACTCAGCCCCGCGCAAGTTTTTTGCAACAATTCTTCCTTGAGGGTCAATGAGAACAGTGTTTGGAATACCTGTAACTTTATACTGTCGATTTACAGTTCCACTCCACCCTTGCAATTCGCTTACGTGTTTCCATGAAAGTTTATCTGCCACAACAGCCGATCTCCATCGCGCCTCATTGTTATCTAGGGAAACTCCCAATATTTCAAAACCCTTATCCTTAAACCGTTCATACATTCTCACATTATTTGGATTTTCTGCGCGACATGGTCTACACCAACTCGCCCAAAAATCAATAAGAACATATTTTCCGCGAAGGTCGCTTAGACTTAGATTGGATGCACTGTCTAACTGATTCATTTTGAAATCAGGCGCCACGGCTCCTATCCCTAAACTTTTTTCTGCGTTATACAAAGCCTCCATTTGAATGGCATATTTACTATTTGGCGCAAATTTATTTGTAACGTCTTTTGCTTTCAAGATAAGAGGCAAATCAATCGTCTCAATCATTTTAGATGTAACGGCTACATATGGAACTAGGGACGATTCCGAAGCCATTATCTTACCTCTGATAGCCTTAGTCCTGTTGGAAATAATTTCATAGTATTGCGATTGAAGAGCGACTAATTGTTGTTGTGCTTGTGGAGACGAACGATCGACCTTTTTTGCCCGAATTTCCAGATTTTCAAACTGTTGATAATATACATTACTTATTTCTAAAAGCTCCTTTAGCTCCACTGTGGGGGCAATACCATCCCCAACAATACCGTAAGAAGTTGAACTTCCTTGAGGATCAATATCTAATTTAAGTTTACACTTATTCTTCAGAATCAACATAATCCCTGATTCTGATCCCCATTGCAATTGGCAGATTAGTGGATGTTTTAAATCTCCTTCTAATTTAAAAAAACCATTCTTATCGGTCCTTACAGAGTCTAAAAAAATTAATTTATCGGACATTTCAAAGAGAACAATTAAGTTCTCCGGTTTATTTTTAAGGATCCCACTGATCTTATAACCTGTTTCTAACTTTACCAAAGTGCTGGTTTTTTGAACAAAAACGTCGTTCAGCCCTTGATCTTTAACTCCATCAACCATACTTCTTTCAGATTTGCACTGAAAAGAGGAAAGTAAAAACCCAAAAACGATGAGTCCCAGTCTTAAAATATTTGTTCTAGAAAGCATATTAAATAAATGTATTGCAAAGATAATGCAAAAGCTTAATTTAGAGGAAAATTAAGCCTTAATTCCAGTCTAATCCTCATCCAAGAATAGTGCCCATTCATCAATAGATTTTGCATTTTCAAGCGAGTATTCCCCAATAGCAGTTCGGCAAAGTTTGGTCAAATGGCCTATGGTATCGAGAGCAATGGCAAAATCCATAGCGAGGGTCCTTATATATGTTCCTTTGCTGCACTCTACCTCAAAATCTATATGAGGTAGGCTTACGGCTGTAATTTTAAAATCATAAATATGAACTTTTCTAGACTTCATCTGAACATCTGCTCCTTTTCGAGCTAACTCGTAGGCTCTTTTACCATTTACTTTAATAGCTGAAAAAATTGGAGGTGTTTGCTCAATTTCACCCATAAATTTCGGGATCGCACTGTTTATGAGGGTCTCGTTTACATGATTAAAAGACTTGGTTTCACTGATTTCTGATTCTAAGTCCCCACTAGCCGTTGCTCCTCCAAGGCAAATCGTTCCAGTATACACCTTTTTCAAATCCTGTAGGCCAGATATTTTCTTTGTACTTCTCTCCGTACAAACAATTAATAATCCGGTTGCTAAAGGATCTAGGGTTCCGGCATGACCTGCCTTTTTTGCCTTTTTTAAATATTTTAGTTTCTTTAGCGCCTGAAAACTGCTCCATCCCAAAGGTTTGTCGAGAAGTAGAATTTCGCCTGGGTCTGGAGTATTTTGCATTAGTCAATCAATACTTTAGTGGTAAAAGCTTCTTTTGAACCAGCCTTAATTTTTAAGACATAGCTGCCTGTAGCAAATTGAAGCGTATTTATGCGATACAAATGAGTTCCAGCAGGAACATAGAATTTCATTGGACTCGATACTTTCCTGCCGTCTAAGGAATAAAGCAAAAACTCATAGTTTCCCTCAACGGTATTCATCCACTCAATATCTAAGTGCGATTGGGCAGGAACAGGAAATACCTTGATGCTCTGTACAGGGGTTTCCCAAACCTTATCTTTTAATTTTACGCGAGCCACCCAAGAGTACATTCTATTATTGGCGCCATATGACCCAATTAAATAATAAATTCCTTTCTCGTTGTACTTTCTCTGAATACCCTCATAATCTCCCCAGCGCTGGTTTGCTGGACCTAAAAAAGTATAATAAATTAGTGATTCTCCTTCTTTTACTTTCACTGGCTCACTTAATTCACCATATCGGTTATTATAAATTACTGATGTACCTGGCATATTCCAGGGGCCTGTGTGAACCATGGTTATAATTGAACTTGGATCTCCTTCATCTATTCCTGCTGAAGCAATTGCAGGATAACCGTAATCAAGGCTATCATGCGTTATTAGACGACCTCTTATAAATGGAGATGAGCCTAAATCATAAATGGTATTGTGCGTGATATGGGCCTGTTTTGTGCCAAAGTTCATGCAATTTTGCATGTATTGGATTTGGTCCCCAACGCGGATACCACTAAGTACCCGTACATCGTTCGTTCGCAATTTAAACGCGGTATCTGGCTGCAATGCGCTGGGCGGATACCCGTAGGGTACATCAGAAATTAATATTTGTTGCTCATATTTTGCAAGTCCGCTGCGTTGCGTATTGGTTATGCGATGTAGAAAAACAGTATCATTCTTCTCGCTGTAAGGCCTCACACTCATAAAATAATTATCGGACCCATTTGGCATAGGCCCATTTTGAATTGGGCAAATACTCCAAACACTGACGCCCTCATATTTTATATCTTTAAATAAATTAGAACCCAAGGTTTTTCCATTAAACCCATCTTCCTTATTGATCTGCCAAATTACTGCTTCTGTAAATCCTTCTTCCCAACTGGTTCCGTTAAGAAGTAAATTAACCGTGAAAAATATATCTTCTTTTGTTTGTGAAACAATGGGATAATCACTCCAAACAGAATCCTTTGTGGGTTTGCCTGGTATCTTATAGACATTCCATGGATCTAAGGGATTATTGGAACTCGAAAAACCCATGACGATAAAACTAGTTGCGTCTTTAGTACCATGCATGTAAAGCACAATATACCTATCCTCATTCGGACAATAGATCACGCGGGGATCGTAGGTTCTGGTTAAGGTGGGAAGTGTATCGATATTTGTATTTCCTCCGTTGGGAGCTGTAAAACTTTCCAAACTCCATACTTTTATAAATTTACCAGAAGAATCATAAACCCTTATTGTGGTATTGAGAACAGCGATTACTTTGCCATCATTACCTACTGCCACATGATTATCATTGGGCGTTCCCCCTCCAGAAAAATTACTAAATCCCTTCTCAATTTTAGGGCTTATTGTAGCTTTATCTGTGGGTTCGGCGGTAAAGTTTCCATGCCGAATAATGGAACTTTGCATGTGCATCATTCGCTCATGATCCAGCTTTTTTGTTAGGGTATTATTAAGGCCCTTTGGTTCTGGCATTAACCTGTCTTTTTCTGTCTTGAGAGGATTTATCCATGAAGAGGACGCTTCTAAAGGATTAAAAATATGGCTTAAAGGCAAAGAGATATCTCTTTCGCATTTTACATTTTTTTCCACTTGAGCCGAGACGTTGAGTGCAAGCAAAAGAACCAAACAAAGGGTAGCTGTTTTTTTCATTCAAGGCAAATTTCGCCGAATAATGCGATTAATCAAAATATTCAAATAAATATGACTGAAATGTATAGGATTAGAGCCCTCCATTTAGTTTAAGCTAGAGCTACTCATTTTGCCGCAGCTCTATGCAATCGATCATTAATGGCCAGGCCTAGGCCAACTTCGGGTAGTTTTAACGCGAAGATTTCGTTTCCTTCCATTTCATCAGCCTCGCGAAGGAATGAGAACACATTGCTGGCTGCTTCGTTTAAATCTGATTTTTTGGACAAAATCAATTGATTTTTTTTAGGTATCCCCTCAATAGTTGAGTCAAAAAGAATATAAGTCGCAGTATTGCTTTCAGGGATCTCTTCCTTGCGCTCAAAAACACTAATTTCTTTCCTTGGAGAATAATGTTTTGCCAATTGCCCTGGAGCACTTGGATTACTGCTTTTATTAAGCATTCTATTAAAATTATTGAAATAAGGAGTCAGTTTTCCAAGTTCCAAACCTCCTAACCTAAGGACATTGCAATCCGCTCCCATGGGTTCGATGATGGTACTTTCAATGCCGACATCGCAATCCCCGCCATCCAAAACATAGGGGATTCTATCGCCTAACTGCGCGATAACGTGACGGGCCTTGGTTGGACTAATATAACCAAATGGATTTGCACTTGGTGCCGCTAGAGGAAAATCTAAATTTCTTAGTAATTCAAGCGCCATCGTTTGACTTGGCATTCGAATAGCGACCTTTTCATGTCCTGAAACTGTAATATCTGGAATTACGCTTTGCCGAGGAAGAACCACAGTTAATGGGCCTGGCCATAATTCCTCTAACATCGATTTTACAGAATCAGGAATCTCTTTTGCCAAAAGATCTATTTGGGATAAATGGCCAATATGAACAATGAGAGGGTCAAATGCAGGCCTGTCTTTTGCCGCAAAAATTTTGGCAACTGCATTGCTATCAAATGCGTTTCCAGCCAAGCCATAAACGGTCTCTGTTGGAATCCCAACAATTTCACCCTCTCTCAGCAATTTTGCTGCGTGGTCAATATCAATACCTATAGCAGACATGCTATCTTCTGCTTAGTTCGTATTTGGTTATTTTATTGTAAAGATGGCTTCGCTGAATATCAATCTCTTGTGCTGTTTTGGCCACATTCCAACCGTTTCCGATTAACTTTCGCTCGATAAATACTTTCTCGGCCCAATCTCTAAACTCTTGGAGTTTTTGGTAGCTATCTACTACGCCGAAAGGATCTGAGCCTCGCTGTGCAGGGTTGCTGTAAATGTATACATCATCACCCGTAATAGCATCACCAGTTAATATAACCAGTCGTTCTATTACATTTCGCAATTCCCGAATATTCCCGGTCCAATTAACCTCTTTTAATGCCTCAAATGCATCAGGTGTAAATTCCTTCAAGGCCAAGCCGTTTTCAGCACATATTTCACCTAAAAAGCTATTGGCAATTAAGGGAATATCATCCACTCGGTCATTTAACTTGGGAACATGAATTAGAATAACACTTAGTCTGTGGTATAAATCCATTCTAAAGTTGCTCTCTTCGATCTCCTGAAGCAAATTCTTATTGGTCGCCGCAACAATACGAACATCAACCTTAATCTCTTTATCTCCACCAACACGGGTAATTTTACCCTCTTGAATAGCCCTTAATACTTTGGATTGAGCTGCCATGCTCATGTCTCCAATTTCATCTAAAAACAATGTCCCACCATGCGCCTGCTCGAATTTTCCAATTCGTTGTTTGTGCGCTGAAGTAAAACTGCCTTTTTCATGACCAAAAAGTTCACTTTCTATTAACTCCGTTGGTATACTGGCACAATTTACCTCAATTAACTTGGCATTTGCTCTAGTGCTTTTTTCATGAATCCATCGCGACACCAGTTCTTTTCCCGTTCCGTTCTCTCCTGTTATTAAAACTCTAGCCTCGGTTGGGGCCACTTTTTCAATGGTATCTTTAATTTTAGCTATAGCAGGAGTTTCACCAATGATGTCGAACGTTCTGGTTACTTTACGCTTAAGGACTTTGGTTTCAGTAACCAAGGTGGTCTTATCAACCGCATTTCGTATGGTAATTAAAAGACGGTTTAGATCGGGTGGTTTCGATATAAAGTCGTATGCCCCTTTTCTGGTTGCTTCTATAGCTAGCTCAATGGTGCCATGCCCTGAGATCATAATGATTGGAACATCAGGTACAAGGCCTTGCGCTTGATCTAAAAGTTCCATTCCATCAATACCTGGCATTTTTACATCACATAAAACGGCATCATATTCATCTTTCTGAAGCATTGCCAGACCTTTTTTTCCGTCCTCAGCAACATCTACATTAAATTTCTCATATTCCAGGATCTCCTTTAGGGTATCGCGGATTGCTTTTTCGTCGTCGATTACTAATATATGCGCCATTGTCTATTTATTAATACAACAATAATGCCAAGTGATTTCTTTTTTAGACAAGATGTGTATTCTTTTTTCCACACTTTATTCATTATTTTTTGCAAATGCATTACTATTCACCTAAAACATGAAAGGTCCAAAGCATTACATAAGAACATCTTATGCCTCCATTTTGCAACAAATATCAATCAACAATTGGTGAGGTAGAATCATTTAGTTCTAAGGCCCTCTCAGGGTTTATTTCCTATATTTTTCTTCTTTCACCTCAGCATTCCTGCTCCAATATACATTGCGCTAAAATTTACGAAAGATCTCTCCATCGCCGCGTCTAGAGTTGATTCTGCAATATTTTACATCTATATTCGTTTCCTATTTTGAATAGTAAATTACTATTTGCATATTTGTAACTTATAAATAAGATGAAAAGTACGCGTTTGAAATTCTTGACTATCCTATTTTCATTTGGACTCTTTTTTGCGGCAGATGCGCAACAGGATCCACATTATACCCATTGGAGATTTAATAAATTATCTTACAATCCCGCTTTTGCAGGATATGGGAATAAACACTGCGTCAGCGCGGTAGCAAGACGAATGTGGTTGAGTTTTAACGATGAATCTGCTTTGTACAACACGGAAAGCATAAAGCCTACCAACGAATTAACTCGAGGCATTGGTCCAGAAACAAACACCATTACCTACGGAGGCATATTATATGGCTTTGATAAAAGAGGAGATGATGGAATAAAAGATCATTCCATTAATGGAATGTTCATGTACAGTGGCGATAATATTGCTTACGAGAAAAATACCTACTTAAAAATAGGTTTGGCCGGTAATTACGAGTTCTCCAGTGGTTCATCCATTCGAGTAGGGGCCAATTATACCAGTCTCAGTAAAGCTTTAAATGGAACAAAACTTAGGGCTCATGACCCCAACGACCCGCTCATTCCAAGTGCAAATGTATCTCAATCTGTGGGAACAGTAGATGTAGGACTATATTATACGAATCCGAATTTAAATGACCTTTGGGTTGGTTTGAGTAGCACCCATTTGAACACAGCTCAATTTACTTTTGCGAGTTTTAACGTAACAACCGCTAGACATGCTTATTTAATGGCTGGCATGAAATTCAATGACTTTTTAGGCAACCCACTCTTAACATTTGACCCCGCAGTGTTGGTCAAAACAGGAATTAGAAATAGCCCCGTTACTCCGCAAGTAGATTTAAATGCCATGGTAACCTATAATAATATGTTTTCTGGAGGGTTAAATCTTCGGGGTCAACTAACTGGTATGGATGCAACTTGTATAATGTTGGGCTACTATCCACCCCTAACCAATATGGGAATCAATAATTCTAGTGGTGCTGGAACGACCTTGCGTGTTGGGTATTCATACGATATCACAATGAACCGAGTAAGAAAAGTAAGTGATGGGTCTCATGAAATTCAAATTAACGTGTGTTTCCCAATCACAATCCCCGTGGCACCGATTAGAAAAAAACATAATACTATTTACTTAAATCCAAACCCTGAACTTAAGGCTCAGAATCCAAAAAACTTATAAAAATACAGTTATCCACACAATATTTAAACACAGTATATCGTTTGTAGGTAAAAGAAAAGTGAAAAAATTTTGTAGAGTTGTTAACATTTTGCATATTTTTGCGAACTTTAACTTTAGAAAGGAAGATTAAATAATGAACAGGTACATAAAACCAATGTTAAACAGAATAAATAAATTAGGCAACAGAAACAAGGCCAGAACTCCGTTTATTTGGAGCGCTGTAATTGCAACCATAGTGCTAAGCGCATGTGGAGGGGACACTGGAGAATTAACCGGTGTACTTGGCAGGAGACCTTGGTTTCATGACCAACCTCTGGGCACGGTTTACATCCCATCAGGTACTTTTCACACCGGACAGGCAGATCAGGATATTTTTCAGTCGTATTTAGAACCGAATAAGCAAATGACACAAACCGCCATGTGGATGGATGAAACGGAAATAACGAATAATGAGTATCGACAATTTGTGCATTATGTAATTGATTCTGTAGCTAGAGCCATGTTGGATGACGATAGGTATTATTTACCGGAAGATGATGATGGTAATCGTTACATCAATCATAGGGAAAGACTGGATTGGGAGCGTCACAAGGAAGATCTTGAAGACATGTTTTACATGGAAGAAGAACGCTTTAGAGGTAAAAAGCAAATTGATACACGTAAGTTATTGTACGTATATCAGTGGTTTGATTATGTAACAGCGGCAGCGAATACGGCAAAAGCATCGTATGATAAATATGATGAGAGAAATCCAGGCAACGATCGTTCACAATATATCAAAGATGAGGAGACTCATATTTATCCTGATACCCTTTGTTGGATTAGAGATTTTACATTCTCATACAACGATCCAATGACCCGTCAATACTTTTGGCATCCAAAATATGATGATTATCCTGTTGTAGGTGTAAACTGGCATCAAGCAAATGCATTTTGCGTTTGGCGAACCATACGTAAAAACTCGTATTGGGAAGATATAGGATACCCAATAACTGAAGATTTTAGATTGCCTACAGAATATGAATGGGAATATGCTGCTCGTGGAACTAGAATTGGAGCTAAATATCCTTGGGGTGGACCTTATACCAGAAATAGTAAAGGATGTATGCTGGCTAACTTTAAACCTTTAAGGGGCCATTATGGAGCCGATGGAGGAGTATATCCTGTAAGAGCTGATTCTTACTTTCCAAATGATTGGGGATTGTACAACATGTCAGGTAACGTGGCAGAATGGACTTCTACCGCATGGGAAAAAGCGAATAATAATATCGTTCACGATTTAAACGGTCAAAATTATAGAAGAACTCCAGAGAGAGGACCTGTAGCAAAATCAACGGATAAATCTTACAAAAGGAAAGTGATTCGAGGAGGATCTTGGAAAGATGTTGCCTATTTTATTGAAAATGGAGCACGTACATATGAATACCAAGATACAAGTAAATGCTATGTAGGTTTCAGAACCGTGCAATCATACATTGGGCGATCAAATAAAGACAGAAAATAACAAAATAAATAAAGATTAATATAGAAAAATTATGAGTAGTAAAAGCTTCTTTCAAACAAAACGATGGAAAACCATCATGAATTTCATCTACGGAATAGGTGCAGCAGTAGTAATTGTCGGTGCACTTTTCAAGATTCTACACTGGCCTGGAGCCAACTTAATGTTAATCATTGGTCTTTTGACAGAAGCAGGTATATTCTGTATTTCAGCTTTCGAACCCGTGCACCAAGACATTGATTGGTCGCTTGTTTATCCTGAATTAGCTGGAGGAGAGTCTACTGAAAAGAAGTCTAAAGGAACTACTGCCGGTGTTTCTGCTCAGTTGGATGTTATGTTATCAGAAGCGAATGTAGGTCCAGACTTGATCGAAAATTTAGGAAGCGGGTTACAATCCTTGAGTACAAATGTGAAAGATATGAGTAGTATTAGTTCAGCGGCAGTTGCAACAGAAGCTTATTCAACAAGCGCTAATGCAGCAGCTCAAAACATGGATGATATATCTAAAAGTACAGCCATGGTTGCAGATAGCATGAGTTCTTTTACTGGAGGCTTAAGTAGTGTTTTAACTAATCTTCAGCAAACCGAAACTGCAACGACTGATTTCAAAGGAGAACTAGACAAACTCAATAAGAATTTAGGTAATTTAAATAATATCTATGGCAACATGTTAAGTGCCATGGGAGGAAAAGGATAAGTTTAACTACAAATAAGTAATTAAAAAAAGGAATAATTATGGCAGGTGGTAACGTATCCCCAAGGCAGAAGATGATTAACATGATGTATCTCGTGTTAATTGCCCTACTGGCCTTGAATGTATCGAAAGAAATTATCAAAGCTTTTAATTTGTTCGAAAATTCATTAGTTAGCTCAACCGCTAACATTGTTGAAAAGAACAAAATTATCAGTCAGGCTCTTGCAAAGTTAGAAGACAATGCAAAGGCTCGATTGGCAGAAAAGCACTTAGGTGATGTAAAAAAGGTTTCAGATGATTTCAATTCTTATATTGATAAGCTTAAAGGAACCTTAGAAATTAAATCTGGAGGACGTAACATGGATCCTGAAGCTCTACTCGTTAAGGGAGGAATCCCCGAGTTAAGTAAAGGAGATGATATAGAAAGTCATGCAAACTTCTTTTTACATGAGCTCAATGGGAAAGAAGTTAAGGAGAGTGCTTTCAATAATGGTGAGCAATTGCAGAAAAAAATAAATGAAGCAAGAGTGGCTATGCTTGAGGTAATGAAAAATGCTATTAAAGATAGTCTTTCTATAGGACTTCAAGCTAAATTGAATACAATACAAGCAAAGACCTCATTAATAGCTGAAGACCAAACAACAACAGATGGTTCCAAAAGCAAATGGTATAAAATGTATATTGTAGAAACTCCGATATCAAGTGTTATGGCTATGCTAAGTAAACTTCAGAATGATGCTCGTACATTAGAATCTGAAATCAGTTCCTCACTTGCTGCTGCAGTTGGTGCAGATGACTTTAAGTTTAATACACTCAAAGCCATAGTAAGCGCTCCAACCAGTGCAGTTCTAAGAGGAGAAACCTATGAGGCAGATATCATCTTAGCAGCTTATGACAAAAATGCCAATATGAATGTTACCGCAGGTGGTAAAGCTTTGAAGGTAGAAAATGGTATGGGGAAATATACAGCAAGTGCTGGAAGCCCAGGAGAATACACATACAAAGTTAAGATTGCTGTTCCTAACCCAACAGGTGGACCAGCAAAGGTTATTGAAGGAGAAGGAGCTTACAGTGTATTTGAGCCAGCTGCTTCGATCTCTGCAGATAAATTGGATATGATATACATAGGATTAGATAACCCTATGAGTATCACCGTTGCTGGTGTAAGCCCAAGAAATGTAACAGCACGTGCTACTGGTGTGAATTTGAGACAAGTAGGTGGCGGTAAATACAAAGCCCTTGGATCTAAACCAGGAAACGCAACTATTAGTGTATCTGCGACCATTAAAGGTCGTAACATGCCAATGGGTAGAAGAACGTTTAGAGTTAGACCTGTTCCTAACCCAGTATTTAAAGCTGGAGCAATTGGATTTGATAAACCAACCATTTCCTTAAATGCGCTAAAGTTTCAAGGTGCAGCAACTGCTCCGCTATTGAACTTTATTTACGAAGGTGTAAAATTTAAAGTTGTTGGATATAATTTTACGGCTCTTGGAAGAAAAACAAATGGGCCATTGGATATTAAGGGAAGAAGCGCAAGTCTCGCTCCAATAAAAGGGGCACTTAATAGACTTAGAGCGGGCGACTTTATCACTTTTACAGGAATAAAGGTAGTTGGTCCAGATGGGAAAGTAAGACCTATTGCTAACGTGGCAGCAAAATTGTCGAAATAAGAATTTAATTAGAAGAAAGGAAAAGAGTAATGAAAAAAGTTTTAATGTTAATGACGGTAAGTTTCCTAAGCCTAAGTGTCTATGGACAATGGGGCAGCGGCTGGGGAGATGATGATGGCGATAGTGGAGACGACAGCTCAACAGAAACAACTGAGGATGGAAGTGGAGCTTCTGAATCTACAGGCTCTGGAGCTGAAAGTACATCATCTGAGTTAACCGTTCCAACCATTGGGACTCATTACGACGACGCTCCAGATCCCAGGTATGAGCCAACTCAAACAGTTGATGATGGCAGACCCCTTATGGAAGATGGCGTGGTGGTAACCCCACCCTTTTTGAGAGAAGCTGATGTTAAGTTCAAACGTAGAATTTGGAGAAGAATTGACGTAAGACAAAAATTAAATAAAGCTTTTACATGGCCAAGGAATCCCGTTATAAAGAATATTTATGAATTAGCAGTTCAAGGTAAAGTAAAAGCGTACATGAACGATTCCCTTGCTACTTATTATACCCCAGAAGATGCGTGGCAGCGAGGAAGCTATACAGACGTTATTGAGATTCCTACTCCAGGATATGAGGATGATCCGACCATGAATGTTTTTAAAGAGGTAGCCATTCCTTTTGTTTGGGAAGACATCAAGCAGATTGAGCTTATGGAAGATTGGATTTTTGACTATAAGCATAGCGAATTAAGACCTCGAATCATAGCTGTTGCTCCTATCTACACCCGTCAGATAGGTGGACTAAGCATAGACCAGTCTTTATTCTGGTTAGATATGAAGGATTTGCGACCATGGCTGGCCAAAAGTGAAGTGTATAATAGGTATAACGATGCAGCTCGTATTTCTTGGGATGATGTATTTAACCACTATAGATTATTTGATAGCTACATTGTAAAAACCACAGATTGGGACGATCAATACATAGCTAACAAATCTGAATTTAGACAAGATGGATTAGCCGCTCTGTTGGAAGGTGAAAAAATCAAGAATGATTTATTCATGTTCGAACACGATCTTTGGGAGTATTAAATTGACTTAAAAAACGTAATAAAAAGGCCTTAAATCAGATGATTAGAGGCCTTTTTTAATTCACAAAATCTTGCTTGATATACAAATAAATTGATTTATCTTTGCAAACTCTTTTAGGAGAGGTATACCATGACGGAAGATTATCGTATAGAGTTTGTTAAACTCAAACTAGGTAAGCATAATCTCACCCTTGAGGTAGACAAATCGTTCTTTTTAAGTTTTGAAAATACAGAAGTAATTGATGCTAACATTAAAGTGGAAATGGAGCTTGATCGACATCCGAATTGGATCAATGTCAGTTTTAGCGCAAAAGGTTCCCTGAGCACTGGTTGTGACCGTTGTTTAGTGAATATACCATTCCCTATTGACGTATCTTACTTTTTAGTATATAGGATGGGCATTGATGAAACTCAGGAGGATACAGAAGATATAAAATATCTTAAGCCTCATGACTATTTCATAGATGTATCACTCCCCGTATATGAGACGATATTGCTCAATCTTCCCATGATTCGTAACTGCGATAATTTAGAGGTTGAACCATGCGATAAAACAATGCTTTCAAAACTTGAGGAAAATGAAAAAAACACAGAGAATCAAGAAGATTCTCGTTGGGAAAAATTAAAAGGATTAAAATAAAGTTATGGCACATCCAAAACGAAAGATATCGAAAACACGAAGAGACAAAAGACGAACCCACGACAAATTGGAGGTACGTCCAATGATTGCAGATCCAGTAACTGGAGATGTTTCTCTTTATCATAGAGTAAACTTAGAAACCGGTACCTACCGAGGACAAAAGGTAATGAAGGGACGTAACGAAGCGTAAGATGCGCATTGGAGTAGACGCGATGGGGGGCGACTTTGCACCCAAAGAAGCTATTCTCGGCTCAATCGAAGCTCTAAAGCTCTATCCTGAAATTCACATTGTATTATTCGGAGATGAAGCTAAGATAACCCCTGAGATAAAAAATTACTCAGACCGAATTTCTGTGGTTGCTAGTTCCGATGATATCGGGATGAGTGAACATCCAGTAAAAGCTATTTTGAGTAAACAAACCTCTAGCATAGCTATGGGCTTTGGTTATCTTAAAAAGAACTTAATAGACGGGTTTTTAAGCGCAGGAAATACAGGTGCCATGCTCGTTGGTAGTATTGGTACAGTTAAGGCTATTGACGGAGTTGCAAGACCCTGTATCACTAGTTTAATACCGCGAGAAAATAAAAATCCAGGCTTACTCCTTGATGTGGGTGCTAATGCCGACGTAAAACCTGAGCATATGGTTCAATTTGCTCAACTCGGAAGTATATATTATCAAACGATATATGGCTCTGAAGCGAATGTTGGTTTATTAAATATTGGCGAAGAGGAAGAAAAGGGCAATGTTTTAACAAAGACCACCCATAAGTTACTTAAAAAGTGCGAACAAATTAATTTTGTTGGGAATGTAGAGGGACGCAATATATTTAATGAAGATGCCGATGTTATTGTATGTGATGGATTCACAGGAAATGCAATAATTAAAGTGTGTGAAGGTATGTTCTATAGGCTAGCAAAGCGAGGGGTTAAAGATGATTTTTTAGATAAATTTAACTTTAAACATTATGGTGGATCAGCCATTCTCGGCATAAATTCTCCAGTAATAGTAGGTCACGGAATATCAAAATCCAGTACCTTTGTAAAGATGATTGAACTAACGAAGACCACATTTGAAGAAAAAATGGTGGAAAAGATTCAGTTAGCATTTCAAGAGTCGGAAGAACAAAACACAACTGTATAATGAATAAAATACAAGCTGCTATAACTGCTGTTGGTGGTTACGTACCAGAAACCAAGCTGACTAATTTTGATTTAGAAAAAATGGTTGACACCTCGGATGAGTGGATTCGAGCGAGAACAGGTATTGTTGAAAGAAGAATTTTAAAGGAACCAGGCAAAGCTACCAGCGATATGGGAGCTGCAGCTGTTCAAGCCATGCTTGAGAGAGAGAATATTGATCCTAAAGAAATTGACTTAATTGTGGTAGGAACTGTAACAGGAGATTATATATTTCCAGCCTCTGCAAATTTGATAGCCGATAAAGTAGGTGCAAAAAATGCCTGGGGCTTTGATGTATCAGCGGCTTGTTCTGGATTTTTATTTGCATTAAAAACAGGAGCTTCATTTATTGAATCTGGACAACACAAAAAAGTGATTGTTTGCGGAGTAGATAAAATGAGTGCAATCACAGATTATACGGATCGTAACACGTGCATCATTTTTGGAGATGGGGCTGGCTGTGTTCTTCTAGAAGCCAATGAAGAGGGTTTTGGAATACAAGATTCTATTCTTCGTGTAGATGGCTCTGGAAGAGAATTTTTGTACCAAAAAGCGGGAGGAAGTTTACATCCGCCAACAGCTGAAACAATAGCAAATAAAGAACACTATGTTTACCAAGAGGGTAAAACAGTTTTTAAGTTTGCAGTAACTAAAATGGCTGATGTGAGCTATGAAATAATGGAAAAAAACGGGCTAACCAGCGATTCAGTCGACTGGCTTGCTCCGCACCAGGCTAACTTAAGAATTATTGATGCTACGGCCAACAGAATGGGAATTGATAAAGATAAAGTATTGGTAAACATCCAGAAATATGGCAATACAACCTCTGGAACTATTCCATTGTGTTTGTGGGATTTTGAAAAGAAATTTAAAAAAGGCGACAACCTTATCCTATCGACCTTTGGTGGTGGTTTTACTTGGGGTAGTATTTTTATCAAATGGGCGTATGACCCTCGCTAACTTTTCTTAAAAACAGCCCTAAATAAGTAATCGCTATTTATTTCTGCACCTCCTATAATTTCAGACTGCATTAATTCAAGTCCCAAATTTTTGGCGAACGTTACTTGACCCATGTTTTCCCTTTCGAAAACAGAACAGGTCACATAAATGATTTGCGTACCTGGTTTTGCATGTTTTGCTATGTTTGATAAGATGGCTTCTTGTTTGGAAACATATTTATCCAAATCTGATTGGCTAAAATAAAAAGCTCTATCCGGGTTTCTTCTCCAAGTACCACTGCCTGAACATGGAGCATCAATAAGAATAACAGATGGGCTTACTTCAGGCATCTCTGAGCTGGCATCAATTACTTTGGTTAGCGCAAATTGATTGAGTACCTGAGATCTTTTTTGTAGGTTGCTTAAGCTTTTCTTGCGCACATCAGAAGAAATAATTTTTTCTGGGGAATACAATCGCCCAATGGCAAATGTTTTTCCACCCGCACCAGCGCATGCATCCCAAACCGTATCTTCACTCGAGATAGTTAAGTTCATACAAGCTTCTAAGCTCCCACGATCCATTATTTGCAAATTCTTGAGCACGGGGTAATGAGTTTCTGATAACTGATTAGGGGACTCTATAAAAATACCATGATCAATAAAATCAATATCATTCTTATTCAATTCCTCTTTAAGTATTTCAATGTTCTTTCCATTACCGGTAACAAAAACAGGTGGTCTACTTTGAAACCAACGTCCCAAATCGTCCGTGCCAATTGTTGTCTTTAATTTAAGATTTTTATATGGATTGTATTCTGAAATTAATGATTCTGTGCTGCTCAGAGATGCATTTACATCTCCAATTTGATCCTTCGTTAAGGCCGTTCTATCGTAGAATCTAAAGAATCTAAAACATATCTCTCGATAGGCCTTTCGGTCTTTACTTCCCCAATTTTTATTTAACTTAAAAGTACTTCTAAGGAAATTATCCAGAGGGATATCTCCTGAGTACTGAGTTAAAAGCTGAAACGCATTTTCAATTCTTCTATAATCGTAACTCATTCTACTAATTCATTGTAATCGGAATAATGCTTGTAAAAAAACATTCCGTAATTGGAAATATTTCCATTAGGATCTGGCTTTAAAAGCACTCTATTTCGTATTCCTTGATAGATGCCTCCAGGCAATAAGTTAGTAAAATCGACACCGTAAGTCATTAAACTAAAGGCAAGATATGTGGACTGATCGTATCCGATGCTTGCATATTTACTCGGAGAGCCAAGCTGATCTATCTTAAATTTTCTAAAAAACTGTTTTGAACTTGAATCCGTCCGATTGTAATGGTATAAATCTGGAAAAAGGATCTTCTCGAAGAGTTTAAACTCTTTTGTTTTTTTATGAACATTAAAATGAGCTATACCAAAAGAAATGTCTTTGTTCTTAAGCGCGCGCTCCATCGCTATTTGCATTCCTTGATTTGTAGATGAACTTATTATTATTGCACTGTCATTTTGCTGAATCTCCCTACTCAGAGCTCCATTGTTTAAAATCAGTGCATGTTTTCCAAGAGTCACATCTTTTAGCCTAAGTGCCCCAGTTATTATTCGCGCTAATTTCTGGCTCTCATTGCTGATATCACCTGCTACATAAAACGTATGATTAGGGTGTTTTTCTGTGATTTTGTCAATGACAGATTGAACCTGAATTTCGTCTGATGGGAAGAAGTTAATTACGGGATTACTATTATACTCATTCTTAAAATAGCGAAGGGGGGAGACCAAAATTTGCCTCGTGGAGTCACAATAATGACTCATTATTTTTAGAGCCTTTTCATACACAGGACCAACGATAATATCCATTTTTGCCAAATCGCTGTGGTGTAGAATTTGATCAAAACTGGCAGAATCTTTCAAATGGTCAAAAACATAAAGATTACCTCTAAAGCCGTCAATACTTGCATGTTTAACACCAAGCTTAAACCCAACATAGTAATCCAAAATAACTTCTGAGAGCTTTCCACGCACTCCCTCGCTGTTAAAAGGAAGAACCAGAGCTATGTTATACTCTTTAAGCACATTCGCTTTTGTGCTATCTTCATTCCCATTTTGACCCAAAACAGAAACTGAAAGCAGAAGTAAAAAGCTTAATAATTTGAATTTCTTTATTCCCATTCTATCGTTGCTGGAGGTTTAGAGCTAATATCATAAACTACTCTATTTACCCCTCTTACTTTGTTAATGATCTCATTGCTAATTTTACCCAAGAGTTCATAAGGTATATGGACCCAATCGGCAGTCATTCCATCTGTACTTGCCACTGCTCTCAAAGCAATAGTCTGCTCATAACTTCTTTCATCTCCCATGACTCCGACGCTCTTTACTGGAAGTAAGATGGCTCCGGCTTGCCATATCTTATCATACCAACCGGTTTCTTTCAAATTATTAATATAGATGGCATCAGCTAACTGAAGCATTTTTACTTTTTCCTCATTTACATCTCCTAAGATACGTATACCCAAACCTGGCCCAGGAAAGGGATGCCTATTCAATATATTCTTGGGCAATTCCATTTCTGCACCTACACGACGTACCTCATCCTTAAACAGATTTCTTAAAGGTTCCACTACCTTAAGGTTCATATGATCGGGCAATCCACCCACGTTATGGTGACTTTTAATGGTTGCAGATGGTCCTTTCACACTGACGCTTTCAATTACATCTGGATAGATTGTTCCTTGAGCCAACCAATTTGCATTTTGAACCATTTTAGCTTCTTCATCAAATACATCTACAAAGATTTTGCCAATAATTTTTCGTTTGCCTTCTGGATCTGACTCCCCTATCAATGCATCATAAAAAAGAGACGATGAATCTACTCCCTTCACATTCAGGTTTAAGCTTTTGTATGCTTCTAAAACCTCATCATATTCATTATGCCTAAGCAAGCCATTGTTAATAAAAATACAATGCAAATTATCGCCAATAGCTTTGGATAAAAGAAGAGCTGCAACCGAGCTATCTACTCCCCCACTTAAACCTAAAATCACTTTATCATTGCCTAATTGATTCTTCAATTCTGCCACTGTTTCAGAAACAAATGCTCCGGGAGTCCAATCTGCTTTCGCCTGGCAAATCGTTGAACAAAAGTTTCTCAGGAGTGTTAAGCCCTCATCGCTATGGTACACTTCCGGGTGAAACTGAATTCCAAAGGCCATTGGATAATGAGTAAAACTAAAAGCCGCTATTGGTATCGTATCTGTTTTAGCTAAAACTTCTAAGCCCTCTGGCAATGTCGTAATTGTATCCCCATGACTCATCCAGACGGTGCTTTTTTCACTCATTCCTTTCGTTAAATCACTTTCAGTAGTGTTTTCTAACAAGGCTCTTCCATATTCTCTGTGATCGCTATTGGATAAAACGCCTCCTAGTTGCTGAGCCATATACTGAGCTCCATAACAAACACCCAGAACAGGCTTGGTTTTAAGAATGTGATCCAAATCAATTTGTGGAGCATCTATATCATTCACTGAGCAAGGACTTCCAGACAAAATAACTCCTTTTGCATCCTCAATCACATCTATGTTTGTTGTGTACGGAACAATTTCGCAATAATGGTTTAACTCTCTTAACTTACGAGCTATCAGTTGTGTATACTGTGAACCAAAATCAAAAATTACTATTTTATCGTGTATCATCTGTTGTCTGCAAAAATAAGGAAACAAACGAGCCTATGGATAAAAATATTTACTTCAATTATGGCGGCCTGGCAAAGATTTTTTAAGTGCGTCCGCCTTTCTATAAAGTTCTACCCTGTTCAACTTACATATTTTGTGTTAAAAGTTCCATGCTTATACATCCACAAAGTGCTTTCTTTTGTGTGATACCAGTAAAAAAAACCTACTTTTGCATAAGATGAATACGTACAAAGTAACTTTTAAGGGGATTAAGAATAAGAATTTTATAACCGAATTGCGTAAAAGCGTTGATGAATATTTTTCTAGTAACGGGATAAAGAAAACAGGAAATCAGAAATTATTTACTAAGACAATTATAATTACAGCTTTAGGTCCTATACTCTATGGTTTAGGCTTATGGAATGGATACAATGTATTAAATGGTGCGGCGGCATTGCCTTTGGTATTCACGTATCTCGCATTTTTAGTATTGGGTTTATTTCATGCATTAGCAGGATTTAATATCATGCATGATGCAAATCATGGAAGTTTTAGTAGCAATGCTAAAGTTAATTCGTGGATGGGTAATGTGATCAGCTTCATGGGAAGCCACGCACACATTTGGAAATACAAACACAATGTGGTCCATCACACCTACACTAATATCAACGAAATTGATGATGATATTGCAAAGTGGCCTATCATGAGAATGAGTCCTGACCAGGAAAGATTGAAACATCACAAATTACAAAGTGTTTATATGTGGTTTCTTTATGCTATCAGCACTATATACTGGATTTATGTAAACGATTTTGCTAAGTTTTTTACTGGCAAGATATTTACTTCAACAATGCCAAAATTCCCAACTTCAGAAAAAGTAATTTTCTGGATAACGAAAGTGGCTTATTTTATTGTCTATGGAATTGTACCTGTTATTGCCTTAGGTTGGTTTCATGGCTTAATGGTACTTTTAACCCTTCATGTAATTTTAGGGGTTGCCATTAGTGTAGTATTTCAACTTGCACACTGCGTAGAGGAAGTAGATTTTGTCCCAGGAACATCTGAAGGACTTACTGAAGTGGGTGAAGAATGGGCCGTTCATCAAATTGCAACTACGGCAGATTTTAGTACAAAAAGTAAAATTTGGACTTGGTTATTGGGAGGCTTAAATTTTCAAGTAGAGCATCACTTATTCCCAAATATAAGTCATATACATTATCCTGATATTCACCAGATAGTCAAGAGAAAATGCGAGGAATTCAATATCACATTTAACGAATACCCTACCTTTATGGCTGCATTGAGCTCTCATGTGAAGCACATGCATCAACTTGGGGTTGCCTAAATTTATTGCTTTTTTAGGGTTCTTAAGGTTAAATTGAATTGTTTCTTAATTCAAACTTTTTAGTGAAATAAGATCTTCTTACTACTTTTCCGCGGTGTAACATTTAACGCCTTGCATAAATGTGCTTTTTACTTTTGCTTTTCGAATGGCTTTCTCTGAAGCATTGATAAGATCTACATTGAGAACAACAAAATCTGCTAACTTTCCTATTTCTATGCTCCCTATTTTTGTTTCCATAAAGTTTGACTTAGCCGCCCAAATAGTCATGCCACGTAATGTTTCCATTCGAGTTAGGGCTTGATTAGCAAAAAAAGGAGTTTTTAACTTGCAATTCCTATCTTTTCTAAAAACGGCACTGTAAAAGGTATTTAAGGGGTTCGTACTTTCTACTGGAAAATCTGTCCCAAGAGCAATTATTCCACATGAATCTAGCAAAGCTCTATATGCGTATGAGTTTTTTAACCGGTCATTGCATATTCGAGAAGCTGCCCATTTGGCATCACTCGTTGCATGAGTTGGTTGAACACTGGGGTACAATCCATATTCTCTCATTGCACGCATCTCATTGGGCTCCACAATTTGCGAATGTTCCATTCTCCACCTATAATCATTTCCAGGAACTAAGACTTTTTTTGCAATTTCTGTAAATACCTTAGCCGCACTGTCTCCAATAGCATGTGCACATACCTGCATTCCCTTGGATTGCGCAAAAATCGCTCTCCCATAGAAGTCCTGGGTAGATATTAATTGAAGTCCATGAGAGCTATTCCGATCACAATAAGGTCTTTTCATTAAAGCTCCATGAGAACCTAAGGCGCCATCCAGATAAAATTTCATTGCCCTTGCTTGAAGTCTTGGACCTCTTAAATGAGGGTTTATACTCATATAGGACATGGAAGCATTTGAAGCCGATAGCATTGCATGAATTCGCAATGGCAGCACCCCTTTATGTTGACGTCCAATTAAATATTTAATTTCATCCACTTCCAAGCCAGCATCAGCTATCGCAGTTACTCCCTCGGCAAGGCATTGTTTGGTAACCTCTGAAAGACTTTCATTTAAACTATTTTTATCAATCTCAGGTAAATATTGCTCAACCATCTCCACTGCATTGTCCAATAAAACGCCCGTAAATTTTCCATCTTTCATCACAAATGCTCCGCCCTCAACGCTTTTATTAATATCAAGATGTATTAAATCCATGGCTTTGGTATTTATCCAAGCTGCATGGCCATCGATGCGCTTTAAAAAGACAGGAGTATTTGGGTAAGCCTTATCAAGACTAGCTAAATCGGGGTATGATTTCCATAAATTTTGATCCCAGCCATTACCTAATATCCACTCTGGGCTTGACTTTTTGTAAAACCTTTGGATGACTGATATCACTTTTTCTATTGACTTAACCCCCACTAAGTTGGCTTGCAAACGCATTTTAGCAAAACCCAGTAGATGGCAATGCGCATCTATAAACCCGGGGTATATATATCCCTTATGATTCTTTAGCGGCTTCAAAGGATAGCTTTTTAAGGCGCTATCCAAGGTTCCTAAGAAAACAATCTTACCATCTCTTATAACCATTGACTCTACTACTTCAAAAGAATCATTTACAGTATAAATTCCTTTGGCTGCTATTATTTGAGTATTCTGTGATTTAAGAACAGATGGAGCTAGTACAAATAATACTAGGACTGTCAAAAAATGAGAGAATCGCATAAAATTTTTGTTTATCATTTCCGATGATGGATATTTGAACTACAAAAATAAATCAAATATGGAAAGAAAGACACTATTTAAAGTTATTGGCCTAGTAATAATTATAGGCGTATTTGTCGGTATATATATGTATATGAAACCTGCATCTACTGCTTCCACCGGAAAAGCTGATTTTAAGATACAGCCCGTTGAGTTGCTTTCAGCATTTGAAGCAGATATGGCGGAAAGCAATGAAAAATACATAGGAAGAGTGATTCGGTTTAACGGAACAGTAAGCCGTATTGAGGGAGATAGCGCTTTACTAATTACGCTGTCTACCCCTGAAGAAGACTTTGAGGCTCAATGTGGATTTGATAAATCAGAATATGAAAAATCAAAAAAAGTAGCTGTTGGAGATCAAGTAATCATTCAAGGCTCTTGCGATGGTGTTGATTTACCAGAAGAAGATGATATTTTGGCAGATGGAAAATATATTTCCTTTTCAAGATGCTCCATTTTTGACGCAAAATAAAGTCTGGCACGTATATTGAATCTATCAAATAAAATCATGAAAAAAATAATTTCCTTTTTAGCGTTGGCTGTATTTGCGATTAGCGCATTTGCACAAGTCTACAAAACCTCAACCGGCACGGTTGATTTCATAAGCAAAACACCCGCAGAGGATATTGCGGCAAAATCGAGCAAGGTGAAAGCTGCCATAGACAGTAAATCTGGAGCTGTTCAATTCGCAATCAGTGTAAACAGTTTTCAATTTAAGAAAAGCCTGATGCAAAAACACTTTCAGGAGAATTACATGGAGACCAAGAAGTATCCAAAAAGTACGTTTAAAGGAAAAATAACAGATTCTACTGCCGTGCAATGGGGAAAAGATGGAAGCTATGCGGTAAAGGTTAAAGGAACCCTAAAAATGCATGGAGTAAGCAAAGCCATTACAATACCCGGAAAAGTAATTGTTAAAGAGGGCAAACCTACTCTAAAGGCTACTTTTAAAATAAAACCACAAGAATATAAAATTAAAATTCCAGCGAGGACATCTAGCAAAATTGCAAAAGCCATCGCAATTAATGTAAATTGCACCTGCAATTAACATGAAAGAACTTAAACCATTAGGTAAGGCACTGTTAATAATCAGTGCCTTTTTTTTTACCCAACAATTATATTCTCAAGAAACCCTAGATCTTTTAGCTGGATTGGATAATGAGGAAGAAGTTTATCCTGTCACTAATGAGTTCAAAACAACTCAGGTTATCAATCTACCCTCGCTTATGATGACGGATATTGGTGAATTTGACTTAAAAATTAATCACCGCTTTAATCCTCTTAATTCTGGAGCATATGATGCTTTCGGGTTTGATGTTGCCAATATTAGAATAGGTGGAGAGTATGGTATTGCAAAGGGAGTGGTGATTGGACTAGGCCGAAGTAATGTGGAGAAACAAACGGATGCATTTCTAGAGTGCAAACTCTTCAATCAAACTACAGATAATAAAATACCATTTACCGCCATCCTCTATGCTGGTTCAGCCTATACTGCTCAAAAATATACATTCACGCAAACTGAAAGTGGAAGAGATGTTGATTTTAGATCGAGATTAGCTTATACCGCTCAACTTGTTTTAGGTAAAAAGCTTTCGAATAGTTTGAGTCTACAGGTTAGCCCCACTGTATTGCATTATAACACCACTAAGGCCAATACTTCTGATGAAAAATTTGACAATACACTCATGGCTGTAGGTATAGCAGCACGTGCCAAAATTACCACCCGCACTACTTTCAATGCGGAATGGATTCCAGTCATTGGGAATAATGGAAATTATAAAAATGCTTTGAGTATTGGTTTTGATATTGAAACCGGAGGCCATGTTTTTCAACTTCATTTAACCAACTCAAGAGGAATGTCGCCTTACCAATACATCGGAAGAAATGACCAATCTTGGGGAGATGGTGGAATTCATTTTGGCTTTAATATTTCAAGAATTTTCAACATAGTCAACCATGAGGATTAACCTATTTATTAGAACCAAAATTTACCATATAGGTAGCTTAGGTTTTTAGCTTATTCTTTTTTGCACTTGGAAAAAGAATATTGTTTAAAATTAATCGATATCCTGGAGAATTTGGGTTTAGCGCCAAATCTGTAGGAGGCTCTCCAACCATATGCTGGTAATCTTCCGGGTCGTGACCCCCATAAAAAGTAAACGTTCCTTTTCCCATCTCGGAATGAATATATTTTGCTTCATTTAACAAGACATTTTCTCCCATGATTAACACATTGCTCTTCACTAAAGGCTTTTTAAAAGCCGTTGTTTGGCCCATAAACCCTTTGATGGTTCTCGTGTGGTTTTGGCATAGTATTGTGGGAACAACATCTGCTTTTGCAGAATAATCAAACAGCGTAAAAATATCTGTTTCTTCCGTAACACCTCTGACACGTGGATCTGGGTTCACATCAATATCACTAAATTCATATTCATAGATATTTTGGCTTAAAGTAAAGTCTTTAAAAGCAAAGGTGTTTTTATAATTTAATTTTTGTTGGCAATTCTGATCAATGGGATCCCCATCAAACACCGAGTGGCAAATGTCTGTTTCATCTGATGCCAGAGAAATATCATAGGAATCTGTGGCACTGCACATGGCGAATAAAAAGCCCCCTCCTAAGGTAAAATCTCTAATTTTTTGAGCAACGGCCAATTTAAGCTCGCTTACTTTCTTAAATCCGTGTTTTAGGGCCATAGCCTCCGCTTCGGCCACCTGATCCTGATACCATGGCTGGCTGCGGTATCCAGCATAAAATTTTCCATATTGCCCAGAAAAGTCTTCGTGATGCAAGTGCAACCAATCAAATTCCAGCAAGGTATCACCCAACACTTCATCGTCAAAAATTACGGTATATGGAATCTCTGCATAAGAAAGAACCAAGGTAACTGCGTCATCCCAAGGTTGTTTTGTTTTGGGAGAATACACTGCAATTTTAGGCACAGTCAGTAAACTAACCGTGTTCATATTCTCATCTGGACTAGCTATTTGAGCGCGTATACTATTCGCCTTGGCAGCTGTGATTACTTCATATCCTACTCCTCTTATCCTGCATTCTGTTTCGGCTTCCAAAGTTTGGGAGAATATGAAACTTCCCCCACGGTAGTTTAATAACCAATCTACTTCCTGTTCATTTTCAAGTAACCAAAAAGCAATCCCATAGGCCTTTAAATGGTTTTTTTGACTCTCATCCATAGGAATAAGGATGCTGGATGCCTTGGCAACGGCAAAAAAGAAAAGGCTAATTATTGAAAGATATAAGCGCATTTATTACCCAAAAATACGAATAAGATGCCAAAAATGATGCTGGTGAGGCCATAAATGACTAACATTTGCCATTGCGCTGCTTTAACATATTGATACATTTCCATTCCCAAGCCTGAGAATGTGGTAAATGCTCCAAGAAAACCCGTAATTAGTAGAATACGCAACCACTGCGCATCAATAATGGTAGAAAACAAACCAATTAAAAAACAGCCGAGCATATTTACGGTAAAAGTGCCCCAGGCAAAATGATTCGTATTAAAGGGCAAACTTAAGCTCAGCCCAAATCGCACCATTGCACCACTGGCTGCTCCAATACCTAAATACACTATGTTTATCCATGAATTCATAGGGATACTCTCTTTATTGAGTGCAATACATGCGTTATTTTTTGTGTTTCTGCATTGAAGATTCCTTGCTCCGTCAATTCATCTATCCGGACTCTTCCACTGGCATGTATTATTTGGTTCTTATTGAGGAGGATGCCTACATGTGTGATTCTTTCATTCTTAGCAAAATAGACCAAATCGTTAACCTGATGATCGCCAAAATCAATTCTTTCCCCTTCCATGGCTTGTTTGCTGGCATCTCTTGGAAATTTCTTCCCTGCTATTTTCATACAAACTTGTACCAGACCACTGCAATCTATGCCATGTATGGAGCGACCACCCCATAAATAGGGCGCGTGCAAAAACTGCTTTACAGCCTGCTCCCCTATCTTGGAAAGATTTACTTGATCTGAAGCAGTAGAATTATTTTCTAATAAAAGGCGCTCTTCGCCCAATGTTATATACGACCCGAGCAACTCCCCGCCTACTGGAACATAAATTGTACCGCCTTTTCCCGTGTATCGTGTGTTTTTATTTAGAGATACTTCAGTTTTTAAAATATCTAAACTTTCGAATACGTACTCTTTTCCTACCCAACCTATATAATGATCATATTCTAGCTGAATTTTAAGCCATTCTTCCGTTTCTTCGAGCACTTTGGCTGTTTCTCCAAAAAGCAAGGAGGTGACGTTTTCAGAAGCAGAATTTGGTTCTTGGCGAACCGGAACCCAGGAGTTAAATGTGGTAACTTTAGCTATCATAAGAAAGCCCTACAAATGTAGTCTTTCTTTTCTATCAAGAAGTACCTCTGTACTTTCTTCATGGTCTGGATCAGGCACACAGCAATCTACAGGGCATACCGCTGCACATTGAGGTTCTTCATGAAAACCTGTGCACTCTGTGCATTTATCAGGTACAATAAAATAGATTTCGTCTGAAACCGGATTGAATTTTTGTGTTACATCTACTTCCTCTCCAGAAGCCATTTTATAGGAACCATCAATGCTTGTTCCATCGGATATTGACCAATCAATTCCTGCCTCGTAGATTGCAGTATTGGGGCACTCTGGCTCGCATGCGCCACAGTTAATACATTCGTCCGTTATAATAATTGCCATTGACACTGCAAAAATACAATGTAAATATCTTATTACTTTTTAAAATGCGAATAACTTTTTACATTTGATTTAAATTCAATATGGAATCTTCCATTCAACTAAAATCAAAATTTCCAAATTCAGGGGAAACCATTTTTTCTGTTATGACTGCTCTTGCAAACGAACACGGAGCAGTAAACTTATCCCAGGGGTTTCCGGACTTTGATACACCTAAGGATTTAATTAAACTCGCATCTAAATACATGAAATTGGGGAAAAATCAATATGCCCCCATGCCTGGCGTTTTAAAGTTGAGGCAAGAAATATCCAAAAAGATTAACAGGCTATACTCCGCCGATTACAATCCTGAAACGGAAATAACTGTTGTGGCTGGTGCAACACTTGGCTTATTTTGTGCTTTTCAGTCTATACTCTCTGAAAATGATGAAGTGGTTGTTTTTGAGCCAGCCTACGATTCCTATGAACCGGCGATACGCTTAGCAGGAGCAAAGCCCATTTATACCCAAATTGATCTAGATACAATGACCATTGATTGGGATCATGTAAAAAAGCTCATTAATTTTAACACCAAAGCCATCGTTATAAATACACCTCACAATCCAACTGGATCCATTTTAAAGGAAGAAGATATCCTGAAACTTGAAAAATTAATTGAAGGCAAGGATATTATAGTCATCAGTGATGAGGTGTATGAACATATTATTTTTGATAAAAATGCACATCAAAGTGTTGCCAAATATCCAAAATTAGCCAGCCAGTCCTTTATTGTCTCATCCTTTGGTAAAACCTATCATGCCACGGGTTGGAAAATGGGATATGTGGTAGCGCCCGAAAAATTAATGAGGGAATTTCGAAAGACCTACCAGTACGTGGGCTTTAGTGCCCACAGTCCAACTCAATATGCCATTGCAGATTTTATGCAAGAGGATGCATGGTGCCCTGCTCTTTCCGAGTTTTTTCAGGAAAAGCGAGATTATTTTAGAGAAAAAATAATAGATTCACGATTCAAACTACATCCGTCCCATGGCAGTTATTTTCAAACCATTTCCTATGAAGGCATTAGCGAAAAAACCTCTTTTGAAATGGCTCGAGAACTTACCATAAATCATGGAATAGCAAGCATTCCCTTTGAATCGTTTTACCATAAACCATTTGAAGGAAAATACTTGAGATTATGCTTTGCAAAAAACAAAAACACCCTGAGAAAAGGGGCTGAGATATTATGCAGCATTTAAAGTTACATATTCTTCAATTAGCTATTGTATGGGAGAATGCAAGCCGTACTCTTGAAAAAATAAACCCTTATTTAAATGCAGTGAATGAGGGCGAAATACTCATTTTGCCAGAAACTTTTGCTACGGGCTTTTCCATGAATAGGGATGAGGTAAAACAAACCATGGCAGGATCTATTGTTACTTGGATGAAGGAAAAAAGCATGAATCGGGTAATCTGTGGCTCCGTATTTATTGAGGAGAATGGAAAGGTATATAATAGGTTTATTTGGTGTCAGGATGGGGCGATAAAATACACCTATGACAAGGCTCATTTATTTAGCTTAGGAAATGAAGACAAGCATTATACTGCGGGCAAAAAGAACATTTGCATTGCTTACAAAGGCTGGCGAATACGCCCTTTCATTTGCTATGATTTAAGGTTTCCCGTTTGGAACAGAAATGCATCAGATATCGACCTTTATATCTATGTGGCTAATTGGCCCGAGGCTCGTAAAAATGCATGGCAAAAATTATTGGAAGCCAGGGCTATTGAGAATCAAGTGTATGTAGCTGCAAGCAATTGCGTGGGCACAGATGGCAATGGAGTTAAAACGATAGGAATGTCAGGACTTATTGATTTTGAAGGCCATTGGCTTGCCAAAGAGGAAAATGAGGAAGTGCTCACCTCTATAGAACTGGATCGAGATGTACTGCATAAATTTAGGCAAGGTTTGCCTTTCTTGAAGGATGGAGATTCCTTTACCTTCGTTTAATTTTCTTTTTTATCTAAAACGATTCTAAATAATTTTTAAAAGTTACCTTTGCCTTGTGTCATCGGCAGCCAAAATAAAAATGGGAGAGGCTCATAGAATTAATGCAGTTTCTAAAAGCCCTTTCATGGAAAAATTATTAGAAATGGGTTGTACTCCAGGCACGAAGCTTATCAAAGTACATCAAGCTCCTTTCGGTTGCCCCATTACGTTCGATGTGGAGGGTTATCAATTGGCACTTCGCAAAACAGAGGCCGAGACCATTTTAGTTGATTCCCTTGCCGATTAAAGAGAAACATATCATACTTGTTGGCAATCCCAACTGTGGTAAAAGCACTATTTTCAACATTCTTACCGGGCTTCGCCAAAAAATAAGCAACCTGCCAGGCACTACTGTTGAGTTGAAGAAAGGACGATACAAAGGAGAACGATCAGAATATTCTGTTACAGATTTGCCGGGCATTTATAGCATCAACAGAACAGAAACGGAGGAGGGAATTGTTCGAGAGACACTGCTTGGTTTAAATTCTGAAAAACAGGATCATGCAATCTTATTTATAGTGGATGAGTCCAATCTCCGAAGGAACCTCCTATTGGTTCATCAGGTGGTTCAATTGGGACACAAGTGCGCTTTACTACTCAATTTAAGTGACGTTGCAAAGCGTCGTAACAAGCAAATAGATGCCAATAAATTAGCTGACAAACTGGGAATACCGATCCTCCGAGTGAATGGAAAACAAGCCAAAGGATTTGAAGAAATCGAGTCTTGCATTGAGCAAGCACAGCATAGTCAATGGCGATCTGAATCCGAAACATCTATTGAAAAAAAGTACAATAAAATTGAAGAACTCCTGGATGCTGTTTCTAAAAAGACGCGAAAAGATCAAATCACCAAAAAAAGTCTGACCCGACTCTTGGACAGGGTTACAACCCACAAATTTTGGGGTTTTGTGGTGCTTTTTTTCGTGCTTCTTACGGTGTTTCAAATTGTTTTTACCGTAGCGCAATATCCAGCAGAATGGATCGAAAGTGGTTTTAGCCTCCTTAGCTCTTGGATAGAAAGCACCTTTAACCAAAGTGCCTTTATTAGTCTTGTGAGTGATGGGCTAATTCCGGGTTTGGCTGGCGTTATGGTTTTTATACCACAAATAGCCTTATTATTTTTGCTCATTGGGATTTTAGAAGATAGCGGTTACCTCACGCGGGTTAGCTATATCAGTGATTTCCCGATGCGTAAACTTGGTCTGAGTGGCAAAAGTGTCATTCCTCTATTGGGTGGGTTTGCCTGTGCCATCCCGGGAATTATGAGTACCAGGACCATTGCAAACCGCTATGAGCGCATGCTTACCATGTTTGTCTTACCCTTAATGGCCTGTAGCGCGCGACTGCCTGTTTACGTGCTCATTATTGGTTTATGCATCCCAAACACTGCTGTATTTGGCTTCATAGGCACCCAAAGCTTAGTGATGACCACTTTATACATTAGCGGCATTGTTTTGGCCAGTATTATTGCTTTTACGGCGCGTAAATTTATCAAAAACCGTACTCCTAGTGATTTTATTTTAGAACTTCCTACCTATCAAATCCCTCAAATCAAAAATTTGTGGAATACCGTATATTTTAAGTGTAAATCCTTTGTTCTAGAGGCTGGAAAAATTATACTTATTGTATCTATGCTGTTGTGGTTTCTTGCCAGTTACGGGCCATCGAAGCCAATGAATGAAGCTAGTTTAACAGCCAAAAGAGAGGCAATATCACAAAACCTAAACCGCAAACAGGCCCAAGCACTGGAGGATAAATACACCTTAGAAAGCAGTTACGCAGGTCATCTGGGAAAGTTTATTGAACCAGCTATTGCACCACTAGGATTTGATTGGAAGACGGGAATAGCCATTATTAGCTCCTTTGCGGCTCGAGAGGTCTTTGTAGGTACCATGGGAACTATTTTTAACCTGGAAAACAAGGAGGATAGCGAATCCTTGCGTGTAAAAATGTCCAATTCAACCAATCAGGTAACCGCATCAGGTAAATATGGATTTGCCTATGGTGTGAGTCTTCTCTTATTCTATGCTTTTGCCATGCAATGCATAAGCACGTTGAGTGTGATGTACAAAGAAAGTCAATCGATGAAGCTTACTTTTCTACAGCTATTTGGATATTCTGGCATCGCTTACCTTGCCGCTTTAGTAGCTTATCAGATTTTGGCCTGATTTTTGAGCTTGGCGTTTAACACAAAATATCTAAAAAACCTAAACAGAATACGTGTTTGGGAGTGTTTTTTAAGTTAATTTTGCCAACTGAAATTGGAAAAGTAAATGAGGCAACTAAAAATATCTAAACAGTTTACCAATAGAGAAAATAAATCTCTTGATAAATATTTGAATGAAATCTCTAAAGTAAATATGATTGACGCGCAAGAAGAAGTAGAGCTTGCACGTAGAATTAGAGAGGGAGATCAAGCTGCTCTAGAAAAATTGGTGAATGCAAATTTACGTTTTGTTGTTTCCGTTTCTAAACAATACCAAAATCAAGGCTTAACACTTGGTGATTTGATTAATGAGGGAAACATGGGATTAATTAAAGCAGCCAAACGTTTTGATGAAACCAGAGGTTTTAAATTTATATCTTATGCCGTTTGGTGGATCCGTCAAAGCATCCTTCAAGCATTAGCTGATCAAAGTAGAATCGTTCGACTTCCTTTAAACAAAGTAGGAAGTTTAGGGAGAATTAACCAAATGAGCAGCCGTTTGGAGCAATATTTGGAACGCGAACCAACCCCTGCAGAAATTGCAGAAGCCTTAGAGGTAACGGTAACAGAAGTGGAAAATGCTCTAAAATCTGGCGGCCGTCACTTGAGTATCGATGCGCCTCTCAGCGAAGGAGAAGACAACAATCTATTAGGAGTATTGGACAATAACGATGAGCCAGATCCTGATAATCCATTATTAAATGAGTCTCTTCAAAATGAAATCAATCGAGTAATTTCTACTCTAAGTGATAAAGAAAGAGATGTTTTAAAATATTACTTTGGCTTGGATGGAAATCCTGCGCATACCTTAGAAGACATCTCAGAAAAAGTAGGTCTTACCCGCGAGAGAGTTCGTCAAATTAAGGAAAAAGCTTTGCGTAGACTTCGCAAGAGCAGCAAAAGCAAAATCCTTAAGAGTTATCTAGGGTAATTGAGATTTTAGGGTTGCTTTTCTGTTGCATCAAGATTCTAATGTAAATACATGGACTCCATCCATGTTCATAAAATTTTTTCATTCTATCATTTAAGTTAATGTAAACTTGTGTATGCAAAAACGATTAGCAGGTTGGGCCTGTTTGGCAATAGGAATAGGTATTATCGTGGGAGCTTTTGGTGCTCATAAAATGCAAGAAATACTCAATGCAAAACAGCTTGTCACCTTTTCAACAGCTGTTCGTTACTGGTTTTACAATAGCATTGGCATGCTGGGATTGTCTGCCTTAAGTCATATAAAATTCTCCAAGAGTTCGGTTATTACCATAGCACTAGGGACTTTTATTTTCTGTTTTTCATTATGGCTCAATGCCATTTTAGGCATAAGGGTATTTGGGATGATAGCGCCATTGGGCGGATTAACTATGGTGGCTGGATGGTTTTTAGCTTCGCATAGCATCCTTAGATCTGAATAAAAAGCATCCCTGAAATTATTGGTGTTGATCAGAAATGCGTACCTATTTTGAATGCATCATCCGACTGGTAAAAGAAATCTAAATTATGAAAGATGCAAACAAGTATCATTTTTTAACAAATGATATAGAAACTTATCAAGTTTTTCACTAATTTCGTATAAAATAAAGAAAAATGAAAAAATTATTATTACTAAGCAGCGTTGCGGGTCTTTTGATCTTTGCAGCAGGTTGTAAAAAAGACAAAGTTGAAGACACCAATGGTGGAAGCAATGGTGGTGGTGGAACAGCAGCTTTGGTTGTTGAGAACACCCAAAGAGGTTTTGTAGGTTATGTTGGTGCAACTTGGTGTCCACCTTGTGGATCGGCAGGTGGCCCGGGATATAAAGCAATGTTAAATAAATTCAGTACAGATCAAATGGTTTCATTGTACTTAGCTCCTTCTGGTGAGACAGCCGCTCATTATATCAAAGCAGATGATGGAAAAGCTTATTATGCTGGTTTCCTTCAAGCATTCTCTGGAGCCATGAAAAGTACGGGAACTATCCCTTACTATAATGTAAATGGTGCTAATGTTGGTGGTGCTTATTCTGACGCTAACTATACTGCAGATAGATATGGTGCTAATATTACCGATCTTATAGCAAATGATCCACAAATTGGTGTGGCTGCTGTAAAAACATTAACTGCGGATAAATTGACTTGTGATGTGAAAATAAAAGCATACGAAGATTATACAGGCGAATTATTCTACAGTGTTTTAGCTTTAGAAAATAGTGCCGTAGGTTTACAGAAGATTTCTGGACAACCAGACAATAATTCATACGAGCACCGAAACATTGCAAGGGCATCATTAGTTGGTGACGGTACGATGGAAGGTCAAGTGGCTTTTGATGCTGTTGGTTCAGCGTCTATCGCTTCAGGTAATGAAATGACTAAGTCATTTTCTCTTACTCCTCCAGCAAGTTATGAAAGAGGAACGAATCCTGTTATTCCTTGGAAATATACTCCAGGAAATACAACAATCGTTGTTACGCTTTGGTCTAAAGTAGGCGATAATTACGCTTATGTAAACGGAGTTGTTGCAAAATAATTCCATAAAACATCTTAATACATTTAAAGGCTCTTCATAATGAAGAGCCTTTTTTTTGGTCCCTAATTTTGCAATACTGCGAAAAATAACAAGAACGACATGGAACCTCAATCTATTACACATCCTCCTAATTAAAACCAATAAATACACAATACAATTATTTATCAACTTTTACATACACATCTAAACAGATGTCATTTCTCCCACTATATTATGCTATCACACAAATATTCCATCCGTTTTAACTTATTATATAATATATTTAAATTTACACTATACTGACTAAAACAATATAATTTATATATTTTACTTTAAATAATAGTTGTACATTTGGTTTAACCAACTAATTAAAAAGATACATAAATGAAAAAATTATTATTACTATGCAGCGTAGCGGGTCTTTTGATCTTCGCAGCAGGCTGTAAAAAAGACAAAGGCAAAGACGAAGACACCGGCGGTGGAAACAATGGCAATGGTGGCGGTGAAACAGCTTTAGTTGTTGAGAAAACACAAAGAGGTTTTGTAGGATACATAGGAGCCACATGGTGTCCTCCATGTGGCGCCTATGGCGGACCTGCATATAAAGAGATGATGAAAAAATTCACCACAGATGAAATGGTTTCTTTTTATTTTCCTCCGGACGGGGAAACAATGCCTCATTACATCAAAGCTGATGGCAAATCAGACTACGCTGGCTTTCTTCCCGACTTATATACAACTATGAAAAGTCAGAGAACTATTCCATTTTTTAATGTAAATGGTGCAAATGTTGGAGGTGCTTTCATCGATCCCAAAAACACCGCAGATACCTATGGTAAAAACATTACTGCCCTCATAGCAAATAATCCACAAATTGGTGTTGCTGCTTTAAAAACATTAACAGCTGATACATTGAAATGCGACGTAAAAATCAAAGCCTTTGAAGATTACACGGGTGATTTATATTATTCTGTAATTGCATTAGAAAATAAGGTTGTAGGCTTACAAAAAATAACTGGAAAACCTGACAACAGAGAATATGAGCACTTAAATTTAGCTCGTGCTTCATTGGTTGGAGATGGGACCATGGAAGGACAGCAAGCATTTGTTGCAGCTGCTTCGGGAACTACTCCTTCTGGAAAAGAGTTTACAAAGTCTTTCTCTCTAATCCCTCCAACAAGCTATGAAAGAGGTGCGAATAGAATTATTCCTTGGGATTACACTCCAGAAAATACATCTATCGTTGTTACGGTCTGGACTAAAGTAGGCGACAATTATACTTATGTGAACGGAGTTGTTGCAAAATAATTCCATAAAACATCTTAATATATTTAAAGGCTCTTCATCTGAAGAGCCTTTTTACTGTAGTATACTTGATGGATTTATTTTCCTTTAAAATCAGCTTTTCGTTTTTCTACAAAAGCAGCCATTCCCTCTTTCTGGTCTTCGGTAGCAAATAGCATATAGAAATTTTTACGTTCAAAAGCCAAGCCTTCTTGCAAAGGAGTTTCATAGGCTTTAAGAATGCTCTCTTTTGCTGCTTGCACTGCTAGAGGAGATTTCTGACAAATTTCAGTAGCCAATTTAGTGGCTTCTTCTAAATAGAGCGCTACAGGAACTACCCTATTTACCAGGCCTAATTCGTAGGCTCGCTGAGCATCAATAAATTTGCCTGTAAGCACCAATTCCATGGCGTTGACCTTGCCTACGACTCTGGTCATTCGTTGAGTACCACCGGCACCTGGCATCACCCCAATATTAATCTCAGGCTGCCCAAACTTAGCCGTTTCACTGGCAATAATCATATCGCAAAGCATGCATAGTTCATGGCCTCCTCCGAGCGCAAAGCCAGAGACTGCCGCAATAATTGGCTTTTTTACTCTGCGAATGGTGTCCCAAGTCGAAAACTGATCTATTTTGAGCATATCAATGGCATTTTTACCTGCCATTTGCTTAATATCTGCACCCGCAGCGAATGCGCGTTCATTGCCGGTAACAATAATGCATCGAATGTCTGGATTCTCGTCCATTTCTACAAGCGCATCTCGCAATTGCCCCATTAACTCTAAGTTTAATGCGTTGAGTTCTTTAGGCCTATTTAATTGCACAAGGCCCACCATGGGCGCAAAATTTGGATTGCTTAGTATAAACTGTGACATGTAGCAAAAGTAATGTTTTGATAATAAAACTCGCTAAGGAGCATGTGAAACTAGGAAAAATCTAAAATATCCAAGTGAAATATCAAGGCTCATTTTTGGCTATCATGAATGCATGCTTCATCGATTAGGATGCAAATTATTGCAAAAAATACCCTTTCTGCCCATGGACTCTTGGCTTTGCTTTGTATTATTGCCATACTGTGAAGAGATTATTCATTTTAATCGGTATTATTCATGCTTCTTCGGCGTTTGCTCAGTCCAATGACAAAGGCCAGTTTAGCGGGAATCTTATCACCAATTACCAAAAATACATCCGTGACGATAAAATTGGGGCGAATACCAAAGTATACCTCGAAGGAAGCAACAGCTTGGAGTCTTGGTTAAATATGAACTACCGGATTAATGGCTATACGTTTACGGTGCGATACGATGGTTTTTTTAATTCTCCTTTGCTTAATCCTATTGGAAGCTATACGGATCATGGCATTGGCTATTGGCAAATCAATAAAAAACTGGAAAAACTAGACTTAACCATCGGTTCTTTCTATGATCAATTGGGTTCTGGCCTCTTATTTAGAGCATATGAGCAAAGGCGTATTGGAATTGACTATGCTATACAAGGTGCACGAGCTGAATATGAAATTAATGAACATTTAAGGGTAAAAGCATTTGCAGGAAATCAAAAAGGAAATATTGATGACCGATTTGGGTATGCGAAGCAGGTCATAAGTGGTGCTAATATTGAGGGCAATACTTCTTTAAATAAAATACAAATTACGGGTGGTCTCTCTGCGCTAAATAGAACCTTAACGTCGGATGATAGGCAAAGTATTATAGAGACCATAAAGGGCTATGATGTAAATGAGCGATTTATCCCTAAGCACAATGTGTATGGAGGGAATGCCTATGTAAATATTGTTCGAAATGCGCTCTCTGTAAATGTAGAATATGTAAAAAAATCAAAGGAGGCGATGCTCATCGATAATAAATGGCAGAATAAGGAAGGTCAAATCCTTTATGGTGCTATTGGCTGGGGAAAATCTGGAATTAATATGGGAACGTATAGAAGAGGAACAAAAAAAGGAAAAGCGAGAGATAAAGCGAGCATAGGTATAAATATTCAGGCCAGACATATGGACCATTTTGTTATCAAAACCAGCCCTTCTGAACAATTATTAAATGGATTGGTTTCATACATGCCGAGCTTAACAAAACAAAATACCTATAGACTTTTGGCGAGGTACAATGCGCCAGCACAGGAAATTGGAGAAAATGGGATTCAGGCTGAAATTGATATTAAGCCAAATAAGAAAACTAAGATCAATTTAAATGGAAGTTACGTTCAAAGTGCCGATGCTAATGGAGTCAATGGTTCTCCGCAGCTTTTATTTCGCGAACTGAACGGTCAGGTGATTCAAAAAATAAATAAAAATATTAAGCTCAAACTTGGCCTTCAAAGCATAGAATACAACCAGGCTGTTTATGAGCAAGAGGTAGATTATGACAATGTGCAAACGTTTACCCCATTTGGAGAACTTAATGTTAAGATTAGGCCTTCCAAACGAAAGAAGAATGGACGCAAGCGCCCTTCTAAAAACATACGTCTTGAGGTTCAGGTATTAAATACCGATAGGGATCAAGGATCCTTTGCGAATATAATTACTGAATTTAGTTTTAATTCTAACTTTACTGTAGCCGTTGGAGACATGGTTAATTATGCTCCTCACCGATATGAAAACATGAATATTACAGATGAGATTTTACATTATCCCAGTGTATTTGCAAGTTATAATTCTGGTAAAAATATTTTCAGCTTGGCTTATCTAAAGCAACAGGCGGGTGTTAATTGCAGCGGTGGAATTTGCCGAGTGGAACCTGCTTTTAGCGGGGTTCGGTTTACAATGAACAGCAATTTCTAAAGTTCAAGGAAGCTATTTTTTCGCTCTCGAGTATATTTTCTAATGTTCAGCCAAAAAGCGGCAATTAAATATAAAATGAGAGGCGAACCTAAGGTGAGACATGAGGTATAGATGAAATACAACCTCACTCTGTGAGTTTTAATACCCATTTTTGAACCAATGTAGGAACAAACGCCAAACAGCTTTTTTTCTATCTCATATTTAAAGTCGGGCATTACACAAACTTAGGAAAAAAGTCTGTAATAAAGCAAGTACTTTTTCTTATCTTTGTTTAAAATAAAAAGTAGATCAGAAAAATGAAGAAAAAATTACTCTTAACGATGGCATTTGGAGCGTTGAGCTTCAGCTATGCCCAGGTAAACATTGACTGGAGCGTTGATGAAATATCAGCTCCTACTGAATTGCAAACAGCAGCAGATGGAACCACTGCATTTACCACTAATTTTGTTCTTAAAAACAACGGAACAGATTCTGCCTTAGTAGGTGATACCGTGCTTTACCAAATAGTTATTAAAAATACAGCAGGTACTACTCTTGTGGCTATTCCAAATGGGAGTGCGTTTTTCTTTGTCTTAAATAAAGATATGGGACCAGGAGATACCCTTCAAAGATCTTTCAGTAGTAGATTAACTTCAGGTGCAACGCGCAGCTTTGATGCAAAATATTCTGTTTCTAGCAGTATTATAAATGCAGCAAGAGGCATAACTGATGGAACGATTACGAACAATAACAAAGAAATAGACATGGTTTGGAAAATGGTTGGAGGCTTCGGTGTAAGTGTTCAGGATATTGAAGCTGGTTCTATAAATGTATACCCAACAGTTGCAGATAAATTTGTAACGGTTGATGTTCTCGTGAAGCATGTGAATGCGAACCCCTTGGTATCCTTATTTGATATGCAGGGAAAAGAAATCTCTACCTCAACGATGGTTGGATCTATTGAAAAAATAGATGTAAGCAGCCTCGCAAGTGGAGTTTACATTCTCAAAATTGTGAATGGTTCTGAGGTATATTCCACCAAAATAATGAAAAACTAATATTTTTCAAGCATAGAAAAAGCCCTGAGTTTTAGAACCCAGGGCTTTTTTTATGCTTTACTTTTTTAAGAATTGCTTTTAAAGCGCCGCGACTTCTGTTTCTCTTGAAATTTTCTTAACTAGACCTTGTAGTACTTTTCCTGGTCCAACTTCTATAAATAAAGCAGCACCATCCGATATCATGGATTGTACACTTTGAGTCCACTTCACAGGTGCTGTTAGTTGAGCTACGAGGTTTTTCTTGATTTCTGTGCTATCGCTCTCGGCAGATGCACTTACGTTTTGATATACTGGGCATATAGGTACATTAAATGTGGTTTCTTCAATTGCTGCAGCTAGTTTGGTTCTGGCTGGCTCCATTAATGGAGAGTGAAATGCTCCTCCCACTGGCAATACTAAAGCTCTTTTAGCTCCCGCATCTTTCATTACATCACAGGCTGAGTGAATGGCCTCTACCGCTCCTGAAATCACCAATTGCCCGGGGCAATTATAATTTGCGGGGACCACAATGCCCTCTACTTCTGCACATTTTTCTTCAACAATGGCATCGTCTAATGCCAATACTGCCGCCATGGTACCGGGCTCTAGTTCGCATGCTTCTTGCATGGCTCTAGCTCTGGCTGAAACGAGTTTAAGTCCGTCTTCAAATGAGATGGAACGATTGGCAACAAGTGCAGAAAATTCACCAAGACTATGACCTGCAACCATATCAGGAGTAAAATCGGCTCCTTTGCTTAATGCAAGAATAACGCTGTGCAAGAATATGGCGGGTTGCGTCACATCTGTTCTGCGCAGCTCTTCATCTGCTCCGTTGAACATAATATCTGTAATTCTGAAGCCAAGGATGTCATTGGCTTGTTCAAATAACTCTTTACACTGGGAAGAACTGTCGTATAAGTCCTTGCCCATTCCAATAAATTGCGACCCCTGACCAGGGAATACAAAAGCTGTTTTGCTCATGGGGCAAACCTACATAAAAAATAAAATAACCTTTACTGTTCATCTAAAAAAAATGAATAAAATTCATTTCTTAGAGATTACACCCTTCTATTCAAGGACTTCTATCCAAACCATTGTTGAGCTTGATACCTCTTAAATAACTACGTTCACGATTCGACCTGGTACGATAATTACTTTTTTCGGGCTTTTTCCATCCATCCATTTCTGAACGGTTTCATTGGCCAGTATCTCTTTTTCCATATCCGCTCGATCTGCATCTAAGGGAAACTCCATATTGGTTCTTGTTTTTCCGTTAATACTTATGGGATAATTAAAACTGCTTTCTACCAAGTAACGTTCGTCATGCTTGGGCCAGGAAGCAATATGAACGGATGATTCCTTGCTACATAAGCTCCAGAGTTCCTCTGTTATATGGGGAGCAAAGGGCGCTAAGAGAATAAGTAGAGGCTCAAGAATTTCTCTTTTCGTGCATTTTAGATTTCCCAATTCGTTGGTAGCGACCATAAATGCCGAAACAGAGGTGTTAAAGCTCATGTTTTCAATGTCGTGGCTTACTTTTTTAATGGTTTTATGTAGTATTTTTAACTCCTCTTTGCTGGCTGCTGCTTCATCTATATTAAAGGCTTCTCCTTGATGGAACAATCGCCAAAATTTGGCTAAAAATCGGCTCACTCCTTCTATTCCCTGTGTATTCCAAGGTTTTGAATCAGTTAATGGTCCCAAGAACATTTCATAGAGGCGCAGGGTATCTGCTCCATACTCGTCGCAAATATCATCGGGGTTTACCACATTTCCCCAGCGTTTACTCATTTTCTGGCCATCTTCACCTCCTATCATTCCCTGGTTAACCAATTTTTTAAAGGGTTCATCCCAAGAAATAATACCGATATCGTGCAAGAATTTTGTCCAAAAACGACTGTATAATAAATGGCCAGTCCCATGTTCACTTCCGCCCAAGTATAGATCTACTTGGTTCCAGTAGTTTAATTTTTCAGGACTGGCAATGCCTTCTGAGTTATTGGAATCCATATACCTCAAAAAATACCATGAACTTCCAGCCCAACCGGGCATGGTATCGGTTTCTCTCGTTCCTTTGGATGTATTTACCCAATCGCTTACTGCTGCCAGTGGGCTTTGCCCTGTTCCTGCGGGCTTGTAACTTTCTACTTTTGGTAATTCCAATGGCAAATTAGATTCTAACGTGGGTATTCCATTTTCATTATAAATGATAGGTATAGGTTCTCCCCAATACCGCTGCCTTCCAAAACCTGCATCGCGCAGCTTATAATTAATTTTCTTGGAGCCTATTCCTTTTAATTCAATAAGTGCAATGGCTTTTTCTACGGCTTCTTTCACATGCATACCATTTAGCTCGGCACTATTTATTGCAATACCTTCTTTGGCTGAAAATGCTTCTTCTAATTTTTCAGGAAGCTCTCCTTGAAGGGGTTTAACAACCGGAATAATGGAGAGGTCAAATGCTCTTGCAAACTCAAAATCTCTATCGTCATGTGCTGGCACAGCCATAATGGCTCCTGTTCCATAGCCTCCCAAGACGTAATCGCTTACCCAGACTGGAATCTCTTTGTTTGTAAAGGGATTGATTACGGAACGGCCTGTATACACTCCTGTTTTTTCGGTGGAGGCCATTCGCTCTATTTCACTTCTATTCTTGGCGGCATTGGCATAGTGTACGACCTCCTCTTTCTGCTCGGCTGAACAGAGGTTTTCTAACCCTTCGTATTCGGGAGCTAAAACCATAAATGTAGCTCCAAAAACCGTATCTGGTCGGGTGGTGAACACACTAAAATTCAGATTTCCATCTGTGCTTTTGAATTCGATTTCGGCTCCTTCGCTTTTCCCAATCCAGTTTCGTTGAATTTCTTTAATGGAATCGGTCCAATCTAAAGTGTTTAATCCTTCTAATAAGCGATCGGCATAGGCCGTAATTCTCAAACTCCATTGTCTCATTTGCTTTCGAATGACGGGGTATCCTCCCCTTTCACTTAGGCCATTGACTACTTCTTCGTTGGCTAAAACAGTTCCCATTTCTTCGCACCAGTTAACGGTAGTTTCATCTACAAAAGCGAGTCGATACCTATTTAAAACATCTGATTTATTTCTCTCATCAAAGGAGATCCATTGATCTGCCGTAAATAATTCTTCTTGCGATGTGTGCGCATGAATCGCATTGTTCCCTTCTCGTTCAAATACATCTATCAGGCTTTGAATGGACTTTGCTTTATGTTCGTCCTTATTATAATAATGCTCAAATAGTCTTGAAAAAATCCATTGTGTCCAGTGGTAATATTTGGGTTTGCAGGTTTTTACTTCTCTCGTCCAATCATAACTAAATCCTATGCGATCCAACTGCTCTCTAAAGCGTTTAACATTTGCTTCGGTAGTGATGGCTGGATGCTGCCCTGTTTGTATAGCATATTGCTCGGCGGGCAATCCAAAAGCATCGTAGCCCATGGGATGCAAAACATTATGTCCGTTTAATCGTTTGTAGCGACTCACAATATCACTAGCAATATATCCTAATGGGTGGCCTACATGCAATCCTGCTCCGCTTGGATATGGAAACATATCGAGCGAATAAAATTTTGGTTTGCTCTCGTCTTCTTCCACACGATAAAGATCATCCTTTATCCATTGGGCCTGCCATTTCTGTTCTATTGATTTAAAATTGTACTGGGACATTTGAAGATGCAAAATTAGGGGTTAAAAGGGAAATGATAATTGTATTTATTGAGGTATTAAATTAGGCATGCATTCCTTTTATTTTTTTTGCCAATTCATTTGGGGAGAACCTTTTCTCAACGTATTCCTTTAAGGCATCTGGATCATATGAATCGAAGCGGTTAATAATGGTTAAAATTGCGTTTGACAAGAGTTCCTTTTCTTCATCAAACAATACTCCATGCTCTTCCTCAACAAACTCTTCAAGGGCTGGCAAACGAGGCGCTACCACAGGTAATCCACAGGAGAGGGCTTCTACTATCGCAACACAAAACGTCTCGAACTTACTATTAAGAATAAAAACATCAAACTGACTAATGGCCTCTAGCATTTTAGTATGTTCGAGCCATCCAAAAAACCTGATGTTCTCGCTCACTCCACAAGCTGCGGCAAAAAGTTGGTGATCTCTCACTCTGCTTTCATCCCCTCCGATAATATTAAGCTTAAAACCAATACCTTTCTCCTTGAGTACTTTACACGCACTTATAATTTCTTTGACTCTTTTTTCATCAGACAAGGTAGATACATGGCATAGTTGCCGTTCCCTCTCTTCTGCGACCGGAATCCTATTTCGTATTAAACCATGCTTTTCAATGCTATTTTCTAGAACTTGAACATCTCCCCTATTGCTGCATTTTTTAATTTCATTCGCGTGGAAATGGGTAACCCCCGTAACGATACGTGCATTTCGAATAATAACTTTTAAAAGCCTCTTCTTTAAGGCAGAGAGCAGTAAAAAATTTGAATAAATTAAATTAGAGCCATGTTCTGTTAAAACATAGGGTTTTCGAATAACCCATTTTAATAGCAAAGCAAAAAGGCCAACTGGCATCGCTCCATTTAAGTGGACCTTATCCACCTTCCCTCGCTGCTTCGTTATCTTAACGTATGCAATTATTAACCCAAGAATAAAGGCTAAAAATGAAATTAGGTTTTTAAGAAATGGGATACCTATGTTTCTATGGTTATAGTAAACGACATATTCTCTTAAAGGGCCATTTTCCTCATGTTTGATCTCTAACAGGCGGAATCCCATATTAACATCTGGCTCAGCACTTAATACAGTAACTTTCTCTAATGATGAAAGTGCCAAAGCATGTCTTTGGATAAATATCCCTTTTAATTTGTGTAATCTATTTGGATAATAGCTGGCCAGAAAAAGAACATGCATCATATTAATTTTTCTGGATCCAGAAAGAACCCGGTTGGTTGCCAAGTGCTTTCATCATCGGGAAATGTTGGTCCATTTCTTCCTTATGATTCTTTAACAAGTAATACAAACTACCTATTATTTTGAACTCTTTAGAGTGAACGAGAATACTTTCTAAAAAAAACTGTTCATTCCAGAAATATACTGCGTTACTCACCCAATCCTTGGGATACAGGTATGGAGTAAAAACATCGTGAATATGGATGTATACTCCAGATGCCAGGTGAGGCAGAATATGTAACAATTCATATAAAACATCTCCTTCTGGCCTTACCATATGAGAGCTATCAATAAAAAGAATATCTCCCTCCTCCAGTTTGCTAAAAACATCTAAGGAGACATTTTCTACCTTTTCATCCAAAATATGTATGCCCGCTTTCCTCTTTAACCAAGGGTGCGGATAGGGCTCAATGCATAAAACCTCTGTCGCATTGTTTTCATTTTCGGATGTATTCTTTTTTATTGCCTCAAGAGCAATTAGGGTTGAATTGCCAGATCCAATCTCTATAATTCTTTTTGGCTTTTTATCTCTTATGAAACTATAATAAAACTCTGCATCTCCTCCTTCAAAACTTCCATTGCGATAATAAAAATCATCCGTATAAACTCGTTCTAAGGGAAAGGAAGCTAACTCGTCTCGAAAAGAAAATGATGAGATTAAATCTAACTGACTTGAAACATTAAGATGGACGTTTGGCAATGCCCGCGGCTCATCCCACTGCTTTACATATTTATTAAAATTAAATAAGGGTTCATAGAAATGATCTCTGATTGGAAAGACTCCAATTTTCATCAATATTTTTTTGGTTAGCTTAAATCTCGCACTAATGGTTTCCACTCTTATCTTTCTAAACCAAAAAGCTGCAACCAAGGTGAGGGGCAACAATAAAATCTCTAATAAGGGTGATATTCTGGAGGTCAGAATATGCATTATTTTTTTTATAGATATCGGTTCCTTTCTCATCTAATTGGGCAAAGATAAATAAATTAAGCAGCACAAATGACTCCTTTTTTTTGAGGCATTAGGTGTTTTCGAATCTCCTATCTATTTCTATAAAACCCACAAATATTTAGATTGTTGTGCTTAGTGGCAAAACCTATTTATAGCTACCTTTGAATGGTAGGTCGATAAGTAAATAATTAAAGGAGGTAAATTTTACCTTAATTCTAGAACGTACGAATATATTAAATGAAGAAACTAAAGAATAGTATACGTAGAAAAACAAATCAAATCAAGTATTACTTCATTGGAGTTCGAACATATTCATTCATCAAACGAATACATACACCTAACCCCTTGAAAGGTTCTGGTCCCCGATTTAAAGGCGAATTTGCTGTGAAATGCAAGGATAATAAAACGTTTAAACTATATAACAATGCCTTTTATATTGAAACGAGTTTTTTTTGGCATGGGTTTGAAAACAACCCATGGGAACTTGAATTCAGGAAAATTTGGGTAGAGTTATGTACACACTCATCTACTATATTTGACATAGGAGCCAATAGCGGCATATTCTCTGTACTAGCAAAAACATATAATGCGAGTGCTGAAGTATACGCTTTTGAACCCCAACCAAATATTTATAATGCCTTGTCCAAGAATTCTGAAATAAACAATTTTAAAATTCATTGCAACCAAATGGCCTTGTCTAATAAGCCTGGTACAGTCCCTTTTTACAACTATGGGATGGACACCTTTTCTGATATCAATACAACAGCTGGAAGTCTCAATAATAAGTGGCGAGAAAAAGATCAGCATGCAATAATGGTGGAGGCAGAAACCCTTGATAATTTCATTGAAAAGCATTCGATTAATCCCATTGATCTCATTAAAATGGATGTTGAAACTTATGAATTCGAAGTTCTTGAGGGGTATTTAAAAAACATTGTGCTTCATAAGCCTATTATTTTACTAGAAATTTTGAATAAAGATATCGGAAATAAAATACAGCATTTATTTAAATCTGAAGAGCATTCCTTTTATGAAATCAGTGAAGAAAAAGGATTGCAAAGCATCAAAAATATTGGCCATAGTGAGTCAACCACAAATTACATAATATGTCCAAATTCTAAAAAGAATACCCTTGATCAAGCAAAGAAGAATCTTGCATTGATGAATTAAATAATTTTGAAATCGAATTAGTAGTATGGGAATTGTTATTCGACAGAGTTTTAAGGCAAGTGTTTCCAATTATATAGGAATTGGGATAGGATTTATTAGCCTTTTCTTTTTGTTCCCTTATTTTTTTACGCCGGAGCAATTTGGTGCCATTCGCTTACTCATCGAATTGTCTGCTGTTCTAAGCGGCTTTGCACTCATGGGTACTAATTATTCAATTAATAAGTATTTCACCTATTTTAAGAATGATTCGAATGGCCATAATGGATTTTTTTTCTACTCCCTCATGGCTCCAGCTTTGGGTCTTATCCTTGTATTTGGCGCGCTTTTTATTTTTAAGACGGATCTATTAAAGTTATTTAATACCAAAAGTGATTTAATCACGAATGACTTGATTTCTGTTTTAGGAGGTTTAATTTTTACCACCGTTTGCCTCACAATTATCGAGGTCTCGAGTGCCAATTTTGGGCGAATTGCCAAGCCATATCTCATAAGAGAAGTGGTTCAGCGTATTGGCATTATTTCCATTGCCTTCCTCTTTTATTTAGGCATTTTAGATTTTATCGCTTGTACTTGGGGAATTGTTGGTATTTATTCCCTTTCGGTTCTTCTAAACTTATACTTTTTTCGCAAACTTGGCAAATTATCCATAAAACCTAATCATGGTTTTTATCAAAAAAACAAGCCTTTGTTTAAGGACATGACTAAGTACACGGCATTTCTATTTTTGGGGGGCGTGAGTGGTCTATTCATTAATAAAATTGATTTTGTCATGGTTAGTCATATAAAATCATTGGACTATACCGCTATATATACAGTGGCGTTCTACTTGGCATCTTTTATAGAAATTCCGCGAAGAAGCATGTCTCTCATTCTTACTCCAATTCTATCTGAACATATAAAAAATAATAATTTTAAAGAACTTTCAAATCTTTATAAGCGTTCTTCCATTACTCAACTTTTCATGGGAACCGTCCTCTTTTTTGCGATTTGGTTGAACTTGGATACATTTTATGAAATTATGCCCAAAGGAGACATTTATAGAACAGGTAAATATGTGGTTCTAATTATAGGGATAGGTAAACTAATAGATTTAAGTACGGGAGCTGCAAGCCCAATTATTGCAACTTCAAAGTTCTACCCCGTTGCTTTTATTAGTTTTATCCTAGGCGCCACAATAGGCATTGCTGGAAATATTATTTTAATACCTATTTATGGCATTAATGGGGCTGCCATTGCTACCAGCCTCACTTTTCTGATGACTATGCTTCTAGTCACTTTAGTGATAAGGAGATACTTTAAAATGATTCCTTATACCAAGAAACACTTTACATTAATCCTTATTAGTTCGTTGTTCTTTGCAATCCCATTCTTTGGAGATTGGTTTAGCAACCCTTTGATTGACAGCTTCGTTAAAACAACCATATTACTCCCATTATTTTTTGCCACTTTGCTTAAATTTAAGATTTCAGTAGATATCAATCAGCAATCCCTGGCATTTATTCAGAAGTTTAAATTTTTGGGTTTTATCGAGCCCCTTCTGATTAAGCTCACAAAATAGGCTTAATACATGCTTTCTATCTTTTTCAACTTGCTTAGGTAGTTGTAGTTCTCTTTCACATATTCCCATCCCTGCTGCGATAGAGATTTGCGGAGTACATCGTCTTCTAAAAGCACAGATATTGCTCTAGCAAGATCATCTATATTATCGGATTCATATAGAATACCACCCTTTTTGCATCGCAGGGCATTGGTCTTGTCCCCTTCCATAATAAGGGGTTTAGCACAGGCCTGAATATCCAAACTGCTTAATGAGTTAAACTTTGGAATTATAAGAAAATCAAATAAGCTGTAATAATCTGCGAGTTCAGTGTTCTTAACACTTCCTTTATGAAAAACAGAAATTCTCTCGTTCAACCCATCTTCATTCCATGATTTATTCATGTATTTTTCATCCCTAGGGCCAATAAGAAGTAGGTTTATGGATTGCTTTAAGTCCATTTTTTTGAGTGCTTCCATAATAAGGTGAGGCTCCTTATGCGAATCAAACTTCCCTACATATCCTATGGTTAATTGTTGTTTTAAACCTGGAATCAAGGATTTATCCGCTGGTTTAGGATAAAAGACGGAGTGGTCTACAGATATTTCATTGTCCTCGATTAACTGAGGGTCAAATCCAAAGTCCTCAGTAAGCATGTCTTTGTTTTCTGGAGCGGTATAAAAAAATACATTTGGCGCTTTGTTAATTCTTGGAACAATCCTCTTTTTAAAGAAAATAAATGCGATGTTTCCAATAAAGCCCATGTCTTTAAATTGGGAACGAAGGGTATGCGTATCGGCAAATATTTTAATGGTCTTGGGTAAAGTGAGTAAGGTAAAATAATAAGTATAGGCTTCCACCCCATGAAAAAAAATAAGGTCTGGTGTTTGTGCTAAAATAGTCTTTCGAAGCCTTTTTATATAGACGGAATGCTTATTAAAAGGAGTGATAGAGGAGCATCGGATTATTTTGACATTAAACTTCTCCTCAAATTCGAGATCTTTCTCTTTTATTTCCGGTGCATTGGTATTCCATGGGTCTAATATATTTGAGGTAATAATTACATAATCGAAATCTTTGGAATGAAGCTTCCCTATCAAATTAATATCATAGCCCATTTCAGGATGAAAGTAGTAACTGACATGAACTATTTTTTTTCGTTTTGTCATTTTGTAGGTGCAACAAATTTACTCTTTCAAATTATACTTCCTACTTTCGCAAGATGAAAAATGTTTTGATTACCGGTGCGGGTTCTCCTGGAGGGCCAGGGATCATAAAATCGATTCATCAAAAATATACGGTTCATGGAGCGGATGCAGATCCAAAAGCCACAGGCAAAGGCCTCTGTTCTGTTTTTCATACCATTCCAAAAGCTTCGAATAAAAACTTTATTCAGGAGCTATTAGCTATTGTTGAAACCCACCATATTCATGTCTTAATCCCATTAGTAACAAAGGAATTGGAACTTTTTTCATCTCATATATTGGCCTTTGAAAAACTGAATTGCAGAGTGGTGGTAAATGCCCTTACAAGTCTCCAAATCTGCAATAACAAAAATTATTTGCTGCAAAAAATTCAAGCGGCAGGTCTTGAGATTCCGGAGTACATAGCTGTAAATAATGCCCAGGACTTGGCCAATGCGAGCAAAGAACTCAATTACCCTGAGAAGACTATTTGCGTAAAACCTTCGGAAAGCAATGGCATGCGAGGGTTTAGAATTATAAACAGCTCCATTGATCGTTCTAAATTATTTTGGAATGAAAAGCCCAATAATGCGCATTGTACCATGGAGGAGTTAAGGCAAATTTTAGGTGTAGCGTTTAGAGAAATTCTGGTTATGGAATATTTGCCTGGTAAAGAATATACTGTAGATTGTATTGCACACCGTGGAAAGGCAAAACTTATTCTTCCTAGAGAACGGCTAAGAATGAATAATGGAATAAGTACACGTGGGAAGTTTGTGAATCATACGGGAATTATTGATTATTGTACACGCATTATTGAATTATTTGATCTACATGGGCCTATTGGTGTGCAGCTTAAAGAAGATGCGAATGGTATACCAAAAATGCTTGAAATAAACCCGCGTTTGCAGGGAACAACAGTTGCGGCAGAAGGCTTAGGTATTAATATACCAGATATTAGCATACAGCAGGCTTTGGGTACTGAGCCTGAACTAAACGGGGGGGAACTGGATTGGGGAAAAGAATTTGGCAGATACTACACGGAAATTTTTTGGGATTAGGTTTGGTTCTTTAGAAGCGAATGAGGACTCATTGAATGGATGATGGCATTGACATTCACCTCCAAATTTTGTATATTTGCTCCAATGTTGAATATCATTATATTTGGCCCTCCAGGGGCAGGTAAAGGTACACAAAGTGCCAAGTTGATTGAGAAATTCGGGTTAAAGCATATCTCAACAGGAGATTTATTAAGAGCGGAACGAAAAGCAGAGACAGCATTAGGCATTCAAGCAAATGAGTTTATTAGTAAGGGTGAATTAGTCCCGGATAGCGTTGTAGTAGGAATGGTGGAAAATTTCATGGCTGCGAATGAGGAGAGCAAAGGTTTTATTTTTGATGGGTTTCCAAGAACTATTCCACAGGCAGATGCCCTTGATCACTTGCTAGAAGCGCACAAAACACGCATCGCCATTGTATTAGGATTAGAAGTAAATGAAGATGAGTTGGTTAAAAGACTGTTGGCAAGGGGTAAAGAAAGTGGAAGAGCCGATGACCAAAATGAGGATACCATTCGCAACAGATTTTCTGAATATAATGCCAAGACTCAACCTTTAATAAACTACTATAAATCTCAGGATAAGTATACCGGTGTAGATGGTATGGGAGAAATAGACCGAATATTTGAAGACTTAAGCAAGGCAATTCTTAAACTAAATGGGTCTGCTGGCCTTTAAAAAGTTACAGCCTCTACTTAAAACCATATACCTCTATTCATGAATGGATGAGAGCAATAATAAGGAGGGTTTAATAAAATATGGAAAAAGCAAAAAATACTCAGTGCATTCTATTCGATTTAGATAACACCTTATGGGATTTTGACGGGAATGCTAAAATAGCACTCAGCCAACTGTATCAGAAACACAACCTTGAAAAGCTAACGGGCAAAACAGATCTGGCCTTTATTGAAATATATGAGGTAACGAACGCTGAATATTGGAGACGTTATGAGAAGGGTGAGGTAGATAAGGAGACCTTAAGGACTCGGCGATTTATCGATGCTCTTCAAAAATTAGGATTGCGTGAAGATCTTCAACCGAAAGGCCTCTGGCAAGAATATTTAGATATTTGCCCTACTATTCCAAATTTAATTCCTAATGCCCTAAGCACTTTAGCGCATCTGAAAAAGCACTTTAAAATAGGTTTACTCACTAATGGTTTTGAACAAACACAGCAAACTAAAATAAAATGCAGCGGTATTCATCAACACATTGATTTTATGTTAAGTTCGGAAAGTTTTGGAATTCCTAAACCACGTAAAGAAATATTTGACAAGGCCGTTGAAATGACTGGCATGACTCATGAGGAGTGCATATATATTGGCGACAATAGGGAAACAGACGTTATAGGTGGCTTAAACGCTAGAATAAAAACAGCCTGGTTTAAGCTGTCAGAAGGACCAAAGGTTGAACATCCTTTGTTTCTTGGCGAATATACACGCTTGGATGATTTTAGGGACTATGTTATGGGCTTAAATAAAAATGACAAATAACACAGTATAAAGCATCTTTAAAAAGTTTATATTTGTGAAAAAGAAAGAAATAAAATGAATAAAATAGTATCTCTGTTAGCTTTAATGATGATCGTTTCTTTGGGTTATGGTCAGTCTGTAGAATACACAGATGGGAAAGTCCTGTCCTGGTACGCTCCCAACACAGGTAGTTACGATTGTAAAATCAAAATAAAAAATATTAAAGGCCAAGAAGTAATCTTGAAGTATGCTAAGGTAAGTTCTGACTTTCCGAGTGGTTGGGATGTAACCCTTTGTGATAATTTCAACTGTTTTACACAACTGGTAGATACAGGCTCCTTTTATCCAATGAAGGATATGGAATACGGTGAAATGAAAGTAACTATTGATGCTAAAGGCATGGCTGATACCGCTTACATAAAATATGCACTTTGGGATAAAGAAAACCCCTCTTTAATAGATACTATTGAATATACAATTTACGTAAATTTTGGAGCTAACGCGAATACTTTGGCTAATTCAGATATTGCTATTTATCCTAACCCGGCTAAAGATGTGGTAAACATATCAGCTAGCGAAGGAAGTATAGCATCCTTGTATAGTAGCAATGGACAACTGCTCATTAGCGAAACATTAGCAAATAAAGTTGAACAGCTTGATGTATCAGGTATGAAGGCAGGCTTATATGTATTAACCTTGCTTGATTCTAAAGGAATACGAAGTTCACAGCTTATTATTGAATAAACTTAAATAAGAATAAAAAAAGGCCTTTGATAAATCAAAGGCCTTTTTTCTTAGGTATTTATATAACCTAAATTTGATGGCTACTTCTCCCAATACTATAGTATGAAAAACCGTGTTTTTCAGCCAAATCATTGTCAAAAACATTGCGCCCATCAAAAATTACTTTATCTTTTATTCGTGCGATAAGTTCTACAAAGTTTGGGCTCCTAAATTCTGGCCATTCGGTAGCAATAATCAAAAAGTCTGAATTATCGCAGGCTTCGTAAGGGGTGTTAAAGAATACCAAATCCTCATGCTCACCTAATAGGCCTTTCACATTATTCATAGCCTCAGCATCATAGGTTTGAATAATAGCTCCGCGACTGCGCAAATCCTGAATTAGTTCTAAAGCTGGAGCCTCTCTTATATCATCTGTATTTGGCTTAAAGGCTAACCCCCAAAGTGCAACTACCTTGCCTTTAAGATCTTCGCCGTAATGACTCACTATTTTAGGTATTAATGCTTTCTTTTGGCTTTCGTTCACCTGCTCTACGCTTTTAAGTATCTTAAAATCATACCCCGCATTTTCTGAAGAATGAATCAGTGCCTTTACATCTTTTGGGAAACAACTGCCCCCATATCCTATTCCTGGAAAAAGAAACCTTTTTCCTATTCTAGCGTCACTTCCTATTCCCAAGCGCACCATATCGACATCTGCATCTAAGCGCTCACACAATTGCGAAATTTCATTCATAAACGAAATTTTAGTGGCTAAAAAACTATTCGCCGCATATTTAGTTAACTCGGCGCTTCGAACATCCATAAATATCACTGGGTTTCCTTGCCGCACGTAAGGTGCGTACAAATCACCCATGATTTCTCTTGACCTTTCTGAGTTTGCTCCAATGACAACCCTATCTGGCTTCATGAAATCATCAACAGCAACTCCTTCTCTTAAAAATTCGGGATTAGAAACAACATCAAATGGTCCATTATAATTCAGTTTAATTGCTTCGGAAACCTTATCTCCTGTACCCACAGGCACCGTACTTTTATCTACGATCACCTTATAGTCATCTAGTATTTTACCTAAATCTTCGGCTACTCCTAAAACGTATTTAAGATCTGCACTTCCATCCTCACCAGGAGGAGTGGGCAAAGCAAGAAATATGATCTTAGCATCTTCTACAGCCTGCTTTAAATTGGTTGTGAATCGCAAGCGATTCTCTCGCAGATTCCTCTGAAATAACACTTCCAACCCAGGCTCATAAATGGTTATTTTACCTGATGAGAGGCTGTTAACCTTATTCTCATCAATGTCAACACAAGTTACTTGGTTTCCTGTTTCTGCGAAGCAAGTTCCAGAAACTAATCCAACGTACCCTGTTCCTATAACGGCTATTTTCATTTGTTAAAATAATTCTTAATTGTGTTTGTAATAAATGTTAGTTGCGATTCATCCATTTCAGTACTTATAGGCAGGGAAAGTACTCTGTCGCAAAGGTCATCGGTGGTATTTAATATGTTATTTTGGAAATATGCTTCCTGTTTATGCAGAGCTATGGGATAATAAATCATGCTTGGGATATCATTTTCTGCCAAATATTCTTTGAGTTTATTCCTGTCTTCTATATGATCTAAACGTATGGTGTATTGATGAAAAACATGCGTACTATTGGATACTCTATTTGGAACCTGCAAAGGCAACCTTTCTAAGTTTTTATCGTAATGCATAGCAACCTTATTCCTCGCGTTTTCAAAATCTTTAAGGTTCTTTAGCTTAACTCTTAAAACGGCGGCTTGAATGGAGTCTAAACGACTATTTAAGCCTATTATTTGATGTACGTATTTTTTTGATTGACCATGGTTTGCAACCATTCGCATTATTCTGGCGAGTTCGTCATTGTTGGTCATTACGGCTCCACCATCTCCAAAACATCCCAAATTCTTACTCGGGAAGAATGATGTGGTGCCAATGTCACTCATTGTTCCTGCAGAGTAAATATCTCCATTCTGCATGATATATGAGGCACCTATGGCCTGAGCTGTATCCTCTATTACCTTAATTTTATGTTTTTTTGCTATAGCATTAATAGCTTCCATATTTGCACATTGTCCGTACAAGTGAACCGGCGCAATTAAGGACGTATTTTCCGTAATCAAATCTTCCAGTTTTTCAGGATCCATTAAAAAAGTATCGCGTTCTACTTCGATGTATACTGGTTTTAACTTTAACAAGCAAATGACTTCAACTAAAGCTGCATATGAAAACGAGGGGGTAATTACTTCAGACCCTGAAGGTAAATCGAGAGCCATCATTGCTATTTGCAAGGCATCGGTTCCATTTGCACACCCTATTACATGTTTAACGCCAAGGTACTCAGCCAACTCTTTCTCAAAAGCATGAACCGCTGGGCCTTTAATAAAAGATGTATGGTCCAACACCTCTTGAATATTTGCGTCTATTTCGGTCTTTAATCTCTGGTATTGAGATTTTAAATCCACCATTTGAATTTTACGCATTTCTTCTCTCTGCACTAATTGCAAAAATACTATTTAGAAGCCAAAATACATGGAACTTGCATCCCATTTTAACAAATCACTAATACTCTAGTTCTGCTGAGACCAGTTTATGGTCAGATGGGATCTCACTGGAGCTGCTGTAATTTAATGTATAAAAAGATTTGTCATGAATAATATAATCAATTCTTAAACTTGGAATCAAGCCGATATAGGTAGATTCCATCCCTTTCCCTGCCTCTCTAAAAGCATCTCTTCTATTCTCTCCCAATAACAATTGGTATGTATAACTCATGGGAACATCATTTAGGTCGCCCACTAGTATATTGGGGTATGGGCTCTTATTCATATGACTCTTGATAACGCGCGCTTGTTTTACCCTATTCCCGTAGGCCATGGACATTTGATGATAAATATTTGAAGACTTTCTGAATTTAGAATGACTATTTCCTCCTTCTAAAAACTCATAATCTTGGGGGGTGAATCGTATAGATTGCAGGTGGACATTATACACGCGCACTGTATCTTGATTGATGAGCAGATCGTAGGCTATAGCCATGTTTGCCTTAGTATTAGGCAGGTCTATTGGACTTGCCTTAAGGATAGTATGCTTTGTAAAAAGAATTAGCCCAAATGGTTTGTCTTGGTTTAGTCTATGGTAGTTAAAATCATTAAACTGAGTGTTTATTAAAATGTTGCTCAAGATTGAATCCTTGTTACTTCCCAGAATATAGGCTTCTTGCATACAAATAATATCTAGGTCTTTCTCCCGGATGGTGAATAAAGCTGTATCAATAAACTCTCTTCCTTCCCAATGGCCAAATAACTTCGTATTTAAGGATCCTATTTTGAGCTGTTTTTTATCTGTATTTGAAACTCTCTCTGCTGTAAATTGCAAATATTTGCTGGCATGAAATAAACTAGAAATAGTTAACAATAAGGGCAGGAGAAATCTCATATTCAACATGGATAGCCAGATAATTATAAAAATTATATTTAAGGATAGGAGAAATGGAAAACCCAAGCCCAAGAATTGAGGGAAGCTCCAAACCTCAGGATCAACCGCTAAGCACAAGTTCGAGACACCCAGTAGAACACTGTTTACTATGGTACCTATCCAAGCTAACCTCTTTATTGCATTTTTTCCTATTTCCACTAAATTTCTTTGCTGTTATTGAATAGCGTTTGCTTTTCTTTCTCGGTAAGACTGCTGTAACCCGCTTTGTTAATTTTATCTAGAATAGCATCTATCTCTGCCTGCGCATTTCCCTTTTTAGTCTGTTTGGTCTTTGTCTTTTTAAGGTTAATTTTCACTGAGGCTGACCTCTTAGGTACTCTTTCCTTTTTATTAAATTGAATGCCAGATAGCGTATCTAAAAGAGGAATTTTAATAGAACCCATGGAATGCATCATTCCAATAACACCAACTAAACCGCCAATCAAGGTCACTAATCCAGATCCAAAGGTTACTGGATTAAAAATAATCACGACATCAAAAAACAACTTGAATACGGCAATCCATCTGAGCTGAACTTTAAATGCTCCAAAGAGGTACACTTCGTAGAATGGTTTAAAAATAGCTGTACCATAAACAATAGCTGCTACCGCTGGAGCTGCCGTAAACATGGCATAGGATTTTCCGTATGCGACACCTACAATTAAAATATAACATAGGGATGCAATAGCTCCTGCCACGAAAAAGAAATTATATATCTTTTTCTTTCCAAGGAGGTCCTCACTAATTCTTCCAAAGAAGAACAACCATACGCAATGACCAATTAAATCAAAAATTCCATTACTACCTAAAAATCCGGTAAGGAGCGTCCATGGAGTAAACAATACATCATTGGGATTGCTATGCAAAGCTAAAAACCGACTGGCAAAACCAGGGAGTATTCGATCGATAATCCATGAAAAAACAAATACGTATGCCATGAGAAGCATTAAGTTTCTCACTGCTGTATGCTGGGGTTTAAAAGGTATAAAATCTTCTTTAGTCGCCATTACCAAACTCTTTTAAAATATTTTGAAAACCAGAATTTAACTATAACAAAACCCGTAATTGCCCCTCCTAAATGTGCAAAATGGGCTATGGGGTCTCCTTCGAAACCACCTAAACCAAGAAACAAATCAATAACAATAATGCCGGGCACTACATATTTAGCTTTGATAGGATAAGGAATAAGAATAAAGTACATTTTTTGATTTGGGAAATAGTACCCAAAAGCAACGATAATCCCATATAATGCCCCGCTTGCTCCACACATGGGACTATAGTTTAAAGCAGTCACTAATCCACTCTTTACGGGAATGAATGAACCAAAGGCTTTTTGTAATTGATAGGCGTCTGTGGCAAAATGCATGAGTAGGGCTCCTGCGGCACTCAAAAAAAACAGAAGTAAGAATTTCCTTGTTCCTAACTCTTGCTCGATTACATTTCCAAACATCAAAACACCCAGTCCATTAAACAGCAGGTGCATGTGATTGCCATGAGAGAAAATATGAGTAATTAGTTGCCATGGTTTAAAATAGGCACTATCTGGATAGAAGACATACATATTGGCTAGATAGTCAAAGTCTATTTTTGGACTGACCATTTGAAATAAGTAGGCTAGAATAAATAGAATAAGAAGGTTTAATGTTCCGTGTTGAATTTTAAATTGCATCAAACGTTCCCCTTTCTAAACATATCAAATAGCATCTCATCATTTATGCGAACAACTGTAGGCAAACCTTCTGGCGAAAAATTAGGATTTTTGCATTTCAGCAATTGATTGACAAAAGCTAATTGCACTTCTTTTTCCATGATCACATTTGCATTTACAGAAGCATTATTTGCTAAGCTGGTTGCTACAAACTCATGGTATGATTCTGTTACATTTCCCTTGGCATTTGCAATATCATCTAACATATTTTCTATCACCTCTTGTTCGCTGTTATTCTTTATATCTGGAGGCAAACCATTGACCAAAATGGCATTTCCGCCAAAATGGCTTAAATCAAATCCTATTTTCTTTAAGATATCCTTAGATTCTTCAAAAACAGATAACAAACCTTTACTTAGCTCTACACTTTTAGGAAACAATAAGGTTTGGCTGGGGCCATCGCCTAATTCAATGAACTCCATGTATTTCTCGAAAAGGATTCTTTTATGCGATCTATGCGTATTTACAACATGCAATTCCCCATTAATACTGGCAACTAAGTATCCGTTTTTAAGTTGAAAACAGAACTGAGCTTCTATGCCTTCTTTTGGAACCAATTCTTCTTTTTTCGAAGAAGATTCCATCTTTGTATTCCCAGCATTCACATCGATTGGGCCCAAGACTTTGGCCCAATCCTGGTGACGCTTGGATGAATCATAACCTGATTCAAACGGGTTATATGATTTATTTGAAGCCGGCACACCCGCTGACTTATCCAGTTGGATTTCATTTTTGTAGGTGGGTTTTGACAATAGATCATCCAAGCCATCCAGCCCCCCTAAACTCATATCTGGTTGAACAACAAAACTGCCTATTGCCTTGCGCACTGCAGATTTAAGAATCGTATAAACATGCTTCTCATCCTCAAATTTTACATCTGTTTTAGTAGGATGGATATTTACATCAATTTTAGCCGGGTCTACATTTAAAAAAATACAATAAGTTGGAAACGAACCAGTATCGATAAGACCCTCGAAAGCGGCCATAACTGCATGATGAAAATAAGCACTCTTGATATATCGACCGTTTGCATAAAAAAATTGATTCCCTCTGGTTCTTTTTGCCTTGCTAGGAATACCCACCAAACCACTAATTTGAATAATTTCTGTATTTTCCTCGAGCTGTATTAAATCCCCTTCTTTAAATCCAATCAAAATATCTTTAAGACGGCCTTCGGTATCCGATGCTCTTAACTTTTGGACTTCATTATCATTGTTATAAAGTTCATATTCAATGCTTGGATTAACGATAGCCTGCCTCTGAAATTCTTCAATGATATGCTTTGTTTCAACAGCAACAGATTTTAGAAAATTTCTTCGTGCTGGGATGTTATAGAATAAATTTTTTACTGTAATTGAGGTACCTACAGGAGCCGCACATAATTCTTGAGTTTTAATTTCAGAACCATGAATAATAATTTTGGTCCCTGCGTCATCGTCTTTTCTTCGTGTCACCATTTCAACCATAGAAACAGCAGCAATACTTGCCAAGGCTTCGCCTCTAAAACCATAGGTGTTGAGCGAATATAAATCCTGAGCCTGTGAGATTTTACTCGTTGCGTGCCTTTCCCAGCACATTCGAGCATCTGTTTCGCTCATTCCAATCCCATTATCTTGAATTTTAATGAGGCTACTTCCACCATTTTTAATAAACAGCTTTATTTTTGTGGCTTTTGCATCGAGACAATTTTCGAGCATTTCCTTAACAGCACTCGCTGGTCTTTGAACCACCTCGCCTGCTGCAATTTGATTGGCTACATTATCGGGAAGAAGCTTTATTACATCTATCACTGATTAACAAAGATACACATGAACAAACAGTTTTTACACGTGCTTTTTGGTGATGAGTATGAATTTAATTTAAGAATAAAGGTTAAAGTATTCTTTCAGTATCCCATTGCTCGAGGTAATCAGCTACGCGCCTCACAAACATGCCTCCTAAAGCGCCATCGACTACTCTATGATCATAACTATGGCTCAAGTACATCATGTACCTAATCGCAATTACGTCTCCATGCTTGGTTTCTAGAACGGCTGGTTTTTTACGAATGGCTCCGACTGCCATAATTGCAACTTGTGGTTGATTTATTACGGGTGTTCCCATCACGTTTCCAAAGCCACCGACATTGGTTAATGTATAGGTGCCACCTTGAATTTCATCTGGACTTAGTTTGTTATCTCTGGCTCTAACAGCTAAATCATTTACGGTTCGCGTAAGTCCAATCAGATTCATATTATCTGCGTTTTTAACGACAGGAACGATGAGATTACCGTTGCTCTGGGCAACAGCCATTCCCACATTTATATTTTTTCTCTTAATTATTTTATCGCCGTCAACACTCACATTGATCATTGGAAAATCCTTGATTGCTTTGGTTACTGCCTCAATAAAAATAGGAGTAAATGTAATATTTTGACCTTCTTTAGCTTTGAAGTCGTGCTTCATCTTTTCTCTCCAAAGGAACAGCTCTGTAACATCTGCTTCTACAAAGGAGGTAACATGAGGACTGACGGTCTTACTCATTACCATATGATCGGCAATGAGTTTACGAACTCTGCCCATTTCAACCACCTCATCACCTGTATTTAAAGAAACTGCAGGTTTATGAATTTTAGGCGCATCTGTATCTTGTTTGCTCGGTTCGGGAGCTGCAGGTGCGGGCGAAGCAGCTGCTCCTCTGCTTTCCACATATTTTAAAATATCGCCTTTTGTTACACGACCCTCTTTACCTGTACCAGCAACGGTTTCCAGTTCGGCCATTCCTATACCTTCGGTTCGCGCAATATTCATTACTAATGGAGAGTAAAAGCGATCTCCACTATTGGTTACTGCTTCCGGCTTTGCATTTATTATTGCTTCTACTTTGGCTGTTTCTGTTACTGCTATTGTTTCATCTATCTGGGGAGCACTTGATTTTGATTCGGCGGCGCCGTCTCCGTCTATGTGAGCTACTACTTCACCAACTGGAACAACGTCCCCCTCTTGAAAAAGAATTTTACTTAAAATTCCTTCCTCCGATGAGGGAATTTCAGAGTCCACCTTATCTGTTGCTATTTCCACTAGGGGCTCATCTTTTTCAACTCTATCTCCTTCGTTCTTTAGCCATTTAGTAATGGTAGCTTCTGCTATACTCTCACCCATTTTGGGCATTAAAATTGATTTACTTGACATGTGAAATGAACTGCAAAAATCGCATTTTTAGTGCAGAAAGACAAAAATATTATTATTAACAGCTAAAGAAGTCAAGAAAATCAATTATTTTTTTTGATTAATTGTTCGTTTTATTGTTTTTTTGTGTAAAATCTATAAGAATATGGGAACATTAAAAGAATTTAAAGAATTTATCAACCAAGGAAATGTTTTGGACCTTGCAGTTGCTGTTATTATTGCTGGTGCGTTTAAAAAGATCATAGATAGTGTAGTAAATGACATTATTATGCCTTTAATAGCCATGTTTGCAAATTTAGATGATGTAAAAGATTTGAAACAAGGACCTTTCACTTATGGGAATCTTCTCTCTGCTATAATTTATTTTATTCTTGTAGGTTTCATTCTTTTTTTAATTGTGAAGTCTGCAAATAAATCAAAAAAATAATTGGCAAGAGTTTTGCAATATTGTTAAAGCCAAAACACAATACTTTATACAAAAATGAAACATACTTTACTCGTGGGGGTTTTTACCTTACTTGGGACTAGTCAAGCGCAAAGTGTACTTAAATCAGATTCCCTGAAGAAAGAAAAGATTATTTGGACCAAATCTTCTGAGTTTGGTATGAATGCAGCTCTATCTGGAACCTCACCCAATTGGAGTGGTGGTGTTGCCAATAATTTAAGTGGTAATATTTTCTTTAATGCTCTAGCTAAGGCGGACTGGGGAAGAATAAATTGGGATAATAATTTAAAGATAAATATTGGTGCAATAAGTACAATTATAGAGGATAATAATGAAGAGAAGTATAGGAGTACAAAAAAGAACATTGATAATGTTTTTTTTGACTCTAAGTTCGGCTATAGATTTAAAGCTCCAAACTGGTTAAGTGCCTTTGCTTCGATGAACATTCAAACTCAATTACTTGGCGGAAACTCGTATCTAAAAAGCTCAATTGGTCGAGATTCTTCCATAAGAACAAGTTCATTTATGAGTCAAGGAGTTACTATGCCATCCGTTGGTTTTGAAGCAAAGCCCAAAAAATGGGCTTTTGTTCGTTTAGGTTTGGGAGCGGTTAAGCAAACCTGGGTTTTAAACCAAAAACTTTATTTTGATGACAACCCTAACATCAAATATGAGGATGCTGTTCAAACTCTTTACGGAGTTGAGAAGGGTAAAATAATAAGAAACGAGTTAGGGTTTAACATGCAATTTGGTCTAGATAAAAGCTTTGGCCCGAAGGATATTTATAATTTAAAATTGAATTATCTAGGATTCTCTCCTTATGGCTTTTCTAAATCAAACAGTCCCTTAGATAGTCGATTTGATTTTGGATTTTCTGCAAAAATTGGCAAATATGTAAACCTAAATTACACCTTAATTTCTATTTTTGATAAGGATTTAAGTCTGGTTGGACAGAATCCATGGCAAAACAGTTGGATTTTAGGAATAGGCTTTTTGTATAAACTTTAAAGTTTATTTCTGTTTCTAATCCAAAATTTGGGCTGCGTGTTCTTTGGTCTTAACCTTCTCAATAATGGTTTCAATAAAGCCGTCTCCATCAATAATAAAGGTGCTGCGCGCTACTCCCATATATTGTCTGCCGTACATGCTTTTTTCCACCCAAACACCGTAATTTTCACAAACGGTCTTTTCTGTATCTGCGATAAGAGAGAAGGGCAAATCATATTTATCAATAAATTTAAGGTGTTTCTTCTCTGAATCTGGACTCACTCCAATAATGGCGTATCCTTCATCTATAAAACGATTGTAGTTGTCTCTGAGATCGCATGCCTCTGCCGTACATCCCGGAGTATCATCTTTGGGATAAAAATACAACACTAACTTTTTTCCTTTGAAATCATTAAGAGAAACGGAGTTCCCATTTTCTAGAACACCATCGATAGCTGGCGCTTTATCTCCAATTGCAAGTTTTTTCATATGTTAATTAACAACAAATTTACACCTTTGTTTGCATCACTAAGGCAGGGCTTAGATCAAACTTACCCATAAGCTTCTTTGCATTTACTGTATTATTAAATTCAGAGATATCGAGTTTTTGGCGGTGAATTACATCATCCTCTGTAAATTCTTCATTCCATAAGCGCTTCATTTCTGCTTGAACGGTGCTAGCATCAACGACTTGGCAATATTCTTCCAGACCGGAATTTACCACCATTAAATCATTGACTACACAGAACCTCCCTCTGTAGAGTGCATTTAGCATCTTTAGTTTAATGCCTGTATTTTGGAATGTATACAATATATTTATATGAGCATGTTCTATGAGCCGTAGAACTTCCTTAGCGGCGATATTAAATGCTAATTTGACGTTAGAATATTTTTTGGCGGCGGCTTTTAATGCTGCTGATGGATTATTTCCAGCAATAATGCATGGAATTTCTAATTTTGAAAAAACATGTTCTACCAAATAAATAGCTGCTCTATTGTTTTCTCCAACCGCTAAGTTACCATGATATAATGCGTACTCTCCTCTTCCGGCCTTACTAAATACATGATCATTACTATGAAAAGCGGGTAGGTAAAACACATTTCTAAAGTTGTCTTTGAAATAGTTCGTTTCGTTTGGACTTATAGTGGCAATACCATCACTTGCATGAAGAACACTCTCGTACTTTTCTAAGCGATCAGCCTCCACTGTGTAAAAATACTTCTTAAAGAAAGAGGATTCTGCATGTTCCAAACCTCTGTAATAGAGATGCTCTACATTATGCATGCGCACCAATTTTTGTCGTTTTTCTAAATCTGGATGCAGTAAAAAATAAGTGCTGTGTAATCCTTCAAAAAAAATGGGCCAGTCGTTCTGTATTAAATTCTTAAGTAATTCCGCATCATTTCTTGTTGCTACAATGTATGGAAGTTCCCCAATAAATGGGTTTTTGAACCTTCTACGCTTGTAATAATATACCTGTTCACAATACTTATCCAATTCTGGATGAGGTTCTTTGCCTCCGTATATAAAACAGTGCAAAACTATCTTTACATCTAAACGAGCCAAGGCTTTTATCCTATAAAAGATATCGATAACCCCTCCATAATTGGCCGGGAAAGGCACATCAAATGCCACAATATGCAAGCCCTTTTTATTCACTCAAATGCTGTTTATAAAGGTTTTTCAAGATTCTCTCCTCGGTGCCCCAATTAAAAACTTCTCGTGCTTTGGCGCAATTATCTCTAAGCTCAAGATACTTTTCATCATGTTCTAAAAGATAGTTTACATTAGTCACAATATCTTCTACACTACTTTTAGTAATAACCCCTATTTCAAATTGTTTATTTATTGTAACATACTCTGGAAAAGGATTTATAAGCGAGGGTAATTTGGCATGCATGTAATCAAAAAGTTTATTATTTAGGGACAGGTAATAACTTAACCCCCTATTCTCACTCACATTTAACCCCAGCCAAGCCTCTTGGGTAAGCTTTGGTAATTCGGCGGGTTTTACAAAGCCCAGAAAATCTACTTTATTTTCTAACCCATTATCTTTAACCAGTTCCCTAAGCTTTTGGCTTAAATCTCCCTCACCAGCTATTTTAAGCTTAATCGGGATTCTTTTCATGGCCAAGATGGCATGTTCCAGACCTCTGCCCGAATTTAAAGCTCCTTGATATAGAATGAATTTTTCTGAGATTGACGTATTTGGGATTTTTGCTTTGAGAATAGGAGCATTTCTTACTACACCTATTGCAGTCCCATAAAGGCTTTTGAAATGTTCACCCAGCTCTTCGCCTACAGTATAGGAAAACAGAGCATACTGAAATGCCTTTTTTTCTACCCACAACCAGAATTTTTGAATCCATTTTCGATCTTTAACTTCCGGAGTATGAGCAAAAATCTCATGGGCGTCAAAAATAAAGGGCAGACGTTTAACCCGTGCGCTAAATATTCCGGCTAAAGCAGTGTCACAATCGATGGCACAAATGGCTCTGTGTCTCGTAAACAAGAGATAAATACATAATCTCAGGTTTAATTCTAAATAAAATAGTTTGCCTTTACTAAAAATCAATCGAAATCTCTTTTGTTGGAAGGGCTGAGTTTGAAGGACGGGCGAGTTCCTTTTTTTTCTTCCAATTAAAGTACATTGATATCCTGCATTTTGCAAGGAGCTGCAAATACGAATCATTCTTTGATCGTATACCAAATCATTTGAAACAGTAAAAGCTATTCGTTTTTCCATTTCATCTTTCCTTCTTTGCTTATTCTAATGTACTTATGATCAATCAACCAGCGCAATTCCCTTTGATAGAGGTCAAAGCTACGTTTAGGAACCTTATTTAAAAACTCTTGTGGTGTATATTTTTTCTCCCTGACTTCCTTCTCTATGACTCTTCTTGTTTCACCCGTACTCTGAGAGCTGCTTTTCTGTTTATTGCTGCAGTAATCGCAATTGCCACAGTCTTCAGATGCTTCATCTAAGAAGTACTTCATCCAGAATTTATTTCTACATTGATTGCCGGTAGAATAGCTAATCATTGAGTTAAACTTCTCTTTTTTATCTTGTTGAATCTTTATTAATCTATCGGCATCGAAGTTTGCATACACGGTTCGTTCCTCATGCAAGAAAAGGGTCGACTTCTCAGATTTTTCTTGAAAATCAAGAAATCCTAAGGACATCATTTTTTTTAATATCCTTTGAATATCACCCTCCGTTGAGTGGAGGTATTTTGCCATTTTCGCTTCATTAATTTGAACATAGGAGTTAAATATTCCCGCAAAAGACCTCATTAAGAAATCTAAAAGTGGTTCAAATTCCTTGTGCTTTACTTTTAACTCGTATATGGATGCCGCATTTCCTATTATTCTTACCTTACTGGGACTCCAAGAGGAATCCTGAAATGTCCAAATATCTAAAATTTGAAGGGCTTTTATTCCGTTATAAATTCGGTTTGGAATGGTATTGTAAGCATTTGCGACCTCACTAATATTAAGTTTATATACTTGTTCCGATCCACCGCCGGGTGGAACAGATAAGTGATTTAGTACCGCATTGTAGATACGCCCCAATTCAGGCTCATCTACATCATTCATGCTTAATCTTTCTTGAATGACTTTAAAATCATGCGCTTCATATAACAGAATACACCAAGACTCTTTGCCATCTCTGCCGGCTCTTCCTGCTTCTTGATAATAGCCCTCTGGGGTCAAACTTGGCTTCATATGAAGAACCAAACGCACATCTGGTTTATCTACACCCATTCCAAAGGCATTGGTACATACCATCATACGCACCTTATTCTTCATCCACAAATTTTGCTTTGAACTGCGCTGCTTATTTGTTAAGCCTGCATGGTAAAAATCTGCAGATATATGATGGGACTGGAGCAGTTCAGCTGCTATTTCTGCTTCCCTTCTACTATTCGTAAAAACAATACCTGAACCTTTTATTTGGTTGCAAATCTCAACCAGCTTTACATTCTTGTTTTCTGCGTTGATGCATCCATATTTTAAATTGGGCCGTGCAAAATCTCCTTGAAATATAAAGGGTTCTTGTAAGCCTAATTTATCAATAATATCCTCTTTTACTTTTGGGGTTGCTGTTGCGGTAAAAGCAACCATTTGCAGCGATTTATTAAAAAGCTCCTGAACTTCGGCAATGCGCAAATAAGGGGGTCTAAAATCGTACCCCCACTGCGATACACAATGAGCTTCATCAATCACAAGCATCGATATATTCAAATTGGGTAAGTACTCACGAAAGGAATCGCTAATTAACCGCTCTGGCGACACATACAGAAATTTATAATGCCCTTGCAGTGCGTTCTCCATGCTTAACAAAACCTCCTGCCAAGACATTCCACTATGTAGAGCCAAAGCTCGTATATCTCTAGCTGCAAGTTGCTCTACTTGATCTTGCATTAATGCAATTAAGGGCGATATTACCAGCGTTAGACCTTCTTTAATCATTCCGGGAACCTGAAAACAAATGGATTTTCCTCCCCCGGTAGGTAGAAGAGTAAGGCCGTCTTTATTGGTTAAGATATGAGATATTATCTCCAACTGCCCGTCTCTAAAAGAGCTGTACCCCCAATATTGCTTAAGAATATTTAATGCTTGACTTGTTATAACGAGGCAAAGATAAGAAGGTTTAAGGCCTATTGCACCTTATATATATGCGCTGAATTTGGGCTTAGTTTCAGTTGAAACGGAGCTTTCTGCGAGATAGTTGAAGAGTCTAAAGGTTGTGGAATCTTGGCTAAAAAGTTTAGTTGGCTTCCATCGAGCATGTTAATCAGAGTATCCTGATCTGATATCTGAGCCACAAAAGGGTTCAAGTCTATTATTTTGCTCTTTGAATCCTGATTAAGAACAATCATAAACTTTGAGAAAGCATCTATTCTAAAATACACAAATGTGTTATCTCTGCTTCTGTAACTAACTGTTTTTCCATTAAAAATTGCAGGATTGTTTCTTCTCAAGTGAATCAAGTTCTTTAAATATTCAAACGCTTCTTTTTTCTCCTTGGGATACGCATCTAATAGGGCGATAGATGAAGAGCCCCTCCCAAGATCTGCGGGGAAGTCTACGTAAAAATTCTCTTTTGCTCCATCTAGCAAAAGTTCCGTACCATAATATATGCTTGGAATACCTCTTGTAGTAAACAAAAGCATCATGGCCATTTTCCATTTATCTATGTCTCCCCCTACTTCGGAAAATATTCGATTGGAAAAATCACAATCAACAAAGGTGTTCAATTGCTCGGGGTATTGGTAAAGAAGATCATTTTCGAAGATCTGATGCAATTCCCGAAACCCTTGACCATTTCCATAGCCCTCGGACAAGGCGAAATTACAGGCTTCAAAAAAGGTATAATCTGTTACTGTTTTGAGAGTATTGTCCTTAAACTGAACGAGGTTGTTGGCGGCATAACAGGCTTGCTGAATACTGTTTCCTGTATGAACCATCCCATAAATTTTTAGTTCTGGAAAGTTTTGTTGCATTAACTCGTGCAATTGCTGGGTGTATTTTTTATTTAACTTATTTCCCAATTCTATTTTAAATCCAGAAAAAGAAAATGACTCTGCCCACCACAGCGCCACTTGATTTGCATATGTAATCATGTGCGCATTACGTTCATTTATGCGAAGTGTGGCAGAAGATGTAATAAAATTGGAGGGTGCTGTTTCATTACTAAACCAGCCAGTATCAAAATAATTATGCATCCAATGTTTATGACTAAAACTGCTTGGAAGTAATTCCATATTTACCTTAATTCCATATTTTTGAGATTGTAGAATCAATTCATCTAGCGTATTTTGGTTTCCAAATCTTTCATCTATGCTGAAATGATTGGTTATTAATCTTCCGGTGTAGGTGTTTTTCTTTTGCTTATTGTTTTGTATTGGACTTAAATTGATGGCTGTAATTCCCAAATGATTAAGATATGGAAGTTTGTTTATTACGCCTTGTAAATCGCCCCCATGTCTGGCCTTATCCAAATCAATATTTACCATATCCTGAGGCTTTGAACTTGGTATAACATCATTTTTGGTGTTTCCATTTGAGAACCTGTCCACGAGTATTTCATATAAGACATCTGATGTTTTATAGGGCAATACACTCTCTGTTGCCCTTGCTTTTAATTCATACCTAAGCCTAAAGTTCCGTATACCTCTTATCCTATTCCATGAGGATTGAACATTGGAATAAAACTCAAGAAATCCTGGCTTAGCGTCAGCAGTGATTTTGACCTGCAAATAGGCAATATGCCTATTTGCAGATGGTTTTTTCCCGATAAACTCTACTCCCTCATAATCCTTCATAAAAACTTGTGCAGCAGAAATCTCACTAGCATTGACAATAATTTCTAGGACAGGGTTTGAGAATCCAACATACCAATGTGGAGGTGCCATATTCCAAACTTTACTTGGGATGGCTTTAACAGTGTTGATAGAAAGTAGTGCTATTAAAGTTACAAAGCTCTTAAGCTTGATCATAATACAAAAAAAAGCATTAGAATTGAACAAACACAGCAAATTTCGTTGGTTGTTCATATGTTTTGAAATACTTGAAAAAAAAATGATTTTAACAATTGGGTGTCAATTGCTTTCCCTTATATTTGACTCCCGTAGCGTTACTCGAATATTATGAAGAAAACCAAGTATATTTTTGTTACGGGTGGGGTAACCTCCTCTTTGGGCAAAGGAATTATTGCCGCATCATTGGCTAAACTTTTACAGGCTCGAAATTACTCTGTTACCATTCAAAAGTTTGACCCTTATATAAATGTTGACCCTGGAACGCTGAATCCCTATGAACATGGTGAGTGTTATGTAACGGATGATGGCGCTGAAACGGATTTAGATTTGGGCCATTACGAACGTTTTTTAAACGTAGCTACCTCGCAAGCGAATAATGTGACCACTGGTAGGATTTACCAAACAGTTATAGATAATGAACGGGAGGGAAAATATCTAGGGAAAACCGTTCAAGTGATTCCCCATATTACGGATGAAATCAAACGCCGCATGAGAATTCTTGGTGATAGTGGAGAATATGATATTGTTATTACTGAAATTGGCGGAACCGTGGGAGATATTGAAAGCTTGCCTTATGTGGAGAGTATTCGACAACTTTTATGGGATATAGGCAATGACAATGGAATTGTTTTGCATTTAACTTTAGTTCCTTATTTGGCTGCGGCTGGAGAACTAAAAACTAAACCAACTCAGCACTCTGTTAAAAATTTACTTGAGCTAGGCATTCAGCCGGATGTTCTTATTTGTAGAAGTGAGAAGCATTTGCCTCAGGAATTAAGAAAAAAGGTAGCGCGCTTTTGTAATGTAACTCAAAATGCAGTGATCGAAAGTAGAGATGTTAAGACCATATATGAGGTTCCTTTGGTTATGTTAAAGGAAAAACTGGATAAGGTGGTTTTAGCAAAACTAAAATTAAGCAGTAAAGTAGAACCTAATTTAGATAACTGGAAAGATTTCCTATCTAAATTAACGCACCCAAGCAGCGAGGTTAACATTGCCTTGGTGGGAAAATATGTCGAATTGCCTGATGCTTATAAGAGCATCAATGAAGCATTTATACATGCGGGCGCTTCAAACGAATGCAAAGTAAAAGTAGACTGCATCCAAAGTGAAATGATCGAAGCAGGTAATGTTTCGGATAAACTAAAAAAATATGACGGCATTCTTGTAGCCCCGGGATTTGGGGATCGAGGAATTGAAGGAAAGATATTAGCCGTTCAATATGCTAGAGAAAATAATGTTCCCTTCTTTGGTATTTGCCTAGGAATGCAATGTTCTGTGGTAGAATATGCAAGGAATGTATTAGAAGTAAAAGGAGCCCATTCTGCCGAAATGGGAGATGTCTCGAACCCTGTCATTGACATGATGGAAGATCAAAAGAAAATTTCTAAAATGGGTGGAACGATGCGATTGGGTGAATATAAGTGTCAACTCGTTAAGGGCAGCCAGGCTGCTAAAGCGTATGGAAAAACCAACATATTAGAAAGACACAGACACCGGTATGAGCTCAACGATAAATACAAGGCTAAACTGGAGAAAGCTGGAATGCAAATAACGGGTACAAATCCAGATACGGGACTAACGGAAATTGTTGAAATTCCAGAACACCCTTATTTCGTTGGGGTTCAATTTCATCCAGAATTAAAGAGCACAGTAGACAACCCGCATCCTTTATTTATTCGCTTTATACGAGCCGCCATGGATAAGCAGAAAGATAAAAATTTCTAAAGTAAATTTACATTCTATCTGCCGTTTCAATACCCAGTAATCCCAAGGAAGTTTTGATGGTATTGGCAGTCATATGGCTGAGTTTTAATCGAAAAGACTTGAGCGTGGCATTTTCTTCTTTTAATACAGGTGCCTCGGAGTAAAACTTATTATACCCTTTGGCTAAATCTAAAACATACTGAGCTATTTTACTAGGATTCATTTGATTAGATGCTTCCACTAAAGAGCTATTAAAAGCATAAATTTTCTTTATTAAATCGGCCTCAGATGGAAGTAAGGTATTGGGTAACTGCTCTACAATATCTGAGTTTTTACTCTTGGCTAGCATGCTTTGAATTCTGGCATAAGCATACATAACAAAAGGACCCGTATCGCCTTGAAGATCGATAGACTCCTGAGGATTAAATACCATTCGTTTTTTGGGATCTACTTTGAGAATGAAAAATTTTAGTGCGGCCATTCCTAACTTATAACATAGGCTGTTAATATCAGAATCAGACATAGCATCTGTTTTCCCAAGTTCTAAGGTTCGTACTTTGGCGTTTGCCACCATATCATCCACTAAGTCATCTGCATCAACTACCGTTCCCTCTCTGCTTTTCATTTTCCCACTGGGCAAGTCCACCATTCCGTAACTCAAATGAAATAAACCTGGAGCATAACTTCGGTTCAGTTTTGCCATGATGAGCTGTAGTACTTTAAAATGATAATCCTGCTCGTTGCCTACGACATAAATACTGCGCTGTGCTTTATATTCCTCAAACTTCAGTTCTGCAGTTCCCATGTCTTGGGTCATGTATACAGATGTACCGTCTTTTCTTAGAATCAACTTTTGGTCTAATCCTTCTTCTTTAAGATCTACCCAAACACTGCCATCTTCTTTTTTTAGAAATGCTCCCGATTTCAATCCTTCTTCAACCAGATCTTTCCCCAAGTTGTATGTATTGCTCTCGTAATAATAGGTGTCAAAATGGACCCCTAATTTTTCATAGGTTCTATTAAAGCCTTGGTAAACCCAAGCATTCATCTTTTCCCAAACTGCGCGAACCTCTGGATCATTGTTTTCCCAATCTAAGAGCATTTGCTGGCAAGATTTCATGAGCTCACTATTGTTTCTTACCAAATCTGTAATGGCCGCTTTGACCTTATCCATTTTATCCCCTTCGATCTTGCAGTACTCTTGGTACAGCTCAATGGCTTTATCCTTTACCTCTTCCGATATCGAATCAAAATTACCCCTTAAGACTTCTTCTATTACCGAGCGCGTTTGTGATTTGAGTTCGTGCTCAAATTTAACATAGTAGTCTCCAACCAGGTGATCGCCTTTTTTTCCTGAGGATTCAGGAGTTTCCCCGTTTCCAAAGCGTTGCCAAGCGAGCATACTTTTGCAAATATGAATCCCCCGATCATTAATAAGGTTGGCTTTTACTACTTCAAACCCATTAAACTCTAAAATTTCTGAAACAGAAAAACCCAATAGATTATTTCTAATGTGCCCCAAATGCAAGGGCTTGTTGGTATTGGGTGAGGAGTACTCAACCATTACCGTAACCTCTTTGTTGCTCTGTTTTCTCGGGTAATTAGACCAATTTTCAGCAAGAAAATTAATGTAAACGGTGGGATTAATCACTACGTTTAAAAATCCCTTTATTACATTATACGAGTCAATAAATTGGCACTTTTCAATGAGCGCTTCTCCAACTTCCTTTGCGGTATCCTCCGGTCTTGCTTTAGAATATCTTAGAAGTGGAAATACTACAAATGTGAAATCACCTTCAAAATCACTACTTGTAGGCTCTATTTTAGCCTCATAATCCAAATCATACAAGGATTTCAACACCTCTGAGATGTCTTCCTCCAATTGCGCTACGATATTCATAAGCTACAAAGTTACATTTTTACTTGCCATAATTCGCCCTTAATTCCTTCGTATATTTATCTATTATTCGATAGACATAAAGATGAACTGTTCTGTAAAGAGGCATTTTTGAAGACGTTTTTATACAAATAAATAGATCAAATGAGGCTGGAAATTGGGGCTTGCTATTAAACCCAATCATAAAGCCTATTCTATTTTAATCGATCTGGATTATTGCTTAAAAAGGCTTTCCAACCAGAAGCAGATTTCCCCTTGGGAGTACCAAATTCTTTGGGAGCAAATTGGAACTGATGGCAGACAGCTGCAGCTAAACCATCCGTAGCATCTAAACTTTTCGCTTCTAATTTTTTTCCTAATATTGATTCAAGCATTTTGGCTACTTGTTCTTTACTAGCTGCTCCATTCCCCACAATGCTTTGTTTTATTTTTCTAGGTTCGTATTCATATACTTTCAACCCTTTACCTAAGGCTGCGGCAATAGCTACTCCTTGCGCTCTTCCCAGCTTGAGCATGCTTTGTGCATTTTTCCCATAAAAAGGAGCTTCAATGCTTACAATATTCGCTTTAAATCCTTCTATTAACTCACTGATGCGCCTGTATATAGCTTGCAATTTGTCTCCGTGATTTTCATACATGCCCAATTTTATTTCGCCCATGCCCACGTAAATGAGCTTATTGCCTTGAACTTCAATTACTCCATATCCCAGCAGGTTTGTACCTGGATCAATTCCGAGAATAATTTTCTTTTCGACCACATTTCAAATATAACCTTAGGACTTCTGTAGCCTGCAAATAGTTTCGCACAGCATAAGAGTATTGAAAGAGATCATTATCTTAAGAATGGTGAAGTGTCAAGGATTATATTATTACTTAGACAGCTAATAACATATTAAAAAAGGCCCTCAGGAAGGGAATCCATCGGGCCAATATATATAGGGAAGGTGTTCTATTAATCTACATTATCATGTAAATGCTTATTTGGCTTAACCGTTGGTTCTGGTGTTTCCTCAGGTGTTTCACCAATAACTATCTTAGATACTTTATCATCGGTACTTTGCGGTGCATGAACAATAACCTCTTTTCGTCTCAAATAAGCCGGTACGTTAAGATCTGCATCGTTATTGTGATTGCCCAACAATACATCTCTTTCCTTACGTATACGTTCTGCACGCGATTTGTGTATTAAGTCTTCTACAAAGGGGTCTTCAGATTGATCATCTAATAATAGCGTAGGCTCCACTCCAATTTGTGGCGCATTTATATCTTCCAGTTCTTCCGAATTACTCGCCTCAAAGGTTGACTCGGGAGCAATAAATGCTTCAAAGCCGGTAGCTATTACCGTGATTGATATCTCATCCTCTAAATCTGGATCATGGGTAATTCCCATTTTAAGGTGTGCCCCATTTCCTGCTTCGGCCTGTAAATACTTTTTCACCTGGCTGGTTTCGCTTAAACGAGGTTCTTTATTTCCATATTTAAAATTGACCAATAAATGTTTGGCTCCTAAAATTCGTGTATTATCCAACAATGGACTGTCTAGAGCTGCTTTAGAAGCTTCATCTGCTCTATTGTCTCCACTTGCAATACCAGTACCCATGATGGCTCTTCCACTTAAGGTCATGGCAGTTTGGACATCTTTAAAATCTACATTTATCTGACCTGGAGAAGTAATAATTTCAGCAATACCTCTAGCCGCTGTACATAACACATCATCGGCTTTTGCAAAAGCTTCAGATACTCCCAGGTCGCCATAGATATCGACAATGCGATCATTACTAATGGTCAAGATAGCATCTACATGAGGCTTCATGTTTTCTACCCCTTCCAAGGCTTGGTTAATTCTCTCAGGGCCTTCATCTTCAAAGGGAAGAGTCACAATACCTACTGTTAAAATACCTAACTCTTTGGCTATTTTAGCAATAACAGGAGCCGCACCGGTCCCTGTTCCACCACCCATTCCGGCTGTTATAAAAGCCATTTTAGTATTATAACCTAAGATTTCATTTATTTCCGGAACACTTTCAATAGCTGCTTTTCTGCCTTCTTCCGGTTGGCTTCCTGCTCCTAAACCTTCGGTTAATTGAAGGCCTAATTGCAATTTATTTTTTACTGGGCTGTCTACCAATGCTTGGGCATCTGTGTTGGTTACGAAAAACTCAACGCCTTCTATTCCTTGTCGATACATGTGATTTACAGCATTGCATCCACCCCCACCTACTCCAATTACTTTTATAATAGATCCCTTTAGTCTCAAAACATCCGGTTCAAAATTGTTTGGCATATCCATAATATCTCTTTCTTCTTAATTAAACAATTAGTCGTTTTCAAAATCATCTTCTCCGTCTTCCATCCAATCGCGAATCCCTTTGCTTAAACCCCAAGAGCCACTGAATAGATTTTTTATACCTGTTGAAAACCCAGCTTTGCTAGCTTCTGTCTCTTCGAGTTCAACTTCTTCCATTTCCTCGGCAGCTTGAGAAGCAGCAGCCCCCGTTTCTCTGTGAATTTTATGATTCATTTGCTCTTCTGTACTTTCGGTTATTTCAAAACCCTTGAGCACCAAACCTATACCTGTAGCAAAAATTGGGCTTTTCACTTCATCGGTAAGTCCTTTACCTAAATGTTGATTAGGGACTCCAAGGTTTACATCCATACCTAATCTAAAACTAAACAACTGAGTGATATTCTTTAATGAAGAACCCCCACCAGTAATAATTAGGCCTCCTGGCAATTTACCGTCGTATCCGGACAGGCTCAACTCATACTGAATTCGCTCAATAATATCTTCCATTCTGGCCTGTATTACCTGAGAAATTCCAAATAATGATATTTCCTTTGGCGTTCTATTTGGCAAACCAGGAACGACAACTACTTCATTTTTTTGTGATTCTATAGGGTAACATGAGCCATGATTAATTTTTACATACTCTGCTTGTTCTCCTAAAATACCAAATGCTTCCTGCATGTCTTTAGTTACTCTATCACCGCCTATATCAACAATGGCTGTGTGACGCACAATTCCTCCTTCAAAAATGCATAAATCTGTTGTTCCTCCGCCTATATCAACCAATGCAACACCGGCCTCCATTTCTTCGGCGCTCAATACTGCTGCTGCACTTGCAAATGGCTCTACTACTAAATCAACCACTTCAAGTTCTGCTCTACGAACTGCTTTATAGATGTGACGTGCAGCCAAGGATTGACCCGTTACAATATGATAATTACATTCCACTCGAACGCCCAATCGTCCTTCGGGTTCTTTCACCCCTTCTTCATCATCAATTCTATATTCCTGAGGTACAATATGAATGATTTCCTGACCTGGAGGCATGGCTATATTTCTCATTTCATCCTCCAGCTTGGACAATTCCACACTGCTAATCTCTTCTTCACTATTCTTTCGGCTTAACGTTCCCCTATGCTGTAAGCTTTTTATGTGATGTCCTGCAATTCCTACAAAAACATTTTTGATATCTACCTGACTCTGACGTCTGGCTTCATCAATAGCCTTGCGAATAGCTGTTTCTGCCTTAGTAATATTTGCTACCATCCCTCTACTTACTCCGCCTGCGCTAGGTGCTTTTCCCATTCCTAAGACATTAATCTTTCCATTTTCGGAAAGTTGTCCGACAATAGCACAAATTTTTGTTGTTCCAATGTCTAAACCTACGATTATTTTGTCTGTATTTCCCATATATATATTGTGTTCTTTTTTTTAGTCAGTTCCTAATTAATTTGTCTACTATTCAAAACGGCTGGCTTTGCTAATACCTGATTTCTGTATTTTATAATTACTTTAGTGTAGTTGTTCCAGCCCATTTTATTTAGTCCGTTTGTATAGAAAGCATAGAGGTTTTGAAATTTTTCCTCTATAAATTTCGTATCACCTAGTTCAATAGTATGTTTTCCAACCCGAGGTATCAAAGTAAGTTCGGACTTCTTGTCCACATAGCACTGTTCACAATCTGCCTCCCAGGTAGGATGCTTGGATAAAAATGTTCCTAATACACACAAATTCTTAGCCGCTAAGGTTTGTGCTTTCCCTTTAAGGGCTGTTTCAGAAATATATCCGTTGGCGAGTATTACATACTGTGGTTTTAAATCTTTTAATAAGAACTTGTATCCTGTTGAATCCATATAAAACTCTTGGCCTTTTTTATTTTTCACACGTATTATAGGCTTACGATACAATACCTTAATTCTTAATATACCATCCAGTTCCACATATACTTGAACTTTTCGAATGGCTCCCACTCCATGTAAACTAGCTTCTATTCCACTTATATTAATCTCATTGGCCGGCCTACCAACCATGGTTCCAAATTGCTTATATAATCTTTTGAGTATAGCGGTTTCTTGCATAATGGGCTCTTGCTTATCAAAGTAGGATATAGTTACTGACTGAATTATCCTATTATTGGCAGAATTTGATACCGACGCCCATACTACACCAAGTATGATAATTATAGCAGCTAAGAGAGCAAGCTGCTTACCTCTGGTAAATTTTATGTTAGGCCGTTTTAGCTTCATATATTTCCTTAATTTTTGGAACAAGTCTATCTATATCTCCAGCACCCATAATGAGTAATAACTCTGGCTTTGTATTTTCTATATGATTTAAGGTATCTATTTTGCTCAGCAGTTGCTTATGATTAAGCGCCACCTTTTCTAATAACCACTCTGAACTGATTCCATCCAAAGGTTCCTCTCTGGCGGGGTATATATCTAATAGAATTAAATCATCAACTAAAGCTAAGGAAGTGGCAAAATCTGCTGCAAAATCTTTCGTTCTGGAGAATAAGTGTGGCTGAAAAACTCCTGTCACCTTTCTTCCCGGATAAATACCTCTTACGGCATTAATAAATGATTCTAATTCATAGGGATGATGAGCATAGTCATCAATTACAACTTGATTCTTCGTTTTGATAATAATTTCAAAACGTCGTTTTACCCCTTTGAAATTTTCAATGGCTCGTTTTACATGTTGAGGCTCTGCACCCACACTTAAGGCCATAGACATGGCCGCTAGGCTATTCTCAAGGTTATGCAAGCCGGGAACACCCATTTCTATATTTTTAATGGTTTGTGTCTGACTTGAATAGTCAAATATCATTTTTCCATCCTTGGAGGTAGTAACACTCGCGAAAATATCAGCTTCAGGAGAAACCTTATATCTGAAGGTTTTGGCAGGCAATGGAATATCCACTTTTACCGAAGCAAAAACTTCCGCTTCCACGCTATGTGCAAACAGCTCAAAGGCTCGTTTGAATTCGTGTTCTGTTTTATAAATGTCTAAGTGATCTGCATCACTGCTTGTAATAATGGCCTTATGCGGAGTAAGTCTATGAAAACTGCGGTCATACTCATCGGCTTCCATAACTGTAATCAGCTTACTCAGTAAGCTCTTTCCATCTGATTTGTGAAAGTAATTTGATTTAAGATTACTGCTGATGCCTCCTAAAAATGCAGTAAAGTTTATGCCCGCCTCATTGAGTATATGAGCCAGAAGGATACTGGTAGTTGTTTTCCCATGAGTACCAGCTACTGCCAAACATGAGGTGTCTCTAGAGATTAAACCCAATACCTCAGACCTTTTTAACCATGTAATATTTGAAATATTTAATATCTCGGAGCTTGCAGGAATAGCTGGAGTATACACCCATAAAACCGCTTCATTATCATTCAAAAAATGAGAAGGTATATTACTTTTTAAATCGGCATATATAATGGAAATCCCCTCGAATTCAAGAGCTTCTGTTAAGGGAGATTGTGTTTTGTCATACCCGCATACTTCCCAGTCTTCTTGCTTAAAATATCGTGCAAGTGCAGACATTCCAATGCCTCCTATACCTAAAAAGAATACTTTTTTATGCCCTAAACTTCCCTTCAAAATAGATACATTCCCTACCCTCAAAGTACGTAGACCAAATGGGATGAAGGGCTTGTACTTATTCACTCTAAAATAGCATTCTATTATTTTGGGCAATTCAGATGGAAAAATTCTATTATTCAGATCCAAGCCATAGGATGATATCTTAAATAGACACGCTGGTCTACAAATAAAAAAGCCGAGTATTGCTACTCGGCTTTTTTATTATTTTATAGACAGTGAATAGGTATTGGCTACATGGCCTAAACCCAAATTATCCCTGCAATGCTGCTGCACCACCAACAATTTCTGATATTTCGTTGGTAATAGCTGCTTGACGTGCTTGATTGTATTGCAATCGAAGTGATTTTAGCAACTCTCCTGCATTCTCCGTTGACTTATCCATAGCAACCATTCTAGATCCATGCTCTGAAGCGACGGAGTCTAATATTGCTTTATACAGTTGCGTCTTAATACTTCTTGGAATTAATTCTTCTAGGATAGTGGTTTTATCTGGCTCAAAAATGTAATCGTTATTTGAGTTTTGATCTGTAAGTTCTCCATTTGGTTCTACAGGTAACAATGTTTCCACGGTGGGGAACTGCGTTGCTGCATTTTTGAACTTATTATAAATAACCTCAACTCTATCATAGGTGCCTTTGTGAAATTCTGCAAGAATATGGTCTCCTATTTCAAAGACAGCATCTGCTGATAAATTCTGAAAAGCATTTTGAAAGTCAGCAATATTGTTAGTTTCTATTTTCCTCAAAAGCTCAGCTGCTTTTTTTCCAATAGTCATTACATCTACTCCACCTTTTCCATATTGCTCTTGATACTTTCCACCTTGTACAAGGTTTCTAGTTTCCTTGAACATATTGGCGTTGAACGCACCACATAGACCTCTATCGCTACTTACAACGACTAGAAGCACTTTCTTAATGGGCTTATGATTGAAATAAGCCGCTAACTTTTGATCGTCTACACTGTCCTGTAAGTTACCTAACATGCCCTGAAGCTTCTCTGCATAGGGTCGCATGCGAGTGATGGCCTCTTGCGCTTTTCGCAATTTGGTAGCACTCACGAGCTTCATGGCTTTAGTAATCTTTTGAGTACTAATGGTACTTGCTATTCGTGCGCGTATTTCTTTTTGATTAGCCATGTTTTACCTCTTAAGCGTAAGATTTTGCGACTTCTGCACCCACAGTAGTCATGGTAGCTTTTAATTCATCTGTAATTTTACCTGAACCTAAAGCATCTAAAGTGTCTTTATGTTTTGAAGATAAAACTTCGAAATATTCATTTTCAAACTCTCTTACTCTATTTACAGGAATTGATCGAAGAGCTCCCGTAGTTCCTAAGAAAATAATAGCTACTTGTTTAGATACTTCAACCGGTGAATATTGCGCTTGCTTTAATATTTCAACGTTTCTTGAACCTTTGTCTAAAACTGCTTTTGTAGCGGAATCCAAATCAGAACCAAACTTAGAGAAAGCTTCTAATTCACGGTACTCTGCTTGATCCAATTTAAGTGTACCTGCCACTTTTTTCATGGATTTAATTTGAGCATTTCCCCCCACACGAGATACTGAAAGACCTACGTTAATGGCTGGACGAACTCCTGAGTTAAATAAATTAGACTCTAGGAAAATCTGACCGTCTGTAATCGAAATTACATTGGTTGGAATATATGCTGAAACATCTCCCCCTTGAGTTTCAATAATTGGCAATGCAGTCAAGGAACCTCCCCCTTTTACTTTCCCTTTCATTCCCTCTGGAAGATCGTTCATTTTTTCAGTAATTTCAGTATTAGAATTTAACTTACAGGCTCTTTCTAACAAGCGGCTATGAAGATAAAATACATCTCCTGGATATGCTTCACGACCCGGAGGACGACGAAGCAAGAGTGATACTTCACGGTATGCAACGGCTTGTTTTGATAAATCATCAAATACAACAAGAGCCGCTTTACCTTGATCTCTAAAAAACTCTCCAATAGCAACTCCTGCCATTGGTGCATAAAACTGAAGCGGTGCGGGCAATGAAGCAGCTGCCGAAACAACTGTTGTATAAGGCATAGCCCCTTTTTCTTCCAATGCTTTTACTACTTGCTTTACCGTAGACTCTTTTTGCCCAACGGCAACATAGATACAGTATACGGGTTCTCCCTTTTCGTAAAATTCTTTTTGATTGATAATGGTATCAATACAAATAGCTGTTTTACCTGTTTGTCTATCGCCAATAACTAACTCACGCTGACCTCTACCAATTGGAATCATGGCATCAATAGACTTAATTCCTGTTTGTAATGGTTCGTTTACTGGTTGACGGAAAAGTACTCCTGGTGCTTTTCTTTCCAGCGGCATATCTACTGTTTCGCCACCAATAGGTCCTTTACCATCAATAGGTTCTCCAAGTGTATTTACAACTCTACCCAACATTCCATCACTTACAGGAATACTTGCGATGCGGTTTGTACGTTTTACTTGATCTCCTTCTTTAATATCTGTGCTAGCACCCATAAGTACAGCACCCACATTATCTTCTTCTAAGTTCAATACAACCGCTTTCACACCGTTTTCAAACTCTACAAGTTCACCACTTTGAACTCCAAATAAACCGTGGATACGGGCAATACCATCTCCCACTTGCAATACGGTACCTACTTCTTCTAGAGAAGCTTGACCTGCAAAACCGGAAATTTGCTCTTTTAAAATACTAGATACTTCGTCTGGTCTTATCTGTGACATATTTTTATGCTAATTTTAATTCTTTCTTTAAATTATTTAAATGAGTACTCACTGTACTATCGTACAATTTACCGTCGAAGGATACTTTAAAACCACCAATGAGTGATTCGTCTACCGAATTCGTAATAAGCACCTTCTTTGCATTTGTATTACTCTTTACAAAAGCTTCGATACCGCTTAAATCTGCGGCTTTAATTTCTTTGGCAGTAATAACTGAAACCTCAGTTATTCCCTCCGATTTATTTTTTAATGACAAAAATGTTGTGGCTACATCTTGCAACATCCCCTCGCGATTTTTTGATGACATAACACGCATCAAATTTTGTGTTAATTCATTGGTGGATGAGAAGATTTTGTTCAACACATCAACCTTTTTACTTTTAGGTATCAAGGGATTATTCAACATGCTCTTCAGGTCCGCATTTTCAGCAATCGTAGATGCAATAATTTGCATATCTTCTGCTACGGGCGCCAAGGATTTTTTCTCGGCAGCTAATTCGAATATTGACTTTGCGTATCTTCCTGCTACATTCATATCAGATAGTAATTATGCATTGGCAGAGTTACCTGCTGTCATTTGTTTTAATTGTTGATCAATTAATGCCTTTTGAGCATCTGTTTCTTTCAGTTCATGTCGAACAAGTTTTTCGGCGATACTTACACTGTAACCAGCCACTTCTTTTTTGAGTTCTTCAATGGCAGCTACTTTTTGCTTATCAATTTCCTGCGTTGCGCGATCAATCAATTTTTTAGCTTCTGTATCTGCAGATGTTTTTGCATCAGAGATAATAGAGTCCTTCATTTTTCGCGCTTCCTTAAGAATAATATCCTTTTCTGCACGAGCCTCAGCTAAAAGCGCTTCATTCTCTCCTTTTAACTGAGCCATTTCTGCTTTTGCATTCTCGGCTTGTTGCAAAGATTCTTCAATATTCTTTTCTCTCTCCTCTAGGAAAGATAACATGGGTTTCCAAGCGAATTTCTTCAGTAAAAATAAGACTGTAAGAAAAGTCAAGGTCATCCAAAAAATCAATCCCTCTGAAGGGTTGACTAAGGACGGTAGTTCGATTAATAGTCGATTCATTTTTCTTTAATTTGGGATGCAGAAAAATAAGACACGCTGCAACTTGCGCTGCAGCATGTCCATATGTTTCTTAAAGGAATAAGATTAACAAACAAAGTACGATTGCAAAGAAAACAGCACCTTCAACAAGTGCGGCTGCTACAATCATGTTTGAACGAATGTCACCAATAGCCTCTGGCTGACGTGCAATACTTTCCATTGCAGATCCGCCGATTCTACCGATTCCGATTCCAGCGCCAATGGCTGCTAATCCAGAGCCAATTGCAGCTCCCATTTTTCCGTAAGTGGCAGCTCCATCTGTGGCTGCTTGTAGTAGAGTGGTTAATAAACTCATAATTAATATTTATTTTTTTTAATGATTTTCAAGTTCGTGATGTTCGTGCTCTTCAACGGCCATGCCTATATATAGCGCACTTAATAATGTAAATACAAAAGCCTGGAGGAAAGCTACTAATAACTCCATAAAGCTCATGAATATGCCAAATCCAATACTAGCTGGACTCACTGCATAACCAATCCATTCTTGCATTCCACCAAAAATAAAAATGAGTGAAAAGAAACCGAGAATGATAATATGGCCTGCCGTGATGTTTGCAAACAAACGTAACATAAGGACGATGGGCTTTAGAATAACCCCAAACAACTCTATTGGTATTAACATGGGCCAAAGTCCTATAGGCGCATCTGGCATAAAAATATGCTTCCAATAATGTTTATTTCCGTTTACTGTTACATAAATAAAGACAATTAAAGCCAAAATACCAGTTACCGCAACATTACCTGTAACGTTTGCTCCCCCTGGGAAAAAAGGTATTTGACCAAGTAAGTTCATAAAAAATATGAAGAAGAATATCGTAAGAAGAAGTGGGGTAAACTTTCTATATTTTGGACCAATACTAGTTTTAAAGATATCATCTCGTAAGAAAACCACAAGGGATTCAACTAGATTTTGAAATCCAGATGGTGCTTTCCCGCGATTCTTGGCATATTTTCTAGCTACAGCAATAAGGAGTATGCAAATAAGAAACGAACCTAAGAAAAGATTTAATGTATTTTTAGTAATACTGAAATTCCAAATTTTATCTGCTCTAGTTCCATCGGCCCAAACAATCTTGGCTCCGTAATCTACCAGTTTCATTCCCTCAAACGTTTCATGACCATGCGGACCAAATTTTGAAGATGAGAATACTTTCAGTCCTTCTATCTCATTATATACAATAACAGGCAGCGGTAATACTACAGCGTGACCAAAAACATCCCAAGAATGATTATCGGAGACATGCCCCAAAATCATTTCACTCAGTTGTGCTCCAATAGGCTCTTTTTCAGTGTGATGCTCACCAGTTTTATGAGCTGTTTCTTCGCCTAAATGTTCACTCGCAATAGCTGCACTTGTAAAAAATGCAAAAAACAACAATAAAACAGCTGTTCTTAAAGTTCCAAATGAACCACTAAATCTTTTTGTATCAATGATTTGCGTTTTCCTCATGTCTCTCTGAAAGGGGTCGCAAGTTACTACGAAAATCTAAAATATCAAATGCTAAAGCAAAAACAAAATAGGTGCAATAGGAAAGCGCAAAAACAGTGTAATCTTGAAGGCTAAAATTTGGATTTCCTATTTTGGCATTGATTAATATTATTGCGAGGAAAACAATGGTTAGCATCATCCTCAACATGCTTAAAACCATGGTCCTTCTAACCCATGAATTTTCGGTGGCTGCCTGTTGCACACTAAAATACCTTAGAACTATCATAAGTAAGGCTAAATAAATAATTCCGGCATAGGAATACCATCCTACTGTTTCGCCCATGGTCTCTAGGCCAAATAATGCTGCAAAAAATAGAATTGTAACTACTACTATTTTTATAATGTACTTTTTCACTGGGATGCAAAGTTCGCTACATTTATATGATTACCCAAAAAATTAATATGATTTAGCGTTCACGTTTTATTGGCAGGCTTCTCAAAAAAATAAGCTCTGCTTATCCGCTCTTAGAGCTTCCTAATAAACTGATACATGCTGACAAAAACTCCTGTAAGAATGAAAATGAGGGTGAAGATGGGTAGGCTAAGCAGTGCTTTGGAATCTAAAAAACGTCCAATAAGTAAAAAAATGACAATTGTGCCAATCATTTGCATACTCATTCCTGTGTATTGCAAAAATGACTTAGAAGATTTATTTTTCTTTGCTTGCTTCCTTGCCACTATTCTTATCTTCTGGCGCTTTCTCTGTGCTATTCATGTTGCACTTACCATTAAACTGCGCTCCGCTTTCAATCACTAATTTATTGGTTTCTAAGTCTCCATCAATGATGCAAGAGCTCTTGAGTAACAAGGTCTCTTTAATCTTCACATTCCCCTGAATAACTCCTGATAAAATAGCATCCGTTGCATTTAGGTCGCCCGTAATAATTGCTCCCTCTCCCAAAACCAATCGTTGCTTTACGGATACGTTCCCTTCTATCTTTCCATCAACTCTCAAGTCTCCTTCAGATGAAATATCGCCCCTAACAGAAGTTCCTGCACCGATATTATTCAAGAGGTTCGTTCCCAAATTCTCAGACATTTCCCTGTTCTTCTTTCCTAGCATTCTACAAAAATAGTAAAACCATTGAATTTAAACAGATTTACTGTAGGGTAAATTATATATTTTGAAACGTACCTTTGATACCATCTTTCGCATCCTTAAAAAATTGGTCCCCAGTTGTATTTGGAATAAACCAAATGATACATCTATTTATATCACTTTTGATGATGGGCCGCATCCACGTATAACACCCTGGGTGCTAGAGCAACTAAAAGAACATTCTGCCAAGGCTACTTTTTTCATGGTTGGAGAAAATGCGGTCAATTACGCTAATGTTGTTCAAAGTGTAAAAGATCAGGAACACCAAATAGGTAATCACTCATTTAATCACCTTAAAGGATGGAGCAATCGAAGCACTAAATACTACCAAAATATTGAAAAGGCGAGTGCCTTTACCTCTGCTACCCTTTTTAGACCTCCTTACGGACAAATAAGACCCTCACAAATTCATTTCTTAAAAAAACAGTATCAAATTGTAATGTGGTCGGTTTTATCTAAAGACTATTTGAAAAATTTAGATTGTAAACGCGCTATAAAAAGAATTTGCAGGCAAACAAAGCCGGGAAGCGTGATTGTGTTTCACGATTCTGAAAAAGCTGAAAATCAATTGAAACAATTGCTGCCTGAGTACCTTGATTACTGCAAGAGTAAAGGGTATGAAATGAAAGCTCTTCCTGAAAAGGGTTAAGACTTCTCTATTTATAGAAGGATTTAAAAAACGATGGTTTTAATTCTAAATGAGATATTTTTAGGGCCGCGTTTTTAAAATCAATGATTCGTTCTGGATCTATGGGCTTACCCAAAAAATGGATTTCAAAGTGCAAGTGAGATCCCGTGCTGCGTCCAGTGCTTCCTCCATTTCCAATAAACTGTCCAGCGTTTACGATGTCGCCACTTTTCAGAGCTCTTTTGCTCAAATGAGCATAGCAGGTTTCGAGCCCATTGAAATGCCGGATAACTATGAGGTTTCCAAAACCATAATACCAGCGACTTAAACGAACAACTCCATCAAGGGCTGCGCAAACGGAATCTCCGGTTTCAAGGTCCAAATCAATCCCATTATGTGGCCTTCCCCACCGATATCCGAATGGACTGGTGGTTGGAGCATCTATAGGCAAAGAAAAATCACAATCTTCGGGTACTATTTTTATGCTCACTTTGGTATTCCTTGGTAAAGTCATGAACCGATAGGGATTCATGTGATCATCTTCCCAATAGTCGTACATATTAAACAAGGGATATATCTTTGGGATTTTTGACATTTCCTCTTTGGAAGTTTGCACTATGCTATCTACAGTTGAACGATCTTCATTTATTTGGACGACTCTTTCTTCTGTGCTGTCTTTTTGAGCCAATGAAAGGCTATCTACTTGACTCTTTGCAAATGCCAAGTGGGTAAGAAATATAAAGAGTAAAAAGCCTTTCAAAACAATTTTTTTGCATTTTCACAGTCTTGCCTAATGGCTTGAGTTAAATCTTCTATTCCACTAAATTTTTTCTCGGATCTGAGGTATTGTATGAGTTGAACAGTAAGAATGGTGTCGTACAAATCGCCATCGAAATCAAATAGATGAGCCTCTATACTAAAGCCCTTTCCTTCTATGGTTGGATTATCTCCGATATTCATAACACCATTTTTCCATTCATTTCCTACTCTGCAGCGAATGGCATAAACACCTTTAGCTGGTTTAATTTTATATGGATCTAATATTTGAATATTAGCTGTAGGGAACCCTATTTTTCGCCCCAGTTTTTGCCCATGTCCAACGACTCCAGTAAATGAGAATGGCTGACCTAATAATTCGTTTGTAGCTGCAATATCACCACTTAATAGTCCATCTCGTATTTTGGTACTGCTTATGGTTATTTCATTTAAAACATGAGGCTCTATTTGCGCTACTGAAAAATTAAACATTTCGCCCATTTGTTCGAGTTCAGAGAAATTACCAACTCTGTTTTTTCCAAATCGATGATCATGACCAACAACCATGTGTTTCACATTTAATTTATCAATCAATATCTCTCGCACAAAGTCCAAGGGGCTTCGCTGAGAAAATTCATGGGTAAAAGGAACAACTAACAAATGATCTAATCCCAACTGCCTCAAACGAGACGCTTTTTCTTCGATGGTATTGATGAGTTTCAACGAATTATCGTTGGGGTACAATACTAAACGCGGATGGGGGTAGAAAGTCATAAGCATTGACTCTCCTCCTACATCGGCTGCTTTTTTTAACACTTGGTCTAATACAACCCGGTGTCCCAGATGGACACCATCAAAGGTACCTTGGGTGAGAACCAAATTCTTGAAACTAGGGAGTTCATTTAAACCTCTATGGATTTGCATTATTCTACGTGCAAAGATAAACTAAGCCTAACAAATCATGGAATACTAAGGGAATTCTTCTCCATGATTTCGGGAAAACTCAAACAACTAATTATACCTAAACAAAGGGTTATTAGCTGCATATCAAATACTTAATATTAGTTTAGCTTGCCTAAATTATTCTTCGCTTCGTTAATGATCTGTTCTTCAGTAAAGTTCTCTATTACACTTTGCCAAGTGGCTTTAGCATTAAATTCATCTCCTGATTCCAAGTAGGCATGACCTAAAAGATTCATACTTTTGCCTAACCAATAATCATAGGCAGAGTAATAATCAAGCACTTCATAACATGCATCTTGACAAGCTGTGTACTCTTTTTGGTCTAATAATATTTGAGCCTCTCTGAATTTGGCTTCTGCAGTATATTGGTTATTATACTTTTCTATAACTTCTTTAAATTTCTTTGAAGCCTCATCGCTTTCTCCCTCGTGATAGTCCCATTTACCCATTTTAACCAAGGCTTCTGCTTTAAGGTCATCTGGCGAGCTTAATTCAATAAGGATGCGTTGTGCAATATCTCTTACACTTGTTGCGTTGCTATCTTCATCATAACAGCGCATCATGCCCTGCCATGATTTATGACGAGTATCTCTATTTTTCGTGATGCCTTCAATTTTTTCTAAGTAAGTAAAAACATCTTTACAATTAGCTTCATCTCCAAACAACTCCAATAATGCCAAAATTGCATCTTCCTGGAATTCACTCCCACTAGCTTCGGCCACTTTTTTGTAATGTTTAATAGCTGAGGTGTCTTGGCCTAATTTCTCGTGACATATGGCTTTGTAGTAATTAGCAATGAGCACAAATCCACCATTGGGGATTTCGTTTAGGTATTTACCAAAACCAACAATGGCTTTATCACAATTATCAACATCGTAAAAATCAAAGGCCGAGTTATATAAAAGGCTATCTTTCTCCGAAGCGGTTACCTTTCCTCCTCTGGACATAAACCAATCAACGTACTTTTCTGGTTCACCTTGGCCAGCATACAAACGTTTCACTTGTTGAGCTGCGGTTCTAGCCTCAGCTGTTCCAGGGTATTCATCAAATAGCCGAGTGTACATTTCGAGAGCTTTAGCTAATCGATCGGTGGATTCGTATATTCTTCCTAAATTGCTGTAGCACCTTACCACTAATGAATGTCCTTTAAAATCATCTACTAAATACATGAAATTCTTTTCGGCTTCTGAGTAATTTCCTTTGACCCAATATTCAGCACCTAATTCGTAATAGGCTTCTGAAATATACCTGCTACTGCTATGCTCAGAGATAAGACGTCTCATCACTGAAATTTTCTCGTCGTACTTTTTCTGCAGTCCATACAGTATTCCCGTTTGATATAAGGCATAATCTGCATCGATTGCTTTCTTACCTGTGGTGTAGGCATAACTATTAATGGCCTGCGCATATTCCCTCGAGGCAAAATAGCAATCTCCCATTCTTAAATACGCGTCATTTATCAAACGATCTGCATAATTTCCTTGGCCTAAATTTTCAATAAATTTCTTGAAGTATGGCGCGGCAATAGCATAATTTTTTTGTGAATACTGTGTGTATCCATACCCGTAGTATGCTAAGGGATAAATCTCTTCTTTGGAATTCCCAGTATTCATATAGCTTTGATAAAGGTCTGCGGCTCCTTTATACTTTCCTTGATTGGTGTAGCTCTCTGCTTTCCAAAAAGTTGCTTCACTTGCCAACTGATTGGTTTTTTGTTTCATGCATTTGTCAAACATAGCATTTGCCTCGTTCCAACGTCTTCCTTTAAAAAGTTCCATTGCTCTAGCTAAGGTTACTCTTTGATAGATTTCTTTTTCTTGAGAATCCATATTCCCCAATGATTCAAGAACTCGAACTGCTTCTTTGTAGTTGTCCGTGTTCAACATCTGCTTGGTCAACAGTTTTTTTGCCTCGCGGCTATATTTTGAATCTGGGTAATTATCAATAAATCGTTGAAGGAGTGTATTGCTATTATTGTCTTCTAATTCAACGGCTAATTTTGCCTGGTTAAATAGCGCACTTTCTGCAATGGAATAATCAAAACTTGCTCTATAAGCCTCGGCAAAGGCATTTAATGCGTCTCTTTTTTTACTTAATTTAAGGTTGGCCATACCTAGGGTATACGCCGCATGTTGTGAAAGAGAATCTCCTTGAAAACCAATCGGCTTAAGCCATTTTACTGCTCTTTGATATTGCCTGGATTTATAATACGAATAACCGAATTCATATTTTTCTGTATTCCCTAAATCCTTTGGAGTATACTTTGTTTTAACAAAATATTCTGAGGCTTTTGATAGGTTATCTAAACGGTAATAGCATTTTCCTTTAAGGAGATTCAGTGCATCATTCTTCCTATGGCTCAGTCTTTCTAGAGTAGCCAAGCATCGGGTATATTCTCCCTGAGCATATTGAATTTGAGCGATATACTCTTTTACATCTTTAGGCCCATTATCCTCTATGCTTTTAAAACTTCGATAAGCCTCCTCAAAATTCCCCTTTTGGTAAGCACAATAACCAAAATAATAGGTGGCTAATATCTTATATTCGGAAGATATTTTGATTAATGGCTTTAAGGTTTCATAAGCTCGATCATACTTTTTTGTTACCACCTGACTATACCCAAATCGATAGTAATATTGAGTCCTATCATCTTTGGATATGGCTAGCTTATCAACGGATTTATAATATCGGCGAGCGGTGGAATATTTCTTTTGTTCATAATAATGATTGCCTAAGGCCAAATTGGCCATATGTGTTTTATGTGAACCAGGATTTTTCTCAAGAAAATTTAGAACGGAGGGTTCTCCGTCTGAATTTTTCGCTAGCAACTTAGACAGCGCCAAATAATACTGCGCCTCTGACTTGGTAATTTCCGAATCGGGACTTTGTTCCAAATAAAGTTGAAACTGAGCAATAGCTGCGTTGAACTTCTTTTCATCGTACAGCTCCATACCCCTTTGCATATTTACATTTGGGTATTGACTATAGTCATGTTTTTGAGCCTTTGCACAAATACTGCTGATGCTAAAGATAATAAGAAATAAATACTTCATGCCTTTTGTTCAAACTTACAACGATTTGAAAAGGGTGTTTCATGCATTTTTACCCTTAAGCCCTACCTGTATATTTTACTTGAATCCTGCTTTAAAAGAAGACATCATTCTACTCAGGATTGGATGGAAGATCCTTCTTATTAAACAGCATTAATTGCTCTGGTAATAGTCTAAATGTCTTTCGATGATGATCGGTAGATCCATACTCACGAATAGCATCTCTATGTGCCTTGGTTGGATAGCCTTTATTCTTATTCCAATCATATACAGGAAACTCTTGGTGCAGGTCTTGCATGCATTCATCTCGATGAGTTTTGGCTAGTATGCTGGCCGCTGCAATATTCAGGTATTTCCCATCTCCCTTTACAACGGTTTGGTGCTTGATGGCTTTATACGGTTTAAATTTATTCCCATCCACAGCAATATGTGCTGGTTCTATGTTTAATAAATCCAGCGCTTTGTGCATAGCTAAGATGCTCGCGTGCAAAATATTAATTTTTTCAATTTCTCGTGGATTACATATTCCCACCGCCCAAGAAACGGCAACTGACTCAATCTCAAGCCTCAATTCGTTCCTTACTTTCTCTGATATCTTTTTGCTATCATCGAGCCATTTATTGGTGTAATTGAAAGGTAAAATAACAGCAGCGGCATATACTGGACCGGCTAAACATCCCCTACCGGCTTCATCACAACCAGCCTCTAACACTCCGGGTTTTACTTGGGATATAAGCATCTTATTTCCCTTTTAAAGCCCAGTAATATTTTAGGAACGTTTCTTTGGTTTGCCATGAGCTAATGACTAAGCCATTCCAGCCATCGGCAAACCCTCTTCGAATAATATAACTTTTTATAAATTTACTGACTGGTGAAATAATCAGTTTACTCATTAAATAGAGTTTACTATGATAGCTGTTGCTTTTTGCACTAATCTTCGCAAATTTAAGCGATTGGGCTTTTAAGGTTTCATAGTTGGGATAGGTATAATGAATAATATCGGCGTTTAAATACTCGCTTGTTTCATTGGTATACAATTTAAATGTATCATGGGGGTTTTTACCAGTCCATGATCCAAAATCTCTCTTCCACAGCCTCAACTTGGCATCGGGATACCAGCCACAGCCTTTAATCCAATTGCCTTTATAATGATTTCTTCTTCTAAACCAATAGCCGTCGTGTTTGGGGTTTTGAAGGATTTTAGGAATGACTATTCTCATTTCCTCACTGGCCCGTTCATCTGCATCCAAGCTCAACACCCACTGATGGGTTGCCATATTTTTGGCCCTATTCTTTTGTTGAATATGCCCATCAAAACGATGCCGTTTTATAATGGCGCCTAATTCTTCAGCAATCTCAATCGTTTTGTCTTTACTGAAGGAATCAAGAATTAAAATTTCATCGGCGATAGGTTGAACACTTTTAATGCAATCGGCGATGTTGCGTTCTTCATTAAAGGTGATAATAACAACCGACAGCTTCTGCATAAGAACAAATGTACAAAAAAAGCCGAGTAAGCTTTGGCTCCCCGGCTTTAATCCTTGTGTTTATTTCGTTAAAATCGTTCGAATTGAGAAAAGAAGAAACTTCCTTCAATGTCTGCATTTGCATCGCTATCGCTTCCATGAACTGCATTTGCATCAATGCTTTTTGCAAAACGCTGACGGATGGTACCTTCTGCTGCTTCTGCAGGGTTGGTTTCACCAATTAAGGCTCTAAAATCTTCTACTGCATTCTCTTTTTCTAAAATAGCTGCATAAATAGGACCGCTGGTCATAAAAGTCACTAAATCCTTAAAGAAGGGGCGTTCTCTGTGAACTCCGTAAAAGTTTCCCGCTGTGCTTTCATCCAATTGCATGTATTTTAATGCAATTACCTTGAATCCTGCTTCGGTCATTTGGTCTAAAATTTTGCCGGCATATCCGTTTTGAACGGCATCGGGCTTAATCATTGTAAATGTTCTATTGGTGGCCATTATTTTTTAAAATTCGCTGCAAATTTATAGATTTAAAATGCTAATTACTAAGGGTATTAAGTTATTTTTTAATGCACCCGTGGTCTTGTTCATGGCAATTGGAGCAACAAAAAAAGCCTTTAATTGTTGAAATTAAAGGCTTTTTGGGGAGACTTAACCCTAAATACTTGGCTTATAAAGCGAAAATACTTATTTCTTAAAATAAAATCGCGTGATAAAAATACCGGCACCATCGTCTTTTCCAGCATTGCTTTCCACTCCGGCACTGATGTCTACGATTTCCCATCCATCGGCAAGCATTGCTTTAACTTTAGAGTTAATTAAAGCATCGTTTGCGGCAATGTTTTGGAAGCGAATTCCACCCATATTATAAAAGTTTAACAATTTGGTTTCGTCATAGTTAAAAGAACGAATATCTCCTCTTTTCGACTTATTACGCCCTTTGTCTTCACTAGTTTTTACTTTGGTAAACTCTTTGTAATCTTTTTCTTCATTTACATTAATAATTCTTGATCGACCCGCACCTCCAGGCACAATGGATTCTACGACCGTAAAAGATGTAAATTGCGTGGGAGCATCTGAGGCTCTAAATGACCATAATAAGGTGCCTGCAGTAAGCAAAGCCACCAACGTAAACATTGAATAATTCTTTTTCATATTTTTTAAATTAAATTTTTTTGTTTTACAAAGTTAAACACAAAAAACAAAAATCGTTGTTTTACTTGATAAGTGACACAATCCTTACGATAAAGAAGCCACCCAATTATCCATCAATTGCTGCCCGGCGGGAGTTAATATACTCTCTGGGTGAAATTGAACGGCTTGCACCTGATCTGGCTGATATTTCATAGCCATTGGAATTCCTTGAAATGTGGCAGTTACGCTTATTTTTTGGGGAAGATTAGATACTATTAAACTGTGGTAACGTCCTACGCCAAATAAGGGCTCAATTCCTTTAAAAAGGCTTGAATTGGTATGCTTTATAATGGATTGCTTTCCGTGCACGGGAATGGGTGCTTGCTTCACCGTTCCCCCGTAATAAAGGGCGAGAGCTTGCATGCCTAAGCATACTCCGAGCATTGGAATATTGCCTATATTTAATGCAATACATTCCATTAATTTTCCAGATTGCATAGGCTCATTGGGTCCAGGGCTCAAGACCAATCCTTGGTAACCTGCTATGGGTTTATCAAAAAAGGGGTCATCGTTTAATTTAACATCTACCTCTGCTCCAGCTATTTGTAGATAATGCACCAAATTAAAGGTAAAGCTGTCGTAGTTGTCTATAACTAAGACTTTCATATTTTAAACTTTTTGCTCACTCCTGGAATAAAGTCTTTGGCGTAAAGGGGGGTGTAGTAGGCCAAATCTTCAAAGGCATTTTCCTTCCATTTGGCCGCTGCTGGAGAGGCTAAAAGCCGCGCATGAGGCGCAGTATCTAAGGTTCTATCTTGGGCTATTTCTTCGCTTAGGAGATGCATGCAATCTCCCGTAAAGTAAAGCGTACTGTCCAGAGAACTTATATAGTCTTTTGTAAAGTTCTTGGGTACAATCTCAGACATTTCTGAGCCGTTCCAGAAGGCAGTATATGCTTCATCTCTTCCGGCATAAATCATGGCGCAATAGGCTAAATTTCCATTTTCCTGTGTGGCATTGTTAATTAAACCCTCATGCGTAGGTATGCCAATTAAAGGCCAACTTTTTGCATAGCATAACCCTTGGGCCAATGAGGCGCCAATGCGCAAACCGGTAAAGCTTCCCGGACCTTTACTCAGCCCAATGGCTTTAATATCTGTAAATGAATCTACGGCTTCTTTTACCAATATTGGCAAAGCCTCCGCATGCTTTAAAAGTCGATCGTCTTGTTTTTCCCAAACGCATATTCCCTCCAAATCGCATACAGCAACACTGCAAATGCGGTGCGATGTTTCAATGAGAAGAATCATTGGGTATTTTGGATTTAGGATTGAGGCTCTGACAGAACTTTACTCACTATATCTGCAGCATCTTGCAAGGCTATTGCAGAGAATACTTCTAGGCCACTGTCGTCAATAATTTTCTTGGCTTCTACCGCGTTCGTTCCTTGCAAACGCACAATAATTGGGATGGCAATATTATCCATGTTTTTGTATGCTTCAACCACGCCATTTGCTACTCTATCGCAACGCACAATCCCGCCAAAAATATTTATTAAAATAGCTTTAACATTAGGGTCGCTCATAATAATTTTAAAACCGGCTTCTACGGTTTCGGCATTTGCGGTACCCCCTACGTCTAAAAAGTTGGCTGGCTCGCCCCCACTTAATTTAATAATATCCATGGTAGCCATGGCTAAACCTGCACCATTAACCATGCATCCAACATTTCCGTCCAGCTTAACGTAGTTTAAGCCAAATTTACCGGCTTCTACTTCAGTAGCATCCTCTTCGTTTAAATCCCTCAACTCAAGGAAATTTTTATGTCTGTACAAGGCATTATCATCCAAACTAACCTTCGCATCTACCGCAATAATTTTATCATCGCTGGTTTTTAGAACGGGATTAATTTCAAACATTTCGCTATCTGTATCCACATATGCTTTATATAAGGCCGAAACGAATTTGGTCATTTCTTTATATGCATTTCCAGTAAGTCCAAGATTAAAGGCAATTTTACGTGCTTGAAACCCTTGCAGACCTACTGCGGGGTCAATCCATTCTTTGTTAATCTTTTCTGGAGTATTTTCTGCTACCTCTTCTATATCCATACCCCCTTCTGTGGTATAAATAATTACATTTTGTTTTTTGGCTCTATCCAACAAAACACTCATGTAGTATTCATGTGGTTCATTTTCGCCTGGGTAAAAAACGTCCTGAGCTACCAATACTTTATTCACGATTTTTCCTGCTTCACCTGTTTGTATCGTAATAAGGTTTCCACCAATCAGATTTTTTGCAATTTCTGCTGCCTTTTCTGGGCTTTTTGCCACTTCCACACCGCGCTGTTCTGTTCCTTCTACTTTTCCTTTTCCTCTACCGCCCGCATGTATTTGTGCTTTAACTACGCACCAATCACTATTATATTCAGACTTTACTTTTTTTGCAGCCTCTAATGCTTCTGCTTCTGTTGAAGCTACAAATCCTTTTTGAACCGCAACACCGTAGGTGCTAAGTATTTCTTTGGCTTGATATTCGTGAATATTCATTCTGTAATTTTTATCTTTTTGATTTGGGCTACAAAGTTATAATTTTGAGGTGTCATTTCTTAACAAAAGGGCATAAAATACATGATTGAAGCAAAAGACATATACAAATCCTATGACACGGTTGAAGTACTTAAAGGAATTAGCCTAAAAATTGAAGCTGGAGAGGTTGTTTCAATTACTGGTGATAGTGGTGCTGGAAAGAGCACCTTATTGCATGCTTTAAGTTCACTAGATCAGCCCAATTCAGGTGAAATTATCTTTGAAGGGAAGAGCCTAAGCGACCTTTCAAAGAACCAATTGGCTAAGTTTAGAAACGAGGAGGTAGGCTTTGTATTTCAAAATCACCAACTGCTTTCCGAACTAACAGCCATTGAAAATGTATGCTTGCCTGCATGGATAGGAAAAACATCAAAGACGGATGCCAAAAAGAAGGGTGTTGAACTTTTAAAGTATTTGGGTTTAGACCGCCGAGTGGATCATAAACCCAGCCAAATGAGTGGCGGCGAGCAGCAAAGGGTTGCTGTCGCGCGTGCGCTTATAAACGCTCCAAAAGTAGTTTTTGCTGATGAACCGATGGGTAATTTAGATTCAAAGAATGCGGACCTTCTTTTTGACTATTTTTTACAACTGCGTGCTGAGTTTAATACAAGTTTTGTTATTGTAACCCATAACCGCATGTTGGCAACAAAAACAGATCGAAACATTGCCTTAAAAGACGGGAAAATAGCCTAAAGGCTACTCATTCAATATGTTTTTGCGGGCAGGCATGCAAGGACATCTTTGAATAACCTTTATATGAACAATGCCTCGAGATATTTAACTTATAAACCAATGAATAAATCTAATTAATTAGGTTGATTTCGTATATTTTAATTGGAAGACCGTCACTTTCGGTGGTCTTTTATTAAACGAAGGTTTTATTAGAGGAAAAAAACAAGAAAATTTACATTTTCGCTCTCACTCCTGATTCATATCAGATTAGAGAAACCAATATTAGTGAAAAATCACTACCCAGATTCTATAGGGTAGAACCGCCGTAAATTCCATCGCAGCAAAGCAAATAGAATCCAAGCCAACCTGCTATTAAGAGAAATAAAAGCACTGGCCAGAACCAACCTGGTTTACCATTTTTATAGATTTTTGTCGTTTCTTGATTGCTGTTTTGTGCTTTCATATAACTGTTCTTTACTGTGGTTCAAATTTCTTAAAAAAATATGAGCTAATAAAATCTTTTTTAAGAAATGTTACTGAGACATTTTATCAGCAAGCTTTACTGCATTATACGCATTGATAACTTTACCTGTCACACTAAGCTTTGTAAATCTAGCTTTAACAGTTTTCTTACCGTCTCCTGGCACAGGTACTTTGTTTTTATGCGTGATGCCACTTTCCATAATACACTGTTTTACTTGTTCGGCAGTTAGGCTAGGATAATAACTCCAAATTAAAGCAGCCAAACCAGCAGTTACAGGAGATGCCATACTTGTTCCATTAAAAAACTCATAATTATTGTCAGGCGTAGAACTATATATTTGATATCCGGGGGCAAAAATATCTACCTGGTTTATTCCATAGTTACTGAAATCTGCTGGCAGCTTTTTGCACCATGGCGTGCTTGCTCCTATCTCTAACCAATTCTTGGCAAAGGCATTGCCTAAACTATCGTTTGGATAGTTTGGCTTTAAGTCGTTATTTTTATTATCGTTTCCTGCGGCATGGACCAATAACACATTTTTAGACTCGGCATACTTAACGGCTTCATTAACCACTGCTTTATCCCAACTAAATGATTTTCCAAAGCTCATGTTTATTATTTTGGCTCCATTATCCACGGCATATCGAATCCCATTGGCAACATCTTTGTCTCTTTCATCTCCATCAGGGACTACTCTAACTACCATTATTTTCGCGGCATTGGAAACACCGTTCATTCCTATGGCATTGGTTCTATCGGCAGCAATAATTCCCGCAACATGCGTTCCATGACCCGCATCTGGCCCAGCCACATTGTTATTTCCATAATATTGCTCCTGGGAGTTTGAATAATCGTCGCCTACAATAGATCTGGGGTCAAAATCAACATTTAAATAGTAGTTTACATTTTTTTGGAAGTAATCATAGGTAGACTTTATTTGGCTATAGGTCTGCTTAAAAGAAGCTCCATTCATATTAGAGGCCATGGATATTCCCATTTTTTCTAAATCAGTGCCCTTTGTAGCAGTTTTAATTTGCTCTGCACTCGGGTCATCACTTTTACTTAACTCCTTAATTTGATCTAGCTTTTCTAGCATTCCTCCGTATCCGTTAGAGAACTGGGTGTATTTGGCTAGGTCTTTTGAAATGGCTCCTTTTAAGGATTGATAGAATGCGTATCGCTTACTTTGAATAGGGTCATTGATATCTTCAGCTGTTAAATTATTCTTAAATTCTTTGGATAATTTACGATATAAACGCGTTTTTTCTAAATTGTCGCTTCCAATCATAGAACCATCAGCACCTCCAATAAAGTTCCAACCTACGGTATCATCGATATAGCCATTCTTATCGTCATCTATGCCATTAAAGGGGATTTCTGCATCATTGTGCCACAATACACTAACTAGGTCCTCATGCTCAATATCTGTACCTCCATCCATTACACAAACAGTAATTGGATTTGGAGTTTTACCACTCAAAAATTCATAGGCTCTGTCTAAATCAATTCCATTTACTTTTTTTGATGGTTTTTGAAGAAACCAATCTTTTGCTGGTTGCTCTGACTGTGAGTAAGCCTCTTGAGAAAAACTAAACATCATGCATGATACCAGAGAATATATAATAACTTTCATTTTAAACTTTTTGCTAGAGCTCAAAAGTACAATGAAATCATAAACTAGTCTGTTAAAATGGATAAAGATTTAAATCACTGGGATAAAATTAATAAATGAGCGACCTTTTGTGCTTTTCAATGGCACCTCTAACTAGAGAGGGTCTTATTCCTGAAGCAATCACACGCTGATGGCCGTCTAAAAGTATCCCCGTGGGCACATTATTTAATTTTAAACGTTCAATTGTATAGTTAGTTGCAAAACCACTGACCATATTTGTCTTATACAGTTTTGTGTAATACTTAATGTAATTCCCTCCACCTCCGTGGTTCAATGAAATCACATTTAAATCTTTATTGGAACTCCTTCCTATGGCATGAAAAGCCGCGCTATCTCTTGTATATTCTGGCGAAAAGGCCCTCCAAATATAAATAAAGGTATACTTTCCCTTGTATTTTCTGATTCTATGGCGTTTCATTTTCCGCTTCTCTGGAACGCAAAATTTAAAACGGGGTATTTTTTCTCCAATGTTCAATGAATATTTCAATTTAGCGGAAGAATCTCTGTACAGTTGAATCCTCTGACCCATGGGGTCTATGGACTTGACTTTATAGGCGATATTAAATCGTTCTAGGTAGGCCTTTCCATCTTTTCCGCATTTCACAGCATTCAAATTTTTTAGTACCTCATGATACCCCCCTACCATCACTTCATCAACCCCTTCATCTCCATATATTCCGTTGCAATTCACATCCTTTACACCAATAGTAAAACTATCATTTCCATTGCTATATCTGGCACCTAAAACATTTAATCGTTTGGTATAGTAGGAGGCGGATGACCCATGATGAGACCTACCCCCTAAAATTGGCTTTACAATTTTATCGTCGTTTAGATGCAGCATTAAGCTGTTTTTGCCTGTTCGGTATATTCTCTTCAATTCAATTTGATATCCTTTTGGATTATTTGTAAATTTAATAGTGATTGACTGATCTCTTTTCATGGTATCTGGATCACCATCGTCAGTGAAATCAAAATTATGGTTCTTATCTACCCAAATGAGTGAGAAAAAGTTGTTGTAGCGAGGATTTGAGGATAGGAATAAGGTTTTATTTCCCGTGAAAGGGTCCTTGACTGCTCCATTAAATAAATAGCCGTACCCCATAACATAAGGAAAGTTCCCTTTGGGCAAAACCACAGGCTTCCATTGGGCACTATCTTGCTCTTTTGCTGAGTTAATATCTAAGGGATTTGACACTTGACTTCCTTTGAGGTAAAACATATTGGTAATATATTTCAATCGTGTATACTCCGCATCTTCTAATCTTAAATCTAAAGGAAGATTTAAGGACTGACCAAAGAGCTTAAACGACGTTAGAAATAAACCAAAAAAAACAATGTCTTTAGCTTTCATCATATACCTATCTTCTATTGTTCATTAACCTAAATAGAAAATACAAAAAGGTAACTGCCGAAGCAAGCGCTGCGACGACATAGGTCAGTGCTGCCCACTTAAGTGCATCTTTTGCACCAGCCAATTCTTGCTCCTTTACTATGGCATGCGTTTCCATCCATACCAGCGCTCTTTTGCTTGCATCAAACTCTACTGGCAATGTCACTATCGAAAAGAGGGTTAGGACTGCATAGCAGGCTACAATTATCGTTAAGCCCAGCTCACCGGAATTCATTCCCATTCCAAGGAAAGCACCAAAAAAGATAACTATGTTAAGGATGCGTCCGCTTATATTTTGAATTGGCACCAATTTGCTTCTTAAGGTAAGCATACTGTACGCCGTTGCATGTTGAACGGCATGACCGCACTCATGAGCGGATACTGCTGCACTGGCTGCATTTTCTCCATAATACACGCTTTCGCTTAAATTAACAGTTCTGTTTAAAGGGTTGTAGTGATCGGTTAAGGACCCCGCTACTTGGGTAATTTTAACATCTGTAATCCCATTAGATGCAAGCATTCTTTCGGCAATTTGCTTACCACTTAGACCGTTTTTTAAGTGTACCTGCGAATACTTTTTGAATTTTGCCTTAAGTCTCTTACTTACAAGAGAACTTATTAGAGCAAAGATTCCAAGTATGACAAGGTACCCCAAACTCATTTTGAGAATCGAATAATCATATATATAACACCCGCTAAGAACAGAAATATACTTATTCTATTAATTCCATGCATCATTTTTAAATTGAAACTTTTTGGACCATTTTGCTTTTTAAAGATTAGGTAGCCCCACATTTTTTTTAATACTTCCATACTATATATTTAAGTAAGTAAACAAAGATACTCTCTTTTATGTTTTTTTGACATCGTTAAACGCCAGGTATTAACCTTTTAACGAAATGTATTAAAACGCGGGTTATTTGTTAAGTAAGGCATTGAGTCGAATACATTCTCGGGCTTCTTTTACATCATGTACACGTAAAATTAAGGCGCCTTTTTGAAGCGCAATGGCATGCAAAAATGTAGTGCCGTTCAAGGCCTCGGCAGGTTGAATATTTAGCGATTTCCAAATCATACTTTTTCGTGAAAATCCCACAAGTAGAGGCTCTTCGAACATATTAAAGCTACTCAAGTCTTTTACTATTTTAAAATTATGTTCTATGCTCTTACCAAAACCAAAACCGGGATCTAGGATGCAATCTTTAATTCCAGCAGACTTTATTACTTTTAAATGTTGAATGAAGAAATCTATAATTTCCTTGGACGGGTTTTTATAGTTAGGCTTATCCTGCATAGTTTCGGGGGTCCCTTTTTTATGCATTGCAATGTAAGGAACATTCAATTTTGAAACGGTTGAAAGCATATTAGGGTCGTCTAGACCAGCAGAGATATCATTAATCATGTCTGCACCTGCGTTTACTGCAGCTTTGGCAACGGATGCATAGTAGGTATCAATACTTAGCCATGCTTTTGGGAAAGCCTTTCGAAGCATCTCTATCAGAGGAACTACTCGATCCCTTTCAGCAGTCTCTCCTATCTGCTGGGCACCAGGCCGGGTACTTTGACCACCGATATCTAAAATATCTGCTCCCTCTTCGAACATCTGAGCAGCTTTATTTAAAACACTCTCACTGTTGACTCGGCTTTCTTTATAAAAACTATCTGGAGTGCAGTTTAAAATTCCCATAACTTTGGGAGAATCGATAGTAAATAATCTATGTTTACTCCTAAGAACAGTCATTAATTTTGAATAATGAACTTCCCTGTATACAAGCTCTTATTAGCCTTAAATGTATATACTAATAGTTGGTTGGTGGGGAGTGCTTCTTCTGAGAACTCTTTTCCATCCAATCCAAAAAATTGCAGATGATTGTAGTTAAAGGGGATTGCTAAGCGTTCCCCATCCCAAAAAATATCTGCACTATTCTCTATCGTTTGAGCGGATGCATTTGATTCTGCTTCCCATTTCTTTGGATTTAGCTTGAGATAAACGGGATAATGATCTGATGTGGTTGAACCGTAGCTTGAAATATAATTATCCAAACGCAAAACATCAACATTGTTATGGGCTTCAAACCCTTTTTTTGCATTCTTTGAAGCACATATATGATCAATTACATTGGAGTAATAAACCGTGGATCTTTTGCCCGCATCGGTAAGAATCTTAGAAGCAAAAAAGTATCGACTCGTATCGACTAAGAACTGTGCGAAGGGTGTATTTTGATTGTTGTATATGCTTTTATCTAGATCGTCATTCCAATCGCCAATAACAAAAAAGTATTTGCCTCTAAACCCTTTATCTAAGTATGCCTTTAATCCATCTGCAGCTGTCTTTCTTCGATTTAAAGCCAGGGCTTTATCGCTGCTGCTGCCCGTATTTGCTTTCATGTGCAATACAAAAAAGTAACAGGTATCAACCACATCGTTATGAGCATACTCTAAAGCTACTTCTAATGGCAACCTGCCGCTGGCAAATTCGTATTCGTACAAGGCAAGGATATGCTTTTGGTAAAGAAATTTAAACTTTTTATTGTTGAATAATAATCCTGTCTTCTGCGTTTGAGACCAGGTAGAGAGCACACCGCTATAATTGCTTAAGCTACTCGTCAAATTATTCCAAGTCGTTTCGTTGGAAACTTCTTGCATTCCCCAAACATCAATTTGGGTGCGTTCAATTACGTCTTTAATGTTATTAAACTGTTTTGTTTCGTTACTAGGCCCTGACCGCGTATTTCCAAACCACTCAATATTCCAAGTGGCGACTTCCAATTCATTATCTGAACCAATGGTTGGAACCGTCTGTGAACAAGCTGGAAGGGAGGCTACCAAAATTAATATCAATAATGTTTCTCTCATTCTTAATTTCGTTTATCTAAACCCCAGTGTAATTTACTACGCAGTGTATCCATAAAATTATCGTCGGGCAATCGAACTAAATTTACGCTGTGATCTGCCTTTCTCACTGCGATCTGCGAATCTCTATTTACGGAGCAAGATCTGGAGTCTAAGCCTGCCATATAGTTGCTGGCTCTGCCCTCAATTTCAAAGCTTATTACATAATTATCAGAAACCACGACTGGCCTTACATTTAAGTTGTGAGGAGCGATGGGGGTAATGATTAAATTTTCTGAATTTGGGAAAATAATTGGGCCTCCACAACTTAAAGAGTATCCGGTACTTCCGGTTGGAGTACTTACAATTAATCCATCAGCCCAGTAGGAGTTTAAAAACTCTCCGTTAAGGTAGGTATGAAGAACAATCATACTACTGGTCTCTTTTTTATGGATCACAAAGTCATTCAATCCGTAGTTGTATTCAAAAAGATCATCGGAGGATTCAACGGCCAATAAGGTTCTCGAATCCAAGGTATAATTGCCTTTTTCTAATTGTGAAATGACTAGTTTAAGATCTTCTAGCTGCCCATTTGCTAAAAATCCCAGGCGACCTGTATTAATTCCAAGAACGGGTATTTTGCTATCCCTAACAATGGTTAGAGCATCTAAAATAGTTCCATCCCCACCTACACAAATAAGGAAATCTATGGGTTTATGGGTTGCATCAAAATGATTTATGACGTTCACTTTTGCTTTTCCCGCTCCCCTAGTAGCGTAATATTCAGCCAATTCTGCGGTCGAAAATAAGTCATGAGACCCCTTGTCAAGTTCCTTAATGAGCTCAAAGAAAATCTTTTCATGATTTTCCTGCCCAATCCCTTTTGTAAAAACTGCTATTTTCATTTTAAAATGCGTTTCTGAACGATACGTTTCCTACCACCTGGCTTAGTCTATTTAGAGCAACATCCATTCTTAATGAAGAATTGTAATAGGCCAATGCATGTAAACTTAATCCAATGCTATACAGATTTTTATTGGCCAATGTATTTCCAACTAAAACGGGTTCTACTATTTTACCGTTCTCTGCAAAGATACTGCACCATAAGCTAAAGGGCATTGTTCCGTAGTTCTTGGACCATTTCTTTTCGGTAATTTTTACTTTCTTATTATTTTTTAAGCCATAGGCCAGCGATATTCTGCCCAACATATACCCTTTTCCAATGAATGTATAAGGTTCATACCCCCTAATATAATCTCTGTCCAAGCCCAATCCAGTGGAGTAATAAAATGGGGTTTCGCTTAATTGATAGGTGCCGACCAAGCCTGCTATTAAAATCCAATTTTCATGCATACTTATATATTTGTTGGCTTTTATATTAATTTCTGGGACCGTCCAAGAAGTGCGATTCCCAATTATTTTTTTTAGATGTATCTTGGAATTAAAAAAGAACCCAGCTATAGGAAAATGTTGCTGCACCCTTTTATCCAAGGTGTAATGGGCTGTAAACCCGTAATAATTAATAGCACTATCCGCTTGAGTAAAGAGGGTATTTAGATATCCATTGGGAGCAATCTTTATACATTCAGTATTTATCTGTATTCCTGCAGTGCTAAAAAGTCCCTTGCGCCAATTTAGACCTGCACCTACTTTCCGATATCTCAAATAGGGCTTGGTTCCATTTTTCCAAACTAATTTATCATTTTCAATACCCATTTTTTGTTGAGACCTAAAACCCACACCTGCTTTAACAAAAAATCCATGATTCCATTCCCTGCCTTGGGGGACTTTCTCATACAAAATAGTAGCATAAGAATTAAATCCAATCAGTCCCGAAATCGTTATTTGGTTTTTTAAGCCTCTTAAGTTTTTCGCAAATAAGTCTGCACCTAATGCAATTCGTTTAATATCTTTAGTTTGCAGCCATTGCGAAAAATTTGGGTCTGCCAAGCTAAATTTAGGCAAACCCCATACATACACCTTTTCTAATGCCTTAATGCGTAAGGTAGAATCATTGATCATACGAAGATCTACCTGTGTAAATAGTCCAAGGGAAACAATTCTATTCTCAAATGAGTAAAGGGTTCGTTGAAGATCGTGCAAGGTATCACCCAAAACAAAAGGCATTTCTCTCTCAATAACTCTAACATTTATTTGTTCAGTATTACTGTATTCAATTTTTTTAATAATCGTCTGAGCTTGGGCCTTTTTAAAACCCAGAAAAAAAAGAAGCAGCCAGAAAAATAATTTTATTTTTCCCAAATCTGAAATTCAAAACTGTATTGATGTTTGTCATCTTCCGGATGGGACGCTCTGTAGGTGTTTTTAAACGACTTATATTCTGGGAAAAAAGTATCGGCCTGATCAAACCTAGCTTCAACTTTAGTAATGTAAAGTCGGTGTGCCTCGGGAAGCATTTTTTCATACACCTGCCCTCCCCCGATAATCATAACTTCTTCTACTAATCCAGCCTTCTCAATAGCCTCATCCATACTTTTCACTGGAACAAAGCCTTTGGGAAGATGCTCTTTTGAAGTGAGTACAATATTGGTTCTATTTTTTAAAGGGCCTGGCAAACTCTCCATGGTTTTGCGCCCCATAATAATGGGCTTTCCTTTGGTATGTTTCACAAACCATCTAAAATCATTTGGCAAGTGCCACATCAGATCATTTTTTGCTCCTATTTCGAAGTTTTCTCCATGAGCTACAATTAGACTAATTATTGGATTTGACACGTGGCAAATTTATGGCTATAATTTGATGAATGACTAATTTGCAGATATTTAGCGAATCGTCAACTTTAAATTGAATTCCTCTGTGCCTACACACAAATGCAATACATGAGCTATTCAAAAGGTGGTATCCCTTAATTTATGTTAAGATTAAGCGCGTCCGAACTCCACAAATCAATCGTTTCCAAGACCTAATTTGTTGTATCTTCGAAACCGCATGCAGAAGTTGTTTACTCTCTTTTTTTGTTTCGGTATTTTTTGCAAATCTTTTTCTCAAACGCCTAAAAGTAGTTTATTTACGGCAATTGCTTTAGTTAATGATTGCTTTGATGCCCAATCCTTGCAAAATAAGAGCATTAAAATTGGCTCAAGAGTGGGCAATATTATTACTTTGAGAAGCCCTACAGACCAATCTGAATTGCTTAAAAACCATCCCGGCATTGTATACGTAAAAAAGGCATCTAAAATCAGTCCTAATTTAGCTAGGGTTACCTCTGATTTGAGAGCGGATTCTGTTTATAAACAACATGGTCTCATGCAGGGATATTCAGGAAAAGATGTAATTATTGGAATTACTGACTGGGGTTTTGACTATACCCACCCTATGTTTTATGATACATCCCTTGAGCATACAAGAATACTTGCTGCCTGGGATCAATTTAAAACTTCGGGGCCTCATCCAGATGGATATTCCTACGGGACTGAATACTCCGGCGAAGCTGAACTATTTACTGCAGAAAAAGATACATTTAATATTTATCAATATGCCACCCATGGAAGTCATGTGGCGGGAATTGCTGGCGGAAGCGGTGCTGGCACGGAACACAGAGGTGTAGCATTTGAAGCCAATTTTTTATTCGTCACATTCTTAGTGGATGAAGCAGCGGTTTTAGATGCTTTTGCATGGATGAAGAAACAAGCTACTTTTTACAATAAGCCTTTGGTTATAAACATGAGTTGGGGACTCTACCATCTAGGAACACTGGATGGTACATCTTTACTAAGTCAGGCTATAGATCAATACTCGGAGCAAGGGGTCGTATTTATTACTTCTGGCGGAAATAATGGGGATGAGATGTTCCATATTAAAAATGTTTTTAATACGGATACCATGCGAAGCCATGTAGGGTTTTACTCTTATCGTTCGCATGCTGAAATGTGGGGACAAAGCATTTCGATGTGGGGAGAGCCTGGGAGCACCTTTAGCAGTTCGTTTGAGGTTTATGACAACACAAAAACCTTAGTTGCAGAAAGTCCATCCTTTTCTACTTTGGGCACCGAAAATTATACAGAATCCTTTATTTTGGTTGGTACGGATACCGTATTTTATAATATAAAAACGGTTGAGTCATTCTCTCTAAACCAAAGGCCTCACATGCGTCTTCGAGTAAAAAACACAAATACACAATTGCATGTGGTGCTAAAATCTTTTGCCAATAGTGGAACTATGCATTTTTGGAATCTGGTTGAGCTTAATAATGATGTAGGGAATTGGGGATTGCCCTTTACGGCTTGGAAACCAGGATGGGTGGGAGGAGATAACTTATACGGTATTGGTGAACCTGCCTGCACTAAATCTGCTATTTCGGTAGCTGCTCATAGCTCTGAATTTAAGGCTCCAAACGGCAATATAGTGGGTGGTCAAATTGCTTCCTTTAGCAGTATCGGTCCCACTTTAGATGGCCGCTTAAAACCGGATATTTCGGCTCCTGGAGTAAATGTGGCTTCATCTGTTTCTTCGTTTACAAGCCGTGGTTTTACATTGCTTGAAAATGCCTCTTTTAAGGGAAAAGATTATCCATTTTCCCGTTTTTCGGGCACCTCCATGAGCAGCCCTGCTACTGCAGGAGTTGTTGCATTAATGCTTCAAGCAAATCCTAGGCTAAGTGCCAAGGAAATCAAAGAAATTTTAATAAATACAGCAAGAACCGATAATCGAACGAATACTATACCCGATACAGGCAGTTATACCTGGGGCTGGGGGAAAGTGAATGCCTACCAAGCTGTTTTGGAGGCCGAGAGCATGAGACAACCTGTCTCAGAATCTTTTTTAGTTTTTCCGAATCCAACACAATCTACTCTTTACTATATGGGAGCGGATGGAAAGACTTATGATGCAGATATTTATGCGCGAACTGGTCAAAAAATGGCAAATGGTCAAATAGGAAAATCAACCGCATTCGATCTCTCTAAATACTCGCCCGGACTATATTTTATTCGTATTAAAGATAGTGAAACAAGGGTGTTTTCTGTTATTATTAACCCTTAGAAGGGGATCTTTTATTCAATCCATCGTACTCAATTCCTTAAATTGAGGGGCCTCTCTTTTTCAAGTATTAAAGGGGGATATCACGAAAAATTCACCTTTCCTTTTTGAGTTCAAAAACCAAAAGACAATATCCACAAGAGTTTGTATGGAAGAATGGCAAAAGAACTACCTTTGCAGCCAAAATTATGGAAAACCGTATCGTTGCCATTGTTGGTAGACCGAACGTAGGGAAAAGTACCCTATTTAACCGATTAACAGGAAGGCGAAAGGCTATTGTTGATGATCATAGTGGGGTAACTCGTGATAGGCATTATGGCGTAAGTGATTGGAATGGGATGGATTTTACCGTAATAGATACGGGTGGATTTGTTCCCGATAGTACAGATATTTTTGAAAAAGCCATACGAGAACAAGTTCACATTGCCATGGAGGAGGCTTCTGTTTTACTATTTGTAGTTGATGCTATTTCAGAAATACATCCTTTGGATCAAGAATTTGCGAATATTCTTAGAAGAACTAAAAAACCAGTTATTCTGGTTGTGAACAAAGTAGATAATGACACTTTGCGCTTTCAAAGTTCTACTTTTTATCAATTAGGTTTTGATGAGCTTTTTGACATTAGCAGTGCAAGCGGGGCTGGAACAGGTGAATTACTAGATAAAGTGGTGGAGGAATTAAAGGAATTAAAGCCTTTTGAGGATACAACGAGTCATTTACCTAAAATAGCGATTGTAGGAAGACCAAACGTGGGTAAAAGCTCTTTTATTAATGCCCTTATTGGAGAGGATAGAAACATTGTAACGGATATAGCAGGAACTACCCGAGATAGTATTGACACGGTATATAATGCCTATGGCAAAGAGCTTGTTTTAGTTGATACTGCTGGTATACGAAAGAAAAGCAAGGTTCACGAAAACATTGAATTTTACTCGGTCATGAGAAGCGTTAAAGCATTAGAAAATAGCGACGTTGTTGTCATATTACTAGATGCTGAGCTTGGTATGGAATCGCAAGATTTAAATCTATTTTGGCTGGCTCATCGACAGGGAAAAGGAATAGTTGTTTTGGTAAACAAGTGGGATTTGGTGGAGAAACAAACCAATACGCATAAGGATGTGGAGGACTTTATTCGAGAGAAAACTGCACCGTTTGTAGATTATCCAATCATGTTTATTTCTGCCCTAAATAAGCAACGTATTTTTCAGGCCGTGGAAACAATTATGAAGGTTCATGACAATATGACCATTAAAATAAGCACCAACAAACTAAATAATTACTTGCTTCCAATTATAGAAACGACCCCACCTCCAAGTAGAAAAGGTAAGTTTGTGCGCATCAAATACATTACTCAGTTGCCTACAAAAAAGGTAAGTTTTGCTTTGTTCTGTAATTTGCCACAGTACGTTGCTGAAAGCTATACTCGATTTTTAGAAAATCAATTGCGTGAAGAGTTTGATTTTAATGGGATACCTATTACTCTTTTCTTTCGAAAGAAAAACTAATTAACTTATTTTGATTCGTAGTAATTATTCCAAAGATCGCGAATAATACCGTCCCTTAGGCCCACATTTGGTGCCATTATCTCTTGAATATTGCAATTTTTTAAAATATCCCAAACAACATCTCCTGCATATTCAATAACATCTGCTCTATCAGGATTTAACTTTAGCTCGTAAACCCTTTCATGCTTGGTCATGGACTTGATCATTTTTAATGTTGATTGAAAATCTTTAGAGTGATTAAACTCATTGGATTTTACTCCACTGAGTTGATTTATTTTCACGATATTACCTCCCGTTCCAATGGCCTGTAATTCATCCCTAGTTTCTTTGTTTAGCTCTTTTAACCATTTTTTCATTCGCTTTTGTTCTGAATCTTTGACTTTTCCTTCTCTCATGCGAACTGTGCCAATGTTAAAACTCTCGTATTGCTTTACTGTTCCATTTTTCAAATAAGCTAACTCTGTGCTACCTCCACCCACATCAATATGAAGGAGATGATGTTTGCGTGGAATCTTTTCCATCACAGCTAATTGTATCAACCTGCTTTCTTCCTTTCCTGAGATAACTGTAATGTTTATCCCAGTTTGCTTTTGAATATTTTTAATTATCGCGGCACTATTCTGAGCATCTCTCATGGCACTTGTCGCGCATGCTTTATAATGATCTACATTGTAAACATCCATCAATAGCGCAAAAGCCTGCATGGATTTGGATAATAGCTCTGTCTTTTTTTTACCAATATGATTTTTATTAAATACGTCATCTCCAAGCCTTAATGGTAATCGTGTAAATTCTACCATTTTAAATTGCGTATTCTTGCTATCCTCCCTCAAAGGTCTAGTAATAGCAAGCCGAACAGCATTGCTTCCGATGTCAATAGCAGCAAATTTCATATTCGTTCAATTTTAATAAATAGCATATCAAAAAAATCTTGACTCTTCTCGAAGTCTTCCATTACAACCGTAAAAAAAGTATCATTCTTAACATTGGACCATGTTTCTTGAACATCATTAAGCAAACAAAAGAGATCTTCCCTATCCTCGGGATCCATTAAAAATTCTGTGGGATTTCTTAGGATGAGTTGCAGAGGACATTTATCCTCGGGAAGATTGCAAAGGTCATCAAACAGAATATCTAAATCACCCTTATAAGAACTCTCAAACGAGAGCTCCTTTTTTAGGTATTCATGAACCTCTATCATGTGATTAAAGTCAGCGCAGTCAAGCACTAATTGCGTTTGATCACCCACTTTAATCTCTTTTATTTTTTTTGATATAAATAGCATTATATGTGCTCTTTTTATTCATCTATTGTTTTAAGACTCTAAAAATTAAAATAGGTCAAGTGGAATATCCAGATCTTTAATATTAAGACTTAAAGGTAGTATCATTTCGAACCCATTTTTTACAAAACTAAAACAGGCACCATACTCAGGCAAACTGAAGTACCTCTGGAAAAAATAAAAGGTGAAAGCATTCTGTTTTTATGACACAATGGCTTATTTATTCTTTAAATATATTAATGAACTACTATTTTCTCTACTTAACGGGTTAGTTTTGTGCCACAATCCGTTTTGGTTTGTGATTTGCTATACATATTTCAAAATGAGTACACCTAAACAACAAAAACCAAAAAAAGGGTTCAAGTTCAATGCATACATATTGTATGGAGTGCTTCTCTTAGTTTTATTGGTATTCCTCTTTGTTCCGGAAAATAAGGGAAAAAAGATTGATTGGTCTCAAGCCAAGACAATGTTGCAAAAGCAACATGTAGATAAAATGGTTTTGCACAATGACCGTTTTGCTAATATTTTTTTAAAGAAAGGAGCAAAAGATGACAACAGTTATAAGGGGAAAATAAAAAAATCTCAAAGCCTAATGGCTACAGAAACTCCTGATTTCAGTTTTGAATTTGAAAAGGACTTTTTAAATCTGGAATTGCAAAAGCTTCAAAAGGATATGCAAAAAGGTCAATCGGGCTATGAATTGCCTATCATTTTTGATAGCAGCACGAGTATGTTTGGCGGTTTTATGGGAACCTTACTTATGATGGGAATCATTTTCTTCATCATCAGCTTGGTTATGCGACGAATGGGTGGTGGCGCTGGAGGCGGTGCAGGTGGTCCAAATATTTTCAACATTGGCCGGAGCAAAGCTCAACTTTTTGACCAAGACAAAAAAGTAAAAGTCACTTTTAAAGATGTGGCTGGATTAGAGGAAGCAAAAACGGAAGTTATGGAAGTCGTAGACTTTCTTCAAAATCCTAAAAAATATACCAATTTGGGTGGAAAAATACCAAAAGGAGTTTTATTGGTAGGCCCTCCAGGAACGGGAAAAACGTTACTGGCTAAAGCAGTAGCTGGTGAAGCGGGTGTTCCTTTCTTTTCATTAAGTGGATCTGACTTTGTAGAAATGTTTGTTGGTGTTGGTGCAAGTAGAGTTCGTGACTTATTCAAACAAGCAAAGGAAAAAGCTCCTTGTATCATCTTTATTGATGAAATTGATGCTGTGGGAAGAGCCAGAGGAAAAAACTTGGCTCAAGGAGGCAATGATGAACGAGAAAATACCTTAAACCAATTGTTATCTGAAATGGACGGCTTTGGAACGGATAGTGGGATTATATTGATGGCTGCGACGAATAGGCCAGATGTTTTAGATTCTGCCTTATTGAGGCCTGGAAGATTTGATCGTCAGATTGGCGTAGATCGCCCAGACATTAAAGGAAGAGAACATATTTTTAAAGTACATCTTAAGCCATTGAAAAAATTAAGCGAAGATGTAGATTCGAAAAAATTGGCCGCTCAGACTCCAGGATTTGCCGGTGCAGAAATTGCTAATGTTTGTAATGAAGCGGCACTTATTGCGGCAAGAGGAAATAAGGAAAAAGTGGAAATGGAAGATTTCCAGAATGCCATTGATCGAGTTATTGGAGGCCTGGAAAAAAAGAATAAAATTATTTCTCCTGAGGAAAAGAAAATTGTAGCCTATCATGAGGCTGGCCATGCGGTGGCTGGTTGGTATTTAGAACATGCAGACCCCTTGTTAAAGGTTTCTATTGTCCCCAGAGGATTGGCTGCACTGGGATATGCGCAGTATCTTCCCAAAGAGCAGTATCTCTACAGAACTGAACAACTTCAAGACAGTATGTGTATGACTTTGGGTGGAAGAGCTGCTGAACAGATATTCTTTAATAAAATAAGCACGGGCGCCCAAAATGATTTAGAGCGGATAACAAAACTATCCTACAATATGATCATTATGTACGGAATGAATAGTAAAGTTGGTCAAGTTTCATTTAATGATCCAACAGGGGAATATGGATACCAGAGACCCTACAGTGAAAAGACTGCAGAACTCATTGATAATGAGGTAAGGTCTATAATTAACGAGGCTTATCAAAGAACTATTGATCTATTGACTGACAAAAAATCAGAAGTAGAAGCCGTTGCTAAAGAGCTTTTGGAAAAAGAAATTATTTTCAAAGACGACATTGAAAGACTCATTGGCAAACGAGAATATGATGAAGTAGAAGTCATAGAAGAGATAGAAGCTGAAGAAGTATCTGTTGTTGAAGAATTAGCTGTAGCAGAAAATGAGGTTGAATTAGATAAAGAAATCAAACCTATCCTAAAGGAATCAGAATCTGAAGAATCTTCCCAGAAAAGTTCTGAAGAAAATGCAGAAGAGGTAGAAGATTAAATTACTTTTTATAGACTACTTTTATGCGAGGGTTTATAGTAGTAATTTTTTCAATAAATGCGTTCTTATCCTTTGGTGAAATTAACACGGAGTCTAAAGTCGAAATGACCTCTAAACGGTCTAATGAAGCGGCTGGTGCACTTATTGGATTTCTAGATTCTCTCACTATTTTTATTGATTGAACATCTACTTTTTTGTTTACGATAAAAAACGATCGAATTATGAGTTTGTTCTCATCAATCGTGTAATAGGTCATTTTAAATAACATATAGATAAGCAATGTTAATATGGTTAAAACCAATACGCCTAGCCACTGAGCATTTAGCCCCAAACAAATAGAAGCTCCCCCCATAGAAAGAATCAAAGGCAAAAGTATTTCTAGTCCAATTTTGGAGTTATATCTGGTCATTTAAGAGCACAATTTAACATTACAGATTTTTATATTGGAAAACTAAACGACCAGAGATTAGTGTTTATGGACAAACAATAATTGTAAAGTCCTTTTAATTTATTCTCATCTAGTCGTTATTTGCACCAACTGAGAACATCTATTTTCAATTATATAAACCCACGCAATATATTCACTTTACTGGGCTTTTTATTTATTGCCCAACAAGTTTTTGTTCTCTTTTCATTTTCATTGAACCAATCTGACACGGATCAAATGCTCATGTGGGAGGCCGCGAAAGATATGAGTCAGGGGCATTTTTATACTCCCTACTTCTATGGGCAAAAATACAATTCAATGGCTGAGGCAGTATTGGCAACTCCCTTAATCCTTCTTGGGTTAAAAGTATTTTATGCTGTTCCTCTAGCTACTTGGGTTATGTCTCTATTCCCTTGGATTATAATTTTTCTTTATTGTAAAAAGCATACGTTATATTCTGGTGGCATTCTAATATTGCTCCTTCTTTTTTCCTTGTCTCAACAATACGCCATTCTTACCCATATGAGTCGGGGTTTTGTACAGGCCATTTTCTTCACATTTATTGGTCTAGGCTTTTGGTGGTTTGGTTCGAAAAAACCCATTCACTTCTTCTTACTCCTTTTTTTGACCTTACTTGGATCTCTGCAGGTACCAAATAACGTATTGCTATACCCCTCAATTGTACTTCTATTTTGGGATAAATTATGGCTAAGAAGATGGTATCTTATTTACGGAACAATTGCTTTTTTCATGGTTGGAGTCATTTATTTCGGAGTAGAGAATATTTACCTCCACCATCCAGAGTATGTCGTTCATCCCAAACCACTAATAAAAGCCAATATTAGTCAATTTTTATCTAATATTAAATCCATTCACCTTCTGTTTATACATATTTTCAAGGGGCAAGAAAGTGCACATCTAGCATGCATTTTTTGCGGAGTACTGATTGGAATAATTACCAAGAAATATTGGCAAATGCTCATTTTCCTCTTTATTGTAGTACTGAGTATATCAATAAATAAAGTAGCAGATGTAACAGAATCGGTATTCTTTAGTGGTGGAAGATTCTACATGGCTATTCCTCTTGTTTTTGCTCTTTTTCTATTGAAAAAGTTCTCTCTTAAACCAAAAGTACTTTTGGCTATTGCCTTTGTAGGCATAGGGTTAAGTTTTATACAAACTGCTGGCTTTAGTAAAGATATTACCACCAAACCATGGAGAGGGAAAGAAGCTCCTGTGCTGTCCTTTACACTGGATGAAATTAACTGTGCCTGTGATAGCATTCAAAAAATTACAGAAGCATCTGAGGCGCTTATTATTTATGATCATTATTTTGTTGAAGCCGTAAGCTTAGGTTGTCCCATATTAAAAAAAGAATTTCCGCTAAGTTCCAGATACAGATATGAAAGAAGGTCTTGGTTAAAGTCAAAAATGGATTGCATGATACCTAAAAGGTACACTGTAATGGACCGTTTCTCAAGCCCTGATTCAGTAAGAACACTATTTCACACTATTGAACTTCAGTGGATTGAAGGCCAGGCATATAGAATAGAAAACAAGAGAGGACTGCGTTTAGATTCTATCATGAGACTATGGAATCAGGTACCGAGATAGGAGCTTTTACGCAATAATAATAGGATGGGCTAATTAGGCGAATATTAATTGTTAAATGTTATAAAAAAAAGTGGTTTTGTTTAAACATCGCATTTTTTTTCTGTACAAATTAAAAAAATACGCTTAAATTTGTACCGTTAGTTTTTCAAATAGTCTTAGCCGATTAGGAGAAAATTAAAAGGGAACTCCAGTATCATATTCTGGGACTGTACCCGCAGCTGTACTCTCAAGCAAAATAATTTTGCAAGGGTTTCTTAAACCACTGACATATCGCTAATGTCGGGAAGGTGAAATCTTACAGAGAAAAGTCAGAAGACCTACTAACAAAAAGGAAATGCTTTCGGGAAGAAAAGTGAGCCTGTAGATCTTAATAGCGAGAACTCAGACTTGTATCATTTGGCCCGGAAATATTGAATTATATGCTTTTGGCCTTGATATATATAGCACTTACCCCAACACCCAGTGACAGTGTCGCTGTAATGGATAGCGTGCACATGTTTTCACATCCGCATTACATGGCCCACAACGGAAGCAGAGTCGTACAATTAAACGAAGGGAACACATTGAATGAGCGCCTATCATTTTCCCCTTACTTTACAAAGAACTATGGTCCCAGCGGAATTAGCACTTTGGGTTTGCGAGGAACTCAAGCCTCTCAAACACAAATTATTTGGCATGGAATACCATTAAATAATCCAATGTTGGGTGAGACTGACCTTCAAACTTTAACGCTTAACCCAGCAGACCATTTGTCTATCAACCAAAGTGGAAACTCTTCTGTATACGGCTCTGGAGCCGTTGGTGGCTCCCTAATCATTCATAATGAACCCACATTTAACGAGGATGGGTATAAGCAAGAGTTGGATTTAAGTATGGGCAATTTTGGGTATTCTCGATTTTTAGGCCAATCTACCTATTCAACAAAAAAAATGAATCTTTCATTCGGATTGAATAAATCACGAAGTACAAATAATTACCAGGTATTTATTGATGAACAAAAAAAGGAATTAAAACATGCAGAATTAAACCGATTAAATCTGAACATCCTTGCTGCCTTTAAACTCAAAAATAAATCTCAAATAAAAACCATTTTAGAATGGAACACTACGAACCGGAATTTACCGAATTTTTTCACGAATGTGGGTACGGACAAACTTGAAATAAAGAGTTTAAGGTGGATGACTGAGGGGTTATTTAACCATGAAAAGATTAGTCATGGGTTTAATGTGGGATATATTCATGAGGACTACCTTTTTATAAGCCAAGCAAATCCAGAGGGAAGTAAAAGTAATAGTGATTTATTGGTAGCTAAATATTGGGGAAAGAAACAGTTTTACAAGGTCTTTCGGCTAGACCTGATTACAGAAATGCAATACCAGAGTGGAACGACTCAGTCATACTCATCAACACAAGAACAGATCTTACCATCTACGGTGTTATCCCTGAATTATGAAAAGAAAGGACTTATTATTGGAACTCAGAATAGATTCGATTTTAAAGCTTCCAAACGCATTAGTAAGCTTTATTTTGATTACTCTTATAAGAACTTAAGGGTATATTCAAATATTGGAAACGCGTTTCGAAGACCCACCTTAAACCAACTTTATTGGGGCAGTCCAATTGCCCGAAATCTGCAAGTGGAGGAAGGAATTTTTGGAGAAATTGGCGGTGCTATTGCAATTAAAAAACTAACTGTAGATGTTTCTCTTTATTCTCGAGCTTTGTCCAATGAAATTATTTGGGTTCCGGATGGAAACTCAAGTAAGGCCATTAATTTAAATAGGACCAGAGCCCTTGGGCACAGTTCAAATCTGAACTATCGATTTAGAATTAAGACGACTCCGATTACCCTTATGGGTCAATATGAATTTGTGCAAGCAGAAACGTTAATAAAAGAATCTGACGAATGGGAAAACACTTTATTTATCCCAAAGCACAGTTATTTAATTGGTTTAAAAACCACACTTAAAAATATAACTATAGGTATTAGAAATCGGTTTACAAGTTACAGATATACAAATTATGACTCTGATGACTACGCAGAGGGATTTTTCCTCTGGAGCGGTTACATTAACTATACTCATAAAGATTTAAGTGTACGTCTGACCACAAATAACGCTTTAAATACGAGGTATTACATACAACCTGCTCAGCAAATGCCAATGAGGCAATATCAATTAGGATTAAATTTAACAATTTAAAATGAATATAAAATTTACACTATCAGCCATAGCAATGGCAACTTCACTCGCTTTAAGCGCACAAACATTTACTTTGGAGAGCATTTTGGTGCCCGCAGAAAAGGTAGCTAAGGGATTAGATGGGTCGACCATGCATACCGAGCTAGATAATGCGGTAACTTTAAATCTCCCTGTAAAATGGGATACCAGTTTTGGAGGATATTGGGCGAATGGCTGGGCTATCTCCCAAAAGTATGATAGCACTCGAGAAGCTAGCGATGCGACGAAACACCAATTTAGCGCTATTACTTACAAAGGGTACATGGCTTCAAATACATTTGCCATTGGCCAGAGAGGGGCATATGCAAGCCTAAATAATGGAAGCAATAGAAACTTTGAAACCATCCAAATAACTAATAGTACTTATACTACTAATTCTATGTTAAAAGGAGATCGATTCGCCAAAGCTTTCGGGGGTACAACGGGTAACGATGAAGATAGCTTGGTTCTTATCATTGACTGTTTTGATAAAACCAATAGTCAATTGCTTAAAACCGTAAGAGTAATTTTAGCAGATTTTAGATTTGCTGATAACTCAAAGGATTTTATTCTTGATACATGGAAAGAAGTTAAAGTAACTGGTGATTCACTCGTTTTTAATATGATAAGTAGTGATAATAACATGCTTGGGATGGCAACTCCTGGATTTTACGCAGTAGATCAATTTAGTACTTCAGGAAAAGCAAGTGTTTCAAGTAATAGAATAGTTCAATCGGAAGTATTTCCAAATCCAAGTAAGGGAGAAATTACCATTCGAAGCCAAGCAAATATAAATCAAGTAATCATTCGCGATTTAAATGGGAAATTGATATTTACTACTACGGGAACTCAAGAAAAGAGCATGACTTTGAACCTGGCCTCTTTAGCTAATGGCATATACTTTATCGAAATAGCTACACCCAATGGATCAGGAATACAAAAACTAATAAAAAAATAAGTGCCAAAAATCCTTCGCAATATAACAGTTTGTATACTTTTACTATTTTTGGGTTCTTGTAAACCTAATGGTGAGAAAAAAAGCAATGCTGTTAGTGCTGGAAGTAAACTAATTATATGTTGCGAAGGAAATTTTGGTTGGGGAAATTCAGATTTTGATATTTATAATCTAAGAGATAATGAGCTCAACTTAAAGGTGTATAAGGCATTGAACAATGCTTCGCTAGGCGACGTTTTGCAATCTGCCAGTATATGGAATGGATATCTCTACTTGGTAGTAAATAATTCTGGAAAAATTGTAGCTCTTGATACCGTTAATTACATTAAGCAAGATGTTATTTTTGGGTTTAATTCGCCGAGGTATATGCAGGCTATAACGAACCAAAAAGCATTGGTAACAGATTTATATGCCAATAAAATATACCTTATTGATCGGACGGAGGGTATAGAACAAACTTTCCCGGTAAAAGGGTTTTGTGAGGGCATGGCTGCATCCGATGATGAGATTGCCATTGCATGTACAAAAGGTACCGTTTACTTTTTTAACAAGAGCCGGATGCATCTTAGCGATTCGGTTGAGTTAGAAAAAGGCAGTAAGAAGGTAATTTATATAGGCAATTCATTTTATACTATGTGCTTGAAAGGGTCAAAAAGTATAATGTACGAAATTCAGAATAAGCAAGCCACTGTTACATGGGATACTTCGATCCATAAAAATCAATATGTAAGTTTTGCATTTAATAAGATTAAAAATGAGTGGCTTTTTATGCAGAGCAATAGGCTCTATAGCATGAGTCGAAATTTTAAGAACCTGAAGATTGAATATTCAAATCCCTCAGCTAATTTCTATTCCATTAGCGTGAATCCTACGAATGGTGAAGTTTATATATCAAATGCCAAAGATTATGTGAGCGCGGGTGAAATCATTCGGCTATCTTCGGAATATCAATTTATGCACTCGGCTGCAACAGGAATTATTCCTGGATTTACCCTTTTGGTTGAATAAAGACTAAATGATAAAGCTCTGCCTTTCGACAGAGCTTTTTTATCAAAACCTCAAAAAACATTGAGTTCTTATTTACTCTCCGCGGCTTCTCCAGAGCCCGGTTCCATATCAACTGCTTCTGCACCTATTCCCTTTACTTTCGATTCAATATCGGCTAACATTTCGGGATTATCCTCTAATAAACTTTTTACAGCATCTCTTCCTTGACCTAATTTGGTCCCATCATAACTGTACCAGCTTCCACTCTTTTTAACAATATCTGCATCTACAGCAATATCTAAAACTTCACCCACACGGCTAATTCCTTTGCCATACATAATATCAAACTCGACTACCCTAAACGGTGGAGCAACTTTATTCTTAGCTACTTTAACTCTTGTTCTATTTCCTAGAACTTCATCATTCCCTTTAATTTGACCAATTCTCCGAATATCTAAACGTACCGATGCATAAAACTTAAGTGCATTACCTCCAGTCGTTGTCTCGGGGTTACCAAACATGACCCCAATTTTTTCTCTTAATTGATTAATGAAGATACATACACAACCTGTTTTATTAATTGAGCCAGTTAACTTACGTAAGGCTTGACTCATAAGTCTTGCATGTAAACCCATTTTACTATCTCCCATATCCCCTTCTAATTCAGCTCTAGGAACTAAGGCTGCTACCGAATCTATTACCATTACATCAATCGCGCCACTACGGATTAAATTATCTGCTATTTCCAATGCTTGTTCCCCATCGTCCGGCTGAGATATTAGTAAATTGGATGTATCTATTCCAAGTTTTTCAGCATAAAATTTATCAAAGGCATGTTCTGCATCTACAAAAGCACAAACCCCTCCAGATTTTTGAGCCTCGGCTATCGTATGCAGGGCAATAGTTGTTTTACCACTGCTCTCTGGACCATAAATTTCTACAACTCTTCCCTTTGGGAAACCGCCAACGCCTAAGGCTAAATCTAATCCAAATGAACCCGTGGGTACAACCTCAATGTCTGCCGCTACATTGGCATCCATTTTCATTACAACGCCTTTACCGTAACTCTTCTCTAAACGTTCAATGGTTTGTTTTAATGCTTTTGCTTTTTGATCTTGTTCACTCATTGTTTTGTTTCTTATATTTTTGTTTTGATGGTACAAATATATACCAAATGATTAATATATTAACAATATTTTGATAATATTACTAACAACAATTATTTTTGAATACCTTTGTGATGATTTATGAAGAGTAATAGCATTAAGATGTGGAAGAATGATGAACGGCCAAGGGAAAAAATGATTGACTACGGCAAGAATGCACTATCTCTAGCAGAATTATTGGCTATTCTAATTGGTACAGGTGTTAATATTAGAAATAAATCCAATGAACATTACAGCAAATCTGCCGTTGATTTAGGCAAAGAAATTCTTGCTTTAGGCAATGGAAGAATTGATAAAATTAGTAGGCTGAGTATTGAAGAACTACAACAAATTAATGGCATTGGCCCAGCAAAAGCAATTAGTATAACAGCTGCCCTTGAACTCGGACAACGCCGGTATAAAGCAGGTACAAAACAAGTTATAAAAAAAATAGCAAGCAGTAAAGACGCCTATGAAGTCTTAAGAAACCATGTGGAAGATTTACAAATTGAGCAATTCTGGGTGCTTTTTTTAAGCAGGAGTAACTGTGTCATCCGAACTGAGCTTATTAGTCAAGGGGGTTTAACGGCCACATTGGTTGACCCTGGCCCTTTATTTAAGAAGGCCATTCTAAATAATGCAAGTGCCATAATCCTGTGCCACAATCATCCAAGTGGAAACTTAAATCCAAGTAATGCAGATTTAAAACTAACTCAAAAAATAGTAAATGCTGGGAACCTTTTAGATATTGATGTTTTGGATCATCTTATTATTACTGGTACTTATTATACCAGTTTAAATGATCAAGGTAAAATGAAACTTAGTTAATATGACTTATCTCATAAGACCTTACACCTATGCCATGATTAATTTTTACATATACATATGGTTTTGGAATATATGGTAGTCCTACCTCGGGCCATTCTATAATAAATAGTCCCGGCATGTTGAAGTATTCCATAATTCCGGCATCGTATAATTCTTCTACTAATTTTACTCTGTACCAATCACTGTGGTAAATCATTCCTTTTTCTGTTTGATATTCATTGAGTAAACTAAATGTTGGACTAGATACTTCTGAAAAAGATCCCATATGACGAACTAAATCACGAATTAAAGTTGTTTTTCCAGTACCTACCTCACCTGAAAAGAGTAGTACGCGTAAATCTGTTTCCAAAAGAAAATCTATGACTTTCTGAATTTCATTCTCTTTTAGTTCTTCAAATTGTTTCATCGGGACTTTAATGCAACAAAAGGACACATCATTTCTTCCATGCTTACTCCTCCATGTTGAAAGGTATTTTTATAATAATTCACGTAGTAATTATAGTTATTCGGGTACGCAAAAAAGTCATGGTTCTTGGCAAATACAAATCCTGAACTAATGTGTTGTGTGGGCAAGGATAAATCTTTCGGGCTTTTTACTTCATATACGTCTTTGGCATCATACGACATTTGCTTGGCGGTTTTATATCTGAGATTCGTAGTCATGTTTTTATCGCCCATAATCTTAATTGGATCTTTTACCTTAACTGAACCATGATCTGTAGTAATAATTACTTTTGCCCCTCTAGCCGCCATAATTTGCATGGCTTCCCAAAGTGGAGAATGCTCAAACCAACTCGCTGTTACGCTTCTGTACGCCGCCTCATCATCGGCTAGTTCACGCACTATTTTTACATCTGTTCTAGCATGGCTAAAGGCATCCACAAAATTGTAAACGATAACATTTAAATCATTGGAAAACATATTTTGAACGGCTCCAGGCAAATCTTTTGCCTTATTCAAGTTGGTGATTTTAGTATAACTCGTTTTTGCCTCAATGCGCAAGCGTTTTAATAAATCCTCTAAAAAATCCTTTTCATAAAGATTCTTTCCACCTTCATCTTCATCATTACTCCACTTATCTGGAAATCGTTTCTCAATTTCTAAAGGTAATAAACCACTGAAAATAGAATTTCTACAATATTGAGTGGTTGTAGGCAAGGTACTTAAATAAATTTCATCGCGATCTACCCTAAATTTTGTATTAACTAAAGGTTCTATAGCCTTCCATTGATCGTACCTCAAATTATCCATTAAAATAAAAAATACAGGTGCATCTTCTTTTATGCTATTGAGAACATTTCTACGCATGAGATTATGACTCATTACTGGAGCAGTTTCTCCTGCTTCTGACAAGAAGGCTTGGTAGTTATCGCTAATAAATTTACCAAAAGTTCTGTTGGCGTCAATTTTTTGCGTTTCAAAAACTTCTTGCATTCCTGTTTGTTCTGCATCTTGCAGGCTCATCTCCCAGTATACAAGCTTCTTATATACATCGCCCCATTGAGCTAAGTTTAAATTATCGCTTAATGTCATGCCTATTTGCATGAATTCCCGTTGATATCCTTGGGTTGTTTTTTCGCTAACAATTCTATTTTGATCTAAGTTCTTTTTTATGGATAATAGAATCTGTGCTGGATTCACTGGCTTGATAAGATAATCTGCAATTTTGCTTCCAATGGCGTCTTCCATAATGTGCTCTTCCTCGTTTTTGGTAATCATGATTACGGGAAGATTCGGTAACTTTTGCTTAATCTCTGAGAGCGCGTCTAGACCGCTACCTCCTGGCATATTCTCGTCTAAAAAAACAAGATCATATTGTTTCTGACCAATTTTTTGAACTGCTTCATTTCCATTAATGGCAGTATCGACTTGATAGCCTTTGTTTTCTAAGAAAAGAATATGTGGCTTGAGCAAATCAATTTCATCATCGGCCCAAAGTATCTGCGGTTTATTATTCATGAGTTATAGAACGCAAATCTACGTAGAATATTTTGGCATGGTATGCTCTTATGACCAAGAGGGTTTTTTGTTAGCTAAACTATACATTTGATGGATATTAAAATATCGCTTTACAATGTATTTTGATACGTTAGAATCTGAAAGTACAACATATAAAAAGGACGAAACAAACATGCTACCTTTGTCACCATGTCCTCGCACCATGTTGTTAAAGAGAAACAAGAACCTGCACTAATTATAGCTAATGGTGCTGAATGCGAGTGGGACCTAATGGGTCAAGTTCTAGAATGGAGTCCATTTATTATTGTACTGGACGGCGCCGTGAAACGAGTGTTGGAATTAGGCCTTCACTTTGACGCTGTACTTGGAGATTTTGATAGTTTCGCTGATTTGAATGCCTTAAAATTTGCGAGGCCTGAACTGGAAATTATTTATGCTCCTGATCAGTCTAAAACAGATTTGGAAAAGGCTATGGATTTTTTAATAGCAAAGGAATTCCCAGCAGTAAATATTCTTTGGGCTACAGGAAAACGCACAGATCATACGTTTAATAATATTATAAGTATGACTAAGTTTACCCCAAAAATTACATGGAAACTTATTGATAATCATGGATTAATTTATCCAGCACCTTTGAAATATAAAAAGTTCTTTAATCAGGGGGCTATTATCAGCTTATTCGGGATTCCTGAGGCTCTTGAGATTAATTCTAAAAATTTAAAATATCCTTTGCATCAGATGGACTTGAGATTGCCGTCTAGTGGAAGTAGCAATGAAGCTGCTGAAGATGGCATTGTTGAACTCAGCTACCGCTCGGGTTGTTTAATAATAATGGAGAGTAAAGATTAGTTTACAGAAAATTCAACGATTTGTTTAATTTTATCTCTGCTTATTAATTGAATAATATAGGTGCCTTTGGTGAGCCGATCATGTAACTCTTCGTCTTCTGGGAACCATAGCACTTGAGGTGCACTGCCTTGCATTTTTGCCTCTATCTGTATTTCATCTTTTAAGGTATATACTTCATCGCTACTCATCATTTTACCGTTGAGTTCTGTTGTGCTAAGCACAGCACCTGACTCACTTATAACTCTAATGATAATCTCTTCTTTTATGGGTTTAATAATGAGTGGATTTTCTAAAATATCAAAGCTAAACCGAAGCCTCTTTATCTTTTTACTTTTTACACTTGTATTAAAAACACCATCTTCCGTAGCACCTCCTTTAACCATAAAATTACTTAATTGAGGAACGGCTCCTTTTTCAAATCTATCTTTTAGGTCGTTGTTCTCTAATCTTAAGTTATCATATTGACCTTGAATTTCTGTGGAATGATCGCTTGCGTATTTTTCTCTACTGACTTGCAGTTCTTCTACCTCTGAGGTAAGAGCAACAATTTCTTTTTGTTTTGATTCAACCAACGTTTTGTAGGTATCAATAGCCTCTAGATCGCTTGATGATAGGGGCTGATTGCCTGAGTTGGCCATTAACTCATTGACTGGTTTAGAGGCTTCTCTCAACTGTTTTTGCAATGATTTAATCTGTTTCATGAGTCCCAAGGTTTCTTTATTGGGATCAATGGTGTTGGTTCTAATGATGGTTTTAGGTGAACGCGCTTCTAACTTAGCAATAGCAGCTACCATCTCTTTATTATCATTTTGTAAAAGAGCCATATGCTCCAATGAGAACTCTAGGTCTGCAATGACTTTATTCACTGAATCTTTAAAATTACGGATGGATAATCGACTCATCGCACTTTTGTCTGTCTCACGTTTTCTATAATACTGGTATGCATTGATTCCCAAGGATACCAATAGCACCAACCAAACGAGAACTAAAATGGACTTCTTTTTCATTAAGGGATTTGTTTTGTTTTACAAAAGTAGAGAAACTGCAGGGGTAACGAAAAAATAATATCCCCAACTATTTTGGACTTACATTTTAAGGCTCATTCTAATTTTAAAGAGTATTCGCCGCAATAAAATATACCCATGAGCCAATATATTAGGCCATCTCCCATAGTGCTCCCTTAGAACCTTATACCTTTCTTTCCAAGCTTCGTTCGTATTCTGATAGCTGCTACCCCCGGTTTCAAATCGACTTAGGATATAGTTACAGCAGATATTACTCGGCGAGTTTTTTAGTATTGTAATAACCCAATCAATATCTGAGGCTAGCCGATATTCTGTATTATACTTAGAAGCCTCTTTTTTCTTTACCACAAAACTCTGATGGCAAACATTCATCCCAAATCTAAAACTGGTGGGGACTAACCTTTTGGGAAGGCGCTGTGGCTTCAATTGACTAATTAGGCCTATTTCTGCACCCTTTTGATCAATAAACATAGTGTCTGAGAAGTATATATCTTTCTCAGATTCTAAGTCTTGCAACAGGAGGCGAGCGGTATTTAAATCAAATATGGCATCCCCTGAATTCATAAACCATAGGTATTCTCCCGAGGCTATTTCCATGCCCTTATTCATGGCATCATAAATTCCATTATCGGGCTCTGATATCAATACATCAACATTTGATTTATTTTTTTTTATCCAATCTTTAGAAGAGTCTGAACTATCCCCATCCACAATAATCCACTCTATATCGCTTCTAGAGGTTTGGTTAATTACTGATTCTGCAGTTCTAATTAGACCTGAATAATTATTGTAATTAATGGTTATAACAGTCAGTTTTTTAGGCATTCACCCCCTTTATTTTTTTACCTAGGGCTTCTAGAATTAGTACTCCAATTAATCCAAATAACAAAATACCAGAAGCAGCTTTTTCGAGGGGTACAAATTGCTTTTTTGCCGGGTTAAATACAAATTCAATAGTATGCTCTCCTGCGGGGATTTCCAAAGCCCTTAGCAGATAATTCGCCTTCAATATTGAGGTCTCTTTATTGTCTATTGTAGCTACCCATCCGGAGCCTTCTATAGAATAAAACACTTCGCTAAACACTGCTAAACCTAAATTGGCATTTGAACTTTTATAGCGAATCGTATCTGGACTAAAATAGGTTTGACGAATGGAGGCTGTTGCAGAATCTACCAAATAGCTGGTTGCACTAGGCTGCTTATTTTCTTTGGAGAATATGGCTTCTTTGGAAAGGTTTAAAGTATTGACCATTTCCATCTCATCTTTTGCTGAATCTGCTACACGAACTGTCGCAACAAACCAAGAGTTTCCCAGTGCCGTTGAACGCGGAATCACTTCCGTTGACTTTGTTTGGGGGTTAGAAGTTAGCACGTATGCGCAATTCATCATATCGAGCGCATTGTTATTATTAATAACTTCCGTATTAAATTGACCCCCATTTGGAGTTACTCCATAACTAATTAAGTCTTGATACGCACTTAATTTGGCGGGATGATACCCCCCTATATTTCTATGATATGGAACGGATGTGTTGCTGTTGAATGGGTCTGTTCTTAAATCTAAGACTCTGGCTTTATCTTTATTTACAGCTTGTAATTGTAGATCAAATGGTGTTGGAGGCGCTACAGTTTGATCTTCTTTATATTCCCAATTATCCTCTGACAAGTATCTCTTACTCACCCCAATCATATCAATACTACATAAAGCAACTAGCCCAATCCAGGCTACATTTTTAGGAATTGTCTTTTTTATTGTTAAATAGATAAGTAATAGTGCGGCGGCGGCAAAGCCAAAGGTCCGCAAAAAGTCATCGGTTGCTGCGGACTCTCTGAATTCCTTAAAAAGGTTTATTGTTTGGTAGCTTCCGGCTCCCTCTCCGGCAATCTGAGCATCTCTTAACCCGCCGTATTCCTGCATTTTTATAGTTAAAAAGGTAAGCATAAGAATGGAACCAACACTTATTAATACGGGTTTAAAAAGCTTAGAACTGGCTTTTGAATCGGATTGTTCAAACATGAGATGAAGACCATACATACTATAAAATGGGATAAGCATTTGTGCAATGCATAGTGCCATCATAGGCGTTCTAAATTTATTGTAATAAGGAAGCGTATCAAAGAGCCAGGTGTTGATACTCACATACTTTCCTAATCCTAATATTACCGAAGCAATAAAGGTCAAAGCCACTGCAGCAGTAATGATGAGCACTACCTTTCGGTTTTCGCCCTCTTTGTTGTCTTTTAGATACCTGATGCATATAACAAAGGCTGCAATAAAAAGGACCATGAACACTGCGCCTATATAGATAGGGCCTGCAGTACTTGCGAGGTTTCCGTGGTATAATGGAAGTATCTCTGTGCCAAATTCTTCATTATATCCAACATTTTCGGCGCTACTGCCTCCCATAAAGCGGGGAACAATAAGTGTAAATAATTCTTTGGGCATATAACTCCAGGAATAGGCATAATCCATGCTTAGTCCTTTGACGTTTGTATTGTTTTCTGCTCCAGCATTGGGCACATCGCTGCTCAGTTTACTTCCCCCACGCATAGTCTCAGCTGAATAATTTTTAGTATCAATAATTTTTTGTGAATTGGAGGCCACTGTTAACAAGCTTGCTAAAAAAAGCCCGCCTATAGTGAGACCAATATGCTTCCAATCTTTATTTATGAAACCTGTAATTACTATTACCACGCCAAATAGGGCTAGGCAAATGCCCACGTAGTAAGCAATTTGATAATGAAAAAACCCCAGACAAGATGTAAAAAATATACCGGTAACTAGTGTTCCCAGGAGATATTTCCTCCGAATGAGAAGCATTAATCCTGCGAGCACTCCTGGCATCATAGCCATTGCCTGTACTTTAGTTATGTGACCTGCTTCGTAGCTCACAATAGTAAAGGTCATAAATGCATAACCTATTGCTCCTGCGGCGGCCAACCAATTATTTATTTTGGCTGATTTTAGCAATACAAACATGGATAGCATGGCCAGAAAAAGAAAATCGAAGGGAGAACTTACCAAATTAAATATTCTAAAAATACCGGACTGATAAATGAGATTTCCTCCTGGTTTACCCAGGATTAAGTCTGACGGCATTCCTCCAAAAATATTTGGAGCCCAATCCATCACTTCGCCTGTTTTTTCCTGATATTGTTGCAGATCGGCGCGCATCAAACGAGACTGTGTCATATCTCCTTGGCGAATCATCATGCCGTCTAGTGCTGGACTTAAGTAAAGTAAACTTATCATCCAAAACCCAAGTACAAAAAGAGCAAATATGCCTGTTTTCTTTAAAAATTCTTTATTCCAACTCATGCTAAGAAATATTTCCAGACAAAAGTCGCCATTTTTTTCTATTGTACCCAAAATATTTTTACTCTAGGCGCATGGGCGTTTTTGGCTGATTAGAGCATGAAAATTCTTTATTTTATAGGAGTTTTAGCGCCGTTGAGGACGCTTCTTTATTCCCCTTCTACGAAATCTTGCAAATAGGCATACCTATCTGTGAGCTTGCCATTTTTTGTCATGGTGCCGTTGGTTAAAATAGACTTTCCCCCCTCAATGAGTGCAGGTAAACAAAAATCAAGCATTTTTTCGCCAAAGGTTGTGCTTGCATCTCTTGGTAATTCATTAGGTAAATTTCCAACGGCCATTATATCGATGGTATTCTTTGATGATGACTTAGCAGACTTTTGGAGGGATGAATCCCAATAAATAATCGGTTCTGAAATACTGGTGTCTTTAAATGTAATTGGGATGCTGCCGTCTATATCGCAGGTTATATCTGCTATTACGTTAATCCTAAATTCGGGTTTTAGAGTATCTTCTTTGGTAAAAAGTTGTGGCATATCATTCTCCCAGTATATTCCATGAATAAGAACATCTGTGTTTTTATAGAATACCTCAAATTGACTTTGGTATTGGCTATGGTTCGCATAAAAATGTTGATTATCCCATTCTTCTCTATCTTTTCTTGCAAATAAATCTGAGTTATCTAAATGGGTATATACCGCTTCATCGTATGTCTGAGATAAAAAATCCTGAGGGCTTACCTTTTTAATTTTCAATTTCTCCATTACTTCTATGGACCCTTTTCCAACTCTACCTGTTCCACTAACCACTATTTTTATGGGTTTTAGCTTCACTTTTAGCCCTTCTTGAATCATTTCATCAAAATCCTGGCATTGGTTTGCTGGTTTTAAGTTAAAATCGCCTGATTTTAAGCCATAGGTCAATATACCATTATAGGCTCCTACAATTCCAGCCCAATGTCCAAAACCAAGGACCCGTTGGCCATTGTCCCAATTAATAACTTCGTAGTCTATGAGTCTAATGTTCTTTTTAAGTATAGTTTGCAATAATGTTCTGTTGTACTCTTGCGCTTTTATGGTGTGCGAAAAGAACATATACGTTTTATTTGGAATAAGTGCTTCTACTGGTACCTCTTTAACTCCCAGGAGTACATCACAGTCGGTCATATCCGTTTGAATATGAATTCCTACGGCTTGGTATTCGGCATCGGAAAAACATCGGGTTGGAGATGCTTCTGCCACTATGTCTACATCTGGGAACCTCGTTTTAAATGCTGCTGCCTGATTTGGAGTTAAGGGAACTCTATTATCGGGTGGATTTTTTCTTTCCTGGATTAGTCCAATTTTCACGGGGCAAAGATACATACCATTATAAAAAACGATACAGGTAACTTATTTACCATGCTTATGACATGATGTGGTTATCCATTAAATACTAATTTGAAAAGCCTTAATAATGCGCGGCAATTACCCTTTACACTTGGCAACTATATTACCGTAAAAGATGCATTGAGCTAAACTCTTTTCATATGCACCAATCCTATAAAAAATCGACTTTACCTGTATCTAAATTGTAATATGCAGGTGCAATTTTAACATCTCCTTTGGAGACAGCATCTCCTATAATAGCGGAACGGTTGTTAAGTTCTTTGGCGGTTAGATTTGCGTTAGTTTTTATGACATTGCTTATATCAGCTTGGTTGCCTGAGGCTTCTATTGCTGGAGTTATATGGGCTAACAAATGATTTAAGTTATATCCATTGTCTCCTCCATTTACAGCGGCAGTGACCGCACCACAACTTTGATGACCCAAAACTACAATTAACTTGGAACCACAATGTGCCACAGCATATTCAATGCTTGCCATGGATGAGGTATTTGCAATATTTCCTGCTACTCGAACGACAAACAATTCACCTAAACCTGCATCAAAGGCAAGTTCTGGAACAACTCTACTGTCTGCACAGCTTAAAATAATTGCATAGGGCTCTTGGCCACTGGTTAGACTTTTTCGTCTTTCTGAATCTTGCAATTTCCCATCTAACTTGTCTTCAACAAAGCGGGAATTTCCTTCTATTAATCTGTTTAAAGCGGTGTTACTATTCATTTTATTATTTCTTAATTTTACATCTATCACATTTAAAATGTGATTTGGTTCTAACTATTCGTTAAAATGTTAATTACAAAACTTTCATTTCATTCACTAATTTCTGAATGCTGTCCTTAGCGTCTCCAAATAACATTCCTGTTTTATCTTTAAAGAAAAGCTCATTTTCAATGCCTGCATAGCCTGCTTTCATGCTTCGTTTTAGCACAATGACCTGTTTGGCATCCTCCACATCAAGGATGGGCATCCCATAAATAGGGCTTGCTGGATCTGTTTTAGCTGCTGGATTCACAACATCATTGGCTCCTACTACGAGCACAACATCTGTAGTTGCAAATTCACTATTTATATCATCCATTTCAACTAGTTTATCATAGCTCACATTACTTTCGGCTAACAAAACGTTCATATGTCCTGGCATTCTACCTGCTACGGGGTGAATTGCATACTTTACATCAACTCCTTCTGCATCTAACATTTCTTCTAGCTCGTGACACACGTGTTGGGCTTGAGCTACGGCAAGACCATAACCGGGAACCACGATTACTTTTGATGCATACTTCATCATGATGGCAACATCGGTAGCTTGTATTTCTCTTACAGTTCCTCCACTAGCACTGGTTGAAGCTTGCGCTGTATTTCCTCCACCGAAATTACCGAGGAGTACATTTTTTAAGCTTCTATTCATGGCCTTACACATGATTATAGTAAGAATTGTACCGGCACTTCCTACCAAAATACCACCCATAAGCATTACTTTATTATCGTACATAAAACCACCACAGGCTGCGGCCATTCCTGTAAATGAATTAAGTAAAGATATGACTACGGGCATATCCGCTCCCCCAATTGGGAAAACAAAAAGTAAGCCATAAATACCTGAAAGAATCAAAATAGCATAGAAATAAACATCTGATCCCGTTTGATAGAGCAATATAGAAACTGCAGTTATAGCAGCTAGGACAACAAAATTTACCAACTGTTGCCCGGGCAAAAGAATATCTTTTAACGACCCGTTTAACTTACCCCAGGCTACCATGGATCCAATAAATGAGATGGTTCCAATGATAAGACCTGCTAGAATAGGAAGATAGTGCAATACTTCTACCCCTTCACCTGAGCCAGCTATATGTCGCCATTCTATAATTGAAATAAGCGCAGCACATAAACCACCCATTCCGTTAAACAAACTTACCATTTCGGGCATTTTTGTCATTTGAACTCTTTTGGCCATCACAAATCCTATAATGGTACCAACGGCTATCCCTGCCATAATCCACCCAAAATTTGGAATAATATAAACCCCTTGGCTATTAAAAAATAAGGTTCCCAAAACAGCCAATGCCATTCCAGCTCCTGCCACAAGGTTTCCTTTTCTTGCTGAATCGGGTTTCCCCATCATCTTTAAACCAATTACAAAACCTAAAGAGGCGAGGAAGTAAAAAATTTCTAATAAATACTGCATGACTTATTTCTTTTTCTTCTTAAACATTTCCAACATACGGTCGGTTACCACAAAGCCCCCAATCACATTAAGCGTTCCAACTATTACGCCAATGAAGCCAACAATTAAACTGAAATAATCATTGGATTCTGCTTTGCCTAGAACAATTATTGCTCCAATTAAAACAACTCCGTGAATGGCGTTTGCACCACTCATTAGTGGCGTATGCAGTACCGATGGTACATGCGATATTAACTCAATCCCTACTATTATCATTAGTACGATGAGATAGAGAAAGGTGATATTATTTGAGATAAATTCTAACATTTGATAATTATTAATTTTTGATTAAGAGAATTAAATGATTCGATTAAGAAGTAGCTGATGACTGATTATTACCCACAATTAGTGCTTGACTCACTATTTCGTCTTCCATATCTAAGTGTAACTTTTCTTCTTTAATGATAAGTTTCAATAAAGAATCGATGTTCTTGGCAAACAGCTCACTGGCGTTTGCAGAAACAGTACTTGGTAGGTTTAGCGCTCCTATTATTTTAACTCCACCCACTTCTGCTATCTCTCCAGAAACACACCCCTCACAATTACCTCCTTGTTCAGCTGCCATATCAACAATAACACTTCCTCTTTTCATTAAAGAGAGTTGTTCTTTATCAATAAGTACTGGAGCTTTTCTCCCGGGCACTTGTGCTGTGGTTATAACTAAGTCTGCATTGGCTAAACTTTTATTTACAGCTTCTCTTTGCTTTGTTCTATACTCATCTGAGGCTTCTTTAGCATATCCGCCTTCGCTTTCTACTTCGGCTCCTTTTACTTCGATAAACTTACCTCCAAGGCTTTCTACTTGTTCTTTGGTTTCAGGCCTAACATCGGTTGCTTCAACCACAGCACCTAACCTTTTTGCTGTTGCAATGGCTTGTAAGCCTGCCACTCCAACTCCGAATATCAAAATTTTTGCAGGGGTAATTGTTCCCGCAGCAGTCATCATCATGGGAAATATTTTTTCCATATGATTGGCTCCTAAGATTACGGCTTTATATCCTCCAAGATTAGCTTGAGAACTTAATACATCCATGCTTTGAGCCCTACTTATTCGTGGTATCGCATCGAGACTCAAGTATTGTGCTTTTTTGGCTTTTACTGCTTCTACAAGCTCATTATTTGTCTGGTGGAACATTAAGCTAACGACGAGTTGGTTTTCTTTTAATTGTTTTGCTGAGTCCACGTCGAGGGGATTCACTCCACAAAGGATATCGCAGGATTCAAATACTTCTTTTCTGCTCAAAATTTTTGCACCAGAATCCTCGTAGTTTGAGTCTTTCCATGAGGTGGCTTCACCGGCTCCTGTTTCAACAAAAAGGTGCCATCCCAGTTTTGCCCATTGAGAACAGACCGCAGGGCTTACTGCAACTCTATTCTCTACTTCCCCAGATTCTTTTAATATGCCTATATTCATGTTTTTACGCGTCGAATATACATCGAATTATTGAATTGATCTTGGATAAAGATTGAAAATAATCAATTCTGGAAACTTCTACGAAAAATTTAGTTGTTCGGGTATAAATAGTTCAACAAAAAGACCTAGTCTGGATGTAAAAAATTAGAGTATCTGCTCAATAATCTGATCGGAAGTAATTTCTTCTGCCTCTGCTTTATAGTTCCTTACTAATCGATGCCGCAATACATTCTTGGCCACTTCTTTTACATCTATTATATCGGGAGAAAATTTACCTTTTGTGAGAGCCAAACATTTGGCTGCCATCACTAGATTTTGGCCTGCTCTTGGTCCCGCTCCATAGGTAACGTATTTATTTATATAGTCGTGAGTTCCATCTCTATTTGGTCTGGTTTTATGCACCAAGGAAACAATGTATTCGTATACATGGTCTGTTACGGGAACCCGCTTCACCAAATTTTGGTATTCAATGATTTTATCAACGCCCAATACTTTGTTTGGCTTGGCCACCTTTCCTCCGGTGGTTTGTTTAAGAATGTCTAATTCTTCTCTAAAATTGGGGTAATCTAAAATGAGATTGAACATAAATCGATCCAACTGCGCTTCTGGCAATGGGTATGTTCCTTCTTGCTCAATAGGATTTTGAGTGGCTAAAACAAAAAAGGGATCTGGCAAAGGGTAAGACTGCCCTCCATAGGTTACATTTTTCTCTTGCATAGCCTCTAATAGAGCGGCTTGCGTCTTTGGAGGTGTGCGATTAATCTCATCTGCCAGAATTATATTGCTAAATATACTTCCTTTGACAAATTTAAATGATCTGTCCTGGTCTAGGACTTCTGTACCCGTAATATCTCCAGGCATGAGGTCTGGAGTAAATTGTATTCGATTAAAACTTAGCTCCAATGCAGTAGACAAAGTATTAATCAATAATGTTTTAGCTAAACCTGGAACACCAATAAGGAGCGCGTGTCCATTGCAAAATATGGATGTAATAATACCATCCACTGTTTCATCTTGGCCAACGATAACCTTGGCTATTTCTTTTTTTAAAATTTTTACATCTTCAGAAAATGCGATGGCTAGTTCTTTATCATCCATTTTATTGTATCTCCCATTTTGCAAGCATTGGACAAGAAATATTCTCTTTATTTATTTTTAAATAATTGGTTTTAAGTGTCTTTTCAATCCATACATCCATTGCTTTTTGTTTTTTAGCTGATTCTGCTTCAATCTTAATTCTGTCGTAATCATCTTTAAGACTTGCTTGGTGTGGGGCGTACAATTCTTTGAGATATATGATGTAAAAGATGGATCCACCATCGGGTAATTTTGAGTATTGTGGTTTTGAATATTCTCCAGGTTTCATTTCATCGAGATTCTTTTTTAACTCTGGCGATAAGGTTTCATAAAAGACCTTATCATTTCCCGTTGATTCATCTTGCATAAAACCACAATAGGCGGCGTTATTGTATTTCGATTTATTATGTGTTTTAACAACTGTGCACCAATCTGTTTCTCCAGCACTTAATTTTTTGTATAAGCTATCTGTCAAATTAGACGTTTTCTGAATATCCGAACTGGTTAATTGTGGGCGTATTAAAATATGCCTAGCGACGATGCTTTCTCCCTTTCTCTTAATCATTTTAATGATATGAAATCCAAAATCGCTCTCAAAAACTGGACTTATGCTATCGGGTTTAAGTTTATATGCTTCTCTCTCAAACGCAGGAACCATAGCTCCTCTTGTAAATTCTGGAAGCAATCCTCCCTCTACCTTGGAGCCTGGATCTTGGGAATATAGCTTTGCAAGTCTTTCAAACGATTCCCCTTTCATTACTTTTACCCGAAGTCCTTCCAACATTTCTCTGGCATAGTCTTTTGCAAAGGAGGAATACTCTGGTTCAATCATTAGTTGAGCTACACTCAAACTACTTGGCACAAGAGGAAGCAAATCTGCGGGAATGGTATCAAAATACTCTTTAACATCTTGAGGGCTTACCATTACCTCAGAGGTAATGCTTCCTTGCATTTGCTGCGCTAGGAGTTGAGCCCTCATTTTAGGCCTTATCTGATCTTTATATTCTGGAATTGTCATGCCTAAATAGGCCTCTAACGCCACTTGACTTCCAATTTGTCTTTGAAAATACCGGATTCTATTATCTAGCTCGCTGTTTACTCTTTCTTCTTCTAAAGGAAGAGAATCTAATTCTGCTTGATTTATGAGCAGTTTTTGCAAGAGAATATTTCGCAAGGTGAGGCAGGCAAAATCATCGGGGTTGTTCACAGTGTCTAGTTGAACATTCGCTAATTCCGTTTCTAACTCGCTACGCAGAACAATTTTATCACCCACTACTGCTATGATACCATCTACCCATTGAGCCTCTTTTTGAGCAGTTGCATCTTGGCTAAAAAAAGCGCCAATTAGTATTATAAAGCCAATCTGTTTAAATTTCATTCGTGCTATGTTAACGGGTATAAGAGAGTTTTATTGAACTAATTCTTTTTTAATTGAATCAAAAACTTCCTGATTAATCTCAACTTTATACTTTGCTTTAAGATTACTAATCCACTCCTTTTCGAGATAATCTTGATACTTGGCAGCTATCGCTCCTCTGGTTTCTGAAAGTTTTTTGGGTCCTGCAGGCAGAAATTTAATGATTTTAACGACGATCCAATCGCTGTTTACTTCATTTAACTTATAAATTTTTCCATCTTTCTTTTGGTACTTTTCATCTGCAAAAACCAATTTTAAAATCTGACTATCGCTCAATAAGAAACCATCCTTAGCAGCATATTTTCCTGCTCTATAGTCTGCTTCTAAGCTATTTTTTTTGTTGTGATATCTTAAAATACTATCTGTCTTAATTCCATCTTTTACTTGGCAATACACTTTTTTCATATTGGCTTTTGAAGTGGTATTGTAAACCTGCATTTCAAATCTATCGGGCCACATGTACTTATCTTTGTGCTGCTCGTAATAGTTCGCTAATCCTGCAGAATCTGTATTTGACTTATCCCAAACCATAGCTTGCTGACGGTTGAACATCAAAATACCTTCTTTGTACTCCTGGTATATATTTCTAAAATCCTCATTCTTCTCTTCCAAATGATTGTTTTGGTATGATAAGATTTTATCTTTTTGATAGGATACATATAAATTAGAAATCCATTTTTCACTATTCGATTCTAGTGGTCTCCCTTTGGGATAATATATTTCTAAAACATCAAGAAATTGACCAAAACTATAGTTTTCTGCTCCCAAACCAAACATAAGTGCGTTTTCTAGTTCAATCTTATCCTTTTTTGACTTATTCGCTGGAATCACCTTAAATTCTTCACGCATTTTTGGAAGATCTGATCTTTTCCATGTACCTTTCTGAAAACTGGAATCTCTGCTTACTTCATTTTTGAAAAAACGCATCAAATCATTCCCATAAATTTCTGAATATTCCTCACGTCTTACCTGATTAATCAGAGACTCTACGGATTTTTTACTACGCTCATCTTTTTGAATAATTGATTTGAGCATGGTTCTCATGGTTTCATAAGTGCCCAGTTTCCTCAATGCCCCTCTTTGTATAATATTCCATCCTTTTTCTGTCTCAAATGGCTCGGTAATATCTCCGTCAACAGTTAAAGCAAACGCTCTTTGCACCATGTCTTGTTTCTCTAAATCACCTACATTGGCGGCTAGGTTTAAACTACCCATAGATCCACCTTTGTATTTAGTATTAAAGTCCTCACTATGCTTTCTCACCATTTCCTCGAAGGTTTCTTCACCCGATTTGATGCTGGTATAAATGTCAAAAACCTTTTTCTTAGCTTCCTCATCCGTCAACTTCCCAATATCTCCTTTTCGGATTAAGAGGTTACTTACGTTCAATTCGCCTTCATTTTTTTTGATATCAAGAACTTTAATAATATGGTAACCAAAGGTTGTTCTAAATACATTTGAAATAGAACCAATAGGTGTTGAATAAGCGGCTGTTTCAAATGGATAAACCAATTGTAAGGCTGTAAAAAAACCTAATTTTCCTCCATTTTCACTGGTTCCTTTATCATCGCTATATTTTTTAGCAGCATCTTCAAAGCTTACTTTTTCTGCTCTAATGTCTTTCAAAATTGCATTTAATTTTAAGAATGCATTCAAGGTATCTTTCTCCGTATAGTTGGGAGGAAACATAACCAAAATATGTGCTGCTTTTATGTTGCTTTGCATACGCGCATGAGCTTCTTTCAAGAGGGCTTCCGTAACTTCCTTATCAATAAGATAGTTTGCAGCTAACTGCTGACGATACATGGCCATCTCCTGACTGTAAGCGCTGGTGGTATCTATCCCATTGTCATATGCATCCTTTAATTTCAATTTAAATTTTACATATAAATCTAGATATTCTTCCAAATCTTTCTCCGTAATTGTGGCAGTGGAAAGGTCAAGGTTCTTGAGAAATTGGCGCTTAAACTCATTAGAACTTACAGAAATATCCTCAATAGTAAATACATTTTTTGTTTGTGCATTTGAAAGGCTCAGGCCTGCAAAACACACTACGATTAAGATAGATTTTTTTAATTTCATTAAACTCATTGTATAAAAATTGTATGCAAAAGTAATGAATTGTCTTTCAAATACCCTCACTCTGAAGCCATTTCTACTTAGTAGAATAATGCTCCTTATTTTCTACTTTGTTTTGAGCCAATACTGCAGCCACCGCTCCATTTATTGGTGCCACAACAATTCCAATAAAAGGCAATTGATAAATTAAACATACACCCAACTCCAATCAATGTTCCCTTATTTTTCCGCATAAAAATCATGCTTTGCCGAACGGATAGCTTTCTTCGCTCTGCCAAGTAATCCATGAGGCTAACCCCTACATAAAAGCAATTTACAATGAAAATAAATAGAGGTATAAATGGGAATATAATTGGGATAAAAAACCAATGATCCCTAGTCCCAATGTTATTGAAAGCTCTGCCGTCAAACTTCTAAGGGCAAAGAAAACACCTCGCGCTACATCTTTTAGAAACTGAACTAGATCAAATGGGGTTTCCCCATTCGTAAGGATGGCTTCTGTTTTCTCGCTGATATATGCCAGTACGGGAGACATTATTATCAGAATAGCATATTTCATGATTTTGGAAAGCAAACTAATAATGAGAAGTTTTATAATCCAACCGGAGAGAAAAATTGTACTTTTCGTTAGAAAAATTCGCATGCTCTGCCACCAATTAATATCTTCTTTAACTAAGGAGATATTTAGGCGAGAGGCAACCCAATTCTCGATATAAGGTGAGGCCCATTGCGAAAAACCAAAAAAAGCAGCTAGAAAGAGAACAAAATAAAGAAGTACTGGCACCAAATACCACCAACCCATGCCGTTATTAAACAAAAATGGTGTTGCTCTAAAAAAGGCAGAAAATCCTGCTTGCCATTGCCTCAAATTAAACATTTGATCAAATATAAGAAATTCTAAAATACCCTTTAATCATAAAAGTAATTGATTTTCATGCCTTCTTTTACAATAGCATCGAAGGTTTCTTGGCTTTCTATTTTGTATAAACAAATTCCTGCATACGTTTTACCTTTGAGTTGCCATCCAAAATAGGTGGTGTTTTGTTTAATTGGGTATTGAGAAAAAACAGGATAGTCTTGATCACGCGATAAAAAGAACACCTGATCATACTCTTCAAACTTTGCATTTTGTGGTTGAGTCTCATGAGCAAACTTGGTGCCTTTATGCTTTAAACTCCAATAGGAACCAATCGACTCACCAAGCAGTAACGTTTTTTGTGTGGGTAATTCTTCTTCCATCCAAGCAATAACCTTATGTGGATTTCGTTCCTCTCGATGAATAAGGCCTAATACAACCCGAATTCCAAAAGGAAATAAGAGCATGGTCATCACCACAAATTGAATCCATTTATGATTCAGTTTCAACGAAAAATTAGGCAAAACCATTAGTAAATTAAGAACTAAAAGCATGTTTAGAGATACTGAATATCTGTGATTGGGCATTAAAAAAAGCAACCAAAAGACACTGGTAAGTACAGTTATAAGAACATTTGTTTTAGCTAAAAGGCCGAGCTGTTTCCATTTACTAAAAATCCAAATATGTGAACAGATAAAAATAAAAAACCACCAAAAATCAATATTCCAATAGGTTATATATCTACTGTAGAAATGATTCAATAACTTTTTGAAAAATCCATATTGTGGAACATGAGCTCCAGCAGATTTAGAGAACTGCTTAAAGAATAAAACATAGTCACCGCCAATAAATAGCCAAAAGGCAAGGAATGAAACTATTATGCTTAACAGGGAAAGTACTTTAATTTTTTTTGATGAATGGATAAAAATAAAAACTAAAAATCCGAGTGAAACTAACCACATGGAAGGATGAATCCATGCCAGGGCCAGAAATAGTATAGAAGCAACAAGCCATTTTTTTTGTTGGATAAAGTAAAAACCCCAGGCCATGGCTGCCATTTCAATAATCTCAGGTCTACAACCGCGCATCATTTCAAGGGTTCCTTTATCTAAGAAAAGAACAGCCACAAAAAAATAAGCCATTGGTTTGGGAAGGTTTAGTGTATTTAGACTTTTCCAAAAGCCTAAAGCCGCTGTTATGTATAGTAAAAGAAAAATACACCTCAAGCCCCAAACACTTGGGCCAAATAAAAACAATGCGATAAAGTGGGGTAGTTCTCGTAGGGGTAAATTAACTAAGCATTTTTCCTCACACCCTTGCATTGGCCAAGCAATACTGGCATGTTTTCCGTTTAAAAACCATCGGCCAACAGGCTCCAAGTCCATTACCTCATCTAACCATACAACCGGTAGATACTCTAGGTTTAAGAATAATAAAGATACGCAGAAAAGAAAAAGAAGTTGCCAATATGTATGTGCTTTAAAAATCACAAATATCAAAAAAGGCGAATAACATCGCGCCGCTACAACCTACTACCCTTGCTGCCTTCCGACCCTGGGGGAGTTTGCAAGGAGCTGACCGTGCTATCCGCCTCGGCAAAATTAGGCAAAGTAAATTTGTGAACAAAGGCATTGTTCATTCTTTTTAAGTAAGCTTCTTGCTTTCGTTCAAATAAAAAGCTCAATACCTTAAACCATTAACAGTATGTGAAGGCATAATGGTTCGACCACATTTTATAAAGCAATCATTTCCTCAAAAATAGGGTCATTGGTTCTTTGCAATACTCCGCGCACTCCAGCTTTTTCTCCTGCTTCAATATCTCGTTTTTTGTCTCCGATTAAAACGCAATTTTTTGGATCTAAACCAAATTTATGCAGACCCTTTTCAACCATAAGACTCCCGGGTTTACGGCAAAGACATTTTCCGCTAAAATCGGGATGATGAGGGCAATAATAAAAGGCAGCTATTTCAAAGCCCTTTTTTATACATTCCCCTTGTAAATATTGATGTATTGCTTCCACTTCCTCATGTCCATATAGTCCCTTATCAATGCCTGCCTGATTGGTAATAACAATCAATCCGTACCCTTTTTTTGCCCATTTTTCCAAGGTTTCCATTACCGTAGATAAAATGGTAAATTCCTCAACAGACTTTGTATAATCTCCCGGATCATGATTAATAATACCATCTCTATCTAAGAAAATCGCATTTTTAAATGGTTTTGATTGCATTCACTACAAAATAAAGTAATTTCGCCATTATTACCGAATGTCGGAAAAGATTGTCATAATACCCACTTACAACGAAATCGAAAATATCGAATGTATGGTAGAAACTGTAATGCAGTTAAAGCCTAGTATGCATTTGCTTGTCGTTGATGATAATTCGCCTGATGGGACTGCTGGGGTGGTTGAAAAACTTCAATCCAAATATACGGATCGTCTCCATATCCTTAATAGAACCGAAAAAAATGGATTAGGAACCGCTTACATTGCGGGCTTTCATTGGTGTTTGGAGCGCGATTATAAGTATATCTGTGAAATGGATTGTGACTTTAGCCATAACCCTAAAGATTTAAATAAGCTTATTGAGCAATGCGAGAATGGTTCTGACATGAGTATAGGTAGTAGATATGTTGGAGGCGTTGTAAATGTGGTCAATTGGCCTATGGGTAGAGTGCTTATGAGTTTTTATGCAAGTAAATATGTGCGCATTGTTACTGGAATGAAAATTTATGACACTACGGCAGGTTTTGTTTGTTATAAACGAGAAACCTTAGAGAGTATTGGAATAGACGACATTAAATTTAAGGGATATGCATTTCAGATTGAAATGAAGTTTAGAACTTGGCGTAAGAAATTCAAAATCACTGAGGTTCCAATTATATTTACAGATAGGACTTTAGGAACAAGTAAAATGAGCACTCATATTTTTAGAGAAGCACTTTTTGGAGTCATTGAATTAAAGCTAAAAAGCATCTTCGGGAAATTTTAAGATTTGGTGCTTAATAGGTTCCTAAATACTTTCGCAAAAACCATTCGGTTGAGAAACAGAATACAATAAAAAATAAACAAGGCCAGAACTCGAGGAGGCTTTTAGATTTATTACGAGTCATCAAAACAGACTTTACGGATACCTTGTTTCTAATATTTAGCAAAAGTGAATCTGCATTAGTTGTAAAAAACCCCTTAGAATTATTGGACCACTTTTTTAGTAAGGAGTGATTTGCTTCTCGCTCTTCTGTTTCAGAATTGGACTGTTGCACTACAAAAAAACTTTGATCCTTCAGGGATTCATTGCGCTCAAGCGTTGCTTTATAGGTATATTTTCCCGGAGGCATGCTCCCAATATTGGCTCTATAAATGTCCTGAAAGGGAGCAAATTGAATTGCTTTTTTAAATCCGTTTTCTCCCTCAATAAGAGCAGAAACGGGGTATTCATTTATTTTAGCTCCAGTTTCATCTGTAAATTCTGCAGATAAAATCACCGGTTGGCCTTGATCAAGCAATGCACTAGATGGATAACTTATAAATCCATTTTTTGTGGTTGAGGAACTTAAATATTGCACCGTCTTCACGATCAGTTCATCGGCATAGTCCCATGATTTATTCTTTCGAAAATCAGCTAAGCGCCAACGCCATATCCCTTCACCAAAAAGCCAAGCGGTTCGTTGCCCCTCCTTTTCATACAGCGACCAAAGAGGGATATCTGATCTCACATTCCCAATTTTTTGAGTAAATAGCGTTTTGAGTTTCACTCCAGCTTCCACTTTAATATATGGGGAAGTCAGAGGGGGAAACTGCTCTATTTGTTTCCATGATTTTGGGCTAACAAAAAATTCTGTGAATGCCCTATTTGCCGAAGCGACCGATTGATTGGTAAACAAACCTCTTTCTTGAATCTGTAACCCTTCAGAAAATGAGGACCATATTGCCACTCTTGACTGAGTTGTACTTATGCACCAAAATGGTGCTTTCGATCGCATGAGTTTGTTGATATAATTCATTTCTAGCCTGGTCAGCGGCATCCCATGAACAATGTATATATCTGATGGTTTTATGGGTTCTGATATTGCTGTCATGGATACCGAGAAGGTTTTTTCGGGTTTAAGTGCTGCTTTTATGGCTCCTATATCCGGATGGGCTCCATGTGCCAAAATGTACACTTTTTTTTGATTGTCTTCGACATTTATTAAAACGGCTTTTCTGTTGTTGGATTTGTTTCTCTCCTTCTCTTTAATTGTAGCTTGGACCGTATATATATGTTTACCTATACCCTTAGGTTTAAGAGAGAATTCTATACGCTCTACTTCATTATCGCTTGCTGGCAAAAGGTTTCGTTGTGCAATGCGTTGATCCCCATCAAACAACTCCACTTTAACAATAAAGCCTTTGCATTGCTTTAATCGAATACTAGATTCAAGCAAGGTCTCATTGCCTTTAAATACAGACCTATTTGCTAAGACATTCAATACACTCACATCTGGAACACTTCTTGGATCGCCCAAACCCAGTGTAAATATGGGGGTTTTATGAATGGGATATATAGGGCTTCCACCTGCGTTTACAATGCCATCTGAAAGGACGATGGCTGCAGCAATATTATTATCCTTTTCTAAGGCGTGAATATTCGCATTAATGATTTGAAAATTGGTCTTCTTTAAAGATAAAGAATCTCCAGAAGGAACTACATTGGAGGCAAAATCATTCCATTGCACATCAAAGCCCTCCAATGTATTTAGTGCACTTTTTAATTGAGCACCTCTTGCTGAGTCTTGAATCAGCGACTCGCTTACATCATTATAGACCATTACCAATGGCTTTTCTTCTTTCACTTGGGTGAATTTTAGAATGGGCTCAAGCAACAAGATTAGTAGGGATGCTACACCTAATGTTCGCAAAACTATGAGTAATATCTTATAACTTGGCTTATCAAGCGGCTGTCTTCGATAATACAAAAACGCGAATAACACAGAAAAACCGATGATTGGAGCTAACCACCAGATGGGTTCTAATGTTTGAAATACAAAAAGCATCATGCGAAGGGTAAGTTAATCAAGAATAGTGGTTCTTTCTTGAACTATTTTAGTTAATTGTTTCAAATTATCTTTAGGGCTACCCTCGTTATGGTAGGTAACATCGCACATAGATTGATAGGGTTTGATAAATTGCTCATATGCAGGCAAGACATGAGCATCCCATTGGTAGGTGCTTCTCTCTTTTGGGATACCTCTTTCTTCGGTATCTCTTTTGAGCCTGCGCTCCAAACAGAGGGATTCGTCGCAGGTTAAAAAAATCTTGTAATCCAATAAGTCTCTAATTTCTTCAATTTCATATACAAATAGTCCTTCGGCCATAATTACAGGAGCGGAAGGTATTTCTAATATCTTCATTTCTGGATCCTCTAATTCAAATTGATATTGCTCCTTGCGAACAGTTTGGCCCTCCATTAATAATTTAAGATGACTAATGTATAATTCAACATTTAAAGCACTTGGCAAATCAAAATTAGGCACTCCATTTTCATCCACTTTCTGCTCGCTAAACGGTTTGTAATAATCATCGAAGGTGAGAATGGAAAGATTATTTTTCAAAAGGCTTTTTAAATGCTGAATATAAAACGTCTTTCCAGCTCCACTTAGCCCTGAAAGACCCAAAACAAAAGGCTTATTTACGTTCATTTTTATGAGGGTATTTAATCATACATTTTCGTTTTCTCTTATAAAACTTCTGTTTTATAATATCTCCCTCCTCATCGTAAACATTAGTCAACAAGAGGTAACCCTCCACATCATAAAAATACCATTTCCCATACATTTTTCCATCCAAGTAGCGTCCATGTCTCATTTTTAATCCAGAGGATAAATTATAATACCAATAACCTATGGGCTCTCCTAGGCTATATCTTCCGATGGTTTCCAAGTGCTTTCCATGCCAAGCTTTATAAGAACCATCAAAAACACCAGCAACATACGTGCAGTCTAGCAAAGTATCTCCCGTAAAATCAAAGGTTAAAAACCGGCCATCATTCTTCCCATTTTTAAGACTCGATTGAGCTATTAAGCGGCAGCCTATCTCCCCATAAACACGTTTTATACTATCTAACTGTCCGTTATTGTAATAGGATTCTTCTGCCGGACAACCCGATCTGTGATATTTATACGAATATCCATTCTTTACTCCATCCCGAAATTCAATTTCGCTTCTTAAAATGCTGTCCGTATAATAACTAAAAATAGTTCCTTGTGGCTTACCATCAACCAAATAGGCTATTTGCTCTACATCGCCGTCTTTGAAATACGTAATATTTTTTCCATTTCGAACCCCATTTGCATAATTTCCATAATATTTTGGAGTTCCTGTATAATACCAACCCCAAACTTGGCCATGTAGCCTCCCATTTTTAAATGTTCCCATAGCTTTGCGTTGGCCCATCCCATATCTATAATCAAAGCCTCCGTGTTTTTTCCCTTGGGACCAAGTATCCTTTGCTATAATTGTTCCTACCTCGTTATACTCTACATAAGGCCCGTGCTGGCTCCCATTTAACCAAGTAAATTTTTCATGAATTTTCCTGGGCTTATCAAAATAGGCCCAACTTTCTCCGGTATAAGGGACGCCCTTGTATTGTACAATGCCATTATTTAAAAACTCAAGCACTTCATGCTTAATCACTTTAGCTTTCTTTTCAGGTGGGGTGTTTACCTGAGCTCCTAAGCCTAAAGTAAAAAGAAAAATCAGGGCTACTGTGACTAATGATTTTAGTTTTTGAACTTTCATTTAATAAATATTTTTCAAAGTTATGCCCCTAACTTAACTTTGCGAACCCAAATAATCCACAGTTCATGTTTGAATTTGTTCGACAATATTGTTTATCCAAAAATTATGTTGAAGAGGGGTTCCCCTTTGACAGCAAGACCATCGTTTGGAAAGTGGCGGGTAAAATGTTTTGTTTAGGTAATGTGGAGAATTTTGATTCCATCAATCTCAAATGCAACCCTCAAAAAGCGATTGAACTAAGAGAACAGTATACTCAAATTGAGCCAGGGTATCATATGAACAAAAAGCATTGGAACACTGTTTATTTTGAATTACTAAGCAAAGATTTTTTAAGAGAGCAATTAGAACAAAGCTATCAATTGGTTTTTGACTCCTTATCAAAAAAAGTAAAGCAAGAAATATCATATGAAAAATAAATTTTTAATCGTACTAACATGTATTGGCCTGAGTCAATGCGCCCTATTTACTAAAAAAGATACAAAAGAAAATATTGTGACTAAAACATATCCAGAAAAATTCGATTCAATGCCTGACGGCATGTACGCTCAAATGATGACTAACAAAGGTGAAATTGTTATTTTGCTTCATCATGAACAAACCCCAATGACCGTTTGCAACTTTGCAGGCTTAGCAGAAGGAAACATTAGTAATACAGCCAAAGAGGCAGGAGTACCTTACTACGATGGCCTTAAATTCCATAGGGTTATTGCAGACTTCATGATTCAAGGAGGAGATCCTCAAGGAACAGGAATGGGTGGTCCAGGATATAACTTTGAAGATGAGTTTGCACCAGAGTTAAAGCATACAGAGCCAGGCATATTATCAATGGCCAATGCCGGACCAGGCACTAACGGAAGTCAATTCTTTATTACCCATGTAGCCACACCTTGGTTGGATGGAAAACATAGTGTTTTTGGTAAGGTAGTGGAAGGGATGGATGTAGTAAATAGTATTGCTCAAGACGATTCCATTCAAACCTTAGTTATTGTAAGAAAAGGTGCAAGTGCAGAAGGTTTTGAAACCAATGAAGAAACATTCAAAACCTTAAAAAGTTCCGCTGCAGAAAGAGCAGAGCTTGCCCAAAAAGCAGCATTAGAGGCTCAGAAAGCAGGAAAAGAGGAAGCCTTAAATAAACTTAAGGCAGCGTATCCTAATATTAAACAAACAGAATCCGGTCTTATGTACGTGGTTGAGCAAGAAGGAAGCGGAGAAAACCCAAGCTCAGGACAAACTGTATCTGTTCATTACAAAGGACAACTTTTAGACGGTACTGAATTTGACAATTCTTATAGCCGGGGAGAACCCATTACCTTTAAGCTCGGAGTTGGACAAGTTATTCCTGGTTGGGATGAAGGAATAGCACTTATGAATAAAGGAGCAAAGTTCAAATTGATAATACCATCAGAGCTAGGATACGGATCTAGAGGAGCAGGCGGCGGAGTTATTCCACCGAATGCAATGCTTATTTTCGATACTGAGCTGGTGGAATTCAAATAGAATTCCGTTTATAATCGTATCTTTGCAGATATGTCAACAAGTGAGGTGTTAAAAGATATTCCCATCGGTTTTACTAAGCCTGCAATGATTGAGTTGCATAAGCTACGTAAGAATTTAGATGCTAACGAAAGCCCTTATTTACGTATTGGAGTGAAAGGTGGAGGCTGTTCAGGATTGAATTACCTACTGGCATTCGATAAAAAAGAGGAGCAGGATAATTTGTATGAAATGGAAGGCATAGAAGTAATTATAAATAAAGCGCATGTCATGTACATCTTAGGTATGGAAATTGATTGGGAGCAGGGTTTAAACAATAGAGGCTTTTCGTTCAATAACCCTAATGCATCAGAAACTTGTGGCTGCGGCCAAAGTTTTTCTGCATAATTTGGATATATTTTAGATTTTATGGCCAGAGTTGTAGTTGGCCTCAGCGGAGGCGTAGATAGTTCGGTAGCAGCCCATTTACTAAAGGAACAGGGGCATGAGGTCATTGGTATATTCATGCGAAACTGGAATGACTCCTCTCCAACACTGGAAAATGAATGCCCTTGGATTGAGGATAGCCGAGATGCAATGATGGTCGCTGAGCACCTTGAAATCCCCTTTCAATTGGTTGATTTTAGTAAGGAATACCTGAATCGCATTGTTAACTACATGTTTGCAGAATACAAAGCAGGCAGGACACCAAACCCCGATATTTTATGCAATAGAGAAATTAAGTTTGATTTATTTCTGAAGGAAGCCCTAAAACTCAAAGCAGATTTTGTAGCTACAGGGCATTATGTTCAAAAAACTACCACGTTTCAAGAGAATAAGGACATTCACCATCTAGTTTCTGGAGCCGATTCCAATAAAAATCAGGCTTATTTTCTCTGTCAGCTTTCGCAAAAACAGTTGGCTAAATCTCTTTTTCCCATTGGGCATTTGGATAAACCTGAGGTTAGAAAAATAGCAGAAACTATTGGCCTGCCAACGGCAAATAAAAAAGATTCCCAAGGCTTATGTTTCATTGGTCATGTGCGGCTACCAGATTTTTTACAACAAAAACTAAAGCCGAAACAAGGCGCTATTATTGAAATTGATGTGAATTTTAATGAATACAAAAAACCGCAACAAATTAGAAATAAAATAAAATATATGCCTGAAAATGGCAGAGTTGTAGGCACCCATCAAGGAGCTCACTACTTTACCGTCGGACAGCGCAAAGGCTTAAATGTAGGTGGCACTCCCCTTCCTTTGTTTGTTCTTCAAACAGATATAGAAAGCAATAGTATTTATGTGGGACAAGGTGCAGATCATCCCGGCTTAAAACACCTTGGAACCATCATCCAGAACAAAGATGTTCATTGGATACAAGAAAGCCATAAAATGAGCGTAGGTGACGTCAAAAAATACCAGGTCCAAATACGCTATAGACAAGAGCCTTTTGAAGCAACATTAAAGCAAAAAGCGCATGGATTAGAAATCCATTTTGACCAACATCAGAATAGCGTTGCTCCTGGACAATTTGCTGCTTGGTTCAGGGAAAATGAGCTTATTGGCAGTGGCACAATGTCATCTTAATGTAAAAAAGAGACGGCTCCTTCAAACACCTTGTATTTACAGGGCTTCTAGCATCTATTCGTTATACAACACAAATCAACATTATTAGGTATTTATTCTTATATTGAGGTTTCTATTTATTATGAAAAAGCTCATTCTCTTAGCCACATATTTAACGATTTTTTTAGGTGTTAAAACTCAGGTCACCAATAAAGGTGAACTCTTTTGGGTAACGTACCCAGAATGTGCCACGTTTTCTGGCTCAACAGTCGATTCTTTTGTTTTGTACATGAGTTCTGATGTTCCTACCACGGCCACTGTTGAATTATACGGCCTAAACTCAAAAAAAACAGTGAAAGTAAACCCAGGTGTTCTAACTTCTTTTAATTTAAATACGTGGAATAGTAAGTTGTTTCTGGATAATGAAAAAACAGGAGTAAAAGAAATAAAAAGGGCGTTAAGAATTGAAGCGGACAATCCCATCACACTCTATGCCATGGCTATTGAGGATGCTAAATCTGATGGAACTTTTGTAATGCCATATGAGGCCATTCCTAATAATCCAACCTTTATTGTAGGAACGTATTTTCCCAATGTAGGTGGCTCAAGAAACTACTCTCCTTCGGAATTTTCTATTGTTGCAATGGATCGCGTAACTCTGCGTATAAAACCAGCTGCAGATACCAAAGATGGTAAATCAAAAGGCGTTCCTTTCGAAATATCCATGAACAAAGGGCAAGTTTATCAACTTCAGAGCAAATTAGATCAAGGTCATAACAGCAGCAACCTTCCCTCCGGGAATGTTAGTGGCGATTTATCTGGAACCATTATCTCAGTAACAGGCAGAAATTGCGGAAAATTCAATGTCTTCTCTGGAAATTTAGAAGCCCGAGTTCCATATAATCGCTGTGGTAGAGGCATTACTTCCAGCGATTATTTGTTAAGCCAAAATTTTCCAACCTCCGTTTTAGGGAAAGAATATGTAATGACGCCCTTTAGCACGCATAGTCAAGGCTATGTTGTTCGAGTAATAGCCACACAAAAAAATACCAAAGTATGGATTGATGGTACTTTAGCAACCACCTTAAATGACACTGGAGATGTATATAGTAGAAATATTGGCAGCGCAGTAGCTACCCATATTACCTCAGATAAACCCGTTTATGCACTTGAGTTTATGAAGACCGATGCTTGTGCAGGGAACAGTGTAAAAGGCGACCCGGCAATTTTAGCTACCCCTACAGTAAAACAAATGATTACAAAGGCTACCATTGGGGCACCCAAAACAGGACGTATTAATCAATTTTTTCTGAATATTATTGTTCGAGCTTCAGCAAAAAGTGCAGTGCTTATTGATGGAGCAAGTCTTCCTGCCTCTGATTTTACAAATATTGGCACTAGCGGCTTTGCCTTTACAACGCAGTCCATACAGTCTAAGAGCTATAATATCAGATGCGATAGTGGAATGATCGCTATCACCTATGGCATTGGCGATTTTGAAAGCTATGCCTATTGTGCAGGCGCGACTTTCGAAAACCTCAATTACGATATCAAAGTCTCTAAATCAGGACGTTGTCCTAATTCAAACATCACCTTTGATGCCATCCTAGAAAATGCCTATGAGAGTATAGAGTGGGACTTTGATGATGGAAGCACAGATACGGGAAGGTCTCTTATTCATGTGTTTAAAGAAGCCGGGGTATATACGGTTAAAATGAAAGTAAAACAAAAATTAGGCTGTGGTAAGTTAGACTCTAATATCCGGTCTACCACCATTGTTGTGGACGGGGCTAAAATAGGATTTCCTGATACCACTATTACATGCGGCCCATCGATAAACTTTGACTTGGAGGCTCCAGTGTCAAATGATTATGAATACTTATGGCAAGATAAAAGCACCAATCCAAAATATAATGTTACAGCGCCCAGTAAGTATATACTTGAGGTGTATGATACCGCATCAAAGTGTACGGTTATTGATAGTACTATTGTGGTTCAGTATGACACATTAATTGGAAGAATTGGCTTTGATACCTTGGAGCCTTGCATCAATAAAAACCGCTTTGTTTTAAATGATTTTTCTGTATTTTCCAATGATATCTACGGAGCGGCCACATGGCGTGTATTAAACGAAGATGGGGAAACACTTGTTTTTACCGCAAAAAAAGTAACCCTCAATTTTAAGGATACAGGTGCCTACCCAGTGTATTATGAAATTGAGTCTGGCAAGGGCTGTTTAGCCAGAGATACCGCTATTTTAAATGTATATAATCTTCCCAAAGCCTCCTTTAACGTAGATGATACCATTAAGTGTGCAGGAACTAATTTTGACTTTATAGATGCCTCCACCGATGATGGAGGAATAGTTACGAGCTATTGGGATTTTGGTGATGGCTCTTTGGATACAGGTTTAAATGTGCAACACCAATACGCTATGCACGACACCTTTAAAGTAAGCATGCAAGCCATAAGTTTTTATGGATGCCGGGACACCATTGATACTGCATTGGTAGTAAAAGCGATACCACAAGCAATTATTGATCATACTTCGGATAACTATTGCCTTAAAAGTCACAATTTAACATTTAGCGACAGCAGCAAAGATATTTCTGGCGGCTGGAGTTCAGACTGGTATAAAAACGGAGCGTTTGTGAAAAACGGCACAAATTCAGGGAATATTACCTTTAATGACACGGGCACTCAACGGATAAGTATCATTGTTACAAATAATTATAATTGCATAGATAGTGCAGATTTTAATGTAAAAATCTACAATGAACCTAAAGCAATTATTGGTATCGTAGACTCCAACAATTGCATTTCTTCAAACTTTTTTGATTTAGAAAGTAACTCTACGGCAAGTCCGGGAGAAAACTTCAATTATAATTGGACCTTGTCGGATGGTTCAAATTTTATTGTTTCTTCTTTTTCGAAGAATTTTAGCACGGTCGGTTCTAAAACGATTAAACTAGTTATTAAAACGAATAATGGCTGTATGGATTCTATAGAGCGTATGGTTCAAGTGGACTCGATGCCTGAGATTAAATTAAATGCTACGGATACCTTGAAATGCTTTCCTGGACATTCCTTTACGTTTGAAACTGTTAAAAATCGTACCGGCGCCATAAAGTACAATTGGAATACAGGAGATGGAACAACTTACACGGTAGCTAAACCACAGCATACGTATGCCACACCTGGGGATTACACGGTGAGTCTTGTTTTGACGGATGGTCCTGGTTGCGAGGGCTCTCAAGACCTAAACGTACGGGTTGTTGATAAACCACAATCTATTTTTACCACCAATATTGATAGTTTTTGCATTGGGTCAAACGCCTTTGATTTTACGCACTCGTTCCTTGTGCTTGATTATGCCACAAATTGGGATTTTGGAGATGGAACAACCAGCACAACGATTAACCCTAAAGGAGTCACTTTTGCTAACCCAGGCACCTATACCATACGTCTTATCACTGAAGCAGAGAAGGTATGTTATGATACCTTTGAAAGAGCGGTAAAGGTTTTTGGAGTTCCACAAGCTCTGTTCTCTATTGACGATAGCACTCAATGTGAAGATGTAAATAGCTTTGTTATCACTAATTCAACCGCAGTAAATGGTGCCAATGGCTTACAGTATAATTGGCTACTTACCCCTGGAGCAAACTTTAATACCAAGGACATTGGTCCGCTGGTTTTGCCCAATATAGGAAAATGCGATTTACGTTTAGAAGTAGAAAGTGATAGGGGCTGTAAAACAAGTACAAACCAAAGTATAGAATTACTGGCCAATCCAGTCGTTAGTATTAGCGCGGGCAATCAATGCATTGGAGATCCTGTGACCTTTACAGAAAATGTTGCATTAAGCAAAGGAACCATAGCCAGTTATGCTTGGAAATTTGGCGATGGCAGAACAGGAACTGCTGTTCCAGCTACTCATATATACGCTGCAGAGGGAGTTTATGATGCAGAATTAACTGTAATAAGTGATCAGGGCTGTGTTGGAGTAAGTAATACGCAGCGAGTAACTATAAATCCAAGACCTAAAGCAGAATTTACTGGGACCTACTTATCGAGCAGGGGAAATGAAAGTGATTATGAATTTGCTTCTACGAGCACGGGGGCAAACCAATACAGGTGGACGTATAACAAATTGCCTGATGTTGATTTATTGCCTAAGGTAAACAAAACGTTTTTTGATACGGGCAATTTATCCGTACAGCTTTGGGTATCAAACATTCAGGGTTGCTCCGATTCTATTAACAAAAATTATTTGTTAAAACCTCAGTTATTATACCATATTCCAAATGCGTTTAGCCCCAATGATAAAACCGTTAATGATTTATTTAGGGGAAGCAGCGACTATGGTATGGAGGATTACATCATGACTATCTATGATCGTTGGGGTGGCACTGTTTTTAGAACAGAAAATCCAAGTGAATATTGGGACGGAAAAGATTATAAAGGAAAAGTTATGCCGGATGGTGCGTATGCCTATTTGATTACCTTTTTGTATTTCGATGGCACCTTCTACCAATATAAAGGAACGGTTCAAATTATTAGATAACATAGGAATATTCCATATAATTAAATGCCCAAGTGATATGCTTGGGCATTTTTTATGTAAAACTGCTTAGTCTAAATAGACTAGCAACTAAAATGGGTATAAGCAAAAAACCACCCCTATTAGAGGTGGTTTTATAATTAGAATTCCTTTGGAATTAATATCTGTATGCCTCTCCCTTATATGGGCCGCTTAAACCTACACCGATATAATCAGCTTGGTCCTGGCTCAGCTCCTCTAACTCTACACCTATTTTCTCTAGGTGAAGCGCAGCTACTTTCTCATCCAAATGCTTAGGAAGTACATATACTTCGTTCTTATAGTTCGAAGCATTTTCCCAAAGCTCTAACTGGGCAATTGTTTGGTTCGTGAATGAGTTACTCATCACAAATGATGGATGACCAGTTGCACAACCAAGGTTGACCAACCTACCTTCTGCAAGAACGATAAGCTCGTTTCCATCTACATTGTAAACATCTACTTGTGGCTTAACCTCAAACTTAGTATCTCCGTAATTAGCATTAAGGTAAGCAATATCAATCTCGTTATCAAAGTGACCAATGTTACAAACGATCGTTTTATCATTCATTAACTTGAAATGCTTCTCTGTAAGAATATCCTTATTACCGGTTGCAGTAACCACAATCTGAGCTCTAGGAATAGCATTTTCCATCTTCTTTACTTCAAAACCATCCATTGCTGCTTGTAAGGCACAAATAGGATCTATTTCAGTAACAATAACCCTAGCTCCAGCACCTGCAAGAGACGCAGCAGTACCTTTTCCTACGTCACCGTAACCTGCAACAACAGCTACTTTACCAGCAATCATTACGTCAGTTGCTCTTCTAATCGCATCAACTGCAGATTCTTTACAACCGTACTTATTATCAAACTTAGACTTGGTTACAGAGTCATTGATATTGATAGCTGGAAGAGGCAAAGTACCTGCTTTTTGTCTATCATATAGTCTTAGAACTCCTGTTGTAGTTTCTTCTGATATACCTTTAATTCCTTCAACAAATTCAGGGTATCTATCCAATACCATATTGGTTAGGTCTCCTCCGTCATCCAAGATCATATTTAGTGGCTTACCACCCTCAAAACCTGTAAGGGTTTGCTCAATGCACCAGTCAAATTCTTCTTCTGTCATCCCTTTCCAAGCATATACAGGTGTTCCTGCAGCAGCAATAGCAGCGGCAGCCTGATCTTGCGTTGAGAAAATATTGCATGAACTCCAGGTTACCTCAGCTCCTAAAGCTTGAAGAGTTTCGATAAGTACCGCAGTTTGAATGGTCATGTGAAGGCATCCAGCGATACGCGCACCAGCAAGTGGTTTACTATCTCCAAACTCTTCTCTTAAAGACATCAAACCTGGCATTTCTGCCTCGGCGATGTTAATCTCTTTTCTACCCCACTCAGCTAGACTAATGTCTTTCACTTTGTGTTGTAGGTTTGTGGTTTCTGTGCTCATTTATTTGAAATTATCCGTTGCAAAATTACAACAAAAGTGTCTATTAAATAAGTAGATGTAAGACATAAGTCGGTAAGATTCATATTTTTACCTAAAACTTAAACAGTCAGACCATTTATTGTTTTAAAGTAATCCTTAATTCTAAAATACATACAGAATTTACTTATTCATTACTCAAGGTATATAGCTACATCATGAGACCCTTAGTATATTCGAACAATGCCTAAATTTATCACTCTTATTTTGGGAATAATCCCAGCTCTTTTGCTATCTCAAAATGGCAAAATGTATAATGCCGTAGAACAGGGCCCCTATTTATATGTATATCATTTAAACCAAAGTCAAGCCAGTTTTGCGGTAGATCATTCAGATAAGTTGGATTCTCAATTGCTCTATACCAAGGAAGTATTTAGAATTCCATATGATTCTATGTATAAGAGTAATAAAGGGTATCGGCAACTATTGCAAAGTGGTGTGATAAGCCCAAACATGGCTAAAAAAATGGATCTAAGAGAGCATGGATACTATTTAGTAGTAGATGTACGTTCGCCAAAAGAGGTTCGTGTATTTTTAAGAGAGCTGCCTTATTTTAATACAGCCCTCTATCAAATTGATAAGGAGTATGCCGTTTATGTTTCAGATACAGCCGGAGTACATGTGTCTAATGCCGAGGTTTTTTTGGATGATGAGCCTTGTTTATATGATCCTAGTGTTGGGGGATATTTGGTAAAGAATAAGCTTATGGTGGGTAAACTTTTGGTAAGAAGGGGAAATCAATTTCTTATTAAGCACTTGTATTCCAACACTAAAATTAAGAAAAATGCAAAACCAGACAAGGACAAGTATAATTATGACAAGCATTATGATGGATATATAGTAACCAATAAACCCATCTATAAAAAAGGGGATACTATATTTTGGAAAGCTTTCTTAGTTAAACCTAATGCCAATGGGTTTAAGAGAAAATTAAAATTTGCTCTTACAGGAGATCCATATAATCGCAGAAGGATAAATGAAATTAAAGTATTGAAAAGTGATGACCGAGGGGCTTATCATGGGCATTTTGTTGTAGTTGATTCTTTTAGTGAAAACCACACGTATCATTTAACTGCATCCATACCTGGGCTTGATAAATTAAAATCGATTCCAATCCGAGTTGAGAACTATGACCTGAATGATGTTGAAATGAAGGTGTGGGCGTCAAAAAAAACCTATCAACCGGGAGAGGATGTTAAAATTCTAATTAAAGCAGAGGATAAAAATGGCCTACCCTTATTGGATGCCCGATTAGAAAGTCGGTTTTGGGTTGTAAATATTGATTACACGGAAAGTGATTCTGCACAGATTCCTGATCATAAATTTAAAAACTTCTACCATTCTAAGATCCAAACGAATAGTGACGGAACAACTGAAATTACGATAGATGCAGATTCTTTTATTCATGCTCAAGGGAGCTATTCTGGTGAAATTATTTTGACTACGAGCGATAATAAAACCAAGAGAAAATCGGTAACCTTCACAACGACTACTGAGAGAAATCGTTCTGAGATTTATATAGCCAATGACTCTTTATATGTGAATCACTATTTTAATCAAAAACAAGTAAAACGGCCTTTTAGAATTGAAACTTTTGGAGAGCAATACCTTATTTCCGATAGTGTCGTTTATTCACCAATCGCTATACCTCTTGGAGCAAATACAAATCGATTAAATGTATATAGGGAAAGCATACGTGTATACAACAGTCAAATTTCTCGGCCCTATCCAAAAATTACTGGAAGGAGAACATTTGACTCAATCTATGTTTCATTTAAGACTACGGATAATAGCCGGATCTACTATCGCATATATCAGAATAACAATTTAATAGCTTCTGGAAACGACACAGTTCTTAATTACAGAGCCCGTGATTTGAGCAAGCATTCATATCATATTAATTATGCGATATTGCAGAACCATGTAATAAGACCATACCTATATACTCAAAGCTTTCATTTGGCAGAAAAGCAGATGCTCATGGAGGTAAAACAACCCAATGAAATATATCCCGGTCAAAAAGTAGATGTAGAAATTCGCGTAACAGATGTTAAAAAGAAACCATTAAAAAAGGTAAATTTAACGGCCTATGCTGTGAACTCTCAAATACCTGGCATAAAGGATCCCATTATACCCTACTTAGGAAAGGTGAAATCACAAAAAGCCCTTTTTACCAAAGCCATTAGCCTGGGCTACTGCGGTTATCAAAAAGGCTTGAGATTAAAACCATGGATGGTTACGCGATTTAGTTTGAGAGAAAATCCATATTACGAATTAATTTTCCCCAAAGATGGGTATACCGTTCTAATAGATACCGTTGCTGATAGTACCACTCAGGTTCAATTGTTCATTACTAAGGGAGATACTGCACAAAATGTGATCATAAGTACGCAAAATGGAAAGATCATTTATAGTGATCAATACGGTGGTTACTCGGATCCATTTTTGGTAAGAGGAAACACAGTAACATTAAAAATTAGAACTTTAGGTCACTTAATTGAACTTCCAAGTATTAAAATAACACCTTTCGTAAAAAACTTCATTGGAATTCAAATTGATTCATTATCAAAAGAAATGGTATCGAAGCGAAGTGAATTGATTCTGTTCAATGATTCTATCCAGAAGATTTTGGCAGACCATACATTGGCATTCAGAATTAACCCAAGACACCAAGATACATTGCTCGTTTATCGAAATGGGCAATTGATTAAAGCGTATCCCCGATACTTTTCACGCGGTTCGGTGACTGGTATAAATACTTTTGCGCCAAATATTCAATTTAAGTCTGAGAAGATAATGAGTGCACGAGGTCGGAGAAATACTGCAGCCACAGACATGTATTATATTTATGGACCGGTGGATAGTGGTGATCTGATTGAAATGAGATTTAAGAATCATTTTGGACATGAATTCATTTTTTCAAGTAAGCAAAATGAAGGCCTACAACAAACCTTTACGCTCACAGGCCACACTAAAACCATACACAAACGCAATTTGCAAGAAAAAATGCTCATTCAAAATAGAATGAGCAATGCCAGGCATTATACCCAATTAAGAAAAATTTGGTTTAACCCATTCCCTAAACCCATTCCACCAGATACAAGTGAAATAAAAGTACATCGTCCTTATGTTCAGCAATTCAATTTGAGCAAATACCGCTATTCCAATTATTCTCCTGGATATAGAAAAAAGACCCAGCTCACAGATCGATTAGACTTGAGGTTCTTCAGCGACTTTAGATACGCAAGAAAAATATGGTTGTTTGATGTAACAGATAGCTCATTATCTCATTTAAGGAGCAATCAACAAAGAGGAACCTATTTTTGGAAAATAAAAAAATACCGCCACCAAGCCAGCATCAGTTCTACCAAGCTTAAAAGAAATCACAAATACGCCATTTTTATCCAATCTGGTATTGATACGACATGGGCTATTAAAAGAATAACCATAGACACTATGTCGCATTTATTCTATGTTTTTGATAGTTCCGAAGTGCGAAACTTAAGCGGCGGTGAATATTTTGCCATAGATCGCATGGCCAAAATACTGGGAAGAACTCCAATGACACCTTTTAAGGACACGACTACTTTAGGCGAAATTTCCATTAATAGATATGCTACCAAAAATAACATTACTCAACTAGAGGGCTTGGTTATTGGCCCAAACATTCAATACCCCATTAATAAAGCCTTTGTTGTAATGGAACAAAACGGATACTTTAAACATGGTGCTTGGACCAATAAAGACGGCAGGTTCCTCATTCAAAATCTAAAGTCAGGTACCTATATGCTTAAAATTAAAGCGGATAATTATCATTACTGGTTGCATTATAGCTTGCAAATTATTGCTGGTAAAAATCACTTAGCATTAATAAAACTTAAGCCGTTTGCAAACATGAAATACCAAAACTTGGATTATATCAATACAGAAAATGCATCTTATGAACTGATGGATAATGCCGGAGACGGTGCTACATACTCCTACAGTATTAATGAATCTTCTATTCAAAAGGTACCACAGAGATTAATGGATAACAGCATAAAAGCAAATGGTGTTGTTACGATAAGAGCAGCTAAGTCCAAAAAAATTGGCGCTTATAAAGATGAATCTTTAGAATCTATTAAAAAAACCTTGAGTATGGGATATGAAACTGAATACGACAAAGATGGAATATCTGATTTATATGATAAAAATAAAGAACTTCGAATAAGTAGAGATACCATTCAACTCGCTATTTTAGCTAATGACCCACAGGCCAATAGAACCAGAACGGTGTTTAGAGACTATGCCTACTGGATTCCTAACTTAACCACAGATAAAAATGGAGTAGCCAAGTTTTCTGTAACCTACCCAGATAATATAACCACCTGGATTAATTATTTTCCAGCAATGGATAATTGTAGACATTCTGGTTTGAAAAAGCATTTTGTTAAGTCATACAAGCCCATCACTGCAAGGCTCTATTTTCCAAAATTTTTAACCGAAGGAGACGTGTTAAAAACCAAGACTTTGATTGCCAATTACACAAAGACTCCAGTGGCTGGAGAATTTTATTACTTCTTAAATGGCAAAAAAAATGCTACTCGCCTGACTCTGGAAAATTACTTTACTAAAATCATTGAATTGGAACCTGCTGTATTGGGAGAGTCTCTTTCTTTTGAGTCTGGCTTTAAGTTAAATAGCGGGTATATGGATGCCGAAAGACGAACATTAAAAATCATTCCTGCCTCAGTAATTACTGGGGTAAGCGATTTTAGAGATTTACTAAACGATACTAGCTTTAATATTAAATGGAGGAAAGGCGACGTAGCATCCTTTGTCACTTTCTATAATTCTAAGTTACATTCTGCCCTCTCTCTTTTTGAAAGCTTTGATAGGTATTATTATTCTGACAATCAAACTCAAATCAATATTCTGGAATCCCTTCTAATCAAGGAGAAATTGAGTGAGAAATTAGATTTAGGAAAGGACTACAGCCAACAAATTAAAAAACTTATGAAAAGTATCGCAGGAAGCCAAAATCCATTGGGCTGGTTTGGTTACTTTAAGAGCAGTCGTTTTCAAAATAAATTCTTAACAGCTCGTATGGCAGAAGTGTTCTTTAGAGCCAATGAGCAAGAATATGACAACAACACCTATTACAATGCATGCACCTGGATGCAGAAGCAACTAAAAAATAGTGCGAATGAAGAACGCATTGCAATGCTATACTCATTAAAAAAATGCAATAGAAGTTCTAACTTCAAAAATGAGTTGGCTAGAATTAATCCGAAAACACTGAGTACATCTGGCAAACTTCGATTTCAGTTTTTATCTCAAAAAGTGAAAGGTACATCCAATGTATTAGAACTTAAAAAAATGCTAGAAGCTACCCCACTCGGGAATGTGCAGATACCTGGTTCATATTATAAAAGGTGGTGTAAATCATATTTTGATGCCAGTAATAATTCATTTTTAGCTTGGGAGGTTCTTTATACTAGTAAAACAGAATCGCAAACCAGAAAAAAATTAATTGAGGCGATGTTAGAAAATCCTTATGGAAATGCATACTCAAGAGCTTTGGCTATTCAGGCGTTTGTAACAGAGTACTCATTAGGGAAAAACCTTAAATTCATGCCCGATTTAATGGTCAATGGTAAAAAACTTGTGGCTAGAGATTATCCTGCAACGTATGAAGTTCGTAAAAATGAAGTGCTTAAAATTGATAAAAAGGGGGTTCAGGTTTTCATGGTGAGCGATCGTTCGTTTAGGACCTACTATCCCGTTTCCGATTTACAGGAATTTTCTATTACTACCAAAATTGGCAAGGTAGATTCCAATGTATATCGCTTAAAAACGGGTGAAGATTTTACATTGACGGTGAACGTGCTGGCTAAAACCAATCAAGGTCAAGTGGTAATAGAAATACCTATCCCTGCAGGATGCTCCTATGGAGAAAAACGCTTTGGAGAAGGGTATAACGAAATCCACCGCGAGTTCAGAGAAGATCGAGTATTGATATATCTTAACTCCATGAATTTTGGAAACCATACCTATTACATTCCACTGCGCACTTTATTCAAAGGAACATTTAATACAGCCTCTGCGCGTGTTTCTCAATTGGATTATAGTGATAAAGCATCGTATACCCTGCGCAAGAAATTTGTGATTGAGGATTAGGCATTTGGCTTTATAATTTTAGATTTCAATTTCCAAAAAAAAATCTAAATTCCAAAATCATAGGTCTAAAATCAAGGCATCGTATATTTGCAGCATGTCCCAAACGAACGAAAAAGTAAATTCCAGCTCTGTTAAAGCAAAGTTATTGGAACATTACGAGAATTTGAAACAGCAATTAGACTCGGATTGTCTTAAACTTGTGGATGATTGGGAGGAGACAAAAAGCAATTATACAGATGAGCACTTTACTTTTAAGGTGCGTGATAAAGAACTAAAAATCAAGAATTACTCGGAGAGTTTAAGTCATCAACAAATAAGTAAAGTATCCTTACCAACATACAGAAGTTGGGGAGATTTACTAAAATGGCAGTTGCAAGAGAACACACCAGGAAGCTTTCCTTTTACGGCTGGAATTTATCCATTTAAAAGAGAAGGAGAAGACCCCACGCGAATGTTTGCTGGCGAGGGCGGACCAGAAAGAACCAATAAACGGTTTCATTATGTGAGTTTAGGAATGCCAGCTAAAAGGCTAAGTACAGCCTTTGATAGTGTAACTTTATACGGCAGGGACCCGGACTTAAGACCAGATATCTATGGTAAAATAGGAAATGCTGGTGTAAGTATTTGCTGTTTAGACGATGCAAAAAAGCTGTATAGTGGATTTGATTTAAGTAACCCTAAAACATCAGTTTCGATGACCATAAATGGGCCAGCTCCAATGATGTTGGCATTTTTTATGAATGCTGCTATTGACCAGCAGTGTGAAATATATATTAAAGAAAATGGGCTTGAGAATGAGATTCAATCTAAAATCCAAAAAATATTTGCAGGCAAAGGCCAAGTACAACCCAAGTATAACGGAGAATTACCAGAAGGGAATGACGGCCTTGGATTGATGCTTTTGGGTTTAACGGGCGATCAAGTTCTTGATGCTGCGGTTTATAAAAAAATAAAAAACGAAACGCTTAGTCAAGTTCGAGGAACCGTACAAGCGGATATTTTAAAAGAAGATCAAGCGCAAAACACCTGTATTTTTAGTACTGAGTTTGCTTTGCGATTAATGGGTGATGTGCAGCAATACTTTATTGATAAAAAAGTAAGGAATTACTACAGTGTTAGTATTAGTGGCTACCATATTGCAGAGGCAGGGGCAAACCCCATCACTCAATTGGCATTTACCTTAGCCAATGGCTTTACCTATGTGGAATACTACCTAAGCAGGGGAATGAATATTGATGATTTTGCCCCTAATTTAAGTTTCTTTTTTAGCAATGGAATTGACCCTGAATATGCGGTTATTGGTCGCGTTGCACGCCGCTTATGGTCTAAGGCCATGAAGCTAAAATACAAGGCGAATAAACGCAGCCAAATGTTAAAATATCACATTCAAACCAGCGGCAGAAGTTTGCATGCACAGGAGATTGATTTTAATGATGTGCGTACCTCCCTGCAAGCCTTGTATGCCATTTACGACAATTGCAATAGTTTGCACACCAATGCCTATGATGAGGCCATTACAACTCCAACGGAGGAGAGTGTGAGACGCGCCATGGCTATACAACTCATTATTAACAGAGAATTAGGTTTAACAAAAAATGAAAATCCATTACAGGGTTCGTTTATCATTGAAGAGCTTACAGATTTAGTAGAGGAAGCCGTTCTTTCAGAGTTTGATAGAATAACGGAGCGCGGCGGAGTGCTTGGTGCCATGGAAAACATGTACCAGCGAAGCAAAATTCAGGAAGAGAGTTTGTACTATGAAACGCTAAAACACAGTGGAGAAATGCCAATTATTGGGGTTAATACCTTTTTGAGTAGCAAAGGCTCTCCCACTATTTTGCCGCAGGAAGTTATACGAGCTACGGAAGATGAAAAGCAATTTCAGATTGATATGCTGGCCAAGCTTCATGACAGAAATTCTGATTTAATTGATAAAGGCATTTCTGATTTGCAAACAGCAGCCATAAACAATGATAACCTTTTTACAGAACTGATGGAGTTAAGCAAATATTGCAGTTTAGGACAAATAACCGAATCCTTATTTGCTGTAGGTGGCCAATACAGAAGAAATATGTAAGGGATTTGAAGTGAGCTTATCTCTAAATTTATCCCTTCTATTGGGTCAGGCATTAAAAAAGCCTATTCTTCGTCTGGCTCTGCATATACAGGTGTAATTTGACCATCTCCTTGACCAAAATCATAATCCTTCGCATTTAGGCGCATGTACCTTCCTTTTCTGTTTAATTCATATACATCGTACTCCCCATTGGGAATATTGTATCTCACGTCACCAGCTACCTCGGGATAGGAGGGTTTTAACTGGTCCATAATAATTGAGCTTGTCTTACCGATCTCCAAGAAACGCAAGGTCTGGTATACCTCTCCATTGGCTTCCATTATCACTCTATACTCGTTATCTGGATCCCAATCGCCTTCTCTGAACATTTCATACCCAAACCTGGGGCCTTCTTTTGTGAAGGTGAGTACATCGATCACCTTGCGATTGATGGCAGCATCCGCCCCGTCAAAACCTAAGAGAATGTATTTGGTCTTACGGCACCAATGATTAAGTGCTTTCGTCTGATAATAGAGAGCTCCAAACCAATCATCGGGAAATAACTGTTCATCCAAAACAGTTTTATCGTATGAAATGGATGTATCTTTCATCATTTCTATTCCGAACTGCTTTCTTCTTAGCTTGTATTGAAGAATCCCGTAATGAATAAACTTCCCATTTTTAAGGACTGCATTAAAGCTGAATAGTTTAAATTTTTTATCCTTGGGCATCACAATGGATACAGTTCTTGATCGGAGTGAATCAAAGGCATAATTGAACGAACCTGGTTCTTCTAATACTTCAGCTAACTGCGTCCATAAGTACTCAGCAGAGTTCCTTCTTACGGAATCAGAACTTGCACGATTTATAAGTAATGCGGTATCCTTAACTCTATTCTCAAAGTCAATAAAATAACTGTACCTATCCTGGGCAGAAAGATTGTGTAGCAATGTACCTAAAACAAATAGAATGGCTTTTTGCATAAATAGTAAACGCAAATATGCGTTCAAAAATTTTATAGCAGCCCACTAAAAATCAGGATTCCACTAAACCAAACAGTTCAAGAGATCAACTAATCCATAACTGCAGCTAATGCCCCATGCACCTAAATCTGAATGCTACATTGCAAAAAGAAATGAATTTGGGCTTGCTCTCATCTATCCATAAGTCCAAGTAATTGAACATGTGTAAAAGGCAAATGGGAATAGCCAAGGAGTCAAAATAGCTTTGTACTAATGAAAAATGGAATCATTCTGCTTTGCATCCTGCTTGTAACCTCTTGTGTTTCAAAGAAAGAATTTGCCGCACTTGAAGCGGACAAAGCAAAAATTGAAGCTTTATTAGCAAAAAAATCAAAGGCCTGTGATGAAGAGGAAATCACTCTTATTGGAAGAATTACAGAATTAGAGGGAGAAATTGCCAGCCAAGATATGCGTATTGTTAATTTAAATGACAGCATCCGCATATTAAAGAATACCATTGCTGAGGAGGATGCTTATATAAAAAGCTTAGGTGACAAATTGGATGAGCAGAATACCCTTTTAGCTGAACAACTTACGTCTAAAAATCAAACCTTGCAGAACAAGGAACTCCAATTAAATGAGGCTTTGGCCAAAGTAGTTAGAGAAAGAGAGGAGCTTTCCATTTTAAGAGCTGAATTAAATAGCCAAAACAGTAGAATAAAAGCCCTTGAATTAGAACTTAGTTCAAAAGATAGTGCAGCAAATGCACTAAAACAGCTGATTCAAAATGCACTAGCCGGTTTCAGCGATCTTGATATTAGTGTGGAAGAACGCAATGGTAGAGTGTATTTAAGTTTAAGCAATCAATTGCTCTTTCCTAGTGGAAGTGTTGCAGTAAATGCGAAAGGAAAAGAGGCTTTATTAAAAATTACAAGCGCCTTGGTTAAACAAAAAGATATCTCATACATGGTGGAGGGGCATACAGATAACCAACCCATGAATAGTAAAGTGATGAAAGATAATTGGGATTTAAGTGTTTTAAGAGCAACCAGTATTGTTCGCTTACTCACGGAAGAAGGAGGATTAAATGCAAAACAAGTGGTGGCATCAGGCAGAGGAGAGACCATGCCTATTGCAAGTAACGACAGTGTTGACGGGAGGGCAAAAAACAGACGCACTGAAATTATACTCACTCCAAAGATTGAAAAAATAATGGAAATTCTAAACCAAAATTGATTGAGTTTAGCCATTTATGTCATAGAGAACAAAGCGAATAAAGACATTGATTCCCTTTGTGAAACCTACCTAAAGCGAATAAAAAACTACCATAAAGTTGTCCTGCACAAGTTGCCAGCTGCGAGGGTAAAAGACCCAGAGGCTCAAAAAATCAAGGAATCTGATTCCATTGAAGCTAAAGTTAAACCGGGAGATACATTAATTCTTTGTGATGAACTTGGCAAAGAATTTACAAGCAAGCAATTCTCACACTATTTAGAAAAGGAATTCAGTCAGTTAAGAGGTCGAGTAATATTCGCCATAGGAGGCGCCTACGGTTTTACTGAGGAATTAAAAAAGAAACATACCAGTCTTAAGTTAAGTCAGTTTGTGTTTCCACATCACCTGGCTCGACTAGTATTGGTAGAGCAAATATATCGGGCCATAAGTATTCAAAGAAATATGCCTTACCACCACGAATAGATAACCGCTTGTTATTAATAAGCTTATAATTTAGATTTTTCTCGCGCCTCATCCATTATTTTATCTGCCTTTACTTTGGCTTCACTTTCTAATTTATCTCCCTTTTTAGAGCTTTCCTCTTCAATTTGAGTGGCCTTTTTATTCCCTTGATTTTGAACCTCAGAAATCTGTGAATTCGCCTTCTTATTTATATCATCTACTCGCCGATCGTACTTCTTTTTAATTTTACTAGCCTCAAGCGCAGCTTTTTCTTTTATCTTTTCTCCTGCTTTTTTTGAGGCCATTGACGCAATGGGACCTTTCCCAGCAGCTTGAGCAAGTAAATCGTCTACTTCCTTGTTTGCTTTTACAATGATCCTTTCCTTTTCGAGATCGCCCTCTTTCTTTAAATTAAGGGAGCGCTCCTTGGCCTCCTTCCGGAGTTTATCTGTTTCTTTTGCCGTTACTTTACGTATGGAATCAGCCGATTTTTTACCTACAGATCGTATCTGATCTGCCCGTCTTTTGGCTTCAGATTTTAGTTGGTCTGCTTTAATTTGCGCTTTGGCCAAATAGGCTTCAATTTTTTTATTCCCTTCTTCCTTAGCCTTTTCAATCACTTGAGTTTTTAGAGGGTCAAGTACTGAGTTTTTTATACTGTGTAAAGATACTTTCACATCTGGTTTTAAAAATGTACCTGTAATACCCAAATCTACTGGAATAGTTTTAGCCATTTCTAAATCCCAATTTTTAGCTGCCGCCAAATTCTTCCAACTACTAAGAACATCATTGGACTTTCCAAACAACTCCCTTGGTATAGAAATTCTGCCCCCATAATCAATAGATGTATTCAGATTAGAACTGCCGCTTAACTTCATCATTGCCCCTTTACCTAGGTTTAACTTTACACTATCAAGCGTCCTTAAAACTCCGTTACTAATCTTAAATCGGATGCTGCCATTCTTTAATGTAATATTTTTAAGCGGGTCAATTTTAAGTACTTCGCCTATTTTAGTTAACACATCTAATTTGGTAATTACTGCATCACTAATACTCAAGTCAGCATTCATGTTCATGCTATTATAATGGGGTTGCATACCCTCATCGAGTGTACTACTCATCTCAATTTTACCATCAAAAATACCATTTGCTACCTTACCTAAATTTGAAAACTCCCTCATGAAAGGGAAATATTCAAAGCTTTTTTTAATATCAAATTTGGTCAAAGATGTGTTCAGTTCCGTAAATGGACTCTGAATATTTTTGGAATCATATACCCCGTCAAGTAAAATACTCCCACCTGCTAGAGATGCTGCAACATTCTCAAATTTTATAGCAGCATCAACCACATGTAAGTTTCCCTTTACATTCTCTAATACGAAATTATCATAAATGAGTTTCTGCACATCTGCCGACATTTTCCAATCGATATTTTCCGGCAATACAATCATCCTCAAAGTATTAGAATCACTCGGCAATGGATCTGTATTTTGAGCTTCATTTGCAGACATGAAATCATTGGCATTTAAATACCTACTTTTCAAATCTAGATTGCCTTTTAATGTCTCTCCAGCAAATAAGTAAGCTAAGTAATTATCCACCCTCCCATTCATTTCAAAATCGTTGCGGCCAAGGTTTCCTTGAGCATTTTCTAAAGTTGCGTACCTTGGACTTATGCTAAAATTTACTGTCTTTAAAACGACTCCTACAGGATCCGAAGAACTGCTAAACTTAACATTATTAGCTTTCAGAAAGCCTTTAGCGTCTAAATCTTGGTAATAATTATCTGATGGTTGAACATAGCCTTTTACTTGCGTATTTAAACCAATAATTCCTTCTAAAACAGTCCCCTCTTCCAAAGGAATAAAGCCTTTCATATTACCTAAATCAATATCTCCTTTGAGCTCGGCATCCACATAGGGCTTACTGATAGGCGTCTTAAAGAGCAGTCTTCCATCCACCAAGTCTCCTCCTATATTCGCTTTTAATTTGCTGATATTTAGGATGGTATTATCCGGCGTTCCATTAGAATTAACATAGGACAAATCAATAAAAACATCCTTCACATTCCTTGGTAGGTCAGGATAACTAAACGAGCCATTATTAATATTTAACTGAATATCTGTTTTGGGCAAATGATCATCGGTCATCTTACCAACCATGCTTCCTTTTAAGCCCATTGTGCCCTCGGCTTTCAGGTTTTCAAAATCATTTTGATAGATACCTGGAACCATAGAAAGAAAGTTTTTAAAGGTGTTTTCCATTGCATTAAACCTCAAATCCACTTCCATTTCCTTTTCGTTCATCTGAACAAATCCATCGGAATGTAGCCTAAGGTTATTGACCTCAATCTCATCACTATCCCAATTTATCTTAACTAAGGGAATATTCATCCCCATGCTTATTTTAGTTTGAATGACTGCTTTATAAATCCACGGAATTCCTCCATATTCTAGGGTAAGTTCAGATGCATGGAGATCATTTTGCAGTATGAACTCATCTTGGGTAAAATCCCCTTTTCCCTCATAGTTGAGTCCGTTAATTACCGTCAGCAAACCCATTGAATAATCCGTATACGCCAATCGACCATTTTCAATTTCTACCCCTTGCAAATTCAAAGCAAACGTAGTTTCTGCAGTATCTACACGAGTAGTATCCGTTTGCCAAATTTCCCAATTTGGTTTGCCATCTCTTAACACTTTAGCACGTATTTCTGGCTCCTTAAGTGCAAGCCTACTTACATTTATCTGATCACTAAAAACAGATTTAATATTGAATGTTGTCGTAAAAAATGGAAGAAAAGCAAGCGTATCTCCTGCAAAACTATCTCTGCCAACAATGCTAATATTTGCAAGGGTAAGGGATACATTAGGAAAGCTTTTTAAGAAGCTTAATGAAGTGAGATCCTCATCAAAATTCACATCTGCTACTAACTGTTCATTGATGAACTCTTTACTGGCATCTATCAGTTTTTGTTTAAAGATGAACGGAGCTATAAGCAGTAATAAAATTACTGATAAAGCGCTGATAAAAGTGTATTTAAATATTTTTTTCACAACTATATTATGGATTTACAAAGATACAAGGGAGTCAAACACAATTTCGCTAATTTTGTAACATGGAAGTCTACTGGTGGGCAGAAATAATGACTATTATCACTATACCCATTTATGGAGTTACCATATTGGCCGAAATCCTTATTTCACATTACCAAAGTCAAAAACTATACCAAGGCAAAGACACCTTTAATAACGTTTTTTTTACTGTGCTCAATTTTGGAGTAGGTATACTGGCTCGCGGTGGGTTTCTTTTCATCATGGCATTTGTATACCAATATAAGATCATACACTGGGAAATGGCAATGTGGCAACAAGTCCTATACTGGATTTTAGTTATTCTCCTTACCGATTTAGCATACTGGGTGGTTCATTGGCTGGGGCATATGGTGCGTCTTTTTTGGGCGGTTCATGTTATCCATCATAGCAGCCAGGAATTTAATATTACGATTGGTTTTAGAAGTTCTGTTTTTGAGCCGCTGTACCGAGGGCTATTTTTTTTACCCTTAGCTCTATTGGGATTTTCTGCTGCAGATGTCATGCTGGCTTTTGCTATTCAGCAGCTCTATGGCTCTCTAATACATACCAAACTGATACACAAAATGGGAATTCTCGAATATTTTATGGTTACCCCATCTCATCACAGAGTTCATCATGGAAGCAACACTAAATATTTGGATAAAAATATGGGAATGATATTTATCTTCTGGGATAAAATTTTTAATACGTTTGAGCATGAAGATCCTAAGGAAGCAGTGATATATGGCTTAACTGAAAACTACTCCTTTACAAATCCTTTACGTATTCTATTTGCTGAATTTAAATTCATTTGGATGGATGTTAAAAAGGCTAAAGGAGCGCGGAATAAATGCATGTATATCTTTGGACCTCCGGGATGGAGCCACGATGGCAGCAGAAAGACTAGCAAACAGATGCAGGCGGAAGAAAAAATAAGAAAAATGGCCTAAAGAAGCCCTCTTGTCGCGTTAATCTGGCTTTAGATAGTTCGTTTCCTTGTTTAATTGGAACGAAATAAATTTAATGGTTCGACCCTCGGCAAGCCACATTTTTTCGTAATACGTTTGGATCTGCATCAACTCATTGATTTCTTCCTGCTCGTATACATTTGAAATATCTTCCAACACTCCTAGTTTATTTTGGGCAATGACTTCTTTGGTAAATTCATACATCAAATCACTATCCGTTTTTAGGTTCACGCTTCCATTTCCATTTAAAAGAGGGAGGTATGAATTTAAGAATTTGGGATGAGTCAGTCTCTTACGAGCCTTTTTCGGTTGCGGATCTGGGAAGGTAATCCATATTTCTGAAACCTCACCCTTCTCAAAATAGTTCTCTATTGTATCGATATAAATCCTTAAAAAAGCAGCATTCGTTAAGCCTCTCTCTGCTATAGACTTACACCCTCTCCATAGTCTACTTCCCTTTATATCAACTCCAATGAAATTTTTATCTGGAAATTTTTCAGCCAAATTCACGGTATAATCCCCTTTACCGCAGGCAAGCTCAAGAACAATGGGATTTTCATTTTTAAAATACGCATTCCACTTTCCCTTCGTCTCATGATTCATATCCTTACTATGTGGGGATGAATCAAATTCTGCAAATTTTTGAAGTTTTCTAGCTCCCATATAAGTTGCAAAGATGCGCAAAATAATCCGCATTCAATTCATGCTCAAATAGCATAAATGTCTCTTATTTCTTACCAAAACATCCCAATTTAACTCATGCATTTGTACCTTTGCCCGTCCAATGATTTTAAACACAGAACTGTTATTAAACAGCTATGTAAATGGTTATTTTCCTATGGCAGATGCGGAAGATGGCAAAATATACTGGCATTCGCCAGAGTCAAGAGCCATTATTCCTTTAGACGGAACTGCCAAAATAAGAAAAAGTGTAAAACAACTTTATCGGAATCACACCTTTGATCTTTACATCAATCGAAATTTTGAAGAAGTAATGCAGCAGTGTTTTAAAACAAGAGCAAAAGATACCTGGATTAACGATGAAATGTTAGAGGCATATACGACACTCCATGCCGAAGGATTTGCCCATAGTTTTGAAGCATATGAGAAAGATGAACTGGTAGGTGGCTTATATGGTGTTTCTATTGGCAAGGCATTTTTTGGAGAAAGCATGTTTTTTAAAAGATCTGGTGCGAGTAAAATTGCATTTATGTTCCTTATTGAGTTCTTACAGGAAAAAGAATTTGTTCTTTTAGACTCACAATATCTGAATGACCATACTGCTTCTTTGGGGGCGATAGAAATTTCCAAGGAGATGTTTCTTCAAAAATTAGATCTGGCAATAAACGACCTTTAGTATGGGTTTTTATTTGTAGATTTGAGCCAACTCAAATGTACTGTAGGGTAAGTATTAATAACCAAGTTTTTCATTTTGATTGGGAAGAAGCAATTGACATTTCTCAATCGTTTGGACCTGATGGGGCTAACCCTAGGGCTTTTCATCTTCCGCCAACAGAACACAAACCCGTAGAAGTCGGTGATTTCATAGGTTCAGTTAAACGCGGTGGCAGTGCGAATTGCGATATCATTACCTTTTGTGCTCATGGAAATGGAACGCATACAGAATGTTTTGGGCATATATCTCCCAAGCAAGAAAGCATCAATCGATTTTTACCAAAGGGTCTTTTTGTGGCGCAGTTAATTAGCATTATTCCAGAGAACATAGGAAATGATCTCGTCATCACAAAAGCCCTTCTCGAAGGCAAAATAAATAAAGGTATTCAGGCACTCATTTTAAGAACAGATATTGATGTCATCGAAATTGGAACAAATTGGAGTGGAAATAACCCTCCTTATTTTTCGCCGGAAGCATTGGCTTATATAAGCTCACAGGAAGTAACCCACCTTCTTACTGATTTGCCGTCTGTAGATAGAGAAGATGATGGAGGCACCTTATCTGCTCACAAAACCTGGTGGAATGTGGATGGGAATATTCGATCTGAAGCCACTATTACTGAACTTATTTATGTGGGTAGGCATATTAAAGATTCAAAATATCTTCTTCAAATTCAGGTTGCTCCAATAGAATCAGACGCTGCCCCAAGTAGGCCATTGATTTTTCCAATACAAGATTAACCTTGATCCATTCAGAGCAAATATTATTCCTCGCAAACCACCTGCTTGGTCGATTGTATCCATCCAAACCTAAACATGCGCCTCACTCAATTCTCATTGTTAAGTTAGATGAAATTGGTGATGCAATATGCGCTTTACCCGCAATTAATGAACTCATATCAAAAAATCCGGGCGCTGCCATTGATATCCTTTGCAAACCTTATTGCAATGATGTTTTCAAAGGAATTAAAGGCATTCATAAAATTTTAAATACAGAATCCCAATGGACGAAAAAATACGATTGGGTGGTGGAACTGCGCGGAAACTGGAGCACATTCTTCAAATCCTTGCGGTATTGGCCAGCTTTCAGATTTAATAGAGGTACTGTGAGACTGCAAAACAAAGGCAAACAAAAACACGAAATTGACACAAACTTTGACATCATAAGTTCAATAAATGCAAAGGACAAAGGAGTAAGAAACTGGCCAAAGAGCATTAAAGAGGAGAGCGCTATTGCTAACTTTAAATTGGAAAATACCTTAGGCCAGTATGTTGTGGTTCATGCAAGCGCCAGAAAAAAACTGAGGAAATGGGGTGCTGAAAACTTCAAAAATGTCAGCTCCTATCTTTGGAAAAAGCATGCTATCAAGTCTGTTTACATTGGAGTTCAATCTGAAACTGATCAAATTCAAGAAATAACAATAGGCAGGGAAGAATATACGATTAATGCAGCAGGCGTGTTTCCCTTATCTCAGTTGGCCGAACTCTTAAAACAAAGTACTTTTTTTATAGGCAATGAGAGTGGTCCCTTGCAACTGGCGGACTATTTAAATATTCCATCTCTCTCCTTTTTTGGTCCTGGAGTTCCCACTGTTTTTTACCCAAGGAACGTGAACTCCATCGTATTGCATCATGTTTTGGATTGCAATCCATGTGATCAAATAAACTGCGTAAAAGAAACTCCTTGCATCGATTTAATATCACTGGCAGAGGCTCAAATCGCTATGGAAGAAATAATAAATAAAACAAGCTAGGGGGAATGGTTCAATTATTGTGTAGTAATGAAACTAATTAATTATGGCAAGAACCTTTGAAGTTACAATTCTTGGAACCGGCTCCGCTAAACCAACAAAACAGCGATTGCCCTCGGCCCAAATTGTTCGTATGGGGCCAAAACAATTCTTAGTTGATTGTGGCGAGGGAACCCAATTACAAATGATGCGCAAAGGCATAAAATTTAATAATATACAAGCTATATTTATTAGTCATCTTCACGGGGATCATATTCTTGGTCTACCTGGATATATTAGCACTTTGAGCCTACACAACCGCACAAAGAAATTACATATTTATGGACCTCCGGGAGTTGAAGATCTCGTGCAACTAGTCCTTAAAATTGGAAGAACCCATCTTTCATTTGAAATTGAATACCACATTGTTCCCAAAGCTCCCTTTTCACAGATTATTGATGAATTTGGATACAGCGTATATGCAGTTGCACTGAAACATAGAATTGAGTGCTACGGATACATATTTGAAGAAGCTGGACCAGACAGAAGTATATTAAAAGAAGCCTGTGAATTAAATGATGTTCCTCTGCACTTTTACGAAAAGTTAAGGATGGGAGAAGACTTTGAACATAGTAATGGCCAAGTAATTAAGAATGTGGACCTCACTGTTTCGGCAGCACCCCATCGCAAATATTCATATATGTCTGACACTATTTATGATCCGAGCATTGTCCCATACATCAGGAAATCAGACCTTTTATATCATGAATCTACCTTCCTTCATGCCTTGGAAGCGCGAGCAAAAGAGACGTTTCATTCAACGGCTAAACAGGCCGGAATAATTGCGCATCAGGCCGAAGCTAAAGAATTGCTTTTAGGGCATTTCAGCTCCAGGTACTCTGATGTTTCTGCCTTTGAAAAAGAAGCAAAAATAGAGTTCCCAAATACTTCAATTGCCCGAGAAGGGCAAACATATACAATAAAGTAAACACTGCTATTTTAGTGAATAAGTGCGCGTTCATAAACGCTCTATCCTTCATAGATTTGAAAATATAATCATGGCTGGAAAGAAAAAGAAAAAGGGAATCAAGGATTTTGAGGAAAATTCCGGGCAAGATAAAATTCTACCAAACTTAAAAGAAGCTGGAGAAATACTTTCCTTAAAAAATGAAAGGACCCGAAAAGCCCTTGGTTTTTTTCTTATGGTTCTCACTGCCGCTCTCTTCATTTCTTTCATCTCCTTCTTTTTTTCATGGAGCAGCGATCAAGATTACTTAGCGAATAAATCGTATTCTGAATATCAAGAAATTAATGGAGCTGTTGAAAATGCTCTGGGCTTATTGGGGGCTCGTTTAGGGTATATATTTATACAGAATGGCTTTGGCTTTTCCGCATTCTTATTATTGCCAACAATCTTACTTTTAGGGATATGGTTATTTTTTGATTACAAACCGTTCATTATTATTCGAGTTACTATCCACTCCTTACTATTAATGGCTCTATTGAGCCTGGGTACTGCTTTTATATTCAAATCTTGGTATCCACTTATTGGTGGAGCTTTCGGCTATTTTGGGATCGTAAAATTAACAGGACTCATAGGAACCATGGGGACCTTTTTATTCATGTTTGTTTACGGAGTGCTTTACTGTATTCTATTTTTAAACCTCAACCCTTTTGATAAACTAAACCTACCGTTTTTTATGAAGATGAGGGAAAAGCTAAAGGCTAAAGAAAATCCAAACAGTCCTTCAAATGATGAGGAAACCGCTGAAAATTCAACAGACTTTGAACTCGATGTATTAGGAGAAACAGAAGGGATACATTTAGATCCACTCCCTCCAATTAAAGTAAAGTCGATAGAACCAGAGCCTATTGAAGAGCAATCCAATGAAATCAACCTAGATACCAAACCGATTGCAGCGATTAAGCAAGAGGAAAAAGAGAGCTCTTTTGAAATTGAAGACAATACAAAAAAGGAAGAGAAGCTTGTCAAAAAGAACAATCCTGATAAAAAAGACCATTTTGGAATTGAAACAGAATTTGACCCAAAACTTGAATTGAGCAATTATATTTTTCCTACGCTTGATTTACTCCAAGAATATGACCAAATAAAACAAGAAATAGATGTAGCTGAAATAGAAAAAAGCAAAAATCTAATTGTTCAAACCTTAAGCAACTACAAGATTGGAATTTCTAAAATAAAAGCAAGTGTTGGTCCAACAGTTACTTTGTATGAAATTGTCCCTTCGGCTGGTGTTAAAATTTCTAAGATAAAAAACTTGGAGGATGACATTGCTCTGAGTTTAGCTGCCTTAGGAATACGAATTATTGCTCCTATTCCCGGGAAGGGAACCATTGGAATTGAAGTTCCCAATAAGAACCCCGAAATGGTGCCCATGAAAACGGTATTGGCATCTAGCCGTTTTCAAGACAGTGAATTCCAATTACCCGTTGCACTCGGAAAAACCATTTCCAATGAAATATTTATTGCAGATTTAGCCAAAATGCCTCACTTGCTCATGGCAGGAGCCACGGGTCAAGGAAAATCAGTAGGGTTAAATGCTATTCTTGTAAGCCTGCTTTACAAAAAACATCCTGCTTATATTAAATTTGTCTTGGTCGATCCCAAGAAAGTAGAACTTACCTTATTTAATAAAATTGAGCGTCACTATTTAGCCAAACTTCCAGGAGAAGGAGATGCTATTATTACAGATAATGCTAAAGTTATAAATACCTTAAACTCATTGTGCGTTGAAATGGATGATCGGTACAGTCTGCTCCAAGATGCCATGGTGCGTAATATTGTTGAATACAATACGAAGTTTATCAATCGCAAATTGAACCCTGAAAATGGGCATAGATTTATGCCATATATAGTGGTGGTTATAGATGAGGTTGCAGATCTTATGATGACTGCTGGAAAAGAAATTGAAACACCCATTGCTCGTCTAGCCCAGCTTGCCCGTGCCATAGGAATTCATTTAATATTAGCCACCCAGCGGCCATCTGTAAATGTAATTACAGGTATGATTAAAGCAAATTTCCCAAGTAGAATCGCTTTTAGGGTGACGAGTAAGATAGATAGTCGCACCATTTTAGATGCCAATGGCGCGGACCAATTAATTGGAAAAGGAGATATGCTATACAGTGGTGGAAATGAAACAATTCGTTTGCAATGCCCATTTGTTGATACGCCAGAAGTAGAACGGATTTGTGATTTTATTGGAGAGCAACGTGCATTTCCAAGCGCATTAATTTTGCCAGAGGTAAAAGAAGAAGCCAATGCCAAAGGCGAAGGCTTTGATCCAAATGAAAGAGATGAATTATTTGAAGATGCCGCTCGTTTAATTGTAAACCAGCAAACGGGAAGCACCAGTTTGATTCAACGTAAACTTAAGCTAGGATATAACCGTGCTGGTCGATTAATGGATCAGTTAGAAGATGCAGGTATTGTCGGACCTAGTCGAGGAAGTAAACCACGAAACGTGAACATTCCTGATGAATATGCCTTGGAACAGTTTTTGCAAAATATTAATTAATCCGTTATTATTGCATTTAATTTGATGAGGAAAGTTGTTTATATAATACCCCTTTTACTTACGTTATCATTTACCGTTCCTGCGAACGTAAATGGAGCGAAAGCAGCTACAATACTTAAAAAAGTTTCGGCTGTTTATAAAAAGTATAAAACGATGAAGTCTACCTTCACCATTAAGTCTACCGATAGGAATGATAAAAGCACCAAGAGTTCTGGTACTTTATGGTTAAAAGGTCCAAAATTTAAATTGGATTACGCGGGGCAAATTATTTACTGTGATGGCAAGCACACTTGGACCTATAACCCTGCAGACAAAGAAGTAACCAAGGAAAAATACAAGAAAAAGAAAGGGAGTATCTCCCCTTCAGATATATTTAGTGTTTATAAAAAAGATTTTAAAAATGCGTATTCTGGAAATAGTAAAGTTTCAGGAGTCAATAATTATGTCATAAAAATGGTGCCAAAGAAAAGGAGAAACTATTCTTATCTGAAATTATACGTAAATCAAAAAACAAACAAGATATCTAAGCTTTCTCAATACTACAAAAATGGCTCTACCATGTCAGTAGTGGTAAGCAAGTTTGTGCCAAATCCAAAAGTAACTGATGCCTACTTTGAATGGAATGCAGGTAAAAATAAAGATGTTGAATTGGTTGATTTATCCAACTAAAGGCTCCAATTATCGCACATACTTTAAGTATTTATTAGGATCAATTTACATAGAATACAGGCTATTCTTTTGCATCCAATTAGTATAGGTTAGAATAGAATCTTTAAAACCAAGGCTGCCACAAAAATTAGTTATCTATACTCTTTATTATTTCGGTATGCATCCCATCCACATCAACAATTCTAGATTTCAACCAATCCTTAACCTCTGATTTATGTTTGTACGGGACATTATGGAAGTAATTAATGGCTGTTTCTAATTCAGACTTTGTATTTACTTGCTTTGCTATACCAGCCTCTATGGCTGCCAAAGCTTCCGGAAATTTAGTGTGATTAGGTCCAAAAATTACAGGTAGGCCGTAAGTCATCGGTTCAAGTATATTGTGCAGCCCTTTTCCAAAAGCTCCACCTATAAAAGCCATATTGCCATATTGGTAGGCAAATTTTAACATACCAATGGTGTTTAGAATTAATACATTTGAAGACTCACCCAAAGCATACTCCGTATACAAAAGAGATTTTGAGAATAAATTTTTAATTAAGTCTATGTGTTCAGGATTGAGATCGTGAGGAGCAATAATCACCTTTGTGCCGTCAGGCAATTTGGCTTTAGCGATAAGTTGTTCTTCTTTGGGCCAAGAACTTCCTAAGATAATGACCTGTTCTGCACTGCTTGTAAAGTCCTCCAAAATCTCATCTTTCTTATAAATAGTACCATTATTAAGCACCCTGTTAATGCGCGTATCTCCACTTAAGATAGCGTTTGAAAAACTCCACGACTGAGCCAGTTGAACTGATTTTTTATTTTGTAAATACAGCGCATTAAATTGACTCAAGTACCTTCGCCAAGGTTTGGCGTAATTCTTAGATAAGAAATGATTGTCTCTAAACAACCCCGAAATCAAAAAACTAGGAACCCCACTCTTTTGAGCATGCACCATATAATTGAGCCAAAACTCATATTTCACTAAAATAAAAACCTTGGGTTTTATTACCTTAAACACGCGGATCGCATTTTGTTTGGAATCTAAAGGAAGGTAGAATTTCTTTAAGCCTTCTGTTTCGTTACAGTTTTCATATCCAGACGGAGAGAAGAATGAAACCACAACCTGAGAGGCTCCATCTTTAATAAATAGATTCATCAAGGGTTTAGCCATTTCAAACTCTCCCAAGGATGAACAATGAAACCAGATGTTTTGATCATGCGAAAATGAATCCAAATTCTGAGCCTTTAAACCCAGCACTCTCTTCTCAATTTTTGACGATATTTTAGCCCCCAATGACTGCAGTAAAGGGGCAACGAAGAAGGTGAATTTTGAATAAAAAAACCTCAACATTATTCGAAGTATCGCGCCTCGGTAGATTTATATATTTTTAAAGGAATAATGATACCGGCATTAAAACTCACATATTGATCTGTTTTTAGAGCATCATCCCTCCTGTTTAAGGAATATTCCCAAGACCGCCTATTTTTCGTAAACCCATGTCCATAATCTATTCCCGCATATAGGCTTAGATTGCGCAAAGAAATAAGGTGGTATTGAACCGAAGTCATGAGTATTAAACCGTTGTGCAATTGGTCATACCCTTTAATGTATGCATCTTCTAACTGAGGCACCTTTTCCGAATCAAATTGCATGCGAAGTTTATGTTGCATAAAACCTGCTCCAAATCTCAGGTGAATTCCTTTATTCAGATTTGGCCTTTTCAAACTAAATATTTTACCAACGGTTGCCATAGCGTACCACCCTCTCATTTGAAATCGAACTGCAGCTGGGTTCCCATTAATATCAACAAGCATATCATCGTACGTCATGCCCTTAAAAATACCAGGAACTAGAATATTTTGACCGAAATAACCACTTCCCGTTAATCCGAATGTAACATTCTTATTGGTTTTGTATGTAGCGGTTACAGGTATACTGGAGAAGGACTTATACTTATTTCCAAAATCACCAAGGCCTATACTGGGTGCAACACCAATTCCAAATAGTAAATGCCGGCCATATACCGTGGAGTCTTGCCCTTGCAAGCCTACGGAAAACCAAAACACGATGGAAAAAAATACCCACTTCATTACACAAATATACGACTAAGCTTGAAGCCCACCGAGGAGCTTTTGGTAAAATTCCATTGGGTTCTCGGCATGAACCCAATGCCCAGCTCTCTGGACTTGTTCAAAAGTCACATTTGGAAATGCATCTCTTATTTTGGATTTATCCTCCTCTTTTATATATGCACTTTTAGCTCCAGCAATAAAAAGTACCGGGCCTAAATAGGCATCTTTTGACAAGTCAAAGTCTCCAATCATCTCCTCGTAGAATTTTTGGATAGACCGCATATTACTTTTTGTCCGATAACCACCCTCTGGATTAATTTCTAAATTCTTTAGCAAGAATTGTCGAACACCCTTATCCGGCGCATACTCAGCAAATGCCTCATCCACCTGAGCTCTGCTGTGATAGCTTTGCAAAGGCAAATCTAAAAATGCTCTAAAATACGGCACATGTCCAGCGGGATAAGCCTTGGGCGCTATATCAACAACAACCAAAGATCGCAACCGCTCCGGAGATTTCTCGGCCATCCTCATAGCTATTTTACCCCCCATGCTGTGACCAAGTAAATGAAACTTCGAAATATTTAAATGGTCGGCTAAACGGACAATATCTTCAGCCATCTCGTCGTATGACATTGATTCTGCATGAAAACTCTTGCCATGATTTCTCACATCAATACTAACTACCTGATACGATTTGGAAAGAAGTTTAGCGTGATACTGCCAATTATCTAACATTCCAAAAATTCCATGGACAATGAAAAGTGAATCTCCACTTTCACCATACATTTTGTGATTTAGGATTTGCTCCATTTCAGACTTCGGGTCACCTCTTGTAGAAGCACTGGTTATTTTAAATAGCTCTCCACTGGAACATAAGGCAAATTAAAGGCCTCACTTACTCCTTTGTAAACTACGTCTCCATTAATAATGTTCAATCCTTTAGCCAATTCAGCACTATCCATACAGGCTTGTTTCCAGCCTTTATTTGCCAATTGTAAGGCAAAAGGCAAGGTTGCATTGGTTAAAGCTAAGGTACTGGTATACGGAACTGCTCCAGGCATATTTGCAACGCAATAATGAATAACCCCATCAATATTATAGATTGGATCTGCATGAGTGGTTGGTTTACTGGTTTCAAAACATCCGCCTTGGTCAATGGCCACATCCGCAATAACGGCTCCAGGCTTCATTGTTTTGAGCATATCTCTCGTAATTAATCGTGGGGCTTTAGCTCCGGGAATTAATACACCACCAATAACTAAATCTGCTGTTTTTACTACCTCGCGAATATTATACTCATTGCTGTATTGCGTTCTAACATTGGCTGGCATAAAATCATCTAACTGGCGCAGACGAGGAAGCGAAATATCCATAATAGTTACTCTGGCTCCTAAGCCTGCAGCCATTTTAGCCGCTTGAGTTCCTACGATTCCTCCTCCAAGTACAATTACTTCTGCAGGTTTTACTCCTGGTACACCACCAAGTAAAACACCTAAGCCACCCATGGGCTTTTCTAAGTATTTTGCTCCTTGCTGCACACTCATTCGGCCTGCAACTTCACTCATTGGGACCAAAAGAGGCAAACTTCTATCTGCCTTTTCTACGGTTTCGTAAGCCAAACACACCGATCTGTTTTCAATCATTGCATTGGTTAAGGGTTCATGACTGGCAAAATGAAAATAGGTAAATAACAATTGATCGTCCTTGATTAATTCGTACTCCTCTTGAATGGGTTCTTTTACCTTAACAATCATTTCGGCAATGGCATAGACCTCCTCAATCGTCGGAAGAATTTTTGCCCCCGCGTTTATATAGGCGGAGTCCTCAAAACCACTTCCTAATCCGGCAGTAGCCTGCACGTATACTTCATGTCCATTTTTAACAAACTCCACAGTACCTGCAGGGGTTACTGCAACTCTATTCTCATTGTTTTTAATTTCTTTAGGAACACCAATTATCATATCTCTTATTTTTTAAATTAAAGTTGCAAATATAAATCTAAAATTGTGTTTATGAACTTGATAAGTTTAGTGGGCTCTAGAATACTTTTTCTTTACATAAATTTGTACAAATGCTTCGCAAAATCTTCGAAACGGCCGCTTATACTATTGCTGGATTTATTTTAGTTCTGGGAAGTTTTTATTTTATTGAAACCGAAGGAATAAAAAATAAAATGGGTTACATCTTCTTGGGAGTAGGGCTTATCCATATTGCTTATTTAGCATCAATGCGTTATCTATTACAGAAATCTAAATTATCGGGCTACCTTCTTCTTTTTACTGGAGCGGCGTGCATACTTCTTATGGCTTTGTTTAGAATGAGTTTAGAATATTGGGAAACTCCACTAGTATTATTACTAGTGAGCCTATTCATTTTTCTGAGCGCTCACCAATTGCAGGGAAAAATAAAACTGTTCCCTCAGGACAGAGCAAGTAATAAAACCAAGTCTAGGATTCAGCGCTAAGCGTTCTTACAAGCTCTAGCACGCATCTATTGATGAGCTGATAAACTTCCTCAAACCCTTCTTCCCCACCAAACCAGGGATCTGGCACATCAATTTCGTCTTCTTCTTCCAAATCAAAATCGCGGAGAAAAACAACTTTCTCCATTTGGTCTGGATCTAATGACAAGGGTTCAATGGTATCGTAATTACTTTCATCCATTACAAGAATTAGATCAAATATTTCGAAATCATCGGCAACAAACGGTCTGCTTCGATGCGTTATTTCTATTCCATGCTTAAAGGCATTGGAGCGCGTTCTCTCATCAGCTAAATCCCCTTGATGGTGATCGCTGGTGCCACAACTATCTACCGCAAATGCCTCACTAATATTTTGTTCTTTTAGATGATGGCAAAACAGGGCCTCCGCCAATGGACTGCGACAAATGTTCCCCAGACATACAAATAAAATTTTCATTGAGTTTTAGTGTTATATCCAACCCATTTCAGTGCGCTTCTTTCCTTTAGTCTTGCAGTTGGTCTTACTGCCTCCACAAGCTGAAATACTAAACACAAAAACTAAAACACTTCCTATAATTAAAACCTTCCTCATTGCTCTTATAACGTTTCTTGCTATCGAATATTTAATTTAGATCTTAACGTTTTACTGAGTGCGTCTTTATGAAGCATAATGCAAATAGTTTTGTATTGGAAATAATTTTCTGAGACGTACAAAAATCCCTTCGTGTAATTGCCGGTTCCCCATGAGTTTTTGATTTTAAAGTATTCTTTTCCATTTTGGTCTGTATACAAACCCATGGCATGCATGCCATGATCGTCGGTTGTACTTTGATTATCGAAAGCCTCCTGACGATTTTGAACAGTAATTACTTTTTCAGCCATTGGCTTTTCAAAAGCAGTACCCTCTCGATCGGCTCCGCCATTATTGAAGTGTTTATTATCTTTTCCTTTCTGTGTTAGCAAGGAGTCATGCGCTGGAACGATTCCCAGACCATTCTTAAAGCTAAACCCTTTTTCACTTACATCACTCGCCCAAGCAAAAGAATAACCGTCCTTAATAGAACTTTTAGCCAATGCTGTCATTTCAGAAAGTGTAACATTATGAGCCGCTTGCATACTCCAATTATCTGGTATTTCCAATGCGAAGGGAGCGTAATATGGGTGATGAGTAAAGCTTGTTATATAAACATAGTCTCCCAAGTCCCAATCCAAGCTTTTATAAAAACTTTCAGGAGAGTATTCCTTTCCGTTATAGTCAAAATTAGTGGGAGCTGCACCCAAGTAAGAGTCCACAATTGCTGCAATGGTGTTTTGCCAGTTTGCCGATAATTTCCCAGCATTTTTTCCATACTGTTGAACCACTGCGGCCAATACCTTTTCCATTTCACTATGGTTATATGTGGTTTCACCCTCTTTTAAGCCAGAATACACTGCCTGAGGAACCAAACCATATTTACTTGCAATGTATGGGATATCATGAAACTCTCCCCCTTGGGCAAAGTTCACATGACCGTTCATTCGAACGTAGTTGATAGCTTTCTCAATATATGCACATCTCACAATCCACATTTCACTTAAATCTATCGCTCCTTTACCTAGACGAATTAGCTCCGACTCAAGGAAACTTACAGAGCTAAAACTCCAACAAGTTCCGGTTCTTCCTTGGCTTAAAACTTTGGTCGCTTCGGCCTTTTCAACTTCTGTAAAAATGTATTCACTTCCTTTTTTATTTGTTTCTGTTTGCGCACTCAATGAGGCAAAAACAAATGGAAGAATGGGGAGTAGTATTTTCTTGTATTTCAACATAAGGTGCGAAAATACAAACTAAGCTGAGAAGATGCGAATCTTAGATAGTCAAATGAATCAAGAAAAGGCCATCCATTCTTAGAAGTTTTTGTGATAAATGAAAAAAGCCTCTGAAAATCAGAGGCTTTTAATATTTAGCGGTCTGGACGGGATTCGAACCCGCGACCCCATGCGTGACAGGCATGTATTCTAACCAGCTGAACTACCAAACCGTTCGCTAATGCGGCTGCAAATATATATGGCATTTTTGAATATTCGACTTCATCTACAGAAAAAATATAAAAAAAGTACATCCCATCGAAGTATCCCCCTTTTCGGGATCATTATGCCTAAAATCAAAAATGGCAATAAATTGTTAAAAGCTTCACTTCTTTATTGCCATAAGTTAAACGTTTTATAGCGGTATTGTCCTTAATTTTGCATCACAGATTAGCTATGTCATTTTCTACAAATTACCAGGAACGTTTTGAGCATCGCCATAATGGACCAAGCCCCTCCGAAATTGAAGCCATGTTGAAGGTCATTGGAATTGATTCTTTAGATCAATTGATAGACCATACCATTCCAGAAAACATTCGATTAAGAGAACCTCTAAATGTAACACTTGCCCAAGGCGAGCAAGAGTTTTTACAGAATTTAAAAACAATAGCAAAGAAAAATAAAGTATTTAAAAGTTATATAGGTGCTGGTTATTACGGAACTCATACTCCTGCGGTTATTCTGAGGAATATCCTAGAAAATCCAGGATGGTATACGCAGTACACTCCGTACCAAGCAGAAATTTCTCAGGGCCGATTAGAAGCTTTATTGAACTTTCAAACCATGGTGATTGATTTAACAGGCATGCAAATTTCAAATGCCAGTTTATTGGACGAGGGAACTGCAGCAGCAGAAACCATGACCATGTTTTTGGGACTAGCTAAACGCAAAAGAGGAATGAAGTTTTTTGTGGATACCGAAGTCTTTCCGCAAACCAAAGATATTCTTATTTGCCGTGCCGAGCCCATGGGCATAGAATTGGTATTTGGAGATCATCAAAGTTTTGAACCCAGCGAAGATTATTTTGGTGCGCTAGTGCAATATCCTAATAACAAAGGAAATATTGAAGATTACCAAACTTTTGTAAGCAAATGCAAAGAGGCGGGAGTGAGAACTTGTTTTGCCGCCGATATTTTATCCTTAACGTTATTAACTCCTCCGGGAGAATTAGGAGCCGATTGTGTGGTAGGAAGTACTCAGCGTTTTGGAGTACCCATGGGTTACGGTGGACCGCACGCAGCTTATATAGCAACACGCGATGAATACAAGCGCCAAATGCCTGGGCGAATAATTGGAGTTAGTGTAGACAAGAATGGAAATCGTGCCTTGCGCATGGCCTTGCAAACACGCGAACAACATATCAAACGCCAAAATGCAACCAGTAATATTTGTACTGCTCAAGTTTTGTTATCCATTATGGCAGGCATGTATGCTGCCTATCATGGAGCTAAGGGATTAAAGAAAATTGCCGGTCGCACGCATGCCCAAGCAGCCAGCTTAAATCAGGGGTTGTCTCAAATAAATGGAGTAAAGCAATTCAATGATCAGTTCTTCGACACGCTTCACCTTGAAGTGCCAGATGATGAAAAATTAAGAGAAATAGCCGAGAAAAAGCAGATAAATCTACGCTACTTTGGCTCAAATAAAGTGGGTATTTCAGTGGATGAAACAACTACAGAGAGTGATGTTTCTGATTTAATGGATGTGTTTACAGAGGCTTTCGGCGGAGAGGGCAAATCTCCAACAGGGCAAGTAAATTGCTCTATCAACAAGAACCACCTGAGAAATAGTTCCTTTATGCTGCATCCCGTCTTTAATTCTTACCACAGCGAGCATGAAATGTTGCGATATATTAAACGCTTGGAATCAAAAGACCTGTCGCTCTGTCACAGTATGATTAGTTTGGGGAGTTGTACCATGAAATTAAATGCGACTACAGAGATGATTCCAGTAACATGGGCAGAGTTTGGCAATATTCATCCATTTGCACCTTTAGATCAAACAGAAGGATACCAGCAGATCATAGAAGAATTAGATAAAGACCTTTCGGTTATAACTGGATTTCACAAAATGAGTCTTCAGCCAAATGCAGGCTCCCAAGGTGAGTATTCTGGACTATTGGTTATTAGAGAATATCATAAATCAAGAGGCGAAGCACACCGTAACATTGCTCTTATACCAAGCAGCGCGCATGGAACAAACCCAGCAAGTGCTGTAATGGCAGGAATGAAAGTTGTAGTTACTGCTTGCGATGAACGAGGAAACATTGATTTAGAGGATTTAAGAAAAAAGGCCGAGGAACACAAGGATAATTTAGCCGCTCTAATGGTAACCTATCCGAGCACACATGGTGTTTTTGAAACTGAAATCGTTGAAATAACTGACTTGATTCATTCATATGGTGGTCAAGTATATATGGACGGGGCAAACATGAATGCTCAAGTTGGACTCACTAGCCCAGGAATGATTGGTGCAGATGTATGCCATCTTAATTTACATAAAACATTCTGTATTCCTCATGGTGGAGGTGGTCCAGGAATGGGACCCATTGGCGTAGCAGAACACCTTACCCCATTTTTACCAACCCATAGTTTAATTAAAACAGGAGGAGAAAAAGGAATTCCTGCAGTAAGTGCGGCCCCTTGGGGGTCGGCCAGTATTTTGCTTATTTCCTATGCATACATAAAATTAATGGGCAGCATTGGACTAGAGAATGCCACAAAAATTGCCATTCTTAATGCCAATTATATAAAAGCCCGATTGGAGGATGAATTTCCAATTTTATACTCGGGTGCCAAAGGATATGCGGCTCATGAAATGATTGTGGATACCCGGATTTTTAAGCAAAGTGCCAAAATTGAAGCTGAAGATATTGCTAAGCGTTTAATGGACTACGGATACCACGCTCCAACATTAAGTTTTCCAGTAGCAGGTACCTTAATGATAGAACCCACCGAAAGTGAAAGTAAATTTGAGTTAGATCAATTTTGCGATGCCATGTTGGCGATTCGCGAAGAGATTAGAGAAGTGGAAGAAAACAATGAACTTATAGAAGAGAACATTTTAAAGCAGGCACCACACACAGCAGTAGAGTTAATGGCCACTGAATGGTCCCGTCCCTACAGCCGGGAAAAAGCAGCTTATCCTCTGCCCTATGTAAGAGCAAGCAAATTTTGGCCTACCGTGTCTCGAGTAAATAGCGCACATGGCGATAGAAACTTGGTTTGCACATGCTTGCCAATAGAAGCTTATGAAGAGCAAACGGCCTAATCGTTGAGGCCAAATTTTCTTCTTTAAAAATATCTTGATAAACTCTTTGTAAAAGATTAGTTTTGCAAACCCAATTTGGGAGAGTAGTATCTATATGAAATTATCACAGTTTAAATTTAACTTACCAGAAAGTTATATCGCACCTACCCCTCTTAAAACTAGGCATGATAGCAAGTTGATGATTGTGGATCGCGAAAATCAAACCATTGAGCATCGCAAATTCCATGATATTTTAGATGTTTTTAATGAGGACGACGTTTTTGTGGTAAACAATACCAAAGTTTTTACTGCTCGCATGTACGGTCAAAAAGAAAAAACTGGCGCCGAAATAGAAGTATTTTTATTGCGCGAGTTAAATAATGAATTCAGACTATGGGATGTATTGGTTGAGCCAGCACGTAAAATTCGTGTAGGAAACAAATTATACTTTGGAGAAGATGATCTAGTGGCGGAAGTAGTGGATAACACAACCAGTCGCGGTCGAACCATACGGTTTCTTTTTGATGGAACGGATGAGGAATTCATGAATGTTATCAAGAAAATTGGTGAGACGCCTATTCCTAAGTACCTCAATAGAGAAGTAATGCCAGAGGATGAGCACTGGTACCAGAGCTTATTTGCCAAAAACACTGGAGCAGTTGCCGCTCCAGCCGTTCAATGTCATTTCACACGAGAGTTAATTATGAGACTCGAAATTAAAGGAATCAAGTTTGCTCAAACCCAATTGAATTTGAGTATGGGTGCCTTTAGAGAAGTAGAAGTAGAGGATTTAAGTAAGCACAAAATGGATAGCGAATATTTCGATATCCCAACAGAGTCCTGCAATATGGTAAACAACGCTTTAACAGATAAACGCAGAGTTCTTGCCGTTGGAGGAAGTGTTTTAAGAACCTTAGAGAGTTCAGTAAGTAGTTCAGGAACTCTTAACCCAGCTAAGGGTTGGACGGATAAATTTATTACGCCTCCTTACGATTTTAACATCCCCAATTGCTTTTTAACAAATTTCCATGAGCCGGCCTCGCCATTATTTATGCTATCTGCAGCATATGCAGGCTACGACTTTATTAAGGAAGTATATAGAGAAGCTTTTGAGCAGCAGTACCGTTTCCTATGTTACGGTGATGCATTGTTGATTTTATAAAAATTAGTATATACCCAAAAGCCCGTTATTTACAAGTATGATGGGCTTTTTTTATATTTACGAATGGAAGATTTAGGGGATCAAATCCCGTTTTGGCAATCGCTCATAGATATATTTAAGGTCTGGCATGAGGTAGAAAACCTTTTCATCGGGTATTCGAGTAATATCCACAAAATAGCATTTTTTCATATCAGGACTATAACCCACAAGATATCCGTCCGCACGCAAATCTCTCCCATCCTGCACAATGGTGGTTTGATGTGGCAATAAACAATACCAACCCGATGACCTTCCTTTTTCGTCAATCACATCTGCCACATCTATTAATGGGCCAGAAATAATGCTCTTAAACAGCATTGGATGGCGCTTTCGATCTTCTTTTAAATCAGTAATCAGGGTAGATTTGCCTTGCTTTTTTACAATAGCTGGATGCATAAATTCAACAAATACATTGAAATCTGAATTCTTAAATGCCCGATTCATTGCATTCACCTCCTCCTGAAATTTTATTCGCATGAGCACACTATCTTTTTTAAACCCTGTTAGACTAGCCAGCTGTTCCCTAGGGATTGGGATAATGCTATCTGGGCCTACCCATTCTCCATTTAAATTCGGCTTTAGTGCACTTGAATCAATGGCCAAGGGTGTGTTATCTTCTCCTGAATTATCAGTTTCTATAGAAATAGTCCTCTCATTATCTGATCCACAGGAACTCAAACAAATAAATCCAATGGCTAGAAATAGTAAAAAAAATCTCATGGTAAGGAAACGGAATTATCCAGCTTTTATTTTAGTGGATACCTCTTCTATTATTTTATCGCAAGCAGTTAAGGTAACATTCAACAATTCTTTTGCTTTTGCTAACAATTGATTTGCCCAGGCCTCATCCTTTATTCCAGACGCATTAATAAGTACATTTAAATACGCTCCATGAACGCCTGTCTTGATGCATAGGGCACCCACTCCTACATCACTGAGGCTGTTAGGGTTTCCTTTAGCACCCATTTCAGTAAGAATTGGCAATGATTTTGCGGCAGCCAGCATGGTCTTGTAAGGAATTTCCATGGCATATTTACTGGCATCTTCTAGTGCTTGCGCTCTAGAATCTTTTTCCGCTTTTGTTTCTTTAGGCATACCAAAAGTAGCCATAATTCCATTAAATGCACGCGTATCTTCGTCTACCAAAGCCAAAAGTTCTTCCTTCACGCGCTGGCCTTTTGCAGCCCAGTCGCTATAGAATTCAACTTTATCCTCCCATCCTCGCTTACTGGCCGATAGGTTTGCTACCATTGTTCCAAGAGCAACTCCCATTGCTGCTGCTGCGGCTGCAATACTTCCTCCACCAGGTGCTGGACTATCACTAGCCGTTTCATCTACCAGCGCTTCCAAAGGCATCGAAACTAGTTTTTTATCGTCAATGGATTGAAGCTGGTACTCAATAATCTTTTTCTTTGGGTCAAATTCTGTTATTTCTGACAAGCCTAGACTATGTATGGCTGAATCAATCAAGGCAGATTCGCTCACCCCTGAACTCAAGCCTTGTTTATCTAAGAAGTATTTTCCGGCATCCAGCATTGCTTTTAAGGGAATAAGCCCCACTAATTCAGAACCTGTGACACGAGCACCTCTTTCTAAAGCTGAGTTGCACGTTTCATCAAAGGCAATATGGAGCGGTGTAATTTTATAATTGGTTAAATTCATGCTAATCTGAGCCCTATTATACTCTTCTATAAACCAACCAATGGCCTTTACTTGCTTTAACCTTCCCGGAATTCGCACCGTTTCGCCCTTATCATCCGTAACTATCTTACCAGAAATTGGGTTCCCTTCTCGCTTTACTCTTCCAGCCTCACGCACATCAAAAGCAATTCTATTTGCAATACGCGTGCTTTTGGTATTTAAGTTAATGTTATAGGCAATTAAAAATTCCCGCGCACCTATGGCAGTAACACCTGTTCTTTCATCGAACTTCGCTGGCCCAAAATCGGGCTTCCACTCGGATTTTTCAATCTTCTTTGAAAACCCTTCATATTCTCCTCCTCGGATAATGGAAAGATTGCTACGATCCTTATTATCTTGTGCTTCCTCGTATAAATAAATTGGAATTTCTAAATTTTCACCTACCCTTTTAGCTAACTTTTTTGCATACTCTGCCGTTTCTTCCATGCTAATGTTTGCAACTGGAATCATGGGACACACATCGGTAGCCCCCATTCGAGGATGTTCTCCTTTATGCTTGCTCATATCAATGAGTTCCGCTGCCTTTTTTATGGCAACAAAGGCTGCATCAACTACAGCATCTGGCTCACCGACAAATGTTACAACCGTCCGATTAGTTGCTTTTCCTGGATCTACATCCAAAAGATGAACCCCGTCCACTTTTTCAATCTGATCGGTAATTTGTTTAATTACATTTAAGTTTAATCCTTCACTAAAATTTGGCACACACTCAATCAGTTGTTTTTGCATAATGCAAATATAAATTTGATGAAATTGATTCATGTGTTTTTTGAGCGAGGGTTATCCACCAATGCTCAAAAAAAATGTATTCTTAGTCTTCGGTAATTTGAGGTGAAAAATCATCATCTCCCCCTTGAAACTTACGAAAATCCTCATTATCATCATCAAAAGGGTTGATATCGGGTTGATTCATTCGGCTTTGCTTCACTTTTTCCTCGCCAAAATCGTCTCCAGTACTAATGCCCATCATGGCGCGCTCCTCAAAAGATAAATCAATAAATTTGGAGTATTGTCCTACGAATTTAACTTTAGCCTCTCCCACACTTCCGTGTCGATTTTTACCCACTACAATTTCAGTTAAGCCTTCAACAGTTGGCCCTAAATTTTGATCGCTGCTCGTTTCTTCTCCCTGCCCTACTTTTTCATAATAACCAGAGCGATAAAGGAACAATACAATATCGGCATCTTGCTCAATAGAACCCGATTCTCTCAAATCAGATAGTTGTGGCTTTTTAACTGCTCTTTTCTCTACTTCTCTACTCAACTGAGCCAAAGCAATTACAGGAATATTCAATTCTTTTGCAAGTCCTTTTAAGGACCTGGATATAAAGGCAATTTCTTGTTCCCTGTTCCCCGCATTTTTATCGGAATGCGTAAGCAATTGTAAATAATCGACAATAACAATGTGCAAACCAAATTGTGAGTGAACCCTTCTGCATTTTGCCATCAAATCAAAAATGCTCATTTGAGGCGTATCATCAATAAAAATATTCGATTGAGATAAATTCTGAGTTTCACTATGCAAACGTTTCCATTCTTGGTCAGTAAGCTGTCCTTTTTTAATTAAGTCTCCGCTAATCTCTACCTCGGCACTAATCATTCTTTGAACCAATTGAACATCACTCATCTCCAATGAAAACATTAAAGCACTTCGTTCTTTTCCATTTCTATCGGGTAACACAGCATTGCGCAAAAAGGAAAGTGCCATGGCAGTTTTACCCATACCTGGCCGAGCAGCCATAATAACCAAATCCGACGGTTGAAATCCTGCGGTAAAACGATCTAACTCCAAGAACCCAGAGGGCACTCCTGTTATTCCCTCATTCTCTTCATCGCTTCGCTCCTTCAAATCATCAATCACTCGTCCAATAAGCGTTTCAATGGATGAGTATGATCGTTTTAAACTCTCATTCTTAATCGCATACAAGGCTTTTTCGCTATCGTCAAGCATAGTCAATGCATCTTTACTATCGTCGTATGCCTCGGTCGATATCTCACCACATACACGAATTAGTTCACGTTGTACAAATTTTTGGGTAAGTATTCTAGCATAGTACTCAATATTGGCAGCACTGGCCAATTTATTGGTAAGCTGCGCCAAATAATAACTGCCACCTGCGGCAGTTAAATCGCCTTTATTTCTTAAATCGTTATTTACTGTGAGTAAGTCCACCACAGAGTTTGCGCTGTACAAAGAAAAAATAGATTTGAAAATGGCTTGATGTTCTGGAAAATAAAAATGTCGCTCAGTTAAGATATCCATTACCAAGGAAAGCTTTTCTCTTTCCAATAGCATGGCACCTAAAACTGCTTCCTCCAGTTCTTTTGAATGCGGAGGGACACGACCTTCTAGCAGCTCACCGCGAGGGGTAACACTAACCTTAGGATTGGACAACCCTTTTTTCTTAATCTCTTTTCCTTGATCTGCCATAATTGAGTAACTACAAATTTAACTGAGTAAGGCATGACAAAATGCTTAATTATTCACAGAATTTCTGCCAAAAGGTGCAAAAATGGTTAGTAACCTTCGTGCTTCACCAATAATAAGGCTGCAAGTATGTCTTAGTTGAAAATTTGGACTCGTTTTTGAAGTATTGTTGTTGAAAAATATCCAAATTATTCAACACCCAAGGTTTTGTTAGTTTCGGATGATATCAAAATTGTAATTAGTCGTTAGATTTGTAAAGACACATGGAAGCTAAGTTTTCACCCAGAGTAAAAGAGGTTATTCAATATAGCCGCGAGGAGGCCATCCGATTAGGGCATGACTATATTGGATGCGAGCATTTATTGCTCGGCATTATTAGAGAGGGCGAAGGAAAAGCCATTCAAACCATTAAATTATTGGAGATTGACGTTCTACGCTTAAAGCAAGGGGTAGAAGAAGCCATCTTAAGTGAACGAAAGACCATTGCTAATTTGGGGAATATTCCATTGACGAAGCAAGCGGAAAAAGCGCTTAAAATAACATACCTAGAAGCGAAAATATTTAAAACTGATCTCATTGGAACGGAACATCTCCTTCTCTCCATCCTAAGAGATGAGGATAATTTATGCAGTCAAATATTGGAAAAATACGGCATTAATTATGATATATTTAAAGCCTTACTCGAAGAAGGAGTCGATAGCATTCAAGGAGAAATTTCTGGAGATGACGAAAGCGACAATCCGGAGGATTATTACCACAGGGAAAAGAAAGAATCCGAAACGCGAAAATCAACGGGGAAATCGAAGAGTAAAACACCGGTTTTGGATAATTTTGGAAGAGATTTAACCAAGGCTGCGGAGGAAGATAAATTAGATCCCATTGTAGGAAGGCACAAAGAAATAGAGCGGGTTTGCCAAGTCTTAAGTAGACGTAAGAAAAATAATCCCGTTTTAATTGGAGAGCCTGGTGTAGGTAAAACTGCCATAGCCGAAGGCCTTGCCTTGCGCATTACGCAACGAAAAGTAAGTCGTGTATTGTTTGACAAACGAGTGGTTAGTTTAGATTTAGCTTCACTTGTTGCCGGAACAAAGTATAGAGGGCAGTTTGAGGAGCGCATGAAAGCCCTCATGGTAGAGCTTGAAAAATCGGATAACATCATCTTATTCATTGATGAAATTCATACCATAGTTGGAGCAGGTGGAGCCAGCGGTTCACTGGATGCAAGTAATATGTTTAAACCTGCCTTAGCGCGAGGAGAAATTCAATGCATTGGTGCAACCACTTTAGATGAATACCGTCAACATATTGAAAAAGACGGAGCCTTGGAACGAAGGTTTCAAATGGTTCTTATTGAACCGGCATCGGTAGAGGAATCCAAAGAGATTCTTAGAAATATTAAGGACAAATACGAGAAACACCATGGGGTAAGATACTCTGATGAAGCAGTGGACGCTTGTGTAGAATTGAGTGTAAGGTATATGAGCGATAGGCATTTACCAGATAAAGCCATTGATATTATGGATGAGGCGGGAGCACGCGTTCATATTAGCAATATTCACGTACCGAATGAGATTTTATCTCTGGAAGGCAAAATCGAAGACATCAAATCTGAAAAAACAGCCGTTGTACGATCTCAAAACTTTGAAGAGGCTGCCAAACTAAGAGATACGGAAAAGCGACTGTTGGAAGAATTAGAAACTGAAAAAGAGCAATGGGAGCGTAAAAGTCAAGAAGAAACATTTGAGGTAAGCGAAGATGATATAACCCAAGTTATATCCATGATTACGGGCATACCTGTCATGCGCATGACCGAAAACGAATCCAAGCGATTGCTAAACATGGCTCAAAAGGTAGGCAGTGAGGTAATTGGCCAAAGCAATGCGGTAGAAAAAATTACCAAGGCCATCCAAAGAAGTCGGGCCGGTTTCAAAGATCCCAACAAACCCATTGGTTCTTTCATCTTTTTAGGACCCACAGGAGTTGGTAAAACTGAATTAGCAAAATCTTTAAGCCGATTCTTATTCAATACAGATGAAAGCATGATTCGCATAGATATGAGCGAGTTCATGGAAAAGTTTGCAGTAAGCCGCTTAGTAGGAGCACCTCCTGGATATGTGGGCTACGAAGAAGGGGGTTTACTTACTGAGAAAGTGCGACGCAAACCGTATAGTGTGGTTCTTTTTGATGAGGTAGAAAAAGCGCATCCTGATGTATTTAACCTAATGCTACAAGTGCTGGATGAGGGACAAATGACAGATAGCCTAGGGAGAAAAATCGATTTTAGAAATACCGTTATTATAATGACGTCTAATATTGGGTCTCGCACCTTAAAGGATTTTGGTACGGGTGTAGGATTTGGAACCAGTAGTAAAGAATTACAAAAATCGACGGAGAGTAAACAGGTGATTGAAGCGCAATTGCGAAAATTCTTTAGCCCCGAATTTTTGAATAGAGTGGATGATGTCATTGTTTTTAACAGCCTTGCGAAAGAAGAGATTGTAAAAATCTTAGACATCCGAATGAAAGGGATGTTAGCTCGGATAGCAGATTTGGGATATACCGTCCAATTAACAAAAAGTGCGAAAGAATTTCTTGCAGACAAAGGCTTTGATCCAGACTTTGGAGCGCGTCCCTTGCAAAGAGCACTTCAGAAATACTTGGAAGAGCCCTTAGCAGAAGAAGTTCTCAAAGGAGAACTCAGCGAAGGAGATACCATTAAAGTAAATCACGCTAAAAATTCAGAAGGATTGCAAGTGAGTAAAGCCAAACCAAAAGTAGAAAAAACAAACAAAAAATAAGGATTTTGCATAGTATTATTGGTATACTTTTACCTCAATAATTCCCTGCTTGATCTATCTTTAAAATAAAGCTGAAGAAGATTTCTCTAAAGTGTTTGTTTTTTAGCAAGTATTATCTATTTTTGCAAGCCCAAAATTAACAAAGGCCATGCCGAAAAGAACATACCAACCATCGAAGAGAAAACGCGTAAATCGCCATGGATTTCGTACACGAATGAGTACGACTAATGGAAGAAGAACACTTGCTGCCAGAAGAGCAAAAGGTCGCGTAAAGTTATCTTCTGCTGACGAAAGAGGTCACAAAGGGTAAACCCCTTTAGGTCCAGACGGTACAATGACTGGCCGACACACTTTTTCGAAAGAGGAACGATTAACCAATAAAAAAATTATAGACGGACTCTTTGGGTCCGTTTCGCATGTAAAGCAGTTTCCACTTCGTCTAAATATACTCCAGGTAAAGGAAAAAGATTGGAGTTTTCCAGCCAAGGTTGTTTTGATAACAAGCAAGCGAAACTTTAAAAAAGCAGTCGATAGGAACTACCAGAAAAGGTTACTACGCGAGCTATACAGAGTGCGTAAATCGAAGTTGTATGAGCACATGGGAAAGCACCATTATGCGTTAGCCCTTATTTATGTGGGCAATCAAAAACATAGCTTTATAGACCTACAGAAAGCCATGGACGATTTAATGCTAAAGGCCATTGAATATTTTGAAACAGATGCTTAAACTTCTTTTCATAGGAATTATTAAAGGCTATCAGTATTTGCTAAGCCCCCTTTTTCCGAGCAGTTGTAGATTCACCCCAACCTGCTCTCAGTATGGCATTGAAGCTCTTAAAAAGCATGGTTTATGGAAAGGCTTGAAATTAACACTCAAACGCATCTCCAAATGCCATCCCTGGGGAGATGACGGCTACGATCCAGTACCATAAATCGATGCTAACATGCATTTCAACCGATTAATAAAATATTTATGCCTTGCGCGCGTTTAATCAGCCATAAGTTATGTTAGTAGTGCAAAATATTAGTATTTTACCCTTATTTTCGCCACAAATAAAAAAATCTCTGGCACACTAATTGAATTATTAAACATGAAAATGGTAAAGAAATTAAGCATCCTTCTTTTTAGCATCGCTAGTTTTAGCTTTGTTAATGCTCAAAACATTGGTTACGTGGATTCTGATGTCATCTTAAATAAGATGCCCGAATACAAATCAGCGCAACAGCAACTAGACGATATGGCTGCTAAATGGCAGGCAAAAGCGGATGAGATGCAAGCAGAAGTAGATGAGTTGTTTAGAAACTTTGACGCAGAAAAAGTATTTCTAACTCCTGAACAAGGAGAAGCGAAACAAAAGGCCATTATTGAAAAAGAAGATGCCTTATTTAAGTACCGAGAAGAAAAATTCGGTCAAAATGGAAAGCTGTTTAAAAAGAGAGAAGAGCTTATCAAACCAATCCAAGATAAAATTTATGCAGCCGTTCAAAAGATATCTAAAAAGAATGGCATCAAATTTATGTTTGATAAGGCAGGTGGCGTGCTTATGCTCTATGCCGATGAAAAATATGATAAAACAGAAGATGTGATGCAAGAGTTAGGCATTACTACCACAACATTAGAAGAATAAAAATGAAAAAAGTTATAATTACATCCATGCTTGCATTGGCTTTATTAGCCACGCAATCCCTGAAAGCTCAAAATCAAAAATTTGGATTTGTAGATGCATCCCGAGTTTTTGACACAATCCCTCAAATGGATACACTCAGATCTGCCCTAAACATATACCAGCAGGGCATCTATACAAGTCTGGGTCAAAGCGAAGCGGATATTCAGAAGAAATATCAAGAATATCAAACGATTCAAAGCGGCCCTGTAACGGCGCAAACTCAGCAAAAACTTGAGATTACGGAGAATTTGATAAAATCCATGCAGCAAAACTTAGAATTGGATAAGCAGCAAGCGCAGTCTAGTTTAGAGCAAAAGCAATATGCCTTGTTACTGCCCTTAAATGTGTACATCAATAAGCAAATTGAAAGCATTGCTAAAAGCAAAGGATACTCTCATATTTTGAGCTCTGCTCCAACAAATATGTATTATTCTGTAAATGATAATGAAGACATTACGGCGGATATTATCAAAATCATGTTTGATAATGCTCCAAAAGTTCAGGCTACTCCTCAACTAAAATAAAAACAATCTGTACCCTTAAAAGCCAAGGCAACTAAAGTTCCCTTGGCTTTTGTATTTTTACCCCATGAAACATTCTTTTAGAAAAGCCCTCTTGTTCACGCTGGGTATTAAAGTGTTGTTTTATGTTTTTGGATATTTATTGAGACCCGATCCCATAAATCAAGGGTTATTTTTCAACGTATTTATGGAAAATGATAGCTATTGGTATAAGCATATATTTGACCACGGCTATCCTTTAAAGGTACCGGGGTATTGGGAGCAGAGCTCCTTTGCCTTCTTCCCACTCTACCCCATCCTTTTAAAAGGCCTTGCTTGGATCTTTAGTTCATTTGCTCATTCAGCATTTGCCCTAAGCCTATGCCTAAGCTTTCTGTGGGTAAAAGGGATCTTTAAATACATGGATTCTATGGGTAAAAGCGCCTCCGATGCCTTTTGGTTGGTAGCACTGCTTCAGTGCATTCCATTCCACTACTTCTTCCATATGTTTTATTCGGAGTTGCTCTTTTCTACCCTTCTTTTTTGGCTGATGTATTCCATCCAAAAAGCCCGTTTCATGGCAGTGTTTTCTCTGTGCATTCTTATAGCTGCCAGTAGGCCTACAGGGCTCCTATTTGCCTTTACGCTATTCCTTACCCTTCTTATTCAAATCCATCCCTCCCAATGGTTTACCAAACCAAACCTAAAGAGATTGCTCCCTTTTATTGGCGCGCCCATGGGTATAGGCCTTTATGCAACTTATTGTTATGCAAGAGTGGGAAGAGCTTTTGTATTTAGAGAAAATATGAGTGCTTGGCAAAGAGACTATTGTTGGCCTTGGGAATCATTTGAAACCAGTCGCATAGAACTGCAATACCTTGGCATATATGCCGCCATACTATTGCTCATAGGACTCTATGCAGCCTATTTAAATAAGGGTAAAAACCTCTTCATTATTTTACCAAACTTAATCCTACCCCTCTGTACAGGAACAGTAACGAGTTATCCTAGATACGTATCGGTAAACCACCCCATTTTTGAAAAGCTCTTAGCGAAATTCAGATTTCTAAGAAACCCCTGGTTTCTAGCTCTGCTATTTTTGGGTAATTTAGCCACCTTTGCCTATTGGGTATTAGTGCATGATGTATTAAGCTACTAAATTTTCGTCCTCTTCTTTGGGGTCGTTATCCTCCTCAAGCACATCACTTTCAACGACTAAATTATCAATAATAAATTCTTGGCGCGAGGGAGTATTCTTTCCCATATAATAATTTAACAGTTGCTCAATGGATGTATCCTTAGATAAAATAACCGGTTCCAATCGAATATCCTCACCAATAAAGCCAGCAAATTCATCTGGAGAAATTTCACCCAAGCCTTTAAAACGAGTAATTTCGGGTTTTGGGCTCAGTCGTTCAATGGCTTTAAGGCGTTCCTCATTAGAATAGCAATAGGCTGTTTCTTTTTTATTACGCACCCTAAATAATGGGGTTTGCAGAATATACAAATGACCATTTCTCACAAGATCTGGGAAAAAATTTAAGAAGAAAGTCATCATTAACAAACGAATGTGCATTCCATCCACATCGGCATCAGTGGCAAGAACTACTTTATTATAGCGTAATCCATCCATCCCTTCTTCGATATTTAAGGCGTGCTGCAAAAGATTAAACTCTTCATTCTCATAAACCACTTTTTTCTTTAGTCCATAGCAATTCAGGGGTTTCCCTCTCAGGCTAAATACCGCTTGATAGCTTGTGTTTCTACTTTTGGTAATACTTCCACTGGCACTATCGCCCTCTGTGATGAATAAGGTTGTTTCATAAGCATCGTCCTTATCCGTGGTAAAGTGAACCCGGCAATCTCTCAATTTTTTATTGTGCAGATTGGCCTTTTTTGCTCTTTCCTTGGCCAATTTTTGAACCCCCGCCATATCCTTCCGCTCTCTCTCGTTTTGAAGAATCTTTTTCAAGAGTGCTTGAGCCACTTCATCGTTTTTATGCAAGTAATCATCCACCTGCTTTTTAACAAATTCTGTAATTCCAACTTTAATACTAGGCCCCTCTGGTCCCATATCGGCACTTCCCAATTTAGTCTTGGTTTGGCTCTCAAATATGGGTTCCATGATGCGAATACTTACTGCAGCACTAATACTACTTCGAATATCTCCGGCATCAAAATCCTTTTTATAAAACTCGCGAATGGTTCTCACAAAAGCCTCTCTAAACGCTTGAAGATGGGTTCCTCCCTGAGTGGTATATTGTCCATTTACAAAAGAGTAATACTCCTCGCCGTAACTGCTCGTATGGGTAAAGGCAATTTCTACATTCTCGCCTCTGGCGTGAATGGCTGGGTAAATCATTTCTTCTGGATTGACTTTGCTTTCAATTAAATCGAGCAGTCCATTTTTACTTGAAAAATTAACGCCATTAAAAACAATGGTTAATCCCGCATTTAGATAGGTATAATACTTAATCTGATTCTCCAGAAAATCGGTAATAAATCTATAATTCTTAAATACCGAATCATCGGGTGTAAACCGAATCCGAGTCCCATTTCTCTCCTTGCTCTCCTTTATTTTGTCGTCCTCTATAAGCTCCCCTTTATCAAAAGCGGCACGCTTTACTTCTCCCTCTCTAAAGCTTTCTACAACAAAGCGATTACTGAGGGCGTTAACGGCCTTCGTTCCAACCCCATTTAAACCTACACTTTTTTGGAAGGCTTTGCTATCATATTTACCTCCTGTATTTATTTTGCTCACACAATCAATGACTTTTCCCAGTGGAATTCCACGTCCATAATCTCGAATCATCACTTCCACGTCATTGACTTTTATTTCAATGCGCTTTCCATTGCCCATTACATGCTCGTCAATGCTATTGTCCAAAATCTCCTTCACCAAAACATAGATGCCATCATCTGCAGCAGTACCATCTCCCAGTTTTCCTATATACATTCCGGGTCTCAGCCTGATGTGCTCTTTCCAATCAAGGCTTCGTATTTCGTTTTCGGTGTATTTAACTTCGGCCATTTACTGACGCAATGTACTACCGAAATATGGCTTGTAACTCCCAAGTTTTCTACATTGTTATTGAAAGCAGTTGAAATGTATGCTTCGATTGCAGAACCTAATATTTTATTAGTTTTACACTCTAAGCGTTTGCATTTCGCAGGTGTATTGTAAATTTGCAAGGATGCACAAAACAAAGTTTTTCCTTGGCTTAGTAGTTTTATTTCTGTTTGCCTGTCAACCCAGTGAGACGCAAAGGCCTTTTAGCCAATATGAACGTTTTATGGTGGGCCAAAAAATAGTATTGGATTCTATCCCAGACACCGTAGCGGTGAGCATAGAAAATTATGTGAAGAAGGAACAGCCTGAAGATGGCGCCCAGCTGATGTGGGTAGCCGCTAACTTAAACAGCAAAGGAGGGCGTGTGCGAAGGTGTGCAGCCAATTTAGAAACCATTGCCCGTGATTATCCTAAAAGTCCCATAGTGCCGGACGCGCTTATTTCTGCAGGAACCAACTACCAAAACTTGGGCATGATGGACCATGCCAAGAAAGCATATGGCCAATTCTTAAGCAAATACCCAAAACATGCCATGTATAAAGAAATAAAAATGGCATTTGCCATGTTGGAAGAAGGAATTTCCTCGCCAGAGGAACAGCTGGAATTTATCCGAAAAAATCAAACGAAGTAAATTTGGAAACCTACCGCATTGAATATGGCTATCTCCCTCAACAGGAATTTAAGGCCATTGTGCGGCAGATAAAAAAAGGTGATTTAGCTATTTTTCCAACCGACTCAGTATATACTTTGGCTTGCGCTTTGAGCGCAAAAGATTCGATTAAACGCTTGTGTAAACTGGTTGGGAAAAAGTCAGAGCAGGCTCAACTGAGTATTATTTGCAATGATTTCTCCATGATATCAGACTTTACCGTTCATTTTAGTACGAGCAATTTTAGAAGCATGAAAACCGCTTTACCAGGGCCTTATACTTTTATCTTAAATGCCGATAAAAATCAGACTAAACATTGGGAAAACAAGCGAAAAACTATAGGCGTTCGAATACCTAATCAGGATTTCTTACTGGAATTAATTGGCCAAATTGGTGAGCCTCTTATTTGCAGTTCCTTGCACAGCGAGGATGAATTGAAATCCTATTTTACAGAACCTGAAAATATAGAACAGCAATATAAAAATACCATTGACTTATTTGTGGAGGACGGTGCCGGAGGTACGGAGCCTAGTACCGTGGTTGATTGCACAGGTGATTATCCAGAATTAATTAGAGAAGGGATGGGAACATGGCCGCTGTAGAAGCACAGTTTAGTTTAAGTGATGAACACCAATCGTTTATTGAACTTATTACCGAAACAAGGGCAGGAATCTTTTACCTTACCGGGCCTGCAGGTAGCGGCAAGTCTACTTTAATAGAATACCTGAGAAGAAATGTTTTTCAAAAACCCCTCATTGCAGCTCCTACTGGTGTGGCTGCTTTAAACGTGAGAGGGCAAACCATTCACTCCCTGTTTCAGCTTCCGCTTGGACCATTGCTTCCGGGCGATTCCAGGCTTTTTAAACGGTATTTTCAAAAAAACAAATATCAAATGTTTCTTCAATCCGATATTATTATCATTGATGAAATTAGCATGGTTCGGGCAGATACCTTAGACGCTATTGATACCATTTTAAAACGCATTACCCGAAAAAACCTGCCTTTTGGGGGTAAAAAAGTATTGATGGTGGGCGATGTTTTTCAACTTGAACCCATTGTAAAAGGCACAGAATCGGGGCTTTTGGCGGAGCATTATCAAAGTCCATTCTTTTTTCACTCCCAGGTACTCACCCAAAATCAGTACGATACATTTAAACTAAAAAAAATATACCGTCAATCGGATGAACGATTTTTAGGTTTATTGAATACGGTAAAAATGGGGGAAAGCGATGAGTATACATTGGAAGGATTAAACGATCGTGTTACAGATGCCAATGAAGATATAAAGTCTATTTATTTATGCGCTCGCAAAGCAGAAGCGGAGGGCATTAATAATGAACGTATGAATGCTTTGCCAAGCGAATCTCGATCCTATAGTGGACGGGTTTCTGGTGAATTTGGGACAAATATTTTACCCAATGACATTTTACTTGAATTGAAGCCCGAAGCAAGGGTTATGTTCCTAAAAAATGATCCAGAAAAACGATTTGTTAATGGAACCCTAGGCACTGTTACTCAACTCCATTCGCAAACCATTAGTATAGAAACAGATGAAGGCGAGCGAGTAGAGATGGAGCCCGAAACCTGGGAAAATATTAAATATTCCTACGATGAAAAGGAAAATATCATTAGCGAGAATGTGATGGGTAGCTTTGAACAATTTGCCATAAAACCGGCCTGGGCTATTACCATTCACAAAAGCCAAGGCTTAACTTTTGACCAAGTAAATATTAATTTAGGCGCAGGAGCCTTTGCTAGCGGAATGCTCTACGTAGCCCTAAGCCGATGCAGAACGCTCGAAGGCATTAGCTTAAAAGCGCCTCTAAGTCCACGTGACTTTAGAGTAAATCCGGTAGTGGTAGAATTTGCGGGAGGAACGTTTTATTAATAAATTAAGGTACCATAGGTTTGTAAACGTAATGAGGAATATGTGCTGTAGCTCTATTCCTTTACCAAAGAGTATTCTTCTTGGGATTGGTTTGTTCATGGTACAATGGACCCAAGCGCAAACCGATAGTTCAGAAATTGAAAGTTTTGACGAGGTTATTATTTCCGCACAGAGACAGCCCGTTTCGCGAAGCTCTATGGCCCGACAAGTAGAAATATTGAGTAGTAAAAAGATGGCTGCCTCGCAGCCCGCCACCTTGGCCGATGCGGTTCAACTTAGTGGGAAAGCCTTTATTCAAAAAAGCCAACTGGGTGGTGGATCTGTTGTTTTAAGAGGTTTTGAAGCCAGTAGAATTCTGCTTGTAGTGGATGGAGTGCGCATGAATAATGCGGTATATCGCGCGGGTCACCTGCAAGATATTGTTACCTTAGACCAATTTTCCGTAGATCGAGTAGAGATGCTCTTTGGCGGCGGAAGCAGCATGTATGGTAGCGATGCGCTGGGCGGAGTTATTTATGTTAAAACAAAATCTCCCTCCTTTACCGATAGTTTAGAAATTAAACCTTTTGCACATTTTAGATTTTCCAGTGCTGGAAATAACACGGCTGTGAATGCAGGGTTGACAGTAACCCATGCAAAATCGGCCTTTATTTTTAATGCCACTCTTAGTGAGTACGGCGATTTACAAATGGGAAGCACCGATTTTAGTGATGTACCTAATTTTGGCTATCGCTATCAATACGCAGCAACTAAAAACAGCAGAGATACTGTAATTCAAAACAACAGACCCCGAAAGCAAATCGGCTCGGGCTATCAACAAATGGATTATATGTTTAAGGGTACTTTTTTAACCCGCGGCATAAAACATGGATTTAATACCAATATGTCCTTGAGCTCTGGAATACCTAGGTACGATAGATTAAGCAATGTAACCAATGGAGTTCCAACCTTTGCCGAGTGGGAGTATGCACCGCAAAATAGATTTTGGATTTCCTACTTTGCTGAAAAGCAAGGGGAAAAGAATTTTCAAAAACTAGTAGGCGCTTTCCAAAAAACCAATGTGAGCAGAATCAATCGGAGGTTTAATAATCCCACCCGCCAAATAACCAATGACAAGGTGAATATGTACACTCTTAATTATGATTTTAGACACCAATTAAGCAAAGTATCTCAATGGCAAACAGGTGCAGAACTGGTATTAAATACGGTAAATAGCAAAGGCTATGTAGAAAATATAGCTACGCTAGAAAAGCAACGATCCAATGCCAGGTATGCAGATTCATCGGTTTACACCGCGGCGGCAAGTGTATATGCCGGCATTAGCGGGCATTTCCCAAAGGCTCGACTCAGGTATAATTCCGCTTTTCGTTTAACGGCTTACCAGCTCTCCGCTGGCTTTAGTCAATACGCCCAAAAATTGCTACCAGAAAGCTCCATTGATTTTTTCAATTTTGCACCAAGTGCCGATCTTGGATTGGTTTATTTAATACGTAAAAATTGGAATTTGAAGGCGGCGGCTCAATCGGCTTTTAGAAACCCTAATGTAGATGATGCAACCAAGCTTTTTGAGTCTAGACCCGGCATTAAACTGGTGGTTCCTAACAATGCCATTGAACCAGAAAGAACGTATACGGCCGAGCTCTCTTCCAACATAAGTAAAAAGAGATTTAACTTTGAAATTGGAGCCTATTCCACGGCTATTCGCAATCTAATGGTAGACCAATCGCGGGGAGATAGCCTCGTATTCCAAGGAGACACCACGCCTGTTTTTCGGATAGCAAATGCCGCTTCTGGAATAATTAGAGGCGCGTATATCAGCGCCCAATGTCAGTTTTTAAACCATTGGTATTTGGATGCTAGCATTACCTTTACTAAAGGGCGATTTAAAGCAGATGGAAACTCCTTTTTTGAGCCTTTGGATCATATTCCACCCACCTTTGGCCGAGTAGGAGTAAAATATAAAAAGAAGGGGTTTGATATTCAGGCATTTGTTATTTTTAACGGAATAAAAGCCAATTCGGAATACAGCAGCAGCGGCGAGGACAATTTGGATGATACCCAATTTGGAACACCTAGTGGCTTTACTCCGGCCTGGCAAACCTACCACCTAAGTGCTCATAGCAGCGTATCAGAGAATGTAGATTTTTGGATAGGTATTGATAATATACTAGACCTAAATTACCGCCCTTTTGCTAGTGGTATTAATGCGGCAGGAAGGAATCTTTCGGTTACCTTGAGGTATGCCTTTTAAGAAAAACCGATATCCGGAGCGTATCTCCATCAATTTAAAAAGCAGTTCTCTGCTTTAATTTGAGCTAAAACTGCTGTTAAAACATAAAATTAGGCCAACTCCTAGCACTGATTTTATTAAAACATAAGTATTGGTAGACATCTAAAAAGCAATTATATTTGCACCCTTGCAAGGGGGATTAGCTCAGTTGGCTAGAGTACTTGCATGGCATGCAAGGGGTCATCGGTTCGAATCCGATATCCTCCACAAGCCGGGCCTATAGCTCAGTTGGTTAGAGCACCTGACTCATAATCAGGTGGTCC